>ERZ772892.24-NODE-24-length-189710-cov-7.433187_pt1 | contig 189710 bp, 149 predicted proteins | sample MGYA00512126_ERZ772892 | MGnify/ENA primary metagenome ERZ772892 (study PRJEB29015, sample SAMEA2737697) | human gut metagenome | biome: human gut; feature: human-associated habitat; material: faeces | place: China | collected 2012 ... | reverse complement strand
GCGTGCCTGTAGGAACGAAGGGAACCATCTACGTGAACGGGAACGCGGACATCCGTGACGGGTCCAGCGCGCTGAACGGAAGCGTCGGCTACCGCTACGACTTCTAACAAGAGAAAACACAAGGAGGGGGGCCCACCCCCGAAAGGCTTTCCTCCTGACCCTCCAGAGCCGCTCCGGAACAACTCCGGAACGGCTCTGTTGCCTGAGGGAAACCCCTGGGGGCGGCCCGGATGGGCCAAAAACAAAACAGCGGCAAGAAAAAAGAATGCGCCGTCCCCACGGAAGCCATGGCCCTTTTTCCCCTCGTCCCCTCCCGTGAAACGCCTCATCCTCTCCTCAAATCTGTAAAAACGCGCCAAATGTTTCCGGAAGCCCTCTCCGCTGTCCGGAGCCGGAAAAGAACGGAACGCGAGCAATAGGGCCTTTTTTATGCGATTTCAGCGGAATTTTGCAAGGCTAGGCCCTACGCGCGCGCACGCGATTTATAACATTAGTCTTGCAAAAAATTAAGATAAGCGTAGTATATTTCGGTTATGTCCGAAGATACCAACGAGGTTGTTGAAACCACCGTTTCCACGACGGCGCAGCATGAGTACGGCGCCGCGCAGATTGACAAACTGGAAGGCCTGGAGGCCGTGCGGAAGCGGCCCGGCATGTACATCGGGGACCCTGACGAACGAGGCTTGCACCATTGCGTATTTGAAGTGCTCGACAACTCCATTGACGAGCATCTGGCCGGCTATTGCAGCAAGATTGACATTGTCATTCATGTGGACGGTTCCATTTCCATCGTAGATAACGGGCGCGGTATTCCGGTGGATATCCACCCGAAGTTCGGCATTCCCGCTGTGGAGCTGGTTCTGACCAACCTGCACGCGGGCGGCAAATTCGGTCAGGGTGCGTACAAGTACTCCGGCGGCCTGCACGGTGTGGGCGCCAAATGCGTGAATGCCCTGTCCGACTGGTTCAAGGCGGAAGTGCGCCGGGACGGCAAGCGCTATCAGATCAAATTTGAGCGAGGCAAGACGGTGGAACCCCTCCGCACTGTAGGTTCCTGTGCCTGTGAAGTCACGGGAACCACGATCACGTTTTTCCCGGATGCCACCATTTTCACGGATACCACGGAGTTCAAGTTTGACCGCCTGACGACGCGCCTGCGGGAACTGGCTTTCCTGAATCCCGGCCTGGTCATTGAACTGATTGACGAGCGTGAAGCTCCGGCGCGCCGGGAAACGTTCTTCTATAAGGACGGTATTGTGGAGTTCGTACGTCAGCTGGGCACGAACAAGGAAGTGATCAACGAGGACCCCATTTCCATTTCCGGCGTCCGGAAGGTGGAAGTGGAGTACGACGGCAAGAAGATGGAGGACGATGTTCTGGTGGACGTTGTGTTCCAGTACAACAACACGTATGAAACGAACATCCTTTGCTTTGCCAACTCCATTTACAACGGGGACGGGGGAACGCACCTTTCCGGGTTCCGCGGCGCCCTGACGCGCGTCATCAACGGTTACGCAAAGGCCAACGGCCTGTTGAAGGAAAAAGATCCCTCCCTGAGCGGCGAAGATGTTCGTGAAGGCCTGGTGGCGGTTATTTCCGTCAAGATGCCCAACCCGCGTTTCTCCTCCCAGACGAAGGACAAGCTGGTGAATACGGAGATTGAAGGCGTGGTGGGCAATGTCGTGTACGAGGAAATCAAGACGTACTTTGAAGAAAACCCGGCGATGGCCAAGAAGATCATCGAGAAGAGCATCACGGCCGCTCGTGCCCGGGAAGCCGCCCGCAAGGCGCGTGAAACAGTCCGCAAGAGCGCCCTCTCCATCGGCGGCCTCCCCGGCAAACTGGCGGATTGTTCCGACCGGGATCCCGCGAAGTGCGAGCTGTTCATTGTGGAAGGTGATTCCGCAGGCGGTTCCGCCAAGATGGGGCGCGACCGCCGCACGCAGGCTATCCTGCCCCTGCGCGGGAAAGTGCTGAACGTGGAAAAGGCCCGCCTGGACAAAGCCCTGGGGAGCAAGGAAATCCAGAACATGATTACGGCCATCGGCGCCGGAATCGGGGAAGGGGACGATGAAGCCTCCTTCAAGCTGGACCGCGTGCGCTACCACAAGATCATCATCATGACTGATGCCGACGTGGACGGCGCCCACATCCGCACCCTCCTTCTCACTTTCTTCTGCCGCCACATGCCGCAGCTGGTGCGCGCCGGGTATCTGTACATCGCCCAGGCGCCCCTGTACCGCATCATCCGCAGGAAAAAGGAAGAGTACGTGCAGGATGACGTGGCCCTGAACCGCAAACTGATTGAACTGGCCGTTAATGACGTGACCCTGCGTTTCGCGGACGGCTCCCGTTCCTTCTCTCCCGAAGAACTCTCCGCCATTCTGGAAACGCTGGTTAACCTCCAGCGCTATACGGAATCCATGCAGGCGCAGGGCGGTTCCCTGGAAGACCTGCTCAGCCATCGGGAGGCCAACGGGGAATTCCCGGAATTCCTGGTGAAGGTGCGCTGCGGCAATGAAGAGGAAATACTCTTCTTCCATGACATGGAGGCCCTGACCGCCTTTTCTGAGGAAAACAGGGACCTTTTCATCTTTGGCACGCCCTCGGAAGAGGAGCTGCTGGAAAATCCGCTTCCGGAACGGGAGGGGCCCAGCCGCCGCTCCATCACTCATGAACTGCATGAAGCCAAAGCCATCACGCGGGCCCTGGCCCGGCTGGCGGAACTGGGCATTCCGGGGAATATGATTGTCTCCATGGATACGCCCCTGTTTGAACTGGTGGAGGGTGAAGGGGATAAGGAAAAAGTAACTCCCCTGTTCTCCGTCATGGACATTCTGGAATCCGTCATCTCCATCGGCAAGCGCGGGGTGGAAATCACGCGATTCAAAGGGTTGGGTGAAATGGATGCCAAGGACTTGTTCAAGACGACGATGGACCCGGAACGGCGCGAGCTGCTCCGCGTCATCCTGAACGACGACAACGCCGTCAGGGCCGATGAAATGTTCACCATCCTGATGGGGGATGTGGTGGAACCCCGCAAGAATTACATCGTGGACCATGCTCTCAATGTCCGCAACCTTGACATTTAACCCCCGCACTCTCTTTCAGCACCATGGAAAATAATAGAATCAAACCGGTGGATGTAGCCAGTGAGCTCTCCACTTCTTTCCTGGACTACTCCATGTCCGTCATCATCTCCCGCGCCCTGCCGGACGTGAGAGACGGCCTCAAGCCTTCCCAGCGGCGCATCCTGTACGCCATGAAGGAACTCAATCTGTCCCCTGGGGGCAAGACCCGCAAATGCTCCAAAATCGTGGGCGACACGATGGGTAACTACCACCCTCACGGGGATGCCGCCATTTACGGCACCTTGGTGAACATGGCGCAGGACTGGTCCATGCGGGATATTCTCGTGATCGGCCAGGGCAACTTCGGCACGCCGGACGGAGACCCCCCCGCCGCTGCCCGATACACGGAAGCCAAGCTCTCCGGCATGGGCGTGGCCCTGATGGCGGATTTGGACAAGGACACCGTGGATTTTGTTCCCACATACGACAATGAACACACGGAACCCACCGTGTTCCCCTCCGCTTTCCCAAACCTTCTGGTGAACGGCGGCACGGGGATTGCCGTGGGGATGGCCACCAACATGCCTCCGCACAACCTGGGGGAAGTGGTGGACGGTATCTGCGCCGTGATTGACAATCCCCACATGACTGTGGAAGAGCTGCGCCAGTACATCAAGGGGCCGGATTTTCCCACCGGGGGCGACGTGCTGGGCTTTTCAGGCATTGACAACTACTTCCGCACCGGGCGCGGCTCCGTGCGCATCCGCGGCAAGATAGACATGGAAGTAACGGATTCCGGCAAGGATCTTCTCATCATCCGGGAAGTGCCGTATGGCGTGAACCGCGCCGCCCTTCAGGAACGCATTGCGGAACTGTACAAGGATAAAATCCTGACGGATATTTCCGGCATCCGTGACCTTTCCGATGAGAAAACCTGCATTGAAATCGAGCTGAAGCGGGATGCCCGCCCGCAGGTGGTCATGAACCAGCTTTACAAGCTCACCTCCATGGAAACTTCCTTTGCGGTGAATATGCTGGCGATTCATGACAACCGCCCCAAGACGCTCGCCATGATGGACGCCATCAACTTCTACATCGAGCACCGCCGCGAGGTGGTCGTGCGCCGCACGCGCTATCTGCTGGGGGATGCGGAGAAGGATGCCGAGCGCCTGGAAGCCTTCCTGCTGGCTCTGCACCACATGGATGACTTCATTTCCATTATCCGGGATTCCAAAAACCGGGATGAAGCCCGTGAACGCCTGCAGAATTACACATTCTCCACGCAGACGGCGGAAAGCCTGGGCATCCTGATCCGTTCCCAGGCCTCCATCCAGGGGGACCGCTACGTCTTCACGGAACGCCAGGTGAACTCCATCCTGGATCTGCGCCTGTACCAGTTGACCGCCTTGGAAAACGACAAGATTTCCGGGGAATACGCGGAACTGCTGGTCCGCATCAAGGACTACCTGGATATTCTGGCGAACGAATCCCGCGTGCTGGGCATTGTAAAGGACGAACTGAAGGCGATTAAGGACAAGTACGCCACGCCGCGCGTCACGCGCATCATTCCCTTCTCCGGGGATATGGCCATTGAGGATCTCATCCCGAATGACACGATGATCGTCACCATCACGCACAGCGGCTACATCAAGCGCACCAACTCCGCGGAATACCGCGTGCAGGCGCGCGGGGGCAAGGGCGTGAAGGCTGCCACTACCAGGGGAGCCAAAAAGGATGCGGAAGCGGACTTTATCGAACACCTGTTCGCCGCCCAGAACCACGACTACCTGATGTTCTTTACGAACACCGGGCGCGTGTACGTGGACCGCGTGTATGAGATTGACGAAGCGGCGCGCAGCGCGCAGGGCCGCAATATCAAGAACCTGCTGGATCTCCAGCCGGAAGAAGCCATCGCTGCCATCCTGCGCCTGGAACGCCGGGTGGATGAAAAAGGCAATGACATTACCTTTGCGGAAGGCAGCGGCAATGTTGTTTTCGCCACGAAGGACGGCACGGTGAAGAAAACCAGCCTGAACGATTTCGCCAACTACCGCAAGGCCGGCATCATTGCCATTAATCTGGAGGAAGGCAACAGTCTGGTGAACGCGGAACTTACCAGCGGGGCCGATGAAATCGTGCTCGTCACGCATGACGGCATGAGCATCCGCTTCCCGGAAGAAGATCTGCGTACGCAGGGCCGCAACACCATCGGTGTTCGCGGCATCCGCCCGCGGGCGGGGGACTACGTTGTGGCCCTGGCCATTGTGGACCCGCAGAAAACCCTGCTGGTGGCTTCTGAAAACGGCCTCGGCAAGCGCACTTCCTTTGATGAATACCGCACGCAGGGCCGCGGCGGCACCGGCATCAAGACCATGAACTGCACGGATAAGACCGGCAAGGTGGTTTCCGCCACGGTCGTGTCCGACGAGGACGAGCTGATGCTGATGACCACGGCCGGACAATCCGTCCGCATCAAGGTGGCGACCGTGCGTGAAACGGGCCGCGCCACCCAGGGCGTGAAGCTCATGACGCTGAATGAGGGCGAATCCATCCAGGACATTTCCATCGTCATTCCCGATGATGAAGATGAAGAAGCCCCGGCGGAAACGGAAGACGCGGGAGCCGGGGAAGTGTCCGGTGAAATGGAAGCTCCGGCGGAAGAATAACATCCAGGTTTTCCTGCTCCGGCGCCATGCCGGAGCAGGGGGCTTCATGGGCCGTTTTTATGGAAGACCCCCTTTCATTGGAGCAATGTGCCGGACGTCTGGAACGGCGTGGATTCCGGAGTTTTGTAGTGCCGGGCCTGAGGGAGGCTGCGGAGGTGATGCGCGGCCTGGTGCGGGAGTTCAGGCCGTCGTCCGCTTCCTATGGGGATTCCATGACCCTGAAGGCTGCGGGCATTCTTGATGACCTGCGCTCCAATCCGGACATTCAGTTCTATGACGGCTTTGTTCCGGGCATGGTGCGGGAGGAGAAATGGGAAATCCGCCGCCAGGGCATGACGGCGGACCTGTTTTTAACCGGCGTCAATGCCGTCAGCATGGAAGGAACCCTGCACTGGGTGGACATGGTGGGCAACCGTGTGGCTCCGGTGGCATTCGGACCCCGGCATGTCATTTTGCTGGCCGGTTCCAACAAGCTGGTGGCCACGCCGGCAGAGGCCCGGGAACGCATCCGCCGCATTGCGCCCCTGAACGCCAGGCGGCATGAAGGGTTCAGGACTCCCTGCATGCACACCGGAATCTGCGCGGATTGCAATTCCCCGGACCGCCTGTGCAATATTCACATGTCCATTGTTAAATGCTTTCCCAAGGGAAGAATTTCCGTCATTCTGATGGAAGAACCCGGAGGACTTTGACCCATGCCTTTTCAAAACCGGATAGAAATCATGGCCCCGGCGGGGTCGTTTGAATCTCTGGCGGCCGCCTTGCAGGGCGGAGCGGACTCCGTGTACTTCGGCGTAGGGAAGCTGAACATGCGTTCCCGCGCCACGGTCAATTTTTCGGAAGAAGATTTGCCGGAAATCGTCGAGCGCTGCCATGAGGCGGGCGCCAAAGCTTATCTGACACTGAATATCATTGTGTACGATGAAGAGCTGGAGGCGGTGCATGCCCTGTGCGACGCCGCCCGGAAAGCCGGTGTGGATGCCGTCATCGCTTCCGACCTGGCGGTGATTTCTTATGCGCGTTCCATTGGGCTGGAAGTCCATATGTCCGTGCAGGCCAACGTCTGCAACATGGCCTCCGTCAAATTTTACGCGCAGTACGCGGATGTGGTGGTGCTGGCCCGGGAACTCACCCTGGCGCAAATCAGGCATATTATTGAATCCATCCGGAAGGAGGGCGTGAAAGGCCCCTCCGGGGAGCTGCTGCGGGTGGAAATTTTCGCCCATGGGGCGTTATGCGTGGCCGTGTCCGGCAAATGCCACATGAGCCTGGCGGCCTACAACTCCTCCGCCAACCGGGGGGCCTGCTTCCAGAACTGCCGCCGCGCCTACCGCGTGACGGATGAGGAAACGGGCAATGAACTGGTGATAGACAACAAATACGTGATGTCTCCCAAGGACCTGTGCACCATTCCGGTGCTGGACCAGCTTCTGGACGCGGGCGTTTCCGTGCTGAAGCTGGAAGGGCGCGGCCGTTCCTCGGATTACGTCAGGACGGTTACCTCCGTGTACCGGGAAGCCGCGCGGGCATGCCAGGACGGAACCTTTTCCGCGGACAGGGCGGAAGCGTGGATGAAACGGCTGGAATCCGTTTTCAACCGGGGATTCTGGCAAGGCGGCTATTACCTGGGCGTGAAGTGGGGGGAATGGAGCGGTTCCGCCAACAGCCGCGCTGCCCTGTTGAAGATCCACATTGCCAGGGTAGAGAACTTTTATAAGAAGAACGGGGTGGCGGCCCTGTTCCTGGAAGCCGGCGGCCTGTCCGCGGGGCAGACCATCCTCATAACAGGCCCCACTACGGGAGCCGTCCGCATGGAAGTGGCAGCCATGCGGAGGGAGACGGCAGAGGGCATGGAGCCCGTAGAAGCCGTTCAAAAGGGAGAAACCGTCTATCTGGCGGTTCCCGAACAGGTGCGCCGCCGGGACAAGGTGTACCTGCTGCGCCCCCGGATGCTGGAGGATGCCTGAATGTCCGGTTGTCCCTTTCTTCCTCTGCCTGCCTTTTCCAAAGACCGGGAATCGACGGCAGGATGATTTTAATTTTGCCGTTTCCTGCCCGGCTGGGCCGGCGGGGCGTCCGGCTTCAGCAGGGGGGAGCTGGCTAAGCATGTTTCTGATCTTGATCGCCAGGCGCGGCATCGGCTCGGCTATCGTGAGGGCTGCCACTTCATAACGGGCGGCGATGTCGTTGAGCGGACGGACCACCTCATGGAGTTTCATTCCTCCCGGTTCCTCTTCCACTCCCGCGATGATTTCAGCCGGGGTCTTTTGAAATTCACGTTTGGCTTCCGGTCTAGAAATCCGAATCAATTAAGTTATTCATTCATTGTCTGACGTTTGAGAGAAAATGCCGTAAAGTAGTCTTCCTATTGAATGAAAAAGAATTTCCCTGGCGTATTATTTTAAAACCGTATGCCATGCCTGATTATATTTCCTTTCTGCGTCTTTTTTCATGTTCCTGCGCCTTGCTGTGTGCCGGAATGCTCCACGCTTCCGGTTTGCAGCCCTGGTTGCGGGAGCTGGCCGTAATCCCGCCTGCGCCTTCCGCGAAAGAAAAGGATGCATGGATGCGGCAGGTGTGGACGCGGACGGCGGAGTATGCGGCTTCCCTTTCCGAGCCTGCTGCCGCTGACGATTGCGGGGATGCGATGGTTTTGCTGGTTCCCGTATTTCAGGCGTGGCCGGACGGGAAGGCAGCCGGTGCCGCGCTGGCGGAAATTCTTTCCGTTCCCGCGGAGAGTATTGGAGCTGTTTCTTCCTGGGATGACCTGGTTAAGCATCAGGAAGCCATTCAGGAACGAGTCCGTTTTCTCAGGCTGAAGAAGCTGGCGGCCTATTATGACTCTGCGGCCATCCGCCGCGCGGTGAAGCGAAACCGGGACAAGTACGGAGAACGGTACTCCGGTGCGGAAGGTTTCCTGGCACGGCTGGATGAGTGGGAGAAGGAGCTGGGGCCGCTGGACCGGTGGGTGGAGCAGGCCGGGCCGGGACAGGCGGCCCTGCTGCGGGAGATGGTGGATCTGCGGAGAAAAGCCCTGATTGAAGCCCTGCCGGAACAGAACGGCCTGAAGGCATGGGTGAGCGTGCGGCGTTTCAATCCGTCCGGGAAAAGTTCTTTCAATCATGACCGTCCGGCGAACTGGCAGGGTATTTCCAGCATGCCGGGGCCCGGGCGCAAATACCGCAGCGGCATTGTGAAATTTAACGGGGTTTCCTCTTCTTCCCCTGTGGAGCAGCTGCTGGCGGACGACCGCTGGGTCGGGCATCTGGATGTTGATTTTTCCGGGGAGAAGCTCATGTTCACCGGGAACGGATTCGGCAAGAAGGAAAGCAGGCCCTGGGACGTTTTTGAGCTGGATTTGAAAACCGGGAAAAAGGAATCCCTTACCGCGCATATGCCGGCGGATACGGACAGCTATAATTCCTGCTACCTGCCGGACGGCCGGATTATTTTCGTCAATACTTCCGGCATGCAGGGGGTGCCCTGCGTGGCCGGGGTGGATTACGTGGGCAACCTCCACCTTTACGACCGGGAAAAGAAAACGACCCGCCGGCTTACCTTTGACCAGGACAATAACTGGTTCCCCACCATGTTGCCGGACGGCAGGGTGATGTTCCTGCGCTGGGAGTACACGGAAAGCGCCCACTATTTCAGCCGCGTCCTGATGCACATGAATCCGGACGGCAGCGACCAGAAGGAATACTATGGTTCCAACTCCTACTGGCCCAACAGCTTGTTCAACGCACGGCCCCTCCCCGGCAGGCCGGGCATGTTTGCGGGCATTGTCAGCGGGCATCATGGAGTCAAGAGGCTGGGGGAACTGGTCCTTTTTGACGTGAACAGGGGGCGCACCGCCACGGAGGGTGCCGTTCAGAAGATTCCGGGGTATGGAAAGCCCGTGGAAAACGTGACCAAAGATCAGCTGGTGCAGGGATTGAAGACTCCTTATTTCGCAGAACCTTATCCTTTGAATGACGAGTGTTTCCTGGCCGTTTCCTCCCCCTCCGGCAACCAGGGCGTGACCAATGTGGTCTGGTGCGACATATACGATAACATCGTTCCTCTCACGGCCTCCTCCTACTTCGTCTATGCAGACCCCGCGCCCCTGGGGCCACGTAAAAAACCGCCTGTGCTGCATGACCGGGTGAAGACGGAAAGCAAGACGGCTACGGTTTATATTTCCGACGTATACCGGGGCCGCGCCATGGCCGGAGTGCCCAGAGGGGAAGCCAAGGCCCTGCGCGTGTTTATGTCCGAGTACAGCCCCCGCAATACGGGAAGCCACTATGCCATGGGCATGGAAAGCAACTGGGACTTGAAAGTTCTGTACGGCACCGTGCCCGTGAATCCTGACGGTTCCGCCATCTTCACGGCTCCCGCCTGCCAGCCTCTGACGCTTCAGGTGCTGGACGGGGAGGGGCGCGCCCTGGCGCTGATGCGGAGCTGGTTTACCGCCATGCCGGGGGAAACGCTCAGCTGCATCGGCTGCCATGAACGGCAGAACTGCGCTCCCCCCGCCAGGGCCGTCATGGCTTCCCGCCAGAAACCCGCTCCTATTGTTCCGTGGTACGGTCCGGCGCGCACTTTCTCCTTCATGAATGAAGTGCAGCCCGTATTGGACCGCCATTGCATACGCTGCCACACAGCGGAAGGCAAGGCCCGTGGAGGAGTGCCGGATTTCATGACATTGGAGGCCGTCAAGGGGGCTCCCGCCCCCGGTTCCGTCTCTTATTGGAACCTGCACCCCTATGTGCGCCGCAACGGCCCGGAGGGGAACTATCTGGGGCTGGCCCCCACGGAGTTTTTCGCGGATACGTCGGAGCTTTACCAGCTCCTTAAAAAAGGCCACCATGGCGTGGAAATGCCGCAGGAGGACTGGAACCGCCTGGTCACGTGGATGGACATGAACGCCCCCTATCTGGGCGAATGGCCGGGAGAGCGCAATGAAGGGCTGCTGAAACGCCGTTATGACCTGCACGGCAGATTTTCAGGAGCGGAACGTAATTACGTGACGATGAAGGATTCCCTGTTCCGGAGAAGCGCCGGCGTTTCCAAACCTGACGCCGGGAAGCCCATTGCTCGCGCCGGAGGAAAGAGCGTTCCCGTTCCGGAACCGCGTAATGAAACGCTGACTGTGGATTTGGGCGACGGCGTGAACATGACATTCCGCCGCATTCCCGCAGGGAAGTTCAGGATGGGGAATGAACGGGAAACACCGGCGGAACGTCCTGTTTCCACGGTGGGGATTGAAAGGCCGTTCTGGATGGGAGAGGCGGAAGTGACGCTGGAGCAATACCGCCGCTTTGACCCGGAGTATGCTAACGGATGGTATGACATGCATTACAAGGACCAGGTGAGGCCCGGCTACGACATGGATGCCGATCCGCGTTTTCCCGTCATCCGGGTTCCTTGGGCCAGGGCCATGGAATTTTGCCGCTGGCTTTCCGGGAAAACCGGGAAAAAAGTGACCTTGCCTACGGAAGCGCAGTGGGAATACGCGGCCAGGGGGGGAGCGGACACGGATTTCTTTTTCGGGGAGCGGGATGCGGATTTTTCCGCGTATGCCAACCTGGGGGATGTGACGCTGAAGGAGCTGGCCGTTTCCGGCGTAGATCCCAGGCCGATTAAAAATCCCAACCGTTTCTGGGACTTCGTGCCGAGGGATGAGAAATACGATGACGGGCAGCTCCACCTGGCCCCCGTCAAGAGTTACAGGCCGAATGCCTACGGATTGTACGACATGATCGGCAATGCCGCGGAATGGACCCGTTCCGAATACAGGCCTTACCCCTGGAAGGAAGGGGACGGGCGCAATGAAGGCCTGGACTCCCGTGTTCCCCGTGCGGTGCGCGGCGGTTCCTGGTATGACCGTCCCAGGAGGGCCACGTCCTCCTGGCGCTGGGGATATCCCGGCTGGCGTCCGGTGTACAACGTGGGGTTCCGGGTGATCATAGAAGACTGATTGTTGAAATTGCCATGAAACTGACAAAAATGTTCCGCGCTTTTGCGACTGCCCTTTGCTGCCTGCTGGCCCTCATTTCATGCAGGCAGGGACCGGATGCTGCTTCCGGCCCGCTGGCTCCGGTGGATGTGAAGGTCGTCGATCACCTGGTTGCCGTGCTGGGGCATGAGAGCTGCGTGCTGGAACTGGTGGACCCTGCTTCCGGGGAAAAGGTGAAAAGCATCCGGCTGGCCCAGCCTCCCAACGGAATGGCCGTGGATGGAGCAACGGCCTATGTGGCGGAAGGCGGCCCGCGCGGAGCAGTAGAAGTAGTGGACCTGGAAAGCGGGGCGTTGAAGCGTTCTTTTCCTGCCGGGCATACGCCCATGTCTCCCGTGGTGCGGGGGGAAAAGCTGTATGTGGCCTGCCGGTTTGATTCCCGCGTGCTGGAAATGGACGCCGCTACCGGAACCGTGCTGGATTCCTGGAATGTCCCCCGTGAACCCGTAGCGCTGGCCGTTTCTCCGGACGGCAGGAAAATCTGGGCTGCCGGCCATTTGCCGGCCGGGGCTGCGGACGGGGATTTCACGGCTGCCGCGCTGACTCTGGTGGAAGAAGGAAAAGCTGTCCATTTCCCGTTTTCCAACGGGACGCAGGGCGTGCGCGGCATGGCGATAAGCCCGGATGGCCGCTATCTGGCCGTGGCGCATGTATTGAGCCGGTACCAGGTGCCCACCACGCAGCTGGACCGCGGCTGGATGAACACGAATGCCGTGACGGTTATCGATACGGACGAGCCGGACAAGCCTCATCCCGTTCTGCTGGATGACCCGGATGCGGGGGCGGCCAACCCGTGGGGCGTTTCTTTTTCCGGAGATGGCGGAAAACTGTTCGTGACGCATGCGGGGACGCATGAACTCTCCGTAATTGATTTCCCGGCCCTGCTGGAGCGCATGAAGCGGGAAGGCCGGAGCAATGAGCCGGTTTCCGAAAGGCTTGGTTTCCTGCACGGTCTCCGCACCCGGATCGCTCTGCCCTTGAATGGCCCGCGCGCCGTGGCTTCCGATGGGAAAAACGTTTATGTGGCCGGCTACTTTTCTGATTCTCTGGCGGAAGTCTCCCTGAAGGATGCCTGCAAATCCAGGGCAATTCCCCTGAACGTCCAATTCCGGCCTTCCCGGGAAAAACTGGGGGAACGGTATTTTAATGATGCCTCCCATTGCTTCCAGGGGTGGCAGAGCTGCGCCACCTGCCACCCGGACGGCCGGGTGGACGGCCTGAACTGGGATCTGCTGAATGACGGCATGGGCAACCCGAAAAATACGCGCACCATGTTCCTTTCCCACCGGACAAGCCCGGTGATGACGCTGGGCGTCCGCGCCTCTGCGGAAGTGGCCGTGACGGCAGGCTTTGTGCACATCCAGTTTCTGGAACCTTCCGGTGAATTGGCGGAATGCGTGAATGCATACCTGAAAAACATGAAGGAAGTTCCCAGCCCGTTCCTGGTGGCGCATACCCCTTCCAAACAGCAGACAGGGGGGGAGGGGTGCGCCCAGTGCCATGCTCCCGGCGTGGAAAGGGGGGCTTTGTCCGAATCTGCCCGGAGGGGCAGGGAAGTGTTTAAAACAGCCGGGTGCGTGCGGTGCCACCCCCATCCTTACTTCACTACCAAGGAACTGGTGGCCACGGGGACGGCCACGGGGCTGGATGAAGGTAAAAGCGTTCTGGTGCCCTCCCTGGCGGAAGTGTGGCGGACCGCCCCTTACCTGCACGACGGCCGTGCGAAGACGATCCGGGAAGCCATCACGACCTGCAATCCGGGGGATATCCGAGGGAAGACGAGTTCCCTGAATAACCGTGAACTGGAGGATTTGATCAATTACGTGCAGTCCCTGTAAAGGGGCGGGAGGGCATGATGACGGCGAATGCACCTGAACAACTGGAATGGTCCGGAAAAAACGGGGCGGAAGAACGCTTCTTCTGCATGACGGCGGAGCCGGGCGCAAGTTTTGAGGAAGAACTGCATTCCCTGATGGCCAGGTACCGCAATCTGGGGGGAGGGGAAGAAGATGAATTCCTGCTGCGTTTCCATGTCAGCGACCCGGTGCGCCAGTCGGCTGCGCTGCGGCGGATGATAGGGGAGAGGAACTCCTATGTTTCCATGGTTGGCCAGCCCCCTGCGAACGGGGCCCGCGTGGCTCTGGAAGCCTGGCACATCGGCGGAATGTTGGGAAAAAGGCATATGGCGGAACAGGGCGGAACGGTCGTGGAAGCCATCCGGGCGCATTACCGGCTGTTCCTGGCGGGCAAGAGGGAATTCTCCTCCCCGGACAGCTGCGGCCAGATGCGGGAGGAATTCCGCTGGCTGGACCGGATTGCCGCCTTACAGGGGGGAGCCGTGCCGGATTTGATTCACCGCACCTGGATTTATTGCCGGGACATTGACAACAACTACCGGGGATTGGTGGAAGGCCGCAACGGATGCTTTGACCGTTACGGGCTGACTCCGGAGAGCCATTTCATCGCCAGTACCGGCATTGAAGGATGTACGGAGCTGCCGGGCCGCCTGCTGCATATGGACAGTCTGGGCATCGCGGGGCTGGAGCCCGGGCAGGTCCGGTACATGGAAGCGCCGGACTACCTGTCCCCCACGCATGTGTACCGGGTGGCCTTTGAGCGCGGCGTCCGTATTGTGTACGGGGACCGCTCCCATTATTTCCTTTCCGGCACCGCCAGTATTGACGCGGAGGGAAACATTGTCCATCCGGGGGACGTGGTGGGCCAGACGGCCCGCACCCTGGAAAATATGAGCGCCCTGATGGAAAGGAGCGGGGGAAGCCTGTCCGACCTGAAGCAGGCCGTAGTGTACCTGCGCGACTGGGCGGACCGGGAAACGGTCCGGAACCGGCTGATGGACTCTCCGCTGGCCGCTGTGCCGCATGTGATGCTGAAAGCCCCTGTCTGCCGCCCCGGCTGGCTGGTGGAAATAGACGGAATAGCCGTTAATGGAGCCGGAGAGTCCGCCTTTGCCCCCTTGTAAATCCTGCCGTTCCCGGAACCGCGGCGCACGGGCGATTTCCCTTGTTATCCCGTGCACGGAAATGGTATCATGAAAGCGCATGACTTATCGCCTTAATACGGACCGTCTGGTATGTTTTTCCGTGCTGTTGTGGGTGCTGTTGCCGCCGGGTGTTTTTGCCTGGGAAGGGAATCCTCCGGGTCCGGATAATGTGCGGTGGCTGGAGCAGTTCTGTTCCAGCTACATGCAGTTTCTGACCCTGGGCGGCGTGTTGTGCGCGGTTATTGGTTTTGTGTGCGCCGCCCTGGTCTGGCTGGTGCATCGTCTGGACTGGGCGCGGAGCTTGAAAATCAGCGTGCTGTTTGTCATGTCCATCCTGTGCCTGGTTTTGTATGGCGGCTCCCTTTCCTTTGCCGTGTTTTATCTTCCCCTGGCCCTGATTAACCCCGCCGTGTATTGTTTCAGCGTCGGCCGGGCGGAATGAGCGTGCGGGCAGGAATGGTTTTATCTTTCTTTTCCGTGGCGGATATCCGTGGCTTCCTTCAGGAAGACGACGGTGGCGGCGATGGTTTTGGCAATGTCTCCTATCCGTTCCAGAGAACGGATAATGAAGAGAAGGTTGACGTTGAGGGAAGGGGAGTCCTCCCGTTCGGGGGAGACCAGAAGGGCCAGCGCTTTGCGATGGGCTTTGTCCAGTTTTTTGTCGCGCAGGCGTATTTCCCTGGCGGCGTCCACATCCTGCGTTTCCAGACACCTGGCGGCGTCTCTGAATTCGGATACGGCCATTTCCAGCAGAGGGAGCACAATATCCGGGGAGAGGGATTCCTGATGCCTGATGGAGGACTTGGCATGCTTGGCGATACCCGTTACTTCCTCCATGCATTCCTGGAGCTTGTCCCCGCATCGGGAGAAAGTGATGACGAGCCTCAGGTCGCGTCCCAGCGGATGGAACTGGGTGAGTACGGAGGAGCAGAGGGAGAGAACCTGCCGGGTTTCTTCCTGCAGCGGGTCGCTGTCCGCAATGATGCTGTTGGCCCCGTCGCTGTCCGGGCCGGAAATGACCCGTTCCAGAATGTCCATGTATTTCAGCAGGCTGCCGCAGATGGCATTGACGCGGAGGCGGATAGCGTTCAGGGCCGCGTCGTAGTGGGGGAGGATGTGATTGCCGGGGGATGTCATGAGGAGAATGGTTTGGAATGGGCTTTTAGCTGAAACGGCCCGTAATGTAGGCTTCCGTTTCTTTTTCCGTAGGATTGGTGAAGATTTGGGACGTTTCCCCGTATTCCACCAGGCGGCCCATGTACATGAAGGCGGTCCGATCCGCGATGCGTGTGGCCTGCTGCATGTTATGGGTGACGATGACAATGGTGAGTTCTTTTTTCAGGTCTTCCATCAGGTCCTCTATTTTTAAGGTGGCGATAGGGTCCAGGGCGGCGCAGGGTTCATCCATCAGCAGAATTTGGGGGCGGTTGGCAATGGCGCGCGCGATGCACAGCCGCTGCTGCTGGCCGCCGGAAAGGCCGTAGGCGCTTTCATGTAGCTTGTCTTTCACTTCATCCCAAAGGGCGGCTCCCTTCAGGCTTCGTTCCACGGTTTCGTCCAGTTCCGCGCGCCTGTTGCGGCCGGCCACACGGAGGGGAAAGACGATGTTTTCGTAAATGCTTTTAGGGAAAGGGTTGTATTTCTGGAAGACCATGCCTACGCGCTTGCGCAGGGAGATGACTTCCACGCGCGGGTCATACAGGCTGGTGCCGTCAATGCGGATATCCCCCTGGTGGCGCACGTCCGGGACCAGGTCGTTCATGCGGTTGATGTTGCGGAGCAGCGTGGATTTTCCGCAGCCGGAGGGCCCGATGAGGGCGGTTACCCGGTTGGTTTCAAAGGTCATGCCGATGTTGAAGAGAACCTGTTTGCTCCCGTAAAAGAAGGAGAAGTCTTCCACTTCAATGATGGGCTCGTCGTTTGCGGCGGCTGGTTCAGTCATGGGATGGTGAAGGAGAATGGGGTTAGAAGCTGGAGGCCGCGTATTTTTTGCGCAGGCGGTTGCGGATGAGGATGGCCGTGAGGTTCATGACCACCACCAGCAGGATGAGGAGCAGCGTGGTGGCGAAAACCATGGGCTGGGCGGCGTCCGAGTCCGGAGACTGGAAGCCCACGTCGTAGATATGAAAGCCCAGATGCATGAATTTGCGTTCCAGGTGGATGAAGGGGCCTTCCCCGTCAATGGGCAGGGAGGGGGCCAGCTTGACCACTCCCGTGACCATGAGTGGGGCTACCTCTCCGGCGCCACGGGCCATGGCCAGAATGAGGCCGGTCATGACGCCCGGCAGGGCGCTGGGGAGGATGATGCGTTTAATCATCTGCCATTTGGAGGCCCCGCAGGCCAGGGCAGCCTCCCGCAGCCCGCGGGGGACGGCGGAGAGTGCCTCCTCCGTGGAGACGATGACTACGGGCAGCGTCATCAGGGCCAGCGTGAGGGATGCCCACAGGATGCCGGAGGTCCCGAAGGTGGGGGTGTTGTCCACAGCCAGCTTTTTCCAGTAGAAAAGTTCGTCGATGCTCCCTCCCAGATAGTAAACGAAGAAGCCGAGGCCGAAAACGCCGAAGACGATGGAAGGCACGCCCGCCAGGTTGTTCACGCAGATGCGCACGGCCTGAACCAGAGCCCCCTGTCTGGCGTATTCCCTCAGGTAGATGGCTCCGATGACCCCCACGGGCGTGACCAGCACACTCATGAGCAAAGTCATGATGAAGGTGCCGAAAATGGCGGGGAAGATGCCGCCCTCCGTGTTGGCTTCCCGCGGATCATCCGTGATGAAATGGTACAGGTTGTGGAGGAAGACGCCGCATTTGCCGAAGAACCCCAGGTCATTCGGCTGGTAGCCGTAAACGATTTTATCCATGCGGATTTCCTTTCTTTCCCCGTCTCCCAAGGCATACACAAGAGAGTCTCGGCCCTGTTGAGCCCTCAGTTTGGCTGCTTCCGCAGTGTACCGGGCGTATTCGGCATTGAGCTGTTCCTCTTTGGCGCGGAGCCGGTCCAGTTCACTGGCCGGGTCGTCCATATCCGTGAGAATGGGGTTTTTCCTGGGGACGGCCGTACGCTGTCCGTTTTCTTCCCGGATGTCGTAGGAACGTTCTATGGCCTTGATATCCAGTCTGACGTCCGCCAGACGGGTATTGACGGAGCCGATGTCCCTGGTGTCAATGGTTTTGACCCTGTCCCTCAGGTCTGTTTCCCGGTCCAGCACGCGGCGGAAAGCCTCCATGAATTCCGGTGAGGCGGCGGGGATGGTTTCTCCGGAGGCCAGCTTGAGTTCCAGAGGTTTGACCAGGGTGTTCCCTCCCTCCATGCGTTCCAGGCACAGAAGGCCTTTGGGGGTGGCGGAGGCAGTGACATTGTGCGCGTCCACATAGCGGTAGGATTGTCCATAGGATTCCTTGCTGCCGGTGAAAAGCTGGTATTCCCGCACGTCTCTGGCTGTGGAGCCGGGATGGGCGGGGTCTGCGGGGACGTGGCGCGTCTGGTCCTTTGTGATGCCGGCGTACAGGACAAGCGGTTGTTCTTCTTTTGAAGAAGGGGCGAGCGTCAGTTCATGGATAGTTTTGGGCCAGAAGGCCTCCAGACCGTTGAAGACGATGATGCCCAGCAGGCCGAAAATCATGATGAGGCCCAGGGAGAGCCCGATGGAGGCGAGCCAGATATTGACTTCCCCCAGGGGGCGTTTGGAGGCGGGCGGAAGGCTGAAGTCCTGTTTCATGGAAGGTGGATGGATGGGAGGGAAAGGGTTGGATGGTTCACACGACGTTGAAGCGTTTGCGGAGACGCTGGCGCACTATTTCCGCCAGAGTGTTCAGAATGAATGTCATGGAGAAGAGGATAAGGCCGCCCAGGAAGAGGACCCGGTAGTGGGTGGAGTCCTGCGCCGCCTCCGGCAGTTCCGTGGCGATGTTGGCGGAGAGGGTGCGCATGCCGTTGAAGATATTCCAGTCCATGATGGGGGTGTTTCCCGTGGCCATCAGTACGATCATGGTTTCCCCCACGGCTCGGCCCAGACCTATCATCAGGGCGGAGAAAATGCCTGCGGAAGCCACCGGAAGAACAACGGTGCGGACCATCTGCCAGCGGCTGGCCCCCAGAGCCTCCGAGGCGGCGATGAGGGAAGGGGGGACGTTGCTCAGGGCGTCCTCGGAAATGGTGAAGATGACAGGGATGACGGCAAAGCCCATGATGAATCCAACCACTAGGGAGTTGCGCTGTTCATAGGGCATGCCGAAGCCGTTGCGCCACAGGTCTGCGAAACTGGCGGCCTGGAAGTCCCCGTCTCCCCACAGGCCCATGACGCTGCGGCAGAGGCTGATGAGGGGCTGTTCCAGCCAGTAGCCCAGGTATTCCCAGCAGAACCAGGCGCAGAGCAGGATGACGGGGGTCATGACGATGTATTCCACACCGCGGCTGAATTTGTTGCGCCAGGCTGCGGGCCGGGTGGTCCAGAACCATGCGATGAGGGCCGCTAGGCCGGGAATGAGGACGGCCATGCAGAGCAGGGCGGGGACTTTGTCTTCCATTCTGGGGGCTAGGTAAAGGGCGCCGAAGAAGCCCAGCACTACGGAAGGAAGGGAGGCCATGATTTCCATGACGGGTTTTACCACCCGTTTGACGGCAGGAGCCATGAAGTGGGCCGTGTAAATGGCGGCTGTGACCGCTACCGGGACGGCGAAGACAAGGGCGTACAGGGTGCCTTTCAGCGTGCCGAAGACCAGGGGCATCAGGGACAGCTTGGATTCATAATCATCCGTGCCGCCCACGGATTGCCAGAGCCATTTGGGAGAATCGTACCCCTCATACCATATTTTCCCGACCAGGGCTTTGGCGCCGGCTTCCGGGTGCTTGTCTTCCAGAGAGAAGAAATGGATGTTTCCTGATGGGTCCACGGCAATGGCGGCGTTGAATTCCGCATTGGCGGCCAGTTGGACCGGAACGAATTCCAGAGGTCCGCTGTTCCAGCGGATGTCGGCCGTGGTTCCGTAGCAGAGCCTGAGTTCCCGCGGAGTGGAGACCAGGAAGGAACGGTTGATGCCGGATGCCGCGTAATGCTGCACCGGACCGTCCATGGGAGAGAATTGCCTGGTCTGGCCGAAGAGGCGCAGGGAAGTGCCGTCCGGGCGGGAATGGGGATAAAGGCTGAAAATCTTAAGGCTTCCCCTGTCGCCTCCTATGACCAGGGACATGTCTCCGAAAAGCCAGTTGACGGAAGTCATTTTTTCCCCTTTCCCCAGCGGGGTCGGAATCATCTGGCGTCTGACCCATGTTTCCCCGTCTTCATCATAGGAGAAATAAAGAAGTTTGTCCGCATCCGTAGCGATGACGAGGCTGTCTCCGGAGGCTCCGGGCAGCATGGCCGTGGGGCGGCCTTCCAGCTGGTCCGTCAGGTCATGGAATCCGGAAGGCGCCAGTTCTCCCTCATGAAGCAGGGTGCGGGATTCTTCCAGCGTCATCAGCAGGAGGCGCGTGCCCTGTTCCGTCTCCACGGTTGCGGTAAATATTTTCCGTTCTCCCGCGTCCGCATAGGCTATGCCGGATATTTTGCCGGGGACGGAGCCGCTTTCCGTCAGGGGGTAGAGAGGGCCGGCCTCCGCTCCGGCTTTGTCCGGGCCGTGGGCATTCGTCCGGCCGTGGACGTTGAGTCCGGAATGAACATGGATGAGGCCCACCTTGCCGGATTCCGTGGCGATGGGGTAGGCGGTGAGGGATGCATCATAGGAATGGGCGCAGACGGTTTCTCCGTCCGGCAGGGAAACGGGAACGGAGGACAGGTTCCCGGTAGTTTTGTCCAGGAAGAAGATGTTTTTCCCGTTGCCGTAGACAAAGGGAAGCGTGCCGGAAGGGTCCAGGCCCCAGGTTCCCGGAACCGGAGAGGAGGGCGAGGGGTGCTGCCGTTCTTCCACGTCCGCGCTCTGGAAGAGAGGAATCGTAACGGCCAGCAGGAAGAAAAGAATGCCGAAAACGGCTATAATGACGGTGAATCCTCCGCCGATGATGGTTTTGGTCATGATGCGGTCAAACCACAGCGTGGTTTTTGCCACCTGAAAGCGTTCCGGAACGGGTTTGGGCTTTCTGGAAGGTGCGGGGGAGGGAGCATTGGAACTCATGACGGCAGAGAGGAGAAGTTGGAGGGCAGGACTCCGGCGGGCGGGCCGGAGCCCTGCCCCGGCATGTGTTTACGGCACGGGAAGGGAGTGTTTATTCAATGCTCTTGAGCACTTCTGCGCTGACTTTGGCGGGAATCGGGTAATAACCGTCCTTGGTCACGATTTCCTGGCCGTCTTTGGATACGATGAATTTGATGAATTCCCTGGTCAGGGTGTCCAGGGGTTCTCCCGGTTTCTTGTTGACGTAAATCAGCAGGTAACGGGAGAGCGGGTATGTTCCGTTGATGCAGTTATCGTAGGAAGGCTGTACCGCCGCCTTTCCGCTTTTTTCCGCCAGGGAGAGGGTTTTTACGCCGGAGGTGACGTATCCGATGCCGGAATAGCCGATTCCCTGTTCGTCGGAACTGATGCCCTGCACGACGGCGGAGGAACCGGGCTGTTCCTTCACGGAGTTTTTATAATCCCCTTTTTTCAGGGCTATTTCCTTCACGAACCCGTTTGTGCCGGAGGCGCTGTTTCTGCCGTAGATGGAGATGGCTTTTCCTTTCATGGAGGGCACTCCCGCATCGCCCCAGTCGGTGATGTTGGAGCCGCCGCGCTTGAAAGTGGAGGAGAAAATGGAGTCGATCTGCGCCAGGGTAAGGGCCTGGATGGGATTGTTCTTGTTGACAAAGAAGGCCACGGCGTCCAGGGCCACTTTGATTTCCGTCGGCTTGTAGCCGTATTTGGCTTCAAAGACGGCGATTTCCTCCCGCTTCATCTGGCGGCTCATGGGGGCGAGCTGGGCCGTGCCTGCCGTGAGGGCGGGCGGCGCTGTGGAAGAGCCTTTGCCTTCAACGCCGACTTTGACGCTGGGGTATTTTTTGTTGAATCCTTCCGCCCAGAGGGTCATCAGGTTGTTCAGCGTATCGGAGCCGACGGCGTTCAGGTTGCCGGAAACGCCGCTGGTGGGCGCATACGGCTTGATGCTGCTGTCAACGGTCACTTGGTTGGCGCCCATGCTCAGGGAGCTGAGGGCGGCGGCGATGGTCAGGATTTTGGCGACAAATTTCATGGCGTCTTTTTTGGTGTGTTGCGTCTTCCGTTTCCGTCCGGCGGGGCCGTTCATGGCGGAAGACGGGGTAGTGATACCCTCCCGCCCCCATGGTGAGGAAGAGAATCCTGGTTAAGAAATCGTCACAAACCCGGAGTAGCCAGGGAGCCCTGTTTTTGGGATACCATGCGTCCAGAGGCGCAGGACGCGCCATTAGAAGAACATGACTCCGCATCCAGCAGCAGCCGACCAGACCGCCGTAGAGGTGGATTCCCTGGATTTTTGTTATGGGAGCAAGCAATCCCTGTTCAACGTCACCATGAAAGTCCCCAGGAACAGGGTGACGGCGTTCATCGGCCCTTCCGGGTGCGGGAAGTCCACGCTGCTGCGCTGTATCAACCGGATGAATGACCGTATTCCGGAGGCGCGCGTTACGGGAGGCTCCATCCGCATTGATGGGGTGGACGTGACTTCTCCTTCCCTGGATACCATTCGTCTGCGCCGGGAGGTGGGCATGGTTTTCCAGAAGTCCAACCCTTTCCCGATGAGCATTTATGAGAATGTAGCCTACGGATTGAAGCTGGCGGGGGTAAAAAAACGCGGCATTCTGGACGAGGCTGTGGAGGAAAGCCTGCGGCATGCCGCTCTTTGGGATGAGGTAAAGGACCGTCTCCATGCTTCCGCCAATGGTCTTTCCGGCGGCCAGCAGCAGCGGCTGTGCATTGCCCGTTCCATTGCCGTGAAGCCGCGCATCCTGCTGATGGACGAACCCTGTTCCGCCCTGGACCCCATTGCGACGGTGAGGGTGGAAGAGCTGATGCACCGTCTCAAGGACAAGTTTACCATCATTGTGGTCACCCATAATATGCAACAGGCTACGCGCGTTTCGGACCTGACCGGTTTTTTCATGTTGGGCAGGCTGGTGGAATTTGATGCTACGGAAAAGATTTTTTCCAATCCCTCCCTGAAAGAAACGGAGGATTATATTACGGGAAGATTCAGTTAACAGAGAGACGATTATGCTTTTTTCAAAGATTATTTCCAAAAATGGAACCGGGCGTGTTCTCCATGTTCCCGGCTCTGGACGAAGGCTGGCTGCCAGCGCCGCCAGAAAGAACAGCCTGCGCAGGCAGCATCTTTTTTATCATGCCGGCAAAACCTTATCCAATCATCAAGCCAATATTCCGAATCATGAATCACGACGCGCACACCCTGAGGGAGTTTGACGCCGCCCTTTCCTCCCTGAATACGCATTTGCTCCAGATGGCCTATAAGGCGCAGAGCGCCCTTGATTTGGCCGTCGCCGGCCTTTTGCAGCAGAATGAGTCTTCCGCCAACCGGGTTATTGCTGATGACGAAGAATTGGACGAGCTGGAAATGACGGTGGACAGGGAAGGGCTGCATCTGCTGGCTTTTTTCAGTCCGGTGGCTTCCGACCTCAAAGTGGTGCTGGCTTCCCTGCGCATGTCCTCCATGTATGAACGGATTGGTGATGAGGCCGTGACCATCGCCAAAAGGGCCAACAGGCTGAATAAGCGCCCGCGCATCCGGGAGGCTGCCTTGGCGGATCCTGTCTATCGGGAAATGGCGGAGCGGTTCAGGGCTGTGAATAAGGCTGTTTCCTCCTGGGACGGGGAGGCTCTGGCGGAGCTTGTCCCTGCGCTGGAGGATTTGGCGGAGCATGCGGCGTCCCTGACGGAGGCATTTGCCTGCTTGCCTGAGCAATATCAGGACAATCTGGTTTCCGTTGCGGATCTGGTTTTTGTAAGCCGTTCCCTGGAACGCATCGCGGAAGGGCTCCAAAAGGTAGCGGCGGAAGGGCTTTACGCGGCCTCCTGATGCCGCGTGCCTGCACAGGAAAGCCCGCAGCGGGCGTTGTTGAAGCGCCGTTTTTTGTTCGGAAACGGGATTCAGGCATGCCGCCTATCTGACAGTCCAGGTAATGCTGCGCGTGGCGGATTGGCCGGGACGCAGAATGACGCTGGGGAAGTGGGGGGTATTGACGGCATTGGGGAAGCCTTGGGCTTCCAGCGCTATTCCCTGGCGCGCCTGGGGCAGGTATTCCCCGGTATATACCTGGAGGCCGGGAGCATCCGTCGCCACAATCAGGCGGTGCCGGGATTCCGGGTCAAGAAGGATGGCGGCGATTTTGTCGCCCGGTTCGGAATCCAGCACGTAGTTGTGGTCCAGTCCGGCGGCGGTGTCCGGGTGGGCGGCGGAGTTGCGTTCCCCCAGCAGGGCTGCTTTCCGCAGGTCAAAGTCCGTTCCTTCCACGGGAAGAATACGGCCGTCGGGGATATTGGTCGCGTCCACCGGAGTATAGGCGGAGGCCCGTACCTCCAAGGTCATGGAATCAATGGTGGGTTTGCCGGACAGGTTCCAGTAAGCGTGGTTGGTGAGGTTGACGATTGTGGCCGCGTCCGCATACGCTTCCAGGCGGAGATGAAGGGTTTCTTCCACCACGGTGTAGGTGGCTACCACTTCCAGGTTGCCGGGGTAATTTTCCTCACCGTCTGCGGAGTGCAGGGTCAGCACCAGCGTATTGCGCCCGGCTTCCTGCACCTGCCAGACTTTGCTGTCGAACCCCTGGATGCCGCCGTGCAGGTGGTTGGGGCCGTTGTTGACGGCCACGGTGCGGGAATCCCCGTCAATGGAGAACCTTCCTTTTGCGATGCGATTCGCGACACGGCCGCAAATCGCACCGCAATAACAGGTGTCTTTCAGCATGTCTTCAAAGTGCTTGGGCCCTACGATCATGTCCATGCCGTCCTTGACGACGGAGATGATGCGCCCCCCGTAGTTGCTGATGCGTACCGTCAGCTTGTCGGAAGACAGTTCAAACAATTCTACAGGTGCGCCGCCGGGTAAGGTGCCGAAGATCATGCCGGTATATAGCTTGGTCAGTAGTGGATGTCCAATTAATAGGCCAGCACGCGGGAACCGTTGTTGCCGATGATCACGCGCACGCGCTGCCCGACCTGAATCGGGTTGTTCCTGCTGGCGACCTGGACGACCGTGTAGTTGCGGGTGCCGTTCCTCTTCTGGTCCAGACGCACGGTGATGCGTTCCCCGGTCGTGTTGTTGACGGCCTTGTCAATCTGGTTGCCGGCAATGCCGCCCAGAATGGCGCCGCCCGCCGCCGTCGCGAATTTGGCATTGCCTCCCCCGAACATGGCGCCGGTCAACCCGCCCGCCACGGCGCCGATTCCGGTGCCGGTGTTGGCGTTATTGGCCTGGATCTTGACGTTTTCCACGCTGGTGACCGTGCCGGTATAGGTTTCCTGGGCTCCGCCGATTTCGTTCAGGTTATAGGTGTTCGGGGAACCGAAGTTGGTGCAGGAAGTAATGGACAGCGCCATGGCTGCACAGCCGATGGTAAGAATGGAAGCTGTTTTCATGATGACGATTTATAAAATGGGTTGAAGGTTAAGATCAAGTAATTTCGCAGTCAACGGAAGGGGCGCGGCTGCCCTCTTCCGGCGGAGAAAACCCTTGCCGGAAGGTTCCGGCAAGGGTTCTTATTTATTTTAACGGTCCGTTGGGTCAGGCCTTGGGGGCTTCTCCCTTTTTGGGGCAGTCGCAGGGCTTTTCCCCTTTGCTGCAAGGCTGGCCGCATTTTTCTGGGCATTTGCCTTCCTTGGCGCATTTCCTGGGGCACTTTTTATCTTTTTTGCAGCACTTCTGGGCAGCAGGGGCGGGGGACTCCGCCGGAGCGGCGGCTTCCTGAGCGTAACCGTTGACACTGAAGGCGAAAGCAAAGGCTGCTACAGCGAGGATTTTTTTCATATAATGATATGTGAGGTTGTGTGGTGTTGGTAATGCAGCGGCAGAAGAGCTGCCGTTCTACGACAGATAGAGCGGCAGGGAGTGATATTTGTTCAAAAAAATGCGCGGAGAGGATTCTTTTTAGGGCGGTTTTTTTGATGAGGACGCGCTTTTGGCCTCCGGGGTAAGTTTGACAGTCCGGGGGCACGTACGGAGCGCCGGCTTGCATGGGGCGCCTTCTTGAGGCACGGTAGGGAACATGAGTTCAGCCAAGGAACCTGTGACGCGCCGTTTTGGAAATGGTTTGACGGTTTTGATTAAGGAGGACAAGTCTCATCCCGTAGTGTCCCTCCAGTACTGGGTAGGCACGGGGTCCATGAATGAGGGGCACTGGCAGGGGAGCGGACTTTCCCATTTGCTGGAGCATCTGGTGTTTAAGGGAACGGCGCATTTTTCCGGGCAGGAACTGGCCCGCAAGGTGCAGGAACGCGGCGGCCACTGGAATGCGTACACCAGCGTGAACCGCACCGTGTACTATATAGACGGCCCTGCGGAGTCCTGGCAGATTTTCCTGAATCTTTTGACGGAGCTTGTATTTTTCCCCACGTTCCCGGAAGACGAGATGGAGCGGGAGAAAGAGGTCGTGCGCCGGGAGATGGCCATGTATGCGGATGATCCCGATTCCGTGGCCTACCAGCTTCTGATGCAGACGCTGTATCTCAAGCATCCCCGCCGCTGGCCCGTTCTGGGTGAGCGCGCCGCCTTTGACTGCCTGACGCGGCAGGACGTGCTGGATTACCATGCCAGCCGTTATGTCCCGAACAACGTGGTTCTTTCCATCGCGGGGGACGTGGATGCCGCGGAGATTCTTTCCCATCTGGAATTGCTGGTGGAAGACCTGAAATCCCGTCCCCTGAACCGGGAACCCATTCCCCATGAACCTCACCAGTTCGGTTCCCGCAGGGTGCGGAAGGAGTTTGCCGTGCCTTACTCCAAGCTGCACCTTGCCTGGCGCCTGCCCTGTTCCGCCCATCCGGATACGCCAGCCCTTTCCGCGCTGTCCAGCATTCTGGGAGGCGGACGTTCCGCCCGTTTTTATGAAAAGTTCCATGACCGCCTGGGCCTGGTGTACAGCATTGAGGTGCATTCCAACCAGTCTGAGACGGATGAAGGGGCGTTTACCATCAGCATGGACGTGGACCGCGCCCAGCGCGACAAGGTGCGGGACCTGGTGCTTCAGGAGCTTCGCAATCTGGCGGAAGAGGATTTTACGGAGGACCTGAAGAGAGTTTGCAAACAGACCCGGGTCAGTCGCCTGCGCCGCAGGAGTTCCGCTTCCGGGGTGGCCTCGGAAATGGGGGCGGACTGGTTCGGCTCGCGCAATTTGAACCTGTCTTCCGAATGGCAGGAAGCTATTGAACGGGTGACTACGGAAGATTTGCACCGCGTTTGTTCCACCTGGCTGTCTTCCCCGAATGTGACGGAAGTCAGCCTGGACCCCCCGGGCAGCAACGCCGGGGATGAAGAAAGGGCCTCCGCCTCTGCGGGAACGGCCCTGAGCGAGCATGTTCTTGGCAACGGCATGAAGGTGGTGATCCGTGAAGACCATCGCCTGCCGCTGGCCTATGCCTGCATGGCGTTCAAGGCCGGATGCCGTGCGGAGAATGAGCATGACGCCGGGGTGACGGACCTGATGTCCGAGTGCCTGCTGAAAGGAACCTCCACCCGTTCCGCGGCGGATATAGCCCGTTTTCTGGAGGACATCGGGGGAGCCATCAACACGTCCACCGGTAACAATTCCCTGAGCGTGGGATGTCAGGTTCTGGCGGAAGACCTGGACGCCGGATTGGAGCTGATGGCGGATGTGGTCATGAATCCGTCTTTCCCGGAAGACGCCTTTCTGAGGGAAAAGGAATCTTTTGTGGCGGATGCGGAGGAGGATATGGAAGACCCTCTTTCCGTGGCGTTCCGGCAGGAGCGGAAGGTGGCTTACGGGCATGTTTCCTATGGAAATTCCCCTTCCGGCACGCCGGAAAGCCTGTCTTCACTGACGGTTCAGGACATCAAAAAACAGTATGAACGCATTATCTGCGCTTCCAACGCCGTGATTTGCATTTCCGGAGATGTCAGGAAGGAGGAGGTCCTGCCTCTTCTGGAAAAACATCTGGGAGGCATGAGGGTGGGAACGCCTCCGGCCCTGACTCCCACGCCCGCGCTGCGGGCCGGCCGGGAAGTGGCCGTTCTGGATAAACAGCAGGCCGTGCTGGTAGTGGGGGTGCCGGGCGTAGACGTGGCTTCCCCGGAGATGGCCCAGGCTCTGCTGTTCCAGTCCTGGTGCAGTGATATGGCCGGTCCCGTTTTCACCAATATCCGGGAGGAGGCCGGACTGGCCTATTATGCCAGTTCTTCCCTGTTCATCGGCATGGATGCCGGAGGCATCTGCTTCTATCTGGGCACTTCCCCGGAACAATTGGAGGAAGCCGGGCGGAGGCTGGAAAAAACACTGGAGATGATTGATGAACAGGGCATGACGGAGGAGGAGCTGGAACGCACTAGGGCGGCCGCCCTGTCTTCCCGTCTGCTGGCCATGCAGTCCAATGGAACTTTGTGCCAGATGCTGGCGCTGGATATCCTGTTCGGTTTGCCTCTGGAAGCGTTTGAACAGCAGACGGACGCTATCAGGAATATGGATCTGGCCCGGATGAACGCCTTTATCAGGAAGGTGCTGGATCCCGCCCAGCCGCGTTCCTGGTCCATCGTGCGTCCGCCTGCCGGGGAGTAATTCCCCGGAAAATCATTTCCTTTTTCCCTGTCCGGGAAAAAGGCAGGATTAAATAAAAAGGAATATTTTTGCGTTACATCATCTGAAGGCTGGGGGAGGGGTGTAGCGGAATCGTGATTTTTATTTCAGTGGTGATGCGCTATAGTGGCAGCCATGACTGAGATGGAGCCGGACAGGAAAACTGCGGAACGGGCAATCAGGGAAGCGTATGAATCCAACCCGGGGGGCTGGGCGGAACATTCCCGCTATGTGGCGGAAGCCTGTAAAAATATAGCCTCGCGCTGTAAAGGGTTATCCGGTGAAAAAGCTTATGTCCTGGGGCTGTTGCATGATATTGGACGGTATGCCGGAGTAAGTTCCGAAAAGCATTTGATAGACGGGTACCGCTATTGTGCGGCAAGAGGCTGGAAAAAGGCGGCGCAGATTTGTATTTCCCATGCGTTTATGATACAGGATATCAATACTTCCATCGGCACGTTTGACGTGAGTGGGGAGGATTACCTGTTCATGAAAAATTTTGTAGAGAACGCGGTCTATGACGACTACGACCGCCTGGTCCAGTTATGTGACGCTTTGGCCATGCCGACAGGTTTCTGCCTTTTGGAAAAACGGTTTGTAGATGTGACAATCCGGTATGGAGTGCATCCGTTTACGGTGGACCGGTGGAAAAAAATTCTGCAGCTCAAGGCGTTCTTTGAGAAAAAAGCGGGCTGTTCCATTTATGAGCTTCTGCCGGGCGTCGTTGAAAACAGTTTCCGCCAGGAGGAAAGCCATGCGTGATGAAGCGGAAGATTTTTTGGAAACGGCGCATCCCGATGCGCTAAGGCAAATCGCCCGGGCGAGGGAATTGACAAGGGAATATTATTTTTCCGCATATAGTGATACGCGGAGAAGAAGTGAAATTCTCCGGGAATTACTGGGTGGGATTGGGGATAACGTGATGATAGATACGCCCTTTCATTGCGACTACGGGAAAAACATCTTTTTAGGGAACAACGTGGTCATCAACATGAACTGCATTTTGGTGGATAATGCGCCCATCCGCATTGGCAGCCAGGTGCTGATTGCATCCAATGTTCAGATTTATACGGCTTCGCATCCGGTCTTGCTCCAGGAACGCCTTGTGACGGGGTGGAAAAAAGGTAAGGGAACATTTTTCCGCACCTATGCACTGCCAATAGAAATTGAGGATCAGGTATGGATTGGAGGCGGCAGCATTCTACTGCCAGGTGTGAGGATAGGAAAAGGCTGCGTCATTGGATCGGGAAGTGTCGTTACTCATTCTGTGCCGGCCGGCTGCGTTGCTGTTGGGAGTCCATGCAGGGTTATCAGGCGTTTTTGACATCAACGGCTGGAGGCCGCCGCGGGAGGCGGCGGATTCGGAAGCGCCCCTTTTTTCATGGCGGAATGTTTTCGGTTCGGTGATGCGGCAATAGTAGGGTTTGACTATTGTTGCGACCGACAGGATGATCTCCTTATCGGTTAGGGTCAGCAACTTCCATTGCCGCTGGTGGTTCGACGAGGGGGGGAGCCCGGCGTTGAGGATTCGTTCCAGCATATTCCGCGCAATGGGTTTGTCCTGGAACTCTCGGATGCTGCGACGTTTTTCGATTACTTCATAAAATTCCATGATACATCAGCTTTTGATTATTACGGGTTCATGCCTGCGGCGGCTTGTAGTGACGAGATACACACCCGTGAATACAAGCAACAGCGACCCCAGCTTTAAGATTGAAAATACGTCCTGACCGATGGCTATCGCAATGGCGCAAGCTACCATCGGCTGAACGTAATTGTACATGCTTACCGTTGTCGGCCGGAGGCTTTTCAGAGAGCAGGTGACAAGCAGAAAGGCGATGAATGTGGAGCCTACCGTAATATAAAGCAACCCGTAAAGTTGCATCGGTGGGAATGCCGCTGCGTGAAAAACGGCAACATTTTCCAGTTCTCCGGCTGAAAACGGGAATAACGCCACGGTCGCCACGAGGAACATCCACTTCATAATCGTCTCGGCTGAATAGCGTTGCGCCAAGGATCGCGACAACACGAGGTAAAGGGAATAAACTATGTAATTGACGGCTATCATTGCATCGCCGGGGAGACTGCTCCCGCCCGATGTAGCATGCGCGGTGCCGAATACAAGCAACAGCCCGCCACAGACGCCGAGCATCACACCGAGCACCTTTCTTTTCGTGACAGGTTCTCGCAGAATCACGGCGGCAAGCAACAAGGCGAATATCGGAGTAGAAGAGGCGATGATTGACCCGTCAACCGGCGATGTCATCTTCAGCCCCACCACGAACAGGAGCTGGTTGATGCCTACGCCGCAGATGCCGCACACGGCAAGCAACCCCAAATCGCGGTGTGTCACCCGCTGCCGAGGCAGGAAAAGGGACAACAGCCAAAACAGGGCACATGTCACGGCTGCCCGAAGAAAGGCAATGGCCTCGGGCGGCATACCGGTATTCAGAAGGTGCTTGAATACCGGTACACTTATGCCGAACAAGATATTCGCTGTCAAAATGAGGATGTGTCCCGTCATGCTGCCATATTTATTTCCAGGTATTCATATGTATTCTATCTTCAACATGGATTTCCTTTTGTTTGGGGAGGAAAGCATTTTCGACGGGATAGCCCATCGTCAGCAGGCAGGTGAATTCATACTCATCGGGCGCTCCTACTATCTCCTTGATTTTCTCCACTTCGTCGGCAACAGGAATGTGGAACACAGTTCCCAGTCCTTCATTCGTTGCTGCAAGGAGCATATTCTCCACGGCACACCAGGCTGAAGCGAAGTAATTCAGCGAGCTTTGTTCCACCGGTTTCAGCAGTTGCCACGTCTTTTGCCGGAAGAACGGGATGATGAGCAAACCGCTCTGCATCAGCATACGCTGTTGTTTGGGTAGGGCATCGGCAAACATATCCATCTTATCCTTGTCGCCCGATTCATCCACTTCATGCACCAGATTCTTGAATGCCGCCATATTTTTGGCAAGCGGGTCGATCACCTTGGCTATGTTTTTACGTCCGCGCACCACAACGAACTCCAGTTGGCGCAGGTGGTCGTTGGTAGGCGCTTTGAAAGCGGCACTGATGACCTGTTTTACGATTTCGTCACTCACTTCCCGGTTGGTGTAGTCGCGGTATGTGCGGCGCTTCTCCAATACTTCATTGAATTCCATATTACGATGTTTTTTAGTTATGTTTTATTATGGTATATATTTACAATAAAAAGCTGAATTGTTTTTGAATGAAGATTTCAATGCCATGTAGCGAATTAACTTTTGACATCAATAGCTGAAGGCCGCCGCGGGAGGCGGCGGATTCGGAAGTACCCCTTTTTTCATGGCGGAACGTTTGATCTGCTCATGGTAAAAGTAATTCACGATAACCGGCGGTTCGTTGAACGGCCGGTGCATGGAATCGTCATTGCGCAGGTACGGCAACCCCCGTTTTTCCGCCAGCTGCCGTATTGCTGCGTCCAGTCCTTCCCAGTAGCCGCGGCTGCCTTTCTGGTAAATTTCCCGATAGAGGGGCACCAGGTGCGGATAGCGTTTGTTGATGTACTCCAGAATTACGGATTTGTAGCTGCCCCGCAGATTCAGGTTTTCCAGCCAGATCAGGTTGCATTTGTCTTCAGCCTGCTCCACAATCGCCGGAATATCCGTAATGCCCGGAAAAATGGGGGAGATGAAGCAGGTGGTGCGGATTCCTGCCTCATGGAAGGCCTTCATGGCGGCCAGCCTCCGCGAGATGCTCACCGCCATGTCCATATCTGCCTGAAAGCGCTCGTCAAGCGTGTTGACGGACCAGGAAACGCGGGCATGGGGAAATGTTTTTATCAAATCCAGGTCCCGCAGCACCAAATCGGATTTTGTAGCTATACTGATTTCCGCGCCGCTGCCTTGAAGCTGTTCCAGGAGCGCCCTTGTTCTTTTGTAGATTTCTTCCTGAGGTCCGTAAGGGTCGGTCACGGAACCGATAAACAGCTGTTTTCCCGCGTATTTCCCGGGGTTGCGTATTTCCGGCCAGTATTTGACGTCCAGAAAGGTTCCCCATGGTTCCGGATGACCGGTGAACCGTTTCATGAACGAGGCGTAGCAGTATTTACAGGCGTGGGGGCAGCCCACGTAAGGATTGACCGAGTAATCGGCCACAGGCAGATTTGACGTTGACAGGATGCTCTTTACCTGAATTTCCCTTACTTTGATTGCATCAGCGTTCATGGTTTTAAAAAGCTCCTTTGCATTCCCTGCTGCACGGTATCGGAAGGGCGCAGATGCCCCAGCAGCAACGGAGAGTCCGGGTCATGGAGTTTGTAATTTTCACGGGCCTTTTGCCGGTTCGTATTTGCATAGCAGTATTTGCAGCCGTTAAGGCAGGTGTCATACGCTCCTATGTCCCGGCTCTCAATGCAATGGCAGCCCTGCCGCATTCCTTGATGTTTCAGGTTGCGGAATTGAACGCCGTTGGCCTGTCCCAGAATGTTCAGGGTCATGCAGCCGGAGGATGAAATGCCGTAACGCGTGTAATCGCCATTGGTTCCGCAGGTTTGAATGGGGATTTTATATTTGGCCGCGATTGCTCCCAGCCCGGCCGCCAGCTCCTCCTTGTCTTTTTCCGTGAGGGGGATTAGTTCCGGCATGTTGGTTTGCAGCTTCCTGTACATTTCCACAAAGCTGAAAATGCAGCGGTCGATGTGGCCGGATAAGAAGGACGCCATGCGTTCAAAGGTCTCCAGATGCCTTCTGACGGTATATTCACTTGTCAGCAATACCGGGTCATACCGCCATGCGATGCGGTTTGCTCCGACAATTTCCGAAAGTTTTGCCAGCGTGGCCATGCTTTCATCAATGCCGGGAACACCCGGTTCTATTTCCTTTCCGTAGGCCGTAATCGTATAGTGGAAGTAGGTATGGAAGCGCTCGGTGATGCTGTTGATATGCGGAAGAATGGGGGCATAATTTTTAGAGCAGAAGACAACACAGTCCACTTGGTCCGGCGTCAGTTCATAACGGGTCACCTTATGTTGGAACAGGGGATTGCGGGAAAGGACATAGCCTTCTTCAAACCTCTTCAGCAGCCAGCGGGTGTAATACTGGACGGTGTCCGTCCGTCCTCCTGTATTGATAATCATAGCGTGTTTTTGTTGATGGATTGAAATTTCAGACGCATTTGTTCCGAAAAAAGGTCGGTTAAACGAACCAGTTCCGCTTGCTGTTCTCCACTCAATTCCGCCATGGCGTCGTTTTCCGCCTGCGCGGCAGGGGGGATGATGCGTTCCACGTATTCCTTTCCGGCTGCGGTGAAGCGTATCAACCTGATTCTCCGGTCGGTTTTGGATTCTTCAAAAGAAAGGTACCCCAGCTTCCAGAATTTTTTGATGGCGGCGCTGACGGTTTGCTTCGTGGCGGAGAGGCGTTCGCAAATCCCGGCCTGCGTGCAGCCGTCCTGAGCGAAATAGATGATATCCAGAATAAACAGCTCTTTGGTGGTCAACCCATGTTTTCTGGCGTATTCCGTATAGACGGCATATTGTTTGTCCCGCAGCCGGCAGTAGTTGTTTACGTGGATATTGACGCTCTCTTTGCTCATAGGCGGAGATGAATAAGGTATGATATTTGATGGTCTGATATTTGACAAAAAGAATGTAGCTCTTTACGCGTTTTTTGTAAAACCCCAAATATAAAGTTCCAGATAAAGAGGCGGGGGATAGGGACGGCTTTTTGCGCGGCCAGGCAAATTTCCGGAAACGGTGCCGGCGCGGCAATGGCTGCCGGCCTTTCAAGAATCCGGGACGTTTTCCGTTTTTATTCCCGTATCTTCTGTTTCGCGGCAGAAGAGTTTTTTTTGCCGCATGGCTTCGGAAGACAGGCGCCTGTGGCTGCCGGGGAAACGTTTTTCCGTGTTCACGGGAGTTGGAGAGCTTGCCCGGCGGGGCTTTTCCGCACCAGGGCAAGTTCCGCCTGCTCCGGTGACGGATGTTTCGCCGGAGGCGGAGAGAGAGCGTGGAGACTCAATAAAAAACGCAGGCGGCGATGCGCCTGCGCGGTATCCGGCGATGGTTCGGACAGAAGAAAGAAGCGGTTTTTCTGCCGGATGGTATTTGTGTAAAACGGCATCCGTCCGCTTCCTGAAGAACGGGAGATGACCCAGGGGTTCCCAGCAATTCCGCTTCCGGAGCGGGAACGGTATTTGGAAAAAAGTGCGGTACCTTTTTCCGTTCCTCATTTTCGGCGCCCCCTGAGAAACCCCGGCGCGCTTTTACGCTTTTGGAGAAGCGGCCCGTACAAGGCAGGCACGCCAGGGAAGAACAGAGGCGGCTGTTTTTTAGCCGATTTCCGTGCGGCCCAGCAGGTGGGCGCCTTCCTCCATGGCGAGGCTGCGTGTCTTCATGTCCCCGACGACACGGGCCTGCTGCTTGAGTTCGCAGCGGTCAGAGGTGACCTTGCCTTCCACGTTGCCGTAGATGCGGACGTCTCCGGCAGTGATGTCTCCCTTGATTTGGGCGGTTTCACCGATGGTGACTTTTCCCTTGTCGGAGATGATTTCGCCTTCGATTTTGCCGTCGATGTGCATGTCATTCTGGAAACGGATGGTTCCCTTGATTTCGATGCCGGAGGCGAGGAAGTTGGTTACGTTGTCTGTCATTGTCGTAAAATGGTTGGGGATGGGTTAAATGGTCATGATATCCTTTTCCTTGACGGCCACCAGCTCGTCAATCTCCTTCACGTATTTGTCCGTCAGCTTCTGGATCTGCGTTTCCAGATCGCGCTGGCCGTCTTCCGTAACGATGTTTTCCGCCTTGAGCTTTTTGGCGGAATCCATGGCGGCCTTCCGGGCGCCGCGCACGCGCACACGGGCTTCTTCCGCCTGGGATTTGACAAGCTTCACAAGGTCTTTGCGGCGTTCTTCCGTGAGGGCGGGAATGGGCAGGCGGATGGAACGGCCTTCCACCAGGGGATTGAGGTTCAGCTTGCTTTCATTGATGGCGCGGCCGATGTCGTGGACGGTGCTCGGATCAAAGGGCTGGATGAGGATGAGACGGGGTTCCGGCGTGCTGATGACGGCCAGGCCCTTCAGTTTCATGACGGAGCCGTAGCTGGAGACATGCACGTCCAGGTTTTCCACGAGGCCGGGGGAAGCCTTGCCCGTGCGTACGCCGGAGAATTCCTGTTTGGCGAAGTCCACGGCCTTGAGCATGGATTCCTCCGTTTCCAATAATAATGTTTCTGCGTCCATGATGATGGTGGGTGCTAAGTGTTTTTGGTGGGTTGAAAAGGAATGTGGGGTTCAGCTGATGGTGGTGCCGATCGGTTCCCCGAGAAGCGCGCGCGTGATGTTGCCCGGCGTATGCATGTCGAATACGATGATGGGTTTTTTGTTGTCCATGCACAGGGTGAAGGCCGTGGAGTCCATCACTTTGAGCTGGCGTTCCAGGCATTCCTGATAGGAGATGGTGTCGAATCGCTTGGCGCCGGAGACTTTTTTGGGATCCGCATCATACACCCCGTCCACGGAGGTGGCCTTCATGACCACTTCCGCATTGATTTCGCTGGCGCGCAGGGCAGCCGTGGTGTCCGTGGAAAAGAACGGGTTGCCGGTGCCGGCGGCGAAGATGACGATTTTATTGTTGTCCAGATACGAGCGGGCCTTCAGGCGGATGAAGGATTCCGCGACATTTTTCATTTCAATGGCGGATTGCACTACGCAGGGGACTCCCGCGCGTTCCAGCGCGCTTTGAAGGGCCAGGGCGTTCATCACGGTGGCGAGCATGCCCACGTAATCCGCCGTGGCGCGGTCCATGCCGCGCACGCTGGCTTTCGCCCCGCGCCAGAAATTGCCGCCGCCCACGACCAGGCCTATTTGGACGCCGGCGCGGTGCGCCTGGGCGATTTCTTCAGCAATGCGGGCGACGATTTCCGGGGAAATGTTGTCCATGCTGCCGGGGCTGCGCAAGGCTTCCCCACTGAGTTTCAAGAGGATTCTTCGATAGGCGGGTGCGGATGTGTCAGACATAGATGCGGATTTTACGCAGACAAGATTGAAATTTCACGGGGCAAAAAGAAAGCAAAAAGAGATTCCTTATTGATTTTTCTCCGGAGGTCCGGAGATTTCCACCTTGATGGGGCTTCTGCTCTCCAGGCTGCGGGTGGGGAAGGGGAAGGAAATGCCTTCTTCCTCAAAGCGGCGCTTGATGTCATGGGCGAGCGTTTTCTGGCAGTCCTGGAAATTGTCTTTCCGGCACCAGGCCCCTACGGTAAAGCCCAGGGAAGAGTCCTGGAACCCTGAAAACGAGATGAGGGGCGCGGGGTCATCCAGGCAGAATTTGTTTTGTTTGACCACTTCCCGGAGGACGGTTACGACATGCTCAATGTCGCAGTTATAGTCCACGCCCAGGCTCAGGTCGCACCGGCGCGTGGAAAAACGGGTGATATTGCTGACCGGATTTTTGATGATTATTTCATTGGGGATGCGCACCATGGTATTGTTCGGCAGCCGGAGCTGGACGGACATCAGGTTGATGGAGTCCACGTTCCCGGTGATTCCATTCACTTCAATCATATCCCCCAGGTTGATCTGCTTTTCCCCTACCAGGAAGAGGCCGCTGATGATGTTGGACAGGGAGGTCTGGGAGGCGAAGCCTACGGCGACGCCGATGATGCTGGCCGCGCCCAGCAGGGTCAGGATATCGAACCCCATCAGGGCGAAGGCCTCCACGCCTATAATAATGTAGCCGACGTTTTTGACGATTTTTACCGTCAGGCGGGAGGCCTGGGGCGACATTTTCAACGCAGTGATTTTCCGGAGCACCTGGCAGAACAGTTTCAGGAGTATCCAGCTGATCACCAGCCATACCGCCACATGCAGGATTTTGATTCCCACGGACTGCACCATTTCCAGCTTGAGCCAGTCCGGCATGTTCAGGAAGTCCATGGTTTTTGTCCAGATATCTTCCCTGGAGGATGCGTCTGCCATGAGATTCATATGAAGGATGTAGCAGACGCTTCTCCCCGGCTCAAGGGGCGCGCGCGTATTCCCCCCGGTTTATGACAGTTCCTCCGGCTGCGGAAAGGGCAGGGTATTCAGGCGCGGCGGACGCACAGGTTCATCTTGCAGAAGGGGGGCGGTTTCCGGCGCAGGAAAGGCGGCGGATGCATGGCCGGATATGGCGCCTGGTTGGGAAGAGGGGAAGGCGGGGATGAAAAAAGGCCGTTCCCCCGGAAGGGGAACGGCCTTGAAATATTGCCGGAGGGGCTGCTTACTTGCTGAGGTAGGAGGCCACGCCTTCGTGGGACGGGGTCATGGCCGCGTCTCCCTTGTGCCAGCCAAGGGGGCAGACTTCCCCGTACAGTTCGAAGTGCTGGAGGGCGTCAACCACGCGGATGGCCTCATCAATGGAGCGGCCCAGCGGGAAGTCGTTGATGAGCTGGTGGCGGACGATGCCGTCCTTGTCAATCAGGAAGAGGCCGCGGTAGGCGATCAGTTCCCCGTTGACTTCCACGTTGCCGTCTTCGTCAATTTCCTCGTCTCCGGCCAGCACGCCGTAATCGGCGGAAATGGTCTTGTTGATGTCGGAGACGATGGGGTAGGTCACGCCCTGAATGCCGCCCTGGCTGCGGGGGGTGTTGATCCAGGCCCAGTGGGAGAATTCGCTGTCTGTGGAGCAGCCGACGACGGCTACGTCACGCTTTTCGAATTCGCCCAGGGCTTCCTGGAAGCCGATCAGCTCCGTAGGGCACACGAAGGTGAAATCCTTCGGGTAGAAGAACAGGATTACGTACTTTTTGCCCTTAAACTGGTCAAGGCTGAAATCCGGTACGATGGTACCGTTTACTACTGCGTTAGCGCTGAAATGAGGTGCCGGTTTTCCTATGAGAAGCATGGTTGTTTTTTGGTTTGGTTCTAAAAGAATGATTCCAAAAAACGGACGAAAGTCAAGCGGCAATGATATCCCGTTCGTTCCAAAAGGGCCTGTTTTCTCTTGAAAATGAAGCTTTTTTTGTCAGTATTCCCTCCATGTCATCCTCAAAGGCGCAACAAGACGAGTGGTCTGGAAAAATAGGCGTGATTCTCGCTGTGGCCGGTAGTGCCGTCGGGCTGGGAAATTTTCTGCGCTTTCCGGGGCTGGCTGCCCAATATGGAGGGGGCGCCTTCATGGTGGCTTACGGCCTCATGCTGGTTCTGGTGGGCGTGCCCGTGGCGTGGGCGGAGTGGTCCATCGGGCGGCGCGGCGGCCAGATGGGCGCCCATTGCGCCCCCGGCGTGTTCTGGTACCTGACCAAAGGGTCCAGGCTGTGGAAGTTCCTGGGCGTGCTGGCGGTTCTGGGGCCTTCTTCCGTGGCCTTTTATTACATGGTGGTGGAAGCGTGGTGCTGCGGCTATTTCTGGAAGATGCTCACCTGCCCGGAGGTTTTTGCCACGGCGGAGGGGACGGCGCAGACTTTTTTCAGTTTCACGGGCATGTACGGCGACGGGAACGCCCTGTTGTCGGACAACGGGCTGCTCTGGATTGTCAGCGGGGTCATCCTTCTGAACCTGGGGATTATTTACCGGGGCATCAGCAAGGGAATCGAAATGTTTTCGCGCTGGTTCATGCCGTTGCTGCTTCTGATTTCCCTGGTGCTGCTGGTGCGCATTTTGTGCATCGGCACGCCGGACCCTTCTTATCCGGACCGCAGCATCGAACAGGGGCTGGGGTATATGTGGAATCCCGGCAAGGTGCTGGTGGAGGAGCTGGACCGGAACAGCGGGGACTGGAAGACGGTTTCCATGGTCTCGGCCTCCCAGGCGGGAGCCATGGATGAAGCCGTGCGGCAGGTGGAAATGTCCGGAGGAACCCGGAGGCTGACTGAGGTGACCCTGTGGGACGGCCTGAAAAATATTGAGCTTTGGATTGCGGCTGCCGGACAGGTTTTCCTGAGCCTTTCCGTAGGAACGGGGCTGATTCTGACGTATGCCAGCTATGTCAGGAAGAAGGAGGATATCGCGCTGAGCGGCTTTTCGGCCGCCGCTTCCAATGAAGTGTGCGAGGTGGGCATTGCCGGCATGATGACGGTTCCCGCCGCCGTGGCGTTCCTGGGAGTGGCCGGAGCCGCCGGGCAGGGGACCTTCGCGCTGGGCTTCATGGTGCTCCCGCAGGCTTTTGCCAAAATGGGGTCCAGCGTGGTATTCGGCAGCCTGTTTTTCCTGCTTCTGACGGTGGCGGCGGTGACCAGCTCCATTTCCATGATGCAGGTGGGCCTGTCCTTTATTGAGGAATTCATGGGGCTGAAACGCAAAATGGCTGTGGTGGTGCAGGGCTTTTTTACGGCTACGGGAACGTTCATCGTTGCCTGGTACAGCGGCAATCTGCTGGCGATGGATACTTATGATTTCTTTCTGGGCACGCTGTGCTTCTTTGTGAGCGCCATGGTGATGATGATTCTGTTTTCCTGGAAACTGGGGGTGGACCGGGGGTTGAAGGATCTGGAGGACGGTTCCGTCATCCGCATTCCCAGAATTTACCGTTTCATCATGAAGTTTGTGACGCCTACGCTGCTGCTGGCGATTTTCCTGGCCTGGCTGGCGCAGAATATCTGGGTGAAGCAGGCCGCGCCCATTGAAGCGCTGGGGCGTGGGGAACATGGAGCGGTCATTCCCATGGGGTTTCTGGCGGCTTATGCCCTGTTCCTGATTTTCATCACCATGGCTTCCGGAAGGCATAAGGTGTACCACGGTCCGCGATAGGCGGGGAAGGCCTGCTGCGCGGATGCCCGTTCCCCGCAGTTTGCGGCAGGCCGGGAGGCAATCCGGAGGCTTGACCGGAGCCGGATTTGATATAGGGTGGCGTCATGCCCAGAATAAGGAGGATACGCAGGAAAAAGCCCCGTGCCGGCAGCGTCTGGAAAAAGCTGCTGCTGTGGGGCGTGCTGGGGATGCTTGTTCTGGCGGCGGCTGTGGTGGCGGGATCCTATCTGTACGTCAGGTCCTATTTGAAGAGCGATGGTTTTTTAGCCATGCTGGAACAGTCCGCCGTTGATGATATGAATGTGGAGACCGCCAGGATAGACCCTCTTGACTGGGACGGTTCCGGCATCCGGTGCGGCGGCGTAACGATGGAGGGGCATGAGTTTTTGACTTCCCTTCAGGCCAGGAACATTGAGACGGAATTCAGCCGCTGGGAGTTGCTGAAGCGCGCGTTTGTCATTACCTCCGTCAATATTGCGGAGCTGAAGCTTCGGCTCGCTCCCGTGCCTTTCCGTTTCCGGGAAAAGCCGGAAGGGGCCAGGAGCTGGGCGGAAGAGAATATTCTGCCGGATACGTTCCGTCTGGAAAAGGGGAGCATTGATTCCCTGTCCGTTTCCTATGGGGAGGCCGGCCGGCCGTATGTTTTGGACGGAACCCGCGTGGAGAGCGCCTATGACGCCGGTTCCAGCCAGTACAGGTTTGAAATGCAGGGGGGAAGGCTGCGCCTTCCTTTCAAGGGATGCCCGGAGTTTTCCCTGATGTCCGGCACGGCGCAGTTTAACCATGCCAGCAGGAGGGTGAACGTTCCGTCCTGCCGCCTGACTACGGCTGCCGGAGGTTATCTGGACATCAAGGGGGACTGGGACGGCTCTTCCTCCTCCTGGACGGCGAATATGGTGGTGAACGGCATCCCCGCCTCTTCCGTCCTGGAAGGCCATTGGAAAAAGCATGTCCAGGGCAGCGTAAGCGGCGGGATAGACCTGCGCGGCGGACGGGACGGCGTAACCCATGTGGCCGGGCTCGCCAGGTTGCAGGGCGGCATGCTGACCGGCCTTCCCGTTCTGGACAGGCTGGCCCTGTTCTGCGATTCTTCCAGATTCCGGAATCTTCCCCTGCACGAGGCGTCCGCCCAGTTCTCCTATCAGGAATCCGCCTGGCATATTTCCAATATTCTGGTGGAAAGCGAAAACCTGGTGAGGGTGGAAGGCTGGCTGGAAATCGGGAAAGGGGGGGCGCTGACCGGAAGGCTGCAGGTGGGGCTGCGGGCCGACGGCCTGTGGAAAGCTCTTCCGGGGTTTTCCGATGTGTTTTCCGTTTCCCGCCAGGGAGCGGGAGGCAATCTGGCGTGGGCCAATGTGAATATCGGCGGGACGCTGGACAACCCGTCGGAGGACTTGTCCGCGCGGCTCATCAAGGCGGCGGGAAACCGCCTGACGGAAATAGGAATGGGCAAGGCGGCTGAGGTGGCGGATGTCGCGGCGCGGCTGCTGAACAGAGGGACCGGGGAAAACGGAGCGGGGGATGGTGCGGAACGTAATGGCCGCAAGTTCAGGATTCCCGCCGCGGACGAAGTACCCGTCCCGGTTGTGCCGCGGCTTCAGGACGCTGCGGAAAAGGGGCTTAAAACCGGGAATGGCCTGATGAACGAACTAATGAATTGGTAACCCGTTTTTTTTCAGATGAAACCTTATCCCTGCCAGATGGTGCAGGCGGTCGCCGTTATTGTGGAGCGTATCGCGGATACGGCTTTCCGCGCCACCCTTCCGAATGGCAAAACCGCCGTGGCTTTTGTAGAAAAAAAGAACGCTTCCCTGAGGGATCTGCTCAAACCGGGCGACCGGGTGAAGGTGACGATTTGCCCGGCGGATTTTGACCGCGCCCGGGTGGACGGACTGGCGGAATGAGGCGGACGTTTTTTCCTTCATTATGGGGGGAAAGAGGCGTTTTGCCCGGTGCAGGAAAACCGCTGTAAAGACGGAACCGTCCCCATGCCGGGATTCCGGACGGTGAAGAACGGGGGCATGGGCGGGAATTTCCCCGTGCCGGGATGGATGCGGGAAGGGCTTTCCTTTACAGCCGGGTGCGTCCTTCCAGAGCCTTCATCAGCGTCAGCGTGTCCGCGTGGCTGAGGCCGGAGCCGGCAGGCAGCCCCTGGGCAGGGCGGGATATCCTGCAATCCATTTCTTTGAGCAGATGGTGGAGGTAGGTGGCCGTTGCCTCCCCTTCCACGTCAGAGCCTGTTGCCAGAATGACTTCGCAATCAGGCTGCCGGGAGACGCGTTCCATCAGGGATTGAATGTTGAGATCTTCCGGCTCCACATCATCCAGAGGGGAAAGCTTGCCGCCCAGGCAGTGGTACAATCCGCGGTAGGCGCTGCTGCGTTCAATGGGGATGACGTCCGTGGCCTGTTCCACCACGCAGATGAGGCGGCTGTCCCGTTCTTCATCCCGGCAGGCGGCGCAGGGCTCCCCTTCCGTGCTGAAGAAGCCGCAGACGGGGCAGGGCGTGACGTGTTCCGCCGCCTGGCCGATGGTGCGGGCAATCGCCTCCGCTTCTCCCATGTGCCCCTGGAGCATCCACAGGGCCATGCGTTCCGCGCCGCGGGTGCCGATGCCCGGAAGCTGTTTCAGGGCGGTTACCAGTTCAAGCACGGGGATGGGATAGTCCAGATTATTCATGAGCGGAAGGAGGTTCGGAATGACGCCGGACAGGAGGCGTTTGGGGACAGAGGATGGCGAGCACGCCCGCGCTCCCTGCGGAAAGCAGGCATGGGACGGCATTGAAGAAAAGACCCCACAGCCCCAGCACCGGGGTAAAGCTGGCCAGAAGAAGGAGGAAAGCGGCCAGAACGGCCGTTTTGCGGAGCGTGCCGCGGATGAGCAGCAAATCGTAAACGAGGGTCAGCGTCAACGCCATGCACAGCAGGAATCCCGTGCCGGGAGAAAGGGCGGGGGCATCCGGGGGAAGCAGAAACGGGGCGGAGGCCATGGCTTCCTTCAGCTCCCGGCCCCAGACGGGAGTAAGGCCCAGGTAATAGAGCGCCACGAGCAGGATAAGCCCGGCTACGGAGAACAGGGCCCAGCGCATGAGCAGAATGTCCTGGTGCGTTTTGGCGGGCATGGCTTTTAAATGAAAAAAGCGGAAGCGCGATGGCTGCGGTGGCCGCAAACATCAGCGCTTCCGCCGGAAAGGAGAGGCCTGAAAGGGTCAGGCGAATCGTTTCACGATGACGGAGGAGTTATGCCCCCCGAAGCCGAAGGAATTGCTCAGGACGGCGTCCACCCTGGTTTCACGGGCCTTATTGGGCACGCAGTCCAGGTCGCATTCCGGATCCTGGTTGTCCACGTTGATGGTGGGCGGGATGATGTTGTCCTGCATGGCCATCAGGCAGGCGGCCAGTTCCACGCCTCCCGCGGCGCCCAGGAGGTGGCCGGTCATGGATTTGGTGGAGCTGATAAGCAGCCCGTTTTTAGCGTGGTCGCCGAAAACGGCCTTGATGGCCTTGATTTCGCAGATGTCGCCCAGCGGGGTGGAGGTACCGTGCGTGTTGACATAGTCAATGTCTTCCGGCTTCATTCCCGCGTGTTCCAGAGCCATCTTCATGCAGCGGGCGGCGCCGCGGCCTTCCGGGTCCGGGGCGGTGAGGTGGTAGGCGTCCGCGGAGATGCCGTAGCCGACGAGTTCCCCGTAAATTTTTGCGCCGCGCTTCTGGGCGTGTTCCAGCGTTTCCAGAATGACAACGCCGGCGCCTTCGCCCATGACGAAGCCGTCGCGGTCCACGTCGTACGGGCGGGAGGCCCGCTGGGGCTCGTCATTGCGGGAGCTGAGGGCTTTCATGTTGCTGAACCCGGCCACGCCCGTGGGCAGGATGGTAGCTTCCGCTCCGCCGCAGACCATGACGTCGGCATCCCCGAATTTCATGATGCGCCAGGCTTCCCCGATGTTGTGGTTGGAGGTGGCGCAGGCCGTGACGATGGACATGTTCGGACCGCCGAGGCCGTATTCCATGGAGATGAGGCCGGAGGCAATGTTGCTGATCATGTACGGGATCATGAAGGGGGACACGCGGGCAGGCCCCTTGGAAAGAAGCGTGGCATGCTGGCTTTCCAGCGTGCCGAGGCCGCCGATGCCGCTGCCCACCATGACGCCGATGCGGGTTTTGTCCTCCGCTTCCAGATCCAGCCCGGAATCCTTGAGAGCCATTCCGGCAGCGCCCATGGCAAAGTGCGTGAAGCGGTCCACGCGGCGGGCGTCCTTGGGCGTCTTGAAGTACGGGGCGGGATCGAAATCCTTGACTTCACCGGCGATTTTCGTGGAGTAGCCGGTAACATCCATGGATTTGATGGTGTCAATGCCGCTGCGGCCAGCCTTCATGGCTTCCCAGGTGGATGCGAGATCATTGCCTAGGGGGCTGATCACTCCGATGCCGGTGATAACAATTCTGCGGTCGGTCATAATAAGTGTGAGTGGTTGCAAATAATGCTTGAACCAGAATAGGCGACATTGCGGGAAAGTCAAGCTAATCCCCCCTGTTTCCCGGCACGGGGGGAACAGGTTGGGCGGAAAGGCGTATCCTGCTTACGGCAAGGGGTTTGTGGGCAAGGATATTCCCTGTTGCCTGCTGAGGCTCCGGGGCCGTGAACGGATTTCAGGGTAAATTCCGCCGCGGCGGCCGCATCCGGCAGCGCATGGAAGGGCGGCCGGATATTTTTTTTTGCCGCGCGCCTTTAACGGGGGGCATCCGCCGCCATCGGAAGAGGGGTTGCCCGGAATTCCAGGGAAAGGGAATTGACGCAGTAGCGCAGATTCTTCGGAGTCAGGCGTTCTCCATTGAAAATGTGTCCCAGATGGCCTCCGCAGCGGGCGCATGTGATTTCCGTGCGCCGCCCGCCGCCCGCATGGACGCTTGTGACGGCGTCCGGCAGGGAATCATCAAAACAGGGCCAGCCGCATCCGGCATCGAATTTGTCTTCCGACCGGAACAGAGGCGCACCGCATTTGCGGCAGGAATAGATGCCCGGCTCAAAGAAGCTGACGAATTCCCCGGAAAAGGGCGGTTCCGTTCCCTGGTGTTCGATAATGCGTTTTTCCGTTTCCGTGAGGGGGCGGCGCGTGCGGGCAGGGCCGGGATCGGGTACGTCCCGGGAGGCGGGAATCCCTCCATTCACGGCCATGACTCCAGCCACGCCTTCCGCAATCATGCCTATCCATGACGCCCAGTGTCTCCGTTCTTCCTGATTCATATGGCTTATGACCAGGTTGGAGCGGGTTTTGCTCATTCCTGAAACGATATCTTGTGGATATTGCCGTTTTTAAGGGGAGAGTCCTGAAAACATGGCGGTCTATGGAAGAGTTAATACTCCAGCTCCAGCCAGAGCTGTTCCCAGATGCCCTGCCGCTGTTCTTCCTGGGGATGGGAGACGGACAGCCCCAGAAGGCGGAATGTACGGTCCCCGGAATCCAGTTCTTCCATCAGGGTGCGGGCCAGGGGGAGGATTCCTTCTTTCTCCGTCAGGATTTCCGGAACGGTCGCGCAGCGGGTCTTCTGGACAAAGTCCGGGAACTTAACCTTCAGGGTAAGGGTGTTTCCCCGGAAGCCGGAACGGGCCAGCCGCCCCGCGAGTTCTTCCGCCAGTAGGGGGAGGCGTTGTTCCAGCGCTTCCGCCCTGGTGACGTTTTCCCGGTAGGTTTCTTCACAACCCACGGATTTGCGCATGCGGGAAGGTTCCACAGGGCGGTCGTCCACACCGCGGGCGAAGTTGTAGAAGATGGCTCCTGTTTTGCCGAAATGCCTTACCAGGAAGTCTTTGTTCCGTGCCCGGAGTTGCGCCCCGTTGGTGATGGAAAGGGCGCGCATGCGTTCGGCGGTGGCGTGCCCGACTCCCCAGAAAGCTTCAATGGGAAGTGCCGCGATGAATTTTTCCGCCCGGGATGGATGGATCGTGAACAGCCCGTCCGGCTTGCGGTAATCGGAAGCGATTTTTGCCAGGAATTTATTGTAGGAAACGCCGGCGGAGGCCGTCAGGTGAAGTTCCCGGCGGATTTCCTTCTTAATCCTCCTCGCAATGTCGACGGCCAGCGGAATGCCCGGCTTGTTTTCCGTGACGTCCAGAAAGGCTTCATCCAGGGAAAGGGGTTCCACCAGATCTGTGTAACGGTGGAAAATGGCGTGTATCTGCGCGGAGACGGCCTTGTACACATCCATGCGGTTGCGGGTGAAAATCAGATGGGGGCAAAGCTTGAGAGCCTTCATGGAAGGCATGGCGGAACGCACTCCGAAACGGCGCGCCTCATAACTGGCCGCCGCCACCACGCCGCGCATTTCCGGCCTGCCTACGGCGATGGGTTTGCCGCGGTATTCGGGATGGTCCCGCTGTTCTATGGATGCGTAAAAGGCATCCATATCCACATGGATGATTTTTCTCTGGTTCATGGGAGCGCTTCATGATTCCTGATGGGGCGGGAAACACGAGGGAATGGGATGCCCCATCATAATCCGGCTTATCCTGCAAGTCCAGTTGGAAGGAGAAGCTCCGGCGGGGAGGTGAAAGAAAGGCGGATTTTTTGGGAACGGAACGATTTAAGTGAAAAAATCTTCCGGGCATGTCCAGCGGAATGAAGGAACGCCTGTGCCGGAGACTGGAAAAGGTGCTGCATGCGGAAACCCGCGAATTGCCTGCCGCAGCGGGGGGAATCCTCCTGTTTTTCCTGTTGTTCCTGGCCTATTCCATGTTGCGGCCGGTCCGGGAGACGATGGGTATTGCCGGAGGCGTTCAGAATCTGCAGTGGCTTTTTACGGCTACTTTCGCCGCTTCCATAGGGGGCCAGTTTTTATTCGGATGGGTTTCCTCAAAGGTGCGGAGAAAGGCCATTCTTCCGTGGACGTACGGTTTTTTCATTCTTAACCTGGCGGTTTTCGCGGCGCTCGTGCTGGCATGCCCGGGAAATATCTGGACGGCCCGTTCGTTTTATGTGTGGCTGTCCGTATTTAACCTGCTTACCGTTTCCGTGGCGTGGAGTGTGCTGTCGGACGTCATGAAGCCGGGGCAGATGAAACGCCTGTTTGCCCTGGTTGCCAGCGGAAGCAGCCTTGGGGCCATGGCGGGGCCGGCGGTGACGGCCGCCCTTGCCGGAGTGGCCGGCTATCTGTGGCTGTTCCTTGCCGCCGCTGTTTTTCTGGCGCTGGCGATGCTGGCGGGAATGTACCTGCACCGCTGGCGTGACGGGAATTCCCCGGAAGATGAGGAAACGGGAGTTCTTCTTCCGGCCGATTGCCGGGAACGCCCTCTGGGAGGGAACCCGTTTGCCGGGGCGTCCGCCGTATTCCGGTCTCCCTTCCTGATGGGCATCGGGCTGTTCATCATCCTGCTGGCCGGGACCAATACGTTCCTGTATTTTGAGCTGATGAGCGTTGTAGCGTCTTCCTTTCCTGATCCGGTGCGCCAGACGCAGGTATTCGGAGCGCTGGACGTTGTTGTCCAAGGGTGTACCATGCTGCTTCAGGTATTTCTGGCGGGACGCATTGTTCGGAAATTCGGATTGGCGGCGTTGCTGGCGGCTGTCCCCGTTCTTATTTCCCTGGGTTTTGTATGGATGGCTTTCGCTCCGGTATTTGCCGTCGTGGCCGTGGTGATGGCGGTACGCCGCATCGGGGAATACGGAATGGTGCGTCCCGGCCGTGAAATGCTGAATTCCGTATTGTCCCCGGAAGAAAAATATAAAGCCAAGAGTTTTATTGATACGGTCCTTTACCGTGGCGGCGACGCCGTCAGCGCATGGCTGAAAAGCTCCTTTAACGTGTTGGGGGCCCATTCCCCGTGGGCCATGCTGGCCGGAGCCGCCATTTCCTTTCTTTGGGCGGCCACCGGATTCCTGCTTGCGGGCAGGTTCCGGAAAATGGCCGGAGTACAGGGAAAGAAATGATCCTTATGTCGGGGAATTTTCCGTTTTGTCCGGATACGGCCTGCCAGATGCGGCAATTTCTTGTGATGCCTCTTTTCCGGCGGCTGCCGCCGTCAGAGGTGAACTGCTGGGGTGTTGGGGAATCTGGCGCGTTTTGGAAAAGCGTGGCCAAGCCGTGTTCTGTGGAGGCATAAGTGCCAGGCCTTCCGTTGAGGGATAGTTGCAGGCAGGGGATTGCGTGATGCCCTTGATGGCGGAAGCGGCGGGAGGCAAGACAGATGTTTTTCTCCGGCGATGAATAATTTCTGGAATGTTCTTTATTTGACGGCGGTTTCCCTCTGCGGCGGCAACATGCGGATTTTCAATCCGTTTCATGTGCCGGAGTGGATGGAGGGTTGCATGTGGCAGATGTCTTGCGGCATGGGGAAATTAATCTTTATTTTTAAAGTAACTTTTTTATATTAAAAATATTACATTTTGTTAAAATGTGATATTGGTGTCAAAATTGTTTCCAAAAAAACAACAGGAAATGCCCGCCACGGCAGGGAGTTTTTTTGGAGGAAAAATCATCCTGAAAACAGGGTTGCAATGATACTTAAATTATTTTTCCACAATATTTAGTATTGATTCCGGGTTGAAAATCCGTTATTGAAGCCCAAGCCTCTGTGAGGCAAGTATGCTGGTCATCTTTCCGTTAGATGATTCCGTCATTACTATTGTTATATATTCCTCTGATAATGAAGAAGACACTCATTACGCTCATTGCTCTGGCGGGAATGGCTCATGCCGATTTTGTATGGAACGGCGGTGAGAGCATTACCCAGGAGCTTTGGCAGACAGAATCCAGCTGGTCCATCACCGGTTCAGATTCCTGGCCGTCGGCAGGAACCGGTCCCGGCACGCCCAATTCCAACGCATGGTCTCTTATTTCCGTTTCCGGTGCGAGCGGCAGCATTTCCCAGCTGGAAGGCTGGACATTGAAGCTTGCCCTGCAAAACGGTGCGGATTTGACTGTAGGGAACGTAAAAAAATTCCAGGGCGGCTGTTCTATTGATATTGATCAATCATCTACGCTGACCTTCAACAGTTATAACGGCGGCAACGATGGTGGGCGCACGACGTTGAACAACTACGGCACGTTTAACCTGGCTTATACCAAGAGCCAGGGCGGGGAAGGATTTTACGTCAATTTGGGAGCCACGGGCATCATGAACCTTACTTCCTCCAACGGTAGTTCATACAATGCCAAGATAGCAAGTCTGACCGCTACGCTGACTCTTGACGGAGGCACCGCCAGCGGAGTAACTGCCAGCGGTCATCAAATCCTGACCAGGAACCTGGTTACCCTGGGAAGCAATATGTCTTTTGACGGCACGGACACTTCCCTGGAAATGCTCAGCGGCATTGCAGGCATTGATTCCCTCACCGCTGTGGATGATTTGGCTAATGCCGAAGTTGGTTCTTATATGATTACCAAGGATGGAAACGGATACAGCGTTTCCTATGTGGTTCCGGAACCCGCAGCGGCTTCCCTGAGCCTGCTGGGCCTGGCTGGCCTGGCGATGCGCCGCCGCCGCAAGTAACGGCAAACTTGGATTCCTGTTTCCATTCAGCTCCCTTCCGCGGTTAACGGAAGGGAGTTTTTTATTATTTCCCGGAAAGGCGGCGTATTTCCGGAAGATATCCGGGCGGAACGGGAGAGAGAAGGCAAAATCCGGGTGGCTGATTCATACTTTTTATGGATGGGCCGCTCGTGCGCCACAATGGATTGCTCGACATGGAAAAAACGGGACAATCAAGAAGCTGCCTGATGGAAGTGTCGAAATTGAAAATAAGTTGCCTTATGCCTCGGACGCTATGTTTAAGGCGCTTGTACCGTTTGTTCAAACTGAAGCATTGCAGGCCAAGAACTTGAAATTGCACCATGAGTGGCAAAGGAGAAACAGGGTATGATCCTGGATCGTGTCATCAGTCATTTGAGGAATTCCGGGTTACAGGAGTTGGTCTTTTTCTTACTATTCCCTGGTGCATTCCGGAGGCTTGTTTTGTAAGAAAGGATGGAAATGGATTGGCCTTCAAGTGATGGGTTGCGAGCAAAGGAATAGTCTTTGTCGCCTTATAGAATTGTCCAACCAAGGGCGAGTGCAACAAAAAGCCCCCCCCTGGTTCTGCCAGGGAGGGGGGAGGTAAAGAAATCACAGGACAAGCAGGAACCGCTATCTGCGCCGCCTTGCAAGCAGGCTCCCCAGTCCCAGGAACGCCAGAGAGGCTGTTGCCGGTTCCGGAATCTGGCTGATGGAAAGGGAATGAACAGTCATGGAACAGCCATTGCCTGCCGTGCTGGCCCAGCCCCCCAGGGTCAGCCCGTTCAGGTAAAGAACTGACTTTTCATAATGGATCTCCGTTTTGTTGACCAGGGCCGTATCTCCCAGGAACGCCTCCACGTAAGTGGAACCGTTCTCCTCCAGAAAATTGACGGTAAGCCTGCCGGAATAACTGTCCGAAACGGAGCCGCCCTCCCCGGAAACATTCATATTATTCCCATTATTGGAAAAAGCCCACGTATTGGTAGTGGTGGAAAAACCGAAAGCCGTCGTTTGCGAATTGTAGGCGCCCGCGCTCAGGGAAAAAACGGGACCGTTGCCAAGATGGAGGTCGGAAACGTCCATCACCAGGGAATAGGAAGCCCGGGACAGGGAAATATCCAGGGAAGAAATATTGATCCATGCCCGTTGGGAAGAATCGGACAGAACCAGGGCTCCGTTCTCAATGGAAGGGCCGGCGCCGAATTTGTCAAGCTCCACGGAGAGCCCGCCTGTGGTGGAAGCGCCGTTCTCCGTAAATGCATCCCAGGAAGCAAGGAGCTGGGAAGCCTGTGAGAAAGAAATTCCCCATAACGCAAGAGTCAAAACTACAGTCTTCTTCATAAAAGAGATTATTTGAGAATATTGAGAAGATGCGGATTTTTAATCCGCCTGTCAAATCTAACATTGTTTCACAGGTTGTTAGAAAAAAATCGGGCCATTCCATTCGGAAGGAATATCATGGACAAAGATTGTGTATCCAGAATTCAGAGGGTTGATATTCAATGAATCGTGATTTCCATCCAGCTCCAGCGGATTAAAAATCCGTGCTGCGAGAAGAATGCTTCGGCGCGTGATGCCGAATGAAAAAGCCCCCTGGCCCGGAGGCCAGGGGGCGAAGCATTCTAACGTAAAGAGGCTAAATAATAGCCTCTCTTCTCAGAGAAAACAACTCCTAAATCATTGTTTCAGTATCATTATGTAAAAAATGCGTACTGGAATTGTTATTAAAGAAGGGGAGGCTTTGTTCAATAAAAAGGCGCTGCCCCGATAGAGGCAGCTCCTGAATATAGTAAAGGGAGGTGTTAATCTTCCCAGGTTCCACCTGCAGCTTCAATAGCATCCCGTACCTGAGCTGTAAGATAGTGGGGGGCATTGTCATTATTGTGGCCCGGGATAGTCACCGTCTGGCCATGAGGATGATCGTATACACGATGGGAACCCCGTCCTTGTCCTTGCTGCAGAATGAATCCGGCATTTCGTAAGCGTCTAATCAGATCTCGTATTCACATAAGTGATGTTGAAGATACGAGAAGAGAGGAGAGTTTCAATGGACGCTGTCCGAATGGAAGAATCAGTTTTTTTAATAGTTGAGGATTAAATGAAGCTGGTGGTCTGGATAGGACGAGTATTCGGTATCTTGGAGTAGTTGCCAGCGGAAGGGCAAATAAAACGCTCCAAAAAGTCGGGCAGTATTTCCCGCTAGGAGTCGCGCTGATGAATATGATGGAGACCGTGGTGGATGTGATGGATTGCTGGCATTTCTAACATTTCTTGATTCCTTAGGAAAATTTAGTAAAAAATAAATTGCTATGAATTCTATTATTTTAGGCATTTGCTGTGTTTGTGGATTGGGCATTTTTGCATATCCATCATTGTCTGAGTCTACGCAGGAGTTTTCTTCTCCGGCGGCTCAACAATCGTTTGTGCAATCTGGCGATATTGCCAAGGAAGTTAACGAGATTGTTTTGGTGAATGCTATTGAGAACGGCGTTCAAACGGAACAATATGGACGTTCTTCCGGTTGCTCTGTTGGTTGCTCTACTGGCTGTTCAACCGGTTGCTCCTCGGGATGTTCTTCTGGATGCTCCTCTGGTTGTTCTTCCGGTTGCCGTAGTTGGTAATTGCTGATTTGTATTTCCAGGACTCGGTTGTAATAACACCGGGTCCTGTTTTTTTATTTATGAAACAATATCTTTTATGGACTGCGTGCGGTTTGATGGCAATCGGAGGCTTTGGGCTGCTTCCGTTTTATTTGGCAGCTGTAGCGTTGGTACTCGCTTTGTTGGGAATTGGGAACTACGGTAAGAATAAGGCTACTGCTTTTTACTGTTGGGCCGTATTAGCTGCTATCATACTGGAACCGTCTCTTGCCTATTGTTCCAGCCTTCTGGCTGCTTTGTTATTTGTTTCCGGACACCGTTTATTATCTGGATGTTTTTTATTTTCCCAGTTACCGGTACTATTGGGACCTTGTTTGCCGGTTGCGTCTTGGTGGTCTTCCCTTTATGCAAGTGGAATTTTATTTGTGTTGTTTATGCTGGTCTCCGAGAAGTTCCGTAAAATATCAGAAAAACTTACTGCGACTTCCCTTGTTTTGTACGGGATAGCTCTTGTTATAGCGACCTCATGCACTTGGGAGCTTTCTCCGGTAAATATGGAAAGAGCAGAGCCTGGATATGAGATAGGGGCAGCCGTGGAAAAGGTGTCTGGAAGAAAACAAAAAGGGGAGGGAAAGCTGGTTTATAATAATAAAGTGTATCAAAATGTTAAGCCGGAAGGGACTGTTTATTTGGATCATGACGCCCACACGGATTGGGATGATTCCAATTTCATGCAGAGAAGACCGTGGGGACAGAATTTTCCGATTGCTGGAGAGCCTTTACGCATGGCTATAGGTAGGGATGGAGCATTGATTTCCAACCTGGGGGCAGCTTTGAAGAAAGATTCTTCACATTTTGTTTATGGCTTAATGGATGGGTGGAGTGTTGTCCCCTTGGCTATTAGTTTGGGCGAAAACCTTGTTTTAGCGGATTCTGATTTTGCCGTTAACTGTCTGGCGCCCTATCAACAGGCACTGATTCAAAGAATTACAGGTACAGACAGAGGTTTTATGTTTTTTCATTTTGTTTGTGCTGCAATGCTTATTGCAATTCTCCGATGGCCGAAGCCCTGGCTTACTCTTGTCTTGGTTGGTGTTTATTTTTTATCATTATGGTGGCCTCAAGCAGGCGATGTGCGGTATGTAGGACGTCACCATTTATGGCCTCATACTGATTTAGGAGAAGGCCTTGTGCGTGTTTTCCAGCTTAATGGGGGTAATGTAAGATTTGGCTCTATGGGGACTAAAGTCCTGGTGGTTGCAGAAGGTTTTTCCGCTAAAAGGAATAAAGAAAAAGTTGTAGTTCTGGAACCAAAAGCAAAAGTTAGTATGGATGGAGTGGTTTATGAAGCTGGGGATGTTCCGCAGGGAGTTCGGGATGGAGTTGTGGATGCCCGACTTATTTTTCGTGAAAAAGATGCGTTACCTTCTTCGATTTATCAGGAGAATGGAGTAATTATTATAGCAACGGGAACTCCTTCTTTACTTGATGTAAATTATTTATGTAGTTTTTTATGAATGTTTTCCGGTATGTTGTTCTGGCGACATTACTGTTGTGTATGTTTAATGCAGCAGTATGTTTTTATGTTCCTGGGATTGTTGTTTTGGCTTTATGTTCTGCGGCCGTTTTATGTTTTAGGCAAAAATGGGGGCCTAAAGTTCTTCTGGATGTCGGATTGATCTGTGTAGCAATAACTGGTTTGCTATGGACGGCAACAAGAGTGTCCATGTTATTTTTTGCAGGCGTTGCAGGGATTTTTCTAATAAGCGCTGTTGTTTTATTTTTTACAGGGAAGCGCTGGATAGAGATAGTTTTACAGAGCCTTTTAATGGCGGGAGTAGCTTGGTGTTTGTTTTTTTCTTCCATGCCGCGGTTGCTTTTCCATGCGTTCAAAGAGCAGAGAATCGCTTTTCTGGAACATGGAAATTGGGGAATTGCTCAACGCCATGATGGTTCCCTATCCATCCGGGGTCAATATTCCTATGATTTCTTGAAAAGAATTATTTATAGCGAAGATGTTGACGATCTAAATGGGATTGAGGATTTCTCTGAATTGTGGCTGATAACTCCGACAAAGCCTTTCCGTACTGAAGAGATTCAAAAGATACGAAATTGGGTAGCTAAAGGCGGAAAACTGGTTGTCATTACTGACCATACAGATTTGTTTGGGCATTCAAGTGCCTTGAATCCATTGTTACAGACATTCGGAGTAGAATCTCGGAAGAATTGTATTTTGGATAGAACGGGAGATGGTGGAACTTACTATGATGGGTTAAGTTCTTTTAGAGGTTTAACGGCCAATAGTTTTACAGGAAATGGCGAAGCATGGCTTTTCCAAACGGGTTTTTCCGAACGTGCCGATTACAGTAAGAATTCATTTTTCTCAGATAATCAAATTTCTGATGAAGAAGAAGCTGGAATTCATGCTGTGGGACTTACTTCTGGATTTGGGCTTGGAACAGTAGTTCTATTCGGCGACAGTACGCTGTTTGCCAATTTTGCTCTATCAAGGCCTTCTTCACAAGCTCTTTTGCAAAAGGTTCTTAATGGTGGAAGGCCTTTCCCTTTTTATGCCTTGGCTACCATTTGCCTCTTTATTTTTATTGGTTTCAGCCAGGAAGGAAAGGGCAGACTAGTAGCATTTTTGTCTGCCGCTTTTTTAGGTAGTTGGATAGTATGTTTATGGGGAATACCTTCAAAAAAATTGTGTTATGATTTTACCACTGCTCTAGAGGTACAGGGAGATTGGTCCATGGTAGAGGATAATGGGGCTCCTTACGCGACACTTTTTGCCGCTTCTTTTTCCAAGTCAGAATATTTTCCCGTATGGAAGGGAAGTTCTACTCAGACGGAGATGATCCAGTTTTCCAATGGGATCCGTTTGGAGAATGAAAAGGGGAAAGTATGGAAGCCTTGTATGTCTTTGGATAAGCGTTTCCAACAGCCTCCTTCCATGAGTGTTGAGATGTTTCTTGAAACGCTTATCCGTGATTCCTGGGTTTCTTCTTTCTGGTTTGAGGAAGGTGTGGGGCCTTTGAAGGATATGGCCTACGGATGTTTTTGGAAAAGGATTGCAGGAGAGAAGGAGAATGTTCAGCCTTTTATTTTTTCCTCCCCAGAATTTGTTGATTGTTTTTTTATTTCCAGCCAGAAGAAGAGGATTTCAGTTCGTATACGAATTGTCCGCATTAAAGGACAGAAGCCTTGGATTGTTGTTGGGGATTGGATTATTGGGAAGGAAGTGGAGCCAGGAGTGATCCTCATTCGTAAGAACTGGCAGCATCCTTCTTGGAAAGAAGGGGATATTGTGTTAAAATTTAATTCTTAAAATAGTTAGATTCCTTTCTTTCAAATAAGCTGCGAGAACACCGAACATTTGATCGACCATTTTTTGATGAGTCATCTTTTCCTCATCCTGAGCTAAATCAAAAGAATAAGGAATAAAGTCAGCAGATACATAGAAAGGTATTTTATTCCACTTACAGTATGGATAATGGAGTAGAAAAAGCCCCTGACTCAGAGGCCAGGGGCTGAACAGGAGTGCTTTTTTTGAGTGACCAGGCTGCCGGCGGCAGGGAATGAACCCTGCCGTCAGTAGAAAGGATTATATCATGACTTGATCAAATACAGTGACTTGTTGCAACGGCTGATGGAACTTCTGATTGTTCTGCTCAGCTAACAAAAAGGCCCCGGCTGTTGGAGCAGCCGGGGCCGATGTTTTAGAAAGGAATCAATGATTGAGACTACATTGACCTGTTGCGTCTTTACTATGCCCTTTCCTCCGGATTTTTCAAGCGGGCGTTTGTCATGCTTTCTCCCGGCGTTTCTATATATATCACGGAGATTTTGCCGCCGTCCATGGGCTCGATGCCTCCAAAGGCAGGGTTAATGGGATGGAGGGTGTATTCCATTTTGCCGGTTTCCGGGTTTTTCCTGCGGACCAGTTTTTTGAGCGTTACCCCGCGTTTTCTTCTTTGGTTGGCGGGGGTATGCTTGATTTTGGTTGAAGCCTGACCAGTCTCCAGCCTGTAGCGGTTCTCACGCGGTATTGTGCGTACCGGTAAGGGCTGTTCGGCTTTTTATAGATGGAGGCCATGATTTAGTGGTATCAATAGTGTGTTCTTTTTGCAAGTTGTATCATCATGTTTCAAGACGTCCTTGTGTTTTCTGAAATTTCACAAGAGCTTTGTTTAGAGTGGAATAAAATCAAAAAGACCGTCTCTGGAGAGACAGCCTTTTTCTTAAAACTGGTAGGCCCGGTAGGAATCGAACCTACATCGTCGGTACCGGAAACCGATGTCCTATCCATTGAACGACGAGCCCATGTTCCCAAGGAACGAGAGAAATAGAATAGAAAAAACGGGCCGGATGCAAGTATTTTTATGCCGGTGACGGGATTGGCATGATGAAAATGTGGAACGGGGAAGTTAAGGGCTGGGAGGTTCCCGGATATTCCGGGGAGAAGGAAGGGGGGATCAGGAGATTTTATGATGAAAAGAGAAGATGGCTGCCAGGACGGCCGCCACGGCAACGGCCATGATGGCCGCGAAAAGCGGCCAGAGATCCAGGAATCCGGCTCCTTCCAGAAAGATGCGCTGGATGAGTTCCAGGCCGTATCTCATGGGGTTGAGCAGCGTGAGATCCTGGAAGATTTCCGGCATGCTGGAGATGGGCGTGGCGAAGCCGGAGAGCATGACCATGGGCACCAGCAGCAGGAAAGTTCCCACAATAGCCTGCTGAAGGGATTGGGCGAAGGAGGAAATGCACAGCCCGATGGCCGCCGCCGTGACGATGAAGAGCAGCAGGGCGACGGAAAGCAGCCAGATGGAGCCCTGGAAGGGGATGCGGAACCAGAACATGGCTACCAGCACTACGAAGACGGCCTGCATGATTCCGGTGACGACGGAGGCTGTCCCCTTGCCGAGCAGGATTTCCCCCGGGGTGTATGGGGCGACGAGAAGCTGGTCGAAGGTGCCTTCCTCCCGCTCGCGGGCGATGGAGAGCGCGCCGGAGAGGATGGAGTTGATGAGCGCGAGCACGGCGATGAGGCCGGGAACGATGAACCAGCGTGTGATGAGGTTGGGGTTGAACCAGGCGCGGGATTCCGTTTCCACCGGGGAGGAGCCGCCGTTTTTGGAGAGCAGTTCCGCCCCGTAGGCGGCAGCGATTTGCTGGCCGTAGCTGAGGGCGATGGCCGCCGTATTCGTGTTGCGCCCGTCCGCAATGAGCTGGAGAGATGCGGGCCTCCCCGTCTGAATGTTGCGGGAGAAATCCGGCGGAATGGTGAGCCCCACGACGATTTCCCGGTTGTCTATCATGCGGTCAATGTCTTTTTCCGTGGCCGCGGCGGCCTGGCGCCGGAAGATTCCCGTGCCTTCCAGGTCCGCGATGTACTGGGCGGCCGCTTCTCCGCCGTCTTTGTCCAGCACGGCGTATGGCACGCGGGTGACGTTCATGGTGGCGGCATAGCCGAAGATGGCTATCTGGATGATGGGCGGGATGATGAGGGCCAGCCGGCTTTTTTTGTCCCTGAGTACGGCCAGCAGTTCTTTTCTGACGAGGGAGGCTATTCTGATCAGGAAGTCCATGGCGCTATTCGAGGGATTTGGGTGCTTTCATCCTGGCGATTCCCATGAGTACCACGGCAAAGACGCCCAGCGTGATGCAGCAGGGAATGATGACGGAAGGGATGTCCCCGGCCAGGAAGAGGGTCTGGAGCAGGGTGACGTAGTAGCGGGCCGGGATGAGGTAGGTGATGGCCCGGACGGCGGGTGGCATGTTCAGGATGTCATACAGGAAGCCGGACAGCATGAGGGCCGGCATGAAGGTGCCCATAATGGCGAATTGGCAGGCCAGGAACTGGTTTTTGGTGGCGGTGGAGATGACCAGCCCCAACCCCAGGGCCACAATCAGGAACAGGGCGGAAACCGCCAGCAGCAGAGTGAGGGAGCCGCAGATGGGGATGCCGAAGACGAAGGCGGCGAAGAGCATGGAGATAGCCAGGCTGACCATGCCCAGCAGGAAGTTGGTGGCGGCCTTGGCCGCCAGGATTTCTCCGCTGCCCACGGGCGTGACGAAGAGGCTTTCCAGCGTGCCGCGTTCATATTCCCGCGCCATGACCAGGGAGGTGAGGAGCGCCCCGATCATGGTCATGATGGTGACGATGACGCCGGGAACCAGGTAGTAGTGGCTGTCGTTGGCTTCATTGAAGCGGGTGCGCGTCTGCACGTCCAGCACGGGGGCTGTCCGCCCGCCCAGGGAAGACGCCCAGGAGCCGACGACGGCCTGAAGGTAGTTGCGGATGAGGGTGGCCTGGTTGGCGTTGACTCCGTTGACGACAATCTGGACTTTCGTGGTTCCATTGTGGAGCGTGTCCGGCGCGTTGCTTTGCAGGGCGATGAAGGCGTCCGCTTCATGGGTGCGCAGTTTTTCTTCAGCCTCCCGGGTGGAGAAGACGCGCGTGGTCTGGAAATATCTGGAAAGGGTAAGCCTTGTTTCCAGGTCCGTGGACTGGCTGGAGGCGGGGACGGCCAGGTACGCGATGCGCACGTTTTTGATGTCCATGCTCATGCCGTAGCCGAAGAGGAGCAGGAGCACGGCCGGAAGGATGACCGCAATGCCCACATTGCCGGGGTCCCGGACCACCTGGTGGAGTTCCTTGACGATGAGGGCTCCTATTCTTTTGAGGGAGGCGGTCATATTTCTCCTCCTCCTTTTTTCATGTGTTCTTCCGTGATGGCCAGGAAGGCGTCTTCCAGAGAAGCGGGGGTTCCGTCTTCACGCGGGGGAGCGTGTTTGCGGATATCGTCCGGGGAACCTTCCGCCAGCGTGGTTCCATCCATCATGATGAGCATGTTATCGCAAAATTCCGCTTCTCCCAGGAAGTGCGTTGTGATGATGATGGTGACGCCTCTTTCCGCCAGAGAGTTGATGCGCAGCCAGAAGTCGCGCCGGGCCAGGGGGTCCGCTCCGGAAGTGGGTTCGTCCAGAAAAAGGATGTCCGGGGAGTGGAGCAGGGCGCACGCCATGCTGAGGCGCTGCTTGTAGCCGCCGGGCAGGTGCGCGGCGGGGGCGTTCATGTACGGAGTCAGGTGGAATTCTTCTTCCATGGAGCGGATGGCTTCCTGCCGCTCCTTTCCGGACATGCCGTAGGCCCCGGCGAAGAATTCCAGGTTTTGACGCGTGGTCAGCATGCCGTACATGGAAAATTTCTGGGCCACGTATCCCACTTTCCTGCGCGCCCTGGCGGCGGCGGTCCGCAGATCCGCCCCGGCCACATTGAGCGTGCCGCCGCTGGCGGGCAGCAGCCCGCAAAGCATGCGGAAAGTGGTGCTTTTCCCCGCTCCGTTGGGGCCCAGAAGGCCGAAGACCTGCCCTTTGCGGACGGAGAAGCTGACGTGGTTGACGGCAATGAAACTGCCGAATTTCCTGACAAGGTCCGTTACCCGGATGACGGTGCCGCCGTTTTCCGTCCGCTCCGGTTCCGGCGTTCCGGCAGGGGCGGGGATGTCCTGCGGGGCGAGGTCCACTTGGCCGGCAAGCAGGGTCATGAAGCCGTCAGAGAAGTCCGGCTGCGCGGGGGCGGGATGGTATTCCTCCAGCTTTTTCCGTGCGGGGTGGCCGTGGGGAACGATGATGCGGACGGTGTTCCCCTGCGGGGTGGCGTTGATGATGCCGGGCACGGCGGCCAGTTTGCTCTGGAATTGGCGCGCATGCAGCCCCTCCGGCGTGCGCACCGTCACGCACATGCCTTCCGCCCGGGCGATGACGTCGGCGGGAGGGGCGTCTATAAGCAGGCGCCCTTCATACATGATGAGGGTTCTGTTGCAGTAGGCCGATTCGTCCATGTAGGAGGTGCTGACCAGCACCCCCACGCCTTCCTCTCCGGAGAATTGTTTCAGGATGCTCCACAGTTCCCGCCGGGAGAGCGGGTCCACGCCCACGGTGGGTTCATCCAGCAGGATGAGGGGCGGGGAGGAGACCAGGGAACAGCACAGGCCCAGCTTCTGCTTCATGCCGCCGGAGAGCTTTCCCGCAAGCCGCGTGGTGAAGCGTTCCAGGCTGGTCATGGCGAGCAGGCTGCGGAAGCGCTTTTCCCTGTCCTGGCCGTAAACGCCGTGCATGCGGGCGTAAAGCTCCATATTTTCCCGGACGGTAAGGTCTTCATAAAGCCCGAATTTCTGCGGCATGTAGCCTATGGAGGCCTGGATGGACCGGCTTTTTTTCACGGAGTCCAGATTCAGGACGGAGATAGACCCGCCATGCGGTTTCATCAATCCCGTGATGAGGCGGATCAGGGTGGTTTTTCCCGCTCCGTCCGGCCCCAGCAGCCCTACGATTTCCCCGGCGGACAGGCGGAAGGAGACGTCGTCCACCGCCGCAAAGGGGACTCCGGCGGAGTCCGGAAATATTTTCCGGACGTTCCGGCAGTCAATCAGGGGCTGGGATTCCATGGTCATGGCCTGGGCTGTTCCGGGGTCTGTGTTCCGGCGTTCTGGTCCAGGGGGATGGTGACGGTGGCGGGGGCTCCCAGGCGCAGCCGGTTGTCCGGATCGTCCACAATGATGCGCACTTCATAGACCAGTGCCGTTCTGAGATCCGGCGTTTCCACGTTTTTAGGGGTGAATTCCGCTACGGAGGAGATAAACCCCACCGTCCCTTTGAAGCCGGTGTCCGGGAAGCTGTCATTGCGCACGGTGGCGGAAAAGCCGGGCTTTACTTTGCCGAGCTGGGATTCCGTGAGGTAGGCCCGCACCCATTTGGTATGGTTCAGGGAGATGTTGTAAACGGGTTTCTGCGGGGAGGCCATGTCCCCCTTTTCCAGAATGCGGTTGCGCACCACGCCGTTGCCGGGGGCATAGAGCACGGCGTCTTTCAGGTTCTGCTCCCTGATGGTCAGGCTGGCTTTGGCCTGGTTGTACTGGGCCAGCGCCTGGGCTACGTCTTCCTCACGGGAACCGGCCAGCAGCAGTTCCAGCTGTTTTCTGGCTACGTCCAGATTGGCGGCGGCCACTTGCCGGGAGGCGACGGCGTCGTCCGCCTCCTGGCGGGAGATGGATTTTGTTTCAGCCAGCGCCTCCAGCCTTTTGCTGCGCATTCCGGCGTTGTTCAGCGTAGCTTCCGCGGCCTGAACGTTTGCCCTCGCCTGGGCTATTTCTTCCGCGCGCGGGCCGTTTTTAACGCGCAGGTAGTTTTGGCGGGCGGCTTCCGCTATCTGCCGGGCTTCGTCCGCGGCCTGCCGGAGCCGCACCGTTTCCAGCGTGGCGAGCTTCTGGCCGGGAACAACCGTGTCCCCTTCGTCCACCAGCACGGAGTCAATACGTTCGGAGATGAGGAAAGCCAGATCCACCTGGCGCAGGTCCACATTGCCGTAAAGAACGGCTTTGTCCTCGGGCCCGGACGGAGTTTTCCGGTAGATGAGCCAGGCGGCCGTTCCTGCCGCCGCAAGGAGAACCAGGAGGATAACCAGCTTTTTCATAGTTTTATTTATACGTGTGTATAATTTATTGCAAGTAAAAATGGAGCCCGCATGACGGAGAAGGAATTAGCGATTTACTAACGGAGGGAGAACAGGCATAATCCGGCGTCTTTTACTTTTCCCATTATCTGTTATGATGACCGCCACCGAGATACGCCAAAGCTTTCTGGACTTTTTCCGCGAAAAACAGCACACGGTCGTGCCTTCCGCTTCTTTGATGCCCCAGAGCCCCGGTTTGTTGTTTACAAATGCCGGCATGAATCAGTTTGTCCCGTATTTCCTGGGCGTATGGACTCCCCCGTGGACGCCCGCCCGCGCTACGGATACCCAGAAATGCATCCGCGCAGGCGGCAAGCACAATGACCTGGAGGATGTGGGTTATGACTCCTACCACCACACGTTTTTTGAAATGCTGGGGAACTGGTCCTTCGGGGATTATTTCAAGAAGGAAGCTATCCGCTGGGCCTGGGAGCTGGTCGTGGAGCGGTGGGGATTTCCGGCGGAACGCCTGTACGCCACCGTGTACGCGCCGGACAAGAGCAAGGGCGACCCCGGAGAGTTTGACCGGGAAGCCTGGGATTTCTGGGCTGAGCTGTTCCGTTCCCGAGGGCTGGACCCGGACGTGCATATCGTGCACGGGAATGTGAAGGATAATTTCTGGATGATGGGGGAAACCGGCCCCTGCGGCCCCTGTTCCGAGCTGCACGTGGACCTGACCCCGGAGGGGAATACGAAGGGAAGCCTGGTAAACAAGGATTCCGACCAGTGCATAGAGATATGGAACCTGGTGTTTATCCAGTACAATGCGGAGAGCGACGGCTCCATGCGCAATCTTCCGGCGTGTCATGTGGATACCGGCATGGGGTTTGAGCGCGCGTGCTCCATCATGCAGTGCACGAACGGATTCAAGGATTTTTCCCGCAAACCGTCCAATTACGCCACGGATGTATTCCGCCCCCTGTTTGACCGCCTGGAAGTTTTGAGCGGACGGAAGTACGCGGACGTGTATCCGGCGCCCGGTTCCAAAAGGGTGGATGCGGAGGACGGGACCCTTCAGGAGGCGATTGCCTTCCGCGTGATTGCCGATCATCTGCGCACGCTCAGTTTTTCCATTGCGGACGGCATTCTGCCGGGCAACAATGGCCGTAATTATGTGCTGCGCCGCATTCTGCGCCGTGCCGTGCGCTATGGGCGCCGCCTGGGCTTTACCCAGCCGTTTTTGGCGGAACTGGTGGATACGCTGGTGGAGTCCTTCGGACAGGTGTTCCCGGAACTGGCCGCCCGCGCCGCTACCGTGAAGGAGGTTTTGAACCGTGAAGAGGCCAGTTTTAATGAGACGCTGGACCGCGGCCTGGAATTGTTTGACGCGGAAACGGCTTCCGCCGGAAAGGTGAGCGGCGAGTTCGCCTTCAAGCTGTATGATACGTACGGGTTCCCCATTGACCTGACCGCCCTGCTGGCGGAGGAACGCGGCCTGGATATTGATATGGAGCGGTTCAACAGGCTGATGGAGGAACAGCGGGAACGCGCCCGGGCCGCCCGCAAGAGCGAGGTGGTGCGCGCCCTGGATTTGAAGACGGACGCCGTGACGGAGTTTACGGGGTACGATGTGGACGAATGCGCCGCTACGGTGCTGGAAGTGAGCCGCCAGGGGGATTCCCTGTTCATCATCACGGACAAGACTCCGTTTTACGCGGAAATGGGCGGGCAGGTGTCCGATGCCGGGTTGATTGAAATCGGCGGGGAAAGCTACCATGTGATGGCCGTCCAGCAGATAGGGAATGCCCGAGCCCATGTGGTGGAGGCCCGTCCCGGGCTGGAGGTGAAGCCCGGCGACCGCGTGCATTTGAGCATTGACGCGGAACGCCGCCGCCGCATTGAGGCGCATCACACCGCCACGCATCTTCTTCACTGCGCCCTGCATCAGGTGGTCAGCCCGGATGCGGCCCAGCAGGGGTCCTTTGTTTCGGAAGACCGGCTGCGCTTTGACTTTAACAGCAGCGCCGTTTCTCCGGACCAGCTCCGCCTGATTGAAGAGAAGGTGAACGGCTGGATTGAGGAGTCTCTTCCCGTGCACTGCACGGAACGCGCTTATGCGGACGTGAAGGGCAATGCCGCGATTGCCCAGTTCTTCGGCGACAAGTACGGGGATGTGGTGCGCGTGGTTCAGGTGGGCGGATGCAGGGATGGGCTGGACGGGGTTTCCATGGAATTCTGCGGCGGAACTCATATTGCCAATACGAAGAATATCGGCCTGTTCAAGATTAAGAGCGAGGGTGCCATCGCTTCCGGCGTGCGCCGCATTGAGGCGATGACTGGGGACGCTGCTCTGGAAATGATACGGCAGCATGTTGTTGCCAAGAGCCTGGAAATCGCCAAGGTGGTGGAGAAGATCAAGGAAGTCAATTACGAGTTGGCGGACATGGGGCTGGAACAGGTGCCTGTCCCCACGATTGAAGGCAAGCCGGGGCTGACGGCCCTGGGGGCTTCCGATATCCGGACGGTCAATGATTCCCTGGCGCGTTTCGACGCCTCCGTGGAGCATTTCAAACAGACGGCTCTGGATGCGGAGAAGAAGCTTAAAAAAGCCCGCGCCGGGCAGTCCGCCGCCAAGGCAGACGCCCTGCTGAATGAGTGGCTTTCCGATGCCCCCTCTTCCCTGATCCAGGTGGCGGAGGGCGCCGGGGAATTGCTTCAGGAGCTGCTGAACGGGTTGAAAAAGCGCCAGTATGCGGGCGCCGCCTTCCTGTTGTGCGTGGACAGTTCTTCCTTGCTCCTGGGCGCTTATTGTGGCAAAGATGCCATTGCGGACGGATTGTCCGCCGGAGATATGATCCGCGAGGTTGCCGCTCTTGCCGGAGGCAAGGGAGGCGGTCGTGCGGACCAGGCCCGCGGTTCCGCTCCGCAGGATGCCGATCCTCAGGCCCTGGCTGCCGCCGCCCGCAATATTATTAACGGATAAACCCCTTACCTGGGCCCTATCGGACACCAATCATGGACAAGAAGATTTTCCCGGACGAACCTGAGATTCCCATTTTGCCTAATTTGTTTACGGCAGGGAACCTGGTGTGCGGTTTTTTCGCCATTCTGACGATTTTTGAGGGAATCAACCAGGCGGACAGCGACGCTGTGGCTGCTTTTTCCTATTATCAGAATGCCACTTTTTTAATCTTCGCGGCATGTTTGTTTGACTTGTTTGACGGCCGTATTGCCCGCATGCGCGGGCAGGACGGCCCGTTCGGGCGGGAATTCGATTCTCTGGCGGATATTGTCTCCTTCGGCATTGCCCCGGCGCTACTGGTAGCCAAGGCCGTCCTGTTCCAGCTGTCCCCTCCGGAGGTGGGTTGGGGCATCGGCATCCTGTATCTGCTGTGCGCCGCGCTGCGCCTGGCGCGGTTTAATTGCATGGCGGCCGCTCCCCGGAAGGAAGGCCAGAGCAGCGATTTTGTGGGTCTGCCCGTTCCGATGGCGGCGGGAGCCGTGGTCTCCACCATGTACCTGGTGATGTATCTGGCGGGCAGGGCTCCGGACGGGGCCATGGACCTGGGCGTCTTCAAATACGTGATTGCGCTGGCAATGGCGGGAGTCTCCATTCTGATGATGAGCCGGGTGGTCTATCCCAGCTTCAAGCATATCAACATGCGCACGCGGGGGACGATGTACGCGATTGTGTTCATCGTGCTGGCGGTCATCTGCATTTTCAAATTCCCGTGGGTGATGCCCGCAGTCATTTTTTCCATTTATCTGCTTTACGGGCTGGTGCGGCCCTGGGTGGCCCGCCGCTGGCGGAACAGGCTGGAAGCCCGCGATGGAGAATAGGAAGACTTTTAGAAAACTGTTCCTGCCTCTTCTTTGAACAGACCATGCTGCGCCGGATTGATGCCGGGCGGCGGTGTTTCCGCGGCCCGGTTCCGGGAATGTCCCTGGGTCCGGCTTTTTTAAGGGCGGGAACGCAGCCCTCCCTTTCAGGACCGTCCGCAATTTTCCTGCGCGGAGCGTGCGCCGGAACGGCCGGGGGATAAAGATTCGGCGTCCCGAGGAAAGACGGAGAAGGAGGGAAGGGGAGGAATCGTCCCGAAGGACCGGAGCTTATTTGTTTTTCTTTTTAAAATCGTCCGCGAAGGGGTCTTTTTCCGGGGCGGTGGGCACGGCGTGCGTTTCAATGTCCTTGGTACTCTTGACCAGCGTGATGCATACGGGCTTGCTGCGGTTGCCCATGGCGTCATAAGTGTAAAGGAAGCGGCGCACGAGTTCCTTGGTGCGGGAATCGAACATTTGCTCTTCTCTCAGGTTGGCGTTGCCGTCGTAGCCGTAACGCACGAAAAAGAGTTCGTTTTTCTGCCCGTCAAAGATCAGGCAGGAGCGCAGCTCTCCAAAAGGCCCTCTTTTGTACAGGGTTACGGAAACGAGGACATTGCGGATGTTGTAAGTGGTTTTTTTCATCCCTTTTCCGTCCCCTGTTTTTTCAAAGTAGCTGCGGGAACCGTCTTCATGTTTGACCATGCGGGAAGAAGCGGTCTGGACATTGAAATCGTCCTGGCCGGCGGCCAGGGCTCCGGACGTCATGAGCAGGGGGATGAAGAGAAGCAGGGGCGTTGTTTTCATGGTGAAAAAAGAGTTTCTGACTTATTAAAGTGATGTATAGTGGCTTTGACAAGAACGTAATTAGATGAACTGGCTTGTAAGGAGAGACGTATTGGATGTGGCGCGCGGAGGCGTGCTGATGGGAATTGTGAACGTTACTCCGGATTCCTTTTCCGACGGAGGGCGTTTTTATGCGACGGAACGCGCTGTCTCCCATGCAAAAGAGCTTGAACGGCAGGGAGCCCTTATTCTGGACATTGGGGGGGAGTCCACCAGGCCGGGGGCCGCGGAGGTTTCCGCGGAGGAGGAGTTGGACAGGGTGCTGCCTGTGGTGCGGGAACTCCGTTCATGCACGGATGCCGTGATTTCCGTGGACACGCGCCATGCCGCCGTAGCGGCGGCTGTGCTGGAAGCGGGTGCGGACGTTATTAATGATATTTCCGGATTGCGGGAGGCGGGGATGGCGGAATTGTGCGCTGCGGCGCGCTGCGGCGTGGTGGCGATGCACATGCAGGGACGGCCTGAAACCATGCAGGACGCTCCTTCTTATGGGGATGTGGTGCGGGAAGTGCGCGGCTATTTTGAGGAACGTTATGATTTTCTGCTGGGGCGGGGGCTGGAACCGGAGCAGATCTGCTGGGATCCCGGCATCGGCTTTGGCAAAACGGCGGAACACAATCTGGCCCTGCTGTCCAACATGGACAAGCTTCAGGTGGCAGGCCGCCCGGTGCTGCTGGGCCTTTCCCGCAAGCGCATGCTGGGCGCCGTCCTGGGGGATGCGGAGCAGGGACGCGCGCCGCTGAGCACCGCCGTGATGACGGTGTGGGGGCATTTGCACGGCGCGCAGATTCACCGTGTCCATGACGTGGCGGAATGCGCCCGCGCCCTCCGGCTGATCCGGGCCGCTGAACCGTTTGTCCGCTGATTGAGCCATGGAATCCGCTTCTTCCCGTCCGGTATTGACGTCCCTGGCGTCCATTGCATTTTCCCTGGCGGTGGTGTTCCTTTTTCTGGCGGTACGGGGGATCTGGCCTTTCGGAGGCCGCTTCCTGGAGTATATGGATAACGGGCAGCTGGTTTATCCTACCTTGAAGTATTATGCCTCCGCCCTGATGTCCGGAGCGTTTGACGGAGCTTTTTTTTATGATGTCAATGGCGGCGCGGGAATCCGGGTGAGCCCTACGCTGCCGCATCAGCTGCTGATCCCCTCCACCTGGATTGCCGTGGCGATGGGGGATTCCTTCCTGTTGAAGGACATGGTCTGGGTGATGCTGGCGGATGTGGCCTGCATCTGCGTGACGGCTTCCTGGTTCCTGAGACGCGTGTTTCCCTCCCTGCCCGTATGCTGGACCGTGCTGCTGACGGCGGGTTATGCCGTGGGGGGCTTTTTCCAGACCAAGTACGGGTTCATGCAGTTCCTGGACCATGCCGCCATGTTCCCCCTGTTTGCCCTGGGCCTTTACCGGCTGGTGAACGGGGGAAGGGGCTGGCTGTATGCCGCCGGCCTCTTCCTGCTGGCTACCTCCCTGTACAGCGCTTTCATGGCCGTCGTCACCGGCTGGCTGTTCGCGTGGGCCTTTACGCTGCCCCTGAAGGGGACGCGGGAACGCCGCGTGCGCCTGGCCCGCGTGTTCTGGTACACGGCGGCGGTAACGCTGGCCACTTGTTATTACTGGCTGCCGATGGCGGAAATGAGCCGGGATTCCATGCGTTCCCTGTTTATGACGCCGCCCACGTTTTTTGAATTGTCATGGCCGTTTGACCCTCCCAAATTCCTGGAACGCCTTTACGCCTGTTTGCCGGGGATGTCATTTGCCGCTCTGGCGGCGGTTTATCTGGCTTGCGGGAAGAAGGCGTCCCCTGCGCCGGACAGAGGGAGGCGCCTGTTTATCCTTCTTCTGGCGGCGTCCGTTTTGCCCGCGTTTGTCGAGCCCATCCACCGCGCCGCCCATTTATGGAGCTACGTGGATTTTCCCGTCCGGTTCGGTTTTATTCCCAATCTGGCGGTAATGTCGTTCTGCGCCTGGATTTTGTCCGGCGGCAGGCTTCCGGGGCCGGCAGGACGGCCATGGGGGTGGGGATGGAGCCTGGGGCTTCCCATAGCGGCTTTTTTCTTTTCCCTGTTTGTCCTGAAGATGACGGCTGCGGATCTTGCGGTGCGTCTTCTGCCTTTGCTGTTTTTTGCATGCGCATGGCTGTGCTGGAGGCATGTGGAGGGCAAAAGGCTGGCGTGGTCCATCGCTTCCGTGATGATGCTGGGGCTGCCCATAGGGGCTGCCGCGTTCTGGAAGCAGGGGGAGGAGGAGAAAGCCTCCGTCCAGGCGCTCAATGCGGAATGGCTGGCGCGCGGCATGAAGGGGTATTCAGGCTTGCTGCGCGTGAAGGACAGGGATCGCCTGATGGTGGAAAACGCGGATTGCCTGGGGCCTGTCCCGGGCATTGGCAATTTCCGGCATACGACGAGCATCGGGCATTTCCGTTTTCTGAAAAACCTGGGGTACCGGGATGAATTCACGCGCACGTACAGCCAGGGAGGCACTCTGTTTTCCGATTTGCTGCTGGGCCACGGTTTTGTGCTGGCGTCCCGGCCCATGGAGGGAATGGAGTGCGTGCTTTCCCGGGAAGGCATGTATTTATACAGGCTTCCGGGCGCCCGCTGGGGGCTGGTGGTTCCCCAGGGCGCGCTGGGGCTGCGTCTGGATGGGAACGCTGATGTGTTCAGCAATCTTAATGCCCTGCACGCCGCGCTCTGCCCATCGGCGGAAGGCCCCCTTTATGCGGCCATAACAGTGAGGACGGAGATGAGCGGCCCCTTTTACCGGGCGGGCATTCCGGAATATCCCGGCGCGGTATACGGGTTCCCGCAGACGGATACGGCGGAACTCCGTGTCAATGGATGTGCGGTGCCCGTCATGGCGGAGGCGCAGAAGACATCCGGAGGAACGAGCCGCACCTATAACGGGGTTTTGGAATTGAAGCGTGCGGCCGTTGCCGGGGAAACCGTGGTGGAGGGGAGGATGCTGCGGACCGTGGAGACGCCCCTTCTGGCGGCTGCGGCGTGTACGCCGGAGCAGGATGTTCCGGTTCTGGGGAAAGAGCAGGATAAGTACGGGATGGAGGCGAAAGGAAGCGGTGGCCATGTGGAGGTGGCGCTGAATGCCGGGGAAGGGGAGGCTCTCATGGTGCCGGTCGTGTATGACCGGGGATGGAGAGCCCGGCGGAACGGGATGGAGGCGCCTGTGGAAAAGGTGGGGGAATTGATGGCGGTGCGCCTTCTGAAAGGGCAAAACCGGGTGGTGTTTGATTATTATCCGCCTTTATTGAAAGGGTCCCTGCTGTTTTCCTCCGGAACGGCCGCCGTCTTCCTGCTGTATGCATGGTGGGCGCGGCGGCATCCGGAATCCACGCTCAGGAGGATTGTTCTGGCCTCCGGATACAGGCTGTTTCAGTGCTGTGCCGCCGTGGTGCTGGCGGCTGTTTATATGGGGTCAATCGTGTTATTTATCGTGCAGTCCGTGCTGTGACGGAATACCCGGAAGGCGGGGAAAGAGGCCAGGGACTGCGTGCGGGGGGATGCTGGTGTGGAACAATATCCGCGGGGCGGTACCGCTCCCGTTTTTCCGGTTACCGGATTGGCGGGAAAAGGCTTTCCGTTTTGAAGGATGGTTGACAGGGGAATCTGGCGCGGTAGAGTGGTTTCATGCAGTCTTCCTATTGTCCGAGTCCTTATCGATATACGCGCCGCGTAACCCGTGAAGTCATGGTGGGGAATGTGGGGGTGGGCGGTTCCAATCCCATCCGGATCCAGTCCATGCTGACGTCCGATACGCGGGATACGGATGCCTGCGTGAAGGAGGCTTTGGAGCTGGCGGAGGCAGGGTGCGAGATTATCCGCCTGACCGCCCAGACCAAGGCGTATGCCGCCAATTTGGAGAATATTGCCCGGGAATTGCGCGCTGCCGGCTGCCATGTGCCTCTGGTGGCCGATATCCACTTCAAGCCGGATGCCGCGATGGAGGCTGCCAAATGGGTGGAGAAGATTCGTATTAATCCGGGCAATTTCGTTGATAAGAAGAAGTTTGAAGTGCGGGAGTATTCCGACGCCGAATACCGCGAGGAGCTGGACCGCCTGAGGGAAGAATTTACTCCCCTGGTTCTGTTTTGCCGGGAGCATGGCCGCGCGATGCGCATCGGTTCCAACCATGGCTCCCTGTCCGACCGCATTCTGAACCGCTTTGGCGATACGCCGGAGGGGATGGTGGAGAGTGCGATTGAGTTTGCCCAGATTGCCCGCGACCTGGATTACCATTCCCTGGTGTTTTCCATGAAGGCTTCCAACGTCAAGGTGATGGTGGCCGCTTACCGATTGCTGGTGGAGCGCATGAACGCCCTGGGGCCGGATTGGAATTATCCCATTCATCTGGGGGTGACGGAAGCCGGGGGCGGAGAGGACGGCCGCATCAAGAGCGCCGTGGGCATCGGCTCCCTGCTGACGGACGGTATTGGGGATACCCTGCGCGTTTCCCTGACGGAGGACGCTGTGAGGGAGGTGCCCGTGGCTTACCGCCTGTCCAATCCTTTCCAGCCGTCGGAGCGTTCCGATGACCCGGTTTCCTTCCCTGAACCGGAGTTGAGCTATGATCCCCTGAAGTTTTCCAAAAGGCAGGGTGGGCTGGCGATGTGTTATGGCGTGCGCCTGGGCTGGGAACAGCCTGTGCGCGTGGCGGTTCCTGACGCCGGGTTTTACGCCCTGCAGACGGAACGGGAGGCGATGGGGGACATGATGCCTGAATTATCCCTGGGGCAGCTGGATGCCATTGAGGTGGATCCCCGGTGCGATGCCGATCTGGAGCCGTTGAAGGAGCTGGCGGAACCGTCTATTGTTACTGTGAAGAACGGGCTGGCTATGGAGCCTGTATATGCGTTCCGCCTTCTGGCTGCCCGTATTGAGGACAGGCACTTGATCCTGCTGAAGGATACGCTGGTGCCCGGTTCCGTTTCCGGGGAAGACGTGCCGCTGACGGCTGCCCGCAATATCGGCTCCCTGCTGTGCGACGGGATTGGAGACGCCGTGCTGATTCAGGGCGAGTCGGATCCCCGTTTGGCTTCCTTCCTGGGATTCAATATTTTGCAGGCCACGGGAACGAGGCTGACGCGGGCGGATTACGTTTCCTGCCCGTCCTGCGGGCGTACCCTGTACAATATCCAGGAGGCGACGGCCCGCATCCGGAAAGCCACGGAACATCTGAAAGGGGTGAAGATTGCCGTGATGGGATGTATTGTGAATGGCCCCGGCGAGATGGCGGACGCGGATTTCGGTTATGTGGGCGGCGCGCCGAACAAGATCAACCTGTATGTGAAGCACACGCCTGTGAAGTTCAATATTCCCCAGGAGGAGGCTGTGGAACGGCTGGTGGATCTGATCAAGGAGTATGGGCGGTGGGTGGACCCCAAGTGAGGTTTTAACGTTGAGGGAACTTTTTTGATGCGGAGAGTGTTCATCAGCGGCGGTCACGGCGGTTTGGCGCGGGCCATCGTGGAATGTTTTTCCGCTGCGGGATGGGAGACGGATGCCCCGAGCCATGCCGCACTGGATGTGGGAGACCGTTCCGCCGTACGCCGCTGGTTTGATTGCCATGCCGCGTATGATTTGGCGGTTTGCGCCGCCGGAATTACCAGGGACAGGCCGTTCCTGAAGCAGACGGAGGAGGAGTGGGACGAGGTAATAAATGTGAATGTGACGGGATCCGCCTGGTGCGGCCGATGCGCCGCCGCCGCCATGGTGCGGGAGAAGAGGGAGGGTCAGGTGGTGATGATCGGTTCTTATGCGGCGCTCCGTCCGGCTCCGTCCCAGGCGGCTTATGCCGCTTCCAAGGCTGCTCTGGCGGGCCTGGTGAAAAGCCTGGCGCGGGAATGGGGAAAGGATGGGATTCGCGTGAATCTGGTGTTGCCGGGGTTCATGCTGACGGAGATGACGGCCGTGCTGCGGGATAGCGTGAAAGAGGCGGCTTTGTCCCGGCATGTTTTGAACCGGTTGAATACGCCGGAACAGGCTGCGGCGTTTATCCTGTTTTTACAGGATGTTCTTACGGCGGCTTCCGGCCAGGTGTTCGATCTGGACAGCAGGATTGTTTAATAATGGACAGCGGATTTATTATCCGCGTTCAAGCCTTAATATTGAAGAAGAATAATTTAAGAAAAAATTTGATACACCAGGGACATCCGGTTCCCGTTGAAAACATGGAATTCCAAACACGGAAAGAGGAATCTATCCATGTTTACACACTTTCCAAAAGACCGGAAAAACCTTGTTTTTCAAGATTTCCTGTTTTCAAAATCATAGCAGGCTATCTTTTTTATTAAAAAAATGATTTTCTTGGAAATATATCATCAGCAGGGGAGAACGCGGATAATAAATCCGTAGAAATGTTTCTCCATGAGTTTGCCGCTGGCTGATGATGAAGAGAAAGGAAAGCGTTTTTCCTGTGGTTGTCCGGAATATATTTCCCCGTCCCGGAATTATGGAATAGATGCCTTGCGCATTGTCGCCATGATGATGGTTTTAATTCTTCATCTTTTGGCCTCCATTGATGTTTTGTCTTTGGAGAACCATGGGTCCGCTTCCTATAATGTCGGGTGGCTGCTGGAGATTGCCGCTTATTGCGGTGTGAATTGTTATGCGTTAATTACAGGATATGTGTGCTGCGACGGAACGTTCAGGTATGAACGTGTGGTTTCCTTATGGTTTCAGGTTGTTTTTTATACATGGGGCAGTTTGCTGCTGGCGCTGTTGTTTTTCCCCCAGGAGGTTCAGTTGAGTAATATTCTGCATTCCCTTTTTCCCGTTTTATCCGGCCAGTATTGGTATGTGACGGCGTATGTGGGGCTGTTTTTCTTCATTCCGTTTCTTAACGCCCTGGGGAACAGGCTGACCAAATTACAGTTCCAGTATCTTCTGGTTACCGTTTTCGTGCTGTTTTCCGTTATTCCCACCCTGCTTCACACGGATGTGTTCCCGGTGGAAGAAGGGTATAGCATCTGGTGGCTGGGCATCCTTTACATGCTGGGGATGTATGTTAAAAAGCATGGCTTGCTGACGGGAATGAAAACGCGTCCGTTATGGATGTTTTATGCCGGATGCGTATGTTTTGCCTGGGTTTTCAAGATGGTTCTTAATGTGGTGTCTCCATACCTGATTGGGCAGATCAAGGGCGGTGGAATGTTTATTCGCTATAATTCTCCTTTTATTGTAGGGACGGCGGTTGCCCTGTTGCTGATTTTTTCCCGGATGCATTTTTCATCCCGAAGGGCTGTCTCCTGTATTTCATGGCTGGCGGCAGCGTCGTTCAGCGTTTATGTGCTGCATTGTAATGCTTTGATAGGAAAATGGTTTTTGTGGGATGTCTTTGAGTGGGCAGCGTCTTCTTCCTCAGCCCTGATGGTTGTGAACGTGTTGGCAATAGCCGCCGTGGTTTATGCCGGATGCGCCTTGGTGGACTCCGTGCGGCGTTATTTATTTAAGCTCATGAACGTGGAAAGGGGCGCCCGGGCGGTGACGGGCTTTTGCGGAAAGCTGGGGCATGCATTCCGGAAGATGTGCCGCCGGATAGATTCGCATCCCTAAGGATGAGGGAATGTCCTGTTCCGGCGGTTCCGGGCGGTTTTTGTCTGGAGCTAGGCTAGTTTTTATTATCGCTTTTATCCAGGAGGGTTTTAAGCCAGGGAATGACCAGGTCTTTTTTGAAGAAATGGTTGCGCGGGTCCACATTGGCGAAACGGAAAAAGGCGTCCCTGTCCAGACCTGCGGGCAATTGGCTGCCGTGCCAGCGTTGGGCAGGGTCCGCAAACCGGGGCTGGTGATGGTACTGGAAATGATCCGGCGCCCCGGCCATACGGTAGGCTGCGGAGATGAGCTGGAAGTCCCTGTCCAGGCCGCCTTCCGTGCAAATGACAGGGCGCGGGGCGAGAGCCGCCACGATGTCCGGGAAGTCGAATTGTTTCCAGAAGCCCGGAATGAGGTGGCGGATGGAGTTGGGAGCGGAACGCACGCCCCTGCCGTTGGGCATGGTCATGGTTTTGGCGCGTTCCAGCGTGCGGCACAGAAAGTCGTTATACACGAAGGCAAAGATATCCGGGTTCAGGCTGCCCAGAACCATCATGGGTTCCGTTCCCAGGGAGAAGCCGCTGAGGATAATATGGTTTTTTTGCGCCCAGGGGCGTGTTTTCACCCAATCCAGAATACATTGGTCCGCGTAGGAGGTGTAGCCCAGCCAGCTCCAGTCCATTTCCAGCAGGAAGCGGGCCAGGTTTTCATAATCGTGTGAAGAACGGCCTGCGGCGTGTTCCGCGTCTCCTTCTTCACCCGTTCCGGCATTGTCCACCACAATGGCCGCCCATCCCTGCCTGACATAATGGAAAGCCATGGCGTTGTTGCCCGGCTGCTGTACGGAAGGCTGGTCCAGATCCGGTGATGTTTCCCCCGCCAGCTCTTCCTTGGTCTGGTCTGACCCGGGAATGCAGAATAGCACGGGAACCGGATTTTTGTCTGAAGCGTTGTTCGGCAGGAGCACCAGGAACGGTACGGCGGCTCCCGGGAAGGGATAGGCTTCCCATTTTTCCACCCGGTAGTGTTCTCTTGGCACGGTTTTTACCAGAACGGGGGCGGGGATATCCGCCTGGGGGGGGAATTTCATCAGTTGTTGCATGGCTTTCCGGACTTTTTCCCGCCAGGCGGGGAAATCCTTCGGAGCCATATCCGGGGAAAATTCGCATGCCGGACGCAGTTTTTCCAGCATGGTCTGGACGATGCCCCGGGAGGAAACATGCCGCTGGTCGCTCCGGGATGAATGAAGCACCGCCCAGTCTGCCGCCCGGAATTTTTCACTGGGCGGGGTAAGGGAGAAGGAGGGAAGAGAAAGGGATGCCAATAGAAGAGAGAAAAAAACGGCGGGCTGAATAGTCATGAAGCCAGATTGCCATAAAAGAAGCTTCCATTGCAAGGTTGCAGCGGTGGTCTTTTCAGGTTGTTCCTGACGCATCGGAAGCTTGAGTTTTTCCGGGCAGGGCGGTAGTCTGGCCGCCGTCATGATGGCGGGGGGTAAGAGTCTTGGAAGCCCGGAACCGCGGGTATGCGGCCTGGGCCTGGCTTCCGTCTTCGGCATGGGGGCGGCAGTCCATCTTGCCGGGGTAAGGGAAGGGCGCAGAGTGTTGAAGCCGTTGAGCGAATTGTGGGGCGAAGGTAATCCCTGGGGCGATGTATTGAGCGGATGGATTCCAGACAGGGAATTGTTATGCAGCCGCAGGAACGGCCCTGCTTCCCAGCTGGCGCTGCTGTTGGCGCGCCAGGCCGTGGAGGACGCCGGATGGGGAAGGAAGGAATTGAGGGATGCCGCCCTGATTGTGGGCAGTTCCCGCGGGAATGCTTCCGGATGGCTGAGCCCGTGGCCGGGACGGCGGCCCATGAAAATTTTGGCCGTTCCCAATTCCCTGCATAGCGAACTTGCTTCCTGCGTCAGCATCGAATTGGGAATTTGCGGGCCTTATCACGTGCTGGCGAGCGGCTGTGCCGCCGGCCTGGATGCCGTAGGCATGGCCGCCATGCTGATGCGGCAGGGAGTTGTTAAGAGAGCGCTGGCTATCGGTCTGGATTTGCCTTTGTGCCGGGAGCTGCTGGGGACGTACTGGGCCTCCGGCATGCTTTCCCGCAATGGTTTGAATGATCCCTACGGCCCTCTGGCCGACGGCATGTGCATTTCCGAGGGAGGGGCGGCCATAGCCCTGGAATTGTCTTCTGCTCCAGGTATTTATGTGAAGGATTATCTGGTGAATTCCGATGCCTATAGCCCGCTGGGCATGCCGGAGGACGGAAAGAGCATAGCCGCCCTGCTGGAGGCTGCTTTGAAAAGTCGGGATGGAGCGGTTCCTCTGACCGTTTGTCCCCATGCCAGCGGCACGGCGGGGAATAGCGTGTCCGAACGGGCTGCTTTGAAAAGGGTTTTTAAAGACGGACTGCCGGATTTGAGGATGATGAAGCCGTGGACGGGGCATGCCATTGGAGGCAGCGGAATTTTGGAACTGGCCCTGATGCTGGTCTTTGCCAGGGAGGGGGTATTGCCTCCCAATCCTCCCTGGGCCACCTTCCCGGAAGGCGGCGCCTGTTCTGCGGAGGAGTTGCCGTTGGCCGGGGGGCGGATGCTGGTCAAATCCGCCGCTTCCATGGGCGGCCATAATGTGGTGCTGAGTCTGGCTGTGGACGGTTGAATATTGTTGAATAGTGAACGCTTATGAAGAATCCTGAACAGTTTTTGTCAGAGTTGAAGTCTGCGGGGCTGCTGCGCGTCCTGCGGGATGTGGAATGCCTGCCCGGAGGAATGGCCCGTCTGGCGGATGGCCGGGAAGCGGTCAATCTGGCAAGCAACGATTATCTGGGGCTGGCCCACCATCCGTCCCTGGCGGAGGCTTTTTCCCGTGCGGTGCGGGATGAAGGGGTCGGAGCCATGGCATCCCGCCTGGTGACGGGGACGCGGCGGGAACATTCCTGTCTGGAAGAGGCCCTGGCCGCTTTGAAGGGGACTGAAGCGGCGGTCAGTTTTTCCTCCGGTTATGCTACCTCCCTGGGAGTGATTGCTTCTATTGCGGACCGGGAGGATACGGTGCTGATGGATAAGTTGTCCCATGCCAGCCTGATTGACGGGGCGCGTTTGTCCGGGGCGCGTTTGTCTACGTTCCTGCATAACGATATGGAGTCATTAAGGAAAAAACTGCAGCATTTGCGGGACGCGAATCCTTCCGGCGGGATTCTGGTAGTGACCGAATCCGTTTTCAGCATGGATGGAGACCGTGCCCCCCTTCGGGAAATTGTGCGTCTGAAGGATGAATTCGGCGCGTTGCTGCTGGTGGATGAAGCTCACGGATTCGGTGTGCTGGGAGAACACGGGGCCGGACTGGCGGAAGAGCTGGGTGTTTCCTCCCGGATAGATTTTCAAATGGGGACTTTGAGCAAGGCTGCCGGGGTAAGTGGTGGATATGTGGCCTGTTCCCGCGCCTGGGCGGATGTAATGGTTAATTCCGCCCGGTCCCTGATTTATTCCACGGCTCCGCCTCCCGCTTTGGCCGCCGCCGCCCTGGCCGCGGTGGAAGTGATCCGCAGCGGGGAGGGAAAGGAATTGCGCCGCCGTGTTTCCGTGCTGGCAAACAGTTTGTCCGCCGCACTGGGGATGCCGGGAAGGCCTCTTTCTTCCATTTTCCCTGTTGTGGTGGGAGAGAACGATGCTGCCCTGGCTGCGGCGGATGCCCTGCTGGAACAGGGCTTTCTGGCTCCCGCCATCCGTTATCCTACGGTTCCCCGCGGAACGGCCCGGTTGCGCATTACGGTAACGGCTGCGCATGAATCCGGGCAGGTCACGCGGCTGGGGACGGCGTTGAAGGAGCTGCTGCATGGGAAGTAACGCAGGCGTTGTTTTTGGTTCTCCGCATTGGAGCCGGTTCCTGTTTTTATGCGGGGCCTGCCGGAAATGGGATTATCCTCATTGATGCCGCCATAAAAAAGGAAGAAGGATATCTGATGCCTGGCGGAACGGAATGACATCCGGATGTCCTGAATGGCAGAGCTTGCATCTTGACAGGGAAGTTTTCTTCCAGTAAGGGGAAAGAATGAAGGTTCCCAAAGGAATTTTCACTGAACCCTATAAAATAACGTCATGATGAATACTTCTGATTCTTCTTCCCCTTCGTCCTGCTGCAGCGGTTCTCCTTCCTGCACGGCCGCTCTTGTTCTCGGCATTATCGCCCTGGTATTGGCATTGATCGGTTTTTTCCCGTGCCTGGGCTGGATTACTCTGATTCCTGCGGGGCTGCTTGCCATTATTGCACTGATCATGAGCATTGTGGCTGTCAGTAAAGGTTCGCCCAAAGGGGCTCTTGTTGTTGCCATTATCGCGTTGGCCCTGTCCGCCGTTGCGGGAATTGTCCAAGCATGGATGGCCAGCGCTACCGTGACTTACATGGAACAGCACCAGGATTATGTGGAAAAGAAGGCTCTGGAAATTCAAAAGGAGCTTCGGCAGATGGAGCAGGAAAACAGGGAGTCATTGAGGCGGTCCGGGGAGGCGGATGGAATGTCCCCTGCGGATGGAACAGGCTCCCAGGATTTGTAGTTCCTGAACCTTTTTAGGAAGATCGGCGATGAATGGCGGGCGCTCTTCATGGCGTTCATGCCGTGATAGCTGGGTAGTCAGGAAAGTATGGCTGCCTGTATGGGCTGTTCTGTCCTGCCTGTTGCTGGCGCCCTCCCTCATGGCTCTGGCAATTAGCCCTGACAGGATGAATTCTCTGGCGGTTTCTGTTGCCGTGCCGCATCGTGAATGCCCGTTGTGCGGCATGACGCGAGGGTATGCGGAAATGGCCCGTGGGGATATACGCGCTGCCTGGGGATGGAACCGAGGAGCTCCGGTCTTGTTTATGGCAGGACTGCTCAATGGAGGGGCTGCCGCGGTTTATTTGGCATGGTGCTGGCGGAGAAGGGCGGGAAGCCGGGAAAAGGAAAATAGTTCTCCCGCGTAGCATGCCGCAAGGGGGGAACCGGCATCCCCTGTCCCCGGTAAATGACACGGCGGAAGTTTTGAAGCGGGGCCTGGGAAGTTCTTCTGCCTCCTGTTTATTCCCTGTAACGGGGCTGGCGTCTGGTGGGGGGACGGAATGATGTTGAGTTTTTATTGAATGAATTCCATGCCAAATTCCTCGTAGTGCCGAAGATGAAGTTCCCCGGCTCAGGTTGAGTGTTTTGCCGGAGGGAGCTGCGTTGTTCCTGAAAAGGAGAGGGGAATGCGGCGCCGGCGTTTCATGCCTTAGGATTATTTTTTGTCAGGAAGGGGAATAGCTTTTCTGGGAACGGCCGGTATTTCCGTTCATGAAAGGAGTATCCGGGGGTGTGGAATATTTTGATTTTTCTTTATTTCGGTATTTTGTTGATAATGTTGTTTTCTATTAAGTTGTGTAATTTTCTAACATTTTTATTCTAGGCCCGGTTGATTTTATATATATAGTTTTTGGATATTGTATGAATATTTGCATGTCCATCTATAGATCAATCGAATTGCGGAAGAATACATCCGGAAGTTATAAGGTCCGGCTGACTATCGACCGGGGAAGCAAGTTCTGCGGCGCCAGGAAATCTCTCGGTCTCGGCACCCATCGGGAGGATTGCGCCCTAAGACGTGCCTACCTGATGCGATGCCTGCTGTTTCATATGGGATGGTTTCCCGGCGGAAAGATTGCCGTCAGGAATTCAGCCGAATGCGGTATCAAGGATGTGGTTTGGGACAGCATGGAGTGTTCGGAGGATTCCGGAATGTTCAAGCTTGCCGGCAGGGGAGGCCGCATGGCTGCGGATGAGACCATGGCCATCTGGTTCCAGACGAATGAAGACGGGAAGGTCCAGTGCCTCCGTCTGCTCATTTCCGGATGGAGGAAGGATGACCGGGCGGATGATTTGAGGGTGCTGATTCAGGGAATGCGGCATTGCGCCTCGGAACAGCGCCAGCATCCCTGCCGGATTTTGAATATTGAAATCGGCGCCGGCTCTTTCGCGGCATCCCGGGATGAATGTGTGCTGAAAGGATAGGAAAACGGATTGTTCCTGATACCAGTTTATCCTGGTTTTATTCTGAAGACGCCACATTCCGGTTGGGAAATCCGGCTGTATGTCCGGCATGCCTGGCCCGGAGTTTTTTTTGCTCGTCATTGACGACGGGAAGGTTGTCCGTATTCCGGGCGAGGCGAAGGCGCGGGAGGAATGGTGCGCTGTCTGCCGGGAAAGGGAGTTTTGTTTTTCCTGCATGAAAAAACCCCCGGATGGAATGATTGCCATCCGGGGGTTTGTTTAAGGGATCCGGCTATTTTTTAGCGGGCAGTTTCACCTGAATGTGAATGTCGCGCAGCTGACGGTCTTCCGCGGCGGCGGGGGAGTCGCTCATCAGATCCGCTCCCCGGTTGTTTTTCGGGAATGCGATGACTTCGCGGATGGATTCCGCGTTGCAAATCATCATGACCAGGCGGTCGAGGCCCAGCGCAAGGCCACCGTGGGGCGGAGCGCCGAAGCTGAAAGCGTCCAGAATGTGGCCGAATTGTTCGCGGGCCTGTTCTTCCGTGATGCCGAGCGCCTTGAACATGGCGGACTGCAGGTCGCGTTCATGGATGCGGATGGAACCGCCTCCCAGCTCCGTGCCGTTGAGCACCACGTCGTAGGCCTGCGCGCGAAGGTCTGCGGAGAGTTCCCCGCTGAGCAGTTTTTGTTCGTCTTCCTTGACGGGGCGGGTAAAGGGGTGGTGGATGGCGACCCAGCGCTGCTCTTCCTCATCCCAGCCCACCAGCGGGAATTCAATAACCCACAGGAAGTCGCGTTCCTTGTTGTCCTTGAGCAGTTCCATGAATTCGGCGCATTGCAGGCGCACGCGGCCCAGGATATCGCAGGAGGGTTCCCACGGGCCGGCGGCAAAAAGAACGAGGTCTCCTGTTTCGATGTCCAGGGCTTCCGTGAGTTTTTGCTTTTCTTCGTCGGAAAGGAATTTGGAGATGGGGCTTCTCCAGTCTTCCTCGCGCACCTTGATGTAGGCCAGGCCTTTGGCTCCGGCTTCCACGGCAGTTTTCGTCAGGGCGTCAATCTGGCCAACGGAGGCGGAACCGAATCCCTTGGCGTTGATGGCCTTGACCACGCCGCCGTTGCTTACGGCTGAGGCGAATACCTTGAAGCCGCTGTTTTCAAAGATGGAGGAGACGTCCGTCAGCTTCATGCCGAAGCGGCGTTCCGGCTTGTCGGAACCGTACTGATCCATTGCTTCCTTCCAGGTCATGCGGGGGAAGGGGGTGGGAATGTCCACGCCCAGGGATTCCTTGTACACGCGTTTGAGCAGGCCTTCCACCAGGTTGTAGATGTCTTCCGGTGTGATGAAGGAAGCTTCAATGTCCACCTGGGTGAATTCCGGTTGGCGGTCCGCGCGCAGGTCTTCGTCACGGAAGCAGCGGGCAATTTGGAAATAGCGTTCCATGCCAGCCACCATGAGCAGCTGCTTGTATTGCTGCGGGGCCTGGGGCAGCGCGTAGAATTTGCCGGGCGCCAGGCGGGAGGGCACCAGGAAGTCCCGTGCGCCTTCCGGCGTAGATTTGGAGAGGATGGGCGTTTCAATTTCCAGAAAGCCGTACTCGTCCAGATAGTCGCGCGTGGCTTTGGTGACGCGGTGGCGGATCTGCATGTTGCGGGCCATGGCCGGGCGGCGCAGGTCCAGAAAGCGGTATTTGAGGCGCAGGTCTTCGTTGGAGAGGGCCCGATCCAGCTGGAAGGGGAGCACGTCAGCCTTGTTGATGACGTTCAGGGTGTCTGCGGAGACTTCGATTTCCCCGGTGGGGAGGTCCGCATTGGTCGTGTCCACCGTATCCGTTTTCAGGCGGGCGGCCACGGTGCCGGAAATCTGGATCATGTCTTCGGAGCGGAGCTGCTGGGAGGCTTTCGCTACATCCTGATTGACTTCCGGGTGAAAGACTACCTGCGTGATGCCGGAGCGGTCGCGCAAGTCGATAAATATGACGCCGCCATGGTCCCGGACGGAATCTACCCAGCCGATGAGGGTGGTCGGCTTGCCGATGTTCGCAGCGCGCAATTCGCTGCAGGTATGAGTGCGGTATGAGTTCATCTTTATTGAAAATGGAAGAAGGGGAAAGAACGGTGTCAATTGCTTCCGGTGAGTGAAGCCACGGCGTCAAACAGGTCGTCCATGGCGACGGGGGATGAGGTGCGCGCGCCCAGGTCGCGAAGTTCCATGACCGGGAATTCATCTCCCACGATCAAGGCCGCGCGGGCGCCGGATTTGACGGCCTTCTGAAGCTGTCCGTTGACTTTGGTGAGCGTGAGGGGAAGGTCCACACTATATCCCTGGTCCCGGAGGGCGGAGGCGATGGCAAGAACTTCCGCGCGGCGGCTTTCAGACGCCTGAACCATGAAGATGTCGCAGCCTGCAGAGGCCAGCGCCGCATCTTTCAGCGCCCTGGCATGGGGCGTCTGTTCAATAAGGTGGGTGATGACGGCATCCCCCATGGCAAAGCCGGTTGCCGGCATGTCCACTGCGTTGTTGGAAAGGGCGCCTACCAGCGTGTCGTAACGTCCTCCGCCGGCTACGGCGCGCAGGCTGCGCTGTGTGTCAAAGATTTCAAAAACCAGACCGGTGTAGTATGCCAGTCCGCGCACTACGGATAAGTCCAGCTTGACATAGCCGTCCAGCCCGCGGGCCGTCAGGTCTTTCATCAGGATGTCATAGCGTTCGGACGCTCCGGCGGGCGGGTTTTCAATGAAGGCCACCAGATCGCCGCGGCTGATATGAAAGGCGTCCAGCTTGCGCTGGCATTCTTCCGGGCGGTCACGTTCAAATTTGTCCACGATGCCGAGGAAAGCGGGAATATCCTGTTCCTGCACGCCGTGTTCCGAAGCAAACCTGATCCAGGCTTCCCGGTCAGAGACGCGCACAATGAAGTCGTTTTGCGTAAAGCCCAGTTCCCTCATGCAGTCGATGGCCAGGGCTATCAGTTCGGAATCCGCCCACGCGGAGGCTTCTCCCAGAATGTCCGCATTGAATTGATAAAATTCGCGCAGACGCCCTTTCTGGGGTTTTTCATAACGGAAGCATGAGCCGATTTCAAACCACTTGAGCGGTTTGGTGTATTCGCGCTGATAAGCGGCAGCGATGCGTCCCAGGGAGGCGGTGAGTTCCGGGCGGATGGTGATGTCCCGGTCCCCCTGGTCCGTGAAGCGGAAGAGCTGGGTGGGCAGCTCGCCTCCGCTCTTTTTAAGATAAAGCTCCGTGGCTTCCACAGTCGGGCCCTCCCATTCCAGGAATCCGTAACGATGCGCCACCTTCTTCCATGCGTTGAAAAGATAGTTGCGAACGGCGCAGTCCGCCGGTGCAAAATCGCGGAATCCGGGAAGTGGTTGAAAGCGAGCGTCTGGCATAACCTGGAAAAAAGGATGTTGTCTGAGGACGAAACAGTTTACAGAATTCCTATGCCTTGGCAAGTCCACATGCTTATGATGAAGGAATTTCGGTGGAAACCAGATGAATGACCCTATGCAGGAGGATGGGGACGGTTATTCCGGTTTTACATGAAGTGAGGGAAAAGGATTAATTATTGGCGATTTTAGTGTTTTTTATAATGATCCGGATTTTTTTGCGCGGGCTATGGGGAATGAAGGTTTAAGTGCCTGCGGATTTGTAACCGGATGTCAAACAATGATATTGAACAGCAAGGGGAAATGATAAGAAGGTGTTCTCAAAAGTTTTTCTGCGTATGGAGCATTTCATCTTTCCCTTTATAGAAAAATATTTTCCTCCCGCTTTAAAAAGAAAACCGGGGCAGTTTTGTTTGATTTCATAGGAGTATGACGTGAAACGAATGAGTTTTTTTTCTCTTTGGGAATCTAATATCAGTATTGATTATGTGTAAAGAATGTGGATGCGGGGGGGAGCTCTCCCATGAAAGTCACGGCCACGGCATGGACGTCCATGTTCCAGTGTTGGATGCCAATGACCGGCTGGCAGAGCGCAATAGAGGTTTTTTTGCTGCAAAAAACCTTTTGGTTATCAATGTCTTTTCTTCTCCGGGGTCAGGAAAGACTTCTCTGTTGCAGAAGACGGCGGAGATGCTCCGCGGCCGTGTGCGCATGGGGGTTATCGTAGGGGATTTGGCGACGGATAATGATGCGGAACGCCTGAGCCGAGCGGATATCCCCGTGGTGCAGATTACAACGGGCACCATGTGCCATCTGGACGCCCGCATGATTGCGGAGGCCATGAAGAAAATGCCTCTGGACGATCTCGACGTTTTGATTATTGAGAATGTGGGCAATCTGGTTTGCCCGGCTTCCTATGACCTGGGGGAAGGCGTGCGCGTGGTGCTGCTTTCCGTGACGGAGGGTGAGGACAAGCCGTTGAAATATCCTCCCATGTTCCATTCTGCGGATGTTGCCCTGGTGACCAAGTCCGATCTGGCGGATGCCGTGGATTTTAACCGTGACGCCGCCCTGGCCGCGCTGAACAAGGTGGCTCACCATGCGCACGTGATTGAGGTTTCTTCCAAGACCGGCGAAGGAATGGAGGCCTGGTGCGAGGAGATTGTGGAACGTGCGCGCCGCGCCCGGGAAGGCACGATTCAGCATCATGGCCATCACCACCATTGAACAGGCCGCCGCGGCATTGAAATTTGAGATAGCCGGCATGGTTCAGGGGGTCGGCTTCCGTCCCCATGTGTACCGTTTGGCGGTACGGCACGGATTGAAGGGGTTTGTGCGCAATACGGAGTCCGGCGTGGAGATTCATGTGGAAGGGGAGCCCGGCGCTCCGGAGCGTTTCTGGACCGCGCTGATGGACGGCCTGCCGGAGCATGCCCGGGTTTATGGAGTGGAGCGGACCGTATGCGAGCCTGCCGGTTTTGAGGAATTCCGCATTGAAGAAAGCGATTCCACCCCCGGAGGCGTTCCGGTGATGCTGCCGGATCTGGCTCCGTGCCCGGAGTGCCTGGAAGAAATGCACGACCCGTTTTCCCGCCGGTATCATTATCCGTTTACCAACTGTACGCACTGCGGTCCCCGCTATTCCATTATTGAGACAATGCCGTATGACCGCGCGGGCACCAGCATGAAGGGGTTCCGAATGTGTCCGGAGTGCCGGAGGGAGTACCAGGATGTGGAGGACAGGCGTTTTCACGCACAGCCTATCGGCTGTCCGTCCTGCGGTCCTTCCGTGAAGGTGCTGTTTTCAGATGGTTCAGAACTGGGGTTCGGCCATGGGTTTGATACCCCCGCGGCACAGGCGGCATGGGTGCTGGCGGACGGTTTGATTGTGGCCCTGCTGGGCGTAGGAGGTTTTCAATTGCTGGCGGATGCTTCTTCGGAAGCTGCCGTCAGGCGTCTCCGGCGGTTGAAGGAGCGTGACGCCAAGCCTTTTGCCGTGATGGTGCCGGATGTGGCTGCGGCGGAGAGGCTGTGCCGCCTGTCGGAGGAGGAAAGGCGCCTGCTGGCTTCTCCGGCCGCCCCCATTGTGCTGGCCCGGGGGAGGAAGGATGTGGATCTGGCTCCTTCCGTGTGCATGTTCAGCCGTTTTGTGGGGATAATGCTTCCGTCTTCCCCTCTTCATGCGCTGCTGATGGATGTGTGGGGAAAGCCTCTGGTGGTGACCAGCGGGAACCTGAGCGGCGAGCCCCTGTGCGTCTCCGTGGAGGAGGGGCTGGAGAAACTGGGCCATGTGGCGGATGTGTTTTTGGTGCATGACCGTCCGGTAGTGCGGCCCGTGGACGATTCCGTGGTCCGCGTTACGGACGGCAGGACCATGATGGTTCGCCGCGCCCGCGGATATGCCCCGCGGCCTGTGTGGCGCACATCTGCAGCGGCTCCCGACGTGCTCGCCCTGGGGGCCGGACTGAAGAATACCATCTGCTGGCTGAAAAGGGGCGTGGCTGTCATGAGCCAGCATCTCGGTGACCTGAGCAGTGCGGCTTCCCTGAACGCTTTTGAGCGGACGGTGGAGGCGCTGGGCAGAACCCTGGATGCCGTTCCGCAGGTAATTGCCGTGGACGCCCATCCGGACGGCCCCACTTTTGCCCTTGGCCGGCGTCTGGCGCGGAAGTGGAATGCAACGGTTGTCCCTGTGCAGCATCATCAGGCTCATGTGCTGGCCTGCGCCGTGGAAAATGAAACGCCGTTTCCCGCTTTGGGCATAGCTTGGGACGGGACGGGGTTCGGTACGGACGGAACGGTATGGGGAGGGGAATTTTTTGTGTTGGAGGAAGAGGGTGAGCCGCGCAGGGTGGCCTGCATCAGGCCGTTTCTTCTGCCCGGTGGGGACGAAGCGGTTCGGGAGCCTTCCCGGTGCGCCTGTTCCCTGGCCCGTCAGATGGGGCCGTGGCGTACGGAGGGGCTTGATAAGCGTCTGGAGAGGGGGATGCCTGTGCGGAAACGCGAGGTTCTGGAGGCGATGATGGCCCGGAATATCCATTGTCCGTCCACCTCGTCCATGGGGCGGTTGTTTGATGCCGTGGCTTTCTGGTGCGGTTTTGACGGTGCGGCAGGGTGTGAGGGCCATGCCGCCATGATGCTGGAATCATGGGCCGCGGAAGCTTCCGGGGAAAAAATGCCGGGGGACGCGTATGAATGGGTCATGCATGAAGAAGAGGGATTGCTGGAACTGGATTGGCGGCCGTTGATGAAGTCTGTGGATGAAGATTTGTTGGAAGGCGTTTCCCGCGGCTGCATCGCCCGCAAGTTTCATGAGAGCCTGGTGAATCTGGTCTTTGACGTGGCGGAGCGTTTCTGCCTGGATAGGCTGGTGCTGGGCGGCGGATGTTTTCAGAATGCCTTTTTGCTTGAAGGACTGGCGGGAATGGCCCAGTCTAGAAGGTGCCAGTTGGCTCTGCCCCAGCGGGTGCCGTGCAATGACGGGGGAATTTCCCTGGGGCAGGTTGCGGCGGTCGTACGCCAATGGAAAGGATAGAATATGTGTTTGGCCGTTCCCGGAAAGATTGTGAGCGTCAATGAGACGGACCCTTTGTTCAGATTGGGGGTGGTGGACTTTGGCGGCGTGACCCGTGAAGTGAACCTGGCCTGTGTGCCGGAAGCCGTGCCGGGGGATTACGTCATCGTTCACGTGGGCATGGCCCTGAGCGTGCTGGACGAGGAGACCGCTCTTCAAACCCGCAGGGAAATGAGAGAAATTGTGGAAAATACGGATCCGGTGTAAGGAGGGGCGTTTTCCGAATTCAAATAATGATTTATGCAGGAGGAAGTCCGGCAGCTGATTGAAGAATTGCGCCACGCTGTGACGCGTCCGTGGGCGGTAATGGAGGTATGCGGAGGACAGACGCATGCAATTGCTTCTCTGGGGCTGGAGGAGTTGCTGCCTCCCGGCCTGCGCCTGATTCATGGCCCCGGCTGTCCGGTCTGCGTTACGGCGGTGGAGTTGATTGACCAGGCCGTGGAATTAAGCCTGAGGCCCGGCGTGGTTTTGTGCAGCTACGGGGATATGATGCGGGTGCCGGGCTCCCGCGGGGATTTGTTTTCCGCCAAGGCCGGGGGAGGGAACGTGCTTTTGATGTATTCTCCGCTGGAAGCGGTCGCTTATGCCGGAAGCCATCCGGATACGGAAGTGGTGTTTTTCGCCGTAGGTTTTGAGACGACGGCCCCGGCTACGGCTCTTGCCCTGCAGCAGGCCCGTGCATTGGGGTATGCCAATTTTTCCGTTCTCTGCGCCCATGTGCTGGTCCCCCCGGCTCTGGAATGGCTGATGGACCAGGATGAGGGAAGGCCGGACGCTTTTTTGGCTCCCGGCCATGTCTGCGCCGTTACGGGGGAAATGGATTACGGGCGTTTGGCCGCCCGTTACCGGACGCCCATGGTGGTGACGGGGTTTGAGGCTCCGGACCTGCTCCGCGGCATTTTGATGTGCGTCCGCCAGCTGGAAGCCGGGGAATATGCAGTGCGGAATGCGTACGGACGTTATGTGAAACCCGGTGGGAACACGGCGGCGCAGGAAAGAATGAATGAAGTTTTTGAGCCGGAAGACCGCCATTGGCGCGGTCTGGGGCTGATTCCCGGCGGCGGCATGAGGCTGCGCCGGGAGTGGAATGACATGGATGCCGTTCTGCGTTTTGAATGCGGAAAGGGGAAGCCGGGAGCGGATAAAGCTTCCGGATGCCTGGCCGGAAAGGTGCTGAGGGGGCTGATTCGTCCTGGAGAATGCCCTTTTTTCGGATCGTCCTGCACGCCGCTGGCCCCGCTGGGGGCTCCCATGGTGTCCGGGGAAGGGGCTTGCGCCGCTTATTATCATTATAAAAGAAGTTGATGTCATGTTTGAGTGTCCTGTTCCGGAGCCTGTTTCCGACCGTATCCAGATGGCTCATGGCGGCGGAGGCCGCTTGATGAATGAGCTGATCCGTTCCGTGTTTCTGAGTGCCTTCGGGTGCCCTTCCGGAGGCGTGCAGAATGACGCCGCCGTATTGGAGATTCCTCCGGGGAGGCTGGCGATGACGACGGACAGCTTTGTGGTGCAGCCTTTGGAGTTTCCCGGCGGCTCCATCGGTTCACTGGCGGTGCACGGAACGGTGAATGATCTCGCCATGAGCGGCGCGGAGCCGTTGTATTTGACGGCGGGCTTTATTCTGGAAGAAGGGCTTCCGCTGGAAGTCCTGGTCCGCGTGGCACGGGATATGGCTGCCGCGGCCCGTGCGGCGGGCATCCGTATTGTGACGGGGGATACAAAAGTGGTGGAGCGCGGAAAGGGGGACGGCATTTACATTAATACTGCCGGGGTTGGCATCGTGCGCCATGGGTTGGAGATCAGCCCTTCTTCCGTTCGTCCGGGGGATTCCGTGCTGCTCAGCGGGGATTTGGGGAGGCACGGCATGACGATTATGAGCCTGCGCGCCGGGCTGTCTTTCGGAGACGGCCTGGAAAGTGATTCCGCTCCGTTGCATGAATCCGTGGCCGCCGTCATTCGTGCCGGTATTCCCGTGCATTGCCTGCGTGACGTGACCCGCGGCGGGTTGACCGCCACTCTTGCGGAGATTGCGGAATCTGCCGGCCTGACAGTGAAGCTGAATGAAATGTTCATTCCCGTGCGTGAGGATGTCAGGGCGGCGTGCGGGCTGTTGGGGCTGGACCCTCTTCAAGTGGCCTGTGAGGGACGTTATCTGGCTGTTCTTCCACGGGAGCATGAGGAAGAGGCCCTGAACCTGATGCGCGGCTGCAGCGTATCTGCCGGAGCCTGCGTCATAGGCCGTGTGGAGGAATTGGGGACGGCGCCCCTGCTGATGACGGGACTTCTTGGAGTGGAGCGGGTGTTGACGATGCCTTCAGGAATGCAGCTTCCCCGCATCTGCTGATTCCTGGTGCTGCATGATTGGCGTTTTGTGGCAGGGAAGCGATGAAACCCGCTTCCCTGCCGGTCCGGTGTTTCATAGGGGTGCCGGAGCGGCTCTGTGCGCTTCCGGGGGAAAGCGCAGCCGGCTTGGTATGGGGAACTGGTTGTTGGGAGATGGTTCAGGAGGGAGTGTCTTTACCTGTCCCGGCATCGGGCAACGCTTTTAATGCCGCTTTGGCCTGTGCATGGTCCTGGGAGGCTGCCTTTTCCAGCCATTCCCGGGCAGTTTCCAGGTTTTTTTCCACGCCGAATCCGTACAGGCAGATGATTCCCATGTTGTATTGCTCGGAGGCGTAGCCGGCTCTGGCGGCGCGAAGATTCCTGTTTTGCCATTCCCTGGCTTCCGCTTCCGTGAAGTCCTGGCTCTTGCAGAATTGGTCCCACGTTTTTCCGAATTTCATGGCAGCCCTCGCAAATCCCGACAGGGCGGATTTTCTGGTGTATTCATCCGCCAGGCGCATGTTTTTTTCCACTCCGTCGGGTCCCAGCCTGTACAGGTGGGCCAGTCCCCAGTATCCGTTGGGGCTGCCCAGATCCGCCGCTTTTTGGAAGAGCTGCAGCGCGTCCGGGTATTTTTTATGGGACATGGCGAATACCGCATTGGCCAGGAAGCGTTCCGCTTTGATGAATTCGTAAAATTCGGGAATCGCCGCCCATTCGGATTTAAGTTTGTTCCTGTCTTTCCTGGATTTGGGAGGCATGCCGGAAGGCGGGGATATTCGGAAAACGGGAATGTAGCCGGAAGCGCCCATATTGGCCAGCCCGGCCATCAGAAAGCAGCCCGGCTGGAGGCGCCACATGTGCATGTACAAAACGCGCTCTGCTGGCAGAGATTCCTTCTCAATCCAGTCCGGCAGGTTCATGGGGGGGCCGTAAAGTCCCGTCAGGCCGTTCAGCATGCGCTTGTACAGGGATTTCAGGCGCGTATCGTATTCCTCTTTACCCGCTTTGGTGGTGGAGTAAAAGGAAACGGCTTTCAGACCTCCATCCTTTCCGTACTCGAAATGCAGGGAGAAGAAAAGGCCTCCAATAGGTTTTTTCGTCTTGTAGGCTCCGTTCAGCCCTGTACGGCTCAGGTAGGCGTCTGTTTCCGGCCCTTCCAGGGATTTGCAGGTTTTCAGGGAATTCAGAAGCTGGGATTCCTGCAAACCTGTTTCCAGGGGTCCGTAAAGAGGCGAGGCGGCGCCGCAGGAAGCTGTATAAAGCACAGCCATGTAGCGATAGCAATTGGTCGATTTCATGGGATAGATAGGGCAGGGATGGAAGTGGTGCTTCAATAGCGGATTAGGAATCCGAATGAAGTGTTCAAAGATGTTTTTATGAAAAGCAAGTATATTACAATCAATAGTTTATATTTTGTTCCAACAAATTTATTTTGTTGAGGGTTGTGTCCGGGAAAATGATGGATGATTTTGGAGAAATGCATTTGGTATGAAAAACTGATATTGACGTCGGATTCCTAATCCGCAGTGTTTAAAATAGGTTGAAAAATGTTGGTTAACCTTTTTGTTATCAGCATATTAAAAATATGCATCCTGTTTTCCTGAAGTGAAAAAGGCGGAAAGGCGCGTCTGTTGTCCCGCCTCATTCTTCCGTTTTTTTTTTACATGGAAATCGTTATTATTTTTATTAAAAGTCTTTCTGAATATTCATTCATTTCCGTTTTGTGTATCTCATATGCATGCATTGTGGCGGATTTCAAATCCGCATGTCAGCGAAAAAAGGAATTGGTGTTTCCTTATTGATTTTATTATCAATGGATAAAATCAATATTGGGGATTGTTTCTTTCAGGATGCGTTGTGATTTTTTTCTTTCTCTATACGATGAAAGTCCTTTTTTCTCAAAAAATTTGATTGACTGCGGATTTGAAATGCGCAGATGAACTCGCATGGATTGAGAGCGTTTGATATTCAATGGGCTGTTTCTTTTTTTGCAGTAATACGCAGTTTTGGAAGATGTCCTGATAAAAAAAGAGGGCTCATGATACGTACCCGTACGGGAAAAACGGGAAGGCCGTGGCGGAATTGCTCCGGAGCGGCTGTTGATTCTGCCGGGGCTGCGAGCATAACCGGATGTTTGTGACGGTTTCGTTTCCGGCCGCATCTTGTTTGAGGAAGCCATTCCGCTCATGGTACCGGTACATGAGAATTGATGTGGTAACGGATACGTATGAACCTGATGTAAATGGAGTGGCCCTGACGCTGGGGCGTCTGGTCGGCGGCCTCCGGATGCGCGGGCATCTGGTGCATGTGATGAGGGCTTCTGAACGGAACGGCTCTTTCAACCCTGGGGAGACGGCTATGCCGTCCCTTCCCCTCCCCATGTACCATGAGGTGAAGATAGGGCTGCCTTCTGCAGACAGGTTCCGCGCCAGATGGATGAAAAAAAGGCCGGATGTGGTATACGTGGCTACGGAAAGCCCCATGGGAGCGTCTGCCGTGAAGGCCGCCCGTACGCTGGAGGTTCCCGTGGTGATGGGATTCCATACCAATTTCCACCAGTATATGAAGGATTACCATTTCTCCAGACTGGAAACGGCCGCCGTGAATTACCTGCGCAAACTCCACAACAGGGCAGGGATGACAGTGGTTCCCACGGAGGAAATGCGCCGTACGCTGGAGGGGATGGGGTTTGAACGCCTTTCCGTCATGGGGCGCGGAGTGGATGCCGTCCTGTTTGATCCCGCCAGGAGGGATGCTTCCCTGCGCCAGTCATGGGGCGTCTGGCGGGATGAAGTGGTATTTGGCGTCGTGGGGCGTCTGGCGCGGGAAAAGAACCTGGTGACGGCCCTGGGGCTGTACACGCGCTTGCAGAGGGAGTTTCCGGATTGCGGCATGAAAATGGTGGTGGTAGGGGACGGCCCCATGATGAACAGCCTGCGCAGTGAGTTTCCTGATGCCGTTTTTTGCGGAATGCGCCGTGGGGAAGACCTGGCGCGCCATTATGCCGCCATGGACGTTTTGCTGTTCGCCAGTGAGACGGAAACTTTCGGGAACGTTTTGCTGGAAGGCATGGCCAGCGGTTTGGCTACGGTCAGCTACCGGTATGCCGCTTCCGCAGATATGGTGCTGGACGGCATCAACGGCCTTCAGGCGGAGAAAGGGGATGAAGAGGGGTTTTATTCCGCCATGCGCCGTCTGCTGGAAGACGGGGAGATGATCCGGAGGCTTGGGAAACAGGCCCGCAGGACGGTGAATTCCAGAACTTGGGATTCCATCCATGACAGGTTTGAAGAACTGCTGGCTTCCGTGGCCCGGGAGGAAAACGGGACCGGCTGCGCCCGCCCCCCGCGGGATGCCGTGCTGGAATGCCGCACGGTTTTTTTGTCGGACCTTCATCTGGGAACGAAAGACTGCAAGGCGGACGAATGCCGGAAGTTTCTGAAACATGTCCGGACTGGAAAAATTGTGCTGGTGGGGGATATTGTGGATGCTTGGGCTTTGTCCCGCGGCAGCCGCTGGCGGCGGAGGCATACGCGCTTTGTCCGCACCTTGTTGAAAAAGATGGAACAGGAGGATGTGGAAGTCCTGTACCTGCGCGGAAACCACGATGATATTCTGGAAAAATTCCTGCCTTTTCATTTGGGCGGTTTGAAAATTGCCAGGGAGTACGTGCACCAGGCTGCGGATGGAAGACGCTACCTGTGCGTGCATGGGGACGGTTTTGACGCCATTTCCACCAATCACCGGTGGCTGGCGATGCTCGGCTCTCTGGGTTATGACGTTTTGCTGATGGTCAACCGGTTTTACAACAAATACCGCGCCTGGCGGGGCAGGGAATATTATTCCGTTTCCCGCGCCATCAAGGGCCGCGTGAAATCCGCCGTCAATTTTATCGGAAAATATGAGGAACAGCTTCAACGCCTGGCGGTAAAGAGGCAGTGTGACGGCATAATCGCCGGGCATGTGCATCATCCGGCGGATACCATGGTGGGAAAGGTGAGGTATCTGAATTGCGGGGACTGGGTGGAAACCATGAGCGCAGTGCTGGAATACGGCGACGGCCGTATGGAAACGGTGCTTTACAAGGATTTTATGAAGCGCCTGGCATATGGCAAATGCGGAACCATGGAGGACGCGGAAACTTCTCCCGGCACGGGGGATTCATGACGGAACGGCCTTTATCCGGTTTCCCCCGGAAGTGGGACAAAATGACTTTGTGTGACATTTTGTCTCTTTTCTGGTGTGACATTATGTCCCGTTTTCCTTTGTCGGGAAAATAGAGGAATGAAAGGAAAAACAGCGTAATATGATTATAATATGACATTTGCGTTTATTTTTCAGTATGCCTTGCCAGATTGGCATGCCATTTGCAACAAAAGAGGCAAGAATATGAGTTTGCCTGCATGATGCTTCAGGTCATGAGGAAATCAAATCTCAACGAAATCCATTCAAAACAATCTAAAATAACGATATGGCTAAAATATTAGGAATCGACCTTGGCACGACCAACTCGTGCATGGCTGTGATGGAAGGCGGTCAGGGTACCGTACTTGAAAACAGCGAAGGTGCGCGCACCACTCCCTCCATTGTTGCTTTCACCAAAAGCGGTGAACGCCTCGTGGGGCAGGCCGCCAAACGTCAGGCGGTAACCAACCCGAAAAACACCGTGTTTTCCTCCAAGCGCCTCATCGGCCGTAAGTACAGTGAACTGACGGAAGAAGATAAAAAGGTGCCGTACGAAATTGTGGAGGCTCCCAACGGAGATGCCTACATCCGCGTGGATGTGGGCGGTGAAAAGAAGACCTTTTCCCCCCAGGAAATCGCTTCCATGGTGCTGGCCAAGCTGAAAGCCGATGCGGAATCCAAACTTGGCGAAACGATTACGGAAGCCGTGATTACCGTCCCCGCCTATTTCAATGACGCCCAGCGCAACGCGACCAAGGCCGCCGGTGAAATCGCAGGCCTTAAAGTGCGCCGCATTATCAATGAACCGACGGCGGCGGCCCTGGCCTACGGCTTGGACAAAAAGTCCAATGAAAACATTGCCGTATATGACCTCGGCGGCGGCACCTTTGATATTTCCGTGCTGGAAATCGGCGACGGAGTGTTTGAGGTGAAGGCTTCCGACGGCGACACCCACTTGGGCGGCGATGACTGGGACAACGCAATCATCAACTGGATTATAGGCGAGTTCAAGAAAGACTCCGGCATGGATCTTTCCAACCAGCCTGACGCCATTCAGCGCATCAAGGAAGAAGCGGAAAAGGCCAAGATCGCCCTTTCCTCCACCCAGAGCTATGACATCAGCCTGCCGTTCATCACGGCGGACGCTTCCGGCCCCAAGCATATCCAGCTGACGCTGAGCCGTCCCAAGCTGGAACAGCTCACGGAAGACCTGCTGGATCGCACCCGCAAGCCTGTGCTGGACTGCATTGCCGCGTCCGGGTTGAAAACCGGGGACATTGACGAGCTGGTGCTGGTGGGCGGCATGACCCGCATGCCCGCCGTGCAGGAAATGGCCCATACGCTGGCCGGCAAGGAACCCCACAAGGGCGTGAACCCGGATGAAGTGGTGGCCCTGGGCGCCGCTATTCAGGGCGGCGTGCTTCAGGGGGACGTGAATGACGTGCTTCTGCTGGACGTGACTCCTCTGACCTTGTCCATTGAAACGATGGGCGGCATCGCCACTCCGATGATCGAACGCAACACGACCATTCCGGTGCGCAAGAGCCAGGTGTTTTCCACCGCCGCTGATAACCAGCCCGCCGTGGATATCCGCATTTGCCAGGGCGAACGCAAGATGTTTGAGGATAACAAGCTCCTCGGCAACTTCAAGCTGGACGGCATTTCCCCCGCTCCGCGCGGCGTGCCGCAGATTGAAGTGACCTTTGACATTGACGCCAACGGCATTCTGCATGTATCCGCTAAGGACAAGGGCACCGGCAAGGAGCAGAAAATTTCCATCCAGGGCTCCAGCGGCCTTTCCAAGGATGAAATTGAGCGTGCCAAGCGCGATGCGGAAGCCCACGCGGAAGAAGACAAGAAACGCGCTGAGGAAATTGACACCATTAACCAGGCTGACTCCCTCTGCTTCTCCGTGGAGCGCCAGCTTAAGGATATGGGGGACAAGCTGCCCGCAGACCTCAAGCGTGAAATAGAAGACAAGGTAACGCGTCTCAAGGAAGCCGTCTCCAAGAAGGACGTCACGGCGATCAAGGCTGGCAAGGAAGACCTGGAATCCCGTCTGGAAGCCCTGTACAAGGCGGCGGAAGCCGCCCAGCAGTCCGCCGGGGCAGCCGGCCCCATGCCGGGCGCCCCTGCCGAAGAAGAGCCTTCCGACGGTCCCCGCAAGGCGAAAGGCCGCGTGGTGGACGCTGAAATCGTGGACGACGATAAATAAGCAACCCCCTTCCCGCCGGAGGGGGAAGCAATTCCCCCTCCGGCGGAACATTACATCCCGTATTACTCATCTACAACAACATCAAAAAACATACTATGGCAAACATCAAACCCCTAGGACAACGTGTGCTGGTCAAGCGCATTGAAGCTGAAACCAAGACGGCCGGCGGCCTGTTCCTGCCGGACACCGCCAAGGAAAAACCCCAGGAAGCCGAAGTGATCTCCGTAGGCACCGGCGGCCGCGATGAAAAAGGCGCCCTGATTGAATTTACCGTGAAGCCCGGAGACCGCGTGCTTATTTCCAAGTACGGCGGCACGGAAATCAAACTGGACGGGGAAGACTACCTTATCCTGTCTGAAAACGATATTCTGGCCATCATCGGCTAAATGGCACCACACACACATTCAACATCATTTTAAATATTTAACATTATGGCTAAACAAATCCAATTTGACGAAACCGCCCGCCAGGCTCTGCTCCGCGGCGTGGAACAGATTGCCAAGGCTGTCAAGAGCACGCTGGGCCCTGCCGGCCGCAACGTAGTGATTGACAAAAAATTCGGTTCCCCCCTCATCACTAAGGACGGCGTAACCGTGGCCAAGGAAATTGAACTGGAAGACCCGTTTGAAAACATGGGCGCCCAGCTTGTCCGGGAAGTATCTTCCAAAACCAATGATGTGGCCGGCGACGGCACTACTACCGCTACCGTGCTGGCTGAAAGCATTTACCGCGAAGGCCTGCGCAACGTTACTGCCGGGGCCAACCCCATCTCCCTCCAGAGGGGCATCATGAAGGCTGCGGATTCCGTTGTGGAAGAACTCAAGAAGATCAGCAAGCCTGTCGACTCCAGCAAGGAAGTGGCTCAGGTCGCTACCGTCTCCGCCAACTGGGACGCTGAAATCGGCAACATCATCGCGGAAGCCATGGACAAGGTGGGCAAGGACGGCACCATCACTGTGGAAGAAGCCAAGGGCATTGAAACTACGCTGGACGTGGTGGAAGGCATGCAGTTTGACAAGGGATACCTGTCCCCCTACTTCGTGACGAACGCGGAAACGATGGAAGCGGTGCTGGAAAATCCCTACATCCTCATCCACGAAAAGAAAATCAACAACCTGAAGGACTTCCTTCCGCTGCTTGAAAAAGTGGCCAAGAGCGGCCGTCCCTTCCTGGTAATCGCGGAAGACATTGAAGGCGAAGCCCTCGCCACCCTGGTAGTCAACCGTCTGCGCGGCGTGCTGAACATCTGCGCGGTCAAGGCTCCCGGCTTCGGCGACCGCCGCAAGGCCATGATGGAAGACATCGCCATCCTTACCGGCGGCAAGTGCATCACGGAAGACCTGGGCATCAAGCTGGAAAACGTGGGCATCGAAGACCTCGGCCAGGCCAAGCGCGTGGTTGTTTCCAAGGATGAAACCGTTATCGTGGAAGGTTCCGGCAAATCTTCCGATATTGAAGCCCGCATTTCCCAGATTCGCCGCCAGATCAAGGACACCACGTCCGACTACGACCGCGAAAAACTCCAGGAACGCCTGGCCAAGCTGGCCGGCGGCGTGGCCGTCATCCACGTGGGTGCCGCTACGGAAACGGAAATGAAGGAAAAGAAGGCCCGTGTGGACGACGCCCTGCACGCTACCCGCGCTGCGGTGGAAGAAGGCATCGTTCCCGGCGGCGGCGTGGCGCTGATTCGCGCCCAGAAAGCCATTGACACCCTCAAACTGGAAGGTGACGAAGCAACCGGCGCCCAGATCGTTTATCGCGCTGTGGAAGCCCCGCTCCGCCAGCTGGCCTGCAATGCCGGCCGCGAAGGAGCCCTCATCGTCGCCAACGTGAAAGGCATGAAGAATACTGCCGAAGGTTACAACGTGGCCACGGACAAGTATGAAGACCTGCTTTCCGCCGGCGTGGTGGATCCGACCAAGGTGACCCGTTCCGCTCTGCAGAATGCGGCCTCCATCGCCGGCCTGCTGCTTACCACGGAATGCGTCATTGCCGACAAGCCCGAGAAGAAGAGCTGCAGCTGCGGCTCCGGAGCTTCCGACATGGGCGGCATGGGAGGAATGGGCGGCATGGGCATGATGTAAGCCCCGTCCGTTTCTTCGAGACCAAGGCAATCGGCTTCAAGGCTCCCCGGTTTTTCCGGGGAGCCTTTTTTAATATGCTTCATCAGGAGCCGGTTTCGGGAAAAAAGCTGCACAGGATGTTCAGAATTTAGAAAAATATTGAATGATTATAGAACATATTTGTCTAATCATAACATGAAAAAGCTGCATAAGAACATATTGTTTGCGGCGGCGGTACTGGCCATGCCTTCTGCCCTGGCCGATATCCCGGAGTCTTCCGTTCCGGCTGCCGCCGTTTCCAGTATCAAGGGTGCTTATCCGAACGCCGGTCCCATTGAATGGGACTCTGAAATGCATGGCATGGAAAGGATCTACGAAGCCGAATTTAGAATTAACGGATTCCAGTTTGACGTGAAGATTGCTCCTGATGGGAAAATTGTGAGGATTAAGGAAGAAGTAGCTGCTTCCTCTCTTCCGGAAGCCGTCCGTGCGTCCGTTTTGAAGCGTTATCCGGGATGCCGGATTAAGGAAGCGGAAAAAATTACTGAAGGAGAACTTGTCCGTTACAAGGTGGAAGTTGCGGACAGCCGTGACGATTATGATGTGCTGATTGCCCCTGACGGAAATATCCTTCATGTGGACCGTTAGGCTTTTTGTTTTTTACATTTAATGAAAGCGGGAGGAGGGCGGATGAATCCGCTCTCCTCCTTTTTTGAGGACCGGAAGCAGGGGCGTATGGGAAAATGTGACGGAATGTTCACGTTTTAAAACGGGCGTGCGGGAGCGGCCTCCTGTAATAGAGGGCCGTTTACTACGCATATGGACCCGATCTATTACTTTATCATAGGACTGATACTGGTGTTATCCTGCTTCGACCTCGTTGTCGGAGTTTCCAATGACGCCGCCAACTTTTTGAACTCCGCCGTCGGTTCCAAGGCCGCTCCGCGCAGGACGATTGTGCTGGTGGCCGCTTTGGGTATCATCATCGGCTCGCTGTTCTCCAGCGGCATGATGGAAATCGCCAGAAGCGGCGTATTCATGCCGGCCCGGTTTTCCTTCCATGACATCATGTTGATCTTTCTGGCGGTCATGTTGACGGATGTTATCCTGCTGGACGTTTTCAACACGTTCGGCCTTCCCACTTCCACCACGGTTTCCATTGTTTTTGAACTGCTGGGCGGAGCCGTGGCCGCAGCTCTCTTTAAAATTTGGTCCGGGGAACCGGGAGTCGCTCAGGAATTGTCCAGCTACATCAATTCCTCCAAAGCTCTGGCGATCATCTCCGGCATTTTTTCCTCCGTTTTTATCGCTTTCATTTGCGGGATAACGGTTATGTGGATTTCCCGCCTCATCTTCTCCTTCAACTATCAAAAATCCTTCAAATACCTGGGCGCCGTCTGGTGCGGCGTGGCCCTGACGGCTATCACTTACTTCGCCATTTTCAAGGGGCTGAAGGGAAGCACGCTGGTCACCAAGGATATGATCCGCCACCTGGACGCCCATATCTGGCTGTACGTTTGCTGCAGCCTGGCATTCTGGACCGTCCTGATGGCCGTGCTCCAGAATCTTTGCAAAGTCAATATCCTGAAAGTATCCGTTCTCGCGGGCACCATGGCCCTGGCCCTTTCCTTTGCCGGGAATGACCTGGTCAACTTCATCGGCGTTTTCATGGCGGGGCAGTCTTCTATGGAAATTGCGGCCGCCGCCGCAGCGCAGGGGGCGGACCTTACCACTCTGTCCATGGGCGGTCTGATGGCCCCCGTCACGGCGGATTGGCGTTACCTGCTGGGGGCGGGCGTCATCATGGTGCTGGCCCTCATGTTCTCCAAAAAGGCGCAAACCGTTACGGATACGGAAGTCAATCTGGCGAGGCAGGGCGGGGGAGTAGAGCGGTTCGGCTCCGTCCCCCCGGCCCGCATGGCGGTGCGCTATGCCCTGAATGCTTCCCGCGCGGTGGAAAAAATCATGCCCTCCTGCGTCGGGAGGTTTATTGAAAAACGCTTCCGGCCTGTGCCGGAAGGGCCGGATAACGGTGCATCTTTCGACCTCATTCGCGCTTCCGTGAATTTGACGGTGGCTGCCCTGCTGATTTCTCTGGCCACGTCCCTTCGGCTTCCCCTTTCCACCACGTATGTGACGTTCATGGTGGCGATGGGTTCCTCTCTGGCGGACAAGGCCTGGGGGCGGGACAGCGCCGTGTATCGCATCACCGGAGTGATTACGGTGATTTCAGGGTGGTTTTTTACGGCCTTTGCCGCGTTTTCCATGTGCTTCATTGTGGCGGCCTGCATCCTTTATGGCGGTCTCTTCGGCATCATCGCCATGTGTTCGCTGGCGGCTTTTCTGCTTCTGAAAAGTTCCAGGCTCCATCGTAAAAGAACCCAGGCTGCAGCTCAGGCGCAGGCCGCCAATTACCGGGATCCGGCTGTCGCCGCACGCTACAATGAGGAAATTATTGAACTGATGAAGCGCATGGCGGAAATCTATGAAATGAATCTGGAGGCCCTGAACGTGGAGGACAGGAAGCGTCTGAAAAAACTCCGGAAAGAAGCGCGCGGCATCCGCCGTTCCCTGAGCGATAAAATGGCGATGGAAGTCATGCCCGTCGTCCGTGAACTCCCGGACAAAGAGGCCGACCGAGGCAAGCGCTATGTGCAGATGGTGGAATACGCTACCTCCGTCTTTGAATCCCTCTCCAACATTACTACGGCCAGCCATGCCTATATAGACAACAACCATGAAGGGCTGGATTTGGAAAGGATAGAGCTTCTGCGGGGAATGAACAGCCGTGTTTCCTCCCTCTACCCCCGTTTCCGGGAAATGATGGAAAGCAATGACTATACCGGGTTGGACGAATGCCTGGCAGGCATGGACGCCCTGGATGAGGAATTTGCGGAAGCCGTCAAACAGCAGATTATTCTGCGTCCGGAAGACGCCTCCGATATGCGACGGGCGCTTCTCTATCTCAACCTCCTTAATGAAACCCGGGCAATGATCCGCAAAGTACTTCTTCTTGCTAAAATCCAGAGAAAATTTGTTCTTGGCTGGTAGCCTCTCCCTGTAATTCACGTCCGTGCCGGCGGCGAATGCTTCCGGCGCGGACATCTTGCCCGGACTGTTCCCGTATTGGGAGTAGCTGCCAGGTCTTTTTTATTCACACGGAACAAGGCTTCTTTACGGATAAACCATGTCTTCTGCCTGTGGGACAATGTCTTGAAAGGCCGTTTCCAGGCGTTGCCATGTATGTTGCCGTCTCAAGAAAACAAAAAACGCAAGCTTTGATAAACAATAACTTGCGGAACAAATTGGTACGGGCGATGGGAATCGAACCCACGTCTCAAGCTTGGGAAGCTCGCGTCCTACCATTGAACGACGCCCGCATGAAATGCGGATGCCTATTTAGCGGCAGAAGGCCCGGATGTCAAGACCACAGAAAAAACGTATCCTCTTTTTTTGTTATTTTGACGCAGTAATGAAAAAAAACTTGTCTTATCCCGTGATTTGAACATAATGCGTTCGTTGCGCGGGTATAGCTTAATGGTAAAGCTCCAGCCTTCCAAGCTGATTATACGGGTTCGATTCCCGTTACCCGCTCCATTTTTTTATTAAATTCACCTGCTAAATACTTCCTTTATGAAAGCCAGGTTCGTGACAAAGGCGGCGCTTAGTGCGCTGGCACTTGCGTTTGCGGGTACCCTTCCCGGTATGGCTCAGCAAACTGCTTCTCCGGCAGCCGCTCCGGCTGTTGATCAGGTTAAAGCCTCCGCTGTTGAAAAGGCTTTTATGAAGAAAATGGCAGATATTGTTCAGGCCGGATTGAAAGCCGGTGCTCTGGATATGAAAGCGGTGTCCGGAGTTTTGAACGATGCCGCTAAGGCTGGTGTGTCCGATCATGTGATGGGTGCGATGGTATCCATGGCTGCGGGCGCTTTCCCGTCCAACGCTCCTGCCGTTGCTTCCGCCGCTGTCCGGAGCTACGGGCCCGGGGTGAAGGAAGAACAGGTGCGCAATGTGATCGCTTCCGCTGTTTCCTCCCAGCCCCATCCGTATGCATCCGTGGCTCCCATTTCGGAAGCGGTTGAAAAAGCTTTGGGCAATTCTCCGGTAGCCGGTACTGTTCCTTCCATTGCTGTGGCCGTGGCTGCCCAGACTCCTGATAACCCCCTCTCAGGGGTAACTGTCCAGGAACATGGCCTGGTAAAGCCTGTTGAAGATGTTGCCGGGGGCTCCCTGGTTCTGCCGGGCGGTCTTCCTGTGGGCGGCACGCCCACCAGCCCCGCTCCCGTGTCCAATGCTGCTGGCAATTAACCTGATTCTTATTTAATAAAATAGCATGAAGAGTCTTTTTTATCTCTCCCTGGTGGCCGCCGGCATGTTTGCCGTCCATGCCAACGGGCAGTCTCTGTACACGCTGGCGGGTCCGGTTGGTCTGGAAGAGTCCCTTCCTCTCAAGTGGTTCTTCAACCTGGCGGGAGGGTATGACGACAATGTCAACGCCTCCAATTATAACAAGCAGGAATCCGCATTCATCAGTACGGACATAGGGTGCTCCCTGGCCAACTACGATGCCGTGACCCAATATTCTTTCTCCGCCAAGCTGGGGGGTATTTTTTACCTGAAAGACCTTGATGGCGGAACGAATGAAGCCCTTTCCAATTCCACGCTGTCCGCCAAACTTTCCCATAGTTTTGACCAGACTTTGCGTTATAACGGCAGCGTCTCCTTTGCATGGCAGCCGGAACCCAACTATTCCAACGGTATTGCCAATGCCCGCCGGGACGGCGACTACATTTACGTGTATGTTTCCAGTTCCGTGAGCAAGGCGTGGACTTCCCGCTATTCCACGACGCTGGGTGCCAATTTCTCCATGATCGACTATCAGGAGGATTCCGCCAAGACGGATAACCGCGATTATGTTGGCATGAATTTCACCAACCGGTACAAATGGACGGAACGTCTGGCTGTTTCCTTGGGCTGGACGGGTTCCTACTGTAATCGCGAATACGGCAATAACGAATTTTCCAACTTCGTCATGGCCGGCGCTGAATATGCGGTGAGCGAAAATACTTCTGCTACGCTGCGCGTAGGTCCTCAGTTCAAGTATGTCGAGAACTACGGAACAAAAACCTATCCCTCCGCGGAATTCGGCTTAAACCACCGCTTGAGCGACCGGTTCATGCTCGGAACGTTCGTCCGTTATTCCAACGAAGCGGTGAATACCTACATCCCTTACAACGGCGCCAGCTATTACTCCAATGAAACGTGGCGTTTCGGGGTACACAGCACGCTGAAGCTGACGCACCGCGTCAGTCTGAATTGCGGAGTAAACCTGATTGCCAGCGATTATACGCGTCCGAGTTCCATCAGCAACAGTGACACGTCCAACCTGACTTTCAATGCTACCGCCGGTATCAAGCTTCTGCTGACGAATGCCCTGGCCCTTACGGCCCAATATTCCTACACGAACGGTTCCTACAGCGGCTATAACTACCCGATGCCTTCCTACAACCGCAACGTGTTCTCCTTCGGCGTGAATTACAGCTTCTAAGTCTTGACTGACCATTAATGCCTTTACTCCTCTAATTGCGAATTTTCATTCACAATTAGAGGAGTTTTTATCTTACTGCCTTACTATATTCCATGAGTGCCCAGGATCAGCAGAACAGTGATCGCATCGTACGCAATATTGACTATTTGCAAGTTTTAAAAAATCGCTGGAAGGAAGTTTTTCTTGTTTTCCTTCTGGTGCTGGTCATTTCCGTGGTAGTGACTTTCCTGATGCCGCCCTCCTACCGGGCGACCAGCCAGTTTCAGATTAAACTGCCCAAGCCTGTGATGGATATAGGCAGGGGGGGGGACGTGGTTGCCACTTCCAACGTGACGGCCAACTACATTCCCATGCAGTATTCCGTGCTGACTTCCGCCGAAGTGCTTAAAGTGGTATCCAGAAAACTGAACCTTGCCGCGGAATGGGGGATGACGGATGAAATGGCGGCGACTAATCTGGCCGGCATGATTAAGGTGGCCCCCGTGCGTGCCACGGACCTTGTGGACGTCATTGTTTCTGGTCCGGATCCCAAACTGGTGCAGAATATTGCCAAGGCGGTGCCTGAGGCGTACAAGCAGGACCGTGAAATGCGCGAAAACCGTCTGGTGGAAACCGCCATCAAGAGCCTGAAGGATGTCCTCCGGGAACAGGAGGATGCCGTCAATGAAAAAATGATGGCTCTCAAAAAGCTGATTGCGGAGAGCTCCTACCTGCCTACGTCCTGGAGAAACGGTGAACACCGCAGCACCCTGACGGCCGGTATGGAAGAAGAGGAATTCCGGAATGCCAAAGCGCAGGCCATGGATTTTGAAAGGAGGGAAAAGGAACTGGCTTCCTATGTGCAGGAATTGCAGCGTCTGCCCGACGACAAGTTGCTGGATTACGTGATCAGTTCCGACTTGCTGAATGCGGAGACTGTAGGGGCGGACGCTCTCCGTAAGACCTATGCTGAATTTTCCGACAAGCTCAAGGAAAAGGAAAATCTGAAATCCCAGAATATCGGCGCCAGGCATCCCAAAATGCTGGCGCTGTTGGAAACGGAAAGGATTCTGGGGGATAAGCTGAACAAGGAATTGATAGGCCTGCGTTCTTCCCTGAAGAGCAAGCTGGAAATGGTTGCCGCAAGCCGGAAGCACTGGGAGGCGACCGTTGCCCAAAAGGAAGAGGATCTTCAGAAGCATGTCCTTCAGGTTCCCATGTATGAACAGGCCAGCCGTGATTATGACGCTGCGCTGGACCAGCTTAAGGAACTGGATTCCCGGTACAAAGATGAGATTGCCCGTTTGCGCGTACCCCGTGAGGCAATTGAAATGTATCAGCTGCCGACCTATCCTGCTGCGCCCTACAAGCCGAATGTGACCATTAACCTGGCGGTGGGAGCGGGTGCCGGTCTGTTGCTGGGCATCGGATTGGCCTTGCTTCTGGAATTCATGGATACCTCCGTGAAGACCATGGAAGATGTGGAACGGGCTCTTCAGGTTCCCGTCTTGGGCATTATTCCCAAGAATGTGCCTATTCTGCATTCTTCCGATGTCATGGGGCCGGATGCGGAAGCCTACCGCATTTTGCGGACGAACATAGAATTCAATAAGAAAGGGCTGGAAGAAATTTCCCTGACCTTTGTTTCCGGGAGCGCCGGGGAAGGGAAGACCACCACCCTGTGCAATCTGGCCTATATTTGTGCCCAGGGGGGGTATGCCACCCTGATGATTGACGCCGACCTGCGCCGTTCCAAGCTTCACCGGTATTATGAGCTGGATAATGAGGTAGGGCTGACTTCCTACCTGCTGGAAGATTATCCTCTGGAGGAAGTCATTTTTCAGACGCCCATTGAAAACCTGTACGTCATGCCTGCGGGACCCACTCCCTTTGACCCTTCGGGCGCCTTGAATTCCCGCAAGTTTAATGAATTGCTGCAGGAAGTGAAGCAACGTTTTGACATTGTGCTGGTGGATTCCCCTCCCATCCTGGGGGTCAGTGACTCCGCCGTCATTGTAAGCGAGGTGGACATGACTCTTATGGTTGTCCAGCCCCGCAAGCTGCCGCTGAAAGCCCTGTTGAGGCAGAAGCAGGTAATCGAGTCCGTGGGCGGCAACCTGGCCGGCGTGGTGATGAATAATGTGGACATTACGTCCGATCACCAATATCAGTATTACACAACTTACTATTCCTATTATTCTGCGGATGGCGCTTCCTCCGGAGAGAACGCGGATGCCTCTTCCATGAAGAAGGTGGAACGTTCTGGAAAGGCCAAGGAGCTGGCAGCCACCCAGTCCCATGATAGTGAAGATTTGTATTAACCCATTGCTCCATGAAAAAATATATTTGTTCCATCCTTTGTCTTATGCTGGGCCCGGCGGGGCTGGGCTCCGCCCAGTCTCCGGATGCCGTGCCGCCCCAGGGCACCATTGAAATCCAGGTGCGCGGCATTCCCGCCGACGACGCTACCGCTATTTCCGGGCAGTATCTGTTGGACGGGAACGGAACGATACGCATGCCCCAGCTCCCTCCGGGGCAGGATGTGCTGCGCGTGGTAGGCAAAACGGCCCGCCAGATTGAAGACATGCTGATGGCCGCCTACAAGAAGGCGGAGCTGTACACGGCCCCTACGTTTTTGGTGAAGGTGCAGAGTTCGGATGCGCGGCTGACGGAACACATCGTTCTGGTAAGCGGCGGTGTGGCTATGAAGAAGAATGTTTTGTGGCGGCGCGGCATGACGCTTCTGGAGGCGATTGTGGGCGCCGGCGACATCACGGACTGGGGATCCCGCTACGTGCAGGTGACGCGCGGTGGAAAAACCGTGACGTATGATTATTTTTCCATTAAGGACAGGGCGATTCCCATCCAGCCCAATGACCGCATTTTCGTTCCTCAGCGCGGGATTTTTGAAGGGCGCCCGGCAAAACTTCTTCCCTGAGGCATTTTTCCCATACCCGGCTTTCCGCAAGGAAGCCGGGTTTTTTTATTGGGCCGGTTTTCATGATGGGGGAAATATCGGAAAAAACGCGGATGGGGAAACGGGGGGCGGAGTGAAGGGGCGTGTCGTCAGCGGTTGATGAAACCGGGAGGTCTTCTCATGCTCCCTTCTTCAGGATTCTTGCCGGAAATGGATGTTTTCGGGGAGGCCGTATGGTGGAATCGCGGAGGGAAGGAAGTTGTTTCCTGAAAGCTTGCGGCGTCGGAAAGGAACGCCTGGAAAAGAGGGAAAATTTGTTTCCAGACCCTCTTGTTTATGGGAATGGAAGGCTTGAGATCCGGAAAAGATTAAGGGGGGTAAGTTTCCCGATGGGCGCGTAGGCCCTTTTCACATGATTGGCCGGCGTTGTCTCCGGGCATATATTGCGGTGAAATGAGTTTAGTATGAATGTAAAAAACAGAAAAACAAAGAAAAATGTTGAACATTCTTAAACTCAATGCATTTTTGGAATCTCCAAAATATGTTAGAGTTTCGTGCGGAACGGCTGCATGAGGCTTCGTAAATCCAATGTGAAAACTCGTTAATCATGATATACCGTTTTAAGAAAACATTCATCGGTGTGGGAGGGCGTGAATACATTAGCAATCCCAAATTGAGCTTCCCGGAACATGTCAAAATCCGCCGCCGCGGAACGAATCCCAGGTCCGGCCAGCCTTATACGGAGGCGGGTAGCGCATTTGTGGAGACATCCGCCGTCGCGGCACGGCTCTGCTGCAGCGCTTCCGCCGCGCGCCAGTATCTGCACCGCCACGGTGTCCGTTTCCGGGTGGTGCGCAAGGGTACGGGGCCCCTGGCCCTGTACTGGCGGCGGCTGGATGTGGAGCGGGTTCTTGCTGGACGGGAGCCCGTGCGCCGCCGCGTGCCTCCGTGTTATATGGATATGGCCGGGGCTGTCAGCATGCTGGGAGTAGTGCGCAGCTATGTTTACAGGCTGGTGAAAAAAGGGCTGCTGCGTGAATACAGGTGCAGGATGAAAACAGCCCGTGGACTGCGCGTGCGCTGCTTTTACCACCGGGAGGATCTGGAACATGTCAGGCTGCACGTGCTCCAGAAAAGATGACGGAAGCGGTTCCGGAGGATGCGTTTTTGGCTTGCGCGCGGGCCGGATTGTGTCACGTTAAGGGTATGATAGCTTTTCTGCGCGGCACGGTGGCGGAATCATATCCCCAGCGGTTGATCCTGGATGTTCATGGGGTGGGGTATGAAGTGATTGTGCCCCTGTCCACGTTTGACAGGCTGAATCCCCTTCCCGGCAGGGAGCTGACGCTGAAAACCTACCTGCATGTCCGGGAGAACATGCAGGTGCTGTATGGTTTTGCCACGGATGCGGAAAGGGATATTTTCCTGCTGCTGATTGAGCGTGTTTCCGGAATCGGCCCGGCAACGGCGATTGCCATTTTGGGTTCCCTGTCCGTGGAGCAGTTCAAGCAGGCGGTTGTGGGCGGAGACGTTTCCGGCATTGCGCGGGCCAAGGGGGTGGGCAAAAAGACAGCGGAACGCATCGTCCTGGAACTGAAGGATAAAGTGGGCCTGGCCGCCACGTGGGAAGCACAGGCTCAGGGCGCTACTTCCCAGGCCGCCGGGGACGCGGAATTGGCGCTGATTGCGCTCGGGTTCAAGCAGGTGGAATCCCGCAAGGCGATAGCCGCCCATCTGAAGGACCATCCGGATGCGGACGTGGACGAGCTGATACGCGCCGCTTTGCGCTCCATGAATTGAAGGAGCTTCCGGAGGAAGGTGCTCATTTTTGCAAGTTTTTGATTTTCATGAGAGAACATGTCCGCCTAGCGGACTGTTCCCTGTTTGCGGAAGCTGGGGAACATACTGCCATGATGGGGGAACAATAGTGTTGACGGCTGGTTGAAACGTTTTTAAACTTGCAGCGTCCATGGTACTTGAATAAGTCCGGGACTAGTAATTAATCAAATCTGAAGCCCTCAATCTTATGGCCAAATACGCTATTAACGGTTTTGGACGCATTGGTCGCAACGTACTGCGCGCCATGTCCAAGGAAGAACGCAACAAGGTTGTTGCCATCAATGACCTGACTCCTATCGAAACGATCGCCCACCTGCTCAAGTATGACTCCACGCAGGGCAAGTTTGACGGTGAAATTTCCATCGAGGGTGATTATCTGGTCGTTGACGGTCACAAGATCCTCATCACCGTGGAACGTGATCCCGCCAACCTTCCTTGGAAGGATCTGGGCGTGGACGTCGTTCTGGAATCCACCGGCCTGTTCACCAAGCGCGACGCCGCCAAGAAGCACCTTGACGCCGGCGCCAAGAAGGTTCTTATTTCCGCTCCCTCCCCGGATCCGGATCTGACTTTCGTTCTGGGCATCAACGACAGCGAATACGATCCTGCCAAGCACGACATCGTTTCCAACGCTTCCTGCACCACCAACTGCCTTGCTCCGATGGTGAAGGTGCTGGACGACAAGTTCGGCGTTGAAAAGGGCATGATGAGCACGATTCACTCCTACACGAACGACCAGCGCATTCTGGACCTTCCGCATAAGGATCCCCGCCGTGCCCGCGCCGCCGCGATCAACATCATTCCGACGACCACCGGCGCCGCCAAGGCCATTGGTGAAGTAATGCCGAACCTGAAGGGCTCCCTGAACGGCGCTTCCTTCCGCGTTCCGACTCCGACCGGTTCCCTGACCGACTTTGTGGCCGTGCTCAAGAAGGATGTGACCGTGGAAGAAGTAAACGCCGCCATGAAGGAAGCCGCTGAAGGCCCGCTGAAGGGCATTCTGGCTTACTCCGAAGAAGCGCTCGTTCTTCAGGACATCGTTTCCGACCCCCACTCCTGCATCTTTGACTCCGGCTTCACGTATGTGGTCGGCGGCAACCTGGTGAAGGTCTGCGGCTGGTACGACAACGAATGGGGTTACTCCAACCGCGCCGCCCAGGCCATGAAGAAACTGGGCGACAGCCTGGGCTGCGGCTGCTCCTGCGGCAAGTAAGTTCTTTTGGACAACGCTTGCTCTTCAGTTGCACGACAAGTCTTGCCGTCCGCCTGTTTCAACTTTCCGGCTTTTCTGGCCGGGTTTGCCGGGCGGGCGGGGATTTATCCGGGAGGGCAGAAATGCCCTCCCTTTTTTATTCATTGAACCAGACAATATAAACCGATATGGCTAAACTTACTGTTCGCGACCTTGACGCCAAGGGAAAGGAAGTCCTCATGCGCGTGGATTTCAACGTCCCTCTCAAGGATGGGGAAATTACCAATGACGCCCGCATTGTGGCTGCTCTCCCCACCATCAAGTTCCTGCTGGGCCAGGGCGCACGCCTCGTCCTCACCTCTCATCTGGGCCGTCCCAAAAACGAACCCGATCCCGCTTTTTCCCTGAAGCCCGTTGCCGCCCGCCTTTCCGAATTGCTCGGCAAGGACGTTAAATTCGTTCCCGCCGCCATTGGCCCGGAAGCGGAAGCTGCCCGCGCCGCCATGAAGGACGGTGATGTGGTTCTGCTGGAAAATGTCCGTTTTTATCCCGGAGAAAAGAAGAACGATCCGGAGTTCGCCAAGTCCCTGCTGGGCAATGCCACGCTGTTCGTGAACGACGCATTCGGCACGGCCCACCGTGCCCACGCTTCCACGGAAGGCGTGACGCATTTTGCGGAAAAGAGCGCCATGGGCTTCCTGATTGAACGTGAACTGGAATACCTGGAAGGTAAGCTGGAAAACCCGGAAAAACCCTTTGTGGTGATTATGGGCGGCGCCAAGGTGTCCGACAAGATTGAAGTGCTTTCCAAACTGATGGAGAAGGCTGATACGTTCCTGATTGGCGGCGCCATGGCCAATACGTTTCTGGCGGCTGAAGGGTATGACCTGGGCGCTTCCAAGATTGAAGGGGACAAGCTGGATCTGGCTCGGGAAATTCTGGCGGCGGCCAAGGCCAAGGGCGTGAAATTCCTGCTTCCTGCAGATGTGCGCGTAGCCATGAAATTTGAAGACGGCGCCGAAACCTTCTGCACGGCTCCTTTCGCTGAAGGCGGCAAGGTTCCGGAAGGCGGCATGGCCATCGACATCGGCGATAAAGCCATTGAAGAGTTCTCCGCCATCATCAAGGATGCCAAGACCGTTCTGTGGAACGGCCCGATGGGCGTGTTTGAAATGGACTGCTTTGCCAAGGGAACCAAGGAAGTCGCGGAAGCCCTGGCGGATTCCACCGCCATTTCCATCGTAGGCGGCGGCGATTCCGTGACGGCGGCCAAGAAGTTCAAGGTGCAGGATAAACTTTCCTTCTGTTCCACGGGCGGCGGCGCTTCCCTGGAACTGCTGGAAGGCAAAGTTCTTCCCGGTGTGGGGGCCTTGACCGACAAGTGCTGCTGCGGCAAGTAACCGTTCATGGCCGGGCGGATTGTTTTCGCCCGGCATTCAGAATGGGCTTTTTTATTCCCCGCACCCGTTTTCGGGTGCGGGATTTTTGATTTGCCGGCTTCCGTTGAAAAAGCGCGGGAGCTTTGCGGTTCCGGCTTTTTGAAGAAGGTGGGAATCCATGCTCATCCCGTCTTTCCGTTCCGGAAAGGAAGGCAGTCTTTTTTTGGGCTTGCTCTTAATATGGTCCCCGGTAGTCTGAGCATGATGAAACTGTTGCATTGTTTCCTGGCTGTCCTTTGGTGGTGTTCTCCTGTACCGGCTGCGGATATTCCCGATGCGGAGAATGCGGAATATGGCGGGTATCCCGGGCGGTACATGCTTTTGGATTCTTCCTCGCCCGACCGGCAGAGCCTGTCCACTCCCGTAGCGGCCTATGTCCATGACAATGGGATGGAAGTAGCTCTCATTGGTGCTATTCATGTGGCGGAACCGGAATATTACGACCGGCTGAATAAGCTGTTCCGCAGGTACGATGTGCTGCTTTTTGAAATGATTGGAGGAGAGGGCCTCCGGCGGGAAGAGGAATTGCGCCGCAAGATAGACCGCAGCAAGCCGCTGGGGGGGCTGACTCTGGAAGAGGCGCGGGAATGGAACCGGATAGTGGAATGGAGGAAGAAATGCGAGCAGGAGGAAAAGTCTTTTTTAATGGGGCTGCTGGGGGGCGCCTACAAGGAGTTGAGCGACATGCTGGGACTCCAGACCCAGCATCAGGGTATTGATTATTCCGCAGCCCATTTTGTCCATGCGGACATGACGCTGGATGAATTCCGCAAGGCGCAGGCCAGAAAGGGTGAAAGCATTGCCGGCCTGATGCTTAAATCCGTCTTGTCCTCCCTGGTTGAGAAAACCGGGACGAACCGGGCCGGTGAATTTGGATTGATGGCGGATTTCCTGGCCAGCAATAAAACGGGGTTGAAGAATAAGCTGATGGTCATGATGGCCAATGCTCCTAATGGTCTGGAGAATACCGTGATTCTGGAAGGCCGGAATGCCAAGTGCATGGAAGTGTTTGACCGTTGGAGCGGCAAGGGTGTGCGCAGAATAGGCGTCTTTTACGGAGCGGCGCATCTTCCCGGCCTGCACGGTGCTCTTTTGGAACGCGGCTACCGTCTCCGGGAGGTGCGCTGGCTTCCGGCGTGGAGTACCAGGGAGAAGGGTGCGGACGGGCAGCGCGGAGAGGGCTGAGTTTTTTACTCTTTTTTCGAGACGGGAGGTGTAGCGGCGGATGAACATGGTTTTCCGCCGCTCCGCCTTTAAAGAGGGAAGAAGAGGGGGGCGTTTTTTCCCTGCCTGGGGCAGGATGCCGTTCTCTAGGGGGCAGGATGCCGCGTTCCGGAGGGAACCATGCGGACGATTCCTCCGCCTTTGATGCGCATGGTGAAGGAAAGGGCATTTTCGGAGGTGACTTTCCGGGTTTCCACGCTCCATCCGTCATTTTTTTCTGCCAGATCCCGGAGAATGGTGGCTTGGTATGCCGTGTTTTTGTCCAGGAAATTCAAAGGAATGGAAACGGTGCGTTCCCTGCCGTCTCCGTTCATCAGAGCAATGTACCACTGGTTTCCTGACCGCCGGGCGAAGGCGGCGCATTCCCCAATGGCAGACGGCGGCAGGACGATGGTTTCCTCCCATACGGAAGGGATGTTCCGGACAACTTCCCGTTCAGGGGAATCCTTCGGGAAAGCAGCTTCCATGTCCGCAGGGTTGGAGACCCAGTGAAGAATGGGGGACGTATAAATGATATTGGCCGCCATTTGGAGGGTCCAGGAAGAGCCGCGCAGCTTGGGGCCGTGGCCAAAATAGCCTCCCGTGAAATCGGCGTGGCCGGAGACCAGGCGGGTAAAGGGCAGCGCGCAGTAGTGCTGCCCGCCAATGGCGGCCCAGATGTTCTGTTCTCCGCCGTAAATGCCTTCCCGGCTCATTTCGTGCGGCCAGGAACGTTCCTCCCCCGTGGGGGTATTGGCTCCGTGGAAGTTGACCATAAGCTTGTTTTTCGCCAGGTTTTCCGCTACGGCGTCGTAGAAGTCCAGGCGTTCCTGAGAGGCGGAGTCCATGAAGTCTATCTTGATTCCCCTGATTCCCGTTTTGGAGAGTGAGCTGAAAAAGCGGCGCATATTTTCCCAGTCATTGGCGGGGTTGTTGACATCTGACCATCGCACCCATACCCAGATGCCTACGTTTTTGCCGGCGGCGTAGCTGGCCAGTTTGGCCAGCTTGTCCATGCTTTCCGGAAGTGATCGGCCCCATTTTTTCCACCCTTCGTCAACGAGATGATATTCCCATCCGAATTCGGCAGCCATATCGACAAAGGCATATTGGTCGTTTTCCAGGACATTCCCGCGGTCCCACCAGGTCCAGGTGGAACGGCCCGGCTTGATCCAAGGGGCTTTGGAGCCTTCCGGAAAAAGATTCCTGTCCGGTTCCGGAGCCAGGGAAGGGATGACGTCGTTCCGGACCAGTCCGTTCAGGTCGTCATTCACCAGGATGACGCGCCAGGGCATTTCCGAGGATGAGAGGGCGGAAAAGCCGCCGGGATCCTGGAAATATACCGCACGGCATGCTCCATCCTGGAGGGAAAATTTAATGCCGCTCCATTTCCTGTTGAAGTTGGCTGCTTCCTGTATGAGCGCGACGCCTCCGTCCGGCAGTTCCGCCGTAATCGGCATGGTGCGGACACAGCTGCGGGGATTGCCGGGATCTTTTTTGAAATCCGTTATTCTGGAAGGAGACCAGACCCCCTCGCAGGGGCCCAGGGCGGAGGAGGCGTCCTGGGTCCACAGAACGGTTTTTTCCGGAAAGGCGAAGGAGGTTTTTTCTTCACTGATATTCAGCGAGGGCGCTTTCTTCACCTCTTCCGTCCACTCATAGCGGAAGGCGACCCCGTTGTTGAAGACACGGGCCCGGAGCCGGAGGGAGGAGTTCTTCCCGGAAACCACGTATTCATTGAAGCAGACGGAAGAGGTGGGGTATTTGCCCCGCGTCTCGAAGGTGTCGCGAACGTTATCCTTCACTTTTTCCACATTCCATCCCGTGATGCCTCCGGCGAGGTTTTTTCCGTTCACGACGACGCCCAGCCCGGATGGTTCCAGAATCGTTTTGCCGCCTTTTTTCAGAGAATGGGCGGCCTGGCTGCCCGCGTGGAGCCTCCAGGACAGCCGCCCGTCCGGAGATTGCAGGGATGCGTGCGTTTCCGCCGCCTGTCCGGCGCCGGTCAGGAGGCATCCTGCCGTACTGCTGAGCATAATGAGTGATTTTACAAGCATATCTTTATCAGAATACGTCCGTCTTTGTTCATTTATTGCAAAACAGCGAAGCGGAAATTGGAACATCCATGTTCCGAAGGAGGGAAAATGCCGTTCCATTGGAGGCATCCGGGCAATTTCCGGAATAAAAAGGGAAAGCCTTTTTTCTTCCCACATGAATTTGTAGCGGTATGCCGTTTTTTCGTGAAGGCCGGGGATCATTTATGAAGAAAAAATAATAGATATCTTATGTTCCTGTGCAGATAGTTGCAGGAAAATACCGGATTGGCAGGGAGCAAAAGGATAATCTTTACAAAATAATAGGAAGCAATAGAATAAAGCGCATTGCAAATATAAGGATGGAGCGTAGCGGTTTAAATAGTGATCCTGTTTTTTCGGACCAGGATGAGCATTCCGATAATGTTTCTGTACGCAGCTCCTCCAAATTACTTCCTCCCCCTTCCTGGAACGAGTCTTCCGTTTATTCCAAGGAACTCCCGGCGGGAGCAACTTTGGAACATTATAAAATCCTGAAGGTGCTGGGCAGCGGAGGGTTTGGCATTACCTACCTGGTGCGGGACACCATGCTGAAGAGAAAAGTAGTTCTTAAAGAAAACTTTCCTTCTTCTTATGCTTACCGGGATCCGTTTACAGGGCGCGTGATACCCAACAATGAACACGATGCCGAGTCTTTCCAGTGGACCCTTTCCAACTTTTTAAATGAGGCCCGTGTTCTTGCACAACTGGATTCGCCCGGTATCGTGCGGGTTCTTTCCGTGTTTGAGTGTAACGGAACGGCTTATTTTTCCATGGATTACGTTCAGGGTCTTCCCATGGATTATCTGGGAGAGCAGCAGCTTCTTGCGGGGAACTGTTATTCCGAGGCCAAGTTAAAGGGGCTGCTGGTGCACATCCTCCAGATTTTGGATTACCTTCATAAAAAAGGCATCTGCCACAGGGATATCAAACCGGGAAATATCCTGCTTACACAGGAAGGGGCTCCCGTCCTCATTGATTTCGGCGCGTCGCGCCGTATCGAGAGCAACCACACCCAGACCGTTCTGGCGACACGTGGTTTTTCTTCTCCGGAGCAGGCGCTGGGCAGAAAAGATATGGGGCCCTGGAGCGACCTTTATTCCCTGGGTGCTACATTTTATTCCCTGCTGAAGGGCTTTGCGCCGCCCAGAGGGGAGGAACGGCTGATCAACGACACCATACAGCCGCTGGCCGCATCCTCTTCGTTGTCTTCCCATTATTCGAAAAATTTTCTGAAAACCATCGACAAGGCCCTTTCTCCGCGTGTGGAAGACCGTTATGCTTCCGCAGAAGCGTGGATGAAGGATCTGAGGGTTGAGGGAGGCGCCGTTTCAACCATTCAGTTCTCCCCCGAGGAGTTCAAATCAGCCCGTAAGCGTTTTTTCAATTTGTTTGCCTTATCCTCTTCCCGCATTATGTCGGAAGGGCAGGAACATTTGAGGACGAGTCGGAAGATAGCGTTTGGGATGATTATTGTCCTGGGAATTATAGGCGCGCTTCTGGGATATTCTATTCACGGGGGGAACAGAACGGAGAATGAAGATGCGTTAGGGCTGCGTTTTCCCAGTGTGATGTCCACTCCCATTCCCCAGATTATTTCAGATTCAAGGGATGTGTCATTGTTAAGTTCCATGGATCATTTTGACGTCAGGCTGGATAGCCCGTTTTTATCGCGTCATGCTCTGCCGTCCGTGCTGCCCGACCGTTTTTCACTTGCATGCGTTCATTTAAGGGTGCTTCAGGAAGACAAGATGTGCCCGCCCCTGTATCTGACCATACGTGATGAGCAGGGGAAGCTGGTTTCCCGGTCATTTAACGGTTTTTCCTTCACCTTGATTGAAAGTCCGGTGCTTACAGGATTCCGTTTTGTGGATCTTCCTGCTCTGAAAGTAGATGCCCCTTACAGATTCAGTTTTGAGACCAAGGATAATGTTCCCCATCCTTTGAAGGTGGTTTCTTCCCAGATTACGACGTTGGAGAGCGGGAAAGTCCTGAAGCCCCATTTCAAATTCATCTGCGCGGCGTATGATCCCGGTGTGAAAGCTTCTCTGGACAGCCCGGAGAACAGCAAACTCCGGGAACTGCTTATCGCTTCCCGGAAAAGGAACCGTACGGAAATTGATTCCATCGTGCTGACGGAGCGGGAGAAGGTTCAGTTGCGGAAATTCGCCAGGGCGGGGTATCCTTCCGCGCAGTATAAAATAGCCCGTCTTATTTTCGAACGGGATGGAAGATACGGGGAAGAAGGTGGCGCCTGGCTTTATAAGGCGGCCATGGGCGGCTTTATTGTCGCCCAGAGGGATTTGGCGTTTCTTCTTGTAGGCGGCAAGGAGTTTTTCCCGGATATTCTTCAGTGTCCGGTCAGCCTGTCCCAGAACTATTCCCAGGCGGTTGATTTGCTGTTGATGTCTTTTACGGCGCAGGATCCTTCCGCCCTGTACATGCTGGGCATTTTGTATTCCCAGGGGTGGGGGGTGGATTATTCCGCAGAGATGGTCATGAGGCTGTCCAAACTGTTGGCCGGTTCCGGTTATGATTTGTCGCGGCTCACTTTGTCCGCCCCCATTTTAGCCCATTGGGAGCTTCTGGGGCAGCAGGAGGGAACTTATACGCGGATGTGCTGTTCCATTCCGGACAGGAAGATGAAGCAATTTTCAGGTGTTCGTCTGGTGCGGACTTCCAAAGAGGGGGGAAGTCTTTTTATTGACAAGGTAATTCTGTTCAGGGACGGGCAGGAAGTTATGTCCCGTTCTTTCCGTTCGGCTCTTACCCAGGAATCTCCCGTTCTGGAGGTGTCCATGAATATGGAGGATTACGCAGAGAATGTGGAGAATTTCGAGTGGTCAATAGAAGTGATCATGGCTCCGGCCAACACATGCGGCATCATGGAAATGATGGAAAAAAAGGAGCTTTCCAACGATAAAGAGAAGCGGATTTGATGGAAAGCTGCCGGAGCGGTCTGGCGGATACGCGGTTTCGTATTCCTGCCGCAACCCCGTTCCCGGCAATGGAAAGGGGCAAGAACTGTTTTCCCATGGGTGAATTCAGCCACGGGATGACCGCAGCGGATTTAAATGTTTTTCAGCATGTCCAGCGTTTCCCGGAGTTTGTCCGCGGGAGCGGCGCTTGCCAGCCGCGGGAATTTGTTGGACAACAGGATAAAATCCCCGTTTCTGGTGAGCATCAGGCGCTGCCCGCTGATTTCCACCATGGAGATGTTGGCATGGGATGCCAGGATTTTGATTTTGTGGGAGTCCAGCAGGTGGCGCACCGTTTCCGGCGCGGGGCCGAAGCGGTCTTCCCAGGCGCGGAGCAGATTGTCCGCTTCCTTAAGGGTTCGGACGGCGGCCAGATCCTTGTAGGCGGAGATGCGCAGGGCCGCGTCATTGATGTATTCCCTGGGAAGGAAGGCTCCCAGATAGTCCTTGCGGGATTTTGCGGCGAACTGCGTTTCGCTGTTGATGATGAAGTCCGTTCTTAGAGCTGCATCCGGACGGGGGGCCGTGCGTTTGCCCTGCATCTGGGCGATGGATTGCTGGAGAAGCTGGCAATACAGGTCAAAGCCTATGGCGGCGATGTGGCCGCTCTGCTGGGTTCCCAACAGGTTGCCCGCACCGCGTATTTCCAGGTCCCTCATGGCAATTTTGAAGCCGGAACCCAGTTCCGTATACTGTTTGATGGCGGAGACGCGTTTGCGGGCGTCTCCCGTGGTGGTGGCGGATCTGGGGAGCATGAGGTAGGCGTAGGCCCGGTGACCCGCACGGCCCACGCGGCCGCGGAGCTGGTAAAGGTCCGCCAGGCCGAAGCGGTCCGCGCGGTCAATGATGATGGTGTTGGCGTTCGGAATGTCGATGCCGGATTCGATGATGGTGGTGGCCAGCAGGATGTCCGCTTTTCCCTGCACGAAGGTGCGCATGACCTTTTCCAGTTCTTCTTTAGGCATTTGGCCGTGGCCGATGACAATGCGGGCCTTGGGCACCAGGGCCTGGATGCGGTCCCGGAACAGTTCGATGGTTTTCACGCGGTTGTGCAGCAGGAAAATCTGTCCTCCGCGCTCCAGCTCGCGTTCCATGGCCTTTTTCATGATGCGTTCGTCGTAAGGGCACACGCTTGTCTGGACGGGCTGCCGGTTGACGGGCGGGGTTTCAATGGAGCTCATGTCACGTGCTCCCATCAGGGCAATGTACAGGGTGCGGGGAATGGGCGTGGCGGACAGTGTCAGCACGTCAATTCCCTTGAAGCGTTCCTTGAATTTTTCCTTGTGCCTGACGCCGAAGCGCTGTTCCTCGTCAATGACTACCAGGCCCAGATTTTTCATGGATACGTCATCGGAAATGAGCCGGTGCGTGCCTATGACGATGTCCACAGCTCCCGTTCTGAGCCCTTCCAGCGTGGAGCGGATGTCCGCCGCGCTACTGAAGCGGCTGAGCATTTCAATACGTACGGGGTATTCGCTCATGCGTTCCTTGAACGTGCGGAAATGCTGTTCCGCCAATACGGTGGTGGGGACCAGCACGGCCGCCTGGCGGCCTCCCGTCACGCATTTGAAGGCGGCGCGGATGGCAACTTCCGTTTTTCCGAAGCCCACGTCCCCGCAGATCAGGCGGTCCATGGGGCGGGTGGATTCCATGTCCGCTTTCGTCTGGGCGATGGCGCGGAGCTGGTCCTGGGTTTCCCGGAAGGGAAAGGAGCTTTCAAATTCCCACATCCATTTGCTGTCCGGGGGGTGGCTGTAGCCTTTTCCTGTCTGGCGTTCCGCCTGGACGTTGAGGAGCTGGGCGGCGTAATCCGCCACGGATCGTTCTGCGGATTTTTTGGCGCGCTGCCATTTGGAGTCCCCCAGTTTGTTGAGTTCCGGCGTTTTGCTTCCCAGGCCTATGTATCGTGAAACCAGGTGAGCCTGGCTGAGGGGGACGTGCAGGACCGTGTTGTCCCGGTAGAGGATGTTCATTTCCTCGTCTCCGGAGTCAGGGGCGGCGGAAATGTTGATGAATTTGCCGATGCCGTAGCTGGTATGCACCACCAGATCACCGGGATTGATGTCTTTCAGGGATGCCTGCGCGCGTGCCTTGCGCGCCTTGTCTTCCCGGCTGGCGCGGCGGCGCGCCGTAGCGGACTGGTACCTGCCGAACAGTTCCGAGGAAGAGAGGACGGCCGTTTTCGCTTCCGGGATGCTGAACCCTGCCGGAAGTTCTCCGCGAAGAGGGGTGATGGACAGCAGAGCGGGCGTTCCGGCGCAGATGTCCCGGAAGCGTTCTTCCTCCCCTTCATTGGGGAAGAACATGCTGACATTCCATTTCCGGTCCAGCCATTCCCGGATTTGGCGTTCCGCCAGTTCACGGCGCATTTCCTGCATCACGAAGTCCCCCGCCTCAAAGCTGCCCAGGGGATTGTCATGGATGGCAAGGGAGAAGTCTTCTTCCCCCGCCGCATTTTCCGGGGGAGAGGTGAGGATGCATACGTTCCCCCGTTCCTTGCAGAAAGGGGCGGTAATAACCAGGTCGCCCGGTTTGATCCAGTCCCGCAGGGTTTCCGCGCCCTCGGCTTCCGTCAGTATGAGGTTGACGTGTTCCGCCTTGCGGAAGGAAATCTGGGAATCCACATCAAATTCCCGGATGGATTCAATTTCGTCGTCAAAAAACTCCAGGCGCACGGGGTGGGAGGACTGGAGAGGAAAGACATCCAGGATGCCGCCGCGTCGGGACCATTGCCCGCGGGAAATGACCTGTGGAACACCTTCAAATCCCGCTTCCCCAAACTGCCGTATCAAGTCGTCCGGTGCGTGCGTCTCCCCCGTTTTCAGGGTGATCCCCTGGTTTTGCATGCCGTCGGGGGACGGAACCTCATCGTTCAGGCTGCCTTCCGTTAAAATGATGGTTTGCCCGCCCGTGCGGCTGGAAGAGATGCGGTGAAGGATATTCAGACGTTCCGCAGCGAGCTCCGGGTCCCCCATTTCCTCCCCCAGGGCCACCTCTTTTTCCGGAATGAAGAGGAGGTGGCGCACTCCCCAGGTTTCCAGTTGGGCTGCAAGGGCTTCCTGAGCCCGCAAATGGGGCGCGACCACCCAGGCCCGTGCGGTATCCGGAAGGGTTCTGATACACAGGGTCGCTACAAACGGCACCCCGGGCAGGGAAGTATGGTCGAAAACCGCCTGTTCCTCTGTGCCCAGTTTCGCCAGTTCCCGGTGAAAGGGGGCGGTACGGGCTACCCTGTCCATCAGGGCGGATATGGAAGCTTCTTCTGCCATGCGTGTCTGTGAATCCCTGTTGAGGGAAGTGTGCCGCCTTTCCCTCCCGTGTCAACGGTTTTTCAGGGCACAAACCGCCCTTCGTTTTCCGTCGGGGGACTGTTTCCACGGCACGCCGCGGCATAGTTCAGGAAGAGGAACGGAAGCGGATTTTAACGCCGGCCTTGCGCCATTTCTGTTCAATTTCTTTGGCCAGTTCTTCATAGCTCCGTCCGTCAAGGAGGAGTTTCTGAGCTTCCTTTTCACTGGTTCCGGATTGAATAGCTTTCATGTAATTCTTGATGCGCCGGGCATCGCCCTTGCCGTCCATGTGGTAAAAATAATAGGCCATCAGGGCGGCCAGGCCGTAGTTCAGGTTGGCGTTTTCTCCCGTGAACTGGGAATAGGGCATGTTCATGTAAGCTTCCAGGCCGGGTGCCTCAAAGTCATCCCCAAGGGCCCGTCCCCCCGTATTTTTTTTGCCGTATTCCGTCACGCGGGAGACAATGTGGGACCGGTTGGCTCCGAAGTTGAAGCGGCCTCCGGCATAGGGCGTCATGCCCATGTATTCCGCGGAGCCTTCACAAAACCAGCTGGCCTGCTTGGCCTGCGAAGACATGAGCTGGTGCGTCAGTTCATGGATGAGTGTGGAAGCGTCCTTGTCACGGTCAATGACGTATGTGCTTCCCATGGTTTTGACTCCCAGGGAATCGAACGGAACCAGAATTCTTCCGCGGTCCCCTGGCCGCGTTGTCCCCAGGAAGATGCCCGCCGTGCCTTCGCGTCCGCCGTTTTCCAGATAGGTGCTGAATTTTTCATACAGGTAGGCGGGGAATTTGGCGGAATCGTCATGGGCAGGGGAGTTTCCTATAGGAAGGGTTTTGTTGGCCAGGTGGGTGGCCTCAAAGAGGAGGCCCAGGCGCTTGATCATGCCGGTGCCCAGCTTGGCGTCGCAGATGAAGCGGAAATGGGGTGTTTCATAAATATATTCTCCCGGTTCCTCCTTGATGGTTTCCACCTTGAAATTATCCGGGCATTTAACGCTCCTGGGCCACGGCAGGTGGTAATTGTCCGCCGTATTGGAGGGGAGTGTACTACCTTTTTCCTGTGCCGCGATGAAATCCCTGTCTTCCCGGGAGAGCAGGGAGAGGGGAATGGAGACGGTTTGGCCGCCGGAACGTTTCAGCACGGCTTTCTGGCCGTCCAGCCTGATGAATTCTGCTTCCAGTTTTTTCCCTTGGAGGTTGGTCCAGGTGCGCCCCTGTGCAAGGGGGGTAAGGAAAAGGGCGAACAGGGTTCCCGCCGCCAGGCAGAGGCGTGCGGGCTTTTTCATCAGGGGTAAGACGGGAGGCATGAACATAATTGCGTTTAATGTTTGGGACGCGGCAGCATCAGGAGCAGCAGCCCGCAGAACAGCATCAGGCATCCTGCCGCCGCCAGGGTGGTTGTTAGCGGAACGCCCTGGTCCTTGAACCATCCCCCAAAGAAGGAGATGAGGGCGCCCACGCCGGCGGATGTGAGGTTAAGGAGGCCATAGCCGGTTGCGGAATAACGCTCGTCGATATGGGAGCGTAGCACAGGCATGAGGGTGGCGTCCAGCGATCCCTGCGCCAGCCCCTGCGTGGCGACCAGACCCAGCATGAGCACAAGCGGGACGGTGATGTCCCAGCCGAAGATGCCGGGCAGCAGCGCCAGAACCACCAATGGGCCGGATATGGTGAAGGTGATGCCCGGCACCAGGGCGCGGGCGCGGGCGTTGCGCCTGTACCACATGTCCGCCAGGATGGCGCCTCCCAGCACGGCGACGTATTTGGCCACGGAGCTCCACAGGGTGGCGGCGGGGCCCGCTTCCGCAGAGGAGAGCTGGTATTTGTCCTGAAGCAGGGTGGGATACCAGGTGAGAAGGAACCAGTTTCCGGCTCCGGCAAAGGCCACTACGGCCAGCAGCATCCACATGGGGCGTCCGCTCAGCAGGCTGGAAAGGACGGCTCCGGTGGAAAGTTTGGAAGCGGGTTCCTTGATGGCCTGTTCGTCATTGTCCACATTGAGCAGCACCGTTTTTTCCTCCGGTACGGACGGTTTTTTTGCCTGGGCCGTATCCGCCGGGGCCTTGGCCGGATCTTTCAGGAACAGGATGAGGATGACGGCGTACGCCACGCCGATGAGGCCGAACAGGGCGAACGTCATGCGCCATCCCGTCCATGAAGCCATGGTGGCACCGAAGCCGGCGACGGCCATGCCTACATAGATGCCGCTCATGTGCAGGCCCGTAGCGATGGAGCGCGTGCTGCCGCGGTGGTAGTCCGTAATCAGGGCCAGGGCGGCGGGGATGTAGAATGCCTCGCTGATGCCCATGGCTCCGCGCGCAATGAGCAGGGAAGTGTAATCTTCCGCATGGCCGGTCCACCATGTGACCACGGACCAGACGACGAGAGAGCAGAGGATCATCAGCCGGCGGCTGTAACGGTCCGCCAGAAAGCCGCCCACCGGGCTGAGCAGGGCGTAAATCAGCAGGAAAACGGAGGTGACCATGCCGAACTGGGCTTCCGTCTGCGGAATGTCCCGTACGATGGGTTCATGCAGGGCGGAAAGGAGCTGGCGGTCAAAATAGTTCAGCATGACCACAAACCACAGGACAATGACGGCTACCCAGGCCCACAGGCCCGGCTTGGTGTTCGGGTCCGTGACGGAGGCAACATTTTTAACGCCGTTGCGCACGGCGGAGACGATGATGATCGCCAGGACGATGATGGTCAGAATGAGAACGGCGTAATCAACCGTGCTCATTTCAAAGTGGTAACCTGCGGAGGCGGAGGCGTTTACGGGAGTCCGGACGCCCGGGGCCGTTTCCCCGCTGATGGTCATGATTTCAGAGCCCCTGACAACGGCGGGAACCGTGGCGATGCCCACGGGCCATTCCCCTTGGCGCGTCCATGTGTTTCCGATGACGTCATAGACCAGGATATCCCGGGACTGCACCACGGGCCTGGACGGGTCCGGCGAGTTGCCGCGCTTGTCTCCTCCGATCAGGAGAATGGAGTTTTCCCGCACCGGGGCGGGACCCGCGGCGGCGGCTACGGGCATTCCCGGTCCGGCAAGCTGCTGCCTGCCGGAGGAGCCCCATTTGGAAGGGTCCTTGGACGTCATGTCGTAGCCGATCATGTCGGAAAGATACGTCCTGGAGGTTTCTCCGGAGTTATCCCTGGACAGGGAACAGCCGCCTATGATGAACAGGGTGCTGTCGCAGACGGCGGCGGTGGAGAGAATGCGCCCCTCTCCGGGAAAAGGGGGAAGGGAAACCCATTTCATTTTATCCGTGTCCGGCGTGGTGTCCAGCATGTAGATGGTATTGAGTGCGGTTTCCGGCTGCTCCCGGTCTCTGCCGCCGATGACGAACAATTTGTTCCCGTGGGCGGCGCAGGAGGCTTCCGTTACGGGGACGGGAAGGGGAGGAAGCTTTTCTACGGAGCCGTCCGTTTTAATCAGCAGGGCGTCTTTCAGGATGCCCTGAGCATTGTGGCCTCCGGCCACAGCCAGCCCCTTGCCCACGCTGGCAAAGGCGGCGTAACCCAGCGGGACGGGCAATGTTCCCGCCTTGCTCCACTGGCCGTTGCGAAGCTTGAAAATATCCTGGTAGTAGGTTTTGGGGCCGCGTTCCTCCGGAGTTGAGGCGCCCGGCGCAGCCTGGGGGAAGTTGGCGCCCCCTGCGGCGATGACAGACTGGCTGCCGTCGTCTTCCGTGACGGTTCCGGCAACCATGCCGGCGCGGCCTGCCGGGTCCGGAAGGTCGGGAACAGTTCCGGACGTCCGGACATCCACGGAAAAGGAGGCGTCAGCGGACGGAGCCGCGATGAGAAGCAGGGCTGCCAGAGCGGAGCCGCAGGCTTTGGAAATTCGGGTAAGGGAGCGTGTCATGTGCATATGTTGAGAGGTTTAATTGGATTCCGGTCAAATCAGGGGAGGGAGATGCTCCACACCTCAGGAGAGCGCCTGCCGGGTTTGAGCTCTCCGTTCACGGCCGCGAAACGGCCCTGCCACGCGCAACACGGAAGGACAGCCCTGGGCGCGGCGATGGGGCCTGCGTCGTGCCATGTCATGTCTGCCGTGTCCAGGCACAGGGATTGGTTATTGAAGCCGGGATTAGTTTGGGGAGTGTATTTTTTTCCGGATCCGTCATCCCCCCCAAGCAGGTAAATGACGCCGTTTCCGGAAACCGGGGCCGGGGTGGGGGCTGCGGCGATGGCGTAAGGCATGTCCGGCAGGCGCGTCCATCCGTGTTCCGGAGTATAGCTCCAGGCTTCCTTCAGCAGTTCCCGGACCTGTTGGCCATCCTGTTCCCGCAGGCCGATGCCGCCGAGCACGTACAGGGCTCCTTCTGTTGCGGCCATCTGATGCAGGAAGCGGCCGCGGCCCGGCAGCGGGGCCTGTTCCAGCCATCCCTGTTCCGGCCGGCGTGTATCCAGCATGAAGACCCGGTTGGTGCAGTCCTGCTCGCCGGGGCGTTCGCACCCTCCTGTAAGATAGACTTTCCCGTCCAGGACGGCAGCCGCCGTATATGCCAGGGCGATGGGGAGGGAAGGGAAAGGACGCGTGGTGACAGTTCCCTCCGCGAGGTTCAGCAGGTAAACGTCTTTCCGGTGCCCTTCCTTGCCGCAGCCGCCGATGCACAGCAGGCCTTCCCTGATGCCGGCGGAGGCGCCGTATGCATAAGGCACGGGCAATGTTCCGGCCTCTTTCCATTCGTTTTCCCCCGGAGAGAGCGTAAAGATACGGTCCGTCCACGTTTTGGCCCCTCCTTCAAGCATGGGCTTTTCCGGGAAATTGGTACCTCCTGCACAAATCATTATTTCTCCGCAGGTCCCTGCGTACATGCCGGCGAAGCCTTCCGGATCGGGAAGAGCGGGTAAAGGTGTCCAGGATGAAGAATAGCGGCTCATAATACGTGTAAATGACTCGCCATATACTAGCTAAAAACCGGCGGCTGCGCCAGTATTAACCTCTGGTCCTATTTTTTTGAATAAATTCCTTTCCTTGCGCCTCTTACCAACGTAGAAGAGGTTAATCATATGAAAACAGGAACCCGTTTGTTGATTTTATGCCTCCTGGCTCCTGCCGCCCTGGCGGAAAATATGTCCCTGCGGTCCGGCAGGGTGCTGAAAGACGCCGTTGTGGTGTCTTCCGGAGATGATTTTGTCAATATCCAGTACACGGACGGGGTGGCCAAGGTTTCCTATAAAGATTTGACGGATGCCCAGCAAAGGGATTACAGGATGACGCCGGATGAAGTGAAGGCCAGGCTGGACCAGCGAAGGGTGGAGGAAGCGGCGCGCAGAAAGAAGGCGGAAGAAGCCAGGAAGGCGGCCGATGAAGAAGCCAGGAAGATACGGGAATCCCTGTCTGAGGCGGAGCGGCATCCCCGCTACCTGGAAGGGGCGGATATTTCCCGCATGTTTTTGCTGATGGGGGAACTTACCAAGGTGGAGGCGGAGGTTATGGCTCTGCAGTGGAATGCCCTGGAAGCGGACCGTGTGGGTTTGCCGGAAGACGCCCGCGTTTTCCGCGCAAGGGCGGCAGCCTATCAGGAGCAGATAAGCGCCATCCGTAAAAAAAGGGAAACCGCAGAACAGTATTGGCAGGATTTGGAGAAGAAATACCTGGCCTTGAAAGACGGTACCCAGAAGAAGATTGCGGATTTGAATAAGCAGGTTTCCCAATTGCAGGGGGAAGTGAGGGAGGTGACCAGCCAGCCGAGAACGGAACGCATCATTGTCCCTCCGATTATCAGGACGTGGAATTACCCGCCGCCTGTCATTATCCGGCCCCAGCCGCCCCCTCCCCGTCCCGTGCCTCCGCGTCCGATGCCTTTGCCCGTAAAGCCGAGTTTGTACAGAAGTTAAAGATGCTCCGGAGCGTTCCCTTTTCTGTCCATGGGCCTGTGCCGTTTACTGGAAAAAGGGACGGACGGATGGGAATACGGGGAACAGGCCGCCCGTGCGGCTGCCGCCAAGGCCTGCCGGAACATTCCTTTGCCGCGGAGGGAAAGCATCAGATTCCGGGCAGGGGGAACAGTTCCATGCGGCCTCCCTGGAAGGAGGCCAGATGCCTGAACCCTGCCTGCCGGGCCAGTTCCCCGGCCCGCTTGAAATCCCGCCCTACATCCTCCGGCCTGTGGGCGTCTGAACTGATGGTGAGGGGAATTCCCGCCTCCGCCGCCATTTTCAGGAATTGCCCGTCCGGATATTGTTCCCCGCACTTGTTGTGCCAACCGGCTGTGTTAAGTTCCAGGCAGGCTCCGGTTTCCCTCATGGCTTCCAGCGACGGTTCATAATAACGGCGCAGGTCTCCAGAAGGGCGGAAGCCGAATTTTTTAATCAGGTCCGCGTGCCCCATGATGTGGAACATTCTGGAGGCGGCCATGTTCCGGAAGCGTTCCCAATACTGTTCCCATGCGTCCTCCACATCCGTCCGGTGCCAGAAATCCATTCTGTGGGGATTGTCGAATTCCTCCTTTTCCCCCAGATAATGGACGGAACCGATCAGGTAATCCCATGCGTGCAGGCCCTGCAGGTACTCTATCCATGGTTCGATGCCGGGAAACCAGTCGCATTCCAGAGCGGAACGGACCGTCAGTCCGTGCAGCGCGGCGCATTCACGGGCTTCCGTGAGCCAGTCCAGGTAGGCCGGCATGTCCGCCTGCTTCATGCGCCAGTCGTCAAAAGGTTCCCCAGGCATCGGGGCATGGTCTGAAATGCCGTATTCCCGGAGTCCGGCTCGGACGGCTGCCTGCACATATTCCTGCGGAGTGCCGGAGGCGTGCAGGCACAGGGGGGTATGGGTATGGTAATCGCAGTACATGGAGGGGAATGCCCCATGCTAGCATGGCGGAGCGGACGGTTCAACCCGGAGGGATGTCTTTGTTCATTATTTGCCGTCTTTGACTTTATGAGTTGATTTTATGGACAGGATTTTTTAGAGTTGCGTTAAATAGGACACGTGACATATGAATGACTGGCAAGGCTTTTCCCCGCTGAATGATTTTACAGGGCCGCTCCTGGATAACCTGAAGCGCCACCCCAAGCGCATTGTTTTTCCGGAAGGGGAGGATGTCCGCGTGCTGCGCGTGTCCCAGCGCTTTGTGGAGGAGCAGGCCGGCGCGCCTATCCTGCTGGGGAGGAGGGAAGTCATCACGAGAATGGCGGAAATGAACGGAATTTCCCTGAAATTCGTCCGTATCATTGAACCGGGAAAAAGCTCGGATCTTCAGATGTTCTGCGACCGTTATGAACGGGCGGAGCAGATGTTCGGCAACGGGTTGCCTATGAACACCCGTGAGATTGTTTCCGAACCGGTTCATTTTGCCGCCATGATGGTGCTCTACGGCCAGGCGGACGCCATTGTGGCCGGGAACATGAAAAGGGTGGCTTCCGTTTTCCGCGCAGTAAACAAGTACCGGCAGGATCCCGTTCCCACCAAGCCCCTGTTTGCCATTTCCATTGTACTCGTCCCCGAATTTTCCAAAAAATTCGGCGGCCGCGGCGTCTATTTTCTGGCGGATACCGGGGTAAACCCTGAACCCACGGTGGAAAATATGGCCTATTTTGCCGTGGAGACGGCCAAAATGGCCCGCCACATGCTGGGTAAAAGCGTTCGCGTCGCCATGCTGAGCGCGTCCACTTCGGGTTCCGTTCCGGAACTGGCTGCGGACCGTACCAGGGCCGCTGCGGCGCTGGCGAAGAGCATGGTGCAGAAGGATTGCCTGAACAATGAAATCTCCGTAGAGGGGGAAATCCAGATTGATGCCGCTCTGTCGTCAGATTCCTACAGCGTGCGCGTGCACCGCAACTCCATGCTTCAGCCAAGTGAGGTTTGGGTCTTCCCGACTCTGGATGCTGCGGATATCTCCAAAAAACTGTTGTGCATGATGCCGTCCGTATACAACTATGGCCTTATTCTGGGCGGTCTGCTCTTCCCGATTGCCCAGCTGCCGCGGCTGACGGATGAAGACAGGATGTTTGGTACTGCGCTGGTGGTGGGGAATGAAGCCATTAAATTCCACCTGTTGTATCCGCAGGGGGTTGCTCCGCTTTATTGACCGGGCGTGGCGTGTCCGTGACCAGCAGGCGCTTTTCCTTGCGTACGGCCAGTTTTCCGCCGGGCAGGGAAGTTCGGGAAGGGCCGTCCGTATTCAGGATGTCCATTACCCGGAGTACGGCGTCTTCCGTCAGGTCCGGAATATGTTGCCGGCGCAGGTAATCATGCACGGCGCATTGTCTCAGCTCCGCAGGAAGCAGGTTGATTTTCGGCAGGAACAGGCGCCCCTGGGGATCTGTCAGGTTCATGGAGTCCAGCGCCTGGGAAAGCGCCGTGCGGATTTGATTTTCCAGGCGGCAGGCACGTGAAAAGGAAAGGCTGGTGTCCCTTTGGAACAGCGCATTCAATTTGGGAATAATCTCATGGCGCAGGGCGTTCCTGGTATATTCGGCAGACTGGTTGCTGGAATCTTCCCTCCATGGAATATGGCGATGCTCCAGATAGGAGGTGATATCCTCCCGGGAAAAATCCAGCATGGGGCGTACGACGGTCAATCCGTTGGCCCAGGTGGAGACGGGGAACATGCCGTGAATGCCGGAGGCACCGCGGCAGAGGTGGAGAAGGGCCGTTTCCTGCTGGTCGTTCCGGTGGTGGGCCAGAGCCACGAGAGCCCCCGGATAACCGGCGGCCCATTTCAGAAACGAGGCCTGCCTGGCTTCCCTGGCCGCTTCTTCAATGGCTATTCTGCGGGTATGGGCCATATTGCGGACATTAACGCGTTCCCGGACACAGGGAATACCCAGGGAGGCGGCGTAACGGAGCACAAACATTTCCTCTTCCTCCGCTTCCGGACGCAGCTGGTGATTTACATGGCATGCAACCAGGTTGCATCCCGGCATGCCGGACAGCAGGGAAAGCAAAGCCATGGAGTCCCTCCCTCCGCTGATTCCGGCAAGGACGGGGCGGCCGGAGCGGAGGAGTTCCGCGGACTGGCTGTCAAAATGGTCCGGTGTCAACATGGTGCTGCTGCGAGTGAATCAGGAAAAAGAGATCAAAGGAAGCCTGCAAATAAAAACCCCGTTTTCCGGGAAGGAAACGGGGTTGAAAAATTGCTGAAGGCAGTTCTTACTTGTTGAGCTTGGGCTTGCCTCCGCTGCGGCGGACGGTGCCGAAGCGCTTCTGGAATTTGTCGATGCGGCCTTCCGTGTCCACAAACTGGTTCTTGCCGGTGAAGAACGGGTGGGAATCAGAGGTGATACCGCAGGAAACCACGAAATGTTCAACCCCGTCAATAACTTCCGTCTTGGGAGAACGAACAGTGGAACGGGTGATGAAGCGGCGTCCGGTGGTGATGTCAACAAAAACGACCGGATTATACTGGGGGTGAATATCTTTCTTCATGGTGATGTATTGCGTTTCCGACGCAAGGGGAATGCAAGTATAAACATGTTTCATTGCATGTCAAGCATCCCCGCGTAAAAATAAGGAAGTTTATGGATGACGGTTCGGGAGCTTGCGGAAGGAACGGTTGTGGAGATGATATGACGGAAAAATGGAGCAGGTGTTGAAGAGGCCCCCCTGGTGGGCGTGGTTTTCCCTGATGGGATTGGAAATCCCTTCTGCCGCCATTGCCTGGGCTTTTGCCGTCAGCCAGTCCCATCTGGTGGTAGTTTCCTCCCCCTGGCTGTATCAATTCCTGTTTGTGGCTGTCTGGTGCGTCAATATGCTGGACCGGGTGCTGAAAATATTCCGGGGCGGTTCCGCTGTGTACACGGATGAATGCCTGCTTTTTGCCAAAAAGCATTGTTTCGTTATCTCCCTGCTCATTATGGTGGCGGCCGTGACGGGGCTTTGGATCATGTTTTTCCAATTGGGTGTGGTTATTTTTCAATTTGCCTTTCTGCCTGGCGTCAGCAGTCTGCTCTTTCTCTATTTCTCTTCCAACCCTCGTCAGAAAGGGAGCCTGTCTTCCGGATTCGTCATGGGGGCGTTTTTTGCCGCCGTTTCCTTCGCTACGGGTGCCGGAATACCGGCCTACTTTTACGGGACGGTAGGCGGCGGCTGGGGAGGCCAGCTTTCCGAACCCACCTGGTATCTGGTAGCTCTGGTCATCCTCTGCATGTTCAGCCGCAAACGGTGGAGTGAAGAAGAGGATGAGGACGGGCAGGATTCCGCCGACCGTGACATGGTATCCCTGGTATGGATGGGGGTGATAGTCATTTACGTCGTATTCTGCCTGGCCGCCGCCGCCAGGGAATACACCGGGGATGCGTGGATTTATTATGGGCTGGCAATGGCGGGGGCATTCATGTTTGTGCTGGACAGGCTGAAGATGAACATGCCTCCCCTCCTCCTGCACACGCTATCCTGGGTGGCACTGATTTTCCCATTGCTGTTGAGCGGTATTCTGGCGCAGGCTTCCTCCTGATTGGCTGGGCGGATTCCTGCTATGGATCGCGGCAAAATACAGGGAAGTTGAAAAAATAATATTTTGTGGTTGCAATATTGGGAAGAGGATGATAGATTCTGCCCCGCAAGCACGTTCTGCGTGCAGGCAAGTGGCTCGGTAGCTCAGTCGGTAGAGCAGGGGATTGAAAATCCCCGTGTCGGCGGTTCGATCCCGTCCCGAGCCACCATTTTTTCTCCCAATTTCTAATCCCTCTCTTTTATACGGGAAGTAGCTCAGCCTGGTGGAGCGCCTGCTTTGGGAGCAGGATGTCGCAGGTTCGAATCCTGTCTTCCCGACCATTTTAAAGCCTGTAGATCGAATGATTTACGGGTTTTTATTTTTAGAGTTATTTCTTGTTGGTTGTCCGTATGGTTGTCCGTAAAAATAGATTATTCTTGCGGTTTAGGGGCCGCAGGGCATGCTTGAATCCATGAAAAACACCCCTGTTGCGACGGGGGCGGTCGAACCTGCAGCCAGTTAAAAAAGCCGGAAATCTTTTGTGTCCGAAGCAACGCGGACAGAAAGGCGATGCAAAGTTTTTGTAACACCCGCGTGCTGACGAAAGCCTGGTCCCGGCGGCCCGGATTTTTTCTGACGGCGGGGCGGATGAATAAGATTTGTTAATGTGCCGGGCTGAAAAACGGTGTAAAGAAAACCGCCGCGGGGTGGGAGGTGCGGCGGAATGGAGAAAATGATAGATGATAGAAATAGTTTTATTTCTTTTTTAGTATATAATATTCGGCCAGGACGCCCTGATTGACTGTGCCTTCTTTGTCTGACAGCATTACTTTGCTTCCATCAAGTATTTTATAATAAGATTTTTCATTGGAAGAGGATTGGGCCAGTTCCATCAGGCGGCCATTGATGAAATGATAAGAGCCTTTTGATTCGAAAATAGCGTCTTTTTCTCCTATGTATTCGCTTCTCAACACATAAGTATTATCGTTGTTTAATGTTAACGCCGTCCTGATTCCTTCACAATCGGCAGCAGGAAGAATTCCTTCATAAGTGCCGTAAAAATTTAAATTCTCCAACTGTTTTTCTGTTTTTGTTTCGCCGCTCTCAATTCGAGAATGATGATTTTGGGGGGAATCACAGCCGGTTATGGCAATTAAACATGCGGTCCATAAAAAATTTATTTTCATGACAAGTTTTTTTCAGCTGGTGGTTTGTAACGTGCGATGCTTGATCCAATGGGGCAGGGAAGGGAGTACGTTCGTTTCCTGTTTTTCCGGTTTTGCCGTAATATGATGAAAGTCTATGGAAGGGGCAAGATATTTTCTTTTCATGGAGCCCGCGAGTATTGATGAATGCCGGATTAAGTAATTTATCCCGTTTTTATTCAACTTTGCCGGAAGAAGAGTTTTGTAACCGGGATAGAGTGTTTTGCAGTCCGTTTTGCGAAGATGTTGTTTTTTTTGAGGGGAGCCGAGTGTCTGGGGAAGCCCCCTCTTTGCAGATATTGCCGAGAAGGCTGGATTTTTTTGCTTGAGATTAGGAAGAAGGATTGCAGAGTGGCTTGATGAGGCCCGGCCGACAAAAGACATTTTCCGTTTCCTGGCTGGCGGGGTTGAGGTGGTCGTTTGGCGGGTATGTAACGGGAACGCTTCTGGCGGCGGGTGCGGGGGCGCTGGATTTTCCCTTGCTGGCGCAGGTGATGCCTTTGGCCGCGGCGGTTTGTTTTGCCGCCTCTCTTGTTTGTGCGGGAGCGTGTTTCCGGGGCAGCAAGATTGCCCGGTGGTACTTGCTTTTTGTCCTCGTGATGATTATGGTTGCGGTTCTGTTTGGGAATGGAGGCGGTTAATTAGTCATTTGTATATCTTTTGATTGACCGCGCGCGCGCGTATGTATACTTTCCGGTCATGCTCCTTCGATTCTTATCGAGTCTCTTTTTTGCGTCCGGCATTGTTTTGACCGCCCAGGCGAATACCCAGCCTTATCCGGATTCCGATTCTTCTGACGGATACGATACCGGTTTTTATGCAGAGGCTTATTCCGGCGGCTACGACAGCGCTCCGGCTCCGGCGGGGGAATCCGCCTCCAGGCCTGTTTTCCCCACGCAGTCCTATTTTGAATTGCTTGGCCCCATGGATTCCAGAAACGGGCGCGGAAGCGTGGATATCCAGAATTGGATGACGGATTTGAATTTGTGCAGGATGTCCAGCGGTTCCTGGAATTTTTCTTCTACGGCGGCCTTGCGTCTGAGCTGGTTTAATGGAAAAGGAGCGGATGAGATGGATGTGGACCGGCTGTACACGATTTGGCTGAATGTGAACGCCTCCTATGCCATCACGGGGAAGACGCGCCTGGTTTTCGGTGTGACGCCCCAGATTTCCACGGATTTCGATACATGGACGAGCCATAATATTTTCTTGGGAGGCCATGTTCTTCTGGCAGGCCCCTTGAACGACCGGTTCAGCTATGGAATCGGCATCGGCTGTTATCCGCAGCTTGGGGATTATCCTTTCCTGCCCCTTATCCAGTTTAAATGGGAAGCTTCCCGCAATTGGACGCTTCAGCTGGAAGGGGCCCGCCTTTCCTATATCAACAAGGTGAGCGATGGGTTGAAGTGGGGACCCTTCGTTTCCGTGGTGTCCGGCACATGGACGATTCACCATGACCGCCGCGTCCGCCAGTTTGCATGGATTTCCGGCGTCGCCGGCATAGGCGCCGATGTGGGGTTGGGTCACTGGGGCAGCGTGCGCCCCAGGCTGGTGGCGGATGTCGGTTTTTCCTTCGGGAATTCCGGCACTATCAAGACCAGCAACGGAAGCCATGATTTGGAAAAGTACCACTATGACCCCGGTTTTTATTTGCGTGCGGGGCTGCTATTTGAGTTTTGACCGGCCAACAGGATTAGCGAATACATGACAAAGGCCTCCGGTGCGTTGAGTGTACCGGAGGCCTTTTACATATGGGGACGTTTGAAGCCGGGACGGTTCCCGGAGGCGGTCAGGCTTCTTCAACGGAGGGTCTGCCCACGGAGTGGTATTCAAATCCTACGGCCCGGAGGTTTGCCGGGGAGAGGATGTTTCTTCCGTCAAAAATGATGCGGTTGCGCATGACACCGGCGAGTTTCTGCAGATCCGCATTCGCATATTCGCTCCATTCCGTGGCGATGACCAGGACTTCCGCATCCCGGGCGCATTCGTACATGTCTTCCACCAGTTTGACCCCCATAGGATTCAGAATGGGGGCCGCCGTGTGCATGGCTTTGGGGTCCGTAGCGGTGACAATGGCTCCTTCCCCGCAGAGTTTTTCACATAGTTTCAGGGCGATGGACTCCCGGACGTCGTCCGTGTTCTGTTTGAAGGCAAGGCCCCAAACGGCTATCTTTTTGTCCTTGAGGACCCACAGGCGGTCCCGAATTCTGTCCAGGAAGTGGATATGCTGGGTGTCATTGATGTGTTCCACTTCCTCCAACAGGGTGAAGGGAATGCCCAGCGTGCGGCTGATATTGATGAAGGCTTTGACGTCTTTCGGGAAGCAGGACCCGCCGTAGCCCAGCCCCGCGTTGAGGAAGTGGCGTGAGATGCGTTTGTCCATGCCGATGCCTTCCGCCACCAGTTCCACGTCTGCGCCCGTTTTTTCACAGACTTTGGCGACAGCGTTAATGTAGGAAATTTTCAGAGCCAGGAAGGAGTTGGCTGCGTGCTTGATGAGTTCCGCGGAGTTGACATCCGTTTCCAGAATGGGGGCATGAATGGGCTGGTAAACGCGCTTGATGACGTTCATGGCCTGTTCCGAGTTGGCTCCAATGACAATGCGGTCGGGGTGCAGCAGGTCGTCCACGGCGCAACCTTCCCTCAGGAATTCAGGATTGGAGACAATGTCGAACTGAACATTCGGCCCCGCATAGTGCTTGATGGTCTGGCTGACTTTTTCCCCGGTTTTGACGGGTACGGTGGATTTGTCCACAATGACCTTGTATCCCATTTCTGGTTGGAGCGCCTGGGCGATTTCCCTGGCCACTTTTTCAATGTAGGTCAGGTCCACGGAACCATCCGTATTGGGCGGCGTGGGCACGGCGATGAAGATGACTTCGCTTTCCGCGATGGAAGCGGCGATGGAAGGGGAAAATTCCAGCCGCCCCACGGCTACGTTTTTTTTCACGAGCTCTTCCAGCTTGGGCTCGTAAATGGGGATGGCCCCGGATTGAAGAGTACGTATTTTTTCCGTATTATTATCCACGCAAATGACGTGATGGCCCATTTCGGCAAAACAGGTGCCTGTGGTCAGCCCCACGTAACCACTGCCGATAATTGTTAAATTCATAGTGTTAGCGTAAATATTGGTAAAAACTTAACTGTATGGAAAAGTAAGAGCAGTCAACCCCTGAGCATTATGGGATAGGGAATTTTTTCTGTCAAAATAAAAAGTTCCTGATTGAGCGCCTCCTTTCCTTGTGGTATAACCGTGACCAGACAGGAAAATATCTGTTTATTTTAATTTGAACGTTATGAAAACACCTATCACCGTTACCGTTACAGGAGCCGCCGGCCAAATTGCCTATTCCCTTCTGTTCCGTATTGCCTCCGGCAGCATGCTGGGGCCGGATCAGCCGATCAACCTGCGCCTGCTGGAAATTCCCCCGGCCATGAATGCTCTGGAAGGGGTGGTGATGGAGTTGCGTGACGCCGCGTTCCCGCTGGTTAATGAAATTGTCCCGACCAGCGATCCTGATGAAGCGTTCGCCGGCGCCAACTGGTGCCTGCTGGTAGGCTCCGTTCCCCGCAAGGCCGGTATGGAACGCAAGGACCTGCTGGATATCAACGGCAAGGTGTTCATCGGCCAGGGGCAGGCCATTGCCCGCAGCGCCGCCAAGGATGTGCGTGTGCTGGTGGTCGGCAACCCCTGCAATACGAATGCCCTTATTGCCATGCACAATGCGAGCGGCGTTCCCTCCGACCGCTTTTTTGCCATGACCCGCCTGGATGAAAACCGTGCCAAGAGCCAGCTTGCGGAAAAGGCCGGCGTCCATGTGACGGAAGTGACCAACATGGCCATCTGGGGCAATCATTCCTCCACCCAGTACCCTGATTTCACCAACGCCAGGATTGGCGGAAAGCCTGTGACGGAAGTCATCAAGGATACGGAATGGCTTAAAGGCGATTTCATTACCACCGTGCAGCAGCGCGGTGCCGCCATTATCAAGGCACGCGGCGCTTCTTCCGCCGCTTCCGCCGCTTCCGCAGCCGTGGATACCGTCCGCAGCCTGGCTACCCAGACTCCGGAAGGCGACTGGTATTCCGTGGCCGTTTGCTCCGACGGTTCCTACGGCATTGAAAAAGGTCTTATCTGCTCCTTCCCGGTCCGCACCACCAAGGATGGCGGCTGGGAAATCGTGCAGGGGCTGCCGGTTGATGCGTTCTCCCGTGAAAAAATTGACGCTACCGTTAATGAACTGAAGGAAGAACGTGACGCTGTTTCCTCTTTGTTGAAGCATTAATGTTGATTTGCTCTTGCGCCGGGTTTCCCGTTTTCGGGAAGCCCGGTTTTTTATGTCCTGAAGATTCCATAAACCTCATTTTCTGCGGGACAGAAGTTTTCTTCCGTGTTAAAAAAAACGATGGATGCAGCATCCGCTAGTTTATGGATCAGGACCGCATATTATACAGGGGAGAGGCTTTTACGCTGACCGGAAATTCCTTGCGCCAGGATGCCGCGCATTGGGCGGAGGTACAGCCGGACGGTCAGGTGAAAACCATGAAAAACGGCCGCTATTCCGAGTGGCGCATCTTTCCGGAAGCCGGGAACGCCCCGCATTACCGGGGAAATTTTGAAGTGCTTAATCAGGCTTACGGCCTGGCGTTGCATGAGGCTGGAGCCCTGCTTAATGAAGAAGGGACGTTCCGGACGGGAGCCAACTGGCCTACTGTGTGGACCCGGGATATTTCCTATTCCACCCATCTGGGATTGGGGTTGTGGAATGTCCGTGCCTGTATGAACAGTCTGAATGCACGGGTCCGGAACGGGGAGGTGGAGCAGGATACCGGCACGGGCGGTTCCTGGCCCATTTCTTCCGACCGTGTGGTGTGGGGGATGGCTGCGTGGGAAGTTTACTGCCTGACGGGGGATGCCGACTGGCTGTTCCTTTCCTGCCGAGTGATGGAAAAGACATGCATAAGGGATGAACAGGTGCTTGCGGCCACGGGCGGCTTGATGAAGGGGGAATCGTCCGTGCTGGACTGGAGGGAGCAGAGCTACCCTGCGTGGATGACTTCTGCCGATATTGGGGATTCTTGCAGCCTGTCCACCATGCTCCTGCATGCGGAGGCCCGCAAGATTCTGGCGCGGATGTTCCGGGAGCTGGGGCTGGAGGAGAAGGCCCGGGAGTGGGAGGAGAAGAGCGTTTCCCTGGCCGCGGTTATTGAGCGTTTTTTCAGGATTCCGGAACATGTCCTGTACGGGCAGTACCTGTACGGACGCGGGTATCCCGTACTGTCGGAGAAGGTGGATTCCCTGGGCAATCTGCTTTGCGTCCTTCTGGGGCAGGCTGGCGGTTCCCATGCCGCCGGGATGGTTGCCTCCCTTCCTCATGGCGTTTATGGCATTCCCTGCATCCATCCCCAGATGCCTGATAGCGTGCCCGCCTACCATAACCGCGCCATGTGGCCTTTCCTGGAGGGCTATTATGCGCAGGCCGCGGCGGCGGTGGAGAATGAATCTGCCCTGGCGCTGGCGGTCGCCTGCATGGTCCGTGCCGCCCTGTTGTGCGGCACGAACAAGGAAAATGTCCTTCTGGAAACGGGGCTGGATGAGGGGCTGCTGCTCAGTTCGGATAGCCAGCTCTGGAGTATTGCCGGCATGCTGGGCTGTTTTTACAAGGGATTGTTCGGCATCCGTCTGTCTCCGGATTCTCTGGAATTCCGTCCTTGCGTTCCAAAGTCTTTTGAAGGCGTTCATGAGTTGTCCGGGTTGGAATACCGCGGCATGACGGTAGATGTGTTTCTGCAGGGCTGCGGGCACCGGATAGCGCGGTGCCTGGTCAACGGGCAGGAGGCCCCTCCCGTCCTTTTGCCGGGCATGAAGGGGCGCGTTTTTGTGAAATTGGAGCTGGACGGCGGAGAAGAGGATGAAGGGGCGGTGAATTTAACCCGCATGGGCAGCAGCCTGGAGTCTCCTGCGTGGAAGGCGGCGCGCCATGGTATTGCATGGGAGTCTGTGGAAGGAGCCGATTATTACCGTGTTTACCGGAATGGCATCCCTGTGTCTCAAACGGAGTACTGCCATTATATCCCCGCACCCGGCCGGGGGGACGTGTCTTTCCAGGTGATGGCAGTCGCTCTGGATGGGAGGGAGTCTTATCTTAATGAACCCAATGATTATCCTTCTGCGGATTCCCGCATGGAGACGCGCCCCTGCGGCTTGAGCGGGGATGAAGTCTGGTTTTCCCGCGTCACGGAATCCCCGGACGCTCTTTGTTACAATGTCAATATAGATAAGCCCGGAGTGTACCGGGTGGACGCCTTTTTCGCTAACGGCACTTATGATGTTTCAGACGGGAATACCTGCGCCCTGCGCAGTCTGTACCTGAACGGCAGGCGCGCAGGCACGCTGGCTTTCCCCCATACGTCCCGTTCCGGAAACTGGGAGTATTTTATTTATTCAACGGCAGTGGAAACGGTGATGACGCCCGGTCCCTGCCGTGTGGAAGTGGTGTATGATTCCTTTTCCGAAAATATGAATCGTCTGGTGAATGATATGGTGATAAAACACCTTCGGTTTACCCGTATATCCTGATATTAGTTCATGAATGTTATGTCGAAACGTTTTTTTGCCTTGTTGCTGGTCCTGGGGTCCGGGATATGGAGTGTTCCTGTCATGGGGATGGATGAGGAGTCAGCTTCCAGGGCATCTGTTCCTGCCTCCTCGGACAGGGAGGGAGCGGAGTTTACCCGTCTGCCCGTCAGCTGGACGGTTAATCCCAGGGATGCCGCCAATGCCCGTGCCGCCTGGAAAACGCTGAGCGCCTATCATCGGGGCAAACCGAAGTCTTCCAGAAAATTGCATGTGGTTTACGTAACGTTCAAGGACAGGCCTGCCCTTGAAGGATACCGGGAACGGTATGATCATATTCTGAAAAATATTCAGGCATATTATGCGGACCAGATGCAGGCCAACGGTTTCCCTCCGCTCACATTCCAGCTGGATTTGGATGAACGGGGCAAGCTGGTTATTCATGATGCCTATGTGGATAAACCCATGAGCGAGATGAGCGTGCAGAGCTCCGGCCCCGTCTCCCGGGAAGCCGCCAGGAAGGTGCTGGCTTCCAAGGGGATTGATATTGAGAAGGAACATGTGCTGGTCGTTTGCCAGCTTCCGGACGGCGTGGGTCCTTATTACGGCGGCGGCTTCAGCCACCAGGGCACGGGGTGGACCTGTGACCAGGAAGGGCTGGATCCCGCCAGCTTTCTGGATACGGAAATGATGCAGGGCGGCCGTTTCAAGGTGACCAGGGGAAAGAACGCCACCATTTACATAGGCGGTACGGCCCATGAATTGGGGCATTCCTTCGGCCTTCCCCACACGGGCGACGGATGGAATTACCCCGACGCCGGAGCTTCCCTGATGGGCCATGGCAATTCCACCTACGGCGACGAGCTGCGCCATGAAGGGAAGGGTGCCTATTTGGCGCCGACGGATGCTTTGAAACTGGCCAGTGTTCCCCTGTTCAACGGGGTGGAGACGGAACTTCCCGCAGACGCCTCCTTCGGGCGTATGCTCGGCAAGTATGTCCCGGGGTCTTTTGAACGGCTGGAGGCCATTCCCGTTAAAGACGGATTGCGGCTGAAAGGGAGGGTTCATCTGACGCGCCCCGCGTATGGCATTGTTGCCCATTTGGATCCGCCCGGAGGTTCGGATTATGATTCCAATGCCGTGGGCGCTTCTCTGGATGAAAAGGGAGAGTTTGATCTCACCATCTGCAGGCCGGGATATAAGGGTGGTTTTATAGAAATGCGGGTGGCCGTATTGAATTGCGACAGCACGCGCAGCATGATTACTCTGCCCGTGTGGATGGATGCCCGGGGAGCCAAGGCCCCTTCTCTGGCCCAGATCGTTTATTTCGGGGATGTTCAGAATCTGTGGATAGGGGGCCGCACGGAAGAAGCCCGGAAGGCGCTGGCGGAAGTGGAACGCAGGCATGGTTCCCGTTCTGAAGTGAAAGAATGGCTCCCTTTCTGGAAGCGCGCTCTGGGGCGCCAGGATCCCGCGCTGGAAGTTGTTCCGGCACAGATTCCTGCGGCAACCGCCAGTATCAGCCTGAATGACTGCAAGCCTTCCGTAGCCCAGGTGGGGTGGGCCGTTCCGTTGTGGGATGTCCTGTTCCCGTCGGATTTGGGGCCCGTGCCTTTCTTCCGGACAATCGGAAGGCCGGAACGTTTCATTCTGGCTCATGCCCCGGCTGTTTTTTCCTATGACCTGGATGGGCGCTGGAAGGAGTTCCGCGCTGATGTGGGGCTGCCTTTCGGCTCCCGCGGCAGCGTCAAATTCAGCGTGTATTTGGACGGCAGGAAGCTTATGGAATCCCCTGTGCTCAAGGACGGGGACTCCATTCCCGTGAAGACGGCAGTAGAGGGCGGCAGGAAGCTGGAAATCCGCGTGGATGACGCCGGAGACGGCAATGCCGCCGATTGGGGCATCATAGCCAACGGCATGCTGACCCGGTAAATTTTCTGCCCCCACTGGCGGAGAAATGTGACATTAGGCTTGTCTTTTGCCCTTTCTCATAGTGTTCTGTGGGCTAGCCATGATTGGGACGATTGCAAAGCTATGGGGTGCGGCGGCGCTGGTTGCCGGGGCTTCCCTGTTTGCAGAAACAGCTGCGGAGCAGCCGCCCGTCCCTTCCTCTGAAACCGGGCAGGAAAATGCCGGAGGAAAAATGGCGGGCAACCTGCTTTCCGGCACTCTCATGCCGCAGATTCCCTCCAATATTTCCATTACCAATGACGGCGCCATCAGGGTGGAGGAATCCAGGAAGGTTATTTTTGAAGGACCGCATGTCCACATGGTGACGGATACCGGGGTGGAGGTATTTGCGGATTATGCCCAGGCGGATATGGACCAGGGCAAGGTGTTTCTGAAAGGGAACCTGGCCATTTACCAGAGTGACGGCAGGACAAGGACCAACAGCCTGGTACGCGCCGACAGCGCGGAGTTTGACTGGGAGAACGAAGTGCTTCTTACGGATGCCATCCGTGCGAAGATGGAGGGATTGATTCTGCGCAGCGGAAAGTTTGAATCCCGGAAGGATGCCGCCGGCAACACTTACCTGGAAGCCCGCAATGCCTCCGTCACGGCGGAAGACATCAGCGAACCTCTCACCTGGATTTCCGCGGACAGGATACGCGTGTATCCGGAAGACAGGTTTTCTTTCAAGAACCTGACCCTTTATTACGGTGGCGTTCCCTTCTTTTATTTCCCCTACCTCAGCCATTCCCTTAATCCGGAAGTTGGCTACCTTCCCATCCCCGGCATGCGCTCCATCTGGGGGCCTTACCTCCTGAATGAATACGGGTTCCTGATGGGGAAAAAATGGTCGGACAACGGCATGCCTTCCGCGGATTACCTGGGAACCCTGCATGCAGATTACCGCACCCGGCGCGGTTTCGCCTACGGATTGGACATCCGCGACGTGCTGCTGGAAAAGGATTGTCCGGACATGACGGGGCTGTCCTTTTACAAAACCCATGACAAGGGGGTGAAAATCAACGCCGGTGATGATGAGTACCGTGAGCATCTGGACCCGGACCGATGGAGGTTCGCGCTCCAGCAGATGTGGAGCCACAGGGTGAATCTCCGCACGGACTGGCGGTTGAAGGCCAACATCAACATGTTGAGCGACGAGTACATGCTCCGCGATTTTTATCCGGAAATTTATCAGCGCAATTCTTCTCCGGACAACACGGTGCTTCTTTCCCGTACGGACGATACGAATGATTTTTCACTGTTGCAGCGTTTTGTCCCCAATAATTTCTACATAGCGGACCAGCGGACGGAGTTCAGTTATGAGCGTATCAAGTCCCCCGTATTCCGTTCCCCCGTCATGTATGAAAGCCGCACCAGCTTCGCTTTCCTCAAGCAGTACGTTCCTCCGTTCATGCGGACGGAAATCCGGAACATGCTGGACGGGATGGACCCCGGAACTTCTTCCTATGATTACTGGGCCCGAATGCTGATGACGGACAGCTACAGCAGGTTCCACTCCTTCCATGAGGTTTCCGTTTCCAAGAAAATCATGGGATTCCTGAACCTGACCCCCAAAGTGGGCGGAGGCTATACGGGATATTACGGCGTGGAGGACTACAAACCGCTCAACCAGGGAATTTTTTACGCCGGAACGGATGCCGATTTCAAATTCTCCCGCCGTTATTCTTCCGTATATAGTGATTCCTTTGGGCTGAACGGCATGAACCATATTGTTCAGCCCCATTTTACGCTGGCGTATGTCAAAACCAACCGCCTGAGCGAGCTTTATCCCCAGATTGACGGCGATACCCCCACGACCAATCCCCCATCCTTGAGCATAGGCAGGTACACGGAGATTGATTCCCTGTCCACGGGGCTTGTCTTCCGGTATGGATTGCGCAACATGCTGATGACCAGCCGGGACGCTAATTCCCACCGCTGGTTTTCCTGGGATGTGTTCATGGATGCCTATCTGCATGATCCCGTCAACCAGCGGGATTTTTCCAACCTTTTTTCATTCATGCGCTGGAATCCCGTTCCCTGGATGGAATACCGGTCGGAAATGCAGGCTCCCGTTTTGGGTAAGGACAAGATTTCCGGCTGCCGTGAATACAACAACTCCCTGCGTTTCATGCCATGGCGTTCCACGGAGCTCGTCGTGGGGCACCGTTATTTGAACCAGCATTCCCTTCTGGAGGACAGCAGCCAGCTGGATCTGCGTATTTTGCAGCGCTTTTCGGAAGCCTGGGCTTTCAGCGGCAAGTGGCGTTTTTCCCTGTTGGACGGCAAGCTGGACATTCAGGAATACAATGTGTACCACAATATGGGATCCTGGTATTTGGGCGTGGGCGCTTTCGTTCGCAAGAACGGGAACAAAAACGAATTCGGGCTGGGCATCAGCTTTACCATCCAGCAGACCGGAGATTATATGCCGGTCAAATTCCTTTGATGTCCGGAAAGGACACGGTTTTTTGCGAGGTTTTTCCCAGAAGCTTTTTCCTTTTTCAGAGGATTCGCGTTTTGAGAATGGGTTCTGCCCGGTGCGGGGTGTTGTTCCGGAAAGGGAAAGATATGTAGCTGGTCGGCAAGAGGCGGAAAGCCTACGGTTGGAAGGATGGAGAGCGGCTTGTTCCCGGCGTGCCGGACAGGAAGAAAGGAGGAAAAGGAAAGGAGCCGCTGCTGCGCTTGTGCCGGAACCTTGGCTTGCATTCCGGCAGGGAAACGGGGAAAATGCCAAGGCATGGAGCAAGCTGCGGCGGAAAACCGTCCGGCTTCCTGCACGAATAATCATAAATGAATATGAACGCTCAGGAATTGATCGAGACGCTGGAATGGCGTTACGCCACCAAGGTATTCAATCCGGACCGCCGCATTCCGGCGGAGGACTGGGAAGCCCTTCTGGAATCCCTGCATTTGAGCCCTTCCTCCCTGGGGCTTCAGATGTGGAAGTTCCTTGATGTCCGGGATCCCGCCGTGCGTTCCCGGCTTAGGGAAGTTTCATGGGGGCAGCCCCAGGTTACGGACGCTTCCCATCTGGTGGTTTTCTGTGCCCGCAGGGATTTCAAGTCGGAAGACGTGCAGCGCTATCTGGAACGTATTGTGGAAGTGCGCGGTGTTGCCATGGACTCCCTGGACCAGTACCGCGCCCGCATTTTTGAACTGGTGGATTCCAAGTCTCCGGAAGTGCTGAAAGCCTGGCTGGAACGGCAGGTGTACATCGCCCTCGGGTTCATGATGAGCTGCGCCGCGGATCTCCGCGTGGACACCTGCGCGCTGGAAGGGATGGATCCGGCCGCCTATGACCGCATTCTTCATCTGGAAAATTCCCCTTATTACACGCTTTGCGCCCTGGCTCTGGGTTACCGGAATGAAGAGGCGGATAAGTACGCCCGTCTGGCGAAAGTACGTTTTGACCGGGATGAAGTCATTCCGGTCATCTGACGGAGTTTTTTACTAATCCCCGGTTTCAAGCAGTAGCCGCATGTCTTCCGGCAGGGGGGCTTCCGCGGTGAAGGTTTCTTCATCAAACGGAAATTCCAGCCGGCAGGCATGCAGCGCGTGGCGCGGCAGAACCAGCCGCTCCTCCAGTTCCCGGCTCCATCCGTGCTGGATGTATTCCAGATAGCAATGTTCGGACGGACCGTAAATTTTGTCACCCAGGATGGGATGTCCCAGGTGCGCCAGATGCACGCGTATCTGGTGCATGCGTCCCGTTTCCGGAATGCACCGAACCAGCGCCAGGGGGCCCCGGCGTGTATTCCATGTCCGTTCTTTCCGGAAAACGGTAGTGCATGCTTTTCCGGCTGGGTGCACGGCCTGTTTGACCCATATGCGGCTTTCCGCGACTTCCCCCTGTCTTAAAATGGGGGCGGTGCATGCTGTTTCCGTCCATTCAGGCCATTCCTGCACGATTGCCAGATATTCCTTGTGTATCAGGCGCCGCTGCATGGCTCTTCCCAGCTCTCTGGCCGCCCTTTTGTGTTTGGCAACCAGCGTCAGACCGCTGGTTTCCCTGTCCAGTCTGTTGACCAGGGAGAGGGCGGCTCCGTTGGCTATTTCATAGCTTAGCAGGGCTTCCACGCCTTCCAGGAGGCAGGGTTCCTTTTTCCCGTTGGACGGGTGGACGATGAGGGGGGCTCCCTTGTCCACCACAATCCAGTCCCCGGATTCCGCCGCCACCTCAAAGTGCGGAAAACAGGCAATTGGTGCTTCGGAAATGGGAATCCACATGGCGGATGGGAGGTTTACAGCGCATCCGGACGGATAGGCGCCCATTCCCCCGGTTTCAGGTTCAGGCTGTCCAGATGCAGGGAGCCGATGGAAACACGGCACAGAGATAAGACGGGAGCGCCTACGGCAGCCAGCATGCGGCGAACCTGGTGGTATTTTCCTTCCGTAAGCGTCAGCAGGGCGCGTCGCGGTTCCCGGATTTCCAGAAGGGCGGGGGCGCAGGGGCGGGTTTCCCCGTTCAGCGTGAGGGTTCCGGAGGCGAACAACTCCACGGCTTCTGTCGGAATGTCCTCCTCCGTGACGGCTTCGTAAACTTTGGCGACGTGATGGCGGGGGGAGGTCATGCGGTGGATGAATTTTCCGTCGTCCGTGAGGAGAAGCAGGCCGGAAGTTTCCTTGTCCAGCCGTCCTACGGAAGAAACCGCAGGGTTCCTGTGCCGCCACTGGAAGGGCAGCAGGTCGTAAATCAAATCCCCCTCCCCGTCGTCATGGCTGCAGGTGTACCCTTCAGGTTTGTAAAGGGCGGCGTACAGGCCGTCCGGGAATTCCACAGGTTCTCCGTCCAGCAGGATGCCTTCCGCCTGCACCTTGTCCGTGGGGGAGGAGCATGGTTTTCCCTTGAATGTAATGGAGTGGCGTTTGATCCAACCCGGCGCTTCCCTCCTGGAACAATATCCGTAGCGGGATAAAAGGGCATCCAGTCTCATGCGGCATATTTTTTCCTAACGGGAACAAAAAACAAGGTTGAAGTATGCCTCCCCGGCTGATAGCATTAAACTATTACATGCGGGGCCGCCCTGGTGGGGCGCTGCCGTTGTTCACCATTTACGCTTATATAGTTCCATGATTGAAACGATTACAGAAGAACAGTTGACTCCCCAGCAGGCCGAATTTTGGGTGCGCGCCCGCCAGGCGGTGGACATGAACAATTATCCCTATGCCGTCAGCCTGCTCAAGGCCTTGGTAAAGCAGCTCCCCGGTTTTCTGGAAGGCCGCAAGGCGTTGCGCGCCTGTGAAATCAAATTGAATCCGGAGGCCAAGAGAGGGGGGCTGTTCAGCGGTATGAAAATTAGCACCAGCAAGCTCACTTCTTCCAAGAAGGACGCGGCTACCCAGCTTTCCGCTCTGGAAGACGAATTGGAAAATGATCCTTACAGCATTCCGGTAAACGAGGCCCTGTACACGGCTGCCATGGAAGTAAATTTTCCGGATCTGGCCGCTTTTGCTCTGGAGACCGTTCGCCAGGGGCATCCCGGCAACAAGAAAATGCTCCACATGCTGGCCTCCCATTACGTTTCCCGGGATATGCCGGCCCAGGCTGCGGAAGTGTACCATGACCTTGTGAAGCTGGATCCTACGGACAGTGTGGCCGTAAAGAGCGAAAAGGACTGCATGGCGCGCGCCACGATGCAGCAGCAGAAGTGGGAGGAGGCTAAAAGCTTCCGGGACGTGATGAAGAACTCGTCGGAAACGAACACCCTGGACAAGAGCGACAAGAAAGGGCTCACCCGTGCGGAACTGGAAGAGCGCCTGGGGCTTCTCTCCGCCCGTTACGCCCAGAACCAGCAGGATCTGGCCGTCGTGCGCGACATTGCCGGCGTTTATGAACAAATGGAAGATTGGGCCAATGCCTATTCCTTCTATAATTACGCGTTCAGCCTCAGCAACAATGATATTTCCCTGGAAAACAAGGCCTCGGAAATGAATGAGCGATGCCGCAAGGCCCAGGTGGAGGAAATCCGCCGCCGCGCTGCCGCGGAGCCGGATAATAAGGAACTTCAGGAACAGCTTGCCCAGTTCAGCAAGGAAGCTGCGGAGCAGCAGGTGGCCTTGTGCCGCCAGCGTGTGGAAAACAACCCCACGGACCCGCAAACCCGTTTTGAGCTGGGCCAGGCCCTCTTTGACTGCGGCAATTACACGGAAGCCATTCCGGAACTCCAGCGCGCCCGCAACAACCCCCATATCCGCATCCGCGCCATGCTGTTGCTCGGCAAGTGCTATGACGCCAAGAACATGCATGATATGGCCCTGCGCCAGCTGGAGGAAGCCAATAAGGAATTGATAGAAATGAATGACACCAAGAAGGAAATCCTTTACATGATCGGCTTGCTTTATGAAAAGCAGGGCAAGAAGGGGGAATCCCTGGCTGCATTCCAGCAGATTTACGACGCCGAGTACGGCTACCGCGACGTAGCCAGGCGCGTGGAATCCTCTTACGGCAATTAGGGGGTTCCCGTTTTGCGCCCGTAATGGGACGCCGTGCTCAAAGCCTTTGCCGGAAACGGCAAAGGCTTTGCTGTAGGAAGGTTATTTTTATTTCTGCGGACGGGAACCGTAACAGCTTTCATCCCGGCGGGCAACGGAGCGGGGCGGGCGCCCTTGTGTTTTTTCTTGTCCGTTCCGGAAGGAATTGAAAAAATGAAGAGAGAACGAGCTGATGCAGGCATTGCTTACGATTGACGTTCAAGGTGATTATTTTGCGGAATGCACTGCATGCCGAGAATCCTGTGAGTATGTTGGCAGCTGGTTAAGTATGGATATCACCAACGAATACGAAAGGATGCCGGATATTGGCTGCATGGGAAAGATTGGGGGTCTTTCTTATGAAATGCCAGGGAGGGAAGTCTTATGATTCTTTTGATTGGCGGCAGCACGCATACAGGGAAAACACTCGCGGCGCAGCGGGTGCTTGAAAAATATTCCTATCCCTATTTATCCATTGACCATTTAAAGATGGGGTTGATACGCAGCGGGATATGCCCTTTCTCCCCTGAAAGCCCCGATGAAGAGCTGACTCCCTTCCTCTGGGGCATTATCAAAGAAATAGTAAAGACCGCGATTGAAAACGGCCAAAATTTAGTGGTGGAAGGTTGCTATATTCCCTTTGACTGGAAGAAGGATTTTACGCAGGCCTGCCGGGAACGGATACGGTATGTATGCCTTATTTTTTCAGAAAATTATATTCAAAGGCATTATCATGATATCCTGAACCATGAGAATGCGATTGAACGGCGCGTAGAGAGTTCTCCCGTTACGCGGGAAGAGTTGCTGCGTGAAAACAGGGGCAATCTTGAAAAATGCAGGTTCTATGGCTGTGACTATCTGTTGATTGACGAGTCTTATAACGTGGAGATCATGTTGTAGAGAACAGAGGCTTTCCATTGTCCGGGGAAGGAAAGAGAAGGTTATGCCAAATTGCTTTGTTTATAGGCGCAGGCGGTAAGAGAGAGGTTCTTCCCCCCCCCTTCCCCTGTATTTTTTCCAGAACTGCCCGTGTCAGAGCACCTTGGAAAAAAACTCCTGCAGCCTGGGATTGGCAGGGCGGTCGATAACGCGGTCCGGAGGCCCTTCTTCCACAATTTTCCCTTTATCCATGAACAGGACGCGGGAAGCAACCTCCCGCGCGAACCCTATTTCATGGGTAACCACTACCATCGTCAGTCCTCCCTGCGCCAGCTCCTTCATCAGGGAGAGCACTTCTCCCACCATTTCCGGGTCCAGGGCTGATGTCGGCTCGTCAAACAGGATGACATCCGGATTCATGACCAGGGCGCGCACGATGGCGATGCGCTGCTTTTGGCCTCCGGAAAGCTGGAGGGGATAGGAGTGCCTCTTGCCGTACAGCCCAATGCGCTGGAGAAGGGCTTCCGCCTGGTCTGCTGCCTCCTTTCTGCTGGAGCGTCCCGTTTTAACCGGGGCGATGGTGATATTTTCCAGAATGGTCAGGTGCGGGAAAAGGTTGAAATGCTGGAAAACCATGCCTACGTGCTGGCGGAATTGATTGACGTCCGTTCCGGGAGAGGTAACCAGCTTTCCCTTGAAACGGATTTCTCCGGAGGTCGGTTCCTCCAGCAGGTTCAGGCAGCGCAGGAAGGTGCTTTTACCGGAACCGGACGGGCCTACGATGAAGACCACTTCACCCCGGTCAATGTTCGTGGTGACATCGTTGACTGCCGGTACGGAGTTGAATTCCTTAACCAAATGGCTGATTTGGAACATGGGAGTGTTTCCGGGATGTTCATTCATTGTTTTTCAGTTTTCTTTCCAGTTTGCCGAGCATCCAGCTGAACAGCATGACCACGGAGAGGTAAATCAGGGCCACGGCCGTCAGCGGCATGAAGGCGGTATAAGTCTGGCTCCGGATGATGTCGCCACCCTTGGTCAGGTCCTGGAGGGCAATATAGCCGGAGACGCTGGTCTCCTTCAACAGTACGATAAATTCGTTTCCCAGAGAGGGAAGTACATTTTTAAAGGCCTGGGGCAGGATAATGTAAATCATGGTTTGGGCATATCCCAGGCCGAGGCTGCGCCCGGCTTCAAATTGTCCTTTGTCAATAGACATGATGCCGCCTCTGATGATTTCCGCCACATAGGCGCCTGAGTTGAAGCCGAAGGCCACCACGGCCACCAACACTTTGCTGACATCCACGGAGCCGAAGATGACAAAATAGATCATGAGCAGTTGAACGACCACCGGCGTGCCGCGGATGACTGTCAGGTACAGTTTGCAGAGGGCATTCAGGAAACGGAGATTGCCCGTTTTGTCATGCGTGGCGCGGATGACGGCCACCACAAAGCCCACCAGAATGCCCAGCAGAACGGAAAAGAAAGAGACCTCCACCGTCACCAGAAAGCCGTTGGTCAGGTATTTCCAGCGGCCTTCCTGCATGAAATTGACATAAAAGGATTCTTTCAGGTCCAGCCATATATTTTCCAGCCAGCCCCCTCCGGAAGCGTATTGTTCGGGACCGGCAGCGGATTTAACCTGCATGGCCGCATAAGCGTTCCGTATTTCCTCCAGCTTTCCGGAGGCTTTCAATGCTGCAATGGTGCCGTTAATATCCTGAAGGAGAGCCGTATCTCCCTTGCGGACGGCAATGGCGTAGGATTCGGAAGTGAGGGGCTCCGGCAGAATTTCCAGCCGCTCATTGCCCGCTACGTACATTGTTGCCGGATCCTGGTCAATGACGGCGGCGTCCACCTTGCCTGCCGCCACGGCGGCCACAGCCAGCGCTCCATTAGGGAAGCGTTCCGGCTGCTGGATGTTCCGTGTGACGTAAATGTCTCCCGTGGCCCCGTGCTGCACTCCGATTCTTTTGCCGCGGATATCTTCCCGCTTCCGAATGGGAGAACCTTTGGGAACGATGATAACCTGAGCGGCTTCCACATAGGGAATGGAGAAGTCCACTTTCCTCCTGCGTTCCGGCGTAACCGTGATTCCGGAGGCGGCTACGTCCGCCTTTCCGGAAACTACAGCCGTAATCACGGAATCAAAGCTCATGTCTTCAATGACCAGCTCCCTGCCGGTACGCCGGGCTACCTCCCGCATGATTTCCGGGTCAATGCCCAGGATGGCGTTTCCGTCCCGGAATTCGTAGGGAGGGAAAGTCGCTTCCGTCACCATCAGGATTCTGCCGTTTTCCGCCGCTGGTGCGCCGCAGCATAGGAGAAGCCAGAGCGTCAGCAGGGCTCCGAGATGATTCAGAAAGGAAATGGATGGCATGAAAGCAAGGGGAAAAGGTGAAGTCTGAACCGGCGGGGTATATGATTTACCTGCCTGCAACGCAATAAAAAACTGTTTCCTCCCGGTTCCGGTTTGTCCTGTCCCACGGCAGGGAAGCGGAGTAGCGGGCCGGACGGAGAGGAAATGGCAACGAATATGAATGGCATGAACCCGGAAAATACCCAGGATTTTTTTGTTTACCGTAAATTAAAGGCGCAGGACGTGGCGCAGTTGGGAGATGTTCTTTAAGCCCTGAAGTGTTCCATGGGGATTCCGTAAGGGCCCGTGGGGGCGTCTGGTTTTTTGTATGGTCGGAATTCCGGGTTTTGCTTGAGCCATGCCAACGTATCCTTGATGAGAGTACGGCCGCCCGGAAACGGGCAGCCTTGCTTTTTCATGGCGCGGGTGTAGGTGTAACTTACCCCCAGAGCGGCGGCAAGCTGGGTGAGGTTGAGCAGGCGCGGAGAGTCTTCCGGCAAGTGGCGGAGTTCTTCTTTTTCTTTTTGGGTCAGGTGTCTTGGTGGGTGCGGCGCGGGGATTTTTACGCGGAAGAAATGAACGCGAATTGAAGAAAGGAAACAGAATGAAGGAGTACCGGAAGAATGACGTGCTGGAACAGGTGAAGCAGTCTGTTACGGATGATGTGCAACTGGAGTTTGATTTTTAGTGCGGGTTTTCCCGGGGGTGTGGTATAGTCCGGGCCGTTGACGGCAGGGAAGGGCCCTGTCGTAACGCTTAACCCCTAAATAGAAAGGTTTATATGCTCTACGTAAACCCCCTGTTGCTTGAGTGGCTGGGGCAGGTGCTTGTGCTCCTGATTGGCTAGTCAAGCCCTCCCTCCCGGGTGCAAGCGGGAGGGAGGAAAAAGGGGTTGACGTTTTTCTTATATATGATATAGGGAAATCAGCAGGGATTGTAGAGCATCCCGCCTTTCTAAATAAACCCCGCACTGTTGCACCAGTGCGGGGCTTTTTTTATGGAAGATTTTCAGGAGATTCCGAACCAGGAGGACCGGCCTGCTGCGGGTGGTGTTCAACTGGTGGAGAAAGAGCGTTATTCTCCGTTTTCTTTAAACGATTTTAGAAGCTTTTCGTGTTCATCCGAAATGACTTCAAAAGTGTCGCTCGTTGGTTTGACCCTACTGACATTTATTTGATCATGATAAGAAGTTTCATCGCTATAGATGATTTTTATACCATTTTTTTCTCCTAAAGTAAGGACGTTGACGCGTGATTGCGTCAATCCTTCAGGATAAGGGCAGTGCATCCCCAACATAATACTTTTTATATACGGATTGAATCCTCTCACAAATATTAAATTATCTTCTACTTCTGTAGGAAATAAAGTTGGGATAATAATACGTTGTTCCTGTTCATATCCCCAGGATTCATCTTTTGTAATGAAAACAGGATTTATTCTGAATTCTACTTGATTCCCAAATGCAGTATATCCTGATAAAAGTCCATCGAATTTGACACGTTCTTTCTGATAGCGAACATCCCATAATATAACATGATTAGTTATTTTTTTTGTTTCTCGGTCTTGTATGCTAGAGAAGCATTCTCCTTCATGTTTTACCTTCAATTTCCTATATTTATAGGGACACTCTTCTTTGGGATCTGATATTCTATTGTAGCTTTTTTGTTCCGGGAGCGAGGGAAATCTGAAATGCACACAGCATCCTTTATGGTTATCAGCATAGTGTGCCCACATGGTGGGTAATTTATAGGTTTTGGTAAAGCTTAGGAAGCCGTATTCCTTGCGTAAATGATTGCTATCAAAAGAGTTGTATCCGTCTGGCAATTTTGTTGGCGGGGCTGACATGAATTCGAATGGATCATTGCATTCTTCCGGGAAAAGGACTTTGAGGCGCCCCTTTTCCAATGTTTTAATCATGTTCTCGTAGGACATGAAGATGTAGGCATCAATGTATTCTATATTCTCTCCTGTCATGGGAATATATGGAAAGATATGTGAGAAAGGAAGTCAATGACATTCGGGAGTTGTGGCGGATGATAGCGGGTTTTGAAAAAGCTCCTGAAGGGTATGAACCCCATTGTACAGGCTTATGTAGAAAACTATGATTTGCCGGATTTGCAGGGAATGCTGCGGGAAAAGCTGGCGATTCTGGAAGGGCGCAAGGAAATAACCGGGGCCTCCACAGGCGGCGGAACGTCCTACACCGCGCAGGAGACCATGAATTTAAAGAACCATATAGCCTGCTTGCAGGAAGCGATCACGGTTAAGAAGATGGAGGAAGGGGATTTTTCCAGCCTGGCCGCCGCGGATGTTTCTCTGTAGGCGTGCAGGAGGTGATCAAGCAGGTCTCCATAAACGTGTATAACAGAGGGGCTGGAGCTCATAACGCACCCCCTTCCATTCTACACTTTATTCTACACAATAAAGGTTCAATCAGCATAACTGATTGAACCTTAAAATTGGTCGGGTTGACAGGATTCGAACCTGCGACCCCCTGCACCCCATGCAGATTTTATCATTAAGGTAAACTAAAGCATTTTATTATATCATTGTAATTTCAATGTTTTTGAAATTGTATATACATCTAAATTATATTTGTTTAGTACTTGTGGCGTGTGGCTGACGTGTGGCTTTTCGGTGGAGTTTAGAAAAAGAGCGCATCCGCGCCTATGGCAAGTCCTTGTGTCTGGCGTGATTCTACCGCTTGTGCAGGCATGGCAACGGCTCCAACTGCTCCAACAAGGCCATTTTCATAAGCTTCCGCAAATGTCCTAAAGGCGTCCGCTGCGTGAGAACATCTATTATGCAGGGGGGTATCTCGTTCAACACCATGTGCTCCTGCCGGGGCCTTCTGATAATTCTCCAGGGCATTTACGCCAGACATATATTCCACTCCGTCAATTTTCAGGGGCCGGGAGCATCGCTCATGAAAAATGCAATGATTCAGGAGGCGCCGTACCGCAAAAATACCATTCCACACATCGGAAATGCGCGGCACTACGGACACATTGAACCCTGCTCGCCTCAAATACACGTCAAAGGTAATCCCGTGGGGATCTCTCCTCCCTGCGTCGTGGGGAACCAGATGTTTGTAAATGGGTCCAAACATCACTTCCCACTTCGTTCGGATGAAATTGATATACCACTCCAAGGGCTTTTCGTTGGCCTGCAAGCAATCCATCACGTAAAACTTGCCGTCTCCCCTCACCTGCCAGAGCCAGAGAACCATATAATCAGCCATGCCAATATCCCAGGACACGTAATAGGGAGCCAGGTCGTCCTTTTCAAATTCTCCGCACAACCTCCCTTTGGATCTCAACATATCAATGTATGAGCCATAAATAGACCCTTCCACCAATGACTGAAACGCCTCTTCCGGTGTAGAGGGATATTCCTGACGGACCAATCCTCCAAATGTTTTGTATTGGGAGGCGTACCAACGCTTTTGGGCATCATTCAGGGAAATACCGCACCTTAACCTCAAATCCTCGAAATACTTTTGCAAATCCTCCGGAAAACCGCCTCCCTGTTCATCATCAGCCTCAAGGAAATACTCCGGATTTTTCCACCAGGGGAAGAAAAAAAACTTCCAATCCAGGGAAGAAAGATGTTTGCCGACCATTTCCATGGACGTCTTGGTCATCTCGTAATTGAGGCCAAACTTTCCTCCCTCATGGGTGGATTCTCGAACAATCACTCCATCTTTGGAAACGGCATTCATGGCCCCTGTCACAATCTCGCGGGCCCGCAGAGGGGCGTGGGCCGCGACGTATCCAAGTTCTGAGACATGCAAAAACTGAAATGTGCCGCCACGGAGAGATGTGCCGGCTGTAATTTTACTCCCATTGGAAAAAGATACCGTCGTTTGGGAAGGTCTGGCTTGAATCTCCCCTTTAATGAGGCGTCCTAATTCGGCCAGGGCAAGGTCTTCTTCCGTGGGAGCATCCGGTACATAATCCAAACTCCTGTAAGCCAACTCAATTTTACCAATCTTGCCAGTCCCATCCACCAAAGTCTTATCAATGATGCCGCAATGGAAATTGGATCGGAACAGGCACATGTCCAGCATCAGCATGGCCACATACGTGGAAATTCCCAGCTGGCGCGCTTTCAGAATATCATTCCTGTACCATAACCGCTCATGCAGCCGCCGCTGGGCCCAATTCAACTGGAACCTTTGCATCTTGCCCTCTTTATTGATAATCCAGTAAAGGTGATTTAACCTCCACACGCGTTCGGAAAGTCGTTCTTTTAGAATCTCTATATTATTATCCATTATGCCTGAATAGCTAATAAATTGAAATCGCGGTTGCCGGAAACGCGGATGCCCACCATGGAATCGTAATTCCAGCATCCATCAGAAACTAGAGAATGCCATCCCCTTGTTAAAAACGAAGACGGGGAACGGTCCAGTACATCCCAGCGGGTTCCGTCGATGCTTACCTCAACACCATCCACCAGTGCGTCAGAGCCAAAGAAAAACATCACTCCGCCGCTATGCTGGCGGCGTCCAGCAGCTTCAAGAGAAATCAGGGCGTTAGTCTCTAACACAGACACAAAATCCCTACCTCCTGGATCCTGAAACTCATTACCCGGCGCCAGCACCTCAATAAACCGTCCATCCTCCCGCTCCACCAGGGCAAACAGCAAATCCGCCTGATCCCCATTGGGCAAAACGGCTACCCCCTCGAACACTCCTTCTGTCGTGTACCGGTGCCAGGCGTGAACCTGGTGCATGCTATTATAAGTCATCAGCGCCAGTGCCCCGTCCCGGCGCACAAACACCGCCCGCGGCTCCGGCTTGCGCACAAAAGCAACACCCCGGCACCCACCGCCGTCGGCCAGCACATGATCGGCAAACACCGTCAAATCGCGGGACACAAACCCGTCGCTCTCATAATCATACCCGTACTGATACACCCGTCCGCCGCCCCTCTCCACATACAGCACCTTATCGGTCGCCATCAGGGCCGGCACATCGGAAGAACCCACAAACCCGTGGCTATCCGCCCGCGCATTGGCGTAAGTCATCACCCCCTGGCCGCCGGACACCGCCCACTCCGCGTCCGCCGTCCCCAACAGCAGCCGGGAACTCTGTGCCATCAGCCAGCAAATCCTGTTCTGTGTTGTGGTGCTCAACGTCAAAGCCAGCGCGGAATCATCCTGCTTCCCCACCTCGAAACTGTTGAGGTCATCCGTCTTGCTCAACCACACCGTCTGCGGCTGGGCCTGCGTAGCGGCCAGCACCAGTCGCTGCTGAAACACATCCACCAGGGAAGGAAACCCGTACACCCCCCGGAACGCCGCGAAACTCCACATCAACGACTCCCCGGACGGGGGTACACCCTCCGGAACCGCGGACACATTATCCCAAAGAGAATACTCCGCGGAAGCCGTCACCTCGGTCACCTCCGCCTCCATCCATGCCGTACAGGCCGGCACCTCCAGCTGCGCTCTGGCCCGTTGACTGACGGAACCTCCGGTCCAGGTCTCCATCCTCACCACATAAACCCCGTCCTCCAGCACCGTAAAAGACGCCTTCTCCATCGTGGAAAACACAGACCTCAACGAATAAGAACCGCCATTACCCTCGCAAAAAGAACACACATTCAACGTCGAATTCAGTCGAATCGTCTGTCCTGCATAAACGCAGACAAACCCCTGCATCGACACGACTGTACCCGCCGGAAGAAAAAAACGATACATCTCAATCGACCCCTCCGCAAACCGGTCCAAACTCACCTCTGCCTGCTCCCATTCCAGGCGCACCATGTTCCCGGCGCCGACATCATCCGTCGTCACCCCATCGGGCTTCACCGTCAGCATCCGTCCCTCCCTGGACACCTCAAACCCGCCGTCCACCCTGGCCCCATCAACCAACAATGCGGAAAAAACCGGCAGGCCCATCTTCTCGAAAAAATCGCAAAAATCACTCCCCAAAGGCAGCGTCAACTTGCGCACGTCGCTGGTAGACAGGGAATGCAGCCGCAGCACCACATCCTTCTTATAAGCATCCACCACCAGCTTATTCCCGCAGGAATCAGCCGGAAACCCCTGGCTGGGATCGGAACCGTTGGAAAGCTGGGACTCATACAACATCAGGCGTAAATAACACTCCTCCCCCGCCTCGTCCCCGGTCAGCTGCAAATTGGAAGCGGCCCCCACCGGGGAATTGGACGTACCAAGCAGCTGCCAATCCTCATTCGGGAAACGCCGCTCCACGGCATACGTGCCGTACCACTCCTTATAACAATAAAACGTCCAGGTCCCCTTGCAGGTAATCGTATTGGAATGGCAAATCACACCCTTATGAAAATGCTCCGGATAATCCGCCGGAGACGTCAGGCCATCCACAAAATCCGCCGCCCCGTTAAAATCCCTGTCGCACGTCCACCAGGACCAATAACTCCCCTCATTGAGGCAGAGCTTTTTCCCAGCCGTGAAAGTGCTGGCTGCCGTAAACGCCTTGGCAATCACCCAACCCTGGCGAACCACGGCCCCCGTGCTGAACCCGGTCTGCTGGGGCACCGTCACCTGGACGCGCATCACATCCCCCTCGTTAACCGCCGCATCCGGATCGGACGCATGATCCCCGAAAGACACCCTGTAACACCCCTCATCCAACGTCAGGCGCACCGGAAAATCCCGGAACTCCTCATACCGCCAGGGGCGGGCCTTAAACTCATAGGGAGCCAGGGAAAACGCGCCCTCGTCATCCCGTTTTAGCACCATCAGCTCATGCGTGGGGCAGGCCAGAAACAACATGCTGTTCACCTGTTTGTGGCGCAAAGAGGAAACATCGTCCTGGCTCCATACGGAAGGCAGGGAGACAACCACATCCCCCTCGGCAGACAACACGCGCAACAGGGAAGGAGACACCTCCACAAGAAAACGGTCATTGGTGGAATAAACATAAGGCAAAATCACGGAACCCTCCAAAGCGGCAGCCACGCGCCGGAACCCGCGGCGCCGGGAAACGCCGCCCATCTGGCCCAGGTCCAGATTCTCAATTCTGGAAGCCCCACGGTGAAAATTATCTAAATCTGCCCGGACGGCGGAAGTAGGAGAAAGCTCGCCTCCGTTGAAAGCGCATCGAATCATGTACCATCATTACAACAAAAAGCTGAAGGATGAATACAACCGTAACTTGACTAAATCTGCATGGTTAGATTAGTGAAATACTTTGACAATCGGGATATGAAGGGATTACATTTTCCTCTATGGCAGATCAAGAATCTTCTCCGAAAAAGAAACGTTCAAAGCGGAATTGTATGTATGGCTTGCTCATCATTGTCTCCGTACTTTTCATTGCATGGCCTTTCATCACATGGATAAGCCTTGGTATAGCGGACAGGTTGTTTGAAGGAATCAATTTTCCAGAAACCTCTCGTTTCGGAATCAGTGGTGATATGTACGGAGGTTTAAATGCTTTGTTTTCCGGATTCGCTTTCATTTGTTTCATTTATGCGCTTTATCAGCAGCGTTTAGAACTTCAACTTCAAAGAAGAGAATTGAGTTTGCAACGCAGGGAATTGAAGGCTCAATGCAGGGAGCAGGAAAGACAGGCTAATGAATTTGCACTTCAAAATAAGTTGATGAAAATTCAACAGTTTGAGAGTTTTTTCTACAACCAGATTCCTATTATCAAAAGACTTCAAGATGAAATCCAAATTTACGGAGATAGCGGAAGAGATGCAATTAATATGCTATATGTTAATTTAAGTAGGGTGGAATTACAGATAAATTCGGTTATTTCTGATATTAAAAGGAAAAAAGGTGGGGAATTCTGTGTGTATCCACTGGATATGTCGCGTGACGTATATGCAGTTATTAAAAATAATGATGAAATTTGGAATTTTGATGTTCTTATCTTGCAAGTTAATATGATAAGACCTTGGGTTGATTCTTTATATAATCTTTTATTATTTATAATTAAAAACAAAAATTTAAATATTGAACAAAAAACGAAATACTTGGAAATATTGAAATACAGTTTTCTATGTGAAGATTGGCAAACGTTACACTCTTTAGGTAGATTGTTAAATTACAATAAAATAGTAGAATATCTTTTAGATAAAGAATTATTTGAAAAGGACGAGTCAATTGAAAAAATCTCAGAAGAAAAAATTCAATTTCTTCAGAACGAAATGAAGTTGAAAAGCAACCTAAGTTTGGAATCTTGTGAAATAGACCTTTAAACCAACGGTTCATCCTTCACGCCGCCCAGTAACCCTGGGCGGTGTTCTTTTTTTTCCGGTGCGGCATCTATCCCGTCAAACTCAATCGGGGCGGCTTTACCATTATCAGGATGTACAAGATGCTCCTGTTGCGTTCCGGCAAGCACCGCGGCAATCTGCGACAGGCCGGGAACATCTACCGGTTCCGGCTCATTGTAACCGGCCAGCTTGGAAAGCTCCCTCACCGCCTCAATCTTGCCGGGCATCTTCTTGCGCATCCCTGAATCTGTGTAGGCAACCTCCTGGCATAAAGGAGAATCTTCTCCTACTTCTCCAATCGGTGTACGCAACACAGCAGTAAGAAACTCAAGGCATTCCTGCTTGGTGGCAATCGCTGATCTGTCCAACTGGGCATTCAATTCATCAATCATTCGCAAAACTTCGCCATCTTTGGACAAACGAGAAGCCGCCTTACTGGCCGCGTCATTACTCATGTCCTTGCGCTTGTAAGCTTTACGATATGCGTCCGCTTTGGACAATTTTGACTCAACCAAGAGCCTGGCAAATTCCTTCTTCTTCTCTGTGGCAATAGATGTTTTATCTCGCTTAGGCATGATCTTTCATCGTTCGTGTGATCGCGTCTTCCAATCGTTTACGCCCTTGTGCCGTGAGGAAATAACCTTTTTTGAATCTGCCACCATATTGGGAGGTAGAAACGTCTCCTGCACCGCAAAGGGTATTCAAGTGAAAGCACAGACGGCTGGAAGATACGGAAACGCGGTTGGCAATTTCTCCGAACCGAATGCCGGGATTAAGACCGATACAGGAAAGAATGGCTATCTGAACCGGAGACATTTTCAGCCGTGAAAAAGCAGCAGACATGATAGACATCAATTTTAACTCCGACTGCTTCATGCCTCACCTCCCAATCCTAATTCTTTTCTCCATTCTCGCAGTTCTTTCGCCGCCGTGTCGGTATCCACAACGGGCCCTTCCGGCTGCCGTGGTTCTTCGGGCTTCGGCTTCTTGCGGGATGCTGCCGGCTTCCAGCGTGTTTCCTTCGCCCAGCGATCCGCGTGGGTGAGTACATCCCCGAAGCACTCCCAAAACTTCTTGCGGCTGTCCGGCCTCCAAAAAGCCTTATTGCTCCGGTCATGCGTCAAGCCGCTGGCGTAGTAAGCCTTGAGCATCTCCATATCCCGCTGCGTCACCCGCCCCTGCGCGGACCGGTAAGCCTCAAGCGCGGCGGCCTTCTCAAGGGCGGTTGTCAAAGTCCGGGACCAGGATGGGTTGATTGCAAGGGTGGCAGCCATGAACCGGGCAGCACCGGGAGAAGATCCCAGGTCTGCATGGTTGTCGGCGCAGCGCATCCCCCGGACATCGTTCAAGCGTTCCCGGTTCGGGATAGGGGAGGCAGGATCAGTGGGCGGCTCGCTAAAAACCACCGTGTTATCTCCCCCTGCATTGTTTTCTTGTTTCTTCGCATCCGCATCCGTCTTCGTATTCGAATACGCATCCGCATAAGTAACGGGTTGAGGCGAATCGTTACGACCTGTTACGAATTTCCGCAGTTCGTATTTCTTGTCGGAAACTTTCAGCACTTCGTAACCGTTCGGAAGCGGCCATTTGGGCATGGACTTCCCCTGCTGGTCGAACCCCAGAATCATCAAGTATGGCTTCTCATTGTGAGAATAAAGCAGAATAAGCCCCGCGGCCTCACACGCGGAGAGGCAGCGTTGAATATTGCACTCGCTCATCTTGTCGAGTTGGAGAGGATACAGCGCAGAACGGAGAATGGGCGTCCTGGCGTCATAAAGGCCGTAATCGTCTGCCACAGACATCAGGCGTCGGTAGAACACCTCCGCTTCCCAGGATAGGGAGGCGACGCGCTCGGAAGTCAAAATACCTTCTCTGATCAATCGTGTTGGCATTTTTTATTGACAAATTATTATTATTTTGATATTCATTCAATATGACGAATAATTATTATATTGTTGTAGTGAACGAAACTCCAACTAACATTACCTACAAAACTGTTTTAGATATTGATGATTTCAACAATATTGAAAAGCTGTATGAAATTTTCCCTCATATTGCGAAAAAGTACTCATGTGAAAAAATGGGAGATTACTATCCTACCTGGCATGAAATTAAAAATATAGCTCCAAATAATGAAGTGAAAGAATGTCTTCCCCTCATGACTACTGCAGATTTTTTGAAAGAAAACCATATCAAATACAAATATGTGAAAATGGATGACAACATGCTCAGAACCATCGATTCAGGAAAAACTATTTTAAGATCAGAATGGGAGGCATTTTGCCATATTTTTGACCAAATAGATAACGATACTAAGTAATCTAATTTTTTAAGAAGTTTCGCATTGGATCCCACAGTGTAGGGTTTCCGCGTAAGGTCACGGGGCGGCAGGTCAAAGAGGTATTTCATGATTCCCCCTCCTTTCTCGGCTCCCAGTTGTCACTAAACCCCTCATAAACCTGCGCAAAAGGACACCGGAAACACTCGCTGCACGGCGTTGCGTATGGATGCGTTCCCTCATGAGCGCAGTTCTCGCAAATTCGTTCATGACTCGGTATCACCCACGCCCTGCACGCGGCGCGCTTCTGGCGAACTTTATCAATGAAGCCCTCAAAACCAAAAAGATTCAATATCTCTGCACGAGACGAGAGGGGTAGCTCACAATACTCCACTCTAAACCGCATTCGGGCATTATTGCGAATCTCTTTAATTATGTTGCCGAGGTCCTTGACTGCTTTTCCGTATTCGTAAAACGCTCTCTGTTCAGGTGTCAGTTTCATTTTTTTCATAGGGTAAATTCTTTCCCGTACAACGCTTTATACATATTGTCCCTTTTCTTCCGGGCGGTACGAATATCACATGTTTTCAAATTGATGTTTAGCGATATGATATGTTTACGGTCTGTGATCAAGATGTTGAACACGTAACCGTTTTCATTGAGCCGCAGGCAATAATCTTCATCACCCGGATCATGAATTTCTCCAATAAGCGTATATAGTTTTTTCATTTTATTATTCGTCCCCACCTTCCGTTTTAAGCTCCCACGGCCACAGCTCCACATCGTCATGATGTACGGGTTCAGGCGGCCCGGAAGCCGTTTCCAGATAAAGAATCCCCCGGTCTGCATTCTTTCCGATAACCTTTTTGGCCTGCCGGTCTTCGAATAGTTTCACCTTGTCCCCCGGCCAGACCCGCATGAAGGGGGGGAACAGAGAAACAAGCCTATCCATATCTTCAATACATGCCTTCTTGGTTTTCCAAAAATGGGAACTCTTGAAGAAGCAGTTGTAGCAACCAGCAACCCAGTCGGTTGTTATTCCCTGAACATCATATCCTCGTATGGCTTTCAAAGGTGCGCCGCAAATAGGGCATTGAAGCGTTTTCATTGTTCCCTCCTTTCAAACACGATTTCCACCTGTCCGGCGCGGGTAAGATCATGCACGCGATCAATCCCGGCGCAGTCTAGCGCCCGGTCGTCAATCCCCATGGCTTTGCAGGCCCCATCCAGATACGCCTTGCAGCGTGCCAGGCAATTATCCGCGTCCGGCTTATTACCCTTGTAAAACCAGACCACCTGGTAATGCGTCGGTTGCATCCTCCGGCCATTCAGGGCTTCACAAGTCCTGCCCCAGGCTATATTCCGGGCACGGCTCTTGGCAGCCGTCTTCTTGTAACCGGCCACAATGGCCCCCCTCTGCGTGAGGGGAGTCTTGGCGTTAGGCGAGAGTTCCCGCGGCGTGTGGGGCAAGGTAATGGTCAATGTAGTCATCATGCCGTACCTCCTTCCACTTCCTTCACGGAACCCTTCGTGGTTTTCGATTCGCCATACTTCGCCAGCAACTGCCGCAGCCATTCGCGGCTGGCCTTCGTGGTCGCCTTCGGATCCGCCGCTTTACGGACCGCGTGCACCAGTCTGTCCAGTTCCGTGATGCCGACTTTGCAGCATCCGGCAAACGCTTCCGCCGTCACCTCGTCCGGGAACACGGCATTCAACGCGGAAAACGCCCCGGAAGGATCCGTTACCGTGAAACTGGTGCGTCCGGGCGCCATCTCAAAACCGGGAATCAGGCCGGCGGCCACATCCTGTTCAAACCGGTAATCCACAGCAGCCGCCCATTTCTTTGCCGTCTTCGACAGGCGGTAAGCCTTCACCTTCTCGGCAGGGGAAAACAACTCCCACTTATCCCTCTCCGTAGTAATCAAAGACGCCTGCTCCACCAGAGCCGCTGCCTCATGGCACACAGCCTTGGCCCGGCAATACCGGCAAGCTTCCTCGCTGCAATAGCGCGGGGCGTCCGGGGCCATAGCCGCCTTGGCGACGGCGAGAGAACGTTGTTCGGCCTGGTCAATCGCTTCGGTATCATAAAATGCCACGGATGCGGGACCGGCTACCCGCGGCTGGATAACAGCGGCGTAAATGCCTTGATGAATGACGTTGTCATTCTGCTCCTTTTGGGCCACCAAAGGGACAAGGGCCTCAAGCTGGCGATTGGCCTCGGCGGAATCCACCTCCACACGGCCAAATTTCCAGTCCGCCACCAGCATGAAGCTGGCATCGGGGCAATTCACTTCAAACAAGGCGTCCCACTGTCCGGAATAGTACGCAGTCCCGAACAGGTTGCGGTAAAACACTCTTTGTTCCGTGGAGATCAGATAAAACACGGCGCCGGGATGATCTCTCTCAATCATCTCTTTCACCCCGTCCAACATACGCAGGGCGCGTTCGCAAAGTTCCACCTGTTCCGCAGTCAAGGGGGCGCCTTTCCAGGGTTCCCCGGTCAGCAACTGTTCCATATAGGCGTGCAGCAAGGTTCCTTCGTTCGCCGCGGCGGAAATTTCATCCGGGCAAGACTGCTCTAAGGTAAAAGAGCCGGGACACAGCGCCAGCCGGCCAAATGCGGAGGCGGAGGGCAGCCCCTGGCGGGGATCATAAGTCGATAACGTATCCATGTATCTGCTTCTCCTTCCTATTGCGCTTGAATTTCAGCCAGCACAGCCTGCATCTCTCCCAGGTTCCCCAGGCAATCTTCCAGCTTTGCGGTAGTGAGCTTCTTCCAGCTATCCACCTTGCCGCCGGACGCCTTCTTAAACACGGCATTCAACTCCTCTTCCGTGCAAGACAGGGCTTCCATCAACCGGATATGAGGAGGGGGAATCTCCGCGTCGCTTTTGCCGGGGATCTCTGCGGCAACTGGGAGACGCGGGGAGTCAGCAACCTTCTCGGCATCCACAACGTCGCCTCCGGAAATCTCCCTGGACTTGAACAGGGGCGGCTTAATATCCGGCTGGCTCTTGCCGGCAATATCTTCCGCCTCTCCCTCCACGCTCAATCCCAGCAACGCTTCCGGGCAATTCGTCCGGGCGAAAAACGCCGCGGCACGGTACTTGTACATCTGTTCTGGCATCGTCTGCCACTTCTTCCCCCATCCTTCGGCCTTCACCATCTCCGGGGTAATCCAGGTTCCGTAAACATTCTGTCCCGTTTTCAGCTGGGCACACATTCTCACACCCTTCTGAAAATCCTCCTCATTACGGTACTCGAACCAAGTCGCCGAGAACTTCGGGCAGATATTCACAAGAGCAATAGCAAACTGTCCGGACCAGGACGGGCGATTCTGAACCACGTAAAGATTCTGCATGATCATCAAAGGGTCCATCCGTAGCCGCAGGGCAGTATTCAGGGCGATGAAGCAAGATCCGGGGTTATTCTGGTAGGTAACAGGCACCATGCTGGAGGATGCAAGCATTTCGGCGGCCTGCTTCGCCATCTGGAACTGTTCACTATTAGCAAACGCTCCCAGAACGGACAGTTGCTGTCCTTGCTCTTGTAAAGTCAGGGATTCTGTTGTAGTGGTATTCACGTTATTAGTATTCTATTGGTTAGCTATTGATAACAGGCTGGGGTTCGGTTGCCGCCGTCCCCGGCCAACTCATTGTTTCCTCATACCGTGAGGGCGGGACGGTTTGGAAAAACCGTCAAAAGCTTTCATGGGGGAGGGAGACTCCGGGCAAAACCCGGAATGCGGACTCTTGCCGGCCTGCAGCTCGGCGTTATCCAGCTCCACCGCCAGCCATAACAGGCTTACAGCGGAAAAACCAAAGGAGCAGGCTCCCAGAAATTTGAAAAAACTCTTCATGCCGCAGCCCCCTTTCGTCTTCTGCGCGGGGGAAGAATATTCATATCCACTCCATTCACTTGAGGCTTCTGTGCATGATCCTGCTGATGGATATAGCGCCATACAGACAGGGCAGGGAACTCATAGGGGCATCCGGCGCTTCCTGTTCCGGGTAATGCCTGAATGCTGCCGTCCTGGACAAGGGCAAGAATACGCTCTCTTCCCCAGCCCGTCATGAACCTCACGTCATCCAGAGTGACAACTACCTTGCCACGGAAGGCGGTAATCGCCTGCGCCTCGTCGGAATCAGGCAATAATCCCACGCTCGCCGCCTCCGGGGAGGAAGGAACAGGAGAAGAAGCAGCCTCCTTAAGCACCCTGGCTATGGTTTCCAGGGCATCCGCCAGACTCTTCAACGTTTTTTCATTCGTGCTCATATTCGGTTAATTAAAATGGCCGCCCGAACGGGATTTAATGCCCCGCGCCTGCCAGACCGTATTACTCTTTTCCGTTTCGATTTGTGTTTTGGTTTCAGGCCCCACCTGGGCCGGGCGATTAGTTAAAGCTCGTGCCAGCCGAGCAGCTTCAATTCTTCGATAAGGGCTTCTTCCATGGTTCAGTCGATATGGCCGTCAGGGTTGTCGCACTGCGCGGCGTGGTCCACTTCCCACTGGTCAATCGCCAGCGTCAAATCGTCCATGAGGCCCTCCGCTTCCCGGATGGCGACGTATTCTCCATTCACCCGGATGCACCGATCCTCGTTGTCGTATTCGATAATCATCATTGTTAGGTTTGAAATAATTAGGGTTATCGGGTAAAATCCCGTCTATGGAAATCGCCACGCTTGGCCCACTCGCGGAGCTCCTTAAAACGCTCGCCATCAAACACACGGACTGCGTACTTGCTTGTGCCAGCGGGATTTACCTCATCACCCCAGAGAAACTTCTGATACCACTTGGCATCTCCGAGTGGACAAACCAGCACAACCACGTCGCATATATCATCTTCCTGCTTAGTGTTTCCATTATCCTGGTGCGCATCATGGGGAAGCTCGGCGGCAATCTTCTCCAGCTTTCTTCCAACCGTGCCGCAGAGAAAAGGAACGAACGTATCTTCCAAAGTCTCCCCAAAGACGAGAAGAAAAGGCTTCTCTCCTTTGTTCAATCCCAGAGCGCCGAGCTTGAACTCGACCCTGCGGACAAAAGCGTCCGCTGTCTCGTAAACAAAGGATTCCTGGTCGATGTTGGTACCATCCGCATTCACCCCAATACATGGCGTATCTTTAGACTCTCCCCGTTTGCTATTAAGAAACTCTATCCGGACGACTAAATCTTCTGTTTTCATGCCGCCGGCTTCTTGGGGTTCTTCTTCTGAAGAAGGTTGCTAAAATCCTCTTTCTCTTCTTCCCTGCTTTTCAGCGCGTAACTCATAAGAATTCCTGTAACAATGATGGATTTTTCCAAACCCGTTGTTTTTTCTGTTTTGTTAAGCCAGTCTCTCAAATTCTGGGAGGCTTTTTTGAGGTTCGTTTTCATTCGTGTTCTCCTTTCGCGTTCGCTTCTTGCGTGCGGTTGATGGTTACATAATACCAATTTTGCGTATTCCGTCAACCCATAAAATACCTGAAGATGTTATTTTTTGTTCCCAAGTTATCTTGACACGTACGGAATATGCGTATACATTCCGCCTATGCTCAATGAAGAAGAAATAAAAAAATGGCTCAAAGATACGGGGAAAAATCGTCAATGGCTTGCTGAAAAAACGCTCTCCAAAAAACGAACAGTTGACGGCTGGCTATCTGATGGAAACCCAATCCCCCCCGCAAAACTTGCTGTTATTGAACGCCTCATGAACGGTGAAGATGAAATCCAGTTTGAGCTTCCGGAAAACTTTGAGGCTATCATCCGTGAAAAAGCCAAGGCTGCCAAAAAGAGCATTGATGATCTAGTGATCGAAATTCTTGAAATGACTGTCCAGAAGCAGAAAAAAAAGCAACAGACAAACGGTACGTCTCAAGAGGTAGTTGAAAAGCTACACCCAGCCTTGGATAACAACGATGACGAACCGGAAGAAGTCAACAACGTCATTCTTTGCCCTGTCAAGCTGCCGGAAATCATGGTTGTTGGAAACGTCGCTGCAGGGGAAATCACGTGGAGCGAATTTGACGAGCCATACCCAGTATTTGACAAGGGTATTACGGCCTTACGTGTAGAGGGAACATCAATGGAACCGGAAATTAAGAATGGTCAGATTGTTCTGGTGCGGCCTGTTCCGGAAAATGATGATCTTGAAAAATACGTTGGGGAAATCATCGTCTACCAAGGAACAAATGACGTGTCCGGCATCACCCTTAAAAGGCTTATTGAGGACGCCGGGCGCTTCCTGCTTGCTCCTATCAACCCGGCTTTCCGGAAACGCATTCCTATCACAGGCCAAATCAAAGCTTGCATGGTTGGTAAGATTGATCTGACCAAGTAACCCTAGATAGATCGGAGAAAGCTTAATACTTCACGAAGAAAAAATATGAAAAGAAAAAAGTTTGGAGATCTATTTACCAAATGTAGATTTCTAGAATGGATTATCAAAAATAATAAATCTAAAAATTACTCCTTAGCTTCCGAATTCTTATTTTCCGAAGAAAAACGATATGCAGACATAGTTAAAATAACAAAATTTAGTACAACTGCATATGAAATAAAAAGTGAAAAAGATAATACCTATAGACTATATGAACAATTAAATTGTTATTCAAAAACATTTGATTATACGTATGTAGTATGTCATATTAAACATTTAGAAGCAGTATATAAAATTGCGAATCTTGGTATCGGAATAATCGCGGAAACATCGCCTCGCAGATTTAAAATTATTAGAAAAGCAACTAAAAACCTATCCCTTTCCCCCTTATCGCTTTTAACACTCTTTAGCAGAGTTGAATTACAAGAATTTTGTAATAAAAAATTAGATAAAACAATACCACTTGAAATGCTTCGCAAACAATTATCTCCCGAAATAAATTTAGCAAATTTGAAAAAATACTTTCGAAATACTCTTTTTAATCGCTATAAAATACTTACAGAACGATTCTTAAGAGAAATAGAAAAAGATAATATACATCCTGATGATCTTTTAACTCTATCTAGGTCTGCCAATATAGGACAATCTATTTGGTAGGGCAAAATAGAATAATCCATCAACTACTACACATTCAGTCTTCAAAAAATTTAGAATAATTTATTTGTGCGACAATAGTAGATATATGAATATTAGCTCGAACGGCAACCCAAAATCTTGGAATGGCTTGCTCCACTTTTCCCCATGCAGCGTCATTAATTTTATCTTTTCCCCAACACTCCGGTATACCTGAGAACCATTTTTTTGAAATAATTCTATAGGCAACATCTTGATAAGTTGCTTTATAATCCCTATTTTTTCTGCGGCGACGAATAAAATGCATAATATCGCCACAAGAAACATCAATCCTTGGAATCCATCCTCGCGCATACGTTTCAGCCGTATTCTTTACAGGGTGAATCAAAGCGTAATCTCCATAGAGGGGCATTACCCCCCCAAAATAATTACTATTGATACATTGATACATTGGAACTGTCTCTGAGTTAAGAGTACCTTCATACTCAACTGCCTTTTGATCCTCTACAAAGTCTGACAGGGCAAGAGGAAAAGAAGTTCCCGTTACGATAACATGTTGTATACAAAGATCACTAATAGCATTCAAAATTTTAACAACTTTATCTGCCGCTTGAACATGCTTATTAGGGAATAAATATCCGACATCCAGAATAAGAATCAATTTAGTAGGAGCCTTTCCGTCTGCAAGAAGCACTCCTTCAAGAGTTTCACGTATATATCCAGCAAAATCATTAGCATCATCATTCGAAGAAAAAATTTCTTCTCGATAACCGATATAATCAAAATCTCCCAACAAAGCTTCTATTTGTAACCTCTTATTCTCCCCATCAGAAGTATCTGCTGCATCATTAATTTGAATAAGCGGGATAATATAAGGAAAATCCTTTTTTTTCTCTCTTACAAATTGCACCCAATTGCAATATCCATCTGAGGGCAACATTAAATTCATTATTTGGGCATTTTGACGCACCGCCTCGCTTGATAAATCTAGGAAAAAAGGAGATGAAACACCAAATACATTTTTCCATTTCTCAATATTTTTATCAATATCACCATCAATCTTATCAGGATTTCTTTCCAAATAAGCTCTACTATTGGATCTGGCCTTTGTTAAAATAACAAAAGGTAGAATTCTTTCCTTAACGTCTTCCGACAGTTCTTGAACGGCCTTAAACTCAGCCTCCTGAGTCTTCAAAAAAGGAACATAGTAATATTTATTCCAATTCATAATCCATGTCCTTTATAACCAAGTTCCTTTGCTCTAACACGCACCGCGTACGTGGAAACAGCGAAACGTCGGGCTAGTTCGTCTATATTTGTTATCCCCTGATCTACAGCTTTTTTAAATTCATCTCTTGGCATTAATAATTCACCAGCAAATCGGTTTGCTTCTTTTTCCATCCAATCGGAAGACTCGGTCCTAAAAAAAACATCATCTTCAAAATTATCACGATTTCCACGATGAAGACAAAAATGTGCCAATTCATGTGCAATCGTAAATCTTGAGCGGACATAAGATTGACCTTCATTATATAAAACAGTCCACACTCCAGCAGGATCTTTTTTCAAAACACCTGAAACTGTTTCGTCCAATTTAGCTCCCATAATTTTAATCTGAAGAAGAGAAGCTAATTTCGCCAGATCTATAGGAAGGCATGTAATACTTTTTTCTCTAGCCAATTGATAGAGATCTTCAACTGAATTAATTGAAGAACCATCACTATTATTGCTTTTAGGTTTTCTAAGTACTGCCATAGATTTAATTATCTAAACTTTGATTATTTTCCTCTTTCTCAGACATCCATTCTCGTTTGGAAATTCTCTCTATTTTATTATCTAGAACACGCGTTATACTATTTTGATTTTGTATCAAATCTTCTTTTATCTTTTGCACATCTTCTTCAATGTTTTGAATATTAGCGTACAACATCGAAAAATAATTACCTTTCCTGAGGATATTTTCCACAATGTCTTTTGTAGCACGTTCATTCAATCTTTTTTCTAAGAGCGAGGGAATCTCTTTATCCCATATAGCCATAACCTGATTTTTATACGAACCATTAGCCGTATAATCCGATAACATTTTTTCTGCTTCCAAACTCGTTTTTTTACTATAATACATAGTAGCTGCTATTTGTATCAATGTCACCATAGCTAATAATACAATAATTATTGTGGAGTAGAACGTAGACATCTGTGCATAAAAAGTATCTAACTTTAATTGTCCCTCCTCTTCTAAATACACTTGTGCCGAAGATATAGAACAAATATGCCCAGTAAATAGAGTTGGCAAAAAATGACACAAACACAGCCAAATAGCCAAGAGGACGATAGCAGCAATTAATGGCAAGACTAAATACCAATACCACCATCTCGGTATATGCTGGATATTATTATTAACATTCATATTTCAATATGACTCTAGCTGCCTATATCACAGTTACAACAAATGTGCAATCGTATTTCTTGTATTCTCGATACCACTTATGCGAATACGAGATCTAATCAGACGGTTATGAGATGCCGGATTTGCCCACGCAAGGACTAACGGTGGTCATCGTATCTACGAATACCGTGATGCAACCGACCATCATCTTATTGCGGAAGCCACCATTGCTGGCCACGATCCAGAAAAAGCACCTCCTTACCTGATCAGGGAAGTACGGGATGCTGTTGAAGTTGCAGGTGGAACCTGGGAAGATTAACAGCCCCTGACTCCACTCAGGAGCTGCCTCTATCGGGGCAGCTCCTTTTTGTTGGGCACAGCCCCTCAATAACAATTTCAGTATACATTTTTATATGATGATACTGAAACAATGATTTAGGAATTGCTTGTTCTGAGAAAAGAGGCTATTATTTGGCCTCTTTACGTTAGAATGCTTCGCCCCTTGGTCTCCGGACCAGGGGGCTTTTATTTTCTTTTGATATACGTCTTATTCCCGTTCTTGTTAATGTAATACCTTCCTCCACGCGGTCCCGTGTAAATAATGCGTCCTTTGGAATCTGTACTCGTGCTTGGAGAAAACACATGATGATAAATAGAATTATGCCTGGGACTCGAATATGATCTTCGAGGGGAAGAAGATGTCTTTACTGGCCCAAGAAAAGGATCATAAGTCAGTTCAGACTTCCTGACTTTCACCTTGGGCATCTTCCAGCACAGGCCGCAATAATCTGCCGTTCCAAGATTATTAAATGCTCCCATCCCCACACCATAATACCGACATCCGGGAAGGTGCGTTTTTCCCGTTGAGCTGATCCAATAAGTAACTATCTTTTTATTATCCTGGGAAGGCTCCTTACCCCTCTCTCCTTTTCTCCATTCCCAAGGGGGAATCGCATTCTCCTCTGCCCATAATCCTTTCTGCTCCTTCTTCGCTGAAGCTTCCAACCTCTCAAGCTCCCGGCTATCGAAATATTTTTTGTCGTACCATGCCCACCCCTCTTTGACCATTTCATAATTCACGAACGTGCCCCCATACAATACCAGCCCCAAAATAATTCCGTTCTTGTCACGCCCCGAATATTGAACCGTGACCATTTCACCCCATATCAACTTCTCCAAAAAATATTTAGCCCCACTGTAGCCATACTGCCCTTTTTCAGGAGCATCAACTCCCTTCAAACGAACTCTGTAAGCTTGTTTTTGTTCTGGCGTCTTCTCCAAAACAGTAATTGTATCGCCATTAATCACATTGATGACAAAGCCCCTAAAGCTTTCACCATAAGAAATGCAAATGCTGGCCAAAAAGAAAAACAGCAACCTCACGGAAAAGGCGATACCACGGCCCCCTCTAACAAACAACGATAAACTACAGGTAAAAAATGTAAATAAATGTTGGAAATAATCCTTTCACAATGCTTTTGAAAGAGTTAAGCAAATTGTTTACAACTCTCTTTATTTCATGGTATTATGAATTTTTATGAAACTATTCTCTCTCATTTTAGCTGTTATTTCCCTCACTTCATTCTCGGAAGCGCACCCTGGCGGCTTGGACGCCAACGGCGGTCACTACAACCGCAAAACAGGGGAATACCACTACCACCGGAAACCGGCAGCCAAACCGGCAGCGGAAGAAAAAGCGTACTGGATCAGCTCAACGGGCAAAACCCATAACAAAAACTGCCGGTACTACCGGGCTTGCAAAGGGCGAGCCAGCGATACACCCAGCGGCGTGAATTGTAAAATTTGTGGAGGATCAAACAAATAGTTAGAAAAAGTATGAAAAAGGTGGTGCTATTTATTTGCTTATTGAGCATTGTTTCTTGTGTATCTCCTCAACAAAGACAAGCTGAATTAAATATTCAGTTGGAAGAAGCGGTTAGATCTTCCGATGTCGGGAAAGCAAAAGATTTGATTGAAAAAGGAGCAGCTATAAATAGTGTTCGCCAACATAGATACGATTTTAACCCATTATTAGAAGCAGCAAATAATGGTGATGTTGCTATGGTGAAATTGTTATTAGATGAGGGGGCTAATATTGAGACAAGATACAACACAGGAGAGACAGCATTATATTTTTCAATATCATCAAATAAAAAAAATGAACAACATTTTATAGAAACAACAAAGTTACTAATATCAAGAGGGGCTGATGTAAATGCCTTATGTGGAGATTCTACTCCTCTTATAGCTGCTTCTGGAGGCAATCATTTGGAAGTTGCTAAGATTCTTTTGGAAAATGGAGCGAATATACATCAAGGAACAAAGAGTGTATACCCTCCAATATGGCAAGCAGTGTTATCTAATAACTCAGAAATGCTTCAATTGCTGATTAACTATGGAGCAGATGTTAATACTAAGAATATTAAAGGATGGACACCTTTATTTTATTTAAGAGTGCATGGACATAGGCAATCTGATATTGTGAATTTACTGATTAAAAACGGAGCCCATTTATAGCCAGCGCTATGCCCAGAGGCAATAACTGTAAAATCTGTGGAGGAGTAAATAAATGGAATTTACTATTTTAAGAGAAGATGTAAGCTTTATATTAAGTATAATAGCAACTATAGTTAGTGTATTTGTAGCATATCGTCAATATTCCCGTGATAAATTAAAAGTTGAAGCAAATTTTAGATTTGCTATAGGATGTTGGGGGCCATACACAAAGCATTATATAAGTATAGAAATTATTAATAAAGGAAGAGATGCTGTTTACATTCAAAATGTATATTTTCCATTGCATAATAAACAAAATTACTTTTCTGCGAAAGCCAGAATTTCTAATGGAGGGACGTTTCCTATTAAATTAGAACCATTTTCTAACGTTTCTGTATATTATCCACAAGAGGATTACGAGAGAATGAAAAAAATGGGAGCAAAATTTGCAGAAATAAAATTGGGAACAGGGAAAAGTATAAAAACAAATTCTTTCCCAACTGATTAATTACTAATATTATAGCAATAAATAGAATGCATGATATCTTTTCCCAATACTCTTTCCATATGAATTATTTGGGAAATATCACTCCCACGATTATTTTCAACAGGCAAGTTTTTGTATCTACTTCCCAACCCACTTATCCCAGTCCGCACCGTTCTCCTGAACGCTGCGGACTGTTTTAAGGGCAAACTCCGTCACATTCAGCAGAAGCGCCATCGTCAGGGCGGCTCCTACAGCAGCGGCGCCCCCCTTGGTTGTCCGTGGAGAAAAAGCCACCGTCCCCGCTGCTGCGGTGCGTAAAAGCTCGTGGAAAGAAAGGGCGTCATCCTCCCAGGGCCGTTCTTTGCCGTCAAACAACTTCCAGGCGTTGGAAAACGCCTTCCCGATATCCGCCGCATTAGAAAACGGCACCAGCAAATTATTCCCCGGCATAAAAGCATGATACCCGCACAGCTTCGCAAGCTGCCTCACGCCCTCACCAGCCAGCCCGCTTACTACAGGAATCCCCATCACGGGCCCCATCACCACATCAAACAGGGCGTGCCACCACTCCCGCTTCCGGCGGCGCTTCTCGTCATCGGTCATGAAATTAAGCAGGCCATTCAGAAGGGCCAGCACCACCCCGTGAGAAACCCACATCAACCCGGCCTTCCCCCATTGCCCGCTGCGGGCCAGGGAAAACACATTGCCCATCGTATTGATTGACTCGCCGCCCAGGAACAACATGCCCGCCTGCATCCAGGTCCGGTGCTGCGCGGCCAGGGACTTCTGCAGCTGCGTCATCGGCTGACCCTTGCGGGACAGGGAGCGCCGCACCTCCGCCATGGCGGCCGCGTCAAGCTCGGCCTCCGCAGCGTCCGGCGTCTCACGCTTCATCTTCCGGTAAACCGCATCGTACAAAATAGCCGCGGAAATCGCATTCCCCTTCATATCCACCCGCTCCAGCAAATCCATCCCCTCCCGGTTCCAGCGTTCCAGGCGGGACGCCCGGCGCCCGGCCTCGTCGGCCCCCATGGCAGCCAGCGTAGCGCTGAACCGCGTCTTGTCGCGGCTGTCCAGCTCCGGCAGAGCCTCTATCTCGCGCACAGGCTTCACCAGCTTCCCGGCGTGATACCGGCGGACGGCCCCCAGCCACTCGGCAAGGCCAATCTCGTCGGAAGCATACATCGCGTTAATCACCGTCGTCACCTGCTTGGTCAGCGTCCCCACGCGCCCGGCCAGCAGCACCCGCGCCGCCGCGCCGGAAAGCCGGTTCATCAGGCGGTTCATATCCAGGTGCCCCCGGATACTCTCTGCCCCGGCGCGGTCAAACGCATCTGCCCAGGCCATCAGCTTGCCCACGGCATCCCGCCCCAACAGCACCTCCAGGCTCCGGCCCGCCTCGCCATCCTCACCCTTAAAATTCAGCAGGGCCCGCAAATCACGGCTGATCTCGGAACCGTACAGGTAAAGATCCTGCTCGGTCATGGCCGCCATAAACGCTGTGCAAACATCCATCTCCAAATCCAGGTGAGCCTGATGCTTCCGGCGGGCGTGAATCAACCCAAACTTCCCGCCTGTGGCCGCTTCCCCGTAAGACGCCGCATCAGCAATCGACTTATCAATCGCCTCCATCGTCACATCGAAAAACGCCCGGAAATATTTCTCCGTCAGCGGAAACGGCGTGCCGTAGCGCCTTTCGGTCATCTCCTGCACCTGTCCGCTCCGTTCATTCAATTTCTCTCTCAAGGCGTAAGCAAACCGCATCACCTCATCCCCGGCAAACCCGCGCAGCCGGTCCATCACCTCCGCGTCAAACCCGCGTTCCGCCAGGGCCTCGGTATAATCCGCCTGCTCGGACAACAGCACCAAATACGCCGCCTCCATCCGGGACAGGCCATCCAGCCGGAAACTCTTCGGCTGATACCCCTCCTTGGCGTACTTCGTCCTGGAGCGCAGCATCTCCGCCCGCTCCCTCGCAAAAACCTTCTGATCTCCGTACCGCTCCCACTCCTTCTGCGTAAACACGCGCTCCATGTGCTCCAATGCCTTCTTCGCCTGCTTGGCGGAAATCTCCTTGCGGCGGTGCCCGAACAGGGCGTCCACCTCCTTCTTCAAACCCTCGGAAAGCTTGAACTCCCTCAAATAAAGCTGCACCGCTTCCAGCCCGTGGGACTTCACCTTCCGGCGCAGCAAATGAAGAAGGCGTTCCCGGTACAGGGCGTTTGCCTTCCTGTTCCAATCCGGTTCCCGCTCCACAACGGAAATCCCCGTATCCTGCTTCATGCGCCCCTCATAAATCCACTCGGCAATATCATACCGGTCCGCGGACCCCGCAATCTCCGCTACGGTATGATGCACAAAACGCAGCATCTCCTTCTCGCTCGCCTGCCGCTGCACATTAAACCGCGCCGCCCGTTCCTCAAACTGGCGGGCAACCCCGGCAAACGGCTCCACGGAAGAAAGCGCCTGCATATACTGATTAAAATTCATCAGGTAATCAAACAGGGAAAGGGGATTCTTCGGCAAAGCCCGCAGCCTCGCCTTCCGGCGGAACATCGCCATCCTGCTATCATCCAACTCCCCGGTGGCCTGCAGCAGTGGGGCGGCCATGGCTGCAACCTCCAGCTTCTTCTTCTCCGCTGCGTTCTCCCAGGCATGGCGGGACGTGGCAATCAATTCTCCAAGGGCCGCGCCGCACTTCTCCGCGGTATTCACGTCCATCCGTTCATAACAGGCGTAAACCTCAAACTCCCGCTGCGTTACGGCCACCTCTTCCAGCCTCCCTTCCTCGTCGGGCAGCGTCACCATCACCAGCGCATCCGGTGCCAGATCCTCCCATCTCTTCCCCTCCTCGGCATCCTCCGGAAAATTCTTCTGGAAAAACTCATCGTACTGGCTCTCGGTCATCTCCAGCAGGCGCAGGCACCTCTCCAGCCTCCGGTAACTCTCCGCGTCCATCTTCCCGCGCATCGGCTTCCCCTGCGGATTCGTCCGCGGAGCCACGGAAGCCGCCACGCGGCGGATGCGCCCCAGCGTCCGGTCCTTCCGGAAGCGGTCAATCTGCTCCACCACGCGCTCCATAAACTTCCCCACAAGCCGGAACACCTTCTGCTCCCCGTACTCCTCCAGAAACTCGGCCCCGTGCTCCTCAAACAACCGGCGCCACACCTCCTGTTCCACCCCCTTGCGGGCCGCCAGGGCGGCCCTGTTATCCGCGTCCGGAGCAGAATCCAGCTCGTAATCGGCCTGCCGTTCGGCAATCTCCCTCCGGGCCTCCTCCACCACATCCTCCAGCTCCGGCCTCTTCTCCGCCCAATTGACAAAACTCTTGCCAATGCTCCCCTCCATAATCTCCGGCCACCTCTTCATCGGAATCGCTTCCAACGCGCTGGCCACCGCATCGCCCGGCGCCATCTTCCCGCTATTCCCGTAAAGCAGGGAAAACACATTCAGCCAAATCTTGTAAGGTTCCAGCCCGAACCCGTAAGAATCAGGCAAATACCGCTCCACCGTGGAAATCAGCTCCTGCGCCTCCGCCAGCAGCTCAAGGCCGCGCTCCCGGTCCCCGGTCTCAAACAGGCGCAGCTTACTAACGGACCGCTGCGTGGCGGCCCGCATCCTGAACACCATCTCATCGTAAAGCCAATCCCCGTTCGGAGCCAGAACCCTGCCGGCCATCCGTCCAAACCTCCCGGCCCCGAACGTAATGCCGCCAAGCTCCGTAATATCCCCCGTCAGCGGAATCGAAAACTGCGGAGCGTCCAGCAGCCGGAACCCGTTCAGCCCGCTCATCAAGACCCCCTCGCTATTCTTCTCAAACGTCCCGGCAAGCCGCGCCTCCTGCTCCCCGTGGGAAAAAACATACACAAACGCCGGCTGCAACGTCCCAGCCTCCAGCTCCCGCTTCATCCGCGCCAGGCGGGGCAGGGCCGCCTTCGCCCAGTCGTCGCCCCGGCCCGCCAGCTGGCTCATGCTCCCGCCCAGATAAGCAAGCGCCTGCTCCCGGCTCATGCTCCCGGCCCCCTGGGCAAACCCCTCATACCCCTGAATCACATGCTGCACCTCGTGTAAAATCGTATCCAGCACCATGCCGGGAGCCGCGTTCTTCCCGCCCCGTGCCACATTCACGGCAATATAATGCTCCTGCGGATCGGTAAACCCTCCCGTGCCGCTCCCGCTGTCCCGGTAAAAATCCACCCGCAGCCTCCGCAGCTCCGGGTAGGCCCGGAACAACTCCGGAAAATCCAGGGCCGCGGCCAGGGAAACATTCACATGCCCCCCCTCGCTCACGCTGACGTGCTCCTTCCTCAACCGCACCCCGCGGGAATCAATAATCGCCTTCCGCTTCCCGTCCGCCGGATCCGTGTAGGAAAGGCCGTTATTGTGGTACTCCTGGAAGGATTCAGCCTTCTCCCCAATAATGGAAAACGTAATATCCGGACTATCTGAATCAAACGTCCCGCGGTTATCGACAGCGCTCTTCACCTGCCGGGAATCCGTAGCCATCCCCCACACCTCCGGACTCCCGTCATAAGCATTCCTGCCCTTCAAAACAACACCGTCATAACCCGCGCCATGAGCATTCCCCTCATCAAACCCTCTCCTCAACTCGTGAGGAAACAAATACCACACCATCGGGGAACCCTTCACATTCTCCGGCACACCCTCCCCGGAAAACGGGCGCTGTGAAGCATCGCCAAGATCCAGCATAAACGGACGCCTCAACCTCATAAAACACGCATACAGCCGCGCACTCTCCAACCCGGTCCCCGGAAAACGTCCCTCTAAATCATGAAGCACATCTTCCGCCGTCTCCGGCAGGGAAGAAAAAAACAACAACCCTCCATCCTCCCGGCTCCGGTTAAAATTCTCTCCGGAACGCTCCACGTCAAACACGGTAAAAACATGCGGGGAACCATGATACACCACCAGCGGCTCACCATTCTCGTCCACTACCTTGGAAGCGTTCTCCGGGTCATGCTCCCAATCGCCAAACCAACTCTTAAACGCCTCCGTGCGCACGGAAAGCCACTGGTCTTCCGTCAGGTTCGTATCCTTCCCATTCGGAGCCTTCATGAACGTCCCGTCAGACTCCGCCTTCTTCCTGACAGCCGCCTTTTCCTTCTCGACAAAAGAACGGTAAGAAGATAAATTACGGGTAGAAACCCCGTCCTTGAAGGGTGTAGGTAGGCGGCCTTCCCGGCTAGCAGCTCCCCTAGTGGCGGGGTTTTCTATGGTCAATTCCAGCGTGTAAAGAACGTTACCTTCCTGTTCCTTAACGTATTTGATTGCTGTAACATTAACATCAAACGCTCCTATCCCTTCAATATCTACTGTATTGAAAAAATGATAGGCTCCGGCTTTTGAGGCATCTTGTTTATACGCCTCTTCAAAAAATCCATCCTCCGCATTCTCAAACAACTCATGAATGCGGGTGGCCGCCGTATAATGAACCCTCCGGGCCTCCTCCGCGGAAAACCCAAGCGTCTTCAAATTCGCCACGGACATTTGTGAAGCCCCGGCCTTGCCCACCGTCTTGCCGGAAACGCGCGCCTCAATCACGGCCTGGATCCCCGTATTCTTATTGACGAACACCTTGCCCTGCAACGGTTTCAACCTCGCCCGCATCCCGGCGGCGGAACTCACCACATCCCTAGAAGAAATGGACACCAGGGAAAAATTCGCTGCGGGAGCCTCATCTTCCGCAGGGGCGGCCCCCCTCGTCAGCGCCGCATCCAGCATCCGGCTCACATCCTGGGAAAGCTGCAACATCCCCGTATCGGCGGAACCCTCCTCCTGTTCCGGCGCCTCCAAAGGAAGCACGCCATTCTCCCGGTCCACCTCCTCCCGCGTCTTCACCCCCAGCTCCACCATCACGGCATCATTGGCCTCCTTAATCAACTCCTCATGCAGGCCGAAATTCTGCCATCGGGCCCTCTGCGCCTTCAAATCCTTCACCACCGCCTCCAGCGCGTTGGCATCCCTCACATCCACGCCATACTTCCTGGCCGTCTCCGGGCGTCTGCTCGCCCCGCTAATGGAAGAAATCTCCCTCGTCAGCTCGCTCACGCGGGCGGCGGCGTACTGGGCCAGCCTTGAAAAATACTCCTCCGCGTGGGAATTGCCGAACAAATCCGTCTCAAACGTCATCCCGGCCGCCTCCGCCAGCCCGCGGATGCGGTCCATATTCGCGGCCACCTGCATCACGGCCAAAGCGGCCTGCCAGCTCTTCCCCTCCATCAGGGCTCGCAGCCCGGCCCGCTGCACCTCGTTCTGATTGCGGAACGCCATCGCCACGCGCCAGGCATCATCCGGAGAAACAAGCTCATTCCCCAGCGCGTCCAGCAAATCGGAACAGCCGTACAGGCCCAGTTCCACCCCGCGGCGGGACTGCCCCTTGCGGAAAATCCCCCTCTCCACCGCCTCCTCCTTCGTCAAACGCTTCCGGCTCACATAACGGGCAATCTCAAACAGGGAAGCCTGCCCGTCCCGGATATTATTCTCCACATCATGCGTCTGCGCCCAATCCAAATCAAACCCGGCCGCCTCATCATACACCGTGCAATTAATATCCTCATCCGTGCAGGCGTTAAAACGGTGCCGGCCGCTGATCACCTGCAGGGCGCCATCCTTCCGCCTCCACACGGAAATCGGCGCGGCATTGCGCTGCCATGCCCCCACAATCGGATTCACCACCCCGGTCTGTTCATCCGCCCCCTGCTTAAACTGGGGCACATCCGGGCAAAGCGTCAGCCGGGACTTCTCAATAAACCCCTGGCGCACCCCCTCCTGAACCTCAATAAACGCCCCGTTAAACACCCCTGACCCATCCGGCTCGCCCAGCGCCTCCACGCGGGCCTGCTCCCGCTCGCGCCGCGCCTCCTGTGCCTCCGGGGAATTCTCCGGCGCCCGCGCCTCATCCTCGGCCTCCTGCCGGCGCTCCTCATCCTGCGCCTTGCTCTCCGCCAGCTCATCCTCCAGCGTCCGGGCCTCCGTCGCCACGCCCGCGCCAAACATTGCGTCCAGCCCCGCCTGCGCTCTGGCCCGCTCCATGGACAACTCCATCAAATCCCCCTGCTGGTCCCGGTACAGGGCATTCCCCGCATCCAGCATCACCGCCAGGGCCTGACGCACCGGCAGGGAAAACACGCCCTGTTCCTCCGCCTGGCGCACCATCTCGCCCAACTCCACGCGCGCCTTAAAATACCCCAGGAACCTCACCAGGTGATTCAGCAAATTCCGCAGCCAGGAGGGCAGGGACGTACTCCGCACCGCGTCCGCCAGCCAGCGGGAACGCCCGATTTTGGAAAACGCCTCAATCGCGTCATGACCCGTCACCGGCTTCCCGGCGTCCAGGTGAATAAACTGCATCTCCTCCCCCCGCGCCTCCGGAAACAACTCAATCATCACCCTCTGCGCCTCCTGGAGCATCGCGCCGAACTCGTCCCAGGACAAACCCTGCTCCGCCTGCCAGGAAATAACCGCCTGTTCCATCGTCTCCTCCATCAAATCCTCCACCGTCGCGCTCCCGCGGGCATACCTCAACACCCGGCGGAACGTATCTCCCCGGCGCACCTTCGTCACATAAGCGTTGGAAAACGGGGCATCCATGGCAGGAGCCTTAAACTCCGGATTCCGGGCCTGTTCCGTCCTGATGCGTTCCTGGGCTTCCTCCCATGTCTTCACAAGGGTCCCCAGCGGAATATGTTCGCTCAACGCAGCATCCATGCGGGCGGCGGCCTCCTCATAACTCACCCCCTCCGCCTCCAGGGCGCGGATAGCGGCCATTGCCATATCCGCGCGGGCCTTCATCTGCCCCAGCGTCTCCGGGGCAATCACCACCCGTTCGGCTCCGGTCTTCTCATCCTTCACCGTACGCGTAATCACCTCCGCCGCGTCAAAACGCCCCTGGGCCAGGGCCTGGCCCACGGTCACATCCCCGGCCAGCAAATGCTGGGTCCTGACAATGGCATATTCCATATCGGCATCCACAAACGCCTGCAAATAAGCCGTCATCTGCTCGCCGTCCATCAGCGTGTAGGAAGGGGCGCCCTCTTCCTGCCCCTCTCCGGAAACGGAAGCATCCTCCCGCGGCGCTTCCGTGCCGCGCGCCGGAGCATACACCCGGAACATCCCCTCCTGTTCCGCCGGCTCCACCCTGGGCACCATGCCGGCATCCTCGGCGGCCCGCCACGCGTCCAGCTCCCGCAAAGACTCAATGCGTTCCCCGGAAAGGCGTTCTCCGGCAGCCGCGCTCGCCCGCTCCATGGAAGCCTGCGGATCCTCCATCCAGGAATCATGCAAATGGGAAAGAGCCTTATTCAAAAAACCTTCGGCGGTCTTTTCCTCCCTGGCTTCCAGATACCCCTGGACCGTGCCTCCCAGTTCCTTGTAATGTTGCAAAGAAAGGCCAAACTCTTGGGCCGCCTTTTTGATTTGAGGATAATTAAAGCCGGACATCCCAAACGTAAATGCCAGCAGGGCAAGACCCTGTTCTCCGTGCATCATCTGCCCCATATCGTCCAAATACTGACGGAAAGTCTGTTTTCCGCGTTCGTCCGTCAGGTTCATGCTCTGTACAGTACGCATCAAATATCCGGCTGTAGGCTCAAGAATGGCCTCTTCCGCAGCGCCGGAAAGCCCTTGAATAGCGTACTGGGACTTCGGACTCGCCATCCATTGAGCCCGCCACGGGGCCAGCTTCCCGGCGGCCTTCCCACCGCCAAGCGCCTTCTTCAACCACTTATATCCGGGCGTCAACCGCCCGATGGGGGAAAAAGCAATCATCTCTTCCAGAGCATCTGCCTGGCCGAACATCATGGCCCTCTTCTCCGTTTCCTCCATCGTTAACCCAATGCTTACCCCCTCATCCCTGCGGGATTGCATGGCGGAGGAAGCTCCGATAGCAGGACCAATGGCAGGAATGAACCAGGGAGCCGTATCTCCGATAATGGAACCAAGCTGCGAACCAATGCGGCCAACCAAATGACGGTCCTCCCCTTCCAGATATTCCTTTTCCCCGGCTTCCATAGTTTCAACCAGATCGGCAGCCCAGCGGCGTCGTATCTCAAGAAAAGTGGCATCCTTCTCAATCTGAGCGCGTGCTTCATCCACATCCATTCCGGAAGCAATCAACTCCGGCAGACGCTTAGCTGCATTCGTAACGGCATCCACCTCTCCCATTACCTGTAAATTCCGCCAGGCCTTCTGACCTGTCCGCCATCCCTTCACGCCCCCGGTGCGTACCATCCCCGTTACCCCCTGGGCTGCCTTATCTATCCAGTCAATCCCGGTCCACTCGTCACCGTGCTTATCCTTGGCGTGCTTCCTGGCGTCATTATAAAACATATTCAGCACAATGCGCCGTGCCAGCTCATCATCTCCCACCTGTTCCGCCAGATTATTGATGATCCTGTCGTCGTACAGGGTGCCCTGCGCATCATATTCCCGGACAAGTTGCATCCCTCTGCGGGCTCGTCTGACACTCTCCCAGGAAATGCCCGCCTCCTGCATCATCATTACCTGTTCAGGGGAGGGAACAACAGTGTCTCCGCGCACGTACCGGTCAATGAAGGGATCAATCGTAGCAGCCAATGCCTCCCGTGCCTGTTGCTGTCGCTCCTGCTCTGCCTGATAAGCACGGGCTTTTTTCTGGAAATCCTTCCAGACGGCAGCCTGTGCGTCCGCCACGGTGGCAAATTCAGGCATCTCTTTTCCCTGTGCCAGCCAATACATGGAGGGATTATCTCCATGGTTGGAACCAAACAAACCGCGCAAGGTCTCAAAACCGGCATATGCCGGGTCATCCATATAGGGGCTCTGCGCCGCTTCCGTTGGCTCTGACAATGCCTCTTTCTGGAGTTCTTTCAATAAATCCATATCTTGGGACAGCCCCAACCTCTCAAAAACATCCTGTGCAAACATATATTCTTGTGCTTAAAACTATTGATAAAGAGGAAGAAGGGCGGAGTCGCCAATATCGTTCACCTGCGTGTAAGTATCGTCTCCACCCGGCAAAGGAGGCAGCAACCCTGGTCCGTATCCATCTTCCGGCGCTTCCGGTTCATCCTTCCCGTCGTAAATGCTGACATTCCCGCTGGCCTGTTCACCGGGAAACCTTAACGCCATGCGTTCATAAAGCGGTCCTGAAACCTCAACTCCCCGCGGGGTTCCTTCATAGACCCCGACGACGGGAACCCTTAGGAAAGCTCCATTGCGTCCCAGAGAAATGCGGGCAAAAGGTCTATTCCCAAACTTAGCCTTGATAGCCTCATAAGCCTGCTTGGAAACATACGCTCCGGATGTAGCATGCCGGACAAAAGAAACAGGGTGGTTCTCAAGAGGGGGAGGCAAATAAGGTCTTTGGCCCTTAATATATTGTGCCGCCTTCTTTTGCTGGGCCTCCCTCTCTTCTGGAGACACGTTCAACTCTTCCTGTTGCTCAAAAGAATACAAAGGCATGGACTCCAGCGCCTTCTTCATGCGGCTCTCGTCAGATCTTTTCTTATCTTCTTCAATAATAGGACGATAGGCAAACCTGTTCCCGGCATGAAAAGCGGTAAATTGATGGATCTGCGCAAGATCTTGGGCAAGTGTGGCATTGGGATGAGCCTGTCTCCACTCCGTCATGGAAAGTTCCGTCTTATACAAAATATCTGCCTCCACCTCATCCCGCGTACTCTCTGCCTTCTTAATCTGCTCCTGGTCGCCACTCTTGTAAGCATTAGCTACCTGGTAAGAAAAATAAGGAATATACACATGATCTGGCATGGCCTTCAAAACGGCCTCTATATTATTCCGGTTCGTATTGGGTCTCCCCATGGTGTCAATCCGGTCTTCTACAAACAGGCGCAGCTTCCTTTCATCTCCAAGAACCTGTCCATACTGCCCCCACTTCTTCAACATGTCATTGACGTACCTCGTTCTCTCTTCGCCGGAATTGGCGGGAGGCAGATTCCGTAAATCCTCCCGGAAGGCAAACTTAATGGAAGGGGCGTATTTCCCGTAACTGCCGGTCCGGTTATAATGCTCCACCCAGTCGTATTCCTGCTCCGTGGCTCCGTAACGGAGGGAAGCTTTCGGCCAAAGAGAACCCTTTCTGTAACCGGGCGCTCCATCTTCACCTTCGGAGCGGTTCGCGGAACGTAAAAACCTTCTGGTCTTCTCCTTCCGCTTTAAAACCTCTCCTGCGCCCAGAGCATCAAAATAGCCGTCCCCAAGCTTCGTAAAAGCAACACTGGGGTTAATCAGCATATCCTGCTCGTATTCGTCCAAAAGGCCGTTCCGTATATCTTCCAGAATACCGTCGTTCATTCCATTCTCAGAAATAATGCCGGCCTCGTAAGCCTGAATGCGCCTACGGGTGGCTCCCTGGTAATCCCTCCGCAGCAAATCCCCCTTCAACCCTTCCTCAAAAGCCTGCCTGGACTCCTGAATCTGCCCCTTAAGCATCAACTCGGAAGCCCGCCCCTGGAGTCGGCGCATCACATCCTGCTGTCTGGCTCCGAACCTGGAAGCCTCCTCCTGGGAAACAAAACTCCCCTTCAACCCGCGGAACTTCCCTTCGTAATTCCGCACAAACGTATTCAGGGCGCTCTCTTTCAGCCTCCCGTCACGATCGTAAAAAGACAGCTCATGACCGCGGGCAAACCCCAATCTCCGTGTTATCTCCTGCTCAAACTCGCTGGCCAAATCATTCATCTGGCCTTCCAGCCGCGTCTGCTCGCCGAAATCCTTCATGCGCTGGTACTGGTGGGCAACATCAGACACAAACTCCTGGGTATTCTGCAGCGCCTTCTGAACGGGCTTGGAAGAAACATCCGGAATCTGGACCGGGGAAGGGGTGGAGGAAGCCGCATTCATCCGGGTTCCTCCGTACATGGGTTGCTGTAAATCACTCATCTTCGTTCATCTTGAAACGGTTAAAACTTAAAAACCTTGGGATGGAAATCTCCTTCCAGTCCTCGCGTCCGCGGATGCAGCGCTGCCACCTTGCCCGGTCAAAACGCCCCTGCACCAGACAAGCCAGCTCCCTGACGGCCTCCATACGGCCGTGGGCAAAAAGAATAATCAACGTCCTGGGAGACTCCGGATCTGGCACCCCCGCAAAAAACAACGAAGGGCAGCACCACACGACCCCGCCTCCCGCATCCGCCAGGGAAACGGTCTCCCGGAACCAGCCGGGGCGCTGGGCTTCCATCAGTAAAAAAGCCTGCTGCATGGGAGAAACGCTCATCTCTTTCCAAAACCCATGAAATTAGCCAGCAGGGAATCCCTCAACCTGTTGGAAGACTGCATGCTCCCCGGCACCATCCCCCCCAGGGAACCGGAAAGGGAATAAGCATTCATCATCCCGGAAAAAGCCCCCTGGGATCCCCCGGCGGCGGAACCCCACGTCTGCCCGCTCTCGGTAACACCCCCCAGCAATCCTCCACCGGACATTCCTGCCGCCCCCATGACTCCCCCCGCCACCGTCAGGGCCGTCTGGATCATGGCAGAACCAAGGGCATTCTGTGAAAGCATCTTATACTGGTCCGCCTCGCTGTGTGCCGCCATCATGGCCAGATCACCCTGGTATCGGGCGGACTCCGCGGCAAACCGCTTATTGGCATCGGAAACCGCGTTGGAAAGGGCCGCATCCCCAATGGCGCTCTCCCACACATCCGCCACCGCCACCTCCGCCTGGCTTCCGGAACCCTCGGAAGTAAAACCGGATCCGCCTCGCTGTGCCCGTACAGAACCCATGGCGGCATTCTGATTCTGGCGCATCCGCTTCATATTGCGGGCGGCCAGGTGGGAATCGGAAACCGCCTCTGCCTCCAGGGCGCGGGCCTTCTTCTCATAAGCCGCCTGCGTGGCGCGCCCGTTGCTCAAAGCCGCCTGCCCCTGATACTTATACTGCTGGGAAACCCCGAAATCGGAACTCATAACATCAGAAAATGGAACTGTTTAAAATCTCTGTTAAAGGATCCTGATCATTGGAAGCATGCTGGCAGGTGTCCCAATAAAGGGCCTTGCTTAAAAACGCCTCACCCTGTGCCTCCAAAGCGGCCGCAAGCTGGGGAGAAGAAGCCAGCTTCAAAGCGCACCTGCCAGCCAGAAGAAACACAACGCCCTTGATGAAAAACGGACTATGATCCGGCAGCACTTCGGAGCGGGCCACCTCGTCGGAAAGATAATCCACCACCAGCTTATCGGTCCCGGCGGCGCGTTTCCCGTAACGCTCAACCACCAAATCACGCCCCTCAATGCGGAACAAATCCGCCCCCACATACAACACGCGCAGGCAATCATCCGGAATCGGATGCCTCATGACAGAGCGCTCCATCTCAACCCGTTTGGTTGCCCAGGTCCATGCCCCGAACAACAGCGCTTCCTGCAACACGGTAGGCCACCACAAATCAACGGCGCGACCGGCTGGGGAACCCTTCACATACTCCCGGTCCCCCAACTGGGCCAAAGCCTGGTTAAAAACGGTCACCTTATCCATTTGAGGCATCATGCCACATCCCCAGGCCTGATGAATACAACCGTAACTTGAACAAATGAAAAAAAGAAAGGGCGCCCCGCACAGCAGGACACCCCTCCGAACCAATAGTCAACGCAAAAAAACTAACCGGAAATCCCCACCAGCTTATTATAATAATCGGTAGCCTCCCGCCACTGTGGATGTGAAGGATCGGCGATTGCCTTATAATAACGGTGATTGGGGTCGGACAAAACAGCTTGAGCCTCGTCGGCAGGATCCGTCTTCGCCGGAATCTGACCGCCGCCCTTCAAGCCTCCCTCGCCTATCATCCGGGAAATGGCGTGCAGAACGCGGAACCCGTCCGGACTCGCAAACACAGCCATCTTCTCCATAGGAACGCCGGACTCCACGGAAAGCTTCCGGGCAAAAGCCTTGGAGGCAGAAACATTCCTCTCATACTCCGCTCCCCATTCGTCCTTCAACGCTTCGTCAGCCTCCTTAAAAGCCGCCTCCTCGTCCGCGCGGATGCTGGCAGCCACCTCGGAAAGAAACTTCCCGGCGGCATCGGCCGGCAGCCCTGCCGCCCTGGCATGTCCCTTCAACATATCCCGCAGGGCATCATTCTCCACAAACCCCTCCCCAAAATCAATCTCATACTCGGTCTCCTCCTGCGGAGAAAGCGGGGGAGGACTGTCGGGAGCCGGATCGGGCTCTTCCGTACCCCCTGAAAAATCGTAGGGATTGGACGGGACAGGAGGATCCGCGGGAGGCGGATCTCCCGCGGGATTCGCAGGAGGGGCGTCATTCGTGGGAGACGGAGCGCCATTGCCGCCAGCCCCCCCTTCCGGAATGGCCTCTTCGTATAAGAACCTGTTATGGAATAGTCTACTATAGATCATGTAAATCAGGGTTATATTGTTCAATCTCGTATCTTACCCACAGGAGAACCTCCCGCTGGGCGTCTCGGCGCATTGCGTCAAGGGGATCGTAGGAACCAGCCTTCCCTTGAAAGCAGGGCAAATTCGTCTGGAACTCCTTCTCTAAAATATCCAGCACCTCCGGAGTAAAAGCCTCCTTCAGCGCGGCTCGTCTCCGGTTGAGCCTCTTGAGAAACTCAACCTGTTCCGGTGTCGGCTTATCTTCAAACATATTCATCATCATTCCGTATTAAACTGTGCGGATGCTGCGGCACTATCCCTGCCGGCCCTGGCCAATTGTTCCGCAAGGGCGGCCTGACGCATCTGATTCTCCTGCGCCCTCTCCTCCTCAACCATCTTGCTATTCTCGGACGCGGACACAATGCACTTGGACGGGGCGCCGGAACTGTCCCACATAAACCGCAACACCTCCCAGGCCTTCATGCGCTTGGCAATGCGGGTATCGCCCGAAACCTGGATATACTTCGCCAACCCATTCAGCACCCCCTCAAGGCCGTACCTCTGCAAACGGTCAAATGCCTGGGCAATCTTGCCCAGATAGCGGGTGCGGGGAGTCCGCAACTCAAACTTCTCCCCATCGGCGGAACGGACAAAAAACTCATCAGGCGCGTCGCCCGGAAGCACGGCCCCCTGCATATTGCGGAACATCAGGCAGACAATGCGATTCATCATCGTCTGGAAATCCTGCGAAAACTGAATGAAAGAAGAAAAAAAGCAAATAATGCGTTCCGACTCGCGGGCATTCACCTCCGTAGCCGTCATCTCGCGGTCCACGCTTGAAACCACCTGGAGAATATCATTGAAAAACGCCTCCCTGATCAACTTCTCCTTCTTATCTTGCCGCTCCAGCATAAACCTCACATCCCCCACGTTCGCCCATTCCCTCGGAAACTGTGAACCAATAAGCTCATCCGGAACAACCGTCTTGCCTCCGGCCCGCAAATCAACCTCCTTTGCCATCTTAGCCGACACAATAACGCTGGGAATTGCCGCCCGGCTGCCGGCCACATCCATCACCCGATCCATCAGCAGGGTAGCCTTAATCTCCGGCAGCACAGCCTTGCCCGGAGCCTCGCCGTAAGAAGAAACGCCACCCTTCAAAAAGCGCGTCACCAAAAAAGGAAACTCGTAAAAGCCGCCATGGAAAACAATCTTCTCCGCCTCCCTGGCAATATACACGTCCAACCACTTGCGGCGGCCAGGCCTTACCATGTCGGAACCGAACTGCGCCCGGCTGTTGGGCAGTACAAGGTGAACAAACTCGAACATCTCGGTGTACCGCCTCTCCGCATCCTTATACGCCTCCTGAATCTTGACAGGCAGATTACGCAGCTTAAACATCTCCACGGCCTGCTGGGCAGTAAACTTCAACGTCCGCACCAGCGTATTCACCTCCCCGTGGGCTCCCTCGGCAATCGCATAAGTCCCGGTAGGGACGTGTTTAAACACCAGGGACCCGTCACGGGAAACATCTGCAAACATGCAGCCTGTCCCTGTCAGGCAACGGTCCAGGTAAACCTCGTGGGCCGCCGCATAAAAATTGGAATCCGCCAGCGCGCGGTAGACGGCCTCCGTCGCTTTGCTGTACCAATCGTCCTCATCGGTGTAATCATCCCTTTCCTCCTGCGGCCGCAGGGAAAACCACTTCTGATCCATGGGAGTAATAAAAAGAAGATGAGCGGACGCCAAATTCAAAAGGGACTTATGCGCCACCGGAGAAAAACTGGACGCAGCCGTCATCTCATTAGCCTGTTCCTGCTGGCGGGCCTTCCCCTCCATCCGCGGCATAATGCGCCGGCGCAATTCATCCCAATCCCCGGAATTCTTATTCATCTCCGTGAACAGGGCGTCTGCCGTCCTCAATAAATCTTTAACATTTTCCATGGATCTCCTGTGTAAAAATCAACCCAGCGTCTTCCTCAGGCCAGCCAGGGAAGAAAGAGGATTACTCCGGTTCGTCGTATTACTAAGCTTCAAGCGGCGACGGGCAGACGAATTCACCGCATTCTCCGCTTGGGAAACATCCTTGGTTTCCGTAGTAATAACCTTCTGCTCCGGGGCATTCGCCATGGCATCGGCCATAGCGTTGGCGGCGCTTGCCTGCTTCTTGGCCGCCTTATTGGCTCCATATCCCCCGAACGTGGCGATATTTGCCAGGGCCCCTCCGACAGCTTTTAATGGATTTGAACTCATAACAACTAATGGTAAACAACTAAACAAGCTCCTGCGCCACGCTGAACGCATCGTCGCATCTGCTCAGCCAGCCCTTCCCGAAGGTCGGAAACTGCCTGCAGGAGCGGTAAAACGCCTGACGCTTCTCTTGTAATCCAATGATGAACACCGCTTCACCCGTAGCGGCCAGCTGGTCCTGCAACTCCTGCCGGGTCCTGGGGCCGACAATCCCGTCCACCACAAGCCCGGCGCCGTGGATGTTCAGCGCGCGCTGCAAAATCTTCCCGGTATTCCTGCTCCCGGAATTGAAAAAAT
>ERZ772892.19-NODE-19-length-204621-cov-14.545711_pt1 | contig 204621 bp, 226 predicted proteins | sample MGYA00512126_ERZ772892 | MGnify/ENA primary metagenome ERZ772892 (study PRJEB29015, sample SAMEA2737697) | human gut metagenome | biome: human gut; feature: human-associated habitat; material: faeces | place: China | collected 2012 ... | reverse complement strand
CCCGTTAGTATTACTTCTGCATTTATCCCATTTAGGTTCATTAATACATTAATTGCTAAACCTAATATTAGCATGATTAATGGTATGTACTTGTTTGGTATAAAATCAAGACTATTTTTAATAACAAAACCTACACAAAGGCATATTCCAACAACTACTAAACTTAAATATTGTGTTAATACCGATAAATCCATTTATCTTTCCCTCCTTTCATTTTCCAAAATTGATATTCTTGTTTCATGATTATTAAGCTGATTATGTATCTTATTTCTATCTTCTTGACCTTTTTGCATCTGATCCGAAAGAACTTGAATTGTTATATTCAATTTTGTTATTGTGTTATTGAGCTTTACAATTACAGTAAAAATCGGAATCATCGTTGTTATAAAACCCATAATTAGCATTATTGTGTTATCTTGCATCTTCTCACCTCCACCAACCTTCAAATTTAAAATAAAAAGTAGTACTATTGTTAGTACTACTCTAGTAAAGCATTTAATTATCTTCATTGGCTGATACCCAGTTTTCATCATCGTTACATATTATTGTCGCATTTGTTGCTCCCCATTTTGTATTGTATCCTGCGATTGCTTCGACTGTTGCTCGAGGTAAGTTGATATATATTGTTGTAAGATTATTATCAGATGAAAAAGCACTACTATCTATTGTTAATGTTTCGCTTTTGGTGTATCCGTCACCTATTCTGACTTTTTGAAGAGATAAACAATTTGAAAAAGAATAATTGTAAATTGAATTTACTTTTACCATTTGTATTTTTTCAATCCCTGATTTATTAAAACAATTAGCATTGATGGCCGAGATTTTATAAGGAATTTTTTCGATTTTAATGGATGAGCACCTAAAAAATGCTCCACTTCCTAAACTCTCAAGCGTATCAGGTAACTGTGTTGCACATATTCCTGTCCTATTTCTGAAGGCATTATCTCCTATTTTTTTTAGTGAATTACCAAAATTTGATATTTTAAGATTGCTGTCTTCAGTTCCAGAATAAAAAGCATAGCTTTCAATCTCTTCTAAAGTATTTGGTAACGATTCAAAAAAAATATATTTATTTGAATAGTACGCTCCCTTTTCTATAACTCTCAAGTTGCTAGGTAATGTTGTTATTCCAGATGATGAATATCCAATGCTGTTTTGAAAAATACTAAAAGCATATTGGCCAATTGTTTTGATTGATGCGGGTAATGTGTTTGCTGTGCTAGCCACTTCTGTATGATTTAATTTTACATTATCAACGTTAAAGTAATCTGGAACTTTAACGTCGCCATCATCTAAGAAATCAGAAAATTTAAGTGGAGAATCTGGAAGACAGAAACTAATAGTCGCGGATAAAACTTCGTTGCTTTCATTGGTAGTATCTATTATTATCTTTTTTGTAGTATTATTTAAACTAACAGATGATCCTGTGGCAAAAGCAATCTCTGTTTGATTTATATTAATAATATTATTTGTAGATTCCAGAGTTCCACTATCTTTTTTTAGTTTTATTGATATCTTAAAGTTATTTCTTAAGTAAGTTGAATTAGATGCCTTTTGGATATACTCTTCATCTATACCTAATTCCGATATGTCTACCTCTGTTGTATTTGAAGTTATTTTTAAGTTATCCACTATACATCTTTCTTTTCCATATTTATAATAATCAATTCTGAACTTTTCCTTATCACTTATTGCGGATATTTTGTTGATTGTTGATGCCAGATTATCACTGTTTTGCGTTGTTGGAAGTGTTATTCCTTTCAAATTGCACTTTGCATATGCATTTGCTATATTTTGCTTAATTCTCTGTATTTGACTCGCAATACTCATTTAAACACCTCCCAATAAAGTCTCTATACCATCTAAACTATCTTCCAAATTTTTAACTCTTTGTATTATATCTGCTTTAGCATATATTTCATTCATCTCTTCGTTTGTATAGTATTTTATTTTTAATTTTCCTGTACAGCTTATGTGATTTGTACCTTTATACAAAATCATATTCTTAATCTTCTCCCACGCTTCTTTCTGTGTTTCTGTGTAAGGTACTATTTCTTCTTCAGCTAGCTCGTATTCTACTATGATAGGGTTGTTTGATAGCCAAGTTTTTAACTCTGCAACCGTGCTTGCTCTGCTAGTATTTATTCTTAATCTTATATAATTATCTATAATACTTTGAATGCCTTCTTCATCAGTATTCCAAACGGCTCGATTAATAAATTTATTGCAAATTAATGTGCTCGCCTTTTTCATATCACTTATAGGTATACAGAAGTAAGAGGTATTTGTACCAGTTTGGTTTGCAAGCGTATACCAACCTGTTTCTGTTCCATCAAGCACAACTTGTTTCCTCTTATGAAGTGTTCCGTCATCTGCCAAATAAGAGTTTTTCATTAGTTTCTGTCCTTCTGATAGTGGGAAGTATTCTGTTTGTTGTTTATATGGTTCGTATTGAATGCTTTGTTCTTCTTTTGAAAACATTATATCCGTACAATTTTTGTCATATGAAAAAACTACATATCCATCAAAATCAGAACTCACATCAACCTTCTTGCTGGTTACTGAATATGTTTTTCCATTAACATAATTTTTATTTTTATCGAAAAAGCATACAGCTCTGGCATTTTCCGATAATAAGCTTGTATAATCATACGTTATTACATATTTCTCATTTGCATTAATTGAAATATAATCGGACGCATTTGTAAGATTTGAATTACCACGTTCTCCGTTCTGAGCAATAATGTCTAAGTTTTCAATAATCGTATCTATATTAAACTTATTCTTCCCTTCATCCTTAAATTCAAGCGAATTGTAAGGTACATAAGAAGTCGCTACTGTGCCTTCTTTAATCATAGGCTTGATAATAACATTGTTATAAGTTCCTTTTGATACCAAAAGATTTAAAATCGTATCTAGGTCGCTAGTTAGCTTAAATGTTTTATCAGTATAAAAAGATAAACCTCCGCTTTGAGTTGCAAAACACGCTCCATTCAAATTTCCAGTTGAATTAAATGAAAAATAATAGTTTCCCTTTTTAAGGTCTAAATTAGCTACAGTCGCACCTGTCCAATCATCTTCTAATGTTCCATTTAATACGATACTGCCATCTTTATTAACAGTAATTATGTCGTAAACAAGGGGTATTAATTTTAATTTATTCTTCCCCTCCAAATTCTCTATTTCGCTTAGATAATCTGGGCTAGGGCTTGCTCCGTATTGTTCATATGTATCATCAGCTATTGTTGCTTTTCGTAACATTGGTTTAAATAATAAATTATTTACCATTAAACCTTTCTGAATAAATATAGCTATTTGAACGTTTGTTGTAGTATCTATTGTAAATTCTCCACTGCCATTGCCAATATCTATAGAACCTAAAACACTGTAACTACCTGTCTCTTGGATAGCTAATCTATAAGTATTACTAGCACCACCACTCGGACAGCCGTTTAGAATATATGTTCCTGGGCTTAAATCATATCTATTGATAACCAAACTGCTGTTAGCAGAGGTATCATTTGTACCATCTGCTAAAACTGTTTTATCGCTATTCACAGTAAATGTTATTCCGTTTGATATTTTTGTGGTCGAAGTATTATCAAGTAAGTTCTTCCCACTTCTCGTTGCCTGTTGGCTTTCGCCTTCTATACTTACTTCTATTGCTGGTAAGTTCGCACTCTCTATACTTATATTCTTTCCTTCTTCTTCTTTTATTAAATCTACTAATTCGCCTTTTTCACCTTTTAAAGATGCTAATTGTTCTTGCGTAAAGTCTGAATATGTGAACGGATCGCCTTTCTCTCCTTGTTCGCCTTTATCCCCAGTATCTCCTTTATCGCCTTTGTCTCCCTTGTCTCCTTGTTCACCTTTAATATTAACTGGTGGCGGATTACCTAGATTTCCATTATTGCTCCACGATAACACTCCATCAGTAGATACTGTCGGTGTGAAAGTATATCCTTGTGAACCACGTTCTCCTCTAATTCCTGTTTCTCCTGTTGCACCAGTAGCTCCTGTGTCTCCTTTATCTCCCTTATCCCCTTTTTCTCCTTTCAAAGACGCTAATTGTTCTTGTGTAAAATCCGAATATGTAAATGGATCCCCTTTATCTCCTTTGTCTCCTTTATCTCCTTTCAATAAATCAGTTTTTATATCAGTAGTAATATCGTCGGTTTCATCTTCTATTATGACATTTATATTATTCATATATTATTCATCTCCTTTGTAAGTATATTCTTCTGTCAATGTTATACTGCCTATTACAAGTGTTTTTACTAGTCCCGTTGATGTCTTTAATTCAATATCGAATCCATAAGTTCCATAATCTAAGTCCGAGGTATCATCAGCTTTGAAAGTGACATAGTAATATCCATCGTCATCGTTTAACTCAATACCAGATTCTAATGTTTTTTGAATCAATACATCTTTAGAATTAGCATTTTTCTTCACTGTAACATATAGCTTGTCTCCTACACTTAATTTTAGGTCCACCCCAGCTGAATCTTTAAGTTTAAATTTAAATCTCTTTGTGTCACCTCTAGGAAATTCAAAATCCATTGTTAACCCTCCTTCTTATTAATTTGCTCAGAAATGTTATTAATTGTTGGCCATAAACTTTCCAGATTGTAGTATTCAATTAGTTGTTCAATAGTAGTCGGAATATATTGGTCTTGTTTGTCTACTTTACTCATTCCTATCCTCCTTTTTTACAAATTAAAAAGAAGAGTTATTTATATTTAACTCTTCCATCTTTATAAACTGTAAATCCACTAAATTTATCAAATAATTTTAATTTTTCATTCCTTTTTAGTGATAAACTTTGAACATAATTTACAAGTTGTTTTTTTTGCGAGCTTGTTGTTGCATATCCATGTATTGCATATAAAAGTAAACTCTGATTTCCTGTTATTTCTTTATTTGCATGTATTTTGTTTAAATATTCAATTAATTTCTTTTGCTTACTTTTGCTTACTGTTTTTCCATTTAAAGTTCCATCATCTTTTTTGTCAGATTCAAATTCTTGTTGTTTAAATTTTAAATATGTCTTAATATCCACTTTTGCATTATTAACTATTATATCGTATTCTGTATCTTTTTCAGCCTTAATATAGTTTTCATATATTGCTCCTATTTCTTTATTAGAATAAGTTGAATCTAATAATATTTGTATTTTGTCTTTAGCTTTTAAACTTTGATTTTCTTTAAGTCTTCCTTGCTTTTTTCTTTTTTGAGTTTCATTTTTTTCTGTTACTTTGTAATCTATATAAGTTTTAAATTTTAGTCCACTTTCATTCATTTTTTTGTATTCTTTTTCGGTTGGAATATCAATATTATTTTTTTGCGCTTTATCATATGATTTCATGAATTCAGTTTTACTAGTTCCTGTTGATATGATGTATTCTGCATCCTTTAGTTGAGAGCCACCATCATCTCTTTCTGTGTTATTAAGTATGTCATATTTAAATATTCCCCATTTTTGTTGCTCGGTCCAATTCTGGTCTTGCAAATATTTTATTTTGTCCTCTTTCTTTTTTAATTTACTATTAGTATATTCTAATAACTGCTTGTATGGTAGTTTAGCATATTTATACATTTCTGTTTGCTTAGCATTTAAAGATTTATAGTTATTGTCTGCATAACTTTTTGCCTCTGGTAAAGCATACTTTCCAAAAATCCCTGCTTTCATATACGTTCCCAAATTAGCCTTTTCAACTGGAAATTTCAAAGTTTCTTTTCCCTCCGAATCTACTCCATAACTTCCTCCTGCTAGTATCGTTCCAACTCCTTCCACAGTCTTTCTTACTTGCCCTCCACCAAATGGTAGCAATAAATAAGAAGCCGGTTTGCTTATTTCATTCAATAGTGTTTTAACTGCCTTGCTTGAATTAATTTCACCAGTCGCCAAACCTGATATTGCCTTAAATGTATTTTCTACATCTGGTATAGCTCCACTGACCGGTATCCTTCCTCCACCAGCAAGTCCTCCTATAAAAGGCAATTCTTGTACAATATCTGTACCCACATTAATTAATTTGTCTGCTGTATTCATGTTTGGAGTATTCAATGTTTCAAATGAGTCTACAGCTATATCTATTGGACTAAATGCAGACTTTCTTCCAGTAATCTTTTCACTTGTCCAATTGAATAAGTATGCAGCTACAAACATTTTGAAATAAGCTAACGCTATATTTGCTAAGCCTTTGTTTTTTAAATCTCTTGGAATATCTTTGAACATATAGCTATATTGATTATTGACTTCTAATTGAAATTGAGTAAATGCTTTACTTATAGGGTTTTTCTCCTCAAATAATGTTGGCAGTGCACCTTTACTTCTATCTGCCATAACATTTGCTCCAAACGAATTAGCATTTTTCATTGCTTCTTTTGCAGTCATTCCTTTGTCTATATTATCCAGATATTTGCCTCTTACAATAATGTTGGATGCTACATTATCTATGGCATTAAATAAAAAACTTGTTTTGTCGCTTATCTTTTCAAGACTTGTTTTATATAATCTGTCGGCTTGATTCAATCTATTAGTTAAAAAGGTGGATTTATTTGTAAAACCATCATCACTTATATACGATTTTATAGTATCAATTGTCGCTCTTCCTATGTTTTTTGTACTAATTTGAGAATAAGCCTGTGTTATAGCTATAAAGTTTGTAATAGCACTTCCAATGTTTAGGCCTATGGCATTCGCACCAAATCTATTTTCTATAGCTTTCGTTGTACTATATATGGACCTCGAAATTCTATTTTCAAGACTTCTATCTGCTTCACTTTTTTTATTAGCTAGAGCATTTGTATATCTTCGTAATTCCACCACCAAATTTGGCATTGGATTATCTGCCACATCAAATACCTTGCTGATTTCCATCATCTTCTCTTGAGGTGTCAATATTTCGTTATCATATATTTTGTCAATTTTCTCTTGTATTCCTTTATCAGAGTATTGATATCTTATTTCATTTTCTAATCCTCTTAACCTTTGAATATTTTCAGTGTGAAATATAGTATCTGCAGCCTGTCTAATATATGTATCAAATCCTTTTAATGCATTATATGTTGTTTTATCTGTTTTTCTATTTAAGGAACTCCTATTCCATGTTTTACCTGGTACAAATTGTTCTGTTCTTCCAGCAATGTTGGTTGGTAGTGGTCTTTTGTCTATTTCTATTCCTAATTTATCTAGAACTTTTTCCGCTTTTGTTACTGGTTGATAGTCAATAAAGTGTGGAAAATATCCTGTTCTATATTTTATTTCTGCATATCCATTTGCTCTTAATACTTGATTTTCCAATTCAAGTATTTCATCATATATGTTTCTTAAAGTGTCTATAGCTTTTTCAACTTTTGCTTTGTCTATTTTGCCTTGATTTATATTTTTATTAATTGATTTTAATGTTTTTACTACTTCTTCATCAGATTTAAAGTCTGGGTTATATTTTGCTTCCCCTAAAAGCTGAACTGCCTCAGACTCATATTGATTTAAATTTAATCTTTCAACTTTGTCATTGTATGAGTTAATAAATCTTTGTTTTTCTGCTTCTGCTTCGTGGACAGGTGTAAAATATGTGTCAATTATATCTTGAGCTTCTTGCTTATTTGATATTATATCAAACATATTTCTCTCCATTGTTTCTCTTTGATATTTAAGCCCCATGCTTTTATCCTTCCATTTAGCAATGTTTTTTATTTTGTCTTTGGCAAGTTCTCTATTTTTTTCAATAATAGATTTTCTTGATATATTATCTTCAGCTACTTCTTGATTTACAACTGTTGAATTAATTTTATTCTGTTGCATTATATCCTTGTCAATAGGTAATTTTATGTCTTTTAAGCTTGTTCTTGTTCCTACTGTGTTAAAATTCTTTTCTAAGTATTCTTGCCAATTTTTGTTGTTTTGAGAATATTTAGTTGTGGTATTAGCATATTGTCCTTCATCTCCATTAATCCAAGCTACTTCTTCTAATGGAATAGTTTTTGAATATATTTTATTACCTTTTCCTCCTGCATATTGTTCGGCTTGTACTTTTGATGTAGATATAAATGTCCCCTGTTGTATTGGATATGAACTATATACAGTTACCTTTCCGCTTTTTAATGCTTTCTCTGCATCTTCTTTTGAAAAATCCCCCCATACAAAGCTTTCATCATCATTTATTACTTCTTCAAATGTTTTTATATCTTCAATTTTTCTTATTCCTGTATGATAATCGTCTAACATAGGATTAGTATTTTTTATTATTTCTAATTGTTTTCCTTTATGAGATGTATTTTGAATATCTACAGTTTTTGGTTTCTTTAAATTTATAGTCTTACTATCTTCAGTTGCATTATCATATATATAATTTGCTATATCATTTCCTAATTGTTTTAATGCATTATCTTTTGAAGTTGTAGTAAATTGATTTATCAATTTGTTATTATTTGATATCTCTATATTTATTGTTCCATCTACTTGTCTATTGAATTTTACAGTATTGGCTTCTTGCAAATCTTCATATCTTTTTGCATTTTTATCAAAAGAAAAAGAACCTGAATTATTTTCAGATTCTTGCATAGAATATTTAGTAGTATTGACATCTTTGTTTGAAGGTGGTATACTATTATTAGAATTAGTCAACGATACAGAGAAAGATTTATCTGATGCACTGTAATTTTGGCTAATTCTTTTTATTTTTGTTACATCATACAATGTTTTTTTATTACCACTTTTAGCAATATTTATTAATCCTTCAAACTTTAATCCGTTAACTTCAAACGTAGTTTTGTAGTAATCCCAACCATCCTTAGCAAACGGATGTCTTCCATCATCTTCTGTACTATATTGATATTCAGATACATTTAATAAATTATCTAATTCTGTAGATGCTTTGATTTTTGATTCCTTTGTAATGGCAGGCAATTTATTTTTTGGATGAGTATATTCGTTAGCAGTTTTCATCGTGATTTTTATATTTTCATTATCTAAATTTATACCCTTTTCTCTAAAATTATCTAATATATATCTTTTAGCAATTTTTGTTTGTTCTGATAAAGATTTCCCTTTAAATATATCTTGGTCTGTATCAATCTGAACATATTTATTTCCATTATTATCTGCTTGAATACTATAGTTAGAATTATCGTTTAACCTATTCTTACGATTATATGCTTGCGTCCATTTATAATATAAATCCTCTACAAATTGATTTTGATTTTTATACCCTCTAAATTGATGCCACAAGTATTTTATTTCACTATAAATTCTTTGGAAAATATTAGGATTATTTTGTGCTATATTATTTATAAAATCTTGTGTTCCAAACAATTGTGCAGATACATCTGATAAAGCTTCTTCTGTTATCTCTGTAGAATTATAATTGTTCAACAATTGTTTTACAGAAGTGTCAAACTCCGTATTGCTCTTTCTGTAATTATCTATTATACCCTTCATCTGGTCAGTTCCTATTGCGTGAGTTAATTCATGTATTGCAATAAATTCTCCTGTCCTAGTTGAATTAGGGTTTATTGTTATTACTCCATCAGAATAAGAACCATTTGCTTTTCTTCCATCTGGTGATTTTAAACTACTATCTAGTCTTATATCTATATTCTTATCTGTTACAATTTTTTCTAGCATATCCACAAAATTATGGGCCTGTTCTGTATTATTAAAGTATCTATTTGCATCTTGTCTTAATCTGTCTATTTTAACATTTTCACTCTTTTCGTACTGGTATTTTTGCATAGGTAATTTTTTATTATTCAATATATTGTTTAATTCATTTGACATCTGAGATTGATTACTTTTAATTTCTTCTATTTGTTTCTTAATTTCTGGATCCTTTTGCGCAACATTCATGACTTCATTTATTTTGCTTTCATATTCCTTAGATACATCACTTCCACCCAAACCTACTAAATTCAAGGCAAGTGTACTTAAAAAAGTTATTTTGTTAGTTTCTCCTGCATTATTCCACCACTCCTTAAAGTTTGGTAATTCCTTTTTATTAATTATTTTATCTATTATATATCCTGCATTATCAGATATCTGCTCTTCTGTCATTTCTCCTAAAAAGCCATATGCTTTGTTCGCTATAAACTTTCCAACCTTTGATTTTACTTTTTCCGAAATAAACTTTCCTGCTAAATCATCTAGACTACCTTTTGCTATAATATTGCCACCTGTCAGTTTTTCCGTTCCTGCTTCAACTGCACCTTTTAAAATTCCAGTTTTGATTGCCTCGCTCAAATTACTTCTATCTTCGTTGATTGTTTCTTGAGCCGAATTTCCTCCAGAACTTAAGCCTGTTAAAGCAAGTCCTGAACCAGGAGTTACAAAATTTGCTACCATTGAAGGCACCATATTACCTATTACGTTGTTAATATTACTTGCCATATTTACTACATTGTTATTTACATCCTTATTAACTTTACTTCTGTATGATGATTTTTGACTTAATTCTTCTGCAACATCTAGTATTTTACTTTTTGATTCATTTAAGAAATTGTCATCTTTTAGTACTCCTATTTTCTTTCCAAAATCACTTATTTTCTGTGCATTTCTGGCAATTGGTAGTAATCCCGAATTTGCTATACCTGTTACTCCCTTCTTTATTCCTTCTGGAAAACTATTAAGTATATGAGCTACTGAAGAATTATAATTTTTATTTTCTATGTCTTTATTTATTTGTTCTGCTTCTTTCATGGCGCTTGCATCTTGTAGTGTAACTCTAGTACCTTGTTTATCATTTGTTATAGTTCCTTGTTGAAGGTTATATTTTAAATCATTCCACGTATTTACTGGTAAAGTTTGCCTGTTTAATTTGGAATCATTAGATTTCATTGGTAAAACAATTTTTGAAGAAGTCTCTTTTTTTAAATTCATTGGCAATACAACATTTGAAGTTTGTATTTTCATTTGTTCTTCTCGTCTTTTTTTCTCTTCTTCTTTCTTTCTTCTCTGCTCTTCAAATGTTCCGTTTATAATAGATTCAGCTATACCACTATTGGCATTCTTTTTACCATATGTACCATTAATAATTTGGTCTGCTATAGACATCTTCTATTCCTCCTATTCTAGTCCCAGTCTTGCACACAAGACTCTTACATCATCTTGTGTAATATTTCCTTTCTGATATTCTGAACTAATCTGTGTTGTTAGCATCGTAGGGTTTTTAGCAAGTGCTTGTACCATCTTTCCTGCAATTCCCCCCTGCTTAGCTTTAGCTAGCAAATTGCTGTATGAATTGTATAAACTTTGTGCGTAGTCGCTTAATCCAGTAAGACTATCATCAACATTTAATGTTGTACCACTCGATTGGCTTGCTTTCGCTCTTTGAATTGTTTTATTCAGTTCGTACTCTTTCTCCCAATTACTCTGTTCTTGCTTATCTTTTTCCTTTTGATAATCAAATTGCTCTTTGTTAAATTGTCTTTCCCATTGAGCTTGTTCTAAAGATTGTTGATATTGTTTTTCCCAATTACTTTGTGATAAATCATCTTGCTCTTTATTATAATTAAACTGCTCTCTGTTAAATTTCAAGTTATATATATTATATAAGTCGTCTATTTGCTGTTTATATATATTTAATGTTGATTGAGCTAGTTGTAAATCTCCATCTTGTCTTGCTTTGGCTATTTGTGCATCAAAATTTGCTTTTATTTTGTTAGCATTATTTCTTGCTTCTGTTCTTGCGTTTTGATATGAATTATAATATCCAAGTTTTGTTGTTTCAGCTAATCCACTATTATTTAACCCCTGTTCAGCTAAGTTTTCCGCATTTACTCCATATGGATTTATTTGTTTTTGATAATCAGTATACAAAGCTTTATTAGCTTTATTAACTTCTTCCTCTGTTTCCTGTTTCTTCTTTTCCAACTCATTTATCGTTTGCTCTGTACCAGTATTTATTATGTCTTTTTGTTGTTCTAACTGTTTGTCATATAATTGATTTGTCTGATTTTGTATATTGTTTATATCTTTATAACCTTCTTCATCTATATTTTGAGCATTAGATATTTGCATTATATACACCTCTTTCTTCCATTATTTCCTACCCAAATAACTGCTTTTTTTATTTTTCCATCTTGTTTTATAAAACATTTGCATCTTTTAATCACTCCACTATTTTTTGTATAAGCTATTTTTTGATTTCCTTTTATCGTGCAAGTTACTTCTTTGGAATCTATGTAATTAGAATTGTTATTGGTTACAACATTAAAAACAGCAGTAACTGTGTTGTTACTGCCATATTTTTTATATATTTTATCTAACTGTTCATCGTTTAATTGTATTGTATTGTTTCCTGAATTTACACTCTTATTCAATATTTCCATTGAGTCAATCAAAACTTTTAGTATCACTGGCGACCCTGAAGGATTTGTTATACTCATATTTATATTATCACCATGTATAAAGTCATTTAAAATGCTTATTTTGGCAATTTGATATGTAGTACCACTTATGTTCAAGTCAGCATCTTTATTTATACTTCCTGACGTATTTCTTGCTTTAAAATTAATTGTATAACTTATATTTGGACTTAAGTTGTTAACCGTAAATTCTCCACTACTACTATTACTATTAATTTCCGTATATGAATTTTGTGTTGATAATTTATAATATATTTTATCTGCTTTTGAACTTAAGTTATATTTAAAAGTTAAACTACTTAATGTTTTGCTTTTTAAAGATAGCGATGTTATGCTCGGTGCTTGTACTAATACTGGTATATCAACAGAAGTATTGCCTGTTAGAGTTCCATATGAAGGAGTTGTATAAAAACTGTATGATGCTGAAATATGTCTTCCACTTGCATTATTAATAGTAACTCTTTTTGAAAATACTGTTGTAGTTGTGTTCTCTGGTAATGTATATTTATTTGTATACTTTACTCCATCTATATAAAAAGTACCCTCTTGAGTATACCCCTGCCATGATTCACCACTTGTTTTAGCTGTCACATTGTATTCTACAACAGCTGTATTATTATTTGCATCTGTACTCACTATAGAAAGAGATTGATTAGCCACTACTGCCATTTTTCATACTCTCCTTTTAATCAAAATATTGAAAATATATTTCCCCTTCTTCTAAAGATGTAGGAACATTTTTTCCTTTAGATATTTTAGTTTTCGCTCCAGTTTTTATTTCATCAAGCAATTTATTAACTTGTGTTGTTAAATTTGTTATACTTGTACTTGCATCATTTGCAATTTTCTTGCCATCCGTTGCTATTTTCTCTATGTTTGTATCTTTGGTTTGTAATGACGAAACTATAGAGTCTAACTCTTTTACTAAGGTTTCGTTTAAGTAGTCCTTAATCTTATTTGATGCCTCGTCAAACTTTATTTTTAATTCATCTGCTGACAATGCTGGTTTATCTGGTAAACTCTGATGAACATTTAAATTTTCTGTTAATTTTGTTAATGCCATTTTTTATCCTCCTATCTCTTAACATATCCACCAATAAAAGCCTCTAAAATTGCACTAAACAAACCAAAAGGCTTATCTAATTCGTCCGTATAGAAACGTAATGAAATGTTTAAAAACTTCTTTTCTTTTATTTTAAAAACTATATAACTTTCATTTTTTGTTGTATATTCAAAGTTGTTATAATCTATATTCTCATAGTCAAAACCTGTTGCAGATTTGCTTGTTATATATTTTTCATCTTTTTTATTAGTTCTTTCAGCTATCTTAATCTTTCCATTTGGAATAGTTTTGATTTTAGCAATTCCTCCACGTTTATTGGTTGTTTTTAACAAATTAGAATACCCAAATCCATCCATTGGAGTTGTCCAATATGCATTTAATATTTCTCCATCGTCATTTGTCCCGTCAAAAATATAAATACATCCATCTGTAGAACCAATATATAGCTTCCCTTTATATTCCTTAAGAATATTAGGTTTACTATTTTTAATATTCCATAGATACCATTCATATTCTACAGAACTAATATTCTGAAATTTTTGTCGTGAATCTGCTAAAAATATATATCCATCACATAAAACTAATAGATATCCTTGCCATTCTATCATTTGAGAATTATTGTAATTATTAGTATTAATCAATTTATTATCAATTAGTGAACTTCTATGAGTTAATAATTGTTCTTCATCAATATTCCCGGTTATCCCTTCAAGACCATATTTACTTAAAAAGACAATATCGTCACTAAAGTTAATCGATGTAGAATAACAACCTGTAGATACATTACCTTGTTTACTAGGATAAATTCTTCCATACGTCTGTGATGTTGTTGGAATATGATAAAATACAGTTGCATTTTCTTGATTTTGTTCCTTAAAAACCCATAAAATGTTATTTCCTACAGTAACACTCTTTATCGCTGACTCTGAGGTTCCATCTTCATAATAACTTAAATCTGACACATATGCCGGATTTTGAAGTTCACTATGAAATAGAACATTGGGGAAATCATTATTTCCAGTGAAGAAAACTCTATTATCAAAAATTTGTGTTATTTTACATTTTTTTATTCTATCTATATATCCTACGGTTGACTTACTATACACTATTTTAACATTATCTTCTCCATCTCTAGAAGGTTTTTCCGGAGCAGCCTCAAAGGTTATTTTCCCAAGTAATAATGAAACTGTATATTGTGTTGTAAGTACATCATTAATATATACTTCATCAACGCTATCTATTTCTGTTGAATCTAAATAATAATCCTTGCTTGTACCATCTGCACAAAACATATTTATTCTTTTAGGTTGTAATAGATTAACGTCTTGATATAATGTTCCACCACCAGATGGACTTCTGTTTATAGTTGTTGTTGGAATAAAAGCCTCACTTGTTATTTGATTTAGATTTGCTCCATCATAAACGAAATAATTCGTGCCATCTTTTATATATACTTTATTATTAAATGAAAAAAATGATGTTCTATTATTGTTCATAGTCTCTGACAGCATTATTAAATTTTGTGTGCTTGGTACAGTAGGAAAATTGTTCCACAAATATAACTTAGTACCAGAATGAACAAGTGCTTTATTTGTACTATATATGTATATACCATTTATTGAATTGGTATCTAACTCTGCTAGCTTTCTATATCCTGGTCTAGACTGAATACAATTTCCTTCTGTTGTATAATCTTTGTATATATTTAGTGCATCTGGACTTCTATTTAAATTTACTAAGCTCTCATCATTCTTGAAATCAACTCCAGCCAAATCAATATACTGCCTTTTTATTGATGTTGCCATCTTCTCCTCCTCTTAAATAATTCCTTCTTCAATTTCAATTGAAGGTAATTCTCTTCTAGTATCTAAATTTTGCATTCTTATTTGATACTCTTTATAAAATGCACTATAGTCTGCACTTGGATCCACCTTTAAGATATCATTAGCAACTAAATATGGTAGTATTGCTTGCACATCCTGGTCTATTTCTAAAGTAAAATTATCTTTAGTTTCTATATTAATTTCAGTTGGATATGCATAATATTCTATTATATATCTTCCTTTTCTGGCTTCTACATATATTTTTTTACCAACTATATAGTAATTTGTATTTGCCTTGTTATTATTTTCATCCAGTCTTACAATTCTCTTAAATTGATATAAATCCATAGGTAAACTATATTCAATCATAGTGTTATCTGTGTCAGTGTCAATATTTATTGTCTTTGTTTTCAATATTTTTTTCTTTTGAGATAAGTACTGATAGTTAGTTGCATATACTAAATTAATCCTATTACGTATATCTTCGTCCTCTGTTAATAATTGATTATTTGGGCTATACTCTTCTATTAATCCCAGCATTATCTTCTTATTTTCTCCTAAGGTCATCACTTCACCTCTTTATATATTTCTTCTATTTGACTAATTTCTTCCTTTAAATCTTTTAGTTTATAGAACTCTCTATCTGGAATAATATATCCAAGCGTTTCATCCCATATTAATATAGTTCCTTCTGGTATCTCTTGTATTAATATACTTTTTTCCGTAGACTTTATCCCTTTATATTCTGTTTTTTTGTGTATTTCTGTTTTTAGTATTAAATCATCTAGAGTTTGATGTATTGTCCCATCATCTGTTTTTTCATCAAATTTTGTTTCTTTTGCTATTGTTCTCCCATAAAATTGTCTTAGCGTTGGTTTTATAGTAAATAATTCATTTTTATCCATCTGTTTTTCCTCCTTCAAATTCTGGTGCAAATGAAAGGATTTGAACCTTTACGACCGAAGTCAAGAAATTTTAATTTTCTTACGTCTCCCTTTTCCGTCACATTTGCATAAAGAGGGAGATTATCCCTCTAGATTACATTGCTGTTTTTATCACATAGATTTCTTTTGGTCTTGTTATTAGTGCGCCAAATACATATAAGCCCTTGATAGCATCACTAAATGCATCTTGTGGTCTATATGCCTCTACCTTATTAATTTGTTCAGCAAAAGCTATTGCTTTGTTTGTTCTCAATATATTATAGAAAACATTGTCTTTTGTGTCTGATGTTTGAGCTTTACCAGTAGGTAAAAGATTTTCAATACAAACAAATGCATTATTTATTTTTCCGACAGCACCTTTTTTTAGGATTTCTGGGTTGTTGGTTGATAATTCTGTTAATGCTTGTCTATATATTGTAAATGCTTTTGGAGCAACTTCTAAATAATATGTATCTGTAACTTTACAGTCATTTTCGTATAATTTTGAAAATCCGTCTTCAACGCTAGATATTGCATTTGTTTTTGACAATGTTATAACACTTGAACTTTGTGCTAATGGATTTTCAGTAGCTTCTACTCCTGCTTTTACTAATGATGCCACATATTTATCTCCTGCTTGTGATAATCCCTTACTAGCTTCATCTGTAAGTTCATCCATCAAGCCTGGAGTAGATTGAGCCTTATCAACATCATCCACTTCAAAATTGAAATATTTATACTGATTTAATTTTAGTGTCATGCTTCCATCAGAACCAGATTCTCTAGTTATTGCCTCCCCTGGAACATAAGTTTTAATAGTTGGTCTTGTTACACTTAATATTTTAATTTCTTTTGAATTTTTGGTTTCTGGGTCCCATGTAAAATCACAATGTTTCCTTAAGGATGTAATCTTCTCCAATGCCTTATTAAATTTTGTACTCCAAACAGTTCTTTGAAAATTTAGTATACTCATTTTTTAATCCTTTCTTTATAGGACTATTATTTGTTTTTACCCCATAGCTGCATAGACTTTTCAACAACCGCCATTAATTTTGGATTTTCTAAGTCTTCTTCCGTGAAATTTCTAACCTCTTCTGGAGTATAATAATCCTTTATTTCATTACTTGAATTTGTTGTTTTAGCACTTCCAGGAGACTTTGGTTGTGTAGGTTTACTTCCATTAACTTTTTGATACATTTCATAAATTTTAGAAACCTCTGTATTCAAATTAAATTGATTTCTAAATGAAGAAAAATCCTTATCTTCAAGGATTTTCGTATCATAGCCTTTGGCTTTTAAATTATCTACATCTTTCATTTTTATTAATTCTCGGCAAACGTCATTAAATATAGTTTTGTCTCTAAGACTTCTTTCTTTTTCTGGAATAGATGCAATTCTATTTGCCTCTGCCTCCATCTCTGTTTTACCAAGCTTAATAATATCGCTTGCATCTGCCTTTGCTAAAACCATTTCATCTCTTTCATTTAAAGATGACTTTATTATTTCTGGTATTTGCATCCCTTGTTCTTTGTAGAACTCTTTTGATTTTGTAATTACATCATCAATACTATCTGCTCCCAATACAGACCTCATAATGGTCTCAAGTTCTTGATATTTTGCTTTAGTTGTTGCTTCATCTCTTTCTCTCTTTACTCTGTCTCTAATAAGTCTTGCTTCAATTTTTTCTTCTGCAATTTTATTAGCTCTCTCCTCAATTTGTCTTTCTATTTCTTCTGTATTAGGTTGAGTTACTTCTTCCGTAGCCCCTTGAACATTTTCTACTCCCTCGCTAGCATCAGTTTCGATTTGTTCCTCATTCTCTGATGTTTCAGGTACATCATTTACAACTAATTCGTTGCTCTCCTCTTCGTTTTCTATAAACATATAAACCTCCCGTTTTTAGTCCGTCGACTTTAAATTCCTTGATAGCAGTTTTACGTCTTACACATGTTTTGGACATAATAAAAAAGCATCATGCTTGATACTTTTAGTTTTTCTTTTCTTTTAAATCATTTATCTTTAAAATTTCTTCTTTTCCACAATTCTTACACTTATAATAAATTGTATCATTTTCCACTCTTTCAACTCTCATCTCTAGTAATTTACATTTTGGACAATTCACTCGAACCACCTCCCATAGTATTTACTAGCTCTTGTTGTATTCCATCTGCTTCGCTTTGTATATTATCAATTGAGTTCATCGTATTGTCTTGCTGTTGCATTGCTTGTTGAAATTGTGCTTGCATGTGTTGGGCTTGCATCTCCATCTCATCTATCTTCTTCTGTTTTGTTTGTCTCTTCTTTAATATATTTTGTAATGCAAATTTAGGCATAATGCTATATTCTGGTAGTGCTTCAACATACTCCTCAAATGTTATTTTCTGTGACATCATTAGGTTCTCTATACTCTGTTCTTGCGCAAGTCTATCATATGGAGATTGAGGTGTTATATCTACTTTTATATTAGCATCTAACTTCTTTAATAATTCGTATGAAAATACTCCTGGAACTTCTCTTGTATTTCCTTCATCATCCTCAACTTCATACATTACCCTCATCCCATCAACTTTATAAGCTTTCCACATGTCGTACCAAATTCTAGCTAAATCTTCTATAAATGTTTTATATGTTTCAACTTGCTCGTTTAGTGGTTGTTGAGTTGCTTGCTGTACCGCCAAAATGGCTTTACCAGATGTCTGAGTTGGATCCACTTTTCCAGTTGCTACATCTCCTGCTCCTTCTAAATCCTTTGTATTATTTTGCAAATCATCTTGTAAATTCTTCGCATCTGGCGACATGTTTGTAGCATTTAAGTATCCAACTTGTTTTAAAACATCTTGAATTGTAGCACCACCTTTAAGTTTAATAGTACTTCCTGTCTTTTCTAAAGCATTTGCATTTAACACCATATCTTCATTTACTACTAGTTTAGGGAATGCTGCTAATTTAACCGCTAAAGCCCTTCTAGTAGCTATTTTATTTATTTCAATTTGATTTGATATTGTATTTCTAACAGCTCCAACACCTCTCGCAGAACCTTTAACCTCTTCCCACACAATATGCGCAACGGGATATAAAGTCATTCCTGTTGGCTCTCTTGTTTCTAATTCGACAGATTTAGTTGCTCGTGTATAATATATTTCTCCTTTAATCTTATAATATTTAAGTAAAACTAAACACATTGGATTAACTTCATCTGTTATTGTTTTATATCCGGCTTGTTCAAGTGTTTCGCCATCTTCCACTATCAATTCTATCTTATCCTTATCTATTCCTAGTTGAGTTGCTTCCTCTCTGACTTGTGATATAGGTTTTCTATAAGATATTATTATATACGGTTGCGATTGAATATCACTACTATTTTCATTTCCATAATATATATTATTTTTATCAATTACTTCTGTACATACTTCCTGTTTATTGGTATCAAAATAATTATGAAGTATGCCTTCATCATTGATACATGCATCTTTTACAGCCTCTTTAATCTTGCTCGAAACTTGTTGCAATTCCCAAACTTTATTTGAATGTCTACTTAAAACCTTACACAATTCCTCTAAAAGCTTGCCTTCATCTTCTGCATTATAAAAGTTAGGATTATATACTATAGCATACGCATTTGAATTTATAACACCTAACTTGTATTTCACTATTGATTTTATAATATTTATGACTATTGGAGTTTCTTTGCCTATATTAAGATATTTGGTTTGATTTCCATAATAAAAATCATAGTTTTTCTCTGTATCTGTATAAACTTTTTTCATTCTATTATACATTCTACCTTTTTCGAAATCTCTCCACACGCTTGTTATTTTTTCATCAATATCTTTCATCAACATTTCTCACTTCCTTTTGGCTTTCTGCACTACCATCATAGTTTTCTAAATTTTCAAATACATCAGCCCAATATTCCTTTTCTTTTTCTATATTATCCGTTTTTCTTTTTTCTTCTATCTTTTTCTTCACTAACGTTATAGGATTTTGTATTTTTGTTTCTTTTCTCTGCAATCTCACTTGATAACCACCAAAAAAGCCGTATGATTAGACATACGGCTGGAAAAATAACATTAAACACTTCCATTTGAAATCTCCTTCATTTTCTTATATTTTCCATTAATCCTTCTTAATTTCAACTCTCTTTTTTTATTATCATCATACATTTTTACTTCCTCATTTTCATTTGAGTAATACCTTTCTCTAAAAACTCTTTTTTTCATCATTTCCTCCTAAAAAACCTCTATATCACTTCCAAAGTCTCCTTGTATATCTTCTTCAAATCCAAAATCTTTTGTAATGCTTTTTTCAAACTGATCTTCCTCAATTTGTACTACATTACTTTGTTGTGATTTTATATGATAAGCTATAGCTGTTCCCATAATCAAATCATCATGTGAGCCTTCTTGAGCTTCTGGTCTACCTTTCTCGTTTTTAACAAAAGTTACACCTTCTTTTAAAATTTCAACATCTGATATTTGTTCTATATTTTCACTAAATATTCTTTGTAGTTCCGCTAAAATTAATGGCCTTGTTTTTTTGTTTGTCTCAAACCCAAAACTTTTTTCTAGTTTATTAGTATAATCGTCTACTTTTTCTCTTACATAAAGATTTGGATACTCATATTCTTCTGCCAACATCTTTGTTGGGTATGTACTATAGTTAGTTTCTAAACCAACTAATGCCGTGTTGTAATAAATGCCCAAACAATAGATTTGTCGAGTATAGTATGTCTCATCTTTTTCGTGTTTTAGTACAGCTACAATATTATCATTAACATTATCAATAGCAACACCAGTAAAATTGTCGCTACCTTCTCCTGCAGTATCTCCACCTAAAACATACGGTTTGTTTTTTTCTGGTTTCTTGAAAATTTTAATGCATCCATTTGTATCACTTATCCACTTAATATCTGTTATTATTTTTTTGTCAATTGTTACTAAGATTTTGAAATCAAAATACCCTACATCTATCACGCCATTATTCTTTAATTGTTCCAGTTTGTCTATTCTTTCTACTAGAACCTCTTTATTAAAGTAACATTTACCAGATGCAATAAATGCTTCTTCTGGCATACATGGATACTCTTGTTTAATTAATTCTTTGTCTATATATTTTTGATATTTTTTAAAGTACCAATAAAGTTGATTTTCATCTAAATGCTTATCATCTCTTAGCCATTTTAATCTTTCATATATCCATTCTCCTTTTTTCCTATTTATATCATTTAAAAATTTGGTACGCATATTCTTTGTCTCAAAGTTTAATCTATATTCTTTGGTTTTCCACCAGGGATAAAAACAATTTATATGCTGTCCAGATTTCCACATCTCTCTATAGTCATTAAATCCATTAGCCGTTGTCTCCCATATTTTAATTGCATTTTTAGTAAATGTTTCTCCTAATGATGCCTGAATACTTGAAATACCGTCTCTCCAAAAAGCACATTCAGAGCCATGAAAAAAGTTGATTGTTCTAGAACGACCAACTTCTTTTGTAGCAGTATCTATACTCCAACTACTATTTAATTTTTCAAATAATAACTGTCTTTTTGAGTTATATTTTTCTGTCGGTTTTAACATTTCCGGAAGTCTATTATACGTAAATTTGGCTTTATTTTGGAATATAGCCTCTGTATTGCTACTTTTATCTGCCAATGTTAATCCCTCAAAATTATGTCTTGTTATAGTCGCAGCTAACTGATATGCTGTTATTAACGTTGTAAATCCCTGCTGACGTCCCTTCAAAACTAATAATGATATATCTGTTATTAGTCCTTCTTCAAAATCCTTTATTGCTTTATTTAACGTATCTATAAATTCATGTTGTACTTCATTTATAAAAAAAGGAACAACTTTTTTATCTTTGTCAACAACTGTAAAACACAACTCTATTAATTTCTCTGGGTTATCTATTATTTCTTCTTTTAATTCTTCATTATGTACAATTTCATGTGCTACACCTAAAACAAACCTTTCATCTTTTTTTATGTCATGGTGACACTCCCACTGTTGTTTCCTTCTCTCTATAAGAAATTTTGCTGTTATCTTAATCATAATACATCTTCTAATTTTATTATTTTAGTAACTTCTCCCGAAAGATTTGTGTCCTGTTTACTTGACCAGCCAAAATTATTCTCTAAATTAAATTTAGCACCTTGAAATCTTTTGTTATCAAATGTAGCCTCTGCAGTATAAACTTCAACTGTTTGCTTCGCTCGTTTTATTATCTCAGCAAACTCTGTATTACCATAATCCTTTTCATACCTTCGTATTGTTTCTGTTGTAAGTCCTAAATATAGAGCAAGTCCCGAAATAGTATATGGTTTTCTACACTTATCACATTCATTAAAATAATTAGTAATTACCTCTATTAATTCTTCTGGCGTTTTATATTTGCATCTTGAATTGACAGTCAAGTACTCTTGTTTTAGCTTTTCTTTGCTAATATTCTCATTATAAAACTTCAAGTAACTCACCTCATTTATTATCACAGTAATCTCTATATTTACAACTACTGCATTTTTTATCTTTATCAAATAGACATTTATGTTTCTCGTCTTTCATATAAGCTAGCTTCATTCTATATTCCACATCTATTGACTTTGCTAGTTTGTAATTATTCATTTCACACCTTACACATAAAAAAGAGCTAGAAAAGCTCTAACTCTTTCAGAATATTAAATTGTAATCGTGGGCCTGCCTGTTACCAAGCAATTACTTTATAACTTGATAACATTTTAACACTTTAAAACCGTACAAAACGTACATATTTAATTTTTTTCAAAAAATCTTTTTAATTTTATTCTTGCTTTTTCTTCCGAACTATAATTCATCAAATGCATAATCTTAATCCAATTGCATTCATCAAAATATCTATATCTTATTATCTGTCTTATTTCGCTGTCTTCTATGTAGTTAAGTTCATATTCGATTTTTATTAATAGTTTATTTATTTTATCTCTCTTGCCTTTTAAGAGTTTTCTATATTTTCTATCTCTGATTTGTTTTTTATAGTCCACTCCTTGTATTGTTCTGTGACACTCTGTGTATGGAAAATTAGTTGAACTTCCTTTTACACTATCAGCTACCGTATTGCCAATATTATTATTTTGTAATCTTCTCTCTAAGTCTTTTACTTCTCTTTTAAGAAATATGATTTGTTCTAAATCTTTTTTATTCATTTGTACCTCCTACAAATATTTTTTTAAATCTTCTTTTCTGACTGCTAATGTTAACTTGCCTAACTCAAAACTTATAACTCCATCTTTATCTAATATCTCAAACTGCTTTTTTACTACTGTATCTCCATTTATCATAACCATTTCAAGTTTATTCATTTGTACCTCCTAACTTTTTTATTTTTTTAACTTATTTTCAAAGTATTGTTTAATACAATTTTTACAGTTTTCTTTATCTGTAAATTCATTGCAATTTTCTTTTTGACCCATTTGCTTGCAAATATCTTCGTCTATATCATGATTATTTAGCATTTCTGACATTAAATCTATTATTTTATCTTTTTGTTCTAGTTCCTTTCTTAGCTGTTCTATATATGTTTCATATTTTTCAATTTGTTTTTTTATTATATAATATTGTTGATTTTCTACTATATTTGCAACAGCACTTCTCTTTAATTTCTTACCATCTTCATATCCTTGCATATATCCTAACGCTTCATTTTGTGCTAATGCTATCATTTGATAATTATTATTCCTATCTTGTTTTAATTCTTCATTCTCTTTTAATAAACAATCCACTATTTCAAAGAAAAAATCAGGTTCTATTGTGTTTATTATATTCCTATTTCTTTTTAACTCTTCATATGATTTTAATAATTCCTCGTTCATTTATTCTCTCCCTTCTAATAGTTCTTGTAAACTATTAATTGATTTTTCAATTGCAAAACGTTCCAAAATATTTCTTTCCCCTCTGGCTTTCTCTTTTTTTATCTCTAATTTTTTAATGTTATCTTTTACTTTTTGAACTGGAATATAATCATTTGATAAGATTTTATTTATCACATCGTGAATTTCAGCATCTCCATATTTTCCAATTATTCTCCTTCTCTCTTCAAATTTTAATTCTTCATTCTCTTTTTTTAATTCTTTAATTGTTTTTAATCTAAAATCATCTATTCTCTTGCTTAGTTTACTTAAATTAATTATTCTTGTTTTTCCAAAAATTCGTGCTAACAAATTCTGTTGTTTTTTAGTTATAAATACAATAAATTCAAGTATGTCATCGTATATAATAGCTATTCCTCGTAACATCAAATAAGGTAAATTTAAAATAATTTCTAAAATATAAAACATTTCGTATAATATTACATTTTTCAGTCCTATTTTTTTTATACATTCTTTATATTTCATTTTCTCCTCCTACTATCTTTAATATTTCTAATACATAATATTCTTTACCTTTCTCAGCTCCCCATTCTTCTTTGCCTTGTCCTACTCTTAATTTACATTTACATGTTATAGTAGGATTGTCTTTTCTATATCCATTTCTAAATATAACTTCAACTTCTTTGTTTTTATAATCTAATCCAAATACTTTTTTAATTCTAATATGATAGTATTGTTTAAGCTCTCTATACTCTTCTTTCTTCTCTCCACTTTTTATCATGTCAAACCATTTCTTTTTAATTGGTAATATTAACATTCTTCTCCTCCTACTTTATAGCAATTAGCCATATAACTTTCTTTTGTGTTGCATTTTTTTATTATTCGAATATAACATATCTTATATTGTGTTATATTCGCACAACTCTCACAAATACTTAATCTCTAAGTCTACACGTCTTACATCTTTTGAATATAACATTTATAATTTGAGTTATATTCACACTTTTTTCATTAAATTTTACCTAAAAAAAACGTATCTTTTTTATAACATTATTGCTTTGCTCTCTAGTAACACCTATGTACCTCAAAGTAATTCTCTCAGATGAATGATTATATATTTCCATCAACATAGCAATATTGTTACGACTTAATTTATACATAAAATATCCAAATGTTTTTCTCATAGTATGAGTTCCTACATTGAACTCTCCACAAGCATTACAAGCTCTTTTTATTATCTCATATGCCCTATTTCTTGTAATTGGCTTATTATGTCCTTTTCTGCTCTTAAACATATATTCATCCGGTGATTTACCTTGAACATAAACATCTATTTCTTTTTTTAAATATGGATTCCAATCATATATTTTTTGCTTACCAGTTTTTTGTTCTCTTATGGAATATCCTCTTTTTATGCAATCTTTAACTTTGTAATTTAAAATATCAGAAATTCTTAATCCAGTGTAAATACCAAAAGAAAATAACAGAGCATCTCTACTATTTCTAACTTGCAAATAATTATGTATCTCTTTTATTCTATCTGTATCTCTTATTGGTTCTACTATATTCAATACGTTCAACTCCTAAATTCATAAATATTTTTTTAATGCTATCCTCTGCTTTTGGAGTATATGGGCATCTTGTCGGTTCCTTCCAATCTTTTTCTCCAAGACCCACACACCCTAAACATATATTTTTTTCGATTGAGCTCTTGCAAGGCTCTTTTAATTCTCTATACTCACTTTTCATTTGCTCTCCTAATCCAAATATGGATAATGTCTTTCATTCTCATTCAACATCTGGTATTCTTTAGCCTTTTTCATATACGCTATATACTTCCTTAACTGTTTATTAAACACATCCTTACGTGAATTAATATCTTCTATGCATTTTCCAACCAAATAAATTTCCTCTTCTAACTCCTTAGTGGACATACTCTTAAAATCACGTGCTAATCTATACCCTTTAACTTGTGAATTATATAAAACAACCCTTCTCTGCTTTAATTTACTAATTTCATCTCTAACCTTTCTATCAGGAAGTCCTGACTTGCTTGCTAATTCTTCTCTCGTTGTAAATTTATATTTACTTAAATAACTTTCAATGTTCATTTGTTTCTCCTTTCAATCGTTTGCAGAGCACTAAATAAAATAAACTGTTCTTCTTCTGTAAGTTGTGAATATTGTTCTTCTTCTTTACATCTATTTATAATTCTAATTCTTTCAGAATACTTTTTGTCTTTCAAGAGCACACTATATTTATTAAATAAACTTAAATAAATATCTCTATGTCTTATTCTATTTATGTCTGCGGTTTGTACTCCGGTTTATACTACTGTTTTCACTACTCTTTATACTACTGTTTTTACTTTCAAAATTGTAAGTATTTATTTTGTATTTATTGGGTTGACCTTTTTTCCCTTTAATATAAAATAAAAGTTTATTCTCTATTAACGCATTTCTAATCTGTATAAAGGTAGCCTCCCTATCAATTCTCATAATGCTCATCAATCTGCGGTTATCTACTGTAATCCATTCAGCCCAATTACATCTATTGAACAATGCAATTAACTTGTACCATAACAATTGTGATGAATTAGACAAATAATTAGTTTCGAGCCACTTCTCAAAAGCATTAATTAAGTCTATATATGTCATAACTTTATCCTTTCGTAAAATAAAGGGCTAAAACTTATGTTGTCTTAACCCTTGTTGATATAACTTTTTCCTATCAATTTTATAAATTCTTCTTCTGTATGTGTTTTCATATATTCTTTTTGTGCATCTATTCTTAACTGTTTTATAACATTTTCATTGTCGTGGCATTTTCTACATATTAGTTTTACAAATTTATGTTGTATACTTCTTTTTCTATTACTTCCACCAAATATCTCGTGTGGGTCTAAGTGTTTTGAATACTTGCCACAAACGTCGCATATTCCTTCTTTAACTATGCCTTTATCTCTTTGTTTCTCTAGATATCCAAGTTTCTTACTTTTTTTCTTGATTTTGCACGTATTTTTATATTCCCTATCCTTGCAAAAATAACAAAAATCCTTATTTATCTCTTGTTTTAGTAGTAAACAATAGCAATATTTAATATATTTTTTGCTTCTAATCCTTAAAAATTTACACATTTTGTTTTTCCTCCTTGCAATATTTCTGGAAATATGCTATTATGTATACAGTTAGTCATATTTGATTAATGAGTTTCGTACTATCTGGAATTATCTTTTCTTCTGTCAGATAGTACTTTTATTTTTTCTGAATATGTTAATAAATGTTTTATGTGTACATCTGTTATTATCTGTATATATTGACTCTTCTCCTCTTCACTTAGTGTTGTTATATCTAATATTTCTTTTATATCGTTTAGTCCAGAAATTTCAGTATCAATCAAACAATTAGCAAATTTACTAATCTTCTTAACAACACCAGTTTGTTCATCTATTTCCCTAATTAAATATGGATCTTGTCCAAAGCCCGTAACTATCATCACAATAATTGCCACAACAAACCCTAAAATTATGCCTATAAATACTTGCATCTCTTTTTCCCTCCTTTCTATCCCAATATTTTATTCAGTTTTCTGTCTAATACATTTAAGCCTTTCCAGATTTTTTGACATAAATTAATCTTGAAAACTTTATAAACCATAACTTCCGTTACTATTGCTAATGTAATTGTTCCTACTAGCTCTGCTACTACTACCATGCCACATAAGAATACGTCTATTAAATAACTTATCATTTGTTTCGCCTCCTTCCAAACTTATCCAATTAATCTTTATTTCCTGTTAATTCTTTTAATTTTATTGGACTAATGTAATACGTCCATTTCTTGTTAGAAATTTGCATCGCATAGCCTATTGGTAAAATGTTTCTTTGTAATCCTACTCTTACAAACTGTTCTGATTTATGAAGTCTCTTAGCTGCTTCTTTAATAGTAATCTTTTCAGTTTCCAACTTTTCATCTCCTTTCCTTTTTGTACCTTGTCGCATTCATATTACGTGCTACGTAATATTTAATTAAAAAAAATATCTTTTCCCTCGTCCTTTGATAAATTTAATATATTAATGATATCTATTATATCTGTTAAACTAAAATCTACTTCATCTGAAAATCTTCTATAAATATAAGCATCACTTTTTTCCCATTTCTTAGCCAAATCTTGCTTTGATATATTTTTTAATTTCATATAGCTTTCTAATTTTATTATTATCTTTTTTCGATTATTCATCATTTCACCTCCTCAAATTACGTATCACGTAATTACGTTGTACGTAATATATATCATTTTATTTTCTTTGTCAATACTTTTTACGTAATTTTTTTATTTTTCCCAAAAAAATATTGCGTACTGCGAAAAAATGTAGTACAATAGTTTTGTAGGAGGTTTATTTTATGGAAGAACTTTTTGCTCAAAGATTATCTGAGTTAATTGAAAATAGCAATTATATATTAGCAGACTTAGAAGAAACTGTTGGTAAAAAGGCTGCTACTATTTCTAGATATGCTTCTGGTGAAATTAAAGGTGTAAAGAGAGAAACTATTGTAAAATTAGCTAATTTCTTTGGGGTTTCACCTGCATGGTTAGCCGGACTATCTAACGAAAAGTACACAAATACAAAAACTGATAAATTTGGAAACTCTGTAACCCCAATTCCTATATTACGGTACAGTTAAAGCTGGATATGACTATCTTGCACAAGAAAATTGGATTGGAACTGTTGATGTTGAAACTTCTTTAGTTGGAAATGGAGATGAGTACTTTGCTTTAAAGATACACGGCGATAGTATGTCACCAGTTCTTATTGAAGATGACATTGTTGTTGTTGAAAAACAAAATGATTTTGAAAATGGTGATATTGTTGTAGCGATTATAAATGGAGATGAAGCAACAATAAAAAAAGGTAAAAAAAGTGATAGCAGTATTTTATTGCAACCATTAAACTCTAGTTATGAGCCACTTATTTTCACTTATAATGAAATGAAAACTATACCTATTGAAATTATTGGTGTAGTAAAACAATTAAAAAGAGATTTTTAGAAGATTGTTATGAAGATTATTGATTTTTTAATAGGAGATGTATCATGTTTGTTATTGTATTTATTTTTTATACATCAATCGTTTTAGGCATGTTGAAATATATAAACAGAAGTCTTTTCTTTATAAGGCCAATGACAAAAAAGTATAAAATAATGGCTCCAGATTTACATAATAATATAAAAAATAGATATTTTATAATTTTTATTTTTAGTATCATAATTTTATTATATTTTTATATAATGTTTATTTTTAATATTATAATATTTGCAATATTACTATTTTCATTTTTCTTACTTTCATACTATCAGCATTCTATTTATAAAAAATATGACATCTTAGAATATATTAATGAATTTTCAGATGATTTATTTGACTGGCGTAAAATATATGATTTGAATATACCTGAAGACATAAAAAAAAGTTGCTTTTTAATACATAATAAAAATTATGAAGAGTTTAGAAAATTGTATATATATGAATTAAATATGGAAAAAGATTTTATTACTGATAAAATTGAAAAACTAAAAAAATATGAAAATTAACATTTTATATAATATAGTTAGCATTGTAAAACAGCTATATTGTTAATTTATGCAATTTAATTATATTTTATTCAAAATATATTAATATAAAAAGAGAAATATGTTACTGATTTGCGACAAGGTACATATTTCTCACACATAGGCACTGAAAGTGACTACATTTGTTATTATAGTATAAATGTCCCTCCCTTTCAAGTGTTTAATTAAAATATTTGAAAGAGAGGTTTTAATATTATGAAATTACCTAATGGCTTTGGAAGTGTTCATAAACTTTCAGGAAAGAGAAGAAATCCGTTTAGAGTCCGTGTAACTCGTGGCTGGTCAGATGATGGAAAGCAATTATATTCTACTATTGGTTACTATCATACACGAGAAGAAGCTCTTACAGCTCTTGCAAATTATAATTCAAACCCTTACGATTTGGCAACAGACTCGATTACATTTGCTGAGGTTTACAGAGAATGGTCCGAAGAGCATTTTACAAAAATTGTTCCTTCTGCACAAAGAACTTGGAAATGTGCATACAAATATTGTTCTCCCATATATAATATGAGATTTAAAGACATTAGAGTTTCACATCTAGAAAAAACTATAAGAGATGCAGATGTCGGTTTAAATACAAAACAAAGAATAAAAAGTCTATTCAATCTTATGTATAAATGGGCATTAAGACACGAAATATGTGATAAAGATTATGCTCAACTATGCAATTCTGTTGAAAAAGCAAAACCACAAATTGTCAGAATACCTTTTACTTATGATGAAATAAATCTATTGTGGGATAATATAAATTTTCCTTTTATAGATATGGTTTTAATAAGTTTATATTCTGGCTGGCGTCCTCAAGAATTGGCACTACTAAAAACAGAGAATATAGATTTAGAGAATATGACCATTAGGGGTGGCTTAAAAACAGATGCAGGAAAAAATAGAATTGTCCCTATACATTCCAAAATTCAAGATTTAATCAGAACTAGATATAATCCAAACAGTGAATATTTATTCTACGATACATTACAAGATAATTACCCTATTAATACTTATGAACGATATTATGGACGTTTTCAAAAAGTAATGTCTAAACTTGATTTAAAACATATGCCCCACGATACCAGACATACTTTTATCACAGAAGCAAAAGAAAAACGTATGAATGAATACATACTAAAATTAATTGTAGGACATTCTATTCAGGACATTACCGAAAAAATATATACCCATAGACAAATTAATGAACTAAAACAAGAAATTGAAAAAGTTAATTATACCAAAATGGAACCTAATATTTAGGCTCCATTTTGTGTATTACGTCTTGTGTATTACCTGTGTATTACTTGTGTATTACAACTATATTTTTCTCAATTTTTCTAGCTTTTTACGAGTGTTGAACACATTAAGAATGCTATGTTTAAGCACTTTCGGGTTACTTCATACTTTCCTCTACTGCAACTGCTATAGAAACGGTAGCTCCAACCATAGGGTTGTTTCCCATGCCAATCAATCCCATCATTTCTACATGCGCTGGTACAGAAGATGAACCCGCAAATTGCGCATCTGAATGCATTCTTCCCATTGTATCTGTCATTCCGTATGATGCTGGTCCTGCTGCCATATTGTCTGGATGTAAAGTTCTTCCTGTTCCTCCACCTGATGCAACTGAAAAATATTTTCTTCCTGCTTCTAATCTTTCTTTTTTGTATGTACCTGCTACTGGATGTTGAAATCTTGTTGGATTTGTTGAGTTTCCTGTTATAGATACATCAACATCTTCTAACCACATTATTGCAACTCCTTCTCTAACATCATTTGCTCCATAGCATCTAACTTTGCTTCTTTCTCCATTTGAATATGCAATTTCTTCTACAACATTTACTTTTCCTGTATAAAAATCAAAATCTGTTTTAACATATGTAAAGCCATTTATTCTAGATATAACTTGTGCTGCATCTTTTCCTAATCCGTTTAATATAACTCTTAAAGGCTCTTTTCTTACTTTATTTGCAGATTTTGCAATTCCTATTGCTCCTTCTGCTGCTGCAAAACTCTCATGTCCAGCTAGAAAAGCAAAACATTTTGTATCTTCACTTAATAACATTGATGCTAAATTTCCATGCCCCAAGCCTACTTTTCTGTCATCTGCAACTGAACCTGGTATGCAAAATGCCTGTAATCCTTCTCCTATTGCCTTTGCAGCTTCATGTGCTTTTGTACAACCTTTTTTTATAGCTATTGCAGCACCTAATGTATATGCCCAACAAGCATTTTCAAAACAAATAGTTTGAATACTTCTTGTTATTTCATATGGATTAAATCCTTTATCCGTACATATTTTTAATGCTTCATCGAAATCTTTTATTCCATATTTCTCCATTACTGGTTTTATTTGGTCTATTCTTCTTTCATAACTTTCAAATAATGCCATTATTATTACCTCTTTCTATTTAATTATTTTATTCTTTTCTTGGATCTATTTTCTTTACGGCTTCATCAAATCTTCCATATTTGCCACTTGCTTTTTCTATTGCTTCCATTGGTTCTATTCCTGCTTTTATATTTTGCATCATTTTTCCAATATTTACATACTTGTATCCAATTATTTGATCATTTTCATCTAAGCCTATCTCAGTTATGTACCCTTCTGCTAATTCTAGGTATCTTGGTCCCTTTTCTAAGGTTGAATAAATTGTTCCAATCTGACTTCTGTTTCCTTTTCCTAAGTCTTCCATTCCTGCACCTATTGGTAATCCATTTTCTGAAAATGCTGATTGTGTTCTTCCATATACTATTTGTAAAAACAATTCCCTCATTGCAGTGTTAATTGCGTCACATACTAAGTCTGTATTTAACGCCTCTAGCAATGTTTTTCCAACTAAAATTTCACCTGCCATTGCTGCAGAATGTGTCATCCCACTACATCCTATTGTCTCTATTAATGCTTCTTGTATAATTCCATCTTTAACATTTAATGTTAATTTACAAGCTCCTTGTTGTGGTGCACACCAGCCAACACCATGTGTTAAACCAGATATATCTTTTATTTCTTTGGCTTTTACCCATTTCCCTTCTTCGGGAATTGGAGCAGGTCCATGGTCAACACCTTTTGCTACCTTACACATTTCTTCTACTTCCTTTGAATAAATCATTTTCATTTCTCCTCTCATTATTGTATTAATTTTCAAATATCTAGTTCTAAACTATAAATTTTATTAAAAAGAATTGCCAAAATATTGGCAGTTCTTTTATTGTATTATTAATGATTCTCCTGTCATTTCTTCCGGTTTTTCTAATCCCATTATATCTAACATTGTTGGCGCTAAATCAGCTAATTTGCCTGATTTTAATTTTACATCATCTTTGCCAACTAATATCAGTGGAACAGGATTTGTTGTATGTGCCGTATGAGGTTCTCCAGTTTTGTAATCTATCATTTGTTCTATATTTCCATGGTCTGCAGTTATAAGTAATGTTCCATTATTTTTTTGAACTGCATCTACCACTTTGCCAACACATTCATCTATTGTTTCAAGTGCTTTTATTGCTGCTTCAAGATTTCCTGTGTGTCCTACCATATCTGGATTTGCGTAATTTAAAATTATACAATCATATTTTTTTGAATTAATTGCATTTACAACTTTTTCTGTTACTTCATATGCACTCATTTCTGGTTTCATGTCATATGTTTCTACTTTTGGTGAAGGTACTAATATTCGATCCTCGCCTTTATATTGTTTTTCCTCTCCACCATTAAAAAAGAACGTTACATGAGCATATTTCTCTGTTTCTGCTATTCTTAATTGTGTTAATCCTTTATTTGATATATATTCTCCAAATGTATTTTTTAAAGCTGTAGGTTTAAATGCAATTTTAACATTTGGCATTTCCTCATCATATTGTGTAAAACATACGTAATACAAATTCAAATCTTTTTTTGTCTCAAATGCTTCAAATTCTTTATCAACTAATGTTCTGGTTATTTCTCTTGCTCTGTCTGGTCTAAAATTAAAGAATATTACTGAATCATTTTTTTCTATTTTTGCAACCGGTTCTTCTTCATTACATATTATTGTTGGTTCAACAAATTCGTCAAACACTTCTTTTTGATATGAATTTTCTATTGCTGCAATTGCACTTGTAGCTTTATTACCAATTCCGTTTACTAGCATGTCATAAGATTTTTTTACTCTTTCCCATCTTTTATCTCTATCCATACTATAAAATCTGCCTGAAATTGTTGCTATTTTTCCAACACCTTTTTCCTGTATTTTTTCGTTTAATTTCATTATATATGTTTCTGCTGATGCAGGTGGAGTATCTCTTCCATCTAGGAAACAATGTATAAATACATTTTCAAAATCCTTTCTTTTAGCCAACTCTAGCAATGCATATAAATGTCTTATATGGCTGTGTACTCCTCCATCAGAAAGAAGCCCCATTATATGCAATTTTGAATTATTTTTCTTACAATTTTCTATTGCCTCTGTAAATTCTGGTATACTAAAAAAATCACCGTCTTCTATTGTTTTTGTAATTCTAGTTAATTCCTGATAAACAACTCTTCCTGCCCCTATATTTGTGTGTCCCACTTCTGAGTTTCCCATTTGTCCTTCTGGAAGTCCTACTGCTAATCCACTTGTATATATTTCCGTCATTGGACATATTTTCTTTAGTTTATTTATATTAGGCATTTCCGCCATTTCTATTGCATTTCCATTTTTGTTTGGATTATTGCCGAAACCGTCTAATATCATTAGCATTGTTAGTTTATTACTCATTTTAATTAATATTCCTTTCTTTAACGCGTAAAATTATATTTTATTATACTTTATTAACTATTTGCGCAAATTCCTCTGCATCTAGACTTGCTCCTCCTACTAATGCACCATCTATATCTGACGTATTTAATAAATCCTCTGCATTTGCAGACTTTACACTTCCACCATATTGAATTATTATATTTTCCGCTACATCACTTCCATACAAGTCTTCAACTTGTTTTCTTATTGATTTTATTACATTATTTGCATCTTCAGCTGTTGCAGTTTTGCCTGTTCCTATAGCCCAAATTGGCTCATAGGCTATTATTATATTCCTAACTTGCTCATTTGTCAAATCATTAAATGCTTGTTTTATTTGGTTTTTAATGATTTCTGTTGTTTTTCCTTCTTCCCTCTGTTGCAAAGTTTCGCCCACACATACTATTGGTTTCAAATTATTGGCAAGTGCTGATTTTATTTTTAAATTTACTGTTTCATCTGTTTCTGCAAAATACTGTCTTCTTTCCGAATGCCCTATTATTACATATTTTACTCCTATACATTCAAGCATTTTGCCAGATACTTCTCCAGTATATGCCCCATTTTCCTTCCAATGCATATTTTGAGCCCCTATTTTTATGTTTGTATCTTGTGTAGTCAATAGTGAATAAAATAAATCTGTATATGGAACACATAATATTACTTCATTTTTTGTATTTTTAATTTTAGGTGCTAGTTCTTCTATAAATCTCATTGCTTCATTTGGAAGCATATTCATTTTCCAGTTTCCTGCAATTACTTTTTTCCTCATTGTTTATCTTATTCCTCCTCCTTAATATATGAATTTAGTCGGAAAGTAAATATATTTTGATAGAAAAGTTTTCTGTTCTTCTATACTTTTATTATTTATCGTTTAATGCTTCTATTCCCGGAAGAGCTTTTCCTTCTAAGAATTCCAATGAAGCACCCCCACCTGTTGAAATATGTGTTATCTTATCTGAAAAACCACCCTTTTCTATTGCTGCCACTGAGTCTCCTCCTCCTACAATCGTTGTTGCATCTAACTCTGATAACACTTTTGCAATAGAATTTGTTCCTTTTGCAAACTTTTCAAATTCAAATACTCCCAAAGGTCCGTTCCATATAACTGTTTTAGCATTTTTTAGTTCTTGTGTGTATTCCTCTATTGCTTTTGGTCCAATATCTAGTCCTTGCCATCCTTCTGGAATTTGCTTTGAATCTACTGTAACTGTTTCCGTGTCATTTGTAAATTCTTTTCCACACACAGTATCTATTGGAAGCAACAATTTTACTCCTTTCATCTTTGCCTTTTCTATTGTTTCTTTTGCTATATCTAATCGGTCTAATTCACAAATTGAATTTCCAACCTCATATCCCATTGCTTTTAAAAATGTAAAAGTCATTCCTCCGCCTATTATAATAGTGTCTACTTTTTCTAACAGGCTTTCTATAACCTTAATTTTATCTGATACCTTTGCTCCTCCTAGTATTGCTACAAAAGGTCTTTGTGGATTGTCTAAACAATCCCCCAACATTTTAACTTCTTTTTCCATTAGAAATCCACAAACTGCTGGTAGAAACTCAGCAACACCAGTTGTAGAACTATGAGCTCTATGTGCAGTTCCAAATGCATCATTTACATATATTTCAGCTAAATCTGCTAACTCCTTAGAAAATTCTTTGTCATTTGCCTCTTCTCTTGGATCAAATCTAACATTTTCTAATAAAATTGCTTTTCCTGGTTCTAATTCATTTGCTAATTTTTTTGCACTTTCTCCTACTATATCTGTAGCAAATTTAACTTCAAAACCTAAATATTCAGATAATCTCTCTGCAACTGGTCTCAACGTAAGGTTTGGTTTAATTTCGCCTTTAGGTTTGCCCAAATGTGAACATAAAATCACTTTTGCATTATGTTCTAACAAATATTTTATTGTAGGTAATGCTGCAACTATTCTTAAGTCATTTGTAATATTTCCTGTTTCTTTATCTAGTGGAACATTGAAATCACATCTTACTAATACTTTTTTATTTTGAACATCTATATCACGTATTGTTTTTTTATTCATTTTGTACCTCCTTTGTTATTGAAAATCGGATATATGGATTCAGCCAATATCCGATTTTGTAAATTAACCTCTGCTAGCAATATATATTGCTAAGTCTACTAATTTATTTGAATATCCCCATTCATTATCATACCACGCAACTAATTTAACGAAAGTATCTGTTAATGCAATTCCTGCTGTCGCATCAAATATAGAAGTATGCTCATCATGTATAAAGTCTGATGAAACAACTGGATCTGACACATATTCAACTATTCCTTTCATTTCGTTTTCTGATGCTTTCTTTACTGCTGCACATATTTCTTCATATGTTGCCGGTTTTTCTAGGTTGCAAGTCAAGTCCACAACAGAAACGTCTACTGTTGGTACTCTAAATGACATACCAGTTAATTTTCCACTCAACTCTGGTATAACTTTTCCAACAGCTTTTGCAGCACCTGTTGTAGAAGGTATAATGTTTGCACTTGCTGCTCTACCACCTCTCCAATCTTTTTTAGAAGCTCCATCTACCGTTTTTTGTGTAGCTGTTATTGAATGTACAGTTGTCATAAGACCATCTTTAATTCCAAAATTATCATTTATTATTTTAGCAAGTGGTGCTAAACAATTTGTTGTACATGATGCATTTGATATTATGTTCATATCTGGTGTATACTTTTCTTGATTTACTCCCATTACAAACATTGGCGCATCTTTTGAAGGTGCAGATATTATTACCTTTTTTGCTCCAGCCTCTATATGTGCATTTGCTTTTTCTATTGTTGTAAATACTCCTGAACATTCCAATACATAGTCAACTCCATCTGCTCCCCATGGAATGTTTTTTGGATCCATTTCGTTATATACTTTTATTTCTTTTCCATCTACTATTAGTTTTCCTTCTTCGCTAGAAACCTCTCCCTCAAATTTTCCATGAACTGTATCATATTTTATCATATAAGCCATATAATCTGCTGCAATAAATGGATCATTTATTGCCACAACTTCAACTCCCTCTTTATTTAAAGCTGCTTGAAATGATAAATTTCCTATCCTTCCAAATCCATTAATGCCTATTTTTATTGACATATTAATTCCTCCTTTATTGTGATTTTTAGTAATTTCTTCGAAGTGTGGGCAATTAAAATCGCCTCTACATTTTTCATAGATTACTTTACACTATTATTGTAATAATTTTACTTATTATTACCAATTTGAAATAATTTTATATCAAAAAAGAATACTTTTCAAGTATTCTTTTTAATTTTATTTGTATATTCCTATTTTTCTCATATAATTTATATAGCTCTGGTCTATATTTCCCCAAATTCCTATGTTTCTATCTAATTCATTGGTATCAATTTTTTCTTTTGAATATTTCTCATAATTTTTTATAATTTCTTCTTTAAAATTGTTTGGACACCTTCCTATTATTCTTGAAATATCATCATATTTATTTCCAAATCCACCAAATCCAAAGTCTATTATAGCTGTAACATGATTGTCATTATTTAATAATACATTACTTGAATTTAAATCTCCATGCACTAAACAAGATAAATGATTTTTATCTTCATCTCTAAAATTCCAAAAAGCCATATCATCTTTGCTAACATGTTTCTTTAATAATTCATCCAAAAACTCTGTTAAATTCACTCCAATATTATTTATGGTAAAAATCTTATCTTTTTCATATTTTATGCTATGTAATTGAAACATAAATTTTGCAATTTCGCTTGAGATGTTTTCAATTTCTGACTCATTTAATTCATTCATTCTTTCTGCCAGAGGTGTTCCCTCTATTTTTCTGTGCATTGAAAAAGGCCTTCCTTTGTCATATAATAATTGCAATTCAACTGTGTCAAAATCTGTTTTGTTATGTATATATTTGGCAAATTGATAATCTTTTACTATTGTTCTAGCCCAAAATTCATCTCTTGGAAATCTAAAAAAGTATGATTTATTGTTCTCGGTCGTAACCTCAAAAACAATGTTGGTCCATCCTGTAGGAATTAACCTTATTTTCTCCACGTCTTCTAAATTCTTCAATATAATTTTATTAAAATCCTCATCTAGTTCAAAATACGTTTTTTGCATAAATCTTTCCTTTCTGTTCTTCTATTAACATTTTTTTAACTAATTCTATTATTTGTTTCTCTGATTCATTATCATAATTGTTATATACTATATAATCAAATTTATTCTTCCATTCTCTTTTATAGCAAATATTGTTATAATGTTCTTCCATTTCATTAATTCTTTCATTTAATTTTTCTGTATTGGTTTCTCTTTCTATAACTTTTTGTTTTGCTATTTCTAAGTTTTTGGGTAATATATATATTGTTTTTATGTCTGGTCGTATTTTTTTCCAGTCATCTATCATAGTATAATGCATTTCAAATATCATATTTTTTTCAGTCAAAATTTCTTCTTTTAAATATGCATACATGCCACCAAACACTTTAAATTGATATATTATTTTTCCTTCTCTATTTAATTTGTCCAGTTCCTCTTCTGTTCTAAAGAATCCTACTTTTCCCTCTTGCTCCTCATTTCTTTTCTGCCTTGTTCTAATTGTATTAACTTTTTCGAAACCTAATTTTTCAACTATTTTTTCCTTAAAATACGTTTTCCCTGCTCCAGATACCCCTACTAAACCTAATAACATTTTTAAATAAATTCCTCCCATACTATATTGGCAAAGTCTAAACCCTTTTCAGTAAGTTTAATTCTATCTAATTCTATTTCTATTAGTTGCTCTTTTACAAGCTTTTCCAACTCATTTCTATAAATATATAAAGGATTGCCTACAAATTTATTTTTAAATTCTTGTATACTTATTCCATCTATTTTTCTTAATCCTAACATCATATATTCTTTCATTTGACTGCTTGGATTTTGCTTTTCGAGAAAAATAAAATTGTCTGTTACATTATCATTTTTATAATTTGTTATATAGTCTTCTATTGAATCTATATTTGAAAATCTTACATTGTTTGTATATGAATGTGCAGACGCTCCAAAGCCCATATATTCTTTTTGGTTCCAACAGTCTAAATTATGTTTAGATTCATATCCTTTTTTTGCAAAATTAGAAATTTCATAATGTATGTATCCCGCTTCTTCTAATATTCTTTTAGTTTCCCAGTACATTTTTCTCTCATCATCTTCATCAGGTAACTCAATTTCCTTATTTTGCACCTTTTTATTCAAAACTGTTCCTTCTTCTAAAATCAACGAATATAGTGATATATGCTCCGGTTTTAAGGCAATTATTTGTTTTAATCCTTGTTTCAACTTTGGTACTGTTTGTCCAGGTAACGCTAACATTAAATCCACATTTATGTTTTTAAATCCAACTTCTCTAGCCATATTATATGTTTGTAAAAAATCATCATATTTGTGTATTCTGCCTATCTTTCGTAGTATATCATCATCTGTGCTTTGTAATCCTATACTTACTCTATTTATTCCGCTTTTCATGTAATCTAATAATTTCTGTTTATCCACTGTTCCTGGATTAATCTCTATAGTTACTTCTGTATCTTTAGATACTTTGAAGTTTGTTTTTATCTCTTCAATAATTTCTTTAATGTACTTACTATCTATATATGATGGTGTGCCACCCCCTATATAAATTGTTTTTACAAATACCAAATCATCCAAGCCATTTTCATAGTCTAGTTTATTTCCTGTTCCTACTTCTTTTATCTCATATTTTAACCATTTTATATATTCTTCTATTAGTCTTTCCTTATTTGCATAAGACTTGAAATCGCAGTAATAACATTTTTGCTTGCAAAATGGTATATGTACATATATTCCAATTTCTTTCATTTATCTATTTTCTCAACTCCTCTGCTATTTGTTGTATTTTTCTTAATCTATGGTTTACTCCTGATTTTCCTATAGGATTCTTCAACAACTTTCCAAGTTCTTCTAAAGATGCATCTGGATTTTCCTCTCTAATCTCCGCTATTTCTCTTAATTGTTCTGGCAATTCATTAAACTTCTCTTTTTCCCTTAAATATTTTATATCATTAATTTGTTTTACTGATGAATTCACTATCTTATTTAAATTTGCCGTTTCACAATTTACTTTTCTATTTATATTATTTTTTATATCTCTATATACTCGTATTTCCTCAAATTTTAGTACAGAAGAATTCGCTCCTATCAATGCTAAAAATTTAGATATCTCTTCTCCATCTTTTGTATATATTGAATAACCCTTTGCTTTTTCTAAAATTTTAAAATCTATATTATACTTTTTTAGTATTTCCAATATGTATTTCGCACTTTCTAAATTTCTTAACGATATTTCCAAATGATATTTTTTTTCTGGATTATTTATTGTTCCACTTCCTAAAAAAGCCCCTCTTATAAATGCCTTTTCTAAATCATCACTTTTATTATCGTTATTATTTTCTGTTAATTCTTCAATATAATTTTTGTTTATAGTAATTGAATAAACACTTCTTTGAATTTTTATATTATGATCATTCAGTCCTAGATTATTGAGCAATTTTCCAAATCTATTTATGTTATATTCACTTTCTGTTGAAAACTTAATTTTATTTTTTTGCACACTAACATTATTAGTTGCCATATATCCTAAGAGTTCGGTCTTAACGTTCTTTTTATCTGCTAATGTATTTAATTTGCTTAATTCTTTTTTTACTTCTAATGAAAATGACAATTTATCACCAACCTTTTATAATAATTACCCTATCATTACCCGCTAAATCTTCTATTATGCTATAATTTAAGTTTATTAATTCTCCAACACTTTTTGCTTGATTATATCCTATTTCCAACAATAAGTAACCATCTTTTTTCAAATATTTTTTATACTCAGATAATATTATCTTATAAAATTTTAACCCATCTTTTCCACCATCTAAAGCAATTATTGGTTCATTTCTCACTTCTGTTGGCAATGTTTTTATAACGTCAGTCTCTATATATGGTGGATTTGAAACAATTATGTCAAAATCCTTCTCTTGAATATTTTCAAACATATCTGATACTATAAATTCTATATTATCAACATTATTTTGTTTAGCATTTTGTTTTGCAATATCTATAACTGTATTTTTTATATCTGTTGCATAAACTTTAGCATTTTTTATATTTTTTGCAATTGAAATTCCAATTGCTCCACTCCCTGTACACAAATCCAGGATTTTTATATCATTACCATGATTGTTGCAAATTTCTATCGCTTTCTCAACTAATATTTCTGTATCAGGCTGTGGTATTAAGACATTTTTATCAACATAAAAGTTCAGTTTCATAAATTCTTGTTTATTAGTTATATATTGTATTGGCATACCATTTTTAATGTCGTTAATTTTATTTAAATAAGACTCAACATTATTATCACTTACTTCAATATTAGGATTAGAAACAATCTTCTCCCTACTTAATTTTAATATATATTCTAACAAAATACGAGCTTTAATATTCCCATCCTCTATATCCTTTAATAAATGTTTTCCATTGACCAGTAATTCACTAATATTCAATATTATACTCCTTTTAATAATGTACATCTATTTTACCATATCGCCCAAATTTTATCAATACGCAAAAAATACCCCACATTAGCCGTAAGATGAAGAAATTTTAAGGACCTGTTTGCACAGGTGGGTGTCTTGTTGAATGCTACTGGGTTTCTTATATAAGTATAAGCTTACACGCCACACTCAAAGGCGGACTCCCGTTTTAAGTTTGTTGGTTCTAAAATTTCAGTCAATACGTACCACGCAGGGATTTTTTTCAATTTGTATTTATATTTTAGCATATTGCTTTGGGGTTTTCAATCTGTCTTTTTGCTGTATTTTTAATTTATATAATGTATAATCTTATTATCTTTATTTATCTTCTTTTTTATAGTTTTCTTATATTCTTATATCTACTTTAAGTCTTCCATTTTCAATTATGCCTGTACCTATAAATTTATTTGTTTTAGAATATATTTTATATATTCCATCTTGTTTTTCTTTTTTTAATTTTACACCATTTAACAGTAGTTTAATATCATCGTCTTCTAACTGTATTTTTTCTTTATCTTCAAACATCTCTTCAATTGTTATCACTTTTATATTTTGTCCTTCCTTTAATTGTTCTATTGTAATTGCTTGTTCAATAGTAAATTTTCCCACCTTGGTTCTTTTTAATTCTTTCATATATCCTACTGTTTGCATTTCTTCTGCTATATTTTCACACAATGTTCTTATATATGTACCTTTAGAACATCTTACTTTAAATTGCATTTGTTTTTCTTCTTTATTTACTTTTATTAATTCAATATCATATATTTCTATATTTCGTGGCTTTATTTCAACTTGTTGTCCCTTTCTTGCATACTCATATAATTTTTTTCCATTTACCTTAATTGCTGAATACATTGGTGGAACTTGTTGACTTGCACCAATAAAGCTTTTTAATATTTTTTCTATATTTTTAAATTGCAAGTATTGTTCTGGAACACACTTTTTTTCAACTTCTTCTCCTTCTTCATCAGCTGTTGTTGTTTTTGTTCCTAATTGTAATAATACCTCATACTCTTTGTCATGTTTTATTAAATATTTAGAAAGCTTTGTTCCTTTCCCCAATAAAATAGGAAGAACACCAGTAGCATTAGGGTCTAATGTACCAGTGTGTCCTACTTTCGTATTAAACATTTTTTTTATTTTGTATACTGCATCATGTGATGTATAACCTTTTTCTTTGTTTATTATAATAATTCCATCCATTTATTATTTCCTTATATATCTTTTTATTTGTGTTAATATTTTCTCTTTTACTTCTTCTATATTTCCTGTTATTGTTGCTCCTGCTGCTCTTGGATGGCCTCCACCTCCAAACATAATGCAAACATCTGAAACATTTATATATTGGTTTGACCTTAGAGATAGTCTCCATCCATCTTCAATTTCTCTTGCAAATACAGAAACTTCTACATCTTCCACATTTCTTCCTATTTCTACTATTCCTTCATGGTCTCCTGTTTTTGCATCAACACTTTGCATATCTGCTTGTGTTATGTATGTAAATGCTACTTTTCCTTCTTCAAAAAATTCTAATCTATTTAAAGCAACTCTTGTTAGTTCAAAGCATGGTTTTGTTGTTGTTTGTAAAACTCGCTTATATATATCAGATACATTTACTCCTTTTTTTAAAAGTGATGCTGCAAATTCAAATGTTTCTGCTGTTACCCCTGAATACGCAAAGCCTCCTGTGTCTGTTATTATTCCTGTTATAATACATGTTGCTATGTCTTTTGATATTTCAAATCCAAAATATTCAAACATTACTATTAGTATTTGTGCACAAGCAGGTGCATCTGGATTAACATAGTTTAAATCTCCAAACATGGTATTTGTTCCATGATGATCTATTACTATTTTTGATTTTGCATTTTCAAAGTAACTTGCAAATCCATTTAATCTCCCTATAGTTGGGCAATCTAATGATATTGCTAAATCGTATTTTTGTACTTGACTTTCTTTTTTTATTTCCTTTGTACCTGGTAGAAATTCAAATATTTTTGAATATTCTGGTATAATAACATCTGGATTTTTTCCATATGCTTTTAATATATTGTACATTGCCAAACTACTTCCAATAGCATCTCCATCTGGATTTTCATGAGTTAATATTACTATTGAGTTAGCTTTGTTAATTTCCTCTAAAATTTTATCTAATGTCATATGTATAAAGAATAAAGCTGTTAAACTTTATTCTTCGTTCACCCCGCTTCCTTCGTTTTTTAATTCTTTTAGAATTTTTTCTATTTTTTCACCATATTCTAATGAATCATCTATTTCGAAAATTAGCTCAGGTGTAATTCGTAAATTTATTGTTTTTGCAACTTGAGACCTTATAAATCCTGCTGATTCTTTTAGTCCTTCCATTGTTTTTTTAATGTTTTTTGAATTTAATATACTTACATATATTTTTGCATATTTTAAATCTGGTGTTATTTTTGCTTTTGTTACACTTATTAATCCAGTTACATTTGGATTTTTAAGTTCAAAACTAATTACATTACTAATTTCTTTTTTTAATTCTTCATTAATTCTATTAAGCCTATTTTCATTTTTCGGCATATTAGTTATCTCCCTTTCTAATACAAATAGCACATAATGTTATCTTTTAACTTCCTGCATAACATATACCTCTATTATGTCTCCTTCTTTTATATCATTATATTTTTCTATTTGAATACCACATTCATATCCTTTTGCTACTTCTTTTACATCATCTTTAAATCTTTTTAGTGACTCTAGCTTTCCGTCATGTAATACAATTCCCTCTCTTATTACTCTGACTCCTGCATGTCTTTCTATTTTTCCTTCTAATACATAACATCCTGCTATTGTTCCCACATTTGATACTTTAAACGTTTGTCTTACTTCTGCATTACCTATTACTTTTTCTTCATAAATAGGGTCAAGCATACCTTTCATAGCTGCTTCAACATCTTCAATTGCTTTATATATTACAGAATATTGTTTTATCTCTATCATATTTTTTTCTGCAACTTCTTTTGCTGTATGTCCTGGTCTTACATTAAATGCTATTATTATTGCACTTGCTGCTTTGGCAAGTTGTACATCTGATTCTGTTACAGCACCTGTAGAAGAATGTATTACTTTTACCTTTACCTCATCATTAGATAATTTTTCTAATGATTGTTTTAATGCTTCTGCTGTTCCTTGTACATCTGCCTTTACTATTAAATATAGTTGTTTTAAATTTTCATTTGCCATTTTTTCAAACACATTATTTAATGTAACTTTTGCATTTTCGTTTATTATATTTTCTCTTTCTTGACGTTTTCTTCTTTCTATTAAATGTTTTGCCATTTTTTCGTCTTTAACTTCATAGAAAGTCTCTCCTGCTTCTGGTACATTTGTTAATCCCATAATCTCAACCGGTGTAGAAGGTCCTGCTTTTTTAATTTTTTGTCCTTTATCATTTTTCATTGCTCTTATTCTTCCAATAGATGTTCCTACTACAATTGTGTCTCCCTCATCTAATGTTCCTCTTTGTACAAGCATAGAAGCGATTGGTCCCTTTGACTTATCAAGTCTTGCTTCTATAACAACACCTTTGGCTTGTTTATTAGGATTTGCTTTTAATTCTTTCATATCAGCTACTAGTAAAACCATTTCTAGTAAATTATCTATGTTTATATTATTTTTAGCTGATATTGGACAGAATATTGTATCTCCGCCCCATTCTTCTGGTACTAATTCATATTCCATTAATTCTTGCTTTATTTTATCTACATTTGCATTTGGCAAATCAATTTTGTTAACCGCCACAATTATAGGAATTCCTGCTGCTTTAGCATGATTTATAGCTTCCACAGTCTGTGGCATTACACCATCATCTGCAGCTATTACTAATATTGCAATATCTGTAATTTGTGCTCCTCTTGCTCTCATGCTTGTAAATGCCTCATGTCCTGGCGTATCTAAAAATGTAATTTCTCTGTTATTTACATTTACTTTGTATGCACCTATATGTTGTGTTATTCCTCCTGCTTCTCCTTCTATTACATTTGTACTTCTTATTGCATCTAGTAAAGATGTCTTACCATGATCTACGTGTCCCATTACTACAACTACTGGTGGTCTTGGTTGCAATTCATCTGCTTTGTCTTCTGTCTCATCAAATAATATGTCTTCTTCTTTTACTTGCTCTTTTTTCTTGGCTGTTATTCCAAATTCACTTGCTACCAAATATGCTGTATCAAAATCTATAGTATTATTTATTGTGCTCATTATTCCGTAATTTAACAATTTTTTTATTACATCACCACTTGTTTTTTTCATTTCCATTGCCAAATCTTTTACTGTTATTGTATCTGGAATCGTTATTTCTTTTAATTCAAATATTTTTTGTTTATTTCTTTCTTCTTCATTTTTTTGAATTCTTTTTCTATTTCTTTTTCCTCTTTCTGTAGTCAAGTCATAATAGTCTAGCATTTCCCCGTCTTGTTCATTAAACATATGTGATAATTTATCTACTTGTTTTAGATTTTTTAATTTTTCGCCATCAAATTCCTCATTGAATCTTCCACTTTTTCTTGTAGTCTTTTTGGTTGCTTTGTTTTCATCATATTTGTTATTTACTTTTTGCTTATCTATAGCTTTTGTACTGTAATCTCTTTGATTTTCTTTTTCAATTTCTACAGACATAATGTCTTTAATGTTTCTATCTATTCCTTTATTATCTAATGGTCTTCTTTCATTTCTGTTAAAATTAGGACGTTGTTGGTTATTATTTCTATTATTTTGAAATCTGTTATTATCCCTATTATACTGTTGTCTAGCACCATTTTCTCCATTATTATATGTTCTGTTTTGATTGTAGTTATTTCTATTTTGATTATAATTTCCGTTGTTGTTATAATTGTTTCTATTAAAATTATAACCATTATTATAATTTCTGTTATAATTATTTTCTGTTCTTCTTTGTTCTGGTTTAGGAGATTCTACAGTTGCCGTTGATGAAGTTTGTACTTTGGGTGTTGGTGCATTTTCTTGAGCTTTTATTGTTTCTTTTTCCAACATTTCTTCTTTTGCTTGCTCTTTTGATTGTTCTTTAACTTCTTTAACTTCTTTAACTTCTTCTTTTTTTTGTTCTTCTTTTTTGGAATCCTTTATTCCAAATAATTCATTAACCGTAAGAGGCTTAGTTGGCTTATTTCTATAAACAATATTATAGTTTTGATTTTTTTCTCTTTCTACAAAACCAACATCTTTTCTATTTTGACTATTCTTTTCTTCTTGCTTTTCTTTTTTCTTATCCTCATCTGTTATTATAAGTTCTCTTCTTATTATAACTGGTGTATCTGTCTCTTTTTCTTTCACTTTTTTCTCTTTCTTTCCTATATTTTTTGTTTTTCCATCATCCAGAGCCTGCTCAAGTTTTTCCGCCTGTTCATTTTCTATTGTACTTAAATGGCTTGTTACAGCTATTCCTAATTCCCTTGCTTTTTCTATTACTTCTTTACTGGCTAAGCCCACTTTTTTTGCTATTTCGTGTATTTTTATCTTACCCAATAACTTCACCCCCATCAATTTTTTTTGCTATTTCTTTTGCAATATTATTATCTTTAATTCCAATAACTGCTTTATTATCTTTTCCTATACATTTGCTTATTTCGTCCACTGTTAATATGTTGTAAAACATTACATTGTTTTCTATACATTTATTTTTTATATTTTTTATTGTTCTTTCTGAGGCATCTTTTGCAACTATAACTAGTTTAGCATTTCTTTTTATAATTTGTTCTAAACAAGCATCTGTGCCAAATACTATTTTTCCGGCTCTTGTTGCTAGCCCTATTAGCCCCATTACTTTAGTACTTATTATAATAAATTCCCCCTTTATTGAAATTAAAGTTTTTAGTCATTTTACTCCTTAAACATCTCTTCTAATTCATTATATATGTCTTCTGTTAGCTGTGTTTCAAAAACTTTTTCTATTTTTTTACTTTTTTTAGCTTTATTAAAGCAATCTACATTGTGACAAATATATGCTCCTCTACCACTTGCTTTTCCTGTCTTATCTATTGTAATGTTACCCTCTTTGCTTTTTACAATTCTCACAAAATCATTTTTGTCTTTTTGTACATTACATCCTATGCATGTTCTTTGTGGTTTCTTCTTCATATATATTCACCTCTTTCTTATAGCTTATTCTTCTTCTTGGTTTTCTACAACTTCTTCTTCATCTTTTTTCTGTAATATTTCTCTAAATTGAGATTCACTTTTAATATCTATTTTCCAGTTTGTTAACTTTGCTGCTAGTCTAGCATTTTGTCCAGCTTTTCCTATTGCCAATGATAATTGGTCATCTGGCACTATTACTTGTGCAAACTTCTCTTCCTCGTTTACATCAACAGCCATAACCTGTGCTGGAAGCAATGCTGCTGATATATATAATGCTGGGTCTGGATACCATTCTATTACATCTATCTTTTCTCCGTGCAACTCATTTATTATGTTTTGAATTCTAATTCCTTTTTGTCCCACACAAGAACCAACTGGATCTATATTTTCATTTGCTGAGTAAACTGCAACTTTAGTTCTACTACCAGGGTCTCTTGAAATACTTTTAATTTCTATTAATCCTTCATATATTTCTGGGATTTCTAATTCAAATAATTTTCTTACAAAGTCCGCATGTGCCCTTGAAACCGTTACTTGCGGAGAACCTTTTAATCCTCTTTCTACATTCAATACATATGCTCTTATTTTATCATTTACTCTATACTTTTCTGTTGGTACTTGCTCTTTTAGTGGCATTACACCTTCTAATTTTCCAAGGTCTAATACTACTATTCCTCCATCTGCTTTTTGTATTATTCCAGATACTATTTCACCTTTTCTATTATTAAACTCTGTATATAATACATCTCTTGATGCTTCTCTTATTTTTTGTATTATTACTTGTTTTGCTGTTTGTGCCGCTATTCTTCCAAAATTTCTTGGAATAATTTCTATTTTTGTTTTATCTCCTATTTCCAATTTTTTGTTTATTTTTTGTGCTTCTTCTAAACTTATTTGTGTTTGTGGTATTTCTACTTCTTCCACTACTTCTTTTTCTGCATATACATGTATCTCTCCTGTTGCTTCATCTATAACTATGCTTACATTTTCATCTGCATCAAAATTTCTTTTATATGCTGTTATTAACGCTGTCTGAATTGAATCTAATAAATACTCTTTATTTATCCCTTTTTCTTTTTCCAAATCATTCATTGCTAAAAACAACTCTTGTGCATCAATTGCTTGATTGTTATTTTTTGTATTCTTTTTCATTTTCCTATTCCTCCCCTAATTTACCATTCATATGCTTTCTTTATTTGTGCTATATCTTGTCTTAATATTTCTTGTTCTTCATTATCGCTTATTACTATTATTGCCTTTTCATTGATTTGTTCTAATATGCCTATTATTTCTTTCTTCTTGTTTATTGGTTTAAATAATTTTATTTCTATTTTTTCTCCTATATTGTCTTTTAAATGTTTATCTTTTCTTAGTATTCTTTCTACTCCCGGAGAAGAAACTTCTAAAAAATATTGTTGTTTTATATAGTTTGCATCATCCAATAAATCAGTAATTGCATTATTTACTTTTTCACAATCTTCTAAACTTATTCCATTAGGGTTATCTATAAATATTCTTAAAAAATAATCTTTGCCTTCTTTAACATATTGAACGTCATATAGTTCATAACCCAAATTAACTATTTTAGGTTCAACCAAATTTTCAATTTTTTCTTCTAAGCTTGACATATTTCACTCCCTTAATACGCATTTGAGAGTGGGATTTGTTCCCACTCTCTCTAAATTCCTTATGCGATTATTATTATACCCTATTTTTCTAGTAATTGCAAGTCTTTTTTTAATTTTCTCTCTGTTTTGTTACCTCATACATTACAATTCCTGCTGATACTGATGCATTTAGTGAAGTAATTTTACCTTTCATTGGTATTTTCACTAAGAAGTCACAGTTTTCTTTAACTAATCTTGACATTCCATATCCTTCGCTTCCTATTATTATGGCTACAGGCATTTTAAAGTCTTGTTGGTAATAATATGTTTTTGCCTGTCCATCAGTTCCGCAAATCCAAATATCGTTTTGTTTCAAAAATTTAATTGTTTCATTTATATTATTTACCCTTGCTATTTTCATATGTTGCACTGCTCCAGCAGAAACCTTTGAAACTGTGCTATTTACTCCACATGCTCTTCTTTTTTGTATTATTATTCCATGAACTCCAGCTGTTTCTGCTGTACGAATTATCGAGCCTAAATTATGTGGATCTTCTATTCCGTCTAATATTATTATAAACGGTTTTTCTTTTCTTTCTTCTGCAGTTTGTAAAATATCTTCCACTTCGCAATAATCATATGGAGGAACAATTGCAATTACACCTTGACTATTTTCTGTTTGAGCAATTTTATTTAACTTGCTTTTTTCTATTTCTGTAATTATTATTTTTCTGTCTTTTGCAATTGCAATAATTTTATTTATGGAGCCATGCTTCTCTCCTGTAGCTACAAGTATTTTATTTATGTCTTTGCCCGACTCCAAATATTCTAGTACAGCATTTCTGCCCTCTATCTGGTCATTATATTCTTCCATGTTTATTTCTCCTCTTAATACTAAAACCATCTTTTCTTTCTACCAAATTATGGAATTATAACATTATTATCTTGTGACATATTGTTAGACAACTCTGAAATATGTCCATATACATTTTTCATAAAAAACTCTATGGTGTTTTTTATTATTTTTTTCTCGTTTTCTTTTCCATTAGCACTTATCATACTATGTAATGATGTAGTGCAAATGCTAGCAAGTTCTTCTATATTTTCAATATTCACAGACTGATTTAATTTTTCTACTACTTTTCCGGTTTTATTTAGTACGCTTTTTTCAAGTACTGCTAGTAGCTGTTCTGGTTTGTAGTTATTAATTATAATTGCATTATTATTTTTTAACTCTGTTATTTCTTCTACAGTATCAACTTTATTTATATTTTTGTTGTATGTAGCAGTAATTTTTTTGCCGTTGTTGTTAATCTTTGTTGTTGACGTATTAGTTACTCCTCCATTTACTGGTCTTCCAATTTTAGTTTCTTCTGAATACATAATTTCATTTGTTGTAATATCAGGAATTAATTCGTATTTGTTTGTTATGTTTTTTTCATCTTTCACTTTTGAAAGTACAAGTTTAGCCCCTTGTTTTTCTTCCGAGTTATTTACAACATTAAAAATAATTTCTAAATTTAAATTGTTCTCACTAAATTTGTTATTTATAATTATTTCCACTTCTTGCTTTTCTTTAATTGCATTTGTATTTAAATTATTATCTGTCATATCTTCAATTGTAGTATTTATTACTGTTCTAAGTGTCACTTTGTCTTTTTCATATACTGTTATTGTTAATGGTGATTTCACATTAATTTTTTCTTTTAGCTCTTGTGCTGTCGAAGAAAGTTCCACTTCTGAACTAATTCCTAATCTTTTTAATATATTTAATAATGTTTGATTTTTAGAAAAATTATCAATGCAAGTTATTATTATTTGATTTACTTGATTTTCATCTAATTTTAATGTATATATATTTGCACTATATGTTGTTCCATTTATATCTATATTATTTTTTGCCTTACTATAATTTTCCTGTTTAATATTCTGCTTAACTATGTTTAAAAAGTCATTTATTAATTGTTTTTGCTCTTCTTCTGTAATTAATGGTTCATTACTAAATTCAATCTTTTCAGGAATTATTTTTTCTAACTGATTATTCCCACTTAAATCACTCGCTAATTTTTTTAGATTTTCATTTCTTATGCCTATATAGTACTTTAGTAAATCTTCACATTTTATAGCATATATATTTCCACTATTTATATAAGAAAAAGATAGTAAATTGTCTTGTCCGTTTTTTAAATTTGCTTCAGCATATGTTCTTCTTGTAGCATTATCATGTCTTGTAGCAGTTGTTACATTAATATTTTGAATTTCTGTTCCTTTCTCTAATATTGTTGTTAAGCTTCCACTTGAAACATAACTAACATTTTTAAATGTTGTGCTTTGTTCTTTATCATATTCATTTTCAAATATTTGTGATATTGCTTCTTGTTGTGCAATATATTTCCAGAAAAGCTCTTGTGGTTTTTTTAACATATCTGTAAAAAAGTATAAATATCCACCTGCCGCGCCTAATCCAAGTATCAATACTGTAATTATTACAACCCATAATCCAATACTTTTTTTCTTCATTTTTGTTCCTCCTTATTAATTTTTTTATTTATATCTTCTATTGCTGTTATTTTTAGATACTCCATCCTTTTCTTGGTTTGCTCATCTTTATAGTCAATTCTGTCTATCAATTTTTCTATATATTTTTCATCTCTTATTTTTTTTAAACTATACTCAAAGTTTAAATCATATATAAAAGCTAATATTATTATCCATTTATCAATATTGCTTGTAACTGTGCCAGATTTTATTGTTTTTTTCATTAATATTTGCTCATAAACATTATCAGATAGTTTCTCGTCTCCTATATCCTCTTTTTTATACAATAAATAAAATGGCTTAGACAAATATATATTCATAATATCTAATTTATCCGCATCTCGTATTATTTTTGCTTGAAGCATTTCTTCTTTATTCAGGTTTAAGTTTATACTATATTTATTATGATTTCTTATTGCTTCATTTATAATTCTATCATATTTATTTGTAGAAATAAACCTTCTTATTAAATTATTTTTATTTAGTTGTTCTACACCATACTCTGCATGATCTATACTTTTTGAATCCACAAATGTAGAATATTGTGTAATTTGTTCAAATCTACCTATATCATGTAAAAGGCCAACTAATTTTGCAATTTGTACTTGTTCTTCATTTAATTCTAGTGACTTTGCAATATTATAGCTTTCTTTTTCAACTCTGTAAGAGTGGTCTTTTTTCATTTTAATATTTTCATTTTGCAAATCAAATTTTAAAACATATTTTTCAAATGCTTCTTCAGCTTTTTTAAAATCAATCATATGTACCTCTATTCCTGGGCATTTTCTTCAATTAAATTTGTTTTCATTTCATTTTCTTTTACTTCAATTTCAGAAATAGCACCATTTGTTTTATAAGCTTTTATTTGTATTTTATATGTTTTGCCTATGTCTATATTTTTCTTATATTCTTCTATTTTTTTTATGCTTGTTTCTCCATTTACCATTATAAGATCTTCTTTTGACATAATGCTATTATGTTCTATAAGGACCTCATATATTTTGTTCAAATTTGTTGCTGATATATTTCTGCTTCCATCTGCTGATATATATGTTTTTAATATTTTTTGTGCCTCTGCTTCGTTATTGTTTAATTTATCATTTATTATTGAATTTTTTTGTGCATAATCTGTTGCAAATATCCAAATTCCATTTATTATTTTTTCTGTTATTCCATCACCGTTTGTACTAATAAAACTTGAACCAATTGTGCTTATAACCTCTAATTTTATTTTAGGTGCTAACTCATCAAATCCTATTTTCTCAAATTTTTGTGTTAAATTTTGAAATTTGTTTATAATGTATTTTTCTATAAATGGCTGTAACTGTTTCAGAGTATAATTATTTAATATAACAGCACTAGAGTCTTTTAATTCTGCTATTTTTTCCCCATTAGCACCTACTTGTATATTTTGATTATATATTGAACTAACTTTTATTCCATTTTCATTCATAATAGTAGTAATTATTGAATTATTTATATTATTATTTTCCATCTTTCCAATTTTATTAACTATTTTATAGTTATACATTGGTTTATTTATATTTGGTGTTATTATAATATTATTTGTTGCAAAATTGTCTTCTTCATTTTTATCAACAATAATTTTAGAATTATAACTAATATTCTCTGTAGAAATTTCTAAAAATATTAATAATTTAAGACTATTATTTTCATATGCATAATCTATTGTTAATTTATATTTACTACCAATATTTATTGATGTTCGAACTACCTCTTTTTTATTAACATAAATTTCAATTTTTACTTCTTCTTCAATTCTTTGTTCGTTTATTTTTACTATTAAATTACTTGCTATTTCTTTGTAATTATCTATTTTATTTCTTTCTAACGTTTGTAGTAAAACTTCATCTTTCATAGAATTTTCTAAGCACTTTATTATAATATTACATATTTCATCTCCACTTAGTTTTAACAAATATACTTTAGCTTCGTAGCTTTTCTCTTCTATTTGAATATCTTTTTTACCTAACTTTATATAACTGGTTTTAGGTATATTTTGAATAAATATATTTGAATATGTGCTTATTAGATGTTCTTTTTCTATATCGTTTATATCAATACTATCTGGTATATATTGTATGATTTCTTTATTAACATTTAGCTTTTGAGCAAAATTCTTCAAGTTTGCATTCCTTACACCTATATAATGTTTTAGCAGATCTTCGCATTTTATTCCATATGTGTTGTAGTCTTTTATGCAAAAAAGTTTTAACAAATCATTTTCTTGCTCTTTTAGTGTTATTTTTGAATATGTTCTTTCAGTTTCAACATCATGTACAGTATTTGTTGCAATATCTATATTTTTCATTTCTTCATTTTTTTCAACAGTAATGTTAATATTTCCATCTGAAACATAATTATTTTTTTCTTTAATTTCCTTTTGCACCTTTGCATTTTCATTACATATAATGCTTAAAATTTTATTATTTTGTTTTGCAAAAGTCCAAAATAATTCTTCTGGACTTTTAAATGTATCAGTGCAAAAGTACAATATTATTAATGTAACAATTGCTATGCTAATTATAACACCCGAAATCATTATAACTAATTTTTTTTTCATCTTTTACTTTATTCCTCCTATTGGGCAGGCTTATTCATCATCCAGTTTTAAAACACTTAAAAAAGCTTCTTGTGGTATATCCACATTTCCTATTTGCCTCATTTTCTTTTTGCCTTTTTTCTGTTTTTCCAATAGTTTTTTCTTTCTCGTAATATCTCCTCCATAGCACTTTGCAAGTACATCTTTTCTCATTGCTGATATTGTTTCTCTTGCTATTATTTTTCCTCCTATAACTGCTTGTATAGGTATAGCAAATAATTGCCTTGGAATAACTTCTTTCAATTTTTCTATCATCTTTTTGCCACGTTCATAGCTATTGCTCTTATGCACAATAAAAGATAACGCATCTACTCCTTCTCCATTTACCCATATATCCAGCTTAACCAATTCTGATCTTTTATATTCTTTAAATTCATAGTCAAAAGAAGCATATCCTTTTGTTTTAGATTTAAGATTATCAAAGAAATCATAAATAATTTCATTTAATGGCATCTCATATATTAATGTAACCCTATTTTCATCCAAATACTTCATATTTATATAAACTCCACGCCTATTCTGACATATTTCCATTATATTTCCTACATATTCTTTTGGAGTTAAAATTTCTGCTGTTACCATTGGCTCTTCAATATATGAAATGTCATTTGCCGGTGGTAAATCTGATGGATTATATAACTCCAACAATTCGCCATCGGTTTTATGAACTTTATAAATAACAGATGGAGATGTTGTGATTAAACTTAAATCATATTCTCTGTCCAATCTTTCCTCTATAATTTCTAAGTGTAGCAAGCCAAGAAAGCCACATCTAAATCCAAAGCCTAATGCTGTAGAAGTTTCTGGCTCATATTCTAAAGCAGCATCATTTAGTTTTAATTTTTCTAAAGCTATTTTCAAATTCTCATAATCGCTTCCATCTACAGGATATATTCCACAATATACCATCGGATTTACTTTTTTATATCCTGCTAATGGTTCTTCTGCTGGTGTTTCCTTTAATGTAATTGTATCTCCAACTCTAATATCAGAAAGGCTTTTAATGCTTGCTGCTATATATCCAACATCACCTGCTAGCAATTCATTATCCGGCTCATATGTACCTGGTTCAAAATGTCCTACTTCTGTTACAGTAAAAGTTTTATTTGATGACATAAGTAATATTTCGTCTCCCACTTTTACCTTTCCATCTCTTATTCTTACATATGCTATTGCTCCCTTATAATTATCATATAAAGAGTCAAAAATTAAAGCTTTAAGTGGTTTTTCTTCCTCCCCTTCTGGTGGAGGTAACAATGTTACTATTTTTTCTAATACTTCATCTACATTTAACCCAGTTTTAGCTGATATGCATGGTGCTTCATCTGCTGGAATCCCTATAATATCTTTTATTTCTTGTTTAACTTCTTCTGGTCTCGCATTTGGTAAATCTACTTTATTTATTACTGGTAATATTTCTAAATTATTATCTATTGCTAAATAAACATTTGCAAGTGTTTGTGCTTCTACTCCCTGGCTTGCATCCACAACTAAAATGGCTCCATCGCATGCAGCTAAACTTCTTGATACTTCATAATTAAAGTCCACGTGTCCTGGAGTATCTATTAAATTAAGTTCATATTCTTGTCCATTCTTTGCATTGTACTTCATTCTTACAGCTTGTGACTTTATTGTTATTCCACGTTCTTTTTCTATTTCCATGTTGTCCAACACTTGATTTTCCATTTCCCTTTTAGATAAAACTCCAGTCATCTCTATTAATCTATCTGCCAATGTGGATTTTCCATGGTCTATATGTGCTATTATGCTAAAATTTCTAATATATTTTTTTCTATCTTGCAATATCTATACCTCCCTATAGTTCAACCTTAATGTTTTCTATTCCACCATCCATCAACATCTATTTTCATAAATTACTTTACACTATCATTCTTTTACATCACTTGTTATATTATACCGTCTTGTATAATTTTTGTCTATAATCTTATACTATATTTTGCTTTGTAAATTTGCAATACCTTTTAATTATGTTTAATCTTCTTTTACACTTATATTCGCTTCCCCAACGATGTCTTGTAATTCTTTTAATATTGCAGTTGTCAAATATATTCCTCCTGCAAATTTTTTTTCTTCTCCATTTATTATTTGTATTTGAATATTGTTTTTATCTCCTGAAAAGAATTTTATTGCTCCTTTTAATTGATTTCTATGCTTTTCGTCTAAATTTGTTATTGTTATTGATAAAATTTTCTTCTTCTGCACAGCAAACTCTTTTATATCTCTTGCTACTATTTTAGTATCCTCATCTTCTCTTACACTTAGTCTACCTTCCACCAAAATAATATTATCTTCCACAAGAATATTTGAACAATTTTGATAACAATTTTCAAATATTATTACTTCTGTTGTTCCATACATATCTTCAACAGTTACAAATGCCATAAGCTTATTTGTTTTAGTATATTTCTTTTTCACACTTGTTATTATTCCTGCATATTTTACCATTTGATTGTCTTCATATTTTGCCATTCCAGTTTCTTCTATGTCTTCTTTTATTTTTTTAATTTGATATGTATTTATAGTTGTTTGCATTTCTAGTTGATTTTTTATTTTTTCTAATGGGTGCCCAGATATATATATTCCCAACATTTCTTTTTCCATAAACAGCATTTCCTTTTCACTATACTCTGGAAAAACTGTATAATTATACTTGATTTCATTTATTTTTTCGTCTTCTGTTTCTGTTAAATCAAACATACTTACTTGTCCGTCAAAACTTTTTTTGTTGCTATTTGAAATAGTATCTATTATTGTTTCATAAGAGGCTATTAATGTACTTCTTGTTTGTTCAAAGCAATCAAATGCCCCTGATTTTATCAGACTTTCTACACATTTTTTATTTACAGATAAATCTTTTATCCTTTCGCAAAAATCAGCAAAGTTTTTAAATTCTCCATTACTAGTTCTTTCTTTTACTATTTCATCTACCGCCGATGTTCCAACATTTTTTATACTTCCCAGTCCAAAACGTATTCCTTCATTATCTACTGTAAACTTGGTATAACTTCTGTTTATGTCTGGTTTTAATATTGATATATTCAATCTTCTGCATTCCTCTATATAATCTGGTATTTTATCTAAATTTCCTAAAAAGCTGTTTAATGTTGCTGCCATAAATTCTGCTGGATAATATGCTTTTAAATATGCTGTCCTATACGATACTACTGCATATGCTGCCGCATGAGATTTATTAAATGCGTATTTTGCAAATTCAGCCATTTCGTCAAATATTCTATTTGCCGACTCTGCATCAATTCCATTTCTTACACATCCTGGTACTACTATGTTCCCATCTTCATCTAGTTGACCATTTATAAATATTTCTCTTTCCCTTGCCATTACATCTAATTTTTTCTTTCCCATGGCACGTCTTACTAAATCAGCTCTTCCTAAAGAATAACCAGCTAAATCTCTTACTATTTGCATAACTTGTTCCTGATATACCATACAACCATATGTAACTTTTAGTATTGGCTTTAATGCAGGATGAGTATATACTGCATGTTCTGGGTCTTTTTTATTTGCTATATATCTTGGTATTTGATCCATCGGCCCTGGTCTATATAATGAAACCCCAGCTATTATATCTTCTAAACAGTCTGGTTTTAATTCCTTCATAAAGTTTGTCATACCTTGGCTTTCAAATTGAAAAATTCCAACAGAATTTCCATCTTGCCATAGTTTATAAACTTTTGGATCATTCATGTCATTATCAAACTCAACTTGAACCCCTTTATTTGCCTTTACTAAATCAATAGTATCTTGAATAACAGTTAACGTACGAAGCCCCAAAAAGTCCATTTTCAAAAGACCTAGCTCTTCTAATGTTGTCATTATATATTGTGTAGATATTGTATTATCTCTCATATATAAAGGAACATAAGTTACTACTGGTTCCTTAGTTATTACTATGCCACATGCGTGAGTAGAAGCCTGCCTTGGCATTCCTTCCAATGCCATAGCAATTTCCAACAATTTTTTTACTGTTTCATCATTTTCATATAATTCCTTTAACTCTCTATTTTGCTCTAGCGCTTTTTTTATTGTAATGTGCAATTCATTAGGTATCATTTTTGCTAATTTATCTGTATCTGCATATGAAATGTCCAAAGCCCTTCCAACATCACGAATTACCATTCTAGCTGACATTGTTCCAAAAGTTATTATTTGGGATACATTTTCTTTTCCATATTTTTGACATACATATTCTATAACTTTATCTCTTTTTTCATAGCAAAAGTCTACGTCAAAATCTGGCATACTTATTCTTTCTGGGTTAAGAAATCTTTCAAATATAAGATTATATTTTATTGGATCTATATCTGTAATTCCTATGCTATATGCAACAATAGAGCCTGCACCAGAGCCTCTGCCTGGCCCTACTGGAATATTGTGCGTTTTTGCATAATTTATATAATCCCAAACAATAAGAAAATAGTCCACATACCCCATCTTTCTAATTATGCTAAGCTCATATTCAGCTCTTTCTTTTATTTCATTAGTAATTTCCTCTCCATATCTTTTTGTCAATCCATCTACTGTTAATTTTTCTAAATAATCATAATGTGTGGCATATTGTTCTGGAACATCATAATTAGGCAAAATAGTATGTCCAAATTCAAATTCCACATTGCATTTTTCAGCTATTTTTACAGTATTTTCTACGGCATCTGGTATATTTTTAAAATAATCTATCATCTCTTCGGGAGATTTTACATACAGTTCCTCTGTATCAAATCTCATTCTGTCTTCATCATTCATTCTTTTACCAGTTTGTATACAAAGTAATACTTCATGGTTATATGCATCTTCTCTTTTTAAGTAATGCGCATCATTTGTGGCTACAAGCGGAATCTCCAATTCTCTTGATAGTTCAACAAGTTTTTGATTAACTAATACTTGCTCTTTTATTCCATTGTTTTGAACCTCTAAATAGTAATCTTCTCCAAATAAATTTTTAAACCATAATGCTACTTTTTTTGCCTCTTCAATATTATTATTTAATATTGCTTGGCTTACTTCCCCTGCAAGGCAAGCACTTAAGCAAATTAACCCATCATGATATTTCTCTAAAATTTCTTTATCTATACGTGGTTTATAGTAAAAACCTTCTGTAAAGCCCAAAGAAACCAGTTTAGCCAAATTCTTATAACCATCATTATTTTTAGCAAGTAAAATTAAATGATTATACTTCTCATCTATTTTAGGTTCCTTATCTTTTCTACCCCTTGGCGCCACATAAACCTCACATCCAATAATAGGTTTTACTCCATTTGCCTTACATGCCTTATAAAAATCAATAGCCCCAAACATTACGCCATGATCTGTAAGAGCAATAGAATTCATTCCCAATTCCTTTGCTCTTACAGGCAAATCCTTTATTCTATTAGCACCATCCAACAAGCTATATTCACTATGTATATGCAAATGCACAAATCCCAATTGTGGACAGTCCCTAATTGTCCCATTTTCCCAATTTTGGACACCCTTATCATTTTCTTCCATTTTTTACCTCTTGAATTATCTTTCTATTTATTCCTGTTACTCTGCTTATTTGATTTACACAAGTTCCTCTAATTTCTAGCATTTTAATAATATCTTCTTTTATATTTTTTAAGTATATAATACTTTTTCCGCAAATTCTACTGTTTATCATAAATTTTATGTGAATTTTTAGTCAAGGGTGTCCCAAAATGTCCAAACGGGTCAATTAAGGACTGTCCCCAATTAAGCAAGCAGATGTATGTTTCGTCTACTTTTCTGTTTAATGAGTTTTCTAATGCTTTTTTATATATTGATAGTTGTGTTTTGTATTTGTCTATTAATTCTTCTATTTTTTTTACATTGTCTGTTTTGTAATCTATTAGAATTAATTTATTGTCTTCTGATATGTAGTATAAATCTATTATCCCTTGTACTAATATTGTTTCTTCTGTTTGTATGTTATCATATATTTCTTTTGCTAAAATGTTTATATAAAATGGTTGTTCTTTGTGTATTTCTTTTGCTTTTGTCAAGTTTTTCCATAAATCTGATTTTGTATATTGATATAGTTTTTCTTTATCTATTGCTTTTGCTTCTGTATCTGTTATTATTTCTTTTAACACTAAATCTTGTATCATTTGTTCTATTTTTTCTTTGGTATATATTTGTTTTTCATTTAGTCTTTGTATACATAAATGCATTAATGTCCCTTTTTCTGCTGAGCTTATCTTTCTTTCTTTTTCCATAAATTTTGGAACTTCTGTTAATTCTACTTTTGTTTTTTCTTCTAAGTTAATTTTTGTTACTGCTGTTTTTGTAGGTATTCCTATAGATTCCTTATACTTATATTCCCAATTTAATGCTTCCTCTATTTTTTTAGTTTTTCTATTATCTTCTATTTTTTCATTAATTATTTCATTTATTTTCTTTTCATTTTTTATTGTCTGTTTTTCAAATTGTTTCTCAAGTTCTTCTTTGGTATATGTATATAATTCTGCTATCTCTGTAATATTATTTTCATTGTTTAAAAATACAAGTTCTAGCCAATCCAAATATGTTTTATATTTTTTTATCAGTTTATAATCTATTGCATCATTCTTTTTTGCATATATTTGTAATTGTTCTACTTTTTTCTTAAAATCTTTCTCTATATCCTTATTAAGTCCTGTTATTATTAATTTTTCTTTTGCACGCGTAAGTGCAACATACAATATTCTTTGCTCTTCTGACAATGTTTCTAGCTTAACCTTTAATTTTATTGCTTCTTTTGGTAATGTATCATACTCTATTCTTCTTTGGCAATCTATTAATTTAGGTCCAATTCCTATGTCTTGATGTAGTAATATATTTTCATTTAAGTCTCTCATATTAAAACTTTTGCCTGTGCCACATAAGAAAACTACTGGAAATTCTAATCCCTTACTTTTGTGTATACTCATAATTCTAATAACATTTTCGTTTTCGCCTATTAGCTTAGCTGACGCTAAGTCCCCATTATTGTTTTTTAATCTGTCTATAAAATTTATAAAGTTAAATAAACCTTTAAATCTTGCGCTTTCAAACTGCTTTGCCTTTTCAAACAACATTTTCAAATTAGCTTGTCTTATTGCTCCATTTGGCATTAGCCCTACTATGTTCAAAAGATTTGTATCTATATATATTTGCCATATTAATTCGTCTAATGGTAAATATTTTTCCTTTTCTCTCCATTTATCAAAATAACATATTACATTTTCTATTTTATTTTTTAGACCCTCTTCTGCTGTTAACCTTGCCTTTATCATAGATTCATAAAAGCTACAACTTCTATCTGTTAGTCTTATTGAAATCAAGTCATTATCTGTAAATGCAAAAATAGGTGATCTCAAAATTGTTGCTAATGGTATATCTTGCATTGGATTATTTATTATTTTTAGAATAGATATTATAATTTGTATTTCCATTGACTCTAGATATTGAGATGACGAATCACTAAATACAGGCAAACTTAATTGCTCTAATTCTTTTTCATATATTGGTGCCATATTGGCGGTAGCCCTTAATAATATAACAATGTCTTTATATGTTATTTTTCTATATCCCTGTTCTTTATCAAATACCATATAATTACTATTTAACAATTCATTAATTTTATTAGCTACAAATTTTGCTTCTAATTCCGTATTTTCTATTTTTTCTATTTCTCCATTTTCTTCTGGCTCTTCGTCATTAGTAAATACATTTTCTTCTTTCTCCTTTAAATCTATTATATGTATTTCTGTTTTTCCTGCATAATTCATACTTTCTTCTGGTTCCTTATACCCTGCACTGTAGTTTAAATACTCTTGTTCGTTATACTCTATTTCTCCAACTTTTTCACTCATAATGTTTTTAAATACAATATTAGTCATATCTAAAATGTTCTTTCTACTTCTAAAGTTCTTGAATAATTGAATTTTTAGTCCTGAACTATTCCTTTCATTTTCATTCTTTAAATTGTATTTTTTATATTTGTCTAAAAATAATTCTGGTCGTGCTTGTCTAAATTTATAAATACTTTGTTTTACATCTCCAACCATAAAAACATTATTGCCTTTTGAAATGCTAGTTAAAATTTGCTCTTGAACCAAGTTACTATCTTGGTATTCATCTATTGCTATTTCCTCAAATTTTTTTTTATATCTTTTAGCTACTTCTGTTTCCCTTTTTTCTTCATCTAATAATATCTTTAATGCAAAATGCTCTATATCATTAAAGTCAATAATGTTTTTTTCTCTTTTTTTATCTGAAAATCTTTTCATAAATTCTAATATTAGTTCTTTTAGTTGCAATAATATTGTATACATATAATTAATATCTTCATTAGCTTGCATTGAATCATACGAAATTTTTTTCTTTATGCTCTTGTTAATTATGTCTTTTGCTTTATCTCTAATTTCTTTTGCTTGTTCTTTCAATTCTAGTGTTATTTTCTTATCTACCGGCCATTTTTGCCATTGTAAATTGCTTATTTTTATTAACACTTCATCCCAATTATTTATTCCACTTTTTATATATTCAAGATTATAAATGTCTTCTTTTATTGCTTTTGTAAATTTAACTAATTCATCATACATTTCCATTTTGGCAGATATATTTTTTAGTTGCATTATAGCTTCTGCCAATTCTTCTTCTATGTCCTGCAAAATAATTTTCCCCCATACTGTTTGTGAAAAATCGCCATTATCATGATTAAACAAATTCACATTTTCCTCAAGCCATTTTTCAGGAAAAGGACTACTTTGAATAAACCTATATATATTTAATATTAGGTTTTGCAGTCCCTCATCTCCTCTATAACCTGTATATGTATTAATTAGGTTTTCAAAGTTTTCATCGTTATTCAAATATTTTTCTTCAAATAAATCTTCTAATACTTCATATTTCATAAGCTCTATTTCGGTTGCATCTGCAACTCTAAAATTATTAGAAATATTTAGCTCATAAAAATTATTTCTAATAATATCTAAACAAAACGAATGAATAGTTGAAATATTAGCTTTATTTATTAAATTAATTTGCCTTTGCAAATTAGTATTTTCCGGATTTTCTTCTAGCTTTTTGTAGATTGCATCTAAAATTCTTTCTCTTATTTCACTTGCTGCTGCACTTGTAAAGGTAACAACTAAAATCTTATCTATATCTATATTTTCGTTTATTACTTTATTTATAATTCTCTCAACCAGTACTGCAGTTTTTCCACTACCAGCAGCTGCTGCAACTAATATGTTATTTCCCTTTTCGTTTATTGCTTGCAATTGTTCCTCTGTCCATTTAACGTTAGACATATTTTATATATTCTCCTCTATCTTTATAATTTGCTTTATAATTTATCACAAACTTTATATTTTATCAATATACGCTTAACCCCATATAATATAAAAACTGTCGAATTATCTCCGACAGTCTTTATTAGGTAATTTTTTATACCTAATTAAATATATTAATTATTCTGCTGATTCTTCAGCTTCTGGAGCTTCATAAGCTTCTAATATAGCTTTTTGAATTTTCTCTCTTGTCTCAGCATTAATTGGATGAGCTATATCCTTGAATTCTCCGTTAGGAGTTTTTCTGCTTGGCATAGCAATAAATAATCCGTTTTGGCTTTCGATAACTTTTATGTCATGAATAACAAATTCGTTATCAAATGTTACAGAAGCAACAGCTTTCATTCTGTTTTCTGAATTTACATTTACTTTTCTTAAACGTACGTCTGTGATTTGCATTTTGTGCACCGCCTTCCAAAGTTTTAAAAATTTGGTATTTTTATATACCAATTATATTATTCGATATAAAAATTGTTTTTCCTTCTTTTTTTGCAATTATTTTTTTATTTTTAACCATATCTATTATTATCGAATATATTATTTTGAATATGTTAATTTTGTATTGTTTTTTTTAGCATAACAGTATATAATTAGTAATCATTAAATCAGTTCATAAAGGGGGATTTTTTGTGGCAAATATAGAAGAGCTAAGCAATTATAAACATATACATATGATTGGAATCGGCGGAATTAGTATGAGTGGTATTGCAGAAATTCTAAAAAACTGGGGATTTACTGTAACTGGCTCGGATACAAATAGTTCAAATATAACTGATGCATTAATAAGAACTGGCATACCTGTAAAAATAGGTCATGACCTGGATAATGTTGCAAAAGCTGACTTAGTTGTATATAGTGCAGCAATAAAAAACGATGATGTTGAATTATGCAAAGCAAGAGAACTAGGTATAGAAACAATTGAAAGAGGTACATTTCTTGGAAAACTTACAAAAGCTTTTAAAAACTCAATATGTATATCTGGTACTCACGGAAAAACAACAACTACATCTATGATTTCTGTATGCTTTTTGCAAGCTTTTAAAGATCCTTCTATTCAAGTTGGTGCTGTTTTGAAACAGTTGAATTCAAATTATAGAGTAGGAAATAGTGAATATTTTATAATAGAAGCTTGTGAATATGTAGAAAGTTACTTAAAGCTTTTTCCTAAAACAGAGGTTGTTTTAAATATTGATGATGACCATTTAGATTATTTTGGTTCTTTAGACAATATTGTAAAATCATTTGAAAAATATGTTAAATTACTTCCAGATAATGGATTATTGGTAGTTAATTATGATGATATCAACTGTAGAAAACTTGTAAAAAATACAAATGCTAAGATAATTTCTTATGGAATAGATACCCAAAATGCCAACTTTGTAGCTAGAAATATTACTTTCAATTCTAATGGTTTTCCTACATTTGATGTATATTATAATGATAATTTTTATAAAACTATTAGTTTATCTGTACCTGGAGTTCATAATGTTTTAAATGCTCTTGCATGTATTGGTGTTTGTCATGAATATGGTATTAGCAAAGAAGATATAAAAAACGGTCTTCTAAATTATACTGGCGCGAGCAGAAGATTTGAATACATTGGAAAATTCAACGATGTTTGTGTATTTGATGATTATGGTCACCATCCTACTGAAATATTAGCTACTGCAAATGCTCTTAAGCAAAAACATTTTAGAGAATCATGGGTAATTTTTCAACCACACACATATAGTAGAACATTAAGTCATTTAGATGAATTTGCAAAGGTGTTGTTAAATTTTGACAATATTATCATTACAGATATATATGCTGCAAGAGAAATCAACACTTATAATATCTCTTCCAAAGATTTGGTAAATAAAATTAATGAATTAAGTCAAAAAGCTATCTACATAAGTGATTTTAACCAAATTGTTTCTTATGTAAAAGAAAATGCCAAACCTAATGATATTGTTCTAACTCTTGGAGCAGGAACAATTACAAAAATAGGCCCAATGTTATGCAATAATAGTTAAACTTTAAACCAGAGAACTAAGTCTCTGGTTTAACTTTTTATAATTTTCTAATTTAAAAACTTTCCTTGTTGGTTCATAACCCCTTCTGTTTATATTATTGCGCCAAAGTCGGGAATTTAAATTCTATGCTATTTTCTACAAATTTCCCATTTTCAGTATGGTCTTTCAAAAATTCACTTGCTCCTTTTAAAAAGTATCTATATCTATTTTCATCTGTAAGTTTTCCTCCGCCTTCTATTAGTGGGTCATCCCATGTTACATCTACCGCATACCATTTATTATCTATAAAAACATAATTCCAAGCATGCAATTCCGTTTTTCCCACACTATTTGTTGCTTCTCCAGAAACTATTACACAAGGTATCTGCATTTTATCTAATATATATTTAAATAATTTTGCATACCCCTCACATACTATTACTCTATTTTTCAATGCTCCATATATATTACGAGTATCTTCTTTTTCAGAAGAAGTATCATATTCCATATTGTCTATTATCCAATTATGCAAATATTTTACTTTTTTATAATCACTGTACGAACTCAATGCAGAAACTATTTTGTTGCTTATATCTTCTATATATTTTTCGGCATTGTCCACTTGTTCTTTATTTCTTAGACTTTTTATTAAATAATCAGTATCGCCTGTTCCTATTTTTACATTGTAAGTAGTTTTACCCCAACTTGTTTTAGACTCTGTTATCAAAAGCACCTTACTTACATCAATATAAAATACATCTACGTTGTCATAAGAAAATGCATCCCAAGCTGATTGAAAAGCTATACTTAACTTATTTTCACCATTTGCCTCGTTCAAAAGGTCATTAAATTTTGTTCCAAAATCTATTTTGTAGTTCCCACTTTTCAAATTTTCTTTGTTTGAATACAATCCAGCATAAATAATTTTTCCATATTCATCTAGTTGCGAATAATAGTAATTACTTGCTATATTTGTCTTCTCTTCTTTTTGTTGTTTATTTATTATTGGCATTACCACTTCTACTGTTTGATTATTATCCTTTTTGGTATTAACATTTTTTTCTAATTCTTCAAATGTTGCAATAATGTTTTTAGGTTCTTCTTCTGATAATTCAATTTCTTGCAAATATAAATGTGCTAAAAAGCCTAATGATAATATTATTAATAATATTATAAAGACTATTATTGTTTTTATTAAAATATTACCTTTGTCTTTTTCCATGTTTCAACTCCTCTAATTCTTTGTTTTTGCAACTTCTTTAATCATTATATCCGCAAATACTCCATATCCCACAGTTGGGTCATTTACTAATACATGCGTTACCGCTCCTACAAATTTATTATTTTGTATTATTGGAGCTCCACTCATTCCGCTGTATTATCCCTCCTGTTTTTTCTATTAGTCTTTTATCCGTTATTTTTATTAGCATACTTTTATTATCTTCATTATTGGCGGTATAAACTCTTTGTATTTCTATTTCGTATTTTTCTGTTTTACCATTTTCTAATTCACACAATATTTCTGCTTTACCAGTCTTTATTTCATTTCTAATTGCCACATTTATTGCATCGTTTTCATCTATTTGTAATTTATTTTTATTTTCTATTATACCATATACACCAAACCCTGTATTCTTATATATTTTTCCTACACTTATGCCTGACTCTATTGTTCCTCTTATTTCTCCTGGTTTACCTTTTTCGCCTTTGCTTATTGATATTATATCAGTTGTTACCAATTCACCATTTGCAATATTTATTAAACCTTGTGTATCCACATCTGTAATTCCATGTCCTAACGCTCCAAAAGTTTTAGTTGTTGGCTCATAAAATGTCATTGTTCCAACTCCTGCAGCAGCATCCCTTACCCAAAGTCCTATTTTATATTCGTTTTTTTGCGTCTTTACAGGTTTTATGCTAGTTGAAATAGTATCTTTATTTCTAACATACTTTATATTTATATTTTCTCCCTTGCTTTTATTAACATTATTTATTAAATCTTGCGTATTAGATATTTCTTTTTCGTTTATTTCTATTATCATATCTCCTTCTTTTATTCCGGATTTTTCATATGGCTTTTTTCCCTCTATTTCTGACATTCCTACAACTAACACACCTTGTGTATATAACTTCATGCCTATTGCTTTGCCTATTGGCACTACTTTAGTTTTTGGTATTACATTTACTGTTATATCTTTTACATTAAATATATCAAATAAACTTAATTTATAGTTTATTTTTCCAGTTTGTACAACATTTGTATTACCACTTGATGCTTGTATTATATTATAATTATTCGTTTTATTTATGCTTATTCCAAAAGCTGTATTAATTTTTAAATCTTCTCCCTGCAAAATAATTATATTATTAGGCAATAAAGTTATATTACAAATATATAAATATATAATTAATAAAAAAATTATTAAAGTTATTTTTTTCATGATTATCCCTCTTATTTAGAATAACCACTTTTTTTATTTTTAAAACATTTTTATTTATATGCCAAAATTATTAGACTTATATAAATCGTACTTTTCTCTTGCAAGTGCTGTTATATATTTTTTTCTTAATTCAGAATAATTGTTATTATCTTTATTATATGTTTCTCCTTTTATTATAATATTATTTCCAGAAATTATATCATTTGCAGTATAATATAACTTTGTTGACACTGTACACTCATAACATCCCAATTCTTGTCTTGGATAAAACCAGTTTGTTTTTCTACTACTATCTGAGTCAGATACTTCTATTGATTGCCTTACAAAATTCAAATTTAGGTAACCCATATAATAATTTTCTTCTGTTTCTGTTAAGATTTTTTCACATCCAATTTTATGGTAAGAATTATGATTTTTGTCTACAATATATATGGAATCTTTATCTATAAACTCTTGGTTTTTACTGTTTGACACTACACTATAATTGTTAAAATACTTTGTACCTATTGGAATACCCTGTAGGAATGACATTACACATACTTTGCTTGTTATTGTATACCAATCTATTTCAGAAATTTGTGGTAACATATATTCATATGTATTTGCATGTGTGTTGTATGTAGATATTGCTGTTATTAAATTACTTTGTATTGAATTTTTTATAACAGCCATTCTGTGTTCATTAAAGTCTGAATCTTTTTGTTCTGGGTTTTTTATATCATTAAAAATCTGTGTACTTCCTAGTTGCTTTTTTAATTCATCATTGTTTATAACTGTATCTCCTGTTATCCAGCCTAAATTTTCTTCTACCCAACCTGTAAATATATCTGCATTTATATAATATTCTTTTGCACTTGTGCTGTACAACTTGCCATTTATCAATCTATCCTCTGCATACTCTTTTGTTTTGCTATCATGAATATATTTCTTATTATTATTATCATACCAAAAATATTTAACATTAGGAACTTTTGGATTTGGAGCATAATACACTTTTTTATTTCCATACACAATATACGTGTAATTACCTTCTTTTGCATTTTCAAATATCAAATGTTCACTTAACAATTCGTTTTGTATTTTTATGCCGTCATATTCCACATTTTTTGTGGCTATTTTCTTTTCTTCTGTGCCTTCTGCTTCCGACACTTTTACCTTTCTTCCATTTATACCTCTATCTATTAAATATCCTGACTTTGTACTATATTTACTTCCATCATAATAATATACTGTTATGTAATTATCTAGTGTATAATTTATAATTGCTCTTTTACTTCCACTCTTATATTCACAAGAATAATATATATATGGTTTTAATTCGTATGAATATTCTTCTTCTGCTGTCTTTCTATTTCTACTATATATATAATAGCCATCATATAAAGTAAATGCTAATGCTGGTACATATTCTTGCAAATCTTCTCTACTTCTTGTAAGTGTTGTTCCAAGCGTATTAAAAAATGTATTTGTTGCCGCTTTTATATCTCTTAGTTTTGAATTTGCAACAGATGAATACCTATTATGTACAGTATTAAATTGAAAAGCCTTTATTGTGTCATATGTTGCATCATTTAACTGTTTTGCATAAAATGTTTGGTTGTTAATTGTTCTTATTTGTACATTTAAATACTCAGACAGTACAAGAGAAATTGGTACTATAATTATTATAAATATAACGGCTATATATTGTAACTTCATTTTTTATTCCTTTCGTTTATGTATTCTTTGGTTATTTCACCATTCATTATTAGACATTTTGTTTAACCTCTAATAATGAATAATGAATTTTTGAATTAAAGAGTATCCAGTATAATAATTTTTTCCAGATTTTTTGTCATTTTTTGGTTTTAAAATTATTATTTTGGATACTCCTTATTATTTTACATATAATTATAATTAATTTGCATTTACCATAACAATTCCACCATGTTGTGCAGAAATTTGATATGTATCATTTCCAGAAACTCTATAGAAGAAGTTTCTTAATAGTTGAGAAATAGTTTTATTAGTATTTTTTACTGTAACAGAAACAATGTCTCCTTCTTTTAATTTCATTACTTTGTTAGCTTGTAAATCTTCCATAATTTGACTAGTATAAACACTATAATATATATTTTCTCCTATTTTGTCTTTTTGTCCTTGCGTAACTTTAACCCCTGGGTTTTCATCTAATTTTTGTATTTGCATTTCAACATCAAATGAATTTCCTGTAGCAGTTAATGTACTTAAATATTTTTCATATTTTTCTAATGTTAATTTTCCTGTTGCTCTTATGTCATCTACAAATTCTGCTGTTGCTGTTTGAACACTAAGCTGAGATATATCATCAGATCTTTCTGATAATGCCATAAGTGGAAATATAAACATTAATATTGCTGCAAGGAAAATTGCTATTATTGTTATTATACTATCTCCCATTTTATTTCCTCCTTGTGAGTTCTTTTATTTTAATTTTATGTATTTTATTACTATTTTTTCTTTTTTTTCTTTTTTGTCTTCTTCTGTAACTTTTCCAGTATCATCATTTTTTGTAAAAATCTCGGTAGAATATTTTTCTTCAAACCTGTCATTTCCATAGCTTGGTATTAATTTTTCTTTTACAATTTTATCTACATTATTTTTAAAGCTCTCTTGGCTTCCTATCCAAGGCTCGCCTCTTTCTATTTCGTCATCAACATCAAAATAATATATAGGATTTCCAGCACTTTCATATATTTCAAGTTGCTTTCCCTCATTATCATAAAACTCTACTCTATAATTTTCTTTATAATATCTATACAAGGTTGGAACTATAGCTTCCATACTTACAACCCTAGCATTTCTTTTAGATGTTTCGTTTACTCTGTTATATTCATAATAATTGGTTTTATCCGATTTAAATATTACAAAATCAGATGTGGCTCTAGCCATTGAAAACATTGATATAGATATTGTTAATGCAATAACAAATATTATTATTGAAAAAGCTATTATTAAAGCTTGACTTGCATTTTCCATCTTAAATTTTCCTTTTATTAATCTGTAGCATCTGAAATAGTTATTTTCTTAATCATTCCTGCACTTGTTTTTCCATTCTCGGCAGCTACTGTAGCTTTATATTTTTTTCCAGCTTCTATATCAGCCTTTGTTTTATCACAAGCAACATATCCGTCACTACCTTCTGTTTTTCCAGCATTATTTGCGTTTATTGTATCTATTAATGCTTTTGCTGTTGTTCCACTCATATTTTTATCTAAATAGTTTTCAAATTGTCCATTAAATTGTTGTATTGCTAATTGATCCATTCCTGTGTCACTTACTGTATTTGCTGCTTGTCTATAAATAAATATTCCTAATCCTATAATTAATATTGCTAATAATATTGCTCCTGCTATAATTAATGCTTTTGATGCATTTTCCATATTTTTCCCTCCTTATTTTTTCTTTTTTAGTAATTTTTTTGATGTCCGGGCGATTAAAATCGCCCCTACATTTTTCATAGATTACTTTACACTATCATTTTTCTTATTATTCTTCTGTAATTGTTATTTTATTTGTTAAACCTGTTTTTGTATCTGGTTCTATCTTTACTTTGTATTTTGCAGATGCTTTAATATCACTTTTACTTCCATCTACTTTTGATGCATCTGTATCAGCAAGAACAATATTTTTTGTTCCATCTGCTGTTTTTGCTACTAAGTTTAAAGATACAAATCTTTTTTCTGTATCAGTATTGTTATTGTTTACTACTGTATCATATAACGCTCTTGCTGATCCTCCACTTACTGTTTTTGAATCATATTGCGTAAATTGTGCATTAAATTGTTGTATTGCTAATTGGTCCATTCCTGTGTCACTTACTGTATTTGCTGCTTGTCTATAAATAAATATTCCTAATCCTATAATTAATATTGCTAATAATATTGCTCCTGCTATAATTAATGCTTTTGATGCATTTTCCATGATTTTTCCTCCTTAAATGTTCTCTTTTAGTAATTTCGTCGACGCACGGGCGATTAAAATCGTCCCTACATTTTTCGTAAATTACTTTACACTATCTTCTCTCTAGTCTATATCCATTTTGGTGAACTTTATTTTTGCCCTTACTTCACATTGTTTTTTAGTCCTATGTATCTTACACTTTTCCACCAGTTTCACGTCCACTAGTTCCACCAGATCCGCTGTCATCAACATTTTCTGTTATAGTGATTTTTTCAATGTATCCTGCTTTATTTCCTTCTGATGAACTCTCAACTTTATAAGTATTTCCACTTTTTATTTCTGAGTCATCGTTATTATATTCAATGTTACGCACTTTAACTATAAAAGTTACTGTCAAGTCCTCCTTTGCACGGTTACTTGCTTTAATAATTTTTATAAGTTGTTTTACATTACTTCCAGATACATTATTACCCAAATATGGTTCAAATTGTGCATTAAATTGGCTTACTACAAGCTGATCCATGGTTCCAGTATCTATAACTCCTGCTGCTTGCCTGTATATATATACTCCTAAACCAATAATTAGTATTGCTAATAATATGGCTCCAGCTATAATTAATGCTTTTGATGCATTTTCCAAACTTTATCACACTCCTCCTTTTGCTCATTTGTTTATTTTAATAGACTACATTGTTTTACCAATGCTTGTCTAACATTAATAACATATATTATACTTCTTCGAAAAATAAGCTTTTTACATTTCCATTTTTATGGTAATCAATTTTTGTACATTTAAAGCTAAATGTTGCATAATTTTGTATAAAATTTTCTATTCCGTTGTTTGCAATAGCTTCCATGTCAAATGTTTGGTCGCTTTCTAAAAATTTTATATATATTTTTACTGATTTTTCATTATCTTCTAGATACACATTATTTTCATCTTTTTGTACATCATTCTTTTCGTTGTTATCTATTGTTTTGTTTATTATACTTATAAAATCTGTGCCTAATATTTTCTTGCCATACCAGCTTTCATATTGCTTGTTGTATTGTGCTATTTGAATTTGCTGTTTTCTATAATTGTGTACGGTATAACCCACTATTATAGCTATTATAAGTAATATTGTTAATATTATAAAAAAGTTTTTTTTCATAAATTCTTCCTTATTTTTTGTGGGCAATTAAACCCGCCTCTACTTTTTTTATAGATTATTTTACATTGTTATCCATATTATAACATTTTGCTTTTTTTTGTGCAATATTTTTGTTTTAATTTGCTTTAAATGTTATTTGGTATACTCTGCCTGTTATATTGCTTTGTAATATTTCTGTACATGTAAAATATTTTATTTCGCTTTTTTCTTCATTTGTTGAATTATTTTCTATAAACTCTGTGTATTTAGCATCATTTAATTTTTCAAAATGTGCTTCTTTTTTTTTACTTCCATTATTATCTATATAATCTTCAACGATTACATTTACATAATAATTGAGTTCACTGCCTTCTTCCAATTCATAATATTCATTACTATTTTTTGCCAAGTTGGCTATAGATACTATATCATGTGCTGTACATGTATCTAGTCTATAGTATTTTAAAAATTGACTATTAAATTTATCTATCTTTGTTTGTTCAACTTTACTATATATCTCGGAGCTGGTATTTCCTAATGATGTAAATAAATACACAGCAATTGAAATTATCATTATTCCTATTAATACTCCTGCTGCCATAGTTAATGCTCTTGCTGCATTTTCCATGTTTTAGCTCCTTTCTTATTTAGGCTGTATTTCAATTTTTTTTATAATACCTGTAGTATTACTATATCCTACACTTGCCCTAAACTCTTTTTCTCTAAATGTATTTATACAATTTTTGTACTTTTCATATTCCTCAAGAAGTTGCAATATATCTTTAAAGGTATGTTTGCCACCATTTAAATACAGATCAAAATAACTATGTAATTTATCGTGATTCTCGCCGCCAGTTCCCAATAAATTATACAATTCTTCTATGGTTTTTCTATTTGACATAGTAACTTTTCCTTTAGCATCTCTTTTTTTAATTGCCTCATCATAGGCTTTTAAAATATCAATGTTATCATATTCATCTTCTTCGAAGCACTCCTTTCCATCAGCTTTTATTTTTATTTTAGCCGTTATCTTTTGGTATCCTTCACTTTCAGGATATTTTCTGCTGTAATCTTCTATCGCATTGCAAATAGACAATACTTCTGAACCATATATAACACTTTTTTTAGTATATTTTTCTATTTGTTCATTAATTTTACTTACTTGTTCATTTGATAAACTTATATCTTTTTCTTTTTGAAGACTTGTTATTCCTCTATATGCAAACATTACTACACCTATAATTATTAATGATAATAATACTCCTCCTGCTATAACAAGTGCTCTTGAAGCATTTTCCATTTACAAATTCAGCCCCTTTCTATTATTTCATTGCCGACATTGCATTAAATGAATCTTTCATAGCTGATAGACCTATTACAACCAATGGAACAACTAAATAGCATACAAATAGTCCTATCATAGGCGTAAATCCTATTACTTTTCCTATTAGTCCCTTTTTAGATATTAATCTTTCGTTAGATTCTTTTCTTCTTGCCTGATAGTAATCTCTTTCTGTGTCTAATTCATCAAACGCATCTGCAATTGGTATTTTTTCAACTGCGGCTTGCATACTTTCTATTAATCTTATCATGTCTGGGTAGTTTACATCTTCTTTTAATTGTTCTAGAGCTTCCCATGCGCCACTTTCAAAGTTATTAACACATTTACTAATTGGCTCTCTAAAAATATTTGCATATCTTTCTAGCCATTCTAGTATTATCTCTACATTAACCCTTTCAATCCTCATAAGCATTAATATTATTGTTTGAAACTGCATTACCTCATCTTCCATTTCTATTTGTCTCATCTTAGCTTGGAATTTAAGTAACCAAACTGGTGCCATATATGCAGCCATTGCAAATACCATTGCAAATAGGACTTCAAACCATTGTAAATTTTCTTTATTTACAGTATGTAGCTTATCTAAAACCCTTTTTGCTGCTGTTGCAACTTCTTCGTTTGTTGCTTCTACATAATCTTTGTTTATTCTACCATTTTTCATTATTTTTTCTATATCTTTTTGCTGTACTTCTGTATTTCCTCTATAAAAGTCCAAATATTGATTATCAGATTCTGTTATTTCCATAGCCTTTCTTTTTTGCTTATCATTCATAGAACCTACTAAATCAAATTCTGTTGTAGGGTCTGTATATATATAATTAATTTCTACTTTGTGTAATTGTGCAAATAAAAATACTGACACAAAAAATGTAATTATACACAATGTTAATCTATTAACATATACCCATTCCATTTTTTCTTTTGAAGCTGCATCTTTTAAGTTTTCTTTTAACACCCTATATTCTTTTGTTCCTTCTTTCGGTATAAACAGGTCTACAACTCTTTTGCAAATAGGGTTTCTATATACTTTTTCTTGCCATGGATTTTCTGTGTTTTTTGTATTCATGTTTGTAGAACCATTGTCTTTTAGTTTTCTTGTTAATGTATAACATATAAATGTTACTAGAAGTACCAATATTTGTACTAGCATTCCTTTTCTGCCCATATAGAAACTTTCTGTAAAACTAAATTGACTTACAGACCAATTCTTTATTGCTTCTAGAAACATCATAGGTAATATAGATATTACAGATAAACTTTGAAATACATAGTTTAATTTATCTCTTTTTAATATTTCCAACTGCATTTCTTGTGTAATATTATTTAAATTTTTCAAATATAAAGACGCTTTGTCAACTTTTCTATCTCCAAATTCTTTTGTTAGATATGACACACCAGCAAATTCCTTTAAATAACTATTTGGCGCAACATCATAATATTTTTCTAATTCAGATTCTGGATCATCTGATATTAATACTTCATATATTTTTTCTGCTTGTCTTGACATTTCTGGTTGTTCATCATCTTGCGAAACTTGGTATATTGCTTCTTCTACCATATTAAACTCATGATATGCATGTCTTATTTCAGAGAAGAAATTTATTTGTTGTTTTAATAATTTATTGTCTATTCCATCTACCATTCCATCTATAATTGTATCCACCATAAAAACTTCAAAAATTAATAATATTGATAATAGCAAATAGTTTTTATGTGTCAACCATATAATTGCTATAGTTATTGGTATTACTAAAAGTAATGTTCTTGTTAATATTTGAGCAGTTTGTTTTCTTGTTAAATATTCATCATCTATGTTTATTATTTCTAGTCTTCTTCTTATTTTTAGTAAATATCTTTTTAAAAATGGTATTCTAATATATCTTACATATAATTTTTGGTATAGTATTTCAGATGTATGCTTTTTTGCTTGTGTTCCTTCCCTCAGTTTCTGTATTTCTCGCATCTCCGAAGATTGCAATTTCTTTCTTATAACAAGATATACAATTACTAATAATGCAAATAAACCAGCTACACCTGCCAAAAAGTATAAAAGTATATTACTTTGTTCCATTCTGATGTTCACCTCAATTCTCTGTTTAAATATTAATTTTCTTTAGGTTTTCTGCCTCTTTTTTTAGTTTCAACTATTTCTTCTTCATCATAATAAGGTTTTGATTTTATTCCCCAATTTTCTTCTACAAATTTGTCAAAATCTGCTATGTCAGATGTATCCATATTGTTTCTCATTTCTCTAATATTTGTATCTGATATAGGGTTTGTAAGTACATATGTACCATCATGATATTCTAATATGTTAACATATTTATATAATTCTTTATTTGTTGTCTTAGAGAAGAACCTTGTTGCATTATCCATAAATTTATCTAATTTCCCCTCTAATGTTTTTTCTTGTCTATGTTCAAATGTATATTCATTTTTATCTTCTATTGGTATACATTCAGTAACTCTTTCTATATATCTTCTTCCTCTAAAGTCTTTTACTAGGTGTATGTCAAAGTTTAAAACTCCTATAACTTGCTCTTCTGCTATTTTTTCGTCATTAAACATTCCTAATTTTAAAAGTGAGTTTCTTAATGCTTGTACCAAAAGTGGAAATGTTTTAGCATGGTGAGTAAATAATGTAAATTTAGAAGCAACTTGTGCAGCTTGTATCATCCATGCAGCTACGGGGTCTGTTGCAACCTCTCCGGATAATGTTTACTCCACCATCTGTTTTCTTTTGAACGTCTAATCCCATTTGTCCAGAAATTGTATCTGTTTCTCTAAATGATAGAATATTTCTTGTTGGGTATATTTTTCTTAAGTGTAACTCAAATGCAGTTTCCTGAACACGTATGTTCATTGTGTCATATATATTTTCTATCATAGCCATAAGCATTGTTGTTTTTCCGGCAACCTTGCTCTCCAGTAAGTGATATAACTCTTGCACCTTTTACTAGGTATTTTAATAAATCTATGGCTTGCTCTTTTCCAGGAATTCTTATTAATTGTTCTAGTGTAGCTCTTTTAACGTCAAACTTTCTTACAAAGAAAGCCCACGTCTCTGAAAAGCTTGGTCTTACAACAACAACACGAGAGCCATCCTTCATTTCGTTTATTTTAAATCCATTTGTGTCTGATAATTGACCTGGATTATTATATTTATATATGTTTTGGCAAACTCTTTTTAATTCTGCTTCTGTTCCAAATGATAAAAACTCTAATCTTATAGATTTACCTTGGAAGAAAATCCATATGCTGTCACAAGCTCTTGGAACTTTATGTTCTACTACTTGGTTTAAGTAGTCTCCATCTGTTTGAGCAACCTGACTTAAAAATGATTCTGGAAGTCCTGATACACCACCAGATACACCATCTATGTTCATGTCTCTAACTTCATCTATGCTACTATAACCTTTATAGTGTTGATAGATTCTTTGAACTATTACATTTATTTTATCAGACAAGGTTAGTACAAAATTTTCTTTTTCAAATATATCACTTATTTCTTGTGATGTTATAACATAGCATGGTTTAGTTTCTCCTGCTACATATTTTAATTCTGCTAGGTTGTATTTTTTTATTAGCTCTGTTAAAGCTTCATATCCGAAGTCATTTTTATACATATATATTAATATGTCAAATTTGTCTTGCGCTGTCAAAAGAGATGGAATATCAAAAGGTATTGCTTTAGATACATTAGTTTCATCAACGCCATATTCTCTATATAGTAAATCATAAATTAATTCTTTTATATATTTTTTATCGTTGACATCTCCATATGTACATCCTTTTAAAGCTTTTTTTAATTCGTACTTTTTGTTCTTTCTTCTTTTCAATTCTTCTTCAGAAAGTCCAATATCATATAAATTTACCTTTGTTATTTCATTTAATCTTTGTTTTACAAATGCTGTCATTCTTTCCAAAGTATATGTTTTATCATCCATTTCTATTTTTTCTTCAACTTCTTGGTTTTGCTTGTTTTTAATATAATAATATACTCCGATTCCTGCCGCTAGTAAAACAACTACTATTAAAATATAGTTCATTTTTGTTTCTCCTTCCTTAGGCTATACTCTTTTGTTCTGCACATCTTTGATTTTTTCCAATACATATTCGCTTAATTCTGCAATCTCATATATAAATATTTTATTTCTGTCTGTTTCATCTGCTTTTACATTTCTCATTTTTAAAAAGTAGTCTACTATTTTTCCTTCACTACAGGCTTCTGAAAATAGTGTATTATACGAAATTGTAGGCATTAGCTTTTTTTCTTTTAAATATCTAGATACGTTTTTCCTATTATATTTTGAGTATCTATCATATCTGGTTATTGTTGGTATAATTTTTTTATTATTATAAAAATGATTCTTATTTTTTAGTTCAACAAAATTGTTAATACATCTTAGATTTTGTGTTAATGTTAGTACAATTACATCTGCTAATTGCATTATTTGTTCATACTCGCTTAGGTTCATTTTGTTGTCTAAGTCCACAAAAACATAATCGTAAAATCTATTTGCTGTTTGTATAATGCTTGCATAAGATGTTGCAATTTTGTTATATTCATCTCTACTTTTTGTATCTGGTGATACTAATATGTCAAGTCTGTCTCTTAAGACAACTTTTGAATAATTCCTAACTATTTCTGGCGAAGTTTTACTACTTGAAACTATTTTTATTAATCCCTCTACACCAGAATCCATTGTTGTAACTCTATCTAATGCTAATGTTCTATCTATTACAAATTCTTCCTTTTTTTGTTGCCAAAAGCAGTCTTCTAACGTGTTATCATTAAAATCTGTAGCCACAATTAGCATTTTCTGATTATGTTCTATCGCCATATATGTTGCTAATGCTGATATTGCCAAGCTTTGTCCCGTTTCTTTTAATTCGCTACTGCTAAATACCACGATAGACATTTTCTACACCTCTTTTTCCAATTGTTTAAAAGCTTTTTTTACTTTTCCTTTGTCTTCTGGCGCAACAATTTCTTCCGCCATATACAATAAACTTTCTCTAAATTGATTACTTAATCTTTTTACTTTAATTTTTGATATAATTTGATTTTCTATTATTACACTTTGGTCTCCTAATTCAAATGGAAAATATATTCTTTCTGATTCCCATACTATTTTATGCCCTAGTGATAGAAAATTCAAATAATCATCCTCTTCGCTAGATGCATATTTAGAAAATAGAACCTTTTTTAATTTTACGGTTTCATTTAATCCATCTAAAATCTCTATTCCTCTTTTTAAAGAGTATAAATCAAAAGAAGTAACAAAATAGTTCTTATTTGCTTCTTTCATTCCATATATATTTATTGCTTCTGTTGAATCTATATCTATTAAAACTATATCATAATCTATTTTTTTATCTTCTGTTCCCAAATACTCTTGGATTTGCTGTAAGTTATTAAATCCTACAGCAATATCCATTCCTTCAAACTCTGTTATATATGATTTAGTTGGGTTTATAACAGGTACTACATATTTAGCCTTCTGATTAATTGTAGAATCAATGACTAAAACTTTTTTCCCTATTAAAGATATAATTTTAGCTATATATAATATAATATCTGTTTTGTCATAAGCTCCCACAAATCCAATTTTAATCATTACAGCCTCCCTGTTTCTAATTACCTCCTAATGTTTGTAAGTATTTCTTTCTTTGTTCTTGTGTCTTTTTTATTTCTTCACTTGTTCCTGAAGTAGCATTGCTTATTGCTGTTTTTTGATCTATCTGTTTGTCTATTCCGTTTGTTCTTATAGTTTCTTTAGTGTTTATATATCTATTAAATAATTCATTTTTTGCCACTTGTATTATATTAGGATCTTTTTCCATCAATAATGTAACATCTGCATTTGGTAAATAAGTTGGTGTTGCAGCCTCTTGTGTTCCTGCTTCTACATATCTTGTAGCATATAATTTAGAGCCCTTAACCATATAGCTTTCTACTATAGCACTACTCATCATTAATATTTCATCTTCTGAAAGTTTTAGCCAAATAGTATCTTCTGTTTCTACACCATCAATTTGTGGTAGTTCTATTTGTTTGTGTGATACTACTATATAGTCTGAACCGTTTGGTAATCTTAATCTTATATCTATAAATTCTTTATCTGCTATTTGTGTTGGAAGCTGAACAACATTATATTCTTGTATTCTTACATCATCTGTTACTCTGTCATTGCTTCTTGCAATTAAATCAAATGTTAATACTGTATTCTTTTTCAAAGCTACTTTAGCTACAAGTGGAACTGTATTAAGTTCTACTGGTTGTTTGTTTTCTTCATAATAATAGCTTGTCTTTTTATAATCATCTTCATTTTTTACTATATATTTTTTTTGATTATTTTCTTGTATGTACATTCTTCCATTTTCATCTGTAAAAACTATGTTACCTTTTACATCTTCTAATCTATAATTATTAAATACTGAAATTATGCTTCCTACTGCAGAAGTTGGAACTGTTGACATTTCAACTTCTTGCAACTTTAACATCTCTGATGTTATTTCTTGTCCAGATTTTACATCTGAATTAAGTACAAAAACCTTTCCCAAATTTGCTCTCTTTTCTGCAATTTGTTTATTTAAATTTCCCACCTTCATCATTAATAAGGCTATAACTGCTCCTGTTATTAAAAGTGTTACTAACACTGCTATCAAAGCCGCTGTTGTTGCTTTTTTTTGCATTGGATTTACTGCCATTTTTCATATTCCTCCCTTGTATTTACTACTATAACTATTTTTTTTATTTTACAACATTTTCTTATCAAAAACAACACATTATCCTTTCGTAATATAATCTTAATATTTTTGTAATATTTCTGTAATATTTCTCTATGTAAAAAAATTGACTTTGCAAATATATACAGTTTAATATAACCTGCCTTCGTTGTATATTTTTTCTATACAATAATAAAAGCGAATATTAAATGGTAACATTATTATCTGCCATTTATTATCCACTTTTTTATTTATGTTATCCTCTTCTGCATCTACAACATCCACAACTATTATTATTGGTATTATTAGCACTGTTATTTCCACTACAGCCACAACTATTTGATTCATCTGTATTACTTGTATTGGTTCCTAATATAACAGTATTATTAGGAATTAATGGAGTTGTGTATGCTATCAAATCGCTTCTTCCTGTACAACCACAATTTGCATTGTTATTATCATTATCATTGTCGCCTTCGCACTGCTCTAGTCTTTCTAAAATTCTACATATAGTATTTACTATTACAGCTGTTATAAATGCTAAAATTGTAAGTGCTATTGCAACTACTAGGAAATTAGCGTCAAATGCTGCAAATGTAACTATTAAATATATGGCAAAAAATGTAATTCCAACTAAAATTGGAGATCTAAGAACTTTTTGTAACACAATGGCCAGCAAAATTGTTGCTATAGGAAGCGCAAAAAATATTAACAGATTGTTCATAATTCTCACCTTTCCTTTTTGGTATATATTATGCATTCTGTTAACACTTTGTTACTTTTTAATATTCAACTTTAATTAAGCAAAGTCCATGTGCTGGCAATGTTCTACCTGCCAATTTCCTATCTCTGCTTTCCATTATTTCTGGTATTTGTTCTGCTTTTATTTTCTCCATTCCCACTTCTACCAATGTTCCAGTTATTATTCTAACCATATTGTACAAAAAACCATTCCCAGTAAGTTCTATTATTATTCTTTCATTCTCCCTTTCTATTTCTGCTTTATATATTGTTCTTATTGTTGTTTTCCCGCTTCCTCCACTAGATTTAAAAGCTTTAAAGTCATGTTCTCCTTCAAAATATTTTATAGCCTTTTTCATTTCTTCAAAATTCAATTTTTGTGGCATATGATATTCCAAATTTCTATATATTGCAGACCCTTGCTCCGAATTATTTATTGTATATCTATATGTTTTTCTTTTACAATTATATCTACTATGAAAATTTTCTTCCACTTCTTCTGCTGATTTTATTCTAATGCTTTTCTTTAATTGTGAATTTATTGCTATTGGTATTTTTTCTATTTGAATTGTACTTTCCGTTTTAAAATTTGCAGTTTGTCCCAAACTATGTACTCCTGCGTCTGTTCTCCCAGAGGCAATTAATTCTATTTCTTCTCCTATTATTGTCTCAATAGCCTTTTCTATTTCTCCTTGTATATTAAGTTTATTCTTTTGTTTTTGCCATCCGTTATATTCTTTTCCATCATATTCTATTATTAATTTAATGTTTCTCATTTTCTTCAATCCTATTTTTATATTATTTAAGGTCTGTTATTTAAACAGACCCTTTTTTTCTTTTTTTGCCTAGTGTATGCATTTTTCTTGGAATTTCTTCTCCATATCTTTTGGTTAAGACATTTTTTATCAATATGCTTTTTAGTGTTTCTTCTTTTAAGTCTGCAATCAACGTTCCATCTTTTGCTAAAGAAACCTTACCTGTTTCCTCTGATACAACTATTGCTATACTATCCGTCTCCTTTGAAATACCTATTGCTGCTCTATGTCTTGTTCCCAATTCTTTAGCAATATTTTTGTCATTTGCAAGTGGCAATATACATGCAGCTGCAGCTATTTTATTATTGCTTATTACTACTGCCCCATCATGTAATGGTGTATTAGGTGTAAATATATTAACCAGTAATTGAGGAGATACTTCACTATCTAATTTTAATCCTGTTTCCATTATATCATTTATTTGTATATCTCTTTCTATTACTATTAAAGCTCCTGTTTTTTGCTTTGCAAGTTCCGTGACTGCAATTACTATTTTATATATATTTTCTTTTGTCTTTGTATATATATCATTCTCTATTCCAAAATATTTTGTTAATTTATTGGTTCCCAATTGTTCTAGCATTCTTCTAAGTTCTGGAGCGAATATTACAATTATTGCTATTACTCCATATGGCATAAACAGTGTTAATATAAAATTTAATATTTTAAAATGCAATATATCACTTAGAATTGTAATAATTATTACTAGTGCTATACCTTTTAACAGTTGCCACACCCTAGTTTTTTTAGAATATTTTATAAATTTATATATTAATCCGCTAACAATTGCTAAATCTAATATTAGCACAATTAATCTCCACGGATTTTCTTTTAAATAAATAAAGTATTCAACAATGCTATTCAATATATTATTTATATTTATTGTAAAATAATTTTCCAAACTATCCCTTCTATCTTTTGTATTCTAACCTACTAGTTGATATATCAATGTTGCTACTATACTAATAACAAACATTAAAGCTAATATGGCAGCAATTACTCTTGTAGCTATTTTTCCTATATCACGTTTTTTCTTTTTTGCCATTAGTTTTCCCCTCCTTAAATTTAACTCTACTTATGTTATAGCATATTTCTACTTTTTTTGCAAGGAATTAAAAAATAATTCTTCATCAATATGAAAGAAATGTGATAATGTCTTAAGTAATGAAATGAGAAAAGTGTTTTTGATAAACTAAAAGTGGTCCAAAAAATTAGAAAATTCTAATTGAAAAATGGTTCACTTTTTAAATTTTCCAAATATATGGTTAAATATATTTGGAGGCAAAAGGAAAAGGCAGTGTAAAATATTAAATTTTTTTATTATTAACATTATTTTAATAATATTTTTTTAAAAAATTAATACTTTAGAAAAAGTTGTGTAAGTTTAATAGGGCTTAAGAAAAATCCCTCCTTGATATTTTATATTTTATCACGGAAGGATTTATTTACACAACTTTTTCTATACTCTCTCTGATTTTGATTTTTGTATCTATCTGTTTTATTAGTTCGAACAGATACGTCTTTGGTGCGGATGAAGGGACTCGAACCCCCACACCGTTGGTACTGGTTCCTAAGACCAGCGCGTCTACCAGTTCCGCCACATCCGCAAGTGTTTACTACTTATTAACACTTATTAATATTAGCACATTCTAATTGATTTTGTCAATACCTATTATAAATATTTTTTATTTTGGGCGATTTATATCGCCCTTTATTTTTAACACATTAATATTTGCTCGCTGATGGCTGTTATTTCTATTATTTTAATAGGTCTAATATTTGTTGTTTTGTTTGTACTCCTACAGTTGTCCCTATTACTTTGCCTTCTTTTATAGCTACAAAAGTTGGTATACTCATTATATTGAATTTTCTTGCTAGTTCTAATTCATCATCTACATTTACTTTACATACTTTTAATGTTTCCTGTGTTTCATTTGCAATTTCATCAATTACTGGACTCATCATTTTACATGGTCCACACCAACTTGCCCAAAAGTCTATTAACACCGGCATTGGGGAATTATTTACCTCTTTTTCAAAATTTTCTTTGTTTAATTCAATTACTAACATTTTTGTCCTCCTTTTTAATTATTTCTAAACCTGCCTTAGCACCTTCATATACAGCTTTACTTATTTGAAGTATGCCACCTGTACAATCACCACAAGCATATAGGCCTCTTACTGATGTCTCCATATTTTCGTTTATTTTTATATTATTACCCTCTACTAACGCTCCTATTCTTTTTGCTAAATCTGTACTAGTGGCAATTCCTTCTGCTACAAATACACCATCTATTTTTATCGTCTTTCCATTTGCAAATTCAATTTCTTCTAATATATCTTTGCCTTTAACTTCTTTTACGCTGTCTTTTATTGTTTCCACTTCTATGTTTCTGTTTTGTACCATCCTTTTTCCATTTGTTATTATTCTAACAGATTTAGCAATTGGTTTTAATATTTCCGCTTCATGAACTGCATAATTTCCATCTCCTATAACCGCAACATCTTTACCCCTAAAGAAAAATGCGTCACACACTGCACAGTAACTTATGCCTTTTCCCTCATATTCTTTTATTCCTTTTATTGTAGATTCTTTTCTGTTTATTCCTGTTGCTAAAATTACATTTGTCGCATCATATTCTGCATTTATTGTTGTAACTTTAAAATTTTTTTCATTACTTATTTGTACTACTTCGTCTTCTATTATTTCTACACCTATTTTTTTTGCCTGTTCTATTCCTATTTTATATAATTCTTTTCCAGATATTTCTTCCACAAGTCCATAGTAGTTCTGTATCTTATGTGCTTTTTCTAGTGAGCTACTTCCTTTTGATATTATCAGTGTTTTTAAACCACCTCTTTGAGTATATAATGCAGCCGAAATTCCTGCAGGTCCACTCCCTATTATTATTACATCATACATAAATATCATTCCTTTGCATATTAAGAAATTTATAATTTTTATTCTTCCCCAATAGTATTTATTTTAAACAATTTAAATATTTCTACTATAACTATTGGCATTAGTACTAATATTACAATTTCTACTATGTTTCCTATTGGTAGTACTGGTATACTAAATATGCTTCTTAAACTTGGTATTAATAGTATAACAAACATTAACGCTGATGATGTCAATATTGCTAAAATTAATTTAGAATTGTTGAATATATTTGTTTTAAATATTGATTTTTTATTATTTCTAATATTAAATACATGAGTTAATTCAGACAATGCTAAAACAATAAATGCCATTGTTTGCCCAATTTCCACTCTTACCTCTTGTTCTGTTAGTCCTTCTATTATTGGCACATCTTTTGTACCTAACCCTATTATAAATGCAGCAAGTGTTAATAGTCCAATCATTACACCTTGATATATTATTCTCCAAGACATACCATTTGTAAATATACCCTTTTTAGGTTTTATTGGTTTCCTTTCCATAACATCTTTTTCAGCTGGATCCACAGCTAACGCTAATGCTGGTAAAGAATCTGTCACTAGATTTATCCATAATATATGTATTGGTAATAGCGGCTCTATTAGGTGTATATCAATTCCGAATATTTTGCTCAATAATGGAGTTATCAATATTGCTACAAACAGAACTATTATCTCTCCAACATTGCTTGATAATAAAAATTGTATTGCTTTTAATATATTATCATATATTCTTCTACCTTCTTCTACCGCTGAAACTATTGTAGCAAAATTATCATCTGTTAGTATAACATCTGCTGCTTCTTTCGCCACATCTGTACCAACTATTCCCATAGCGCAACCTATATCTGCTGTTTTTAGTGCTGGTGCATCATTAACGCCATCTCCCGTCATAGCCACTATTTCTCCATTTGCCTGCCATGCTTTTACAATTCTTACCTTATGTTCTGGAGATACTCTTGCATATACACTATATTTTCTAATATTTTTTGTTAACTCCTCATCTGTCATTTCTTCTAATTCACTGCCTGTTAATGCTTCACTCTCATTTTCTAATATCCCTAAAGCTTTTGCTATTGCAATTGCTGTTATTTTATGGTCTCCTGTTATCATAACTGTTTTTATTCCCGCTGTTTTACATTTATGTACTGCAAGTTTTACTTCTTCTCTTGGAGGATCTATCATTCCAACCATACCTATATATATTAAGTCATTTTCCAAGCTTGCCATGTCTTCTTCTGTTGGCTCATGATTTAATTCTTTGTATCCCATTGCTAAAACCCTTAAAGCATTTTTAGCCATTTCTTCATTATTTTCTGATATTGTTTTTTTGTATTCTTCTAAATCTGTTTTAATCTCATCATTTAATATATATTTTGTACATCTATTTAATAATTCATCTACTCCACCCTTAGTACAAACAACATACTTTTCTCCAACTTTATTTACTGTTGTCATCAATTTTCTATCTGAATCAAATGGAATCTCTTTTAATCTAGGCATTTGTTCAAACAATGAAGGTTCAAAATCCAATTTAAATCCCATATCAACTAGCGCTGTTTCTGTTGGATCTCCTGTAAGCTGATTATCTGTGCTTATTTTTGTATCATTACATAGCATACTAATATGTACTAATCTTTCTAATGTTTCGTCCTCTTGTTTCAAATCAATTTTATTTATGTCTAATAATTTATTATTATAAAATATTCTTTGTACTGTCATTTTGTTTTGAGTTAATGTACCTGTTTTATCGGAACATATTACAGTTGCACTTCCTAAAGTTTCTACTGCTGGTAATTTTTTAACAATAGCATGCTTTTTAACCATCCTTTGTACTCCTATAGCCAACACAATTGTTGAAACAGCTGCTAATCCTTCTGGTATTGCAGCTACTGCTAAACTTACTGCTGTCATAAACATATCTAAAGGATTTTTTCCATATAGTAATCCTATTACAAATATTACTGCACATATCACAAGCGCTCCTATGCCCAATGTTTTGCCCAGTTTATTCAATTTTTCTTGTAAAGGTGTTTCTGTTTCATCTGTGCTATTTATAATATTAGCAATTTTACCAACTTCTGTATTCATTCCTGTTTCAACAACAATGCCTTTTCCCCTTCCATACGTTATTAAGGAAGAGGAAAATAACATATTTGTTCTATCACCTATTCCAACTTTTTCATCTGATAGGGCTTCAGTATTTTTTTCAACTGGAACCGATTCTCCTGTTAATGACGCTTCTTGAGCTTTTAAATTTGTTGCTTCTATTATTCTCAAGTCTGCTGGTACATAATCTCCTGTTTCTATAATTACTATATCACCTGGCACTAATTCTTTAGAGGGCATTACAACTAATTTACCATCACGAATTACTTTTGCAACATGTGAACTCAATTTTTGTAAAGCCTCTAAAGACTTTTCTGCTTTACTTTCTTGCGCTACTCCTATTATTGCATTTATAATAACTACAATTAATATAATTATTGAATCTGTTATACCCTCATTTTGTAGATATCCTATTACACCTGACACTATTGCTGCTATAATTAGAATAATAATCATAAAATCTTTAAATTGCTCTAAAAATTTTACCAATATAGTCTTTTTCTTTTTTGCTTTTAATTCGTTAAAACCATACTTTTTTCTTCTTTCTTCAATTTCTTCTGATTTTAATCCTTCATTTGCATTTGTTGTTAAGCTTTCTAATGTTTCTGTTACTGTTTTGTTAAACCAATTTTCTTTCATATTATAATTCTCTCCTTTGCTAAATACTATCATATTTATTTGAATTTTGGTATATATAATTAAAAAACTTTTAAAGAAATTTATAAAACTTCTTTAAAAGTCTTGCTTACCTAAAAGGTTACTAACCAGATAAAATCGGATGTTGATTAGTAGTTTATAAGCTACTCCCTTTTAATATATTTTAAGATACTGTTTTTTCGTTTGAAACCTCGTTAATTTTTATGCTTCTAACGTGTTCTATTTTATCCCATGTTGTGTCTCTCTTAAATAAACATTTAAAGTTTATTAGTAACCAAGAGCCTAAAAATAACGGATAACATACTAATCCTCTTAGCATTGGTTTTATAGGTCTTTTATCCAATAGCATAATTAACATTGCTGTTCCTATTGGTAATAAAAATGTTGGAACAAAATATCTTACACAGTTCATAAATAGGTCAAGTCCACTCATTCCATTGCTAGCATAAATTAAAAAGTTTAATGCTAGTAATATCAATGTTAATATAAACATTGGTATACTTCCTATTATATACAATAAACCATCTAAATTCATTAATGTCTTGTTCTCTTTTGTAGCAATAGCTAATGGCTTAGTATATTCTTTTATACATTGTATATGCCCTACTGTCCATCTTGTTCTTTGCTTCCAAGATTGTTTAAATCCTAATGGTTGCTCATCATACACTTTGGCATCCACTGCCCAACCTAACCTTTTTCCTTTTATTATTCTTTTCAATGAAAACTCTATGTCCTCTGTAAGTGTCTTTGTAACCCAACCTTCTGGTTTAATCACATCAAATCTTACCATAAATCCTGTACCATTTATTAATGGCGATAATCCTAAGTTATATCTTGCCAAATGATACATTCTGTTCATTGTCCAATAGAATATTGCATATCCTGCTGTAATCCAGTTATCTGTAGGATTTTTAATATCTCTATATCCTTGAACAACATCTTCTCCTTGGCACAGTTTTTTATTCATATTTTTCAAGAAATTTACATCAACTATATTGTCCGCATCAAATATGCAAAATGCATCATAATTTGCATCTTCTTCTATTTTTTGCTTCAAAAACCAATTTAACGCAAATCCTTTTGTTTTTTTAGTTTCATCAAATCTTTGGTATACAATAGCACCGGCCTGTTTCGCTACCTCTGCAGTTTTATCTGTACAGTTATCTGCAATTACATAAATGTCATATAGTTCTTTTGGATAATCTTGTTTTTTCAAACTTTCTATTAAATCTGCAACAACTGCTTCTTCGTTATGTGCAGGTATAATTGCCATGAATTTATGATTTTTATTAATTATAAATGGTTTATCTTTTAATTTAATTAACGAACAAATACTAATTGCCATTTGATAAATCCAAAATATTGTTATTATCCAAACCAATGCTTGTTGTAAAATATATAAGTATTCCATTTTTTTCTCCTTTTTGCTTTTTTATTTTACTTTTTTTATTTTACTTTTTTCATTATACTATTCTCTTTTTATTTTTGCAACCATATTTTATAATATTGATAATTTCTAATATAATATTTTTATTCAGCATCTTCTTTATGATTTACTTCTAAGTCTTTCATACTTAAATTAATTCTGCCTTGATTATCTATTTCTGTTACTTTTACTGTTACTTCGTCTCCAACATTTAATACATCTTCTACCTTTTCCACTCTTTTACTAGATATTTTTGATATATGAAGTAATCCTTCTTTTCCTCCTCCAATATCCACAAATGCGCCAAAGTTCATTATTCTTGTAACTGTTCCATCATATATTTCGCCAACTTCTATTTCTCTTGCTATGTCCATTATCATTTTCATAGCCTTTTTTCCACTGTCTGTGTCTGTAGAATATATGCAAACTTTTCCATCATCTGATATGTCTATTTTTACGCCTGTTGCATCTATAATTTTGTTAATCATTTTTCCACCAGGTCCTATAACATCTTTTATTTTGTCTGTGCTTATTGTCGCTGTCAAAATTCTTGGTGCGTATTTAGATATTTCATCTCTTGGTTTTTCTATTACCGGTGCCATAATTTCGTCTAATATATAATCTCTTGCGATTTTTGTTCTTTCAAATGCTTGCTCTATTATATCATATGTTAATCCATCAATTTTAATGTCAACTTGTATCGCAGTAATTCCATCTTTTGTTCCACCAACCTTAAAGTCCATATCTCCAAAGAAATCTTCTATTCCTTGTATGTCTGTAAGCATTATATATCTTTCTGGATTATTTTTGTCTGTAACAAGTCCTGTTGAAATTCCAGCTACTGGTTTTCTAATTGGTACTCCTGCGTCCATCAAAGCTAGCGTGCTTCCACATATGCTTGCTTGTGACGTTGAACCATTTGAAGATAAAACTTCTGAAACAACTCTTATTGAATATGGAAATTCATCTTCTGAAGGGATTACCGGAACTAGTGCTTTTTCTGCCAACGCTCCATGTCCAATTTCTCTTCTTCCTGGTCCTCTTGAAGGTCTAGCCTCTCCTACACTGTATGATGGGAAATTGTATTGATGCATATATCTTTTTGAATCCTCTTCATCTAATCCATCTAGTATTTGTTCTTCGCTTTTCATTCCTAATGTTACAATTGACATTACCTGTGTTTGACCTCTTGTAAATATTGCACTACCATGAACTCTAGGCAATACACCTACTTCACAAGAAAGAGGTCTAATTTCATCTATTTTTCTTCCATCTGGGCGTTTATGTTCTTCTAAAATCATTTCTCTTACACATGCTTTTTCTAAATCATGTATGCTTTCTGCTATGTCTGTTTGCTTTTCTTGTGCAAATTCTTCTCCATTTTTTTCTATAAAATAATTTAGTATATCTTCTGAAATTTTCTCTATATTTGCATCTCTTACCTCTTTGTTTTGAGCTTGTACGTCTTGATACATTCTTTGTTTAAAGTTTAATTCTATTTCATTATATATTTCTTTATCAACTGCAAATGATTTATATTCAAATTTTGGTTTTCCTATTTCTGATTTCATTTGCGAAATAAAGTTGCATATCTTTTTTATTTCTTCATGAGCTTGTTTTATAGCTTCTAACATTGTTTCATTTGGTATTTCATCTGCGCCAGCTTCTATCATTGTTATTTTTTCTAATGTACCAGCAACTGTTAAATTTAGTCTACTATTTTCTCTTTGTGCAAGTGTTGGATTTATTACAATTTGATTATCTACATATCCAACATTTACTGCTGCTGTAGGTCCTCCAAATGGTATATCTGATATTGTAAGTGCTGCTGAAGCCCCTATCATTGCACATACTTCTGGACTGTTGTCTGGTTCAACTGAAAGTACAGTTGCTACAACACATACGTCATTTCTAAAATCCTTTGGAAATAGTGGTCTTAATGGTCTATCTATTGCTCTTGATGTCAATATAGCTTTGTCTGTTGGTTTTCCTTCTCTTTTTGTAAAACTTCCTGGTATTTTTCCAACTGCATATAATTTTTCTTCATAATCAACTGATAATGGAAAGAAATCCACACCCTCTTTTGGTTCTTTGGCAGCAGTAACATTTACCATTACAACTGTATCTCCATACCTTACCATTACACTTCCATTTGCAAGTTCTGCAATTCTTCCTGTCTCTATAGTTAACTTTCTTCCTGCCAATTCTGTTTCATAAGTTTTAATCATAATTATTTCTCCTTTTATTATATTTTTATATAAACAATATTTGGCATTAGTTGTAACCTCTACAATTTATTATAGCTTGACTTTAGTAAATTGTACAAGCTACCTTCTAACTTCAAATATTGTATTTATATTATTATTTTTTTATTTTAGTTTTTTATGTATTTTTACATTATTAAATTGGACGTTAAGCTTATGCAAAACGTCCAATTGTTAATATTATTTTCTTAATTTTAGTTTTTCTACTATGTCTCTATATCTTTGAACATCTTTTTTTGCTAAGTAGTTTAATAAGTTTCTTCTTGTTCCAACCATTTTAAATAATCCACGTCTTGAATGATTATCTTTTTTGTGAACTTTTAGATGTTCTGTTAATTCATTGATTCTTTCTGTTAAAAGAGCTATTTGAACTTCTGGAGAACCAGTATCTTTTTCTTCTCTTTTATAAGTCTCAATAATTTCTTGTTTTCTTTCCTTTGTCATTGTTTTCCCTCCTATATTTAATTTGCCTTAAACTGAATTTAAGAGGAGTGTTAATCCTTAAATTAAGTAAAAGGTATAAAATGTTTTGCAACATATATATTTTAGCACATTCTGGAAAAAAAATCAAGCATTTTCAAACACATTTCCGGCTTGTATATTATTTCCTCTTAAAAATTCTAAAATATGCATTTTTTTTGAGTTTTCTGCTTGTACTTCCACAGCTTCTATAATTCCATCTATCGCCTTTATATATAGTCCATTTTTATCCCCTGAAAATAAAACAGTTCCTGGTATAATTTCTCGCATTTTGTATGAATATTCACTTAAATCTGGAAACATATCATACAAAGTTTTTTCTTCTATAACATTAACTTTCCAGAATTTTATTTTTTTCCCATTAATTGTGCTGTATGCTCCCATTATTGGGTTTAATCCTCTTACCAAATTTTTAATTTCTCTTGCAGTCTTGTTTTCCCAATCTATTTGTGCCATTTCCTTTTTTAGCATTGGAGCCATAGAAAATTTATCATTTTGCTTTTCTCTTGGAGCCTCGCCTTTTTCAATTAAATCAACTGTTTCAACTAATAATTTTCCACCTATCTTTGCTAGTCTTGTCCATAATTCTCCTGTTGTTTCATTCTCTCCAATTTCAACCTCTTCTTTTAATATCATATCTCCTGTGTCCATTCCAGCTTCCATAAACATTGTAGTTACCCCTGTTGTCTTGTCTCCATTTAATATTGCCCATTGTATTGGAGCAGCTCCCCTATATTTTGGAAGAAGTGACCCATGCACATTCACAGATCCATATTTAGGTATATCTAGCAATTCTTGTGGTAATATTTTTCCATATGCTACTACGCAAAATAAATCTGGTTTTAGTTCTTCCATTTCATTTATAAACTCTACATTGTCTCTAACTTTAAAAGGTTGATAGATTTTTATATTATGCTCTATTGCATACTCTTTTACAGGTGTTCCCAATACTTTATTTCCCCTTCCTCTAGGTTTATCTATATTTGTAACAACTGCTAAAATATTATTGCCCGCTTGTTGTAAGCTCTTAAGCGATTCAACTGCAAAGTCTGGTGTTCCCATAAAAACTATATTCAAATCAACCCCTCCTTGTTCTCATATTAATTTTTAGGTTCTACATATTCTAATGTGCCTGGTAAAATTTTATCCACAAATAATATTCCATTCAAATGGTCTATCTCATGGCAAAGTGCTTGTGCTAGTAGTTCTTTTGCCTTTATTTTTACTTTTTCTCCATTTTCATTAAGTGCCTCAACTGTAACTTCAGCCGGTCTTATTATTTTTCCGTATTGATTTGGAAAACTTAAGCATCCTTCTTCAACTTCTTGTTTTCCTTTTTCTTTAACAATTGCTGGATTTATTAGTTTCATTGGCCCTTCGTCATCATATAAATCTATTACTATTATTCTCTTTAATATTCCTATTTGTGGTCCAGCAAGTCCCACTCCATTATATTTGTGAAGTGTTTCCACCATATCGTCCAATATTTCTCTTATTTTGTCATCTATACTTTCTACTTCTCTAGATTTTTTTCTTAATATTTCATCTCCATTTTCTCTTACCACTCTTATTGCCATTTTCTTGTTCTATTCCTCCTTAACTTGCATATACTCCACAAAGAAATTATTTTCAGCTCATATTTGATGGATTTAACGCTATGCTTATTTTTGTATTATTTTTTTTATATTTATTGTATTCTTCTAACATTCCATTTATAAATTTTACTATATCTTCTCCAAATTTACATTTAATAATCATTCTCCAACGATATTTGTTTTTTATCTTATCTATTGGGGCCGGTAATGGACTATATAATATTACGCCTATATTATCTGTTTTAATTTTTTTCTTTAAATAAGTATGTAATTTTTTTATTGTTTCAATCGTTGTCTTTTCATCTTCTGAAGAAATACCTATTGTTATTATATCGCAAAATGGTGGATATTTCAATTGTTTTCTAAGTTTTATCTCTGTTTCATAAAATAAATCATAATTTTGCTCTTTACTACATTCTATGCTAAAATTGTCTGGATTATATGTTTGTATAATTACTCTACCTTTTTCTTGCTCTCTGCCCGCCCTTCCAGCAACTTGCGTTAAAATTTGAAATGTTTTTTCATTCGCTCTAAAATCATCAACATTTAAGCTTCCATCTGCAGCAATAACACCTACTAAAGTTACATTTGGAAAGTGATGACCTTTTACTACCATTTGTGTTCCTATTAAAATATCTATATTTTCATTTTTGAATCTATCCAATATTTCTTCATGAGAATTTTTTTTGCTTACAGTATCAACATCCATTCTAATTGTCTTAGCTGTTGGAAACATTTTATTTATTTCCGCTTCCAACTTTTGCGTTCCTGTTCCAAAATATCTAATATTATTACTTTTACATTCTGGGCATATTGTTACAGCATTTGTTTCAAATCCACAATAATGGCATTTTAGCTTATTTGTGTTTAAATGATATGTTAATGTTATATCACAATTTTTACATTTTACAGTATATCCACAATCCCTACACATTATAAATGTAGAAAATCCTCTTCGGTTTAAAAATAAAATTGTTTGTTTTTTATTTTTTAAATTAGTTTCTATTTCGTTGTGTAATTCTCGACTTATCATCGATTTATTTCCAGACAATATTTCTTCTCGCAAGTCTACAACTTTCACATCTGGTAATTTAGAATTATTGGCTCTATTTTTTAATTCTAATAGATTAATCTCTTGCTTTTCTGCTTTAAAATATGTCTCTATATCTGGTGTTGCACTTCCTAAAACAAGGCATATATTATTTTGTCTTGCTATATATCTTGCCACTTCTTTCGCACTATATTTTGGAGTTGTTTCAGATTTATATGAGCTATCATGTTCTTCATCTATTACTATTAGTCCAAGGTTATTTACCGGTGCAAATATAGCACTTCTTGGTCCTATTATAATTTTTGCCTCTCCTCTTTCTATTTTATTCCATTGGTCATATTTTTCCCCAATTGATAGCTTGCTATGTAATACTGCTATCTTATCTTCTCCAAACCTTGCAATAAATCTATCTACTGTTTGTGGTGTAAGTGAAATTTCTGGAACAAGCATTATGCTACTTTTATCATTTTTTAAACAGTTTTCTATTAATTGCAAATAAATTTCTGTTTTTCCAGAACCTGTAACACCATATATTAAAAACTCCGAAAAAAGTTGTTCCTTCATTGCATCATTTATCTTATCATATGCATTTTGCTGTTCTACTGTAAGTTCTTTTTTGGAGCTTTTAGTAGTAACTTTATGAATAAAAGGGTTTCTTTCAATTTGTTTTTCTGCTATTTCTACATATCCTTTTTTTTCCAAATTGTCTATAACTGCTTTTGTAGTATCTGTAAACACTTCTATTTCTGTTACAAAAGCTCCTTCATTATCACATAAAAAGTTTAACACCCTTATTTGCTTGTCTGCTTTAATTTTTTTATTTTCTATATCTTTTTCTATTTCTTCTTTATCTTTTTTTAACGTTACATATAACTGTTTTTTTTCTTTAATTCTATTTGTTAAAATTTTAGTTCTTTTCCCCGGTGGCAACATCAATTTTAGGCAATCTGCTATGTTGCAGAAATATCTATTTGACATCCATTCTGCTATCATTATCTTATTTTCATCAATATAGTTTTCTTGTACACTTGAAATATCTTTTAATTTATATTCCGAACTTTGCTTTAGTCCAATAACAAAACCATCTTCCAAAGTCTTCATATTTCCAAATGGCACTAAAACTCTACTACCTATTTTTATTGTATTTTCTAAACTATCGGGTACATTATAGTCAAATGTTTTATTTAATTCCTTTGCATTACTTTGTATAATTACTTCTGCTACCATTTTTATCTTTCCTTAATTTGATTTTATTATAGTATATCATTATCTGTAAAAAATTAAAAGAAAAACACTAATGTTTGTTATTAGTGTTTTATTATTTCCTCAATTATTCTTAATGTTCTATCTAAATCATCATTTTTTATTACATAATCGTACATTCCTATTTTAGATTCTTCATATTCTAATCTATTTAATCTAAGCTCTATTTCCTTTGGGCTTTGCTTATCTTCTCTTGCCTCTAGCCTTTTTCTAAGCTCTTCTTTTGGAACTTTTAAAAATATAGTTACTATTTCTAAATCGTTTTTTAATATTTTTAAAAGATTTTCTACTCCATTTACTTCTATATCCTTTACTATTATTGTTCCATTATTTATTTTTTCATTTAATAGCTTTTTAGAAGTTCCATAGTAGTGTTCATGATGTTTAGAATACTCATATAATTCACCCTGTTCTATCATTCTTTCAAATTCTTGCGTAGTCACAAAATTATATGTTACACCTGGTATGTCATTATTCCTTGGTGCTCTATCTGTGTACGAAGGTAATGATTCTACATTTTTGTTTCTTTTTATTAATTCTTGCTTTACTGTGTCTTTGCCTGCACCAGATACACCTGATAATAATACTAGCATACTACTTTCACCTTTCCTTCTGCTATTTCGTTTGCTGCTAATGTTACTGGAGCTTCCTCATCTACATCAGTTAATATTTCACTTCCTGCTGCTATCTGCCTAGCTCTTTTTGAAACTGCTATAACAAGTTCAAATCTGTTATCTACTCTTTTTAATAATTCTACAACTGTTGGTTTTACCATCATGGTTATCATCTCCTCTTAATCATTTTTTTCTTCTACTATTGTATCATTTGTGTCTTCTTTATCTAGTCTTCCTGCTACTGTTTCTGGTTGCACTGCTGACAATATAACATGTCCAGAATCCATTATTAAAACTGCTCTTGTTCTTCTTCCATATGTGGCATCTACTGCTCTTCCTTCGTCTTTTGCCACTTGAACAATTCTTTTTATTGGTGCCGACTCAGGGCTAACTATTGCTATTATCCTATTCGCTGAAACTATATTACCAAATCCAATATTAATTAATTGCATAAGTCCTCCATTTCCTCAAATCACTTTGAAAAATTTTTGTGATTATTCAATATTTTGTATTTGTTCTCTTATGTCTTCTATTTGTGTTTTTATCTTTATTACTAAATTTATTATATCAATACTTCCAGATTTAGACCCCATTGTATTTGTTTCTCTATTCATTTCCTGTATAATAAAGTCTGCTTTTTTGCCTATAGGATCTTTTTCATCTAATAGTGTTCTAAATTGTTCTATATGACTTTTAATTCTTGTTATTTCTTCTTCAATTGATATTTTGTCTGAATATATAACTATTTCTTGAGCAAGTCTTGTTTCATCCACAATGTCTGTGTCAAGCATTTCTTTAATTCTATTTCTTAATTTTACTACATATTCTTCTATAAGTCCAGTTGAATTTTGAATAATTTTTGCAACATTCTCATTTATTTCATTTAGTCTTTCTTTCAAATCTAATTTTATTCTTTCTCCTTCTGTCTCTCTCATGTTAACAAAATTGCTTAATGCTTCCTCTAAACACTCATTAAGGTCACTCCATATTTTGTCTTCGTCATCTTCGTCTATTGCAATATTTAAAACTTCAGGAAGCTTTGATATTTCCGTTGCTCTTAGTCCACTTGCTATGTTATTTTCATTTGCCAATTCTTCTAATTCTTTTATATACAACCTTGCAATATCTTTGTTTATTAATATATTTTTCCCTTCTATGCCATTATTTATGTATGTTATAAATACATCAATTTTTCCTCTGGAAATCTTATTAGATATGCTTTTTCTTACTCTATCTTCCATACAAAATAAATTTCTAGGGAGTTTAATATTCATATCTAAATATTTATGATTTACAGATTTTATTTCTACAATATATTCTCTACTTTCTTTTTGTAGCTTTGCTCTTCCATATCCAGTCATGCTTTTCATATTTCATTTCCGTCCTTCCAAATATACATTTTTATTCATCTTCTTCATTATCTTTATCAATTATTTCTTTCATTCTATCCATAAAATATTTTTTCTTATTTATTTTGTATATCGTTATACTCTTAACTATATAATAAACAGCAAATACTAAAGAACTTATTGAAGTTACATATATGTATTTATTTTGGCACATTAAATTTATATATATTAAGGACATTGTTGTTATAGCTAACATCAAAAATTCTATTCCGTAAAACATGAATTTCAATTCGTTTTTTTTGTAGGTTTTTTCAAACATAATTATTGCCACAAATAGCCAAGCTATGCTAAAAGCTTTTATGTCTGTTATAAATATACTATTGTTTATATTATAAAAGCCTAAGGTCATAAAAATATAATAAATTACTATTCCCACCGCAATATAAATATTTGGAATAATAAGTTGATATATTTTTTTGATACTTTCTTTTGATATTTTACTTTTATCTCTCAGTTCTTTCCCTACAATTTCTATTTTGGCTTGTTCCTTAATAAGTTCTTTTGATTCTTTGCTCTTTACATTCTTTATATTTTTTTCTTCGTTTTTTACTTTGTTTTTATTTGTTTTCTTTGGTTCTTCTGTATTTTTTTTATTATTTGTTGTGCTTTTCTTTTTAGTCTGGCTTTTATTGGTACTTATTTTGTTATTATTTTTTGTTGTTTTATTTGACGTGCTTGTTGTTTTTTTGTCTGTTTTTTTATCTGCCATTTTATTATATATTCTCCTTTCACACGGTTACCTTTTTACATTTCCAATTCATATATTATATTACTTATTACAACTATGGAAGCTGTTTCTGTTCTAAGTATTCTTTGTCCCAGCGTTATAGTCTTAGCTCCTACTTTTTTTAATTGTAATATTTCTTTTTTATCAATTCCGCCTTCTGGTCCTATAATAATTGCAATCTTTAAATTATCTGTTCTTTTTATTTTTTGAAGTTCTGTTTTTAATGTGTTGTCTTCTTCATTTTCATATGCTACCAGTACTATATCATATTCATTTATGTTTTCGCAAATTTTTTTTATGTTTGTTGGGATTTCTATTTTTGGAATTATATCTCTGCCACTTTGCTTTGATGCCACTTCTGATATTTTTTGCCATCTTTCTATCTTCTTTTCAACTGTCTTTTGGTCAAATTTTACAATGCTTCTTTCCATCTCTACAGGTATTATTTTTTTTACTCCAAGTTCCACATTTTTTTGTATTATATATTCCATCTTATCTGCCTTAGGAAGTCCTTGATATAATGTAATATTTACCTGTGTTTCTGAGTCTGTATTTTCAATTTTTTTAATTTTGCACTTTACATATTTTTTGTCTATTTCATTTATGTTGGCAATATAATTCATTTTAGTGTCCAAATTGCATATTTGTATTTCGTCCTCTTTTTTTAATCTTAATACATTTGCTATATGTTTTACATCTTCTCCTAGTATTGTAATTTCATTGTCTTTTATTTGCTCATTTTTTACAAAAAATTTTGACATTTCAGAATTCCTTTCCATTGTCTATTGCTTAAAATTATATACCACTTCTCATAATTTGTCTATAAAAAAATTTTCAACGTATAACGGGCGATTAAAATCGCCCCTACATAATTTTGTTTCAATTGTAGGGGGTTTTTAATCGCCCGCCAAATTTATTAGCCAAATAGTCCTTTCTTTTTAACTGGTGGTTGTTCGTTCATTGTCTTTGCTAATTGCAATAATATTTCTCTTTGCTCTTTTGAAAGTCTTTTTGGTACTTGAACTTGTACTGTAAATACAAAGTCTCCATAATAATTACTATTTATATTCTTAAACCCTTTATTTCTAATGGTAAATTTTGTTCCTGGTTGTGTACCTTCTGGTATTATGTATTTTGCATTTGTACCATCTACCATTGGTATTTCTATTTCTGCGCCTAAAGTTGCTTGTGTAAATGTTATTGGTATATCACATATTACATTGTTTCCTTTTCTTGTGAATATGCTATGTTTTTTTATATGAATTGTAATATACAAATCTCCTCTTGGTCCACCTTTATGACCTGATTCTCCTTCTCCTCTTAGTACTATTGTTTGATTTTCGTCTATGCCTGCTGGAACTTTTACGGTTAATCTTACAGAATTTCTTATAGTTCCTTTTCCGTCTACAATCTGTGCATATTTCCTTTATTACTTCACCTGTTCCATGACAATTACTACATGGTCTAGTTGTTTGCATCTGTCCAAGTATTGTTGTTTGTACTTGTCGTATTTGACCAGTTCCTCCACATACAGAACATTTTTCTGGCTTAGTTCCTGGTTTAGCGCCTGTTCCTTTGCAAGTATTACAATTTTCGTTTCGCGATATATTTATTACTTTTTCTGTTCCTAAAAATGCTTCTTCAAAGGTTATGTCTAAGCTATATCTTAAATCTGCTCCTTTTTTGGGTCCAGAATTTGAGCCTTTATTGCCTCTAGAGCCAAAACCTCCGCCAAAAAAAGATGAGAAAATGTCTCCTAAATCTCCAAAGTCTCCAAATCCGTCAAACCCTGATGAACTATACGAATAATATCCATTACCTCCACCAAAGCCTCCTTGTGGCCCATTATGTCCAAACTGGTCATACATTTGCCTTTTTTGTGAATCAGATAATGTTTCATATGCTTCGTTTACTTCTTTAAATTTAGCTTCTGCTTCCTGTTTATTATCTGGATTTGCATCTGGATGATATTTTTTAGCCATCTTTCTATATGCCTTTTTTATTTCTTCATCTGTTGCATTTTTTTCTACTCCCAATACCTCATAATAATCTTTTTTATCTGACATTTAGTCCTCCTAAATAGAGTTTAGACGTTAGTTATTGGAAGTAAGACAGTCAATCTTACTTCCAACATCTTTCCTCTGATTTTAATCTTGTTTATTGTCTCCATTATTTTCGTTTTCTACTTTGTAATCTGCATCATATACATTTCCATTTTCATCTACTTTTGGTTCTCCCTCTGGCTTAGTTCCTTCTGCTCCTTGGTTTTGTGCAGCTGCTTGAGAATATAATTTTTCTGATACTGCGTAAAATGCTGTTGTCAATTTTTCTGTTGCTGTTTTGATATTTTCTACATCTGTACCCTCTAATGCTTTTTTTACATTTTCTATTTCTGTTTCTACTTTTGCTTTTTCTTCTCCACTTATTTTGTCGCCTAATTCGTCTATTGTTTTTTGAGAATTATATACTAAGCTTTCTGCATTATTTCTAACTTCTATTTCATCTTTTCTCTTTTTGTCTTCTTCTGCATGAGCTTCTGCATCTTTAACAGCTTTTTCAATGTCTTCATCTGTTAAATTTGTACTTGCAGTAATAGCAACTTGTTGGCTATTTCCTGTTGCCATATCTTTTGCAGATACATGAACTATACCATTAGCATCTATATCAAATGTAACTTCTATTTGTGGTACACCCCTTGGTGCTGCTGGAATGCCTGTTAATTGAAATCTTCCTAAAGTTTTATTGTATGCTGCCATTTCACGTTCACCTTGTAATACGTGAATTTCTACACTTGTTTGACCATCTGCTGCTGTTGAAAATACTTGTGATTTTTTTGTTGGTATTGTTGTATTTCTTTCTATAAGTTTTGTAAATACTCCTCCTAAAGTCTCTATACCTAATGATAATGGTGTTACATCTAATAAAACTAAATCTTTAACATCTCCTGAAAGTACTCCACCTTGGATAGCTGCGCCTATAGCAACACACTCATCTGGATTTATTCCCTTATCTGGCTCTTTTCCAGTTATTTTTTTAACTGCCTCTTGCACAGCTGGAACTCTTGTAGAACCTCCAACAAGTAATACTTTGTGTAAATCTGCTGCCGTTATTCCTGCATCTTTTAAAGCATTTTGTACTGGAACTTTTGTAGCTTCTATTAAATCACTAATTAATTCCTCAAATTTTGCTCTTGTTAATGTAATGTCTAAATGTTTTGGACCATTTGCATCTGCTGTAATAAATGGTAAGTTAATTTGTGTTTGTTGAACACCTGATAATTCTATCTTTGCTTTTTCTGCTGCTTCTTTTAGTCTTTGCATAGCCATTTTATCTGTTTTTAAATCTATTCCATTTGATTTTTTAAATTCATCTACTAAATAGTTCATTATCCTTTCATCAAAGTCATCTCCACCTAATCTTGTATTACCATTTGTAGCTAAAACTTCAAATACTCCATCTCCTATATCTAGTATAGAAACATCAAATGTACCTCCACCTAAGTCATATATCATTATTTTTTGATCTTGGTCTTCTTTATCCATTCCAAATGCTAAAGCTGCTGCTGTTGGTTCATTTATTATTCTTAATACTTCTAGTCCTGCTATTTTTCCTGCATCTTTTGTTGCTTGTCTTTGACTGTCACTAAAATATGCTGGTACTGTAATAACAGCTTGTGTAACTTTTTGTCCTAAATAATTTTCTGCATCTGTTTTTAATTTTTGAAGTATCATTGCTGATATTTCTTGTGGAGAAAATTCATCTCCTTCTATGTTTACTTTTTTGTTTGTTCCCATTTCTCTTTTTATTGAAATTACTGTATTGTCTGGATTTGTTACCGCTTGACGTTTTGCTATCTGTCCAACTAGTCTTTCTCCATTTTTTGAAAATGCAACTACTGATGGAGTTGTTCTATTTCCTTCTGCATTTGGTATTACAACTGGTTCTCCACCTTCCATAACTGCAACACATGAATTTGTTGTTCCTAAATCAATTCCTATAATTTTTCCCATAATAAATTCTTCCTTTCATATTTTTATTTATATTTAAAATTAATAACTTATTTTAATATTAGTAATCATTTACTAATTTAATTTGCTACTACTACCATCGAGTGACGTATTACTTTGTTGCCTAGTATGTATCCTTTTCTATATTCTTCTTTTATTTCTTTTTCTCCCAAATTTTCATCTACCACAGATGCAACTGCTTCATGCAATTCTGGGTCAAAAGTTTTTCCAATTGTTTCTATTTCTTTTACTCCGTTTGATGTTAGTACATCTTTAAGTTGTTTTAGTACAAGTTCTATTCCCTGTTTATAGCTTTCATCTTCTGTTTTTGCAACAACTGCTTTTTCTAAATTATCAACAACAGGTAGTATTGTTAAAATGACATCTCCTTTTAAAGAATTATATAGAGTTTCTCTTTCTTTTGTACTCCTTTTTTTATAATTTTCAAACTCTGCTGCTACTCTTTTAAGTCTGTCTTCCTGCTCTTCTAATTGTATTTTTTGAGTTTCTATTGTCTTTTTTAGTTCAATAACCTCATCTTCCTTGTTTTCTTCTATCTTCTGTTCTTCTTTGTTTTCTGCCATCTATCTTAACTCCTTTCCTTTATTCTCCATTTAATTTTTTACTAATATATTTCATTACAGAAATAACCTTCGAGTAGTCCATTCGTTTTGGACCTATAATTCCTATTGTTCCTAAATCTCTGTCTTTATATCTATGTTTAAAAGTTATTATGCTAAAATCTTTTAATTGTTCATTATCATTTTCGTCTCCTATATACACATTTATATCTTTGGCAAATCCTGTATTTAGAAGATCTACAACAATATCTTTTGTATCTATTAAATTTATAAAGTTTTTTGCAACTTTTAAACTCTTAAATTCTGGCAATTCAAATGCTTTATTAGCTCCTTCTAAATATATCTTGTTTTCCTCACTGATTACCTTGTTTAGTTGTTCCATAACTGGTTTTATTACTTTTAAGCTATAATTCATTTGAGAAAATATATATTCTTCTAATGGTCTATCTATTTCTTCTAATGGTTTACCTTTTAATTTATTATTAAATATAAATGTTAAAGTTTCTACTTGCTCTTCTGAAATATCTTCGTCAAATTTAATTATAGTTTCTTTAATAATTCCTGTGTCTGTAAGAATTATAGCCATCAACATTCTTTTGCCCAAGAGTACAAATTTAACTTCTTCTATATTTTGCAAATTGTTTTTTGGTCCTATTGCAACTGTAGTATAATGTGTAATTTCAGAAAGTGTGTTGGTTGCAATTTTAGTCAATTCTTCCATTTCATTTACTCTTGTTTCAAGTTTAGATTTTATATATTTTATTTCTTCCAAACTTATATTATCTTCTTTTAGTAGTTCGTCTACATATAGTCTATAACCAAGCGCTGATGGAACTCTGCCACTGGAAGTATGTGGTTTATCTAGGTATCCCTCTTTTTCTAAATCTGCCATTTCGTTTCTTATTGTCGCACTACTATAATTCAAACTATATTTTCCCGCTATCGAGCCAGAACTTACTGGTTCTGCGGATTGTATGTATTCATCTATTACTGCCTGTAATATTTTTTTCTTTCTTTCATCTAACATACTTATTACCACCTGTTTTTAGCACTCTCTCCTTTTGATTGCTAAACTTTATATATATTATATCCAAAATTAGCAATTGTCAATACTAATTGCTAATTTTTTTGTGAATTTTTGGACACATAAATCCTATTATTTTTCTAATTGTCTTATACAAAAAAGACCATCACTTTTTCCATTTGTTGATAGTCTTCTTTTACTTATATAAAATTCTAAATTATATATCCATTTGACTTCCTAAAAATGTAGCTGCAGATTGTGCAACTTTCTGCTCAACTTCTGTCATTTTTGTATTATTATCTTTTGATAATAGTATAACACTTCCTATTGCATCTCCATCTGAAATTATTGGATATACTATTTGTGAATTATATTTTCTTTCCCATTTATCATTTTTTGTAATTGGAATTGATATGTTATTATTATCTCTACTTGCATAGTTTTCTTTTTCATCCATTATTTTTTCTAATTCTTCGCTTATACCCTGTTCATAAAATTCTTTTTTTGACGTCCCAGAAACAGCTATTACTGTATCCTTATCTGTTATACATGCAATATGTCCAGTAGTTTTTGCCAAAGTTTCTGCATATCCTGCTGCAAATTCAGATAGTTCGCCTATTGGAGAATATTTTTTTAATATTACTTCTCCTTCTTTATCTGTAAAAATCTCTAATGGGTCTCCCTCTTTTATTCTTAGAGTTTTTCTTATCTCTTTTGGAATAACAACTCTTCCTAGGTCATCTATTCTTCTAACTACTCCTGTTGCTTTCAAAATCTTCCCTCCTTTTTTGTTTTATAGTTTTATTATTGTTTTTTATGTCAATTTTTATTCATAATTTTGCATAAAGAGGAAAACGTTTTAATCTTTTGCAAGTGTGATTACACCAATTTCTTGAGTTTGATTTTGTTTTAGTTTTCTAGCAATTTCATTAACCGTACTTCCTGTTGTATATATGTCGTCTAATAAAAGAACCTTTTTATTTTTTACTTCTATTGGTTTATTTATTTTATATATATCTTCTACATTTTTTATTCTTTCTAGTTTATTTAACTCGCTTTGTGGTTTATTATCTTTCTTTTTTATAATTATATCTGTCCATATGTCTTGGTTTAATTTTTGTGCTAATTCATTAGCCACTAATTCGCTCTGATTATATCCTCTCTTCTTTTTTCTTTTTTTACTTATTGGCACAGGAATTATTACATCGTATTTTTTTATAAAATTGCATGTTTTTTTATCACTTAAAATAATTTTTGCAAACATTTTATATAGGTATCCTTTATCTTCAAACTTATACTCTATTATTTTATTTCTTATTATTCCTTCATATCTAAAAATATATAAGTGTTTAGAAAAGTTTCTGTTATTATACTCATTAATAACGCACTTTTTAATTTTTTTAATATTCTCGTAGCAATTATTACATATGTAATTCTCATTTATTTCCCCGCACATTCCACATATTGGTGGAAAAAAATAATCGAGGGCACTATTAATAAAGTTCATTGTAAACCTCCTTTAATTGCCCCCGATTTATAATATTTTATTAATTACCTTTTTATATAAAAAATAATTATATTTAATTGGTTTTTAATTTATACTGCAATCCTGTATTTCTTTTTTTGCTATCTGTATTTTTTATCATAAATTCTATAATATTCTTATTTCCTATTATTATTAAAAGTTTTTTTGCTCTTGTCATTCCTGTGTATAATAGATTTCTTGTTAAAAGCATTGGAGAAGACTGAGATATTGGCATTAATACCACATCAAACTCACTTCCGTTGTGCCTTATGTACTGTTATAGCGTATGCATGTTCTATTTGGTCCAAGTCTGTATATTGGTACCATGCTACCTTTTCATCGTCGAATTTTATTTTTATTTGTTTCTCTGATTCGTTTATTTTTATAATTGTGCCAAATTCTCCATTAAACACTCCGCTTCCATATTCTACTTCATCATTATTTTTTTCCCAATAGATATCATAGTTATTTTTTATTTGCATTATTCTATCATTTTCTCTATAAATTATGTCTCCATATTTTTTCTCTTTTTTCTCTTCTTGGTATGGATTTATTTTTTCTTGTAGCAATTTGTTTAATTCTTTTGTTCCAAGTTCTCCTTTTTTTGTAGGTGTTATAACTTGTATACTTTTTAAAAAGTCATAATTACCATATTTTTTTAATCTACCTGTACTTAAAGATATAACATTGTCCAGTATTTTTGTTTTACTATTTTCACTTATATAGAAGAAGTCTTCCAAAATATCTTTTTCATATTCTGTACCTATAAAGCTTTTTCCCTCATTTACTTTATGTGAGTTTAATATTATTTTGCTTTTTGCTGCCTGTCTAAAAATTTTATTTAGTACTATTGTAACTATTGCTTCCGAATTAATTATATCTTTTAATACGTTTCCTGGTCCTACTGATGGCAACTGATCCACATCTCCTACTAGTACTAATTTACTGCCTTGATAAATGCCCTTTACCAGATAATTCATTAAGAACAAGTCTACCATTGAAACTTCATCTACTATTATAATATCTGCATCTATTGGGGTTATTGCTAAGTCAGTATTTATATTCTGACTATCATCTGATACTATTTTTCCTAATTCTAGCAGTCTATGTAATGTTTTGGCATCTTCTCCCGTGGTTTCCGACATTCTTTTAGCTGCTCTACCTGTAGGAGCGCAAAGCACCACCTTTTTTCCTTCTTGCTTATACAATTCTAATATTGTTTTAATTATAGTAGTTTTACCAGTACCTGGTCCACCTGTAATGACACAAACATTATTATCATTAATTGCTCTAACTGCCTCTAATTGTTTTTCAGATAGTTCTATATCTGAATGCTTTTCTAATGTTTTTATTTTTCTGTCAAATCCATTTATTTTTTTTATATTTCTGCCTTCTTTTAAGCTTATTAATTTATTAGCAATATTTTTTTCTGCGTTATAAAATTCTTCTAAGTAGACCCATTCTTCCAGCTTTTCACCATTTTCTCTTTCTTCTATTATAATTTCATTTTTAGCTTTTAAATTTATTATGTTTTCCTCAACGTACTCTCCGTTTACACCTAATAAAGTACTAACAAACTGTACCAAATTTTCATATGCCACTGTACTATGTCCGTTATATGTTGAAAGTCTTAAGGCATGCTTTATACCACTTTTAATTCTTTTGTCATTATTATATTCTATACCTATCCCTAGAGCCATTTTATCAATTTGTGTAAAATCAACTTTGTTTACCAAGTCAACCAATATATATGGATTGGCTTCAATTTCTTCTATTGCATTTGTTCCCAATGTTTTATAAATTTTTTCTGCGCTTTGTGGCCCTACTCCAAATTTATCTAAAAATCCAACTAATTGCCATATTTCCCAATTTGCTATAAATTCTTCTGCTATACTAATTGCTTTTTCTTCTGTAATTCCTTTAATGTTTGATAGCATTTTAGGCTCAAATTTAAATATATTTATTGTTTCTTCTCCAAATGTTCCTACTATTTTTTTTGCTGTCGCTGGTCCAATTCCTTTTATAGTTCCATTGGCTAAATATCTTTCTAGTGCATCTAAAGTCTGTGGCATTATTTTTTCAAATGTTTCTATTTTAAACTGCCTTCCATATTCTTGGTGTTCTATAAACACACCATTAACTTTTAACGTATCTCCTGAATTTATAAAAGGCAAATACCCTACCACTGTTGTCTCTTCTTCTGATGTTTTAAAAGTAGCTATTGTATAACTATTAATTTCATTTTTATATATTATGTCTTGTACTTCTCCTTTTATTTCCACCTAAATACCTCTTTCTTATAGCTTATTGTTATATTGTAGAACAAGATTTTTTATTGTCAAATACTATATTTCTATTCTCTTATTAAATTTTTCTTCAATTATATTTCTTATTTTTTTGTTTTTATCACTTGTTAGGTTTGGATCCTCTTGTTGTATTTTTATGGCAATGCTTTGAACTCTTTTTAATATTTCCATATCTTCAAATAAATTTGCTATTTTGAATTCTGGTATTCCGTGTTGCTTAGTACCAAAAAACTCGCCAGTTCCTCTTAGTTCTAAGTCTTTTTCTGCTATTACGAACCCGTCATTTGTTTTTTGCATAATTTCCATTCTTTGCTTTGCAACTTGAGTAGTTGCATTATATTTTAAAATACAATATGACTGTTTGTCTCCTCTTCCAACACGTCCTCTTAATTGATGAAGTGCAGCCAATCCAAATCTTTCTGCACTTTCTATTATCATAAGTGTTGCATTTGGCACATTTACACCTACTTCTATTACAGTTGTAGAAATTAATACATTTATTTTTCCCTCTTTAAATTCTTGCATTATCCTTTCTTTTTCTTTTGGTTTCATTTTTCCGTGTATATATTCTACTCTGTAGTCGGTTAAAATTTTTTTATATTTTTCTGTAGTTTCTATAACGGACTTTGCATTTATTTCTTCATTTTCTTCTACTAATGGACATACAACATATGCTTGTCTACCATCTTGCAAGTTTTTTAGTATAAATGCATTTATTCTTTCTTCCATACTCTTATTTACTGCATATGTTTCTATCTTCTTTCTATTTGGTGGTAACTCATCTATTATTGATATGTCTAAATCCCCATATAATATAAGTGCTAAAGTCCTAGGTATTGGTGTAGCGGTCATTACTAAGACATCTGGGTTGTTTCCTTTTGCCACAATTGTTCCTCTTTGTCTTACGCCAAACCTATGTTGCTCATCTGTGACTACTAAACCTAATTTGTTAAATTCTACATCTTCAACTAGAAGTGAATGGGTTCCTATTAAAATATCTATTTCGCCACTTTTTATCTTGTCTAATATTTCTTTTCTTTTCTTCTTACTAGTTCCACCTAATAATATTTCACATTTTATGTTATACTGGTTCAATATTTTGTTAAATTCTTCTAAATGCTGTGAAGCAAGTATTGCTGTTGGTGCCATTATCGCTACTTGATATCCACTTTTTACAGCTTTATATGCCGCAATAATTGATACTATAGTTTTACCAGAACCCACATCGCCTTGCAGTAGTCTATTCATTGGTTTACTTTTTTCCATATCTCCATCTATTTCTTCTAGCACTCGCAACTGTGCTTTTGTTAATTTAAATGGCAGTTCATTTATTACATTTGACATTTTTACTGTTTCAGGAAAGCTTATTCCTTCATCTTGTGTATTTTCTTTCTTTAAATTCAATAAAGCTATTTGCATTCCCAAGAGTTCTTCAAAAACAAGTCTTGTGCGTGCTTTTTGATATTCTTCAAAATCTTTTGGAAAATGTATTTGTTTAATTGCATTATTTAAATCTAGTAAGTTATATTCTTTTAGTAAATATTCTGGTAAAGTTTCCTCCAAATTTTCATTAATCAACGAAAGTCCATTTTCTATTGCTCTTCTTATACTCCCTTGTGTCAAACTGTATGTAGAAGGATAAATAGGTATTATCTTTCCCGTGTTTTTATTTGTTTCATTATTGTCAAATACAGGATTTAATATTTCTATTTTTCCATATTTTACAGATGCTTTTCCAAAAAAACTATATTTGCATCCCATCTCAAATTTACCCTTTAAATATTTTTGGTTAAACCAAGAAATAACACAACTTCCTGTTTCATCTCTGACAATTAGTTTTTCTATAACCATATTTTTTCTTATTCTTACTTCTGATATCTTAGAAATTGCAATTGCCTCAATTAAAGCTTCTTCTCCATCAACAAGCTGTGATATCTTTTTGGGCTTACTTCTGTCTTCATAATCTCTTGGAAAATATGTAATTAAATCTTCTAATGTGTATATATTCAACTTTTGTAGCAGTGCCGCTCTTTGCGGTCCTACACCTTTTATATATTGAACACTTTGCTTCAAATCTATCATTTTATTCTCCATTTTACAAATCTTTGTTCTGCCCAATTATATCAAATAGTTTTCCTAAACACAAGAATTATAGTGTATTTTTTATATTAAAAAATAATTCTTCGTCAAATAGTTATTATATGGTGAATATATTTTAGCCTTTGTTGAATATGCAATTAAGGGATGTCCCAAATTGTGCATTTTGGACATTTAGGGACTGTCCCCAATTGGTCATTTTCTTATTTCTGCTCCGTTTTTTGTTAGGTTTGCTATTATTTTTTCTAATATGTTATTTATTTCTTCATCTGTTAATGTTCTATCATTTGCTCCAAATTCTAATGAATATGCTATACTTTTTTTGTTTTCTTCTATACCTTTACCGGTGTATACGTCAAATACCTCTGTATTTAATAGTAATGAACCTGCTGATTTTTTTATTAGTGTTGCTATTTCTTGTGCTTCTACTTCCTTGTTTGTTATAATTGCTAAATCTTTTTTTATGCTTGGGTATTTTGAAATTTCCTTATATTTCATTTTGCCCACTTTTTTTGCCAACAGTTTTTCTAGATTTATTTCAAATACGTATACATTTTCTTTTACTTTTTGAGGATGTATTTTTCCAATTATACCAACAATATCATTATTTACAGAAATTAATGCTGATTGTCCTGGGTGTAACTCTTTTGGCATGTTTTCTTTTATTACAAAACTATACCTATTTCCATAACCTAAATAGTCTAATAATTCTTCCACTATTCCTTTTATAATATAAAAGTCTACTTGTTTTTTTTCTATTCCTAAATAATAATTACCTGTCATTAATCCTGCTATTTTGTTTTCTTCTCCATATTCCTCGTCTTTTTTATAAAATGTTTTTCCTATTTCAAAGATACATACGTCTTTGTTATAATGTGATTTGTTATATTCATATATTTTTAGTAAAGAAGGTATTATGCTATGTCTTAATGCATTTCTTTCTTCTGTCATTGGTGCTAATAATTTTACAACTTCTGGGTTATCTGTGGTAAAATCGTTTGCTTCTTTTTCATTTACTAATACATATGAAAGTGTTTCGTTTAACCCTAAGTCTATTAATTTATTTCTAATTTGTCTTTTTGTTTTATCATAACTTCCAAGTTTTGTTGGAGTCATTGGAAGTTTTCCCTTTATGTTATTTACCCCATATATACGGCCAACTTCCTCTATTAGGTCTTCTTTAATATTAACATCTATTCTTCTTCTAGGTACTTCTACTATTATTTTTTCTTCTTTTTCTTCATAGCCAAATCCTAGTCTTTCAAATATATCCAATACATCTTTTTTTGATATATCTGAACCTAGTAATGAGTTTATATTATTATAGGTAATTTCTATTTTTTTATTAGACAAGTCTGTGGTATCATATTTCTCTAATCCTCCAACTATTTCTGCTCCTGCATATTTTTGCAATAAATTGCAAGATCTTTCTATTGCCATATATGTCCTATTTGGATCTAATCCTTTTTCAAATCTATTACTTGCTTCACTTCTTAGTATTTCCTTTGATGTCATTCTTATTTTTACCGGGTTAAAAATAGCAGATTCTATTATAATATTTTTTGTATTTGTTGTTACTTCTGTTTCTAAGCCTCCCATTACACCAGCTAATCCTATTGCTTTTTCTCCATCAGATATAACAATGTTTTCTTCTGATAAGATTCTCTCTATTCCATCTAGTGTAGTTAGCTTTTCTCCATTTTTCGCCATTCTTACTTCAAGTCTTCCTTTTAATGTATCTGCGTCATAAAAATGTAATGGTTGACCTGTTTCCAACATTACATAATTGCTTATGTCTACAACATTATTAATTGGTCTTATTCCAGAAGCTATCAATCTATTTTTTATAAATTCTGGGCTTTCTTTTATTGTTACATTTTCAACTTTTTTTACTAGTAACATCGAACAATTTTCTGTTTCTACTTTTATATTAAATTCATCAGTTATATTTCTGTTATTTTCATCATATTGTAAATCTATATTTTTTACTTTTTTATTATATATTGCTGCAACTTCATGTGCCATACCAAGTACACTTAATAAGTCGCCTCTATTTGCTGTTAACTCAAAGTCTATAATTTCGTCATCCATTTTTAAATATTTTATTGGGTCTTCTCCAACAGGTGCTTCTTGCGGTAATTCATGTATACCTTCTTTATCCTCTGGACTCAAAAATTTACTTTCCAAGCCCAATTCTGCCATAGAACATAGCATTCCATTAGATTCTTCTCCACGTATTTTTCCTGCTTTTATAGTAATTCCTCCTGGCAGATTTGCTCCTGGTAATGCAACTATTACTTTTAATCCTTTTCTTACATTTGGAGCTCCACATACTATTGGTAATACTTGCTCTCCTACATTTACTTTACATATATGTAAATGGTCAGAATCTGGATGTGGCTCACATTCTAGTACTTCCCCTATTACTAAATTTGTAGCATTTATTAATCTCTCTGCAGAATCATATTCGTTGCCTACATTTGTCATGTCTTCTGCCATTTTTTTTGTGTCTACATCTATATCAACATAATCTTTCAAAAAATTAATGCTTAATTTCATTTCCTTCATCCTTTCTGTCGAATTGACTTAAAAATTTTACGTCATTTGTATATAACAAACGAATATCTGTAATTCCATATTTAAACATGGCTAGCCTATCTAATCCTGTTCCAAATGCAAAACCTGTATATATTTCTGGGTTATATCCGTTCATTTTTAATACATTTGGATGGACCATACCAGAACCTAATATTTCTATCCATCCTGTTTGTTTGCAAAGATTGCATCCTTTACCTCCACACTTAAAACAACTAACATCTATTTCATAAGATGGTTCTGTAAATGGAAAATAACTTGGTCTAAATCTCAATTCTGAATTTTCTCCTAACATTTTTTTAACAAATATTTCCAATGTTCCTTTTAAGTCTGCCAAAGATATATTTTTGTCAATTACTAGTCCCTCTACCTGACCAAATTGATGTGAATGTGTTGCATCATCATCTCTTCTATAGGTTTTTCCTGGGCATATCATACGTATTGGTGTTTTTTCTGTGTTTGCCATCATTGTCCTTGCTTGAACAGAAGATGTTTGAGTTCTTAATAAATATTCAGATGTTACATAAAAGCTATCTTGCATATCTCTTGCAGGATGACCTTTTGGTAGGTTCAATCTTTCAAAGCAATATTCGTCTGTCTCTAATTCCGGTCCATCAACCACATCATATCCCATAGAAACAAATATATCTTCTACTTCTTCTATGATTCTATTAACAGGATGTTTGCTACCCCTTCTTATTTTTGTACTTGGCAATGTAACATCAATTTTTTCTGTTTTTAACTTTTCTTCCATTTCCTTATTTTTTAGTTCTTCTTCTTTTTGTTTTAAAATAAGTTCTATTTTTTCTCTTACTTCATTTACTAAGCTTCCTATTATTGGTCTTTCTTCTGGCGAAAGTCCTCCCATGCCTCTTAAAATGGCTGTAAGTTTGCCCTTCTTTCCCAAATATTTTACTTTTGTTTCTTCTAATGCTTTAACATCTTGAGAAAGACTAATTTCTTCTATTGCGTTATTTTGAATTTGTTTAATTTGCTCTTCCATAATATTTTCCTTTCCTTTAATAATAATTGTTAGTATTCCACATATTTTATACTATTCAAAAAACCAGTTCTATCCCTGTTAGGACGAACTGGCTCGTGGTACCACCTAATTTTGTTAATAATTAACCTCTAAGCTATAACGTAGCAATCGTTTGCTCCTACTTATTTTCAAAGCAAAACCAAAAAAGTGAATTTTCTGTAAAAAAATATATAATGGTTTTCAGCTTCCCCATTTTCTCTAAAATATACTTTACTTTTTACATACTTTGCTTTTTTAATGGCATCTATCTAAATACTCTTATATATTACCACATCTGCAAACCTAATTCAATAGTTTAGGTAAATAAATTACTCATAATACAACCTCTACGCGAATACAATTTAACAAATGTAATTCGTATAGGGGGTTTTTCATTTGGGTAAATTTTACATAGAAGAACGTGCTGTAGATTTAGCACATTATATTATAGATACTGGAGATACTGTAAGAGGTGCTGCTAAAAAGTTTGGTATTTCTAAGAGTACAGTACACAAAGATGTAAGCGAAAGATTAAAAAAAATAAACCCTGCTTTATTTTTAGAAGTTAGAACAATTTTGGATGAAAACAAAGCTGAAAGGCACATACGTGGCGGCATGGCAACCAAATTAAAATATAGTCATAAGTCTAATATATGACAAAAGAAACTGCCTAAACAGTTTCTTTTATTTTTTACTAATTGTTTCTAAAGTTATTTCTGCTTTGTTTTCTTGCTTTTCTGCATTCTGGGCATCTTTGTGGTTCATTTGTAAAACCTTTTTCAGCATAAAATGCTTGTTCACCTTCAGTGAAAACAAACTCTGCTCCACAGTCTTTGCATACTAATGTTTTATCTGCCATAATGTGTTACCTCCTTCTTATTTTTTGACATTTAATATTTTTGACACATTGACACTTTTTTGTTAAAAAAGAAGGAAATAGTCCACAAAATAATTAAATTCAATTTAAGCTTTTTTCAAAGCCACAATTAGTATAACATAAACCTATTAATAAAACAACTAAAATTTTTATTTTTTTACGATCCGGTTGATTTATACTTCCTTATTCCTATATTCCATATTATATAACATGGAATAATAAATAGTGTTGAAATTATTGGAAAAAATATATACATTTTATTGTTTGTTCTTCCTATTATATACAAAAATGGGTAATAATCAACCAATGCTAAGGGCAATATATATGTAAAAAAATCTTTAACCCATTTATGATATATATCCAAGGGATATTGTGTTAAATCTCTTGCACCATCTGTAAATATGTTTGTTATTTCCAACCCCTGCGTAGTAAAAAACGTTATCCCTGCTTTAAGTACAAATAGTGCTGAATATATTATAGTTGTACCCACTGCCATTAATATTAAAGTAACTATTTTATCAGTTGTCCATAAAGAAGGATTTTTGCTTATTACCCAAATTGCAATTGCTATTGATATTATACATCTTCCAAATTTTGAAAACTCCATTTTTATTCCTAATATCTGTAAAATAAGATTCCTAGGCCTTACCAAAGCCCTATCAAATTCTCCATTTGAAATCATTTTGTCAAACTGGTCAAATGCTCTGAAAAAACATTCTGCAATTGAAAATCCTAAAAAAGAAATAGCAAAACAAATTAAAACTTCATCAAATGTATATCCATTAACATTACCAAATTTATTGAATAAAAACATTATTGCTAAAAGAGAAAATATTGATGTGGCTGTTTGTCCAAAGCAAGATATTATAAATGTTTTCCTATATTCAAGTATTGATTTTAATTGCATAGAAAAATATTTTAAATATAATTTCAATTTACATCCCCTCCTAACCACCTTGTACTACTATTTTTGAAAGTTGTCTATTCATTAGTTTTTTTCCTAGTATAGTTAAAACTATTAACCACAATATTTGTAGCACTATTATTTTAAATATTTCTTGTCCATCTGCTATATATCCATTATATATGTTAAATGACACATTTTCCATATAATAAAATGGCGTTAATTTCAATATTTTTACCATATAGTCCGGCATAAAAGCTATTGGTATTGCAGCTCCTGTGCAAAATTCCATTATAAGCCTGAATGTAAGTTTTATTCCTTGTGAAGTATTTGCCTTCATTACTGCTATATACATTATCATTACATATGCTAATATTAACCCCAATGATAATATTAATGTTATTAAAAATAAAATAAATGCTCCAAAATTAACTGGTGCAGTTAATCTGTATTGATTAAAAAAAGGCATTGCACAAATCACAAATATTGGTAATGCTCTTAATGAAACTGCTGCTATCTTTTTTCCCAATGTTTTCGCGTGCCATATATAGTATAAGCTTACAGGCTTTACCAACTCTATTGATATTCCACCTGTTCGACACATTTCTATAACATCTTTGTCAACAGAACTAAAGCTAAATATTAAAAGGAAAGCCTGATGTAGCCATATATATGTACACATTTGTGGAATAGTATATGTATTAGCACTTCCATTATTTAAAAAAGAAGTATATAACATTATAAGCATTCCACCCCAAGCAAATTGTGTTAGTATCCCTGAAAATGCTGCTAGTTTGTATTGTATTTCATTTAAAAACTTAATTCTAAAATATGCTAAATAAATTTTTATCTTCTGAATAACATTTATATAATTTCTTAAAAATTTTATTTTCCTTGAACTCATCATAAAAAATATCTCCTTTCTCTTATTTCATTAAATTTGATATTCTTTATATAAGTTTGCAACAACGTCGTCTATATCTGTATTTTTAATTTCCATGTCTAGCACTTCTAAGGAGCTAGATATAAAGGAAATTGCATCTGTTAGTTTTATTTTATTTTCATCTACTATTATTTTTAATTCATTTGCACTTTTTTCTACAATTTGCATCCCCAGTGGCATTTCTAAAGCTTTTCCTTTATACTTTATATTTATAATCTTATGACTATATTTTTTTATTAAATTATTAAAACTTCCATCTAGTAGAAGTTTGCCTTTTCCTATTAATATAACTCTTTTAGTTAATGCTTCTATGTCTCCTGTATCATGAGTTGTAAGAATTATTGTTGTATTTTTTTCTTTGTTAATCTTTTTCACAAAATCTCTTACAGCAATCTTAGAAATACTGTCTAACCCAATTGTAGGTTCATCCAAAAAAACTATTTTAGGCTCATGTAAAAAAGCTACAGCGATTTCGCATCTCATTCTTTGACCTAAACTCAATTGCCTTGTAGGTGTTTTAATTATTTCTTTAATATTGAGCATTTCCACAAGCATATTTTTTTGTCTTTTGTAAGTTTCATCTGAAATTCCATAAATCTCTTTTATTAATTCAAAAGAATCTTCTACAGGAACATCCCACCACAATGCTGATCTGTTTCCAAAAACTACCCCTATGTCTTTTACATATTTTTTTCTGTCTTTATATGGAATTAATCCATTTATTTTGCATATTCCAGAATCTGGTGTTAATATTCCACACATAATCTTAATTGTAGTGGACTTTCCTGCTCCGTTAGGACCTATATATCCGAACCATTTCTCCTTCGTGTATTTTAAAAGATATATTGTCTAATGCATTTATCTTTGTGTATTCTCTTTTAAAATAACTCTTAAATGCATTTTTTAGTCCTGCATTTCTTTTTGCCACCTTGTACGTTTTAGTAATGTTTTCTAATTCAATCACTTTTAATACCTCTCTTTCTTAAAATAATTAGATATTTTTAGTATGAATATTTATTACTTTTTTTGGCAGTATCCTCCTTTCTATAGTTTTGCCACGGAAAAAATACCAAATATAAAGATGTACAATTTTATCTTTACATTTGGTATTATATGATTTTCTTAATATCTCCTGCATCACTTTTAAGTCATTTAATGTTTTATAGTATTTCTGACAAAAATCATATAATCCTATAAAATAGAGTTGACTTCTGGTTCGGAATGTTACAGGTTCTCTCTATAATAATCGACAAGCAACATTTTAACATCAAGTATTGTTTTTGTCAAGCACTGTTCAAGAAATTTTTAATAATCTTATTCTTCTGCTATTACTTTTGCAATTTTATATATCAACTTTTGCTTTTGAGGTGATACATTTTCCAAAATAGAGTTAAATTCTAAAGATAAGTATTCTTGAGATGTATTAGATGCTCCATTTAATATATACCCTTCTGAAACTCCTAGTATATCAACATAATTGGCTTAATCTTTTTAAATTAATATGAGACTTTCCTCTTTCTATCTTACTTAAAAATGCTACTGAAACATCTAACTTTTCAGCTAAATTTTCTTGAGTATATTTTTTATTTACCCTTGCCTCTTTTAATCTTTCTCCTATAATATTGTAATCTAATGCCATTCTGATCCCTCCTTTGTAAAATATAGCACTTATAAGTATAATTTGACAGATACAATAATATTAATATTGACGCAGTAGTTAATAGTGCAGTATCAGTAACATTTTGGTGACTATGTTAATACTCATTATTCCAATTATATGTTTTTTTATTCATTTTTTGTTATTTTCATTAATCCAATTATATCTATTTCTAATTTTTGTGTCAATACACATTCCTTCTTCAAAAATAATTAGGCAATTTGCTCAATTAGGGACAGTCCCCAATTAAGCAAATGGAACATTTGGAGACTGTCCCTAATTGGGATAATTTTTTTCATTTTTCTTCATTTTTCTATTGAATTTATTTTTTTTTTGATATAGTATATAGTAAATTAATGTGTTATTCGGAGGAAGAAATGCCAAGAGTTGCAAAAGATAAAGTTGAAAAAGATATAATTGAAAATGTAAAAACAGTAGGAGAAGCGCCTAAATCTAGTAATAGAACTAAAAAAAGTGCTTCTGTTAAAGCTGTGGAAAAAGATAATAATCCTAAAAAAACTAAAAATAAATCTACGTCAGATGTTGCTAAAAAAGGTTCTTCCTCAAAGGAAACTAAAACTACTAAAAAAGCTACTGATAAAAAAAATTCTGCCAGAAGGTCTTCTACCACTTCTAAAACCACTAGAAAGAAAAAAGATACTACTAAACCTGATATAATAGAATATTATGATTTACCTTTTAGATATAATCAAACTACTGTAAAGATTCTTGCCCAAACACCAACAAATCTTTTTATATATTGGGATATTTCTGATGCAGATAAAAACAAGCTTATTGATACTTATGGAAATTATTTTTTCGAGAACACTAAACCTGTTTTAATTATTACAAATGAAACTATGAATTATACTTTTGAAATTGATATAAATGATTTTGCAAATAGTTGGTATTTGCATGTAAAAAATAGTAATTGTAAATATAAGGTTGAACTTGGGAGACGACCTATAACCCACGAAATTGTAATTCCTAATAATTATGTATATATTAGTTCTTCTAACGCTATGGATGCTCCAAATGACCATATATTATTTGATAAATTACAGCAAAATGTATTTTTTAAGAATGTTAAAACCAATGTTGTTACTGAGAAAAACATTTTGACTATATCTCACTTAATAAATATGGGAAAATTATATAATATATATGAGTTATATAAGAAAATGTATAAAGATGAATTTAATTGTGATGATTTTGGTACAAACCTATCTTCTTCACAAAGTTCAAGTAGTTTTATTTAATATACAAGGAGATTTACTATGATACAAAATAAAGGATATGTAAGCTTTGTATTACATGCACACTTACCATTTATACATCATCCAGAAAGCGAAGATTATTTAGAAGAACAGTGGTTATATGAAGCAATATCTGAAACGTATATTCCACTTCTTACTAATTTTAAAAAATTGGAGGAGGAAAAGGTTGACTTTAGAGTTACTATGTCGCTTACTCCCCCTCTTCTTAATATGTTTGACAATAAGTTATTGCAAAAAAGATATATAAAATATTTAAAAAAGCATATTGAATTAGCTGAAAAAGAAATTGTAAGGACTAAATTTGACCATAGACTAAATAGCTTAGCTCAATATTATTATGATAGATATTCTAGTGATTTGCATATTTACCAAGATATATACAAGTGTAATTTGATTGATGCTTTTAAGCATTTTCAGGATATAGGTGTACTAGAAATTATCACATGTGGTGCTACACATGGTTATTTTCCTATATTATATTTGCAAGAGCAAACTGTTAAGGCTCAAATAGCTGTGGGTGTACAAACATACGAAAAATACTTTGGCAAAAAGCCAAATGGAATTTGGTTACCTGAATGTGGATATATTCCTGAAGCAGATAAATACTTAAAGGAATTTGGAATTAAATATATAATTACAGAAACTCATGGTATTTTATATGCTAACCCAACTCCTTTATATGGTACATTTGCACCTATTGTTTCTCCTGATGGAATTATTGCTTTTGGTAGAGATATAGAATCTTCTAGGCAAGTATGGAGCTCTATTAATGGATATCCTGGTGATTTTAATTACAGAGAATTTTATAGAGATATTGGCTATGATGCCGACTATGACTATATTAAACCATATATAGCATCTAATGGTGCAAGAGTTCATACTGGCATTAAGTATCACAGAATAACCGGAAAAGATGGCGGAGAAAAAGATTTATACAATGTTCAATGGGCAAAAGATTCGGCAGAAAGGCAAGCTGGTCACTTTTTGGATTCTAGAACTAAACAAATACAAAATCTTGCCCCTCTAACAGCTAATCCTCCTATTGTTCTATGTCCTTATGATGCTGAGCTTTATGGACATTGGTGGTATGAAGGACCATATTGGTTATATATATTGTTTAAAAAAGTGTATTATGATCAATGCAATTTCAAATTAATTACTCCAAGTGAATATATTGAAAAATATCCTATAATGCAAATATCTACTCCTTGCCGTTCAAGTTGGGGAGCTAATGGTTATAGTGAAGTTTGGTTAAATCAAACTAATGATTATGTACATAGGCATTTACACACTGCTGGAGAAAGAATGATTGAATTAGCTCACATGTTTCCAAATGAAAAAAACAAATTAAAAAAATCTGCTTTGAATCAGTGTGCTCGTGAACTTTTACTCGCTCAAAGCAGTGATTGGCTATTTATTATAACAAATGGTACTATGGTTGATTATGCCAAAAAAAGAATTAAAGACCATATTGGTCGTTTTACCAAATTATATTATCAGTTAAAAGATGATAATATCGATGTACAATTTTTAAAAACAATTTCAAAACAAGACTGTATTTTTCCAGAAATTGATTATATGCTTTATTTTTAATTATTTTGTTGCATTTAATATATTATACAACTAAAACACTGAAACATAATCTTTGAAAATGTTCATAGAGAAATTTTAGAAATTCTGCGTATATTTTATGAAAAATTGAGTAAAATATTGACATTTGAAAAAAAATAGTTTAAAATAATATATGCATTTGAAAAGTGCATATGGTGGATGTAGCTCAGTTGGTTAGAGCGCTAGTTTGTGGCACTAGAGGCCGTGGGTTCGAGTCCCATCTTCCACCCCATTATATATTGGGCTGTAGCCAAGCGGTAAGGCACCAGACTTTGACTCTGGCATGCGCTAGTTCGAATCTAGCCAGCCCAACCAAATAAAAAAACAAACTTTTACATCTTTTAATTAAGACTGTAATGGTTTGTTTTTTTTATAAGAAGACTAAAAAATAGTAAGTTTTAGGTATTAATTTGGCGCAAACAATGTTGTAGGGGCGATTTTAATCGCCCCTACAACATTCGTTATAAACATTTCCATGCAACTTACAATTTAGATGATAAGTTTAGTACATTCCTTCCATTCCTGCTGGTTCATTATGTCCACAACTACATTCTTTCTCTTCCTTTTTATCTGTTACTATACTTTCTGTTGTTAATATCATAGATGCAACTGAAACTGCATTTTGAAGTGCACTACGAGATACTTTTGTTGGGTCTACTATTCCCTCTTTTTTCATATCTACATATTTTTCTGTTGCTGCATTAAATCCTATTCCTGCTTCTTTTTTCTTTACTTCATTTACAACTATTGCAGGCTCTAGTCCAGCATTTATACTTATTTGTCTTATTGGTTCTTCTAAGGCTCTTAGTATTATTTTTCCGCCTATTCTTTCATCTGCTTCTAATTCTGCAACTGCTTTTTCAACTTTTGGTATTACATTTATATATGCTGTTCCGCCACCCGCTACAATTCCTTCTTCTACTGCTGCCTTTGTTGCAGATAGTGCATCTTCTATTCTTAGTTTTTTCTCTTTCATTTCTATTTCAGTTGCTGCTCCAACACCAATAACTGCAACTCCACCTGCTATTTTGGCTAATCTTTCTTGAAGATTTTCTTTTTCAAATTCGCTTTTTTCTTCACTTAATTGTGCTCTTATTTGTGCTACTCTGTCTGCAATTTGTTGTTTGTCCCCCATGCCATCAACTATTATTGTATTCTCTTTTTGCACTTTAATTTGTTTTGCTCTACCTAATTGCTCTATTTGGGTATCTTTTAGTTCTAATCCCAAGTCTGATGTTATAACTTCTCCTCCAGTTAATGTTGCAATATCTTGTAGCATTGCTTTTCTCTTATCGCCATATCCAGGGGCTTTTACTGCTACTACGTTTAGCACTCCTCTTAATTTGTTTAAAATTAATGTAGATAAAGCTTCTCCTTCTATGTCATCACATATTATTACTAATTTTCCAGATTGTTGCATTAATGCTTCTAATAGTGGTAATATTTCTTGAATATTGCTTATTTTTTTATCTGTTATTAATATATATGGATTATCTATAATTGCTTCCATTTTTTCTGTATCTGTTACCATATATGGAGATACATATCCTTTATCAAATTGCATTCCCTCTACTACATTTAGTTCTGTATTTGATGTTTTAGATTCTTCTATTGTAATAACTCCATCTTTAGAAACCTTTTCCATTGCTTCTGAAATAAGTTCTCCAATTTCTCTATTATTAGCTGATATGCTAGCAACTCTTGCTATGTCTTCTTTTCCATTAACTTCTGAGCTAATTTCTTTTAATCCTTCCACTGCAACTTTTACTGCTTTATCCATTCCTCTTTTAATAGCCATTGGATCTCCACCAGCTGCAACATTTTTTACTCCTTCTCTTATCATGCTTTGTGCTAATACCATAGCAGTTGTTGTTCCATCTCCTGCTACATCATTTGTTTTAATAGAAACTTCTTTTACAAGTCCAGCACCCATATTTTCGAATGGATCATCTAGTTCTATTTCTTTTGCTATTGTTACACCATCATTTGTAATTAATGGAGCACCAAACTTTTTATCTAACACTACATTTCTACCTTTTGGTCCTAGTGTTACTTTTACTGTATCTGCAATCTTGTTAACACCACTTAATAAACTTTTTCTAGCATCTTCACCAAATTTAATTTCCTTTGCCATTTTGATTACCTCCTAATTTATTAATAAATTTTATTATTCTACTATAGCTAATATATCTGCTTGTTTTACAATTATTAGTTCTTCTCCTTCGTATTTTATTGTTGTTCCTGCATAACTGTTTATAACAACTTTATCTCCTTTTTTTACATACATTTCTTTTTTCTTTCCATCTTCTTCTTCTCCTGGTCCTACCTCCAATACTGTTGCAATTTGTGATTTTTCTTGTGCGTTTCCTGCTAATATTATTCCACTTTTAGTTGTTTCTTCTTTTTCTAGCATTTTAATTACAACTCTGTCTCCTAATGGTTTTAACATTGATATTACCTCCTTAAAAATACTTATTTAAATAATATGCTAACTTGTATTTTATAATGCATAATTGCTATTGTATTAGTATTTTATATCTAGTAGCAAATTAGCAGTCTCTTTTCAAGACTGCTAATAATTTATACCCTTTTTATAAAATTGTCAATAGTTTATTTTAAAATTCACATAACTTTCACAAAATTAATTAAGCATTAATTGTGGATCTAAATATTCGTCATCTTTTAAAATTTCAAAATGCAAATGTGGGTCATCTAAAACTTCAAATGTGCTTGTTGTCCCAACTGTTCCAATAGTTTGTCCTTCGCTTACTTCTTCACCTACTACTACAAATTCTGTAGACAATAAGTTTGCATATACTGTTTTGTATCCACCTGTATGTTCTATTACAATTGTAAGACCATATCGTGGATCATTTTTTATATATTTTACTATACCTTTTGATGATGCTTTTACTACTGTTGTCTTGTCAGCTTTTATATCTATTCCATAATGTGTAATCCATTCTCCTAAAGTACTAGAATATACTAAATTACTTTTTGCAAATTCCTGTATTATTTCTCCTTCTACAGGCTTTATAAATTTTGGCGTTGTTGCTTGACTTTCTTCTGGCTTTGTATTTGTTTCTACTGTTTCTTCCGGTTTATTTACTTCTGCTTGTTGTTTTGCTTCTTCCTTTCGCTCCTCTTGAACTTTTTCTTCTATCTCACTTGTATTTACAGCTACCCTTTTTTGCTCCTCTTCCTTTATAGGCTCTTCTTTAATCATTTCTTGCTCTGCATTTTCACTAACTTTTTCTGAATTATATTCTTTTACTACATTTGCGTCAAATTTACTAAGTTGTGTTTCTTCTTGTTTATTATACATAAAAGATGTAATAATAAATGCAATTAGCAATACCGAAAATATACTGCACGTTATAAATAACATTTTCTTTATATTTGCTTCTCTCATCTTTTTTCCTCCTTGATATTGTTTTTATAATTATTTACATTATTGAGAAAAATATACAAAAAATGTTACATATTTTTTATTTCGACTCCTGTGTAGTAGTGTTTAATTATTTCATCATATTTCTTTCCCTGTTTAGCCAAACTGTCTGCTCCTGTTTGACTCATTCCTACACCATGTCCATATCCTATTACAGCAAATTTTACATTGTTTTCTTGTATGTCTATTTTAAAATTTGCCGATCTTAATCCAAATATGTTTCTTATTTCTACTCCTGACAAATTCAAATTTCCAACTTTCAAGTTTTTTACTCTATTTCCTTCTGTATATTCGGTTATCTTTATACTATCTGCTTTGCTAAAATCAATATCTAAATCTGCATGTTTTTCAATTATTTTATTTTTAAACTCCTCTTTTGTGACCGTAACCTCTGAACTGTATTGGGTATAAGCATCTTCTCCCGATGTAGCAACCGTTTGCAAATATGGATAGTTGCTTCCTCCCCATACATTTACTGGTGCTTCTGTTGCACCTCCACTATTTGCATGAAAAAAAGCATTTATTGGTTTTTCATTATATGTTATTATTTTTCCCTTAGTTGAATCCACCGCTTCAACTATTTTAGCCCAATACTCATTTCTACTTTGTTCATTCCATTTTTGTAGTCTATCTTCTTTTGATATCCAGGCTTGACAACATGCAGAATTATCACATATATCCGCTTCTCCGTGCTTTTTATCATTATTATTTATTTTATATATTGTATATGTTCTTGCAGCTACTGCTTGTGCTTTTAATGCTTCTATTTCAAAGCTTGCTGGCATTTCGCTTGATACAACTCCATACAAATATTCATCTATTTTTATTTCTTCCACTGTGTTTGTTTTTTCGTGTAATAATTTTATTGTTCCATACTGTTTATAACTGTATTCTTCTTTTGGTTGTTCTTGTTTTATTTCTTCATTTTCTACGAGTTCTCCATTTACCTTTTCAATTCTTCTATTTGTAAATATAATTGGTATTAACATACACAAAAAAATAAGGAATAACATATATGCCACTATTCTTTTCATAACTCACCTCTATTTACATATTTTTTTCTTCATGGTTTCAAGTATTTGTTTTTCTAGTCTTGATACTTGCACTTGCGTTATTCCCAATATTTTCGCTACTTGTGATTGTGTTCTACTTTTATAATATCTTAATAATATTATTTGTTTTTCTCTATCTTCTAGGCCCTCTATTAATTGCTTTATTGATATTTTATTTACTATTTGAGTTTCCTCATCTATGTTTGTACTTAATCTATCCAAAATACAAATTTCGTCCCCATCCTTGTTGTATGCTGAACTATGTATTGACTCTACGGGATTATATGATTCCATAGCTAAAGTTATTTCTTCTTTTGAGGTTTTTAACATTTTTGCCATTTCTTCTATTTTTATTTCTCTTCCCTCTTTTTGCATATATTGCTTTTGTATTTCTAATATTTTACCTGCCAATTCTTTTATGCTTCTACTTACTTTTACAGGTCCATCATCTCTTATAAATCTTTTAATTTCTCCTAAAATGTATGGCACAGCATATGTAGACAACCTAACTTCATATGTAGAGTCAAACTTTTTAATACATTTTATAAATCCAATCATTGCTATTTGATATAAATCTTCTACTTCATATCCTCTATCTTTAAATCTATTTACAATACTCCAAATAAGTCCTTTATTACTATTTATTAACTTTTCCATGGCTTTTTCGTTACCACTTTGTGCTGCAATTATATCTTTTATGTTATTATCGTATTTTTCATACATAGACTTACTTATCTTCCTCCCATGTTTGTAATTTCAATTCCTTCCTGTTCTAAATTTTCTTCCTTTTTTATTATTTTTTTCATAACAATTTTTGTACCAATTCCTAAAACAGACTCAATATGTACTTCATCCATAAAGCTTTCCATAATTGTGAAACCCATGCCAGACCTTTCTAAATTAGCTTTTGTTGTATATAATGGTTTCCTTGCAAGCTCTATATCTGCTATTCCTTTGCCAGAATCGGAAATTTCTATTTCTATTGTGTTTGCAAAAAGTTTTGCTGTTATCTTTACAATTCCTTCTGTATTCTCATATCCGTGAATTATACAATTTGTTACCGCCTCTGAAACAGCAGTTTTAATATCAGCCAATTCTTCTATGGTTGGGTCAAGTTGTGAGGCAAATGCTGCAACTGTAATCCTTGCAAATGCCTCATTATTTGATTTACTTAAAAATTCTAATTTCATTTCATTATCATATAAACTATGCATATACCTCTCCTTCTTTTAAACTAATTATTTTAGTAATTCCACTCATTTCTAAAACCTTGCGTACACTTCTTGTAGCGTTTTCTATTTCTAGCTCTCCACCTAACATTTTAATCATTTTGTATCTTCCTATTATCATTCCTATCCCTGCACTATCCATAAAAGAAACTTTATTGAAATCAAGTATAACTTTTCTAGGCATATATCTGGTAATCTCATTATCTATCTTCCTCCTTATTTTTTCTGTAGTGTGATGGTCTATTTCTTCTATTATTTTTACGACCAACAGCTTGTCCGTTTTAATATAGTCAAATTCCAAATTCATTCCCCCTTTGTTTTTTGTTTATTATAATTATATATTCACTTCCATTTTTTTCCTAGAGCGAAACATTAGAACTTTTGCCGATTTTTGAGAAAGTTTCGACAAAATTCGCACAAAAAAAACTGCAGACTTTTAGATTTGTCTGCAGTTCCTCCTGTGCAAAATGCTTGCGCAGGAGGAGAACGGATATGCTATCTTTTCAGACAATACTGTCTGAAAAGATAGCTTTGTCTGATTAATAATGTGACTCCTATAAGGAGTGGGATTATCTCCCCCGCCCTGTATAGGGCAAGCTTCTTTTGTGCTTCCCTATACTCGGTGGAATAATGTTCCTCCGCATACTGTAAGTATGCGGACTGAGCATCGCCGGAGTTTTGGTATTCCGGCTCATGCACGGCGATCCACGCCTCATACGAAAGGTATGGATCATTTGTTTTTTCCAAGCTCGCCAGAGCTTGGTGAGCTTTTTTCTTAGCGGTGCTAATTAGTACCGCAATTATTAGGCATATTATGCCTAATAATATTTCCAATCTTCTACGGAATTGCTTCCGTTCTTTTGTTTTCTTCATTCTTCCTCCTTCGACCACAATTGCGGTCTTTCATTGTTTTATATATATAAGTATAACACAATTAACATAATTATGCAAGTTTTGATAATCTTTCTTCTACATTTTCTAGCATTTGCTTATATCTTTCTAATTTTTCTTTTTCTTCTTTTATTTTATTTTCTGGAGCTTTGTTTACAAAACCGGGATTTGATAACATTTTGCTAGCTCTTTCTACTTCCGCTTCTAGTTTTTGTTTTTCCCCTTGTAATCTTTTCTTTTCTTCTTCTATGTCTACCAATTCGTCAAATGGAAGATAGACTTCTAATTCTTCACTTAATACAGACATTGCATTTTGTGGTATGTTATTTTTATTGCCTTGTACTATTATTTTGTCTGCAAACCCCAATTTTTTAATGAATTCTTGGGAATCTATAATCATTTCTTCATCATTTTCAGTAACAAATATTAAAGTTGATTTTTTTGCTGGATGAACATTCATATTTGTACGAATATTTCTTATTCCAATAATTATCTGTTTAATTTTTTCTATTTGCTTTTCTTCCTTTGCAAAATTAAACTCTTCACTATATTGGGGCCAACTTGATATCATTATACTTTCATCATTATTATACAATTTTGTATATATTTCTTCTGTAATAAATGGCATAATAGGATGTAATAACTTAAGGCTATCGCCTAAAACTTTGTTTAAAGTATATTGTGCAGCCTCTCTTGTTTTGTTTTCTTTATCATATAGCCTTGGTTTTACCATTTCTATATACCAATCACAAAATTCTCCCCATATAAAATCATATACCTTTTGTGTCCAAACACCTAAGTCATAATTGTTTAAGTTAATTGTTGTTTCTTTTATTAGTTTATTCAATTTTGACAATATCCACTTATCTTCATAGCATGATTTTTGTGGCATTGTATCATAATCTATTTCTTCCAAATTGCCTAATACGAACTTAGATGCATTCCATAATTTATTTGCAAAATTTGCTGCTGATTCAAGTTTTTCAGGCATATATCGTATATCATTTCCTGGTGATATTCCAAGGACCAATGAAAACCTTAGTGCATCTGTTCCATACTTTTCTATTATTTCTAGCGGATCTATTCCGTTACCTAGACTTTTAGACATTTTTCTGCCCAAACTATCTCTAACAATTCCATGAATAAATACATCCTTAAATGGTACTTCTCCTGTGTGTTCTATTGCTGAAAATATCATTCTTGCTACCCAGAAAAATATAATATCATATCCTGTAACTAATGTTGAAGTTGGATAAAAATATTTTAAATCTTCTGTTTGTTCTGGCCACCCTAATGTAGAAAAAGGCCATAAGGCTGAACTAAACCAAGTGTCCAGTGTATCTTCATCTTGGGTAAACTCAGTATTTCCGCATTTTTCACACTTATGTGGAATACTTTCGGTTACCATTATGTTATTACATTTAGTGCAGTAATATGCTGGTATTCTATGCCCCCACCATAATTGACGTGATATACACCAGTCTTGTATATTATCCATCCAGTTATAGTATATTTTGTCAAATCTTTCTGGTATAAATCTTGTCTTTCCATCTTTTACAGCTTTTATTGCTGGTTCAGCTAATGGCTTCATTTTAACAAACCACTGCTCAGAAATTTTAGGTTCTATTGTATGGTGACATCTATAGCATTTTCCTACATTATGTGTATAATCTTCTATTTTTACTAATGCCCCTATTTCTTGTAACTTTTCAACAATTCTTTTTCTAGCTTCATATATATCTAATCCTTTATATTCTGGTACTAAATTTCCCATTTTCCAATTTTCATCAAATACTTCTATTATTTCTAAATTATGTCTTTGGCTTGCAGCATAATCATTTGGATCATGCGCTGGTGTTAATTTAACTGCACCTGTCCCAAATTCCTTTTCTACAAAATCATCTGCTACTATTGGTATTTCCTTATTCATAATAGGAAGTATTACTTTTTTTCCTACTAAATCCTTATATCTCTCGTCTTCTGGGTGAACTGCTACACCCGTGTCTCCTAGCATTGTTTCAGGTCTTGTTGTTGCTACTATTAAATATTTATCTTCATCTTTTACTTTATATCTAATATGCCATAGATGTGTTGGTTCTTCCTCAAACTCAACCTCTGCATCTGATATAGAAGTATTGCATGATGGACACCAGTTTATCATTCTTTTTCCTTTATATATAAGTCCTTTTTCATACAATTTTATAAAAACATATTTTACTGCATTTGACAAACCTTCATCCATAGTAAATCTTTCACGAGACCAATCACATGAACATCCCAACTTTTTTAATTGATTTAAAATTGTTCCACCATATTCTTTTTTCCATTCCCATGCCTTTTCTAGAAATTGTTCTCTTGTTAAGTTCTTTTTCTCTATCCCTTGTTGTTTTAGCTTTTCAACAATTTTAACTTCTGTAGCTATTGCAGCATGATCTGTTCCTGGTAGCCATAGGCAATTATATCCTTCCATTCTTTTATATCTTATTAATATATCTTGTAATGTTTCATCTAATGCATGCCCCATATGAAGTTTCCCTGTTATATTTGGTGGTGGAATTACTATTGTATATGGCTTTTTAGTCTTATCTTCACTTGGTTTAAAATACTCTTTTTCCTCCCATCTTTTATAAATTTCTTCTTCAAAATTCTTTGGATTAAACTTATCCTCTAATTTGTGTTCCTTCATTTTTTATCTCCTTCCTTTTTTAGTAATTTCTTCGAAGTGCGGACGATTAAAATCGCCCCTACATTTTTCATAGATTACTTTACACTATCTTTTTTATTTTATACAATCTTTTCAACCAAAAACCTCACCCTTGTATAAGGGCGAGGTTTTATCTCACGGTACCACCTTAATTTACAAATTAATTGTATCTTAAATAGCCTTTAACGTTGCTTAAACGAATATATTTACTTTGTTTCAATATATTAACTCCAAAGCTACCTTCGGTTTTCTTTTCTATATAAAAGCTCTCAGCGTATTCACTCTTATTCTCTGTTTAGCAGTAAAACCTACTCCTCTTCTTCACTGTTTTTATTTTACTATATATTAGCACAATTGTGATTTAATTTCAACTATTTTTTTAGGGGTGTCCCAAATTGGGCAAATGGGACAATTAGGGACTGTCCCTAATTGAGCATTATTATTGTTGCTCCTGCTATTGATATTAGATATCCTGCAATTTTTAATCCTAATGTTGCTTCGTTTTGGTCACCAAAGCTAAATGCTTTTTTGGTAATTGTTCTTGCGTCATATATTAATATTACACCTATTAGGGCTAATATGCTCCCTACTAACTTAATTATTATTTTTCCCACTTTTTTGTTCCTTTCGTTAAAAAAATTCTACCGTATACTTACATTCAAAAGTTTGTTTTGGTTTTAATACAATTAAATCTTGTTTTTGTGTAAATACTCCTGAACTTTTCACATTATCTGCTGTTGAGTACCATGGCTCTATGCATATAAATGGTGCATTTGGTTTTGACCATATTGCTAAGTATGGAAAATCTGTAAAGTCCATTGTTAATATTGTTTTATTTTGTTCTTTATTTTTTAAACTTACTTTTTTTGATGTAATTCCCTTCATTATTATGGCATCATTTTTGAAAGAATTTTCATTTAAATTTATTACTTTTTTATCCACTAATATGTCTTTTGCATATTCTGTTCCTATTAATCCATCTACCAAATATAAAAAGTGTAATTTTTCTTCTTTTTCTTCAAATTCCAAATAATAGTTGCCTTTTTTTAACTGCTCTATATCTATTTTAAATGCAGGGTGACCACCTATTCCAAATGGCATATTAGTTATTCCTGTATTTATTACTTTATATATTGTTGTTAATTTATTTTCATCTATTCTATATGTTGTATATAATTCGAAATCATATGGATATCTTGACAGTGTATATTTGTTACTTTTTAGCATATATGAGTGAAAATTGTCCAATTTAGTTAATGGTTCAAATTCTAAATCTCTTGCAAAACCATGTTGTGGCATTTCATAAGTTCTTCCACCTATTATTGTTTGATTTTTCTTTAGTTTTCCTACTACTGGGAATAATATTGGCGAATGTCTTTTCCAATATATTTTTCCATTTTCGTCTATACAGTCTTTTCCCTGATGTATTTTTTCTTCTCCATTTAGCTTAAAACTTATTAATTCTCCACCAAATTTTGAGGTTAATATTTGTGCCTGCATTTTCCACCTCCAAATTTATATACTAACTTCTTTATAATTCTATCATTTTTTGACAATTTAATCAAGAGGTATTACATAATAGATTAATTTACATATTACTGGTTGATGATTTTTAGAGTTATATCGTTTCATCGTTTTAGTTGTATAATATATTAAGCAGTAACATTTACATAATTTGTAAACTTGTTGATATAATAAAAACATTGTGATATAATGACCTGCAGAGGAGATTACTATGTTAGATAAATTAGAATATAATGAAATTATTAAATTAGTTAGCAATTATTGTAAAACATATATAGGTAAGGTTTCTGTTTTGAATTTAAAACCTTGCTTTGATTTTGAAGGGGTTTCTCGCCTTTTAACTGAAACGGCAGAGGCAATGGATATCAGTATAAGAAAATCTAATATTCCCATTTGTGAAATTCCCAATATCGATATATGGATTAAGCACCTAGAAAGTAACAATGTGTTGTCTGCCAAGGCATTAATTGAAATTGCCACAGTATTAAAAATATCACGTGAATTAAAAAATTATTTCTTTGATGATACTAGTTTTAGCACTAATGATTTTCCTATATTATTTGATTTTTTTAATTCTTTATATATTAATAAAAGCGTTGAAACAACTATTTTCGAGAAGATACTAGATGAAAATACAATTGCAGATAGCGCTTCTGCTAAACTTTCTGCTATAAGGAGAAATAGAAAAAAAGCTGAACAAGCAGTTAGAGACAAACTTGACTCTATTATTCATTCTAGCAATTACTCTAAGTATTTAATGGAACCTATAGTTACAATTAGAAATGATAGATTTGTTATTCCATTAAAGCAAGAATATAGAAATACAATTAAGGGTTTTATCCACGATACTTCAAGTAGTGGCTCAACCGTATATCTGGAACCTTTTAGTGTTTTTGAGATTAATAATGAGATTAATAATTTTAAGATAGAAGAAAATATTGAAATTGAAAAAATACTTCATGACCTTTCTATTCTTCTTTATAAATATACTAGTGAACTAAAGCAAAATATTTGTATTATTGGCAAATTAGATGTTTTATCGGCTAAAGTTTCATATTCTAAAAGTATTGATGGCATTAATCCCATTTTAAATACAGAAAAATATATAAATTTAGTTGGGGCACGTCATCCATTAATTGATAAAAATAAAATTGTTCCTATTGATATTAAATTAGGGCAAAATTTCAACTGTTTAATCATTACTGGTCCAAATACTGGCGGTAAAACTGTATGCTTAAAAACAACAGGATTGCTACTTTTAATGGCATATACCGGCTTATATATTCCTTGCAATGAAAATAGTTCTATCTGTATATTTAAAAATATATTTGCAGATATTGGAGATGAACAAAGTATAAGTGAATCTTTAAGCACTTTTTCTGCTCATATTACAAATATTATCAATATTACTAATAACGCAGATGAAAATTGCTTGATTTTATTGGATGAATTAGGCTCTGGAACAGATCCAATAGAAGGTGCAAATTTGGCAATAAGCATTCTTAATTTCTTTTATAATACTGGTTGCCTTGTTCTTGCTACTACACATTACCAAGAACTTAAAAATTATGCTTTAGTTACACATGGTTTTGAAAATGCTAGTTCTGAATTTGATGTAGAAAACTTAAAACCTACCTATAAGCTGTTGATCGGAATTCCAGGAAAGAGTAATGCATTTGCTATCAGTAAAAAACTTGGATTAAATCAAGAAATTTTAAACAACGCTTATTCTTTACTTAAAGATGATAATATTCATATAGAAGATATTTTAAAAAGCATTTATGATAATAAATTACAAATAGAACGTGAAAAACAAGATATTGATAAAAATTTGGCTCAAATCCAAACTCTAAGGAAGGAACTAGAAAAAGAAAATACGGGTGTTAAACAAAAAGAAAAGGAATTGATTGAAACTGCAAAACTTGAAGCCAGAAATATACTTTTATCTGCCAAAGAAGAGGCTAATGAAATTATCAAACAACTAAATAATATAAATCATGATTTAAAATCTGCAAATAGTTTAAGAAATTCACTAAATGATAAAATAAAACAATTTGATATTCCTCAAAAAGAAAATGGTAATTTAACCAAATCAGATATTCAGTTAGGTATGTTGGTGGAAGTTATCCCTTTTAATACAATTGGAACAGTAATAAGTTTTCCAAGCAAATCCAATGAAGTACAAATTCAAATGGGAAATACAAAAATGAATATTAGCTTATCTAATTTAAAGAAAACAGCTAAAGCTTTAGCAAAAGAAAATTTTTCTACCACAAAAGTAAACAAAAATAATGGTTCAAAATCAAAATACATTTCTCCAGAAATAAATGTTATTGGGCAAAATGTTGATGAAGCCACTTATATTATAGATAAATATTTAGATGATTGTGCAATTTCTAATATTGCAACTATTAGGATTGTACATGGAAAGGGCACAGGCAAATTACGTGAAGGAATACACTCTTTTTTAAAAAAACACCCTCATGTAAAATCATTTAGACTAGGTACCTTTGGCGAAGGCGAAATGGGAGTAACCGTAGTAGAATTAAAATAAGCTAAAAATCACAGAAGTTTTTTCTGTGATTTTTTTGTTTTAATGTGAATATCCATAATATTGTTGCATTAACCAAGAATAATAGTCAAAAACATCTAATGTTGTTGGAATTCCATAGTCAACTCCAAATGTTTCTACTGTTATACTTTTTATAACTGGTGGCTCTATTGGTCTATCTGATGCTATTTTATTGCCGTCCGAATCTTTTGGTGCTTCTGCATTTTCTTCTAATTCACTTTCTCTATATACAACTTTTACATCCTTTATTTTGTTTACTATATCCATTCCCTCTATAACTTTTCCAAATGCCGCATATGTTCCATCAAGGCTTGTATTGTCTGCAGTCATTATAAAGAATTGGGCTCCTGCTGAGTTGTAGCCTTTCTTTAATATATCTGCTGATTGGTTTCCATAGCTTGCTCTTGCCATAGAGATTACACCTGTTTCATGTTTTAAAATATTATCATTATATCCGTTTGCAATGAATTCACCTGGTATGCAGTATTCTTTGTCTTGGTCCTCTGCTATTTCTTTTAAATCACTTAGTTTTGGAGCTCCTGTTCCGTCTCCATTTTTAGATCCACCTTGTATCATAAAATCTGGAATAGTTCTATGAAAATTAAGTCCATTATAGTAACCATTATTTGCAAGTTTTATAAAGTTTGCAACTGTATTTGGTGCCATCTCTGGATATAATTCTATTTTTATTGTCCCATATCCTTCAACTTCCATTGTAGCTATTGGATTTTGTACTTTTAATGTGGCCTTTTTGTATATTCCATATCCTACAAATCCAATCCCTGCTACTAATAATAAAATTCCTAAAATTAATAAAATTTTAACAAATACTTTCATTTTTTCCTCCTATAAAATCAAATTGTCAAAAACAAATTGTTCTTGCATCCTTTTTAATGACTGTTTAATAGTTCTAGCTCTTACTTCTCCTATGCCTTCAACTTCATCTAGTTGTGGAATGTCTGCTGCCAATATATGTTGAAATGATTTAAATGATTTAACTAAGTTGTCCACTATATTGCTTGGCATTCTAGGTATTTTATTAAGTACTCTATACCCTCTTGTGTATACACCAACTTCATCATAGTTTTCAAAGTCTTGATACCCAAGCATTTTTGCTATTTTATCTGATTTCATTAAATCTTCATGATTTAATTTTTCTATTTCCTCTAATATTTTGTCTGGTAGTTTCTTTTTACTTGGAGACATATAATCTTTTACAATTAGCAATTCCTCATTTTCTAGGTCGCCAACTAATTCTTTTAATTGAATTTCTAATAATCGTCCCTCATCACCTAATTCAAAAATGGCTCTTTCAACTTCTTCTACCATTTTTCTTACCATTTCAGCTCTTTGTATTGATATTATCACATTTTCTAATGTAACTATATCATTAAATTCGTATTCATTTAATAGACTCAACTTGCTGTCAAATACTTTTTTGTATTTTTCAACCGTTTGCAGTGCTTGATTTGCCTTTGAAATAACTTTTGATGTATCTTCTAATACATATCTTTCATTTCCTTTAAATATTGTTATAATACTTCTTCTTTGTGAAATGCTTATTACCAAAGCTCCTGTTTGCTTTGCAGTACGCTCTGCTGTTCTATGTCTGGTACCAGTTTCTGTTGTTATTATACTAGAGTCTGGAATAAGTTGTGTATTAGCATACAAAATCCTTTTTAAATCAGCACTTAAAACAATAGCACCATCCATTTTAGCTAATTCATATAATCTTGATGATGTATAATCTATGTCTAATCTAAATCCACCATCTACTAAATCTAAAACCTCTTTCGTGTCGCTTATAACAATTAATGCACCTGTCTTTGCCTTTAAAATGTTTTCCAAGCCATCCCTAATAGGTGTACCTGGTGCAATAAGTTTTAGAATTTCTGTAATCATCATACCCTCCTTGTCACTTTTGGGACACACTTTTATTTAAGTCCAACTGCTTTCATTGCTTCAATAACGTTGCTAACACCTATTATATCTAATTTGTATTTTTCTTTCAATAGTTTTTGGTTACTTTTTGGAATTATACACGTTTTAAATCCTAGTTTTTCTGCTTCTTTTAATCTTTTATCAATTAAATTTACTGCCCTTACCTCTCCTGTTAATCCAACCTCTCCTATTACTAAAGTATCTTTTGGAATACTATAGTTTTTGAAACTTGATGCACAAACCAATACAATACCTAAATCAACTGCAGGCTCTATCAGCCTTATTCCACTTACCACATTTAAATATATATCTTGTGAACTTAAATTTAGCCCTGCTTTTTTTTCAAGTACTGCTACTAAAAGGGTTAATCTGTTATAGTCTATACCGTTTGCTGTTCTTCTTGGCATACCAAAAACTGTTGGAGTTGTTAATGCTTGCAATTCTATAAGAAGTGGTCTTGTTCCTTCCATACTTGCAACAACAATTGAACCAGCAGGATTATCTTCTCTTTCTGAAATTAATATAGAAGATGGATTTGCTATTTCTACCATTCCCTCATTTTGCATTTCAAACATTCCTACTTCATTTGTTGAGCCAAATCTGTTTTTTACACTTCTTAAAATTCTGTATGAAAAGTATCTTTCCCCCTCTAAATAAAGTACAGTGTCAACCATATGCTCTAACACTCTTGGCCCTGCTATATTTCCTTCCTTAGTAACATGCCCAATAATTATTGTAGTAATATCGTTGCTTTTACACACTCTCATTATTCTTGAAGTAATTTCCCTTACTTGGCTTACTGTACCAGCCGCTGATGATATATCTTCTGAATACATTGTTTGTATTGAATCAATAATAACAAGTTTTGGGCACATTTGTAATATATTTTCCTGTATTAGGTCTATATCAGTTTCTCCCAAGAACATAATATCCTCATTATTAATATTTAACCTATCTGCTCTTATTTTTATTTGCTCTGCTGATTCTTCTCCTGAAACATATAAAACTTTTCCTTCTCCAGACATTTTATTGCATAATTGTAAAATTAATGTTGATTTTCCAATACCAGGTTCACCACCAAGTAGCACTAATGAGCCCCTTACTAAACCTCCGCCTAATACTCTATCCAGTTCGCCTATTCCTGTACTTGTCCTTACTTTTTCTTTACCTTCTACTTCTTTTAGCATTTTTGGAGTTGCATTTTTCTTACCTTTTTCTGCACTATTTTTATTTTCTTTTATTATCTTTTCTTCATAAAAACTATTCCATTCATTGCAGGCAGGACATTTTCCCAACCATTTAGCTGATTCATATCCACAACTACTACATACAAATATTGTTTTGTCCTTTCCCATTTTTCCCTCCTTTGTCACTTTTGAGATATTTCTTTTTGTGACAAGACGAACATTGCATGCGACCATCCTAATCCAATTACCCAATTGGATGTCATTGTTTTATTATCTACTTGCTCTGCCAATAGTCCATGTTCATTGCAACTGTTCACTACAAATTTTATACATTCTTCTGCTTTTTCTTTTTCTCCTTTTTGGTTATAATACATTGCCATCCATAATGTAGCTATTGGCCATGGATTTTGCCCTTCCATATAATGGTCTTGCTCAAATCTTAAATATCCTCCTGTATATGTTCTTAATGTTAAATTTATTTTTTCTATTGTATTATTAATCTTTTTTTCATCTGCTGAAAATAATTTAAATGGTTCTACCGCACCAAGTATACTTATGTCTGTTTTTTGATCATTCAAATTTCTTAATAATGTTTTTGTTTTTTCATCATACAAATTTTTTGATATATATTTTTTTAATTCTTCCATATATTTTCTTATATTTATTTCGTTTTTATGTATATTTTCAAGTTTTAATCTATTATTTGTATATTCTTCTTTTATATTTTCATATATTTCTAGCATACTATTGAATGCCCCATATATTGCGGCAAGTGAATATAAATGTACTCCTTCGTTCATTTCCCATATATCATAACTAATTGGTAGCTTTTCTCTTTCTTTTGTATGATATGTTTCTTCTATTTCATTTTTTACAACATCACTTTCATCTCTTGTGCCTAATATATTATCCATATAAATAAATAGAAACCTCGTTGCCTTTTCACACATTTTTAATGTATCTTTTAAAAATTTTATTTCTTTTGTCTTTTTGTAGTGTTCATTTACACCATATATTACACTTGCTGTTTCATCTATTTGATATCCCCAGCATGGAGCCAGCTTACCATCTGTATAAAATCTTTGCTCCCACATTCCATTTTCACTTTGTGTATTTTTGCAAAATACTTTATAAAACTTTTCGGTTTCCTTTGTCATATTTAATATGTCTAATGCCCTTGTTACAAACACTGCATCTCTTGGCCAGCAATATGCATATTTTCCACACTTTGTGATATTTTCGTCCACTTCTATTGCTGCAGATATTCCGCCAACTTCTTGATTTGTTAATAATGGAAATAACAATATTGTTCTTTTGTATACTTTATTTAATTTTCTGTTAAATTCTGTGTCTTCTTCTGGCATCTGTAAAGTATCATGGTCTTTAACATATTTTCTCCAATATTTTTTTACTGTTACTTCTTCTTTTTGTGCATCTATTTTTTTTATTGCTTTTATCTGTTCTTGTAAATCTATTTCATTTTTATTTTCTATTATTGATATATACACAACTAATTCTTTTATTTCATTTGGCTTTAATAAACCAATATTATAGCTTATACTAGAGTCTGGCGACATTCCTATATAATCTTTGTCTGCTATTTCTCCACTGTTTATGTTATTTTTAGTATCATTTAATTGATAACTTAACATTTCTTTATTTGACGTTATGCAAAATGCTGTATTGTGTGTATATTGTATTAATGTATTATCTTTTACAACTGCTCCTACCATATTATTATAGTCTGATAACAACTTTGAGTGTATCAAAAAATTCACATTTAATTCTATAGAATTCTTATTTTCAAATGTATATTTTTTTACTAATACACTATTTTTTAGTAATACAAAATCAGTTTGTGTTATTTTTAAATTAAAATATGTGTTTTTAATTTCGGTATTTAAAATATTAGTATCTTCTGTATAATACTGTTGATACATATTGTTAATGTCTTGATGTAAATATATAATCCCAGAATCGTTTATTTTTACTCCTGTTTCAAAGTAATCTATAAATTGCATATAATCAGGTGAAGGATAAATTAGTCTTAGTAATTCACCATTCTTGGAATAGCTGGCTGTTATGTTTTTTCCACCTATTATAGCATCATTATAATATTTATTCTTCATTTGTTTTCCCCTTTAACTTTTTTCAACTATTTTCACTATTTGATTTTCTAATTCTTTTAATCTTTCTGCCAATTCTGTTATATCTTCTTCTTTTCTATCTTCTGACAAATACCCATCTTTTACAATTTCTTCCATGTCTTCTATTTCTTCTTTTAATGTTCTCATTCTTTCTAATATTTCTAATCTTACAAATTTCTTCTCATTTGGTCCTTCTACTCTATTTGTCATACTTACTTTTTCTTTTAATTCATATGTTTCTCCATATTCTGGAATTGTTACCGGTATATTTAAATCTTCTAATATTTTATTTTTTAATATAATCTGTCCTTCTGCTTCTCCATGCACTAAGAAAATATGTTTTGGTTTTATTGCATATGAATAAATAAAATTCATTAACCATTCTTGATCCGCATGTCCAGAATATCCTTCTATATATTCTATTCTTGCATTTACTGCAATTTCTTCTCCAAATATTTTTACTGTTTTAGCACCATCTACTATTTTTCTCCCTAATGTTCCTGGTGCTTGATATCCAACAAATAATATTGTACTGTTTGGATTCCATAAATTATGTTTTAAATGATGTTTTATTCTTCCAACTTCACACATTCCACTTGCTGAAATAATTATAGAAGGTTCATTTTTTTCATTTAATTCTTTTGACTCATCTGCAGTTCTAGTAAACTTTAACCCTGGAAATTCTAATGGATTGTCTCCTCTCTTAATTAATTCTTGAGTTTCTTCGTCGAATAAATCCATATTCTCTTTAAAGACTTCTGTAGCAGATATTGCAAGTGGACTATCTACATATACTGGTGCACTCATCAATTTTTCATATTCTTTTTTAAATTTTTCATCATCTTGATTTTCTTTCAAATTGTTTAATTCATATAGTATTTCCTGTGTTCTGCCTACCGCAAATGAAGGAATTACCACTGTTCCACCATTTTCCAAAGTTTCTGAAACTATTTTCAAAAACATCTGAGCTTTTTCTTCATTTCTATTATGTAACCTTCCTCCATATGTAGACTCCATAACCAAGTAGTCTGTTCTTTCTATCATTGTAGGTGATGATAATAGTGGAATATCATTGTTGCCCAAATCTCCTGTAAATACAGTTTTTATCTCTTCTCCATTTTCGTTTATCCATACTTCTATAATACTTGAACCTAACATATGACCTGCATCATTAAATCTAACATGTATATTAGGGTCTATTTCTATTATCTCATCATATTTTACAGGTTTAAAAACTTCCATTGCTTTCAAAGCTTCTTCTGCTGTGTATAGTGGTGGCAAAGCCTCTTTTCCTTCTCTTTTTCTTTTTCTATTTTTCCATTCTATTTCCATTTCCTGTATATGTCCACTATCTGGCAACATTATAGTACACAAGTCGCATGTAGCCTTTGTTGCATATATGGGCTTTCTATATCCTTCATTATATAATTTAGGAATTCTTCCAGAGTGGTCTATATGAGCATGTGTTAAAAGCATAAAGTCTATTTCATTAACATCAAACAAAAATGGCTCTGCATTTTTTAATTCATCTTTTGTACTTCCTTGAAACATTCCACAGTCAACTAAAAATTTTTTTCCTGCTCCTTCAACTAAAAAGTTAGAGCCTGTTACAGTTTTTGTTGCACCTAAAAAAGTTATATTCATAAATTCCCTCCATTAAATAAATATTTTTGTTTTCTTTTTAATTTTTATTTTTTTGGCTTGTGTTATTTTTTTGCTTTCTAAAACCTTTCCATCATAATACTGTAAATATATAATATTATTTTCTTCTTTTGGTTCTATGCTTATACTTTGCAAATCTATTATTTGGGTATCAAATATCATTTTTAATATTACAAAATTTTCCTTAGAATCTTCTGACACATTTTCAATTACTTTTAACTTTGTTGCCTTATCTATTAAAGACTTTATAGTTTTTGCAAAACTTATTTTTAGTTCTTTTATATCTTTCAAGAACTCATTTCCATACATTATAAATCTATAATATCTTAATTCATATATTAATTCAATTATTTCTTTTTTATTTTCTATATTTTTTATTTTTTCCCTTAAGCCAAGTAAAAACATCCTGCACAATTCCAAAGTCTGATCCCCTTGTATACTTTCTAAAAAGTCATACTTATTCTTTGTATTTTCCATTCTTTTAATATATTCTTTGGGCTGTATCAATTCATTGCACTCTGTTATTCTCTTTAATAAAGCTGTTCTTTCTTTTTTTAATTCGTCATTCCACTCTTTTATAGTTAAATTTTCATATTTTTTGTTTCTTTTTTCATATTGTTTTTTTAACAAGTTTTTATCATTTTGTATCTTATCTATTGCATTTATTTTTCTATTAAATCTCTTTTTTTCATTTGTTAATTCTTCTAAAAACCTCTCTTTATTTTGCATTATTTCTAATTGTTTTTTATATTTACTTTTTATCTTTATTAGTTCTTCTTTCGCCTTTTGATTGCTATTTGCATATAAGTACATTAAGTTTTTATATAATATATCATTAAATTTGTTGCCTATTTTTACTCCATACTCAACTATCACTTGTTGTTTTAACATATCTATATAATCTAATGTTATATTATTGTTGTTTATAAATTCATACATCAATTTATAGCCTACTGTGTAATTCAATGTTTGGTATACTATATTATATTTATATTTTTCAGTTTTTTCATTGGTAATGCTCCATGACCATCCATTAAAATTTTTTATCACTTCTAGTTGATTTACTGTTGCTCCTATTTTTAGCACATCTCTATAAGCATTGTCTATATATTCATATTGTTTTGGTATTTTAATTGGAGTCCTAGAAATTTCTAATATTGCTTCTAACAGAAAATTCTCATTTTCTAATACCATTATTTTATCGTTTTCTATCTCATAACTTTTTTGGGCTTCTCTAAATTTTTGTCCTATTTCTGAATTATTTTTTATTATTTCTATTTCTGCACATTTATTTTGAATAGTGTTTATCAAATATTGTATAAAATCATTTTTTAAAGGAACTTGCCTTTTGGTTTTTTCATAATCAGAATATGAGTTTTCAATTTTATAAAACATATTTAACAGAAGATTTTTTGCGCCTAAGGAATACACCTTATTTTCTAAAACCTTCTCGAGTTTATTATTATAATCTTTTATATTAAATTTAGAAAACAATTTATTTTTAATCATTTCTTAATCCTTCATACGTTTTCTGTTTGTGTATATGATGTAGTTTTTAATTCTTGCCATCTTTCTTTAGACATCAAAACCTCTCTTGGCTTACTTCCTTGAAATCCAGATATAATACCTCTTTCTTCCATTTGGTCTATTATTCTACCTGCTCTTGCATATCCTACTTTAAATCTTCTTTGTATAAACGATGTTGAGGCTTGTCCTGTTTCAACAACAACCTCTATTGCTTCCATTAAAAGTGGGTCTGTATCATCATCATTCTCTTGTTCCTCTATTTCTTTATCTGTACTATTAGCTTTTTCTATTTGTTCTAATATATCATCATTATATGTAGCTTCTCCATTTGCTTTTACAAAGTCAACTACCTTTTCTACCTCTTTGTCTGATATAAATGCTCCTTGTACTCTGGTTGGTTTAGCTGCTCCTGCTGGATAAAATAACATATCGCCCTTTCCTAGTAACTTTTCTGCACCCGCCATGTCTAAAATCGTTCTAGAATCCACTTGTGAAGAAACGGCAAATGAAATTCTTGAAGGTATATTTGCTTTAATTATTCCTGTAATAACATCTACTGATGGCCTTTGTGTAGCTATAACTAGATGCATTCCCGCAGCTCTTGCTTTTTGTGCCAATCTGCATATAGAGTCTTCTACTTCTTTAGAAGAAACCATCATTAAATCTGCTAACTCGTCAATTATTATTACTATTTGTGGTAATTTTTCTGTTGAGCCTTCTTTGTCTAGTTCTTCATTATACCCTTTTATATCTCTAACATTTTTACTAGCAAACAAGCTATATCTGTTTTCCATTTCTTGTACTGCCCATGCCAATGCTCCTGCTGCTTTTTTAGGATCTGTAACAACAGGAATTAGTAAATGTGGTATTCCATTATAAACAGATAATTCTACCACTTTTGGGTCTACCATTACTAATTTTACTTCACTAGGTTTTGCTTTATATATTATACTTGCTATTAATGTATTTATACATACACTTTTACCTGAACCTGTAGCTCCCGCTATTAATACATGTGGCATTTTTGCTATATCTGTTACAACTTCTTCTCCTGCCACGTCTTTTCCTAATGCAAACGCAAGCTTTGACTTATGTTCTATAAATTTAGAACAATCAATTATATCTCTTAAATGTACTATTTCGTTTTCCTTATTAGGAATTTCTATTCCAACAGCTTGCTTTCCTGGTATTGGTGCTTCTATCCTTATTGTTTCTGCTGCTAGATTTAATGCTATATCATCTGCCAAATTAGCTATTTTGCTTACTCTTACACCTTCGGCTGGTTTTAACTCATATCTTGTTATTGCAGGTCCAACTGAAACATTTTCTACCTTCGCTGAAACGCCAAAACTATATAATGTTTTTTGCAATTTTGCTGCTGTATCTGTTACTGCCTTTTTTCCACCTTTTACAGATTTTTTTTCTCCCTCGCTTAATAGCTGTACTGGTGGAAATTCATAATGCTCATCCTCTACTGTTAGTGCATGTTCTAATTGTAAAACTTCCTTTACCTTCTCTTGTTTTTGTTCTTGTTCTTTCTTAAATAAGTTTTCTTCTATATATCCTTCTGATGCTTTCTTTTTACTGCTTTTACCATCATCATTTAAGTTTATTGTTATTTGGTCATCTAATTCAAGAGCAGCTCTTCTCTGTTCTTCTTTTTCTCTTAATCTTTTTTCTCTTCTTGTTTCTTTTTTATCTTCATTTTCTTCTACTTTCATTACTGTTGGTTTTTTTCTTTCTTCCTTAATTCTCTCTTTTTCTTCTGCCAGTCTTCTTTCTTCTCTTTCAGCTAATCTCACTCTTATTTCTTCTATTGGATTAATATTAAATATTAAAATTATCAATATTAATTCCACACCTAAAACTAGTATTGATGCACCTACTTTTCCCAATAATTTTGTTAATGGTATTGCACCTATTGCGCCTATTACTCCCCCTACTTTATCATCCGTTTTTCCTTGTTCATATGCGCGAGTTACTGTGTCTAAAAATCCATTAGAGAACTGTTCTACATCTTTAGGTAAATATACTATGTGCATAAAAATTGCAACACATACTAATAGCAATGCATATTGAAATAATTTAATATATGCATCTTCTTTTTTATTACATAATTTATATATTGCTATCAAGAATGTTCCTATTGGGACAATATATTTTATAAATCCCATAACTCCACTCAATATTGAACTTATTTGCTGTCCCATTATTCCAGATTGATTATATATAAGCACACCTAAAAGTACACTAAATATCACCATTGTTATTATTGATATGTTTGCATTATCCCTTTTCTTTTTCCTTCCTCTTTTTGCCAAATCTATCTCACTCCTATTTTTTCATTTTATATGAACTAAAAAATCAGAAGCCGGAAATCAATTTACATTGATTTTAATCTTAAACCCCCGACTTCTGATTTCCGAATTTTCTTATTTAAGTTCTTTCCTATTGTTTCTTATTACTTTTAAAGCATCTTCCAAAGCAACTTCTATACCTGATAGTACATTGTCAGCATATTCTTTAGTTCCTTTTGAAATTTCTCTAGACATCTCATTTGCAGTTTCTATAATTTCAACTTTTTTTTCATATGCCTTCCTTGTTATTTCGTGTTCATCTATCATCGAAATAATTCTATTTTCTGCTTCTTTTATTATATCATCTGCTTCATTTTGAGCTTGTACCAATATTTTTTGTCTCTCTTCTTTTACCCATTTTGCCTGTTTTAATTCATCTGGCAATTTTAATCTTATTTCCTTAATAATATCCAAAACTTCTTCTTTATCTACTATACATTTGCTAGAAAAGGGCATATTTCTACTTTTTTCCAATATATCTTCCAATGTTTCTAATAAAGTAAATATCTCCATTTCTCTACTCCTTTCGCTTTAAAAATATAAGATTTGCTCTCCCATATTTTCTTATATCAAATATTTCTGCTTCTATTTGAGTTAAGTTTTTTAACTCTCTTTCTTTTTCATCGGTTTCTATGATTATTACTCCATCTTTTTTTAATAAATTTAAAAATAATATTTTTTCTGTTGCTTTTACTGCAATATCTGCCTTATATGGTGGATCAATATATATTAAATCAAATCTAATCTTATCATCATATAATTGTTTCAGACATTTTTCATAATCCTTATTTAATACAATTGCTTTATCTTTTAATCTTGTTTTAATTAAATTTTCATATACCATTTTTGTTGCTTGATGCGATTTCTCACAAAAATAGGCTTTTTCTGCTCCTCTGCTTATACACTCTATGCCTATTGCACCACTGCCAGCAAACAAGTCTAAAACAATAGCATCTTCCAATTTGTTTTGAATTATATTAAACAATGACTCTTTCACTCTATCTAAAGTTGGTCTTGTTTCTATACTATCTATTGAATTTATTTTTGTTCCTCTTGCTGTTCCACTTATTACTCTCATAGCACCTCTACGATTTTACATATATATTTTATCTTTTATATACAATATGTCAATAATAATAATATAATTGTAATATACATTTAATAGTTTTGTAATATATTGGAATACTGTAATTCAATTGTATTATATAACAAAGTATAAAAAAATGTCAATGGCATTTCAATTTTCCATTGACATATATAATTTAAAATAATTTTAAAAATTTTATTTTGTTATTGATAAAATTTTATATTTTATTACTCCAGCTGGTGCTTGTGCTTCTACTATTTGGTTCTTTTTAGCTCCTATTAAAGCTTTTCCAATTGGTGATTCGTTTGAAATTTTATTTTGTGATAGGTCAACTTCCGTAGATCCTACTATTGTATAAGTAAGTTCTTCATCAAATTCCATATCTAATATTTTTACAGTATTTCCAACTTGTACGGTTTTAGTATCTATTTCTGATTCATCTATAATTTTTGCATATCTAATTTTATTTTCTAATTCTGCTATTTTAGCTTCATTTGCTGCTTGTGCACCTTTTGCCTCATCATATTCAGAATTCTCAGACAAATCTCCAAATCCTAAAGCTACCTTTATTCTATCTGCTATTTCGCCTCTTTTTTCTGTAACTAAATATTCTAATTCTTTTTCTAGCTTTTCATATCCTTCTTGAGTTAATAAAACTTCTTTTTCTTCCATTTTTGTCAACCTCCTTTTCTACATGAAGTCTATACTGTTTTCACAGTATGATATATACTAATCCAAATTTAAAGTTTTGTCAAGGAATTCTTTTAAATTCCTCTTGTGAAATTATCCCTTTATCCCCTATTAGATTAAGAATATGTATATTGTCTTCTTTTATTCTGTCTTTTATTCTTGCTAGCTCTTGTTTTTGATTTACTAAGCTCATATATAGTATATTTTTATTTATTTTTTCCATCATCCTTCCAAAATGTTCTATTAGTTCATCTGGAATTTGTATATTCACATTATTTATGCTTATTCCTTCAAATGCCATACTTTCTATTTTCACTTTTTGTTCAATATTAATTAATATTGCTGTTCTGTTTATATTATATTTTTCTATTTCTCCTATGCCATAATCAAAATTCACTATATATTTCGCTCTTCTCAAACTTTTTCTTTTATTATTAGATAAATATATTGTTGTTTCTTCTTCAAATATATTTTCTACAATTTTTTGAAACTTACTAAGTTCTTCCGTTATTATATTGGTAGTTTTAAATTTCTCCGATAGCGTTTTTATATTTTCTAAATATATATCTTCATCTTTGTTTATCAAAAAGTATATATCCTCTTGTTCCATTTTTTTTCCTTGAATTTCAAATATATATTCTAATATTTCCAATATCAAATATTTAATTATATCTTTTTCATCTATTAGGATTTTTTTATCTACGTATTGTTGTATTTCTTCTTCACATGCTACCTGTTTTATATTATCTTTTTTTATTAATTTTCTTAATTTTTCTACACATCTTCTATTTAAGTTACTTATTTCATATATATAATATTCTTTAAACTTTGTAGTAATTATTATATTTAATTTTTTTTCCCACCATCTTGCTCTATTAGATAAAAAAATATATCCTACCATTTTTCACTCTTTCTCGTCCTTTATATATTAAAAAATAAATCTTAAAATTAATAATTTTAAGATTTATTTTAATATTATATTATCTTTTTGCTAATTTATTCCTAATTTTTCAGAAATCATCTTCCATATTGCCTCTGTTTCCATATCCTTTTGCCAATATGCTGCTCCTGCTAAATTATATTTGTCTATTAAAGAAATTTTTTCACTTAACGATTTTTCGTCTTCTAGCCACACCTTATAATTAGCTCCATTTTTTTCATATTCCACATAATACTGTTTTAATTCGTCATCCCATTTCTTTATTACATTATCAGGAATTACGCTTTGTATATTTTTAATTGCTATAGCAAAGTTGTCTAAGTCGCCACCCTTTTCTTTCCATAATCTTGTATAAAAAGGTAATGCTAATATTAGTTTTTCGCTACTAACTTCTTCCTGTGTCCCCACAAATTTATTTACATTTGTTTCTATCCAATCATACCCTGAATTTGTTCCAACTTTTTCTGAAGAACCTCCATGTTGATCATAGGCCATAAATATTATATAGTCAGCCTTTTTTCCTATTATGTGTCGATTATAACATAAAGACCAGTTTGGCGAACCATCTGGTGCTGTAACATCAACAGATAATACTGCTCCTATTTCTTTTAACCTTGGTGCTAATTCTATTATAAATCTAGAAAATAAATCTTTATCTTGCATAAACATATACTCAAAATCAATGTTAATTCCATCTAAGTTATATTTTTTTACTAAGCTAATTATATTTCCTATTAATATTTGTCTTAACTTATAGTCATTCATTATATCTGAGGTTGTTTGTATATAAGTATTGTTTGAAATGCTTGGCCAAACCTTATATCCATTCAAATGTGCCCATTTTATATATTGAGTTCCATCATTTCCCACATTTTCATCAATTCTTCCTTTTCCTTCATCTGTCAAGGTGAAAAATGTTGGAGATACAACATTTACGCCTTTTATTTTTGTGCCTGTTCTGTCAGGCGCTGAACCATATTCCGAAAAATAGTCCCACACTAAACTTACTTTTCCTTCTATTTGTTTTTGGTTTTGTTGTGCATTTCTTGATACAACAATATTTTGATTACTTTTTTCTTTTATATATCCTAAATTTCCATTTGACGTTCTTACCTTAATCCAGCCATTTTCTTTTGACACAACTATCAATTGTTCTGTTTTTTTAATTTTTTCTAATGTTTTAGAAAAAAATGTTGGTTTATATTTTATATTTTCATTTTTTGTGCATTCTAATTTTTTTTGCTCTCTATCTAAGGATTCAATTACAACTTTATTTGTTTCGCTTACATATTCCACGCTTATGTTATAGACCTCTTGTAATTCAGATATTGGAATAAGATATGCATCAGTCGTCTCAATTGTAGGACTTTTTATTATTTGCTCTTTTCCATTTATTTCGATTTTTTTGCTATCAATACCTAATGCAGCAATTTTATTTTCTGCTGTTGTAATTATCTGATTATATTTTTCATCAAAATAAATATATTCATCAAAAAAGTTTTGCATATCTGATTTTGAAAGATATATTACATTGTTATCATCTATATATACATCTTTTTTTAAGCTCGTTGTAACATTACTATTATTAATAATTAAGTTAGTTCTGTCTTTTATTTCATCTCTTATATAATTAGGTGCTATTTTTAGTATTGCTATTGCAATCATCAACAATACTAAAACTACTATAATTTTTATCACATTTTTTTTCATCTATTTTTCTCCTCATTTTATATATTAATATCTAAGTTATCACATAAAAATTAATTATTCAAGATTTTCTGTTTATTTTTGTATATTTTATTTCTTTTTAGGAAAATATATAAATAAGTTTATAGGTAAATACAACTTAAAAACCTAAATTTTTAATAAAGGATGAATTTTATGCAACCTATAGATACAAAACAAGCTTATAGTAATTATGTAAATAAAAAATCACCTAATTCGCCCATTCTTAAGAATTGTCTTAACGCATTTTGGGTTGGTGGATTAATTTGCTCCCTTGGACAATTGATATTATCTTTTTGTCAATACAAAGGTTTTGATGAAAAAGCCTCTGGTACAATTGTTTCCATTATCTTAATTGGATTATCTGCACTTTTAACAAGTTTAAATGTTTTTAACAAAATTGGTAAATTTGCCGGAGCAGGTTCTCTTGTTCCTATTACTGGTTTTGCAAATTCAATTGTAGCCCCATCAATAGAATATAAATCTGAAGGATATATAATGGGAGTTGGAGGAAAAATGTTTACAGTTGCAGGTCCAGTTCTTGTATTTGGAATATCTACTTCTGTAATAATTGGTATTATTGCCACTTTCTTTTTTTAAAAAATGGAACAATTAGGGACTGTCCCTAGTTGAGAAAATGGAGGTTTTATGAAAAAAATCGGAAGTCAAACTATTCAATTTATTAATACTCCAACTATTTTGGAGACTTCTAGCATTGTTGGTCCTAAAGAATCGCAAGGTCCTCTTGCTAGTTATTTTGACCAATGTTTAGAAGATGAGTTTTGGGGTGAAGATACATGGGAAAAAGCAGAAAGTAAAATAATAAAGGAAAATGTTAATTCTGTAATTTTAAAATCTGGAATTCCTGCAACTAATATTGATTTTTGTTTTGCTGGTGATTTACTAAATCAATGTATTTCTTCTAGCTTTGGACTTAGGGAATTAAATATGCCCTTTTTTGGTGTTTTTGGCGCTTGTTCAACTTTTGTTGAAAGTATGTGCTTGGGAAGTGTATTTATTGCTAGTGGTGCTGCTTCTAACGTTCTTTGTGCTACTTCTAGCCACTTTTGTAGTGCCGAAAAACAGTTTCGTTTCCCTTTGGAATTAGGAAACCAACGCCCACCTACTTCTCAGTGGACTGTTACCGGCTCTGGTGCTGCTATTTTATCTTCCAATGGCATTGGCCCTAAAATTACTTATATAACACCTCGGAAAAATTGTTGATATGGGAATCAAAGATGCTAATAACATGGGAGCAGCTATGGCACCTGCCACGTTTCTTTAAACACAAATATTTTTATTTTTAAATTGCTTGTGGCACAAGCGTTAATTCTTCGTTTATTTTAATATACTCTAACATTCTTTCGTACTCATCTGTAAATTTGAATCTTATAGTAATATCTCCACCCTCGTGTACATATATACAATCGATAAGCTCAATCACTATTTCCCTAGTAAGTTTAGTTATGTTCTTTTTACTCTTTAGGTTTTCTATCCAAATATTATCTCCTAAAATTTGGTCTTTGTATTTTTCTGTTTCTTGTTCTAAATATTTAATGTTTTGTTCAATACTTTGTATATTCTTTTCATAACTATTCTTATACTCAAAATATTCTTCTTTGGAAATATCACCTAACTTCCAATCTTCATATACAGATTTTTTTAGTTTTTTGTATTTTTCTAATTCATTCTGTTTTGATTTTATTATTCGTTCAAGATTAGAATTAGCTAGATTTCTTTTTTCAGATTGATTAATTTTCTTAATCATATATTCCATTTCAATAGCTATATCAATCTGCATTTTTATAGATTCTAAAACTGCTTTTTCTAAATAATCACTTCTTATTGTATGCTTTGTACAAATTTGTGCTGATTTTTTCCTATATGTGTTGCATACATAATAATAATATGTTTTCCATTTATTATTTGTAGATTTTTTGTTCATTGCCCTTTTACAATCTGCACATCTAATGTATCCTGCAAATAATGAGACTTCTCCAGTACCATCGTTTTTTATTCTTGTATCTCTATTGATTATGTCTTGTACCTTGTTAAAAGTTTCTTTATCAATAATTGGCTCGTGACTATTTTCTACAATAATCCAATCTTCTTTTGGCACATCAACTAATTTATGAACTTTATAGCTTAACATTTTCTTTTTTCCTTGTATCAGAGTTCCTGTATACATCTCATTTCTTAAAATATGAGCTACAGTAGTATCACACCAAAGACTATTACCTTTCATATTACAAGCATTTACATAGTTTTTCTTCAAGACTTGTTGTTTATATGCTGTTGGATTAAGAATTCCTCTATCATTTAATATCTTTGTAATTGTTGCTCTTCCCTTTCCTTCTAAGAACAATTGATAAATTAATCTTACTACTTCTGCAGGTTCTTCATCTATGATTAATTTATATTTATCTTGTGGATCTTTGATATATCCGATAGATTGGAAAAGAGCCTAAATATTGTCCGTTTTTCTTTCTTGAATTATTTGCTAAAATTATTTTGTTTGAAATATCTCTACAATATTCATCATTAATTAAATTTTTAAAAGGAACAAGAATACTATTTACAGAAGTTGGTTTCGAATAGCTGTCAATATCTTCTGCTTTTGTAACAAACCTAATATTAAACAATGGAAAGATTTGTTCTATATAATTTCCAACCTCAATATAATTTCTTCCGAGTCTTGATAGGTCTTTTGTAACAATCATATTAATATAATTGTCTTTCATATCTCTTAATAATTTTTGAAAGCTAGGTCTATTAAAATCTGTTCCTGAAAAGCCATCATCAACGTAAGTATCATATACTACAAATTCATCTTCACAACTTTGTGCTAAATCCATTATTAAATCATCTAATATTTTATCTTGGCTGACTACACTATTACTCTCATCTTTGTCGTCTCCATCTTCTTTAGATAGCCTTATATATTTTGCAATATACCATGTCTTTCTTGGTATTCCGAATGAGTTGTTGCCTCTTGGAAATAACACTCCATCGTTTTCATACTTACTTTTTCTTGACAAATTTCCTCCTTTCCTATAAAGTCATATTTGTTGACAATTATATTTTAACATAATTTTATAGTGGATTCAAATGAAATACACTATATTCTTTAAGTTTTTATTCTGTTCATAATCAAATTTTCAATACATTGATTAATATTTAATCCTTTGTCAGAATATTCAAATTTCACTTTTAATCCATTTACAATAAATGCATATGGATTCTTAACATTTTGTAAAAACACAAGCATTCTATCTGCTTTTGGTAAATTAATATCAACATTTAAATTTTCTATATTATCCATATCTTTTTCATCTATATATTTTATGTTACTGCTTTTCCCTAGTTGTAGTTTATTTTTTAATTTAGCGTAATCATCCATAAATAACCTCCTATATTCAATTTTCAATGTTCTACACATATTTTGTTCATTTTTTCATATTTTATTCAATTGCATTTTATATTTTTCAACTAATTCTTTCTGAAACATCAGCTCCTACATTAATTTTTTTTTAATACATAACTTTTATTGTATTTGTCAAGTAAAAAAAGTGGTCCATTTTTCAATTATTATTAATTGAATTTTTGGTCCACTTTTAGTTTATCAAAAACATCATATTTATCCTTTAATTCATCCAAACAATTAAATATTAGCTTTCTAATCTGATACAATTTATTTACTTTACTACAATAGTTCCATTCCTCATTTTTATTATTTCATCAAATTTTATATCATTAAGATTACTATGAGATGCTATTACTATTAATTTACCTTTCTTCTTTTCTTCTTCTATCAGTTTATAAATTATCATCAAATTTTCCTCATCTATTGCATTAAAGGGCTCATCCAATAATAAAACATCTGGATTTTCCATAAAAGCTTGACATAGTGACAGCCTTTGTTTCATTCCCAAAGAGAATGTTTTTACTTTATCAGCTTTATGCTCTAGTAAATTAAATTTATTCAGCCACACTTCAATGTCATCTTTGCTAATTAAGTTATTTATTGTTGCTAAATATTTTAAATTATACATCGCTGTTTCTTGTGTAAAAAATGATGGATTTTCAATAATTACTCCATATCTATATTCTTCATCTTCTATGCGTTTTCCTTCATCTGGACTTATAAGCCCACAAATTAATCTTAATAACATTGTTTTACCACAACCATTATGACCAGTCAATAAATATATCTTTCCTTTGTCAAAAGAAAGTTTTATATCTTTAAGAACTGTTTTTTTATTAATAACTTTTGTGACATTATCTAACTTAATCATTTTTTTCTCCTCCCAATGCTTCATATTTTTTAAACCTAAAAAACGAAAATATAAATAGTATAGATCCCAATATTGCTTTACATCCAACCACTAATTGGTAATGTTCTAAGGTATACTTAGATGCAAACACAATTATGCTAAAATATCCAATATCAAATGATATGTATTGACTAATTAATATAACTGTTAATAATACAAAATATATAGTTTTATTTTCTATCCTGAGTATGTATAATAGAATTGTTGTTGTTATCCATATATTTATTGTCAATATATATAGAGTGTAACAACTAATCAATTGTTTAAGATTTTCGAAAGAACTTATATCTCCAGTTAAAATATCTATAATTAATTTAATTATAATTAAATTAATTATAGATTTAAAAACTCTAAGAAAAAATTTTTTAAATGATTTTTTTTTATTACATCTTGTTAAAATATATGGACTCATTGAAAATATTTCATTACAATTCTTTATAATATTTGTAATAAAGATTATAACAATACTATAATTTAATATTAAATTAATGAATATAACATTACCGTCTTCAAAATTATATGGAATTAATATACTTCTCAATGCATACAGTGGCGTATCAATATTATTAGTATTTTTTATAAACAAATTAAAAATTAAAAGCAGAAAAGATATGCCTATGTAATACATTGTTTAATCAACTCCTTTTTATCAATCATTTTATATAGATAAATCATACCAATGATATTAACTATATATGTGTATATATCTAACATAAATAATAAATTCTCATCCGTAATTGATAAATAAATCACAAATTGATATGCAAAGCTCATTATTAATATGCAAAAATTTACTACAATACAAATCGCAATTCCTAAGAATACCTTTCCAGTGTTCACATAGACTATATTATATATTACAAATATTGAAAGCATAAACATAACTAATCTAATAAACAATTGTAAATTATAAATAGAAAAAATATTTTCATATCTTAGTATAGCAGATACTATTGAAAATACAGTTAATATATATAACGAAAGTAATATTATATAAATAATATATTTTCTCCAAATATAATTAAAAGTATTATTTTTAATTCTAACCCTTATTTCTGAGTTCCAAAAAGGAATATTTACTATTGCAATAAATATACTTACCAAAAAGCTTACAACAAACATATATCGTTGAAATCCATTCAAATATAAATTTACAAAGTTTAAAGCATTTCTGTTAATAATAGTATTAACTTCTTCTTGTGATTGAATTCCCCAAAATGTAATTAGAACAAAAATAGCAGTAAAAAAGATAATCACATTTTTTTTCATAAGCAATCCCTCGAATATTTATTTGTGTTAATTTTATATATTATATACAACAAAACACTATATACTATATAAGGTATAATTGTAGATATAATATATACATAGTTAAAATCATATTGAAACAATGAATAAATCGCTGTCAAATTTTGAAATGGAACAAACGCCCCAGTAATTTCACCTAATAAGTGAAATATGTTTCCTATTGTTGAACTTATTACAATTGGAAATAGCAAAAAAGCAAAAAATGGAATGCATTGAATGATTAATTTCTTTTTTATAAATGTACACGATAATAAAGATATCAAATCTATTAGTACAGCCATTATTATTGTCATTACTATTTCAATAATTGCAATTAATATAAAAATTCCTAATCCAAAATCATAGGAACCTATTGTACCTGTTGCACTACCTATTCCTCCTGTAATAAATCCGTATTGTCAATATTGCTACTAATGAAATAGAAATTATTGTTACAATGTATAAAGATTGAGATATCAATATGGAATTAATAAATTTTTTGTATGAAGTTCTAGAAACTACACAGTTAATTTGTCCACTATCAAGAAAACTATGTACAGAAGATGCCAAAAAAATCCCGCAAAATAAAAGTATTATAATAATATAGATTTCGAAAAAATCCGATTGCAATAGAAAGTACAAATCAAACTTAATTCCATTTTGATTTTCAATATTTTTTGCTAATCTTTCTGGATTGACATCTTCTGGAATATCTTGTTGCAGGCTAATAAAGTAAGCTTTCTCCTCATATGTATAAAAAAAGCTCATACATCCCACTAAAATTAAAATCATAATTATGATTATTGTTTTTGCACTAAAAAGATTTCTTTTATACTCCTCTTTCCACATTATTAGTATTCTCTCCCATATTAAATAATTCTTGGAAGGTATCCATAAATTAGATACCTTTTTTATTTTCATACACTTATTAGATATATTTTTTTTACAAAAAAGGTGCAAAAATCTCAAAATATTTTGTGACTTTTTGTGACTTTTTATCCTTTTTTAGATTAATTTGATATAATTTTTTTAGATTAATGAAAAGGAGGTGAGTTCTGTAATGAATATCAAAAACAAATTATTAGTTGTATGTTTTATTATAGCAACATTGTTTACCATTTTTACTATTACATTTCCAATTCAAGTAAAAGCTTCCGATATTTCTACATATGCATATTATGATCCTAACACTGTATCTTTTAGAGGAAGATATACTGGTAATAGCAATTATTATGATGGTCGTTTTATGGCTTTCGAGGCAACAGCAACAGCTTCTGATGGAAAGTCATATGAAGTAATAGTCAGTGTATATATTGCAAGCAAAAATACTACTAAAAATTATAGAATCCATACAGATGGAAAAACAAGAAAAGCTGATTATATATCAATTGGAAACGGAAGTGATGCAATAATTTCAGCAACTTGTGCTGATTCATCTGTAATTGTCAATTTGGACTTAAAAATGTATAGTTGGAATTAATCTTCCTCAAAAAGAGGGTTCACACCCTCTTTTGGGTAAACTTTAAGGCTATTTCTCATTGTATCTTTAAGTTGTAAATTATCTTCACTCACATTGTCTTTATCAAGATTATATTGAATAATAAATATGTATTTATCTCCTTCTAATGCTAATAATCTCTTTTGAGATTGATATAAATTATTATTATTTATTAATTCTAAATTTATTTCTGGACTTATAGTTTTTATAATAATATATGTTCCTGTTTCAGTGGATATAAATTTACTTATATCATAAATATCACTAGAGCTTGAAACATTAAAAATCAATCTTTCTCTATCAATGAATTTTTCCATTACATCAATGTTAATAATCTTTTCTTCATCGCAATTAATTTCTATTTGTTTATTATTTGGAGATGTATCGTTATATAACGCTACATTTGAAAATTGAAATTGTATTTTTTCTATTCTAGGTAGTCCACTTGATGTTAAAAATAATAATTCTCTTCTTTTATTATTTCCTTCATTTTTAATCCTATGCCAGCCAGTTGCAGTGTATACAGAATAATTAACACCTGATGAGGCATTATAAATAACATTGCCATCCGCAACAATCTTTAAATCTGGAATAGCTATTCTATAATTCGGTTTTATTTCACTTTCAGATTTTAAACTAAATACTGCATATAGATTTATATCATCTAACATCAAATAATCAATTTTAATACTAAATTCATCATTTAATTTTATATAATTCATTTCAATATTCTGTATATAATCCTTATTTTCTATTGCACTAACAACACTATCATTATTTATTCCTATTGAACTTAATCCGAATAAATCTTTAAAGAAGTTTGTTATTTCTTTAGCCAAAACAACACCAGTTGTTAAAACAGATACTGTCAGTATTAATACTGCTACCTTTGATAAATTATTTCTGATTTTCTTTCTATGAGGTGTTTTACTAATTACTTTAGCAGTTTTTTCTGGAATATTATCGTTTTTTTCAAAATAATCATATAACAATCTATCTATTTCATCTATATTATCTTTCTGCTGTTTCATTCTCAACACCTCCTCTATAATATTTTTTTATTTTTTCTTTACCCCTTGTTATTCTACTCTTTATCGTATTAGGACTAGTATCTAAAATTTCAGAAATCTCATTCAAAGAATAATTGCTGTTATAAAATAAGACAATAGCAATTCGTTCTTCATATTTTAATTTACTAAGCATACTTTCTATGTCCAATTTATCTTCAATATTAGACATATCTAAATTGTCACCTATAACACAATTTTTATCTTTGATTAATTTACTAAAAATATTATCCTTCCACTTGTATCGCGCATAAATTTTATTGCATTCATTTATTAGTATTTTAATGATCCATGTTTTAAAGTATTTTGTATTTTCTAGGCTTTTTAACGATTTATAAGCAATTATCATAGTTTCTTGAATTGCATCATTAATATCATCAATATTGTCTAATCTAGCTTGTGCTACTCTATATAATTCATTTTGAATTGATTGAGTTAATTTTGTATATGCTTCATCATTTCCATTAATTGACTCTAAAATTAATTCTTCCACAGTATTTCTCTCCCCTTATATATTTTCAGGTTATAATGTGCTTAAATCATAATATCTAGTATTGATTTTTTCACATCTATTATTTATTTTTCGTTGAATCAATCTTGCACCTAGCTCTGTACTTTCAGTAGAAACATTAAATAATTAATCATCTACTAAATACATTCTAACACATAATTAGTAAAAAATCATCTATTTTACATTAATCCTTGAAATTCTTGAGCAGCTCAAAATGATGTATTATCCCATTTATAGTCAAAATAATACATCATTTTATTTAACCCCATCATTCCGTCGCTTTACATTTATGATAATCTAGAATGAATCTATTTTTGTAAAGTTTGCAAATTCATATAATATAAAGTTCATTCCGTTTTTTAGCTCTCCTCCAGTTTGCCTACTTTGTTCAGCAAATGAAGTATATAATTGCTTAACTAAAATACTACCAAGTCTATGGTATGTATCTGCTAGTGGTATATTGTCTTGCTCAACTGCATTTATTATTATATCTAAATAGTTATATTTATTGCTATTATCATTAATAATTTTTCTGTTAATTCTTTAAACTTCTATTCTTTCAATTCAATAATTGAAAAACTCCTGCATATCAAAATAAGAGTAACAACATATAAATATTATCACTCTTAAATAAACTTTATTATTCATTATAACTTGTATATCCAATTTGATGCACCATATAAAATTCTGTGAACTTCTACTATTTTTTCTTTTTCATTTATTCTATAAAATGCAATATAATTTTTTATAAGCAGTTTTCTAATTTCTAGCTTTTTTGCTATATCATCATCAATAATAGCATATTTTTGTGGCATGCGCTCTAAAGACTGTATCTCACTATTTATTAATTCTGCATACCTATTTGCAATTGAAGGTTCTAATAATTCATTTTTTAAATAATTAATAATTTTTTTATAATCATTTTTCGCTTTTATAGATAATTGTATTTTATATTTTTCCACTTTACTAAACCTCCAAATTAATCTGCTAACACTTTTTGTACTTCTAAATAAGCTTCTTCAAGTGAGCATACATTTCCACTCTCAAAATCTTTTCTTCCTTCCTCTAATTTTTCTCTCAAATCTTCTATACTTTTAACTATTAATTCCTCTGGAGCATTATTATTTGCATTAGAAAACATAAGATATTCTATATAATCAAGTACTTTAACTGAAAGTTCCTCTGGTAATTTTTCTATAACATTATATAATTCTTGATTTTTTACAGTCATAGTCTTATTCTCCTCTCATTCATATATAATTATATTATAGCATATATCTTATAAATTTTATACCGTTTTTTATTAATTTACAGAATTTTTTATAAATTCTATTTTTCCTATACATCATCTTCCCATTCAAAAGATGATGCTTTTCTTTTGGCATATCTTCTGTTTTTCTGCTTATATAATAGTTTGCTTTTACTCTTTCACTTTCTATTATTCTCATAGATTCCTCATGCAAATCATCTCCCATTATTCTTCGCATTACTTTCCCCATAATATATGTGTTTAAAGCATTTATTCTTACATTATTTGCATTCAATTTTCTTTGAGAATTGAAAAAAATCAAGTTTTGCATCAATTAATTTACTTAATTCTTTTACTATTACATCCATATTATCTTTATATATTTGTAAATTTATTTTTTTATCAATACCCGCTCTAGTTAAATCTTCTAAACTATTATATGAACTTTTTTCAACTATTTTTGTCATCATTCCCTTTTTCAATTTTGGAATTCTAATTGTTAATTTTACAATTTTTTCTTTGCTTTTCTTTTTCAAATTCTTCCTCTTTTTCTTCTCCTTCGGAATCAAAAATTGCTTAAATACAATTTTTCATCTCCATCTTTTTTAGCATTAAAAATAGAGGACTTTCTGTCCCCTATGTTGTAGTATATGATATTTACTTTTGTGTTTATATGAACGACACACCTGCTGCTTTAGATACGCTAATCACTCATTTTAGAGATACAGGTAGAAAGCCAAGTTATTATGATTTAATTATTACTGGAGACCTAGGTTACATTGGAAAAGAAATTTTAGCTGAGCTTGCCGAAACCAAAGGCTATAATATTAATGCTAACTATAATGATTGTGGTGTCCTTATTTTTGATAAAGAAAGTCAAGATACTCATTCTGGTGGTAGTGGCTGTGCATGCATTGGCACTGTTTTTTCTGGATATTTCTTTAAACAATTAAAAGACAAAAAAATAAATAGAATATTGTTAATTGCAACTGGAGCATTAATGAATTCTATGAGTTCACAACAAGGCGAAACCATTCCCGGAATTGCTCATGCAATTTCCATCGAAAATTTGGATTAATCGTTTAGAAATTTACATTCTCAGCTAAGGAAAGGAAATTATTATGCAAAATTTTTTTAATACTTTAGATTGGTTTATGATTTTAAAATCGTTTATAGTTGGTGGTATTATTTGTATTATCGGACAAGTTTTAATTGATAAAACAAAACTTACTCCTGCAAGAATTTTAGTATTATTTGTTACTTTAGGCGCTGTTTTAGGTGGCTTAGGTATATATAAACATTTAATATCTTTTGCAGGAGCTGGTGCAACTGTACCTCTTACTGGTTTTGGAGCCAATTTAGCAAAAGGAGTTATAGAGGAAGTTAAACAATCTGGTCTTTTAGGTGCTTTTATTGGTGGTGTAAAATCTTCAGCCGGTGGAATATCCGCTGCTATTTTCTTTGGATATATTGCATCATTGCTAGCTAAACCCAAAATAAAAAAGCAATAATTTAAATTTATTTTACTATTAAAACAGTGGCTGCCTCCTCTGACAGTCACTGTTCATTTACATCATTTTAAGCTATATTCTATACTCGTAATGATGTTATTTTCAATTATAAATTTCAAGGCAGTTTTTCCTTGTATATATGTGTACATATTTTCTTCTCTTACATAGTTATCACTGTATTTTTCTATCATTTTGTTATAACTGTCCGTTATTTTTACATCTTCTTCTGTTTTAACCATATCATTTAATAAATAAATAGACTGGATTCTCTCTTTTCCATCTCTTTCATATGTTGTTATTTCGTAATTTTCATATTTATATATTCTATCTAATCCTTCAATTCCTAATACGGTAGTAAGCAATATGAGTGAAAATAAAGTTATCATTTTAAATTCTAGGCTCTTTCTTTGAAAGAATTCCATAATTTGTTTCTGGTTAGATTCATATATAAATAATACTATTGTAAATATGAATAATACTATTATATTAGGCATATTCAGTCCAAAATTAGTAACATTAATTATTAATTCTTTATAATTTGACTTTGTAAATACCGACATTAACAATTGTTATATCCTAGAGTCATCCTAACAGAAAGAGCTGTGCGATGCACAGCTCTTTTTAGTGTTTTATGCTTTTTTTGCTATTTCTGCTATTTCTGTAAATGCTTTTGGATCGCTTACAGCTATTTCTGCTAACATTTTTCTGTTTATAACAACATTAGCTTTTTTTAATCCATTAATTAAGTTGTTATATGTTATTCCATTCATTCTAGCTGCTGCATTTATTCTTGATATCCATAGTTTTCTGAAATTGCTTTTTCTGTCTTTTCTTCCAACATATGCATACATACCTGATTTCATAACAGCTTGTTTGGCCATTCTGAATCTATAGTGTTTTGCACCATAATATCCTTTTGCTCTTTTTAATATTTTTTTATGCTTTTTACGAGTTATAATTGCTGTTTTTACTCTTGCCATTTAAAATGCCTCCTTTTTAATCTTCATTTTTCTCTTTGAAATTTTAGTTACCATATGGTAATAATCTTTTAATTCCAGCTTCACATGTCTTGTCTGCATATGCATCTTGAACTTTTCCTCTTGATTTTGCTCTGTTTGTTTTTGTAGCTAAACGATGTCTTCTATTTGCTTTTGTTCTTTTCACTTTTCCTGTTGCAGTATATGAATATCTTTTCTTTGCTGCTTTATTAGTTTTTAATTTTGGCATAATTTTTTCCTCCTTTATTTTGTGAATTATTTATCTGTTTTTTTAGATAATATAATAAACATATTTTTACCTTCTAATATTGCTTTTTTATCAGGTGTAGCAATATCTGACAAATTATCAATAAATTTGTTTAAAGCTTCTTCTCCCAATTTAACATAGTTTAATTCTCTTCCTCTAAATCTAACTGTTACTTTTACTTTATTTCCGTCCTCTATAAACTTCCTTATGTTTTTTGCTTTAAAATCAAAGTCATGTTGTTCTATGTTTGGAGTAATTCTTATTTCTTTTAGCTCTGTAACTTTTTGTTTTTTCTTTGCTTCTTTTTCTTTTTTAGACTGTTCAAACTTGTATTTTCCATAATTCATTATTTTACAAACTGGAACTTCTAAATTAGGCGATACTAATACTAAATCTAGTTTTTTATCAAATGCTAAATCTAATGCATCATTAATATTCATTACGCCTTTTTTCTCTCCGTTTTCGTCTATAACTTGAACTTCTTTTGCTCTAATTTGTTCGTTAACAGGTAATTCTTGCTTTATATAAAACACCTCCATTTATTTTTTGTAATATTTACTCGCTACTAGTAAATTTACAACAAAAAAAGATTGATTTTTAATCAATCCACATACATAAAAAAGCATTAACTTTTTATTAATATTAACCTTTTTCCATTTAGATAAGGTGAGCAGTGGATTGCTTCTTTTTTTTTACACAAATTATAATAATACTTTTTTTATAATTTGTCAATACTTTTCTTGACTTTTGCGTAATTTTGTATTAGAATATTATGTGTTATGTAAAAATATGACTAAATTACAAACTTCTCCCCGGTAGTTTAATATTTAGTTTCATATATATAAATATTAATTTTGAATGGAGGGTATATATTACCATGAATAATACAACATATAGTATTAAAAAAAGTGAAATTGAAAGAAAATGGTATATAATCGATGCAGAAGACAAAGTACTTGGAAGAGTTGCTACAGAAGCTGCTAGATTATTAAGAGGAAAACATAAACCAACTTATACACCTAATATAGATGTTGGTGATCACGTTATTATAACAAATTGTGCAAAAGTAGTTTTAACAGGAAAAAAATTAGACCAAAAAATTTACAGACATCATTCTGGATATATTGGTGGAATGAAAGAAATCTCAGCTAGAGACTTACTTAATAAGAACCCAGAAAAAATGATGATGCTTGCTGTAAAAGGAATGCTTCCACACAATAGCTTAGGAAGACAAATGTTAAAAAAATTAAGAGTATATGCAGGAGCAGAACATGAAAACATTGCTCAAAAACCTGAAGTTTGGGAGGTAAAATAATATGGCAAAAGCAAAATCAGAAAAAATAATGTTTTATGGAACAGGTAGAAGAAAAAAATCAATTGCTAGAGTAAGATTAGTAGAAGGTACTGGAAAAATTACTATTAATGGTAAAGATATCGATGAATATTTTGGAACAGAAACTTTAAAAGTAATTGTTAAACAACCTTTAAATTCTACAAATACATTAGGAAAATATGATGTTATTTGTAAAGTAATAGGTGGAGGATTTACAGGTCAAGCTGGTGCAATTCGTCATGGTATTTCCAGAGCATTATTAGAAGCTAATGGAGAATATAGACCAACATTAAAATCTGCAGGATTCTTAACAAGAGATCCTCGTATGAAAGAAAGAAAGAAATACGGTCTTAAAAAAGCAAGAAAAGCTCCACAATTTAGCAAGAGATAAAAAGAGTTTTTATCAAAAGTAATTCAACCTCAGAAGTTTCAATACTTCCGAGGTTTTTTGTTGTTCGGTAATTTTTACTATAAATATCCTCAAACACACCAATGTTGTAGGGGCGAACTTGTTCCCCCTCGCTTCCGGAGGACGGGCGATTTTAATCGCCCCTACATTTCAAATTCGCATATAAAAATTACTATTTACTATACTTTTATTGTTTTATATTATTATCTTCCTATTTTTTTACTGTCTAATGCATCTAAGTTATCCAGTGCTTTTCCAGTACCTAATGCTACACATGATACAGCATCTTGGGCTATCATTACATTTATTCCGGTTTTCTCTTGCAAAAGTTTATCTAAACCATCTACTAAGCAGCCCCCTCCTGTCATATATATTCCCTTATCACTGATATCTGCTGCAAGCTCTGGTGGTGTTTTTTCCAATACCGAATGTACACTATCAACTATCATCATTGCAGGTTCTATCAATGCTTCTAGCATTTCACTTGAATGTACTGTTATTGTTTTAGGTAAACCAGTCACTAAGTCTCTTCCTCGTATATCCATATCCATATCTTGTATTTTAGGATATACACATCCAATGTTTATTTTTAAGTCCTCTGCCGTTCTTTCTCCTATCATTACATTATGTTTTTTCTTTATATATTTGACTATTGCTTCATCAAATTTATCTCCTGCGACTTTTAAAGATTCACTTACAACAGAACCACCTAATGAAATAACCGCTATATCAGTGGTTCCTCCACCTATGTCTACAACCATATTTCCACATGGCTTTGATATATCTATTCCAGCACCTATTGCTGCTGCAATTGGTTCTTCTATTAAATATACTCTTCTTGCACCTGCTTGTGATGCTGCATCTATAACAGCTTTTTTTTCCACTTCCGTGACTTGTGATGGTATGCATATCATAATTCTTGGCGAAAATACAAATTTTCCACATACTCTATTTATAAAGTATTTAAGCATTTTTTCTGTTACTGTATAATTTGATATAACTCCCTCTCTTAGAGGTCTTGTTGCTACAATATTCCCTGGTGTTCTACCTAACATTCTTCTTGCTTCTTTTCCTACTGCTAAAACATTACCTGTGTTATTGTCTACAGCAACAACAGAAGGCTCTCTTAATACTATTCCTTTGCCTTTTACATAAGCTATAACTGTTGCTGTTCCTAAATCTATTCCTATGTCTTGCCCCCACTTGAACATACTTGCATCTTCCTTTCAATAATATTGATTAGATATTATTATTATTACGATTATGTTACAATTATATTACATATATTCGTATATTTCAATTATTTTTTTCATTTTTATAATAATTTTAGTCTAACTGGTAATATGGCATGTTACTAGTTAATATATTATACAGCTACAATGTTGAAACATTAACTTCGAAAAACATTATCTAGTAACATAGGTATATATTTTTTGTTAAAAAGTATTGTATTTTACTTATATTTATGTTAAAATATGTAATAGTCGATTTTAGTTATATCATATAGGAGGTGCGAACAAAATGGCAAGATGTGAAATTTGTAATAAATCTGTAGCTTTTGGAAATAAAATTAGTATTACACGTTCTCATACAAGTAGAAGAACAACGAGAACTTTTAAACCAAATTTAAGAACTGTTAAAACATTAGTAGATGGTCAACCTAAAAAAATAAGTGTATGCGCAAAATGTTTGCGTTCTGGGAAAGTTACAAGAGTATAATTTTTCAAAGTAAAACAGAGCAAAGTGAAATAATTCATTTTGCTCTATTTTACTAATATTAAAATTTTATCATATGTATTAATCTTTTATCCCAAATATAAGTTTTACAAATCCACGTAAAAATTTGGGAACTTTTTTTACAACAATAGTCATTTTTACCCACTCCTTTTAACAAGATAACCACATTAATCCAACCGCTACTATGGCAACTCCAATTGTAAATAGCCAGCCAGATACAGGAAGTAATAATACTAATAATATTCCAAGTCCTAGCCCAATTAAACATACACCTAAAGTCTTTTTTAATGCACACAACATAATAAATTACCTCCTTTTTTTATATTATATTAATTTTATATTTTATTTGTGATTATTATAGAAAGGTTTTCTTATGAATAAAAATATTGTAATAGAAATAATAGAAATTTTGAAAAAAACGTATCCAGATGCTAAATGTAGTTTAAATTTTACTACTCCTTTTGAAATGCTTATTGCTGTTATGCTTTCTGCTCAATGTACAGATGAACGAGTTAATAAAACAACTCCTTATATTTTTAATAAATATAATACACCTGAAGCTTTTACAAATATTCCAATAGAAGATTTAGAAGTTTTGGTCCATCCATGTGGCTTTTACAAAAATAAAGCTAAAAATATAAAACTAACTTCTGAAAAAATTATAATTAATTTTAACGGTAATGTTCCCCAAAACATGGAAGACCTAATGAGTTTACCTGGCGTTGGCAGAAAAACTGCAAATGTTGTTATGTTGGAGGCTTTTAACAAACCTCAAGGAATAGCTATTGATACTCATGCCAAAAGAATATGTAACAAACTTGGACTTTCAAATAAATCAACTCCTGAGCAAATTGAACAAGACTTATTAAAAATTATCCCCCAAAAATACTATAAAGATATTAATCATCTTTTTATTTGGCATGGCAGAAATATTTGTACAGCCAGAAATCCAAAATGTTCGGAATGTCCTGTTCAAACCTACTGTAAAAATTTCACAAAAACTGCATAAACTATGCAATTTTTGTATATACTAAAAATAATTATCAAAAAAGAGGTGTATATTTTGACTAATATAAATTGTTCTGCTAATTGTCTCTATCAAAAAGATGGCAAATGTAGCTTTGAAAATATAACTACTCAAAAAATAACCCCTAATTCAGATTGCGCTTATTTTGTTAAAAAATAATTTAGTTTTTTAATTTATTTATCATATCCTTTTTATCCTTTGTTTTCATTAAGGCATTGCCTACAACAACATTGCTTACTCCCGCTTGTTTTAACAGGTCTATATTTTGTAAATTTATTCCTCCATCTGCTTGAATATCTACCTCTAGCTTTTCTTGTTCTAAATATTTTTTCATTCTGCTTATCTTCTCTATTGTTTCTGGAATTAATTCTTGTCCTCCAAGCCCTGGCTCAACAGTCATTATCAAAACAGAGTGTATATATGGTAAATAATTGTATATTTCTTCAATTTTTGTGTTTGGCTTTATTGCTAGCCCAACTCTTGAATTACTTTCTTTTACTAACTTGATTAATTCAAATATTTCCTCTTTGTTTTTTCTTGCTTCTATATGAAATGTTATTAAATTAGGCTCAAATACAGAAAAACTCTTTATATATTGTTCTACATCTTCTACCATTAGATGTATATCTAACGGTAGACTTGATATACTGCTAATATATTCACTATATTCTATCATTTTTTCTGTAGTATTATCTTTTACAAATTTACCGTCCATTACATCAATATGAAAATAGTCTATTAGTGCTGTTTCTAATTCATATAAGTTTTTTATTGCATTTTCATTATCCATATTTAATATTGATGCTGAAACCTCTACCATCTGTTATCCTCCTTTTGTTTTAATTCATTATATATTTTGCAGTAATTTTGATATCTCATTTTTGAAATTTTTTCATACTCAACTGCTTTTTTTACTCCACAATTTATTTCTTTTATATGATTACATCCTATATATTCACATTCTTCTATATAGTTATGAAACTCTCTAAAATACTCATCTAATTCTCCACTTTTTATTTCATATATGTCAAATGTTGCAAATCCAGGAGTGTCTGCTATATATGAATTATTGTCTATTTTATATAATTCGACTGTTGTGGTTGTATTTTTTCCTTTTTTATTTTTATTACTTATAGTTCCTTCTTCTGCTATTTTTTCTTTAAATATTCCATTTATTAAAGTAGATTTTCCAACACCTGAGTTACCGGAAAAAGCAGTTATATTATTCTTTAATACATCTTTTATTGATTGCACATTTTCTCCAATCTGTGCATTTGTCTTTATAACTTTATAACCTATGTCTTGATATATTTTTTCTATTTCTAAAATTCTATATTCCTTTTCTAAGTCAATTTTATTTATACATATTATTGGCTCAATTCTTAAAAATTCTGCAAAAGCTAATTGTTTATCTAAAAGTAGTAAATCAGGTTTAGGCATACTCATTGAAAGTACAAATACAATTTGAGTAAGATTAGCAATTTTAGGTCTTTTTATGTAATTACTTCGTTCTAATACTTCTTCAATAATTCCTTTCTGTTCATTTATTGAATTTATCTGTACTCTGTCACCTACAGCTGGTGTTATTCCACTTTTTTTAAACTTTCCTCTAGCTTCGCACAAAAATATATTATTTTCAGTTTCAACCTTATATAAATTTGAAATATTTTTTACTATTATTCCTTTTTGCAATTTTTACCCCTTTATTCAACTTTCCAAAATGTTTCTGAAGAATTTAAGTTCATTTGTTTCTCCGCTTTTTTTACATCATTTACAAATACCTTTACTGTTATTGTTCCTACTCCTGTTATACTAAAGCTAATGCTTTCTGAGTCTTTTCTATGTTTTTCATTATATACTGTTTCCTCTTTTCCGGCAGATACAACCTTTACTGTTAATGTTGCTTCTGGATCAATTTCTTTTCCATCAGCCCCTAATTTTATTCCTCCTGTTAATGCTTTCAAATTAATGTCTAATTTTCCAGATTTGATTTCTGCTATTTTATTAACAGTAATTATTATTTTTGTTCCTTCATCTACAGTTTTACCCGCTTCTATACTTTGTTTTAATACTATACCATTTTCCTTTGTTGTATCTTCCTCTGTTGCAATTTCAACCTCTAAACCATCTTTTGTTAATAGTTCTTTAGCATTTTTTTCTGTTTTTCCTATAACATATTGTGTTACTACTTGTTTTAATCCATTTCCAATACTAACATACACTTTTACTTTTTCTCCGGATTTTAGTTCTGTTCCCTCTGCTGGATCTTGCTCTATTACTATTTCCTTTTCCACAGTTTTACTTATTTTATCTATTTTTTCTATTTGCAAATTGCTATTTTTTAATTCATTTTCTGCCTCTTCAAATTTCATGCCAATTACTTTTGGCATTCTTGTCATCTCTGTTCCTTTACTTACTACAACTTCTACAGTACTGTTTTCCTTAACTGTATAATTATCTGCAAAAGGAGGATTTTGAGATATTATTTTACCTGCTTCTACATCTGGGCTAAATTCTTCTCTTGTATCTATTATTAATTTTGCTTTTTTCAATTCTTGTTCCGCTTCTTCTATTGTTTTCCCTACCAAATTTGGCAATTTAACGTCCTTCGCTCTGCCTGCACTTAATATAGCTTGTGTTCCAAAAAATCCTGCAAATGGTATAAAGATTATCACAAATGCTATTATTGATATCATTATAGCTTTTTTATGTTTTTCAAAAAATACATTTTTATTCTTTGTTTCCGTTTCTTTCTTTTTCATCTCTTCACCTTCCCTTATAGTAGGAATTACTTGTGTATAAGAGTTTTCTATGTTTTCTTCTGATATTCCTATTCCCTCACCTTCTGGATTTTTTAAAGCTAAACTTAAGTCTTTTAATAGTTCTGTTGCTGAGCTATATCTTAATGATACCTCCTTTTGCATTGCTTTCATTATAATTTTATTAACTGCATATGGTATTGAAGGATTTAGTTTTATTGGTTCTACCGGTTTTTCCTGCATGTGTTTTAATGCTATTGAAACTGGAGTATCTGCATCAAAAGGTACTCTACCAGTAACCATCTCATACATTACTACTCCTAATGAATATATGTCTGACTTAGCATCTGTATATCCTCCTCTTGCATGCTCTGGCGAAAAATAATGCACAGAACCTATTGTTGTTCCAAATGCTGTTATTGTAGAATTTGATACTGCTTTTGCTATACCAAAATCTGTAACCTTAGCAATTCCGTCTTCTGTAATTATTATATTATGTGGTTTAATATCTCTATGTATTATATTATTTTTATGCGCCATTTCTAACGCAGAGGCTATTTGCATTGCTATATTAATAGACCATTTCCAAGGTAATACACCTTCTTCTGTTATTATTTGTTTTAGTGTTTTTCCTTTTATTAATTCCATTACTATAAAATACAAATTTTCTTCATGTCCTACATCATAAATTGAAACAATATTAGGATGTGTAAGGCTTGCTGCTGACTGTGCTTCTGTATTAAATCTTTTAATAAATTCTTCGTCTGTTGTAAATTCGTCTCTTAATACTTTTATTGCAACATTTCTTTTTAATATATTGTCTTTTGCCTTATATACAGTGGCCATTCCTCCAACACCTATTTTTTCTAGTATTTCATACCTGCTTCCTATTGTTTTCCCTTCTAAACTCATACTTTTCTCTCCTCATTATCCAGCGACGATTAAAATCGCCCCTACATTTTAAAAATTTTATAATATTGTAATTACTGTTATATTATCATATCCGCCTAATTTATTTGCTTGCTCAATTAATTTTTTTGGTGCTTCTACTGCATCTTCTATTACAGTTTTATATATTTCCTCTTCTTTAACCATATTTGTCAATCCATCTGAGCACATTATTAATATATCTCCTACAATATAATTTCTAGCTCTTACATCTGGTTCTACATATGGAGTACATCCAAGAGCTTTCATAAGCATATTTTTTTTAGGATGAGTCATTGCTTCTTCTCTTGTTATTGTTCCATCTTCTATTAATTTTTGTACATAACTATGGTCTTTAGTTAATTTTCTCATTACATTTTGTCTTATTCTATAAATTCTACTATCTCCCACATGTCCTATAAATATCTTATTATTATATATTAAGCATACATCTAAAGTAGTACCCATTCCTTCTAATTCTTTTACTTCTTTTGATTTTTTATATACAATCATATTTGCATATTCTATTGCGCTTTTTATTAAATTTAGTATACTTTCTTTTGTCTCTTTTTCTTTTTCGAAATTATTTTCTATGTACTTTTTAACAGAATCTATTGCTAATTTGCTTGCTACTTCTCCACCATTATAGCCTCCCATTCCATCAGCTAATATATATAAATCTAATTTATCTGTTGTTGGAATATAATAATAGTCTTGATTTATTTCTCTAGCTTTTCCTATATCTGTTTTTGCGAATGCTTTCATTATTCACTCCTTTTTCATTTCTTTTCTTCTAAGTTGACCACAAGCTGCATCTATGTCTGACCCAAGTTCTCTCCTTATTGTTGCTACTATACCGTGTTCATTTAAATAATCTCTAAACCTTATTATATTTTCATTTGTACTCTTTGAAAACTCTCCATTCTCAATTTTATTAATTGGTATCAAATTAACATGACATATCATTCCCTTTAGCAATTTTACCAATTCTTTCGCATCTTCCAAATTATCATTATTGTCTTTTGCAAGGGCATATTCAAAAGAAACTCTTTTATTTGTTGCTTTTATATAATCCTTGCAAGCTTTTATTAGCTCTTCTATTTGATATCTATTATTTATTGGCATCATTGAACTTCTTTTGTTATTATTTGTAGCATGTAATGATATTGATAATGTACATTGCAATTTTTGGTTTGCCAATTCATATATTTTTGGAACAACTCCACATGTTGAAATACTTATATGTCTTCCACCTATGTTTAGTCCTTTAGGATTGTTCATAATCTTAATCGCTTTTATTACATTGTCAAAATTGTCTAACGGTTCTCCTATTCCCATAAACACAATATTAGAAATCTCTTCTCCTATATCTTGCTCTACTGCTACTATTTGTTCTACTATTTCTCCTGCGGTTAAGTTTCTAACAAAATTTATTCCTGTAGATGCACAGAATTTACACCCCATCTTGCAACCAATTTGAGAAGATACACATATTGTTTTTCCATGATGATATTGCATTAAAACCGTCTCTATCGCATTCCCATCTAATACATCAAATAAATATTTTTTTGTTCCATCAGATGATTCTTGTTTCTTTAAAATTTTAAAATTACACATTGTATAATTTTGTTGCAATTTTTCTCTTAGCTCGATTGAAAGATTTGTCATCTCATCAAATTCTTTTACTTTATCTTTGTATATCCATTTAAAAATCTGTTCTGCTCTATATGGTTTTTCCCCTAAAGAAGTCATTTCTTCTTTTAATTCTTCTAAATTATATTCTTTAATATTTTTCATAATTATTTTTATTCCTTTTTGAGAATAATAAATTTCTATTTTCTCATATACTGTTATATCATAATGTTTATTTTTTTGTCAATTCCTTGTATTTTCTTAATCTTTCCTCATATGCCGCTATTACATCCTGTTTAAATGCTACTTCCGGTCTCTCTACCCCCATTGTTTTAAGCAATCTTTCCGTAAATAGTGGATTTAGGATTAATAATGGTCCTATAACATATGTTCCAAAAAAATTATTTTCTTTTATACCTTCTAATTTTGTTGTGTCATTTATTCCTATCCCCATTTGAGTATTCATAAAATAATTTTTACTATTATCTCCATACAGCATTGTAAATTGACTTTTAAAACCTATTATTTCTATATTGTCATATTGTCCCATATATAGGCAATTAAATCTATGCATCATATTTCTTTTTGCACATACTTCAAATATACCTAATCCATCGATACTTGTTCCATCTTCATTTTCAATATATTTCCCTAATACTTCTATTGCATTACCTGTAAAAAGAAATGGTGTATTATTATTAATTAGTTCTTGTATCTTTTCCTTATATGGCATTAACTTTTCTATTACAATTTCTTGTTTTCTTTCTGTAAGTGGTCCTAAATATATTAAATTAACGTTTTGTGTAAGAAATGCTGGTTCGTTGTCTATTGCAGTATAAATTACTTCTGCCTCTGGTACACATTTTTTTAAATAATCTATATTGCTTATATCTCCATATAAATTACAAAATTCTGGAAATAATACTTCAATTTTCATCTTTTATTTCATTCCTTCCCTTTATCATTCCCTCTACTTTTTGTTTTATTTCTTTTGTTTCTTTTATAGAATATAAATCGTGTAAGATAAATACCCCATCTATTCCATCAAGTCTTAGTTCATTTGTTGCTTCTAATATATCTTTTCTACAAGATATTTTCTCATCTGGAACCCCAGCCATTAATAGTCTTACTTTGCCGTCTAAATATCTTGGTCCTGCTATTATTACTTGTTTTATACTTTCATCATTTAAAAACTCATAATCTGTGTCATATTGCCAAGATGTATTTTCTGAGCCCTTTGCCTCTTCATGTAAGTCATCCACTATTACTATTACTGCTTTGTTTCCATCCGCGTTCTTTGCATATTCAAATGCTCTTGAACATGCAATTGGATTTATTCCTTTTGCTAGATGTGTTACAATTCTTATTCCATCAACATTTTCTTCACTAAATCTTGTTTCTACTATTTTTAGCTTTGCAAATGAATTGTTTATTTGATCTTCTGTTAATCCCATTTGCTCTAAAACTGTTATCACTGCAAGCATATTATATATGTTTATAATATTGTCTGTAATAAGTTTAAACTCTTGCTCACCTGTTGGAGTTTTTATACACATTTTTTTGTTATTAATATCTATATTATTTGCAATGTAATCTGCTTTAGGTGTACCAAACCCACATTTGGGACAATGTGCTTTTCCAATATGATGGTAACGGTAATATTCATATTCCAATTTTGTATTACATACAGGACATGTAATAATATCTCTTACAATGTTATGTGGTTCTTTTGTATCTGTATCTAATTTATCTATACTAAAATATATTTTTGCATTATTTGGTGCTATACCACTACATATTAAATCATCTGCATTTTCTATTACAATTGTATCTTTTGGAACATTTTTTGATACTATTTCTGATATGAATTCCGTATGTGCGTTTCTCATTAATGAATCTCTAAATATATTTGTACATATTAAATATGTTGGAGTTATATATGGAAATACTTTTGGTGCACTTCTTTCATCTATTTCTAAAACGGCAATTTCTTTTTTGCTTTTTCCAAATAGTGTTGCTCCTTGTAGCAATGTAGTGGCTATTCCTGCATCTATATTAGAGCCATATTTATTGTTTATTATTTTATATCCATTATCTATTAATATATCATTAATCATATTTGATACTGTTGTTTTGCCATTTGTTCCTGTTACACCAATTATGGTTTTTGGTTTATCTAACATTCCCATAAAACCTGGGCACATATCTAATGCTAATTTTCCTGGGTAATATGTTGCATTTTTGCCTAACAGTTTTAATCCGGCTGAAATTAATTTTACAATCCATAATGTTATATAAAAATTTAGATTTTTTTTCATGTTTTTCCTCATTCCTTCTTGTTTTAGATACAAATATTTTAATATATATTTGTACTTTTTACAATAGATTTAGCTAATATTTAAGGCTATTTGTTAATAGTTAATGGTTTTTAGAGTTATATTATCTACAAGTGTTGAAACATATGCTTTTTTATTTCCTTTAAAGCTTATATTTCAGCATTTTAGCTATATAATATATTAAATATTAACTTCGTACAAACAAATTTTTTAAAATATATTGCTTAATACATAATAAAATGTTACAATAATAATTGCTAAGAAGTGATAATATTAAGAAAGGATTGTGGAAAAATGAAAAATTCACAGGAAAATTTAGAATCACTAATCGAAGCAATAAATGAACTATTAAACGAAGTAAGAAAAGAACAAATAATGGAAAATAAAAATGCAGAAAAAAGGCATAAGGCATGTATGCAAAACCTATCTAAATTAAGGGAATATAACAAAATTGCAGACATGACAAATCAAATATTTGAAAAAAGAATATCAAACATAGAAAATGCCTTACAAAAAATACTAAAAAGCGAAACAAAATGATGTTTCGCTTTTTACATGCTTTTATTTATCTGTTTCTCTTTATTGCAAATGTTACAAAATATATTGCTCCTGAAATTATTACAATCATTGGTCCTGTTGGTATATTATAATAATATGATAATATTAATCCCAATACGCCTGAAAATAATGAAATTATTATAGAAAATAAATGATATGTTCTCATATTTTTTGCTATGTTTCTGCTTGATGCTGCTGGTAATATTAGTAAAGAATTAATTAATAATATTCCTATCCATCTTATAGATATCATTACTATAATTGCTATTAATACAACAAATATATTATCAATAAGTTTTATGTTTATACCTCTGCTTTTTGCTAACGAAGTATTTATACTTATTACATTTAATTTATTAAATGTAAAATACCAAAAACATAATACAGATATAAATGTTAAAAACAAGTATACTATTTCTACATTTGTAATACTTAAAATGTCTCCAACTAGGTAGCTTGAGTATTTGTTAAAACTACCACTTTGCGCAAGTATTGCTAAACCTAGTGCTATGGCAATTGAGGAAAATACACTTATTATTGTATCTGCACCATATGTTGTTTTGTTTTTTACCCAATTTAGTAGTAACGCAAAAATTACAGCAAAAAATATTACAGATATATTTACATTAGATATTCCTAATAGTGTTCCTATGGCAATTCCACATATTGCAGAATGTCCAAGGGCATCTGAAAAAAAAGCCATTTTATTATTTACTATCATTGTTCCTAATATTGCAAATACTGGCGATACTAATATTATTGCAATTAATGCATTTTTCATAAATGTATAATTAATAAATTCAAATGGTATTAATGTTTCTAAAATGTTGTATATTATTTCCATATTTAATCTTCCTTTTATTATAATTCTCCAAATCTGTTTTTAAATTCTAGGCTTTCAAATACTTCTTGTGGTGTTCCTTCTTTTATTACTTCTTTATCCAGTAATATAACTCTATCTGCGTACTGATTTGCCAACTCTAAATCATGTGATACTAAGATTATTGACATATCATATTCTGCTTTTAGTCTATTTAATATTTGATAAAAATCTCTAATTCCATTTTTGTCTATTCCAGAAACAGGTTCATCTAATATTAGTAAATTCGGAATAGGCTTTGTTGCCATTGCAATTAGTACTCTTTGAAGTTCACCACCTGATAAATCCCCTATACTTTTGTCTATTAGCCTATCTACTCCAAAAATTTTTAAATGTTCCTTTATTTCCTTATATATCTTCTTGTCTTTTTTCATAAATACGGGTATGTACGAGATACAAGAAGCAAACATATCAAAAACAGTTGTAGGCATGTGTTTTTCAATATTAAGTTTTTGTGGCACATATCCAATTTTTATCTTTTTAGTTAAATTATCTTTTTCATCTGTAAAAATAATATTTCCTTTATGTTCTACTTCACCTAATATTGCTTTTAATAATGTACTTTTCCCTGCACCATTTCTTCCTATTATAACTGTTAGTTCTCCACAGTGTATATGAATACTTACGTTTTTTAATATTACGTCATTACCAAATTTTACACTTATGTTATTAATTTTTGTACAGTGTAAACCACATGCTTTTTTCTCATCCATTTTACTTTTCATCTCCTAATACACTTTTTAGTACTTCTAAGTTCCTGTTTGCTGCATCTATATAAGCACTTTTGTCTGTTGCTCCTGTTAATACTGTATCTAGCTTATATATTTTTGCATTGGTTTCATTTGCCAATATTTCTGCATTTTTAATGCTATCATCCTTACCAATTAATATTATTTTAATATTTTCTGTATTCATCTTATTTATTATATTTTTTATGCTTTCTGCTGACATTGAGTTTTCGTCATGATCTGTATGTAAAGAAATATATTCCAATTTTATATCTTTTGCCAAATATTCCAAGGCTTCATTTAAGCATATAGCCTTTTGCCCATTAAGTTTTTGCGAAATTTCCTCATATTGTTTTTCAACTTTTTCTAAATCCTTTATATATTTTTCTGTATTTTCTTCATATATCTGCTTATTCTCTGAATTTTGCTGTATTAATACTTGCGATATTTCTTTTACTTGATTAATATAATTTTCTATACTCGTCCACACATGTGGATTTACCTCGTCTTCTTTTATTACATTTTTTATATTTATACTTGCATCTAGAACTTTCAAATTAGGATATATTGTAAAAATTTTGTCCATAAATATTTCTAATCCTAATCCATTTTGTATAAAAATATCTGCATTTTCTATTTTTTTCATATCATTTGTGGTAAGCGTGTAATCATGTATACAGCCTGTATTTTGTTCTGTCATATTTACTAATTGAACATTATTAGCTCCATCAGTTATATTTCTTGCAATTATATACATTGGGTAAAATGATGTGACTATTTTATAGTTTTCTTTTTGAACTTCTGTTTTTGCACATCCTGTTAATGTAAATAAACTCACAATTAAACTTATAAATATCACAATTTTAGTTTTCAATATTTCCACCTCACAGCTTTCAAAATCTTTTTTATCTTTATAATTCAAAATATGGGAACATATTTTATATATGTCCCCACTTTTTGTTACTATTCTTGTGTATATGGTAATACAGCTATTTGTCTTGCTCTTTTTATTGCTAATGTTATATCTCTTTGATGTTTTGCACATGCTCCAGTTGCTCTTCTTGGAAGAATTTTACCTTTATCATTGGTAAACTTTTTCAACTGTTCTGCATTTTTGTAATCTAACACTAGATTTTTATCAGCACATAATGGACAAACTTTTTTTCTAACTTTTCTAAATTTAGGGTTAAAATCTTCATCCATATTGTTGCTTCTATTATTATTTCTTTTATTTTTCTTGTTATCTGCCATTTTCATTTCCCTCCTACTTTTTTAAAATGGTAGGTCATCTCCTGAAGATATTTCAAAATCAGAATTAGGATTAGCTGATGGCATTGCACCAAATGTTGCATCAAAATTTGCACTTGCGTCTCCATCTCTTTTGCTATCTGCAAAATATGCTTCTTCTGCAACAACTTCTGTTATGTAATGCTTTTGTCCTTGTTCATCATCCCAATTTCTTGTTTGAATTCTTCCTATTATTCCTACTTGTTGACCTTTTTTAAAATATTTACTACAGAATTCACCTAATTTGCTCCATGCAACTACATTGATAAAATCTGCTTGTCTTTCTTCTCCTGGCTTTGTAAATCTTCTATTTACAGCTAAGCTAAAAGAAGCTACTAATGTATTGTTTGTTTGAGTATATCTAACTTCTGGATCTCTTGTTAATCTTCCCATTAAAATTACTTTGTTCATACTACACCTTACCTTTCAATTTAAGGCCCCCGAATTCTAATTATTCCTCTACTCTTACTACTATAAATTTTAGAACTTCATCTGTTATTCTGTAGTTTCTTTCAAGTTCTACTATTAATTCTGGTTGAGCTTCAAAGTTAATTATTACGTAGTATCCTTCTTTATTCTTCTTAACCTCATAAGCTAATTTCTTTTTGCCTACTTCATCAACTTTTTCTACTTTACCTGCATTATTAATCAAATCTGTAAATTTTTGTACTAATGTTTTAATCTTTTCTGCTTCAACAGTTGGATTAATAATGATAACACTTTCGTATTTATTCATTATCTTTCACCTCCTTATGGATTATAGCCTGTCTTTAAAAACAAGCAAGGATGGCCTCTAGCCACTTATAACGTTTAATATTCTACCATAATTTTGCACATAAATCAAGGCTTTTATAAAAAAAATCCGAATATAGAATTGAGGAGGATATCTTGCATGTATGGATATCCTCCTCTCTCTTTACTTCAACTCCTGCAATCCTGCCTCACGCAGGATTGCAAGATTATTGTCGTTCTTTATTGCGACAATAAACTCTCCTTTCGAAACGAACCATATTTCAGATTCTTCTTCGTACAGTTCGTTTTCCACAAGGATGAAGGTTCCTTCATCCTTCTCCGTGCCATATTTGATAAGGTTCATCCCCACATATACATATATGGGGCCCTTGATGGGATGCCATCTCCCAACAATTTTGTTCATATCTACCATGATGTCTCTCCTTTCTCTACTACTTTTAGTCAAGGTTACATTAAGTAATAGTTTTATGATGTCATTCCTAGGTATGACTGGTTACTCGCCTTGAAAATTTCTTTCGCCACCTTTTGCATACTTAAACAAGAAAAAATTCTTGTTGTTGCTTCTCCTCCCGTCTTGGGAGTTTATGCAATTAAGATATCATATTTTTCGCGTTTTGTAAACCCTTTATGGTATTTTTCTGTAATTTATATTTTTGGTTTTCCAGAACTACTAAATACCATAAATATGTAATAATTATTAGTATTGCTATATTGTGTATATATAATATCACTATACTGCTTATTGCAGTTAGGATCACTACTGTTATATTTGAGATTTTATTTATATAATCACGTGACTTTTGTAGTCCAAACTTTATATGTAATATTTCTTTTATTATTCTTCCACCATCTAATGGATATATAGGAATAAAGTTGAATATGCCTATTAATGCATTTGAATAAATAATTATTAAACTCTTTTCCATATTCCCTTTTGTTATTAATAGAGTAAAAAATATTATAGCAATATTAGTAAGTGGCCCAGCCAGTGCAATTATAGCCCTTTTTACACATAGAATTGTTCCCTTGTTTACTTTTCTATTATATTCTTCACAAAGTACTTTAAATTCTATTTGCAGTCCATAAGGAGTAATATTTATAGATATAGGTTTAAATCCCAATAACATACCTATTATTAAATGTCCTAATTCATGTACAAATGCAAATAACATTAATATTGCATATATTTTTATTTGTTTTGTTATTATATAAATAAGCGCAAAAAGAAATATTTTTAAATCTATTTTTATACTCATTTTTGTCCTTTCTCTTTTTACTCTAAAAATCCATTACATATTCTGGGTCTATTACTCTTTCGTCTTTTATTATTTCAAAATGAAGGTGCGGACCTGTTGCTTTCCCTGTTTCTCCAACCTCTGCTATTATATCTCCTTGCTTAACTTTATCCCCTTTTTTTACTAAAAGCTTGCTACAATGTCCATATAGTGTTTTTACACAATTATCTTTTATTACTATATAGTTACCGGTAATCTCTATCTGTTCCAGATATTATTACCTCTCCATCCATTGCAGATTTTATAGATGTTCCCGCTTCTGCGCCTAAATCTATTCCTTGATGATTTTCTGATATTATATCTGTAGGCTCTCTTTTACCAAATCTTGATGTTACTATTCCTTGTATTGGTAAAATTAAATTGTAGTTTTCTTTTACATAGTCTGCATCTAACTCCATTTGCGTTTTTGGTGCTGATGGCTCAGAAACTACTGCAACTATTTCTGCATTTCCTCCACCGCCCACTCCATTATTTTCTTTTTTCTCCTCCTCCTCGTTTTTTTCTTCTGTTGGTTCTTTGTTTTCATTACTTTGTAGCTTCTCTTTTTCTTCGTTTTGTATTTTTTCATTTTCCTCTATATTGGGTTGTTTCTGCTTATTTATAAATACTATTGCATTATTGTATAAGTTATTAAAGTTCACATCATATTTTAATATCTCTGATGTCCTTTCCATTACATCTTGTGAAAAAATGTAATTATTATTTTTTATAAGATAAAATATAAAATATATTACTGTACATATTAATAGTTGTAATATCATTTTTTTAAATAATGGCAGTGTTGTTTTTTGTCCCGAGTTTACCGTAGAAGAAGATACTCTTATATCTCTATTTTGCCTTCTATTATATATTTCTTCTGCTCTTCTTATTCTTTCTTCTATACTTATGGTTCTTTCCATAATAAAAACACCTCTTCCTTTGTAATGTTTTTTAAATTTATATTCCATAAAGAGATGTTTTATACCTATTTATATTAAATTAAATAATAAGCTTATAAATAATATTATGCTTAACCCTATATTTATTCTTTTTAATGTTTTATACTTATTTTCTATTTTTTTTATTTCTTTATTTTTTTTGTTTTTCTCAACTTTTGTTATATAGTCTGTTATAAGCATTTCCGCTTCTTTAGTTATATAATTTCCAAATTTATGTTTCTCGCTTTTTTGCTCCGTTTTTCCCTTGTTTTCTACATACTCTGGTTTTTTTATTTTTTGATTTTGTTTTAATACAATAATTGCTTCTTCTACTAAATTAGATGGCAAATCTTTAAGTACTACTATATTTCTCATATCTTCCATATTTATATATACCTCCACCTTTAATATATATAAATTATTTCCAGTTTTTCCACTTTTATACAATACTATTTATTACCTTGTTTATTCCTTCTGTAACTTCATTTGACATTTTTTCTATTACATTTTTATTAACTAAAGTTAATTCTCTAAAATTTGTTAATATTTCTTCTTCATCTTTGCCTACTACTCCTTTTATATTTATATGTGATTCTAAATATATGCCATTGTTTACTGCTTTTCCTAATGTTATTCCACCCCAATTTACTATTATTTTTCCTATGTCTGCATTTTTTCCCATTGCCGAATCTACGCATATTACACATGGATTTAAGTACTTTATTTTTATATTATCATTTATTTCTTTTATGTTCTCATAATTAACTGGAGTTTCTGTCGTACCTATAATAGCAATATTTGTACCTAATTTTTGCTTTAATTTAGCCCCTACTATTGGTCCCAAACTGTCTCCTGTTATTTTATTACTTCCTACACAAATAAATATTATATCTGTAAAGTTATTTTTTAAGTTTAGTCTATAAAATCTACTGCCAAAATCTATAACAAACTGCTCATAAAACATATTAATTTTGTCCTCCCTATTTTATATATCTCTATTCTTTTCTTGCTGATATTATTATATTAATTTCTTCATTTTTGGAATATTTTTTAATAATGTTTTCTGAAAAGCTTGCTACATCGTTAGAAACAATTATTGTATCATACTGTTTTTTCACAAGTTCTTCTATCTTTTTATCTGTTTGCTCTAAGTCCTGTAATTTAAAAACATCAAAACCTAATTTTTCAGGCAATGAAAAACTTTTAGCATCATTCGCATATTTAATCCAAGAGATTTTCATAAGAGCCTCCATATAGCATTTTTATTATTTTTTGATGTTTATCAATTTTTTATTCAATTATATTTTTATTACTCTAACAACTTTAGTATATCTTCATCGTTTTTCAATTCATCTGACAGTATATACTCTTTTGCTTTTTTGTTTTGTTTTATGGCTTCTATTACAACATCTTTATCTTTTCTCAGTCTAGCGCTTGCATATTTTAAAATTATGCCTTTATTCTTAACCGCTTCTAAAACAACTTGTTTGTCATCTCTTAATGTTTGTGAAGCATAATATAATCCTTGTCCATTTTTTTGTACTGCTGCTAAAACTACTTCTTTGTCGTCTCTTAGCTTTTCGCTCGCATAGCAGATAGTCCACCCAACCTTTTTTACAGATTCTAAAACAATCTCTTTATCTCCTTTTAGTTCTACACTAGCAAATTCTAAAGCCTCTGGATCATTTTTTACAGCCTCTAAAACTACTTCTTTATCTTTTTTAAAATCCTCACTTGCTAAGTCAAGAATTTTCCCCTGCTGTCTCACTTGGCCTAAAACGTATTCTTTATCACTATTTTTCTCAATATTAAAATCCATTTTGTCATCTCCTATTTCCTTCAATATACAATATAAAAGCTTAAAAAACAAGAGTCCAACATAAATTTATAATTGACTTTTGGTGTTTTTTGTCATATTATGTTATATATATTTTTAGAAAGGATTGGTTTTTATAATGTTAAAAGAATTTAAAGATTTTGCTACTCGAGGAAATATATTTGATATGGCTATTGGTATTATTATAGGCGGTGCTTTTCAAAAAATAGTTACCTCTTTAGTTAATGATATTGTTATGCCCTCAATTTCTATAGTTACTGGAAAAGTAGATTTTTCTACTTTGGCATTCACAGTAGGCGATGTTTCTATTAAATACGGAAATTTTATAACTGCAATTATAGACTTTTTAATTATTGCTTTTTCAATTTTTATTGCTATTCGTTCTGCTAATAAAATAAATAAAAAATTAGCAGACAGTGCCAAAGGTAATTTTGAAAAGATTACTAAAAAAGGAAAAGAAAGATTAGAAAAATTATCGAAAAAGAATAGATTGTTCAAAATAAAAGAAAAAAAACAAGAGCCTGCTCCAGAACCAGAAACAAAAATATGTCCATTCTGTTTTTCAGAAATCAATTATAAAGCTGTTAAATGTCCTCATTGTACATCAGATTTAAACTAAAACACAGGTCCATCGGTTGTACCGATGAACCTGCGGGGAGATATTTCCCCCTATCCCCCCAATCTTACTTAAATAAGATTGGGAGGTTTCTTTCCACCCCTTCAAAGAAGAGGTGGAGGGATTCTACCTCTGCCGGCACGCTTACCGCCCGGTAAACGTGCTTTACATTTTGAGGTAAGTTCACATAATATAGTGAGCCATTTTTTTTTGTCCAAACATAATTACCTTTCGGCTTTATGTTGGACATAGTCATCATGTGCATATAGCACGCTTGATGACCGTTTTTGACATAGATCAACTCTATGTCTATTCCATTGCTACTCTTCTGCTTTGCCATTTTGCCTATTCTCCTATTGATTTTTTGATGTGTATTCACATGATGCAACCCTCTCAAGGAAAACACACTACATATATTATAACGTTTTTGAGCTCATTTGTCAAATTATGTCGATTTTTGCCAATTAGGGACTGTCCCTAATTGTGATTTACATATTCATTTAATGGTTTTACTCTATATTGTAGTTCTCCCATTTTTTCTGTTGTTACATAACCTGGTTCTGCATTTAATACATCTGGTATTCTATTTACAACACTAGCACAAGTCAATTCTACTGTTGAAGGTCTTGCTACTACTATTGTTGTATCTGGTTCTCCATATATGCTCCATTCGTTTTTATCAAAATCTTCTTTTGAATATACTTTACCTATGCATTCTGTTTCTAATGTTATTCCTTCTTTTGTCTTTGTTGTAACAACTGCACTCATTCCAGTTGCTTGTCCGGCTTTTACAGTCATTCCCAATGTAGAAGATTCTATATCCTCTTTATATACTTGTGGTACACATTTTTGAGTCTGCTCTAATACTGTTAGTCCCAACTTTGAGCAAAGCCATCCATTTACATTCCACATATATGATGGTAAAAACTTTCCATTATTTATTAATTCTATTCTTTCCTCTTCTGAAATATTATCTCCTGCTGCTACCTCTTTTTCAAATTGTTCTAATGTAAGTCCTGCTCCATGTGCTTTTGCCAACGCGATTCCATAATCCTCTACATTATAGCTTGAACTTCCAACTATTTTTGTTATTTTATGTGTAGAACCTGCAATTGAGCTTATTAATTGTCCCCAATATATGTCTTGATATCCGCTACCTGTAATTGTACAATTATTTTTCTTTGCTAATTCATCTATATTTCTTGTTACTACAGGGTTTGAGTTTTGAGGGTAAAATGCTTCTTCACATGTTGTTATTGCATTAACTCCTAATTTTGCACATAGCATTAATGCTTCTTTTACATCTTCTATTAAACTCATAGTTGTTACTATTGCTATGTCTGGCTTCACTTCTCGCATCATTTCTTCTGCATTTTCTAATGATGTAACTTTAACATCTATCTTATCCCAAGTTCCAATTACTTCAGATACATCTTTGCCTATAACAGCTGGGTTAACATCTATTGCTCCAACTATCTCTCCACCTTTTTCTAGCACATACCTCATTGTGTATACTGCCATTTTTCCTGTACCAAATTGTACAACTTTTACTTTTCTATCCATATTTATCACATTCCTTTCGTATAAAGTATACACTATTCAATATATTTTATACAAGACATATTTTAAAATTTTATTTAACTCAATAAAAGTGTTTTTGTTCTATTTACTTGTTTTTTGTTTAAAAATGTTATATAGTATAAGTACATTAAAATAACTTATTTTTATAAAAAATAAATGGTTGTTAAATAGGAGTGAATATTGTGAAATTAACATCTGATAATGAAACCTTAGCAGAAGGAAAAGTTATAATCTTATATATTTTGAATAAATTACCAAACCCTATATCTAATGAAGGGCTATATAAATTGGTACTTTCTATAAATGATATGAATTATTTTTATTTTCAGCAATTTTTATTAGATTTAACTAATAATAAATACATTGAATACTTTAATAATGGAATACATACTATTTACAAAATTACTACTTTGGGTAAAAATGTTCTTGAATTAACAGAAGATATTTTACCTGGAATTTTGAAATTGCAAATTGATACAGAATTGACAACTGCTAAAACAGAAAGTGCAGTTATTGCTGAATTCACACCTCGTAGCGAAAATAATTATGTTGTTACTTGCAAAATCCTTGAAAACAATGAATGTTGTTTTGAATTGAAGGCTACAGCGCCTTCTAGAGAACAAGCGAAAAAAATTGTAAGTAACTGGGAAAATAATTCTAATGAAATATATGGAAAGATTTTAAGTCTTTTAACACAAGACCAGTAAATTTGCTTCAATAAAGAGTTTTAATATGAATATATTAAGGCTCTTTATTCAATTTTTGGCATAAATTACCTTTGATTTTTACTTGTAGTTTATGTTAATATTAATATAAGATATTTATTGAAATATAGAGAGGATTGATATTAGCATGAATAAAATTATTAATGAATTAAGGTCTTTTGATAAATTAATACTAAAAACTGTAATGTCAGGTCTTAGGTATTGCTTTATATTTTGCATATTTGCTATTTCTATTTTATTAATATACAGATTTTATGCTTATCCAATCTTTTATTACATAGGAATTTCATTATTTCGCTCTGGTCTATTTTTTATAGTTACCTTTATTGCATGTGGGTTTGTATTTAATCAAATAAAAAAAGATTTAAAGTGTTAATACATTATAAGAGCTATTCCTTTTCGCGGAACAGCCCTTTATTTTTTATGCATATTATTTTTTTAATTCTTCTAAAAACATTTCATTTAGCATTTGTGGGTTTGCTTTTCCTTTTGTCTCTTTCATTGCTTGCCCAACCAAGAATCCCAAAGCCCTGTCTTTTCCAGCTTTATAATCTATTATAGATTGTGGATTATTATCTAATATTTTCAAAACTACTTCTTTAATTGCTCCCTCATCTGAAATCTGTATCCATCCTTTTTCCTTTATAATATCTTCTGGATTTTCTGGATTTTCAAATAATTCCTCTATTACTTTTTTAGCAATTGCCGAACTTATTGTTCCATTATCTATTAGTTCTATAACTTTTGCCAATTCTTTTGCTGTAAATGGTATTTCATTTGCTTCAATTTCTTTTTCATTTATTATTCTAGAAATATCTGATAAAATCCAATTTGCTATAGCTTTTGGTGTACCATATATTTTCAATGTTCCCTCAAATAAATCTGACAAATATTTAGAAGCTGTTAATAATGTTGCATCCTTTTGTGATAACTCATATTCTTCTAAATATCTTTTCTTTCTATTCTCTGGTAATTCTGGCAATGAGCTTCTAACTTTTTCTATGTATTCATCTGAAAGCTTTATTGCTACTAAATCTGGCTCTGGAAAATATCTATAATCCTCTGCATCTTCTTTATCCCTCATTGAAAAGGTTTTTCCAGACACATCATCCCATCTTAGTGTTTCTTGTTCTATTTTTCCTCCTGCTTCTATTACTTCTATTTGCCTTCCTACTTCATATTCTATTTCTCTAACAATAGCTCTAAATGAATTCATATTTTTTGTTTCTGTACGTGTTCCATATTCCTTTGCACCTTTTTTTCTTACAGAAACATTTACATCCGCCCTAAATGAACCCTCTTGCATTTTGCAATCTGATACTTCTATATATTCTAGTATGGATTTTAATTTTTTTAAGTACTTTTCTGCCTCTTCACTTGAACGTAAATCTGGTTCAGAAACAATTTCTATTAAAGGTACTCCTGCTCTATTTAAATCTACTAAACTATCTCCACTTAATTCACTATGATTTAGTTTTCCAGCATCTTCTTCTATATGAATTCTTGTGACTCCTACCTTTTTTCTTTCTCCATTTTCATTTTCTATTTCTACATATCCTTTTGCACAAAGCGGTTTATCAAATTGTGATATTTGGTATGATTTTGGTAAATCCGGATAGAAATAATTTTTTCTATCATTTTTACTATCTCTTGATATTTGACAATTTGTTGCAAGTCCTGCTTTTACTGCATATTCTACCACTTTTTCATTTAAAACTGGTAATGCTCCTGGCATTGCCATACAAATTGGACAAGTATGTGTGTTTGGTTTTGCACCAAATTCAGTAGGACATGAACAAAATATCTTTGTTTTTGTAGAAAGCTCTGCATGTACCTCTAATCCTATTACAACTTCATAATCTTCCCTTGCCATAGTTTTATTCTCCTTCCTGTAATGTTGGTTTATGCTTTTCTCTGAATTTAATTTCTTGTTCTAATGTATATGCTGCATTTAATATTTTTTCTTCTTCAAATCTATTGCCTATAAGTTGCATTCCTATTGGCATTCCATTACTATCAACTGCTATTGGTATAGATATTGCTGGTAATCCCGCAATATTAACTGGAACTGTGCATATATCTGCCAAGTACATTTCTAAAGGATTATTTGATCTTTCTCCGATTTTAAATGCTACAGTTGGCGATGTTGGAGTTAATAATACATCATACTTTTTAAATGCCTCGTCAAATTCTTTTTGTACTAATGTACGAACCTGCTGTGCTTTTTTATAATATGCATCATAATATCCTGAAGAAAGTACATAAGTTCCTAATATAATTCTTCTTTTTACTTCACTACCAAATGCCTCGCTTCTTGAATTTCTGTATAATTCTTTTAAATTTGAATAATTTTTTGTCCTATATCCATATCTAATTCCATCAAATCTTCCTAAATTTGAGCTTGCTTCTGCACAAGCTATTATGTAATATGTTGCTAATGCATAGTCTGCAATATCCAATGAGAATTCTTCTATTTCTGCTCCAAGCTCTTTATATTTTTTTATTGTTTCTTGTAGTTTTTCTTTTACTTCTTGATTTATTCCCTCTCCAAAATATTCTTTTGGAACTCCTATTTTTAAACCTTTTACATTGTTTTGTAAACATTGTGTATAATCTTTACTATTAATATTTTCAGATGTTGAATCTTTTTCATCATGTCCTGCTATTACATTTAGCAAAATTGCTGCATCTTTTACATCTTTTGTAATTGGTCCTATTTGATCAAGTGATGATGCAAATGCTACAAGTCCAAATCTAGAAACTAGTCCATATGTTGGTTTTAATCCTACAACTCCACAAAATGATGCTGGTTGACGTATTGACCCTCCTGTGTCAGAGCCTAGTGCCCATGGTACCATATTTGCTGCAACTGCTGCTGCACTTCCTCCTGAAGAACCTCCTGGTACAGCTTCTAAATTCCATGGGTTTTTGGTAACTTTAAATGCAGAATATTCTGTAGAACCTCCCATTGCAAATTCATCCATATTCAATTTACCTATATTAATTAGTCCTTTATTCTCTAATCTTTCTACTACTGTAGCATCATATGGTGACACAAAGTTTTCCAACATCTTTGAAGCACATGTTGTCTTTATATTTTTTGTGCATATATTATCTTTTATACCTATTGGAATTCCTGCTAACTCTGACAAATTGTTTGAAATATTTTTTGACCTTTCTAGGGCTTCTTTATCCAATACAGTTATAAATGCTTGTATATCTTTTTCTCTTAAATTTATCCTGTCAATATATGCCTGGTTAATTTCTGTCACAGTAAGTTCTTTATTTTTAATTTTTTCTATCAATTCATGAACTGTTAACTCTGTAATATCCATTGTTATCCTCCTTAAATATTTATTGTATTACTTTTGGTGTTTTAAACATGTTTTCTTCTTTCTCTGGTGCATTTTGCAATAAAGCTTCCATATTTTCAAATTGTTTTATTTCATCTTTTCTAAATACATTACAATTTTTATTTACACTTACTGATTGTTCCATTTCATTTACTGGCGCACCACTTACAATATTGGCAAAATTCAAAATGTCTTGTAAATGTAGTAAATATGTGTCAATTTCTTCTTCTTTTAAATTTAAACTTGCCAAGTTTGCAATATGTAATAATTCTTCTTTACTAACTTTCATGTATTCTCACATTCCTTTCAATATGTTAATAATTATATCTTTTTTCGTTCTAAAATACAAGGTATACCTAAAAATATCAGACTTAAAATTAAAATTTGTTGAAATAATTTTTAATTTTAAGTCTGATTAGTAACAATTTAGTATTTTTATTTTTTTTCTTTAAAACCCTTTCCCCACGTTTCTCTTGCATTTGCAATTATTATAAATGCTTTTGGATCTATTTTTAATGATATGTCTTTTATTCGAGCCACTTCATTTCGGGAAACTACACATAATAGCATCATTCTTCTTTCTCTTGTGTACATACCTTTTGCATATACAGCCGTACTACCTCTTCCATATTTTTTACCTATTTCTTTTGCTATCTCTTTATATTCATTTGATACAATAAATATCATTTTAGTAAAATTAATTCCTTCAAATACAATATCTATCATTTTCCCCATTATATATATTGCTATTGCGGAATATAGTCCTATCTCTATTTCTTTAAAAAATATTACATTTAGCATAACAATTATTACATCTATTATAACTATAAGGCTACTGCTCTTAAAATGTGGTTTATATGTCCTTATTATATATGTTAATAAATCTGTTCCTCCTGTAGAGCCATTACCTTTTAATACAATTGCCATGCCTACTCCTACTAATATTCCACCATATATACATGCTAATGGCCTATCTTGTGTCAATGGTTTTATTTTTTCAAACAAATTTATAGCTTGACTTAGTAACACTGTTCCTATTATAGATTTTGTAAATATTTCTTTTCCTATTTTAAAAAAAGCTATAATAAACAAAGGAATGTTTAATACCAATATTGTAGTTCCTAATGGCAAATTAAATAAATAATATCCTATTGTTGCAATTCCAGACACTCCACCTGTTGATAATTTATTTGGCAGTAAAAATAAAGATGTACCAGTTCCCATAATAGTACATCCAATTATTATATATATTATATCTATTATATATGCTTTTATCTTTCCCATACAACTTTTCCATTCCACAAAAAAATTACCTATTTATATTATTATTTATTAAATAGGTAATTTTTATTCATTTTTTCTTATTTGTTATTCAAAAAATCTTGATATGTTTTTTCTATTTCTAATTTAAACTTTCCAGGCTTTATATCATCATTTGCCTCTACTCGTACATCAACATCATAATATTCTTTTAACTTTAATATATTTTCTTTTTTATGTCCAATTATATTATTAACATTTTCTTGGTTAGCTATTATTTTTACTTGCATTACTTTTACATTTATTTTTTTAATTTCTTGCACTATAGCATCATACCACAATCTTCCTTCTACTAGTTGTCTAAATGCTGGATGATATGGACCAGCAACCACCTGACTGCTTTTTTCTTGTGGATCTGTTATTTCTTCTGTATTTTGCAAACCTATTCTTATAACTTCTATATTAGCTTTATTAAATAAATCTACTATGTCTTTGCAAGTTTCTACAGCTTGTTCCACTGTAAGTGGTGAATATTCGTTGTTTTTATATTCTTCCTCTAAAGGTGTATCTTTTATAACCAAGACAGGATATATTCTAACTATTTTCGGTTTTAATTTTATTAGCGCTTTTGCTGTATTTATTTCATCGAGTTTTGTACTTTCTGGTAAACCAACCATCATTTGGTGTCCTAATACAAATCTATGCCATCTTATCAGCTTAGAGGCCTTCTTTACATCCTCAAATGTATGTCCTCTTTTACATTGTTTTAATATATAATCATTAGCAGATTGAACACCTAATTCTATTGTTTTTACACCATATTTTTTTAGCCTTTTCAATATATCTTTATCAATGCAATCTGGTCTTGTAGAAATTCTTATACTATTAACTTTTTTATTCTCTATATATTTGTGTGCCACGCTTAGCAATTCTTCTTGCTCTTTCACATCTATAGCTGTAAAACTACCTCCAAAAAAAGCAACCTCTACATATTTATTTTTATCTTTAAAATTTTTCAAGTAATATTCTATTGTTTCTTCCACATCTTTTGCCGTAACTTTTTTTAATTGTCCACTAATCTTCTTTTGATTACAGAAAGTACATTGGTTTGGGCAACCCAAATGTGGCACAAATATTGGTATAATATATTCTTTTTTCATTTTTTCACTTTCCTTTCTTAAAATTACAGACAAACATTAAAATTTATAAAGTTTTTTACTATTTCATATACTCCAATGCTTTTCTTGCAGCCTCCATCTCAGCCTGTTTTTTCGTTTTTCCTTTGCCTATAGCTAGTTTTTTATTGTTGCAACTCACTTCTGCAGTAAAAGTTTTATCATGGTCTGGTCCTTTTTCTTCTATTATTGTATATCTAATATTAACTTCTCCATTCATTTGTAATTTTTCCTGCAACACTGTTTTATGGTCTTTCATACCTACATTTTTTGTAGAAACTTCTATAGCATCTTTTAGATTTTCTATTATAAATTTCTCTGCATCTTCTATATTTGAGTCAAAATATATTGCCGCTATTGTTGCTTCTATACTATCTGCAAGTATTGCTACTTTTTCATTTCCATGATTGATTCTTTCGCTTTTTCCTACCTGTAAGAAATCACTAAAATTATGCTCACATGCTACATTATATAAGCTCTGCTCACATACAACCTCTGCTCTAACTTTAGTCATTTCTCCTTCTTTTAGTTTTGGATAATTATTATATATATATTTACTGCTAATAAACTCTAAGATACTATCTCCCAAAAACTCTAATTTCTCGTTACTTTCTATTTTATTTTCATATGCATATGATCTATGTGTTAAAGCTTTTTTTAATAAATCTTTATTTTTAAATGTATACCCTATGCTTTTTTCTAGTTTTTCAAAGTTTTCCACTTCTTTTCCTTCTTTCTCTTGTAAATTAAACCATGTACATTATACTATAATAGGCAAAAAAAAGAAAGGTTTTTGCTTTACCTTTCATTTTATTTTTTCTTATGCTACATGATCTTTTATATACTCTACTACATCTCCTACAGTTACAACTTTTTCTGCATCACTGTCTGGTATTTCTATGTCAAACTCTTCCTCTAAAGCCATTATTAATTCTACTATATCTAAAGAATCTGCACCTAAATCATCTATAAAAGATGCTTTCATTGTAATATTACCTTCTGCAACACCTAATTGTTCTACTATTACACCTTTTACTTTTTCAAATATTTCTTCTGAACTCATTATAAGTTCACCTCCTTTTAATTGTTTATTATCTTTTTCCATTTAACAATAATACATATAAGTTTAATTGTCAAGTTTTTTTGTATAATTTTTCTACTTATTTTTCTTGTTGTTCAAATGCCTTAATCAACTTTTCTACTGCTTGATTCTCCACAAATTTTTCTGCCTGCTTTATAGTATATTCAAATAATTTTTCATCACTGCTTCCATGTGCTTTTACAACTGGTTTGTTTACCCCTAAAAATAGCGCACCACCATATTCCTTGTAATCTACCATTTTTCCAAATCTTTTAATAGATGGTAATGCTGGCAAGCTTCCAATTACAGACAATATATTCTTTTTCAAACTTTCTGTTAATGTTTTTTTAATAAATTTTCCAAATCCTTCTACTGTTTTTAAAAATATATTTCCTGTAAATCCATCTGTAATTAGTATATCTAATTGCCCAGAGAACGCATCTCTTCCCTCTACATTGCCAACAAAGTTTATATTTAATTCCTCTGCTTTTTCTTTTAACAATTTATATGATTCTTTTATTAATTCATTGCCTTTTGTTTCTTCTGTTCCTATATTTAAAAGTCCTACTGTTGGGTTTCTATCCATATTAAACGTATTTTTTAAATATATGCTTGACATTTGTGCAAATTGTAATAAGTTTATTGGTTTACAATTCGTATTAGAACCGCAATCCATTAATAGAAGTCTACTCTTATATGAAGGTAAAATTCCTGCAAGTGCCGGTCTATCAATCCCCTTTATTCTGCCTACTAATAATGTTGCACCTGTTAATAATGCCCCTGAATTGCCTGCAGATATAAATACATCGCCTTTACCTTCTTTTAACATATTAAACCCTACTACCATTGATGAATCTTTTTTATGTTTTATAGCATGTGTTGGTATATCTACCATTTCAATTGTTTCTGTTGTATGATGTATTGATAACCTTGGTGAAATTTCTTTTATATCATCTTTATCATAGAATTCTTTTATTTTTTTATTAATTATATCTTTATTCCCTATTAGAACAACTTCAGCTTTAATGTCATTTATTGCTTTTACTGCTCCTTTTATTGTTGCATCTGGTGCATTATCTCCACCCATCGCATCTAATAATATTATCATATTAGTCTCCTTTGATTACAATATATTAACATTTTTATATTTTATAACTTATATTTGTTAAAGTCAAGTGTTGAAACTCAAAAAATAGACTGCTAACTTTTTGTTAACAGTCCTATATTTTCTATATTATTTTTATATTATTGTAATTCTATTACTGCTCCAGCTTCTGTGAATTTAGCTTTTAATTCTTCTGCTTCTTCTTTAGCTACATTCTCTTTAACTGTTTTTGGAGCTCCGTCTACTAAATCTTTAGCTTCTTTTAATCCTAATCCAGTAGCATCTCTTACAACTTTTATAACTTGTATTTTATTTGCTCCTGCTTCTTTTAATACTACATTAAAGCTTGTTTTTTCTTCAGCGGCAGCTACTGCTCCTGCTGCTGGAGCTGCTGCAGCTACTGCAGATACTCCGTATTTTTCTTCTATAGCTTTAACTAATTCTGCTAATTCTGCAACCGTTAAAGCATCAATTTTTTCTAATAATTCTTCTATCATTTTTTAATCCTCCTAAATTTTATTTTCTTGTGATTTAAGTTCACAACTCTATTATTGTAAATGTTAGCAATCTCTATCTTTCTAAAGTAAAGATTTACTTTATTTTTTCTCTATGCATTTTCCTTTTGTTTACAAACTTCATTAAGTCCAACTGCAAGTTTTGAAATATTTCCAAGCAATGCACCAGCAAGCATTCCAAGTAATTCTTGTCTTGATGGTAATTTTGCAAGTGTTATTATTTCTTCTGCTGTCATAACTTTTCCATCAATAATTCCACCTTTTATTTTGTAGAAATCATTATCTTTAGAAAAATTATATATTATTTTAGCAGGTTCTAGGTAATCTCCTGTACCATAAACTATTGCTGTTGGTCCTTCTAATAATTCATTTAATCCAGATTCTCCATTAACCTCTAATGCTCTTCTTATAATGTTATTTTTTATAACTTTATATTCTACAGCTGTAGGTCTTAAATCTGCTCTTAGTTTTGTAACATCCGCAACATTAATTCCTCTGTAATCTGTTAAAAGTACCATTTTAGCTTCTTTTAATTTATCTGCTAGTTCATTTACTTCTTTTTCTTTTTGTTTTATAATTTTTTGATTTGCCATTTTATATATTCACCTCACTTTAACATACTTAAAAATTAAAACCAATCTTTCAAGCCATAGGCATACAAAGATTGGTTTAATCCGCTCAATTTATGCCTAGGTAAGACTTACTTTATTGCTTACTTTCTTTGGCTTTTATTTATTTTTGGTCAATATACATACTTGGTCCCATAGTTGTAGAAATTGCAACACTTTTAATGTATTGTCCTTTAGCTGCTGCTGGTTTTGCTTTTATAATAGCATTTATAATTGTTTCATAGTTCTCTGCTAATTTCTCTACACCAAATGAAACTTTTCCAAATCCTAAGTGAATAATATTATTTTTATCTAATCTATATTCAACTTTTCCAGATTTAATTTCATTAATAGCTTTTGTAACATCCATTGTTACAGTTCCTGATTTAGGGTTTGGCATTAATCCTTTTGGTCCTAATACTTTACCTAATCTTCCTACAACACCCATCATATCTGGAGTTGCAACTATTACATCATAGTCAAACCAATTTTCTTTTTCAATTTTTGGTATTAATTCTTCTGCTCCAACAAAATCTGCTCCTGCTTTTGTAGCTTCATCTGCTTTTGGCCCTTTTGCAAATACTAATACTCTTTGTGTTTTTCCTGTACCATTTGGAAGTACTGTTGTACCTCTAACTTGTTGGTCTGCTTGTTTTGAGTCAACACCTAATTTAACATGTAGTTCTACTGTTTCATCGAATTTTGGTTTTGGCATTTTTTCGATTGTTTCTAGTGCTTCTTTTACACTATAATTTTTTTTCTTGTCAACAAGCTTTTCTGCTTCTTGATATCTCTTTCCTCTTTTCATTTTACCCTCCTTTGGTATTAACGAAACTAATATTGTTTCTCCCATATTATTCTGCTACAATAACACCCATAGATCTTGCTGTCCCTGCTACCATGCTCATAGCACTTTCTAATGATGCTGCATTTAAGTCTGGCATTTTTTGTTTAGCAATTTCCTCTACTTGTGCTTTTGTAATTGTTGCAACTTTTTCTCTATTTGGTTTTCCTGAAGCTTTTTCGATTTTAGCTGCTTTTTTTATTAACACTGCCATTGGTGGTTCTTTTGTTATGAATTCAAATGTTTTATCTTTATATACAGTTAAAACAACTGGAATTTTAACACCACCTAAATTTGCTGTTCTATCATTAAATTCTTTTACGAATTGCATGATATTTACACCTGTACCACCTAATGCTGGACCTACTGGTGGAGCTGGACTTGCCTTTCCGGCAGGTATTTGTAATTTTATAACACTACCAATTTCTTTTTCTGCCATTTTTTTGCACCTCCTTTAAAATGTAAAATATGTATATTAACCTAATAAATAGATTATAAACTTTATATTTTTTCTACTTGCGAGAATTCTAGTTCTACTGGTGTTTCTCTACCAAACATAGACACCAAAACTTTTACTTTGTGTTTTTCTTTGTTTATTTCTGTTACTGTCCCTACGAAATCCCTTAATGCACCATCTAATATTTTTACAGAGTCATTTACAGAATAGTCTACATTAACTTCCTTCACTTCAAATCCCATTTTTCTTATTTCTTCTTCTGTTAATGGTATTGGGTCTGTTCCTGAACCTACAAATCCAGTAACTCCTCTTGTATTTCTAACAATATACCATGTCTTCTCAGTAACTATCATTTTAACCAATACATAACTTGGAAATACTTTTCTTAAATTAGTTTTTCTTTTTCCTTCTTTAATTTCTATTTGTTCTTCCATTGGAACAATTATATCAAAAAAATAATCTTCTAATTCTCTATTTTTTATTGTTTTTTCCAAATCTGTTTTAACTTTATTTTCATAGCCTGAATATGTATGAACAACATACCATTTTGGTATTAATTCATTTTCTTGAGACATAATTTAGCCTCCTTTATTACTCTACTTCTTTATTTTCTGCTTTTGCTGTATTGTCTTCTGTTCCATTTTCTGTTTCGCCGTTATTTTCAGAGTTTTCTGCATTTTCTTCGTTTGCATTTTCTCCTTCTGTGTTTTCTTCTTGTTTATGGCTTTCAACAGTTTCTTTTATTTTGTTAATTCCATATTTGTTCATATTTTCAAAAACAAAATCTAAAGCAAATACAACAGCTGCAGTAATTAGTACTATTGTTATTACTGCAATGGTATTATTTATAAGTTGCTTTGGTGTAGGCCAAATTACTCTTTTTAATTCCGCTTTGAAATCTCTAAAAAAATGCTTTTTCTCTTTTTTTACCTTATTATCCTTTGGCATTTTTAATCCCCCTTACAAAGCTATTTTGTTTCTTTATGTGTTGTATGTTTTTTACAGAATTTGCAATATTTTTCTACTTCTAATCTCTCTGTATTATTTTTTTTGTTCTTTTCTGTTGTATAGTTTCTTCTTTTACATTCTGTACATTCTAATGTAATTGCTTCTCTTGCTCCTTTTGCTGCCATTTAATACACCTCCACCTTAAGTTCTTACGCTTATAATTAATTTTATTTTTTTAAGCGTATGTTTTACTACATACGCTTAATTATTGTACCATCTTTTTTACAATATGTCAACATTTGGTACTGTTTTTCTTGTTTCATTTTTAATATTTTTTTATTTTGTTGCTTTTACTGGTACATATCCTGCATTTGACATTGCTTTTTGGCCTTCTGATGTTAGCAACCATTCAACCATATTTCTTACATTTGAACCTTCTGCCTCTTTTTTATTAAATATAGCATATTTATAATCTATTAGTGGATATGTTCCGTCTTCTATGGTTTTATAACTTGGTTCTACTCCATCTACTTTCACAAATTTAATTCCTGCTAAGTTATACATATTTCTTGCATATGCATGTACAGAATACCCTATTGAATATTTTCCATTATCATATCCTGCTATAACATCTAAAATGCTATTCATGCTTTCTAATATAAATTCTTGTTTTGCTTTTATTAAATTATATCCCTTCATAAATACTTTCATATTGTTTTGGCTTCCTGATGTTTCGTCTCTTTGATATGCTACTATTTCAGCATCATCTCCACCAAGTTCTTTCCAGTTTTTTATTTCTCCTGTGTATATTTTTCTTATTTGTTCTTGTGTTAATGTATCTACTGTATTATCTGGATTAATAACAAATACAAAAGCTTCTTTTGTTATAGGAACTATTTCTAATTCTATCCCTTTATCTTCTGCTGCTTTTTTTTGTTCATCTGATAATAATGGCACAAATACTAATTCACATTTTCCTTCTAATAAGTTTTCAAATGATCCATATGTTGTAGAATGTTTTATCTTTGCTTCTGCTTCTTCTTGTGATATTCCTTCAAATGCTGCTACAATCCCTGCTTCCAATGGTATTGTTGAAGTTGAACCATCCATTTTAGGAAAATTCCCTTTTAATTTTTCTCTTAACTCTGCCGCTTTTGCTGTGTCATTCACTATAGTTTCGTTTGGTTTGTTATTTTCTGCTTGTCCTATATTACTTTGTGCATTGTCCCATACTATATAGCCAACTCCACCTATTAGTATTAATACTAATATAACTGCTAAAACAATTACTGCTTTTTTCATCTAAAATTCCTCCTTTAAATTTATATAAACAAAAATTTATAAACCTTTCATTTTTTCTAAAGCATCACTCCAAGATATACTATTAGGTCCTATTGAGATCATTCCCATGCTTGGCTCTACACTTTCTAATTCACCTGTGTATCTATTTACAATAATTTCTATAAATGGATATGCACTTTTATAATTAATTATATATCTTATATTTTCCTCATTATAACTTAATTCTACTGTATTGCTCTTATATGTCCCTTCTGCAAATCTACTTGTATCCAAAATGTCTTTATAGTTTTTCATTATATATTCCATATATTTTTCTATATTTGTGTTTATTTTTTCTCCTATTTTATCATCCCAATGCTTTATTTTAGGTATTTTATATGGAATTCCATTTACTTCTGTTTGGACAATTTGATTTCTAAAACCAAACCTTGCAAATTTATTTATTTCAATTTTATCATTAAATATTCCTTTCATATCTCTTTCTATTGTTATTACAGGAAATATTGTATAATAATATTCTGTTGGTATTATTGCTCCTTCGGAAAATACTGTATTTTGCTTGTCAAAGAAAATACTATTTAGTGTAAACTTTTCATAGTTTTGTTCTAATGTTAAAAAATCCCTTTTAACATAATTGCCATATCCTTCAACAGACATTTTACTTTGCATTAACTCATATAATTCTGTACTATAATTTTCTCCTTCGAAAAATAAGTCACTAAGTTGTATTTTTTTGCCTGTGTATAAATCATATGTAGCACAATATGATTTATATATACCACTATTTTGAAGATTATCACCTATAAAATTTACTATATCTCCATATCTGTATTTATAATATAGAGAAATCGACAAGTATCCATTTACGCATTTCCAATCAACAGTTATTCCTATTGCGTTTTTTTCTTCCTCAAAAGGAATAACTCTGCTATAATAATCACTTGCTCCTATTTCTGGACTATAATATTCTGCTTCTGAATCTAAACCTTTTATTTTTACCTTACCTTTTAGTTTATTTCCTTCATCAATATATTTTTTAAATTCTACTTCATCTTTTGTTAATTTTGTTTTACTTTCCTTTATAAATGTATTTATTTCATTTTTTAACTGAACATTATTTAAATTGTTAACTAAATCTTCTAATTCATATTTATATTCGTAAATGCAATATGAATCTGTTGGTTTATAATTGCTTGGTCTTTTCATTCCTGTTCCAAGTGTTATAATTTTATCAATTCTTGTTGGTGTTTCTTCTTTTTTTGGTTCTTCTACCTTTGGCTCTTGCGTAACAACATTTGCCTCTTTTAAATTAAGCCAACTTTTTACAGTATCTTTTTTAAAAATGTATAATCCTAATGCTGTTAGTACTAACAATATTAAAATAATTAATATTGTTGTATACACTTTGTATTTCTTCATATGTTTCCCCCTTTTTATTTCTTTTTTAGTAGTTCCTTCGAAGTGCGGGCGATTAAAATCGCCCCTATATTTTTACTTTACGCTATCTATTTCTTTCAATCCATTTATATGACTTGAGATTTTGCTATATGGTTCATTTTAATTTTTTAATTTTTGTAAAATGGCATTAAGTTCTTTTAATATGCTATTTCTTACTGTTTCATTTGAAGTTTCCCCTGCACTTACATCTTCTCTACAATATAATTCTTCAATATCTCCAGTTTGTGCATTTAGTAGAATTTCAATTGCCTGTTCTTTGTTATTCAGCTGTTGTATAACCATTGTTCTTATTTTTTCGCCATCATATTTATATTGCCAATTAGTTACCGTAAACATATTATTTTTGTTTATTTTGTCAAATATACCATTTTTATCTAATTCTTCTGCACATTTTATTATACTATTATTTATTTTGTTTTCTATATTTTTGTCCCAATGTTTTATCTTACCAATTACATATGTATTATTGTTTATTTGAATTTGAGTTATTTGCGACATTGGTTTTCCCAATGCATCATCTGTTTCTATTTTTACATCATTACTAAATATATTTTTCATGTCTCTAGCAATACTTAAAGTTGGAAACATTGTATAATAGTATGCTGTTGATATTTCTGTTGCTTCAGAAAAATACAAATTTTGTTTATTAAATATAATGTTTTCTATTGTAAAATATTGATAATCTTGTGGTAATGTTGTAAATTCTCTTTTTACATATTGCTCCATAATATCTGTTGCTATTTTACCTTTCATAAATTCATACAATTCTGCGCCGTAGTCTTCTCCTTCAAAGAATAAATCACTGAATTGTATTCTTTTTCCAGTATACAAATCATATGTAGCACAATATATTTCATATGGTCCATAATTAAATCTTTTCTGTTTTTTGTTATACGAAGAGCTTATCTGTTCACCATATGCATATTTATATGACAATGATATTGATAAATACCCATTTGTACATTTCCATTCAGTAAAAATTTGTATTGGATCACTTTCATCTCCTAAATTTAGATTCGTTGAAATAACTCTATAATAGTCTAATTTATTTCCTGCCCATTCAATTTTTTCTCTTTCTTTATTTCCTTCTTCTATATATTGTTGAAAATCACTTCTTTTATTTTCGAGCTTTTCTGTGCTTTCTTTTATAAATGTGTTAATCTCTTTTTTTAGTTCTTCATTTTTTAATGAGTTTACGAGTGTATCTAATTCATATTTTCGATTATCTATTATATAATATTGTTCACTTGGTTTATATTGACTTGGTCTTTTCATTCCTGTTCCAAGTGTTATAATTTTATTAACATCTTCCTCATACTTTGTATTATTTTCTTCTGTTGTTTTTGGCACATCTTTAGAGACCCATTGTCTTATACTTTCCCCCTTAAAAATATATACTCCAAGTGCAATGACTAAAATAGCTAATATAATTATTATTGCAATTAGACCTTTATTATTTTTCACATACATCACCTTTCCTTTTTTCTTTTGATTACTATTCTATATCTTATAAATTATTTTTTCAAGTTTTTTTGAACTGAATAGCCAAATTTGCCTATTTTTTTATCCAAATTATAATACCCACCATTTGCATATGCTATTAGTCCACATTTTGATATATCAAATGCTCCAGCACTATCAATATATTTTTCTGCAACATCTATTGAAAGTACATCTGCTATAAACATATGGTGACTTCCCAATTCTTTTATATCTTTTACTTTACATTCAATTGAAATAGGGCTTTCTGCTATTAAAGGGCATTTAATATTTTCCGCTTTTTGTTTTGTAAGTTTCATTTCCTTGAATTTATCCACTTTAGCACCTGTTTTTACTCCACACCAATCTGTTGCATATACTAAATCTTGAGTTGTTAAATTAATTGCAAACTCTCCAATATCTTTAATTAAATTATACGAATATCTTTCTGGTCTAACTGATATATAACACATAGCTGGATTAGTATTCATAATTCCTGTCCAAGCAACAGTTATAATATTGCTTTTTTCCATGTTTCCACATGATACCATTACTACTGGCAGTGGATAAATAAAAGTACCTGACTTCCATATTGTTTTTTCCAAATTAATTCCTCCTTGCACAAATACATTAACATTAATATTTTATTATTTGTTTATATAAATGTTACATTATATTATGACATTTACATAGATTTCATTAAAATATTATCATTTAATGTAAATATTTTCAATAAAATTCTCAACAAAATAAAACAGAAATTACAAATAATAATTTTTTATTACTTCTAATTTCTGTTTTCGTAGATAGATAATATAAAAATAATGTAAGACAAAAAAAATCTGGCAACAACCTATTTTCTCAGCAGGGTAACCCGCAAATATCGTCGGCACAATAGAGCTTGACTTCTGTGTTCGGGATGGGAACAGGTATTGCCTCTATGTTATCGTCACCAGAAAAGTGTTATGTACTTGTATAATAGCACACTCAAAAATACATAGAGAGATAAATTGTAAACCAATATATATTAGTGGTTAAGCCCTCGATTTATTAGTATTGGTCAGCTCAATACATTACTGTACTTACACCTCCAACCTATCAACCACATAGTCTTTATGGAATCTTACTACCTTACGGTATGAGATATCTTATCTTAGGGTGGGCTTCACACTTAGATGCTTTCAGCGTTTATCCCTTCCATACTTGGCTACTCAGCCATGCCACTGGTGTGACAACTGATAAACCATCGGTATGTCCATCCTGGTCCTCTCGTACTAAGGACAGCTCCCTTCAAATATCTTCCGCCTGCGACAGATAAGGACCGAACTGTCTCACGACGTTCTGAACCCAGCTCGCGTACCGCTTTAATGGGCGAACAGCCCAACCCTTGGAACGTACTTCCGCTCCAGGATGCGATGAGCCGACATCGAGGTGCCAAACCTCCCCGTCGATGTGAACTCTTGGGGGAGATAAGCCTGTTATCCCCAGGGTAACTTTTGTCCGTTGAGCGATGGCTTTTCCATTCAATTCCACCGGATCACTAAGCCCTACTTTCGTATCTGCTCGATATGTCTATCTTCCAGTTAAGCTCCCTTCTGCCTTTACACTCTTTTGTGCGATTTCTGTCCGCACTGAGGGAACCTTTGGGCGCCTCCGTTACTCTTTTGGAGGCGACCGCCCCAGTCAAACTGCCCGTCTGACATTGTCCTCTGACCAGTTCATGATCACAAGTTAGAATTTCAATAACTTAAGAGTGGTATCCCAACGTTGACTCCAGATATGCTGACGCACATCCTTCTCTGTCTCCCACTTATCCTGTACATAAATTACCAAAACCCAATATCAAACTACAGTAAAGCTCCATGGGGTCTTTCTGTCTTGTCGCAGGTAACTAGCATCTTCACTAGTACTACAATTTCGCCGGGTACATTGTCGAGACAGTGCCCAAATCATTACGCCTTTCGTGCGGGTCAGAACTTACCTGACAAG